>BFBZ01000010.1_pt290 | contig 422182 bp, 399 predicted proteins | sample 1888401 | NCBI WGS metagenome assembly BFBZ01 (sample SAMD00112614, study PRJDB3348) | symbiont metagenome | host: Chara braunii | reverse complement strand
CGCGGCTACGAAATCCACATCGCCGTCAAATCCAAATCAGCACCACCGGAGGAGAAGACCATGCTTCACGAAGGCATCCTTGCGCGCATGGGCCGGCTTCTTGCCGCCATCGCGAGCCAGACCATCGACAATGTCGAGAACAACAACAAGGTCGCGCTGGTCAAGCAGGCGATCCGCGAGATCGACGCCGGCGCCGACGARGCGCGCTAYGCSCTCGGCAAGTCGCGCGCSGAAGAATTCCGYYTGAAGARGCGRCGCGARGAACTGGATACCGAAACGGCYRGCCTGAACGAGAAGATTCGTCTCGCACTTGCGGAAAATCGCGAGGATCTCGCGCGCGCCGGCGTCGCACGGCARATTGATCTGGAGTCGCAGGTGATCGCGCTGGARCGCGCGATGGATTTCATCGAGCTCSARATCGATGAGCAGACCAAGGCGCTRCAGGCCATGCTCGGSGCGCGGCGTGAAGCAGAGAMTMGATTAACCGATCTCGAACAAAGCCTGCTGCGYGAAGCCARGGACGAAACCAGCCGGGGSSCATCGACGACCAATACATTGAGTGCTGAACGCGCCATGGCAGCGATCGCCCGGGTCACCGGTGTTCCCGCTTCCAGCGTGCTCGGCGACAAGGARCTTGACGAACTCGATCGCCTGCACCGCGAAAAGGAAATCGCGGCGCGGCTTGAAAGGATCAAGTCAGACAAATGAGTGCAGTTGGCGACATCCTGCTCGCCCCGGACGTGCGGCCCTTCGCGGTCGCGGCTGCGATCATGGTGGCACTTGGCGGCATCGAGCTGCTGACCACCATGGTCGGACTTTCGATCAGCGAACTCATCGGCAAGGATTTCGCGGTCGAGGCCGAGAGCCACAAYGCTCTCRGTGGCCTGTTTCTCTGGATCAACGCCGGGCGRCTTCCCCTCCTGATCCTGATCATYCTGRTACTCGGCATATTCTCGATCGGAGGCTTCCTGCTTCAGGGCCTGGCGCATGCYGCAGGCGCYGCGATCCCGGCCCCGATTGCCGCAGTGGTTGCCGCCGCGGGCAGCATCCCGGTGATCAGAAACACCAGCCGCGGCCTCGCCCGCATCATTCCGCGCGACGAGAGTTATGCTGTCAGCGACAGCGACTTTGTTGGCAAGGTCGCAACCGTGTCGGTCGGCCCGCTCGATCAGGGCCTGCCCGGCAGGGTCCGTCTCAAGGATGTCTTCGGCAAYTGGCATACCGTSTCGGCRCGYGCCAGCRCGGAGTCSGAGGCAYTRCCGGTCGGCGCCAGCGTGCTGCTGGTCGATCGCGAYGCCAARAGCTTCATCGCRATTGCCGCTCCCKCCGAYCTCGTCGAACAACGACACTCTTCCAACAGGGCATAACACATGTGGGAACTTGCTGTACCCGTCGCCATTGGCGTCATYGCCATTCTCGTTATCGGTCTKCTCTTYGCAAARCTCTACAAGCGCTCGACGCGCGAYGAGGCCTAYGTCCGCACCGGCCTCGGYGGCCAGAAGGTGGTGCTYGACGGCGGCTCRCTGGTGCTGCCGATCTTCCAYTCCACCGCCGCRGTGAAYYTGAAGACSTTGCGGCTCGAGGTCGCGCGCGGCGGTCCGGACTCGCTGATCACCAAGGACCGCATGCGCGTCGACATCGGCGCCGAGTTCTAYCTGCGCGTCAAACCCGACTCGTCSTCGATCGCGCTGGCCGCGCAGACSCTCGGCAACCGCACCAACGACGCCGCCGAGCTGCGCGARCTGGTSGAAGCCAAGTTCGTCGACGGCCTGCGCTCGGTYGCCGCGACCATGAACCTKGAGGAATTGCAGGAGCAGCGSGCGACYTTCGTCAAGGCSGTGCAGGACGCGGTCGGCGCCGACATCCAGAACAACGGCCTCGAGCTKGAATCGGTGTCSCTGACCCGGCTYGACCAGAGCGACATCAAGCATTTCAACCCGAGCAAYTTCTTCGACGCGCAYGGYCTCACCACGCTGACCAAGATCACCAAGGACCGYGAACAGGAGCGCAACCAGATCGTCCGCACCACCGAGGTCAATATCGCYCAGCAGGACCTGGTGGCGCGGCAGACCACGCTGACSATCGARAGCACCAAGCGCGAGGCCGARCTSGCCCAGCAGCGCGACATYGCCAACAAGACCGCSGCGATGCGCGCGCAGACRGCGCAGGTCGAACAGACCGCGTTGCAGAACGARGCCGAATACCGCATYCAGCAGGAGCTCGCGGTYGCCAACAAGCAGACSGAGGCCAACCAGGCCCGCGACACCCGCAAGATCGAGGCCGATCTCGCGGTCAAGCGCCGCAMCACCGAGATGGARCGCGAYCTSCAGATCGTSGCGCAGGARRSCGCSATCGYSGTYGCCRMCAAGARCAAGGAKCAGTCGGAAGCMCAGACCRTCGCCGAGACCGCGCGSGCRGTYGCGATCGCSGCCGAGGAAAAGGTCACSACCGCRCGCGCCACCGAGRTCGCCGARCGCGACAAGATCATCAACGTGATCGCSGCGCGCAAGGYKGCCGARACCRAYGCSATGCCGATCACGGTSATGGCCGARGCCGAACGCCAGGCCGCCGCCAACAARGCGGAAGCCACCAACGTGCTCGCCAAGGCCGACGCGGCKGCCGCCACCACCCGCGCGGCCGGYGTCAAGGCGCTCGGYCARGCCGAGGCGGARGTSGCGACSATGAAGGCGGAGGCGCGCAACAAGCTCAGCRCCGMSATGATCGMMTACGAYCTCAACSTCGCCCGCATCAACGTGATCCCGAGCGCGCTCGCCGAGGCGGTGAAGCCGATCGAGAAGATCTCCGACATCCGGATCTTCGACACCGGCAGCATGCTTGGCCGCGGCGGCAACGGCCATGCCAATGGCAATGGTGGTCTCGGGCTTGGCGATGGCCTCGCCGCGCAGTTGCTGTCGGTCTCGGCGTTCAAGCCGATGATCGACAAGATCCTCTCGGAGGCGGGCTTCCCGGCCGGCCCCGATGCGCTCACCAGCCTGACCAACGCGCTGGCGCAGCGCAAGGCTGAAGCCGCCGCGGAGCCCGCAACCGGTGACGACGGCCGGCCTACCACGTTGGTTGGCACCATCACCGGCCAACTCGCGCCGACGCCGCAATAACGCGATCGTGTTTGATATCACCGACAAGGCCCGCCGATTCCGGCGGGCCTTTGCTTTTTGGGTTGTCGGGAAACGGGTGGGATCGGACGTCTTCCAACCACACACTATGGACAGATCGAATTGCTAAGGATTCCGCCATGTCTGCCGATACGCCTCGCCTGCCGGCCACCTTCAATCGCCTGGCCTGGTCCAACCTCGCCGCGCAATCGGCCGAGCAGATCGCGCTTGCGGCCGCGCCCATCGTCGCCGTGCTGGTGCTCGGCGTCGGCGAAGGCCAGACCGGCCTGTTGCAAACCGCCCTCACGCTGCCCTTCATCCTGTTTGCGATTCCCGCGGGCCTGCTCGCCGACCGGGTGTCACGACGCTGGGTGATGGCAAGCTCCGAAGCGCTGCGCGCAGCAGCGCTTGCTGCGATCCTGGTGTTGCTCTGGTTCGGCGCGATGACGCTGCCGCTGCTCGCGCTGCTCGGCTTCGTCGCGGTCTGCGGGACGGTAGCCTACAGCGTCGCCGCCCCTGCGCTGGTGCCGTCGCTGGTGACAGCACAGCAATTGCCGGCGGCCAACGCCCGCATCGAGCTGGCGCGCACCGTCGCCTTTGCCAGCGGACCGGCACTCGGCGGCGTGCTGGTCGGCTGGGTCGGCGCTGCGCCTGCGTTCGGCTTTGCCGCGGCGCTGTCGGCGATCGCGGTCGTGCTGCTCGCCGGTCTCTACGAGCCGGCGCGTGCGCCCGCCCCGCGGCGTCATCCGATGCAGGACATCAGGGAAGGTGCGGCCTTCGTGATGCATCATGCCCTGCTGCGGCCGGTGTTCATCACCCAGTTCATCTTCAACACCGCATCCTTCCTGCTGCTCGCGGTGTTCGTGCCCTATGCGGTGCGCCATCTCGGGCTCAGCGCCACCGGCGTCGGCACGACGCTTGCGATGTATGGCGTCGGCATGGTGGTCGGCGCGCTGTTCGCAACCCGGGTGATGAAGCGGCTGGCGTTCGGCACCGTGATCGGGCTCGGCCCCGTCACCGGCCTGGTCGCCTCGCTCGTGATGGCGCTGACCACCTGGTTTGCGACGCCGCTGCTCGCCGGCCTCGGCTTCTTCCTGCTCGGCGTCGGCCCGATCCTGTGGGTGATCTCGACCACCACGCTGCGCCAGTCGGTGACACCGCCCTCGCTGCTCGGCCGTGTCTCGGCAATCAACATCATGAGCTACGGCGCCCGCCCGCTCGGCTCCGCGCTCGGCGCCATCGTCGGTGGCCTCTATGGTGCCGAAGCCTGCCTGTATCTCGCGGCTGCGATCTTCGCCGCACAGGCGCTGGTGATCCTGATGTCTCCGGCAGTGTCGCTGACGCGGCAGCCCGACATGGTCGGCGAGCCGGCGCGCTGCTGAACGATTGTCATCGCAAGCAGCCGGCCATGACCGGCTCCTCGTGACGACCGTGTTTACGCCGACGTCAAACGTGCGCAGACCAACTCGACGCAGCGCTCAAGCGGAAGCTCGGATGTATCGAGCACTTCATACCCTGCCTCGTTCGCCTCTCTCCGCAGATATCTCGCCCAGTTCATCATCTCCGGGTTGGCAAGTTCAGGCTGCGCACGCTCCGTAATCAGACGGTGCGCCCTGATCGCGTCGTCGCAATCCACCAGGATCACGCGAGCGTCCTCGATGCCAAATGCTAGCAAGCCCTCGCGCACGAAGGCCAGCCGCATTTGCCCTTCGAACAGCACCCGGTGATGTTTGCCACGCAGCGCCGCGACCCGCTCCATCCAGGCCAGCGTCATCGCGCGTTGCCACGCGCCATCCGGCCCCCACGCCCGTCTGACTTCAGGCGGAGGCACGCCAATGCTGTCGAAGTGCAGCACTTCGGCCAAATCGGGTCGCCTGATCCTGATCGACTCGGCGATGGCAGTTTTTCCGGAGCCGGACGCTCCGCTAAGGATTACCAGACGCATCGCGATCACCCCCGCCCTTCCTGCAACGCGAGGCGGATCGCGATTTCGACCGGCGAATAGCGGCCATCTTCCCGGACGAGCCTGAACGGCTCCGTTGGCGCGAGCGGAGGCTGCGCCAGAAAGCGCGGCTCCGTGCCACGATGCATCTGTGCAGCGTGCACGAGGAAGGGGTGGCACAAATAGACCGTGCCGGCCTCACCGGTCGCCAGCGCCTCGGGACGGTCCAGCGCCGCGCCCAATTGGTCGAGCTCGACGTGAGACAGGCCCGCATCGCCAGCCGGTTCGAGTGACCGCGCGATGTCACGATGCGATCCGACCTTGATGCGCGTGGGCGCGTCGCACGCGCCCACGTCGGAGAGCAGAAACAGCATCAGCAGCGCACGCCCGCGCGAGGTGACATTCGCCCGCCGGGACGAGAAATCACTAGCCACGCTGCGAAAGCCCGCGTCGATATGCCAGCCGGCATCGCCCGGATCGTGCGGACTTGGAAATCGCACCGGAAACGTTCCGAGGTTGGGTCGTGGGAGCCAGCGCCCCTTGCCGACCAGTTGATCGAACGCCGCGTGGAGCATGGGTGTGTTGGCGGCCTGCTCGAACGGCTCATCGCCGTAGTGACCCAGCCGGACGACCGGCCGCGTCCAGGTCACCGGATCAGCGGGATCGCACGGCAGATCGCGCCACAGGATAGCGCGGCATTGGTCGGCAAGCGCCCGGGGAAAGGCCCGTTCAAACCGGACAAATCCATCCTGGATGAATTGCCGTATCTGCGCGTCGCCAAGGGCGCGCACGGGTTCGTCGTCGCAGGGTGACATGAAGTCCTCAAATCGTTCGGCCAACGACATTGGTCTGCGCGAAGCAGAACAGTCGGGCTCATTCGGTCCGGAGAAATGCGTCAGGCCGTGCGGCCATCAGCACATTCGTCTTCCAACCGCTTGGAAAAGCGGTGCCGTCACAGGCTCAGGAAGAAGACCGATGCGATGTTGAGGGTACGGATCATCATGGCGGTCCCAGTTTACACCGCACAACCTTGGATTGGCAACAGAGCCATGGCATCAAGCCCTGCCTGTCACCCTAGCTCGCCAGATAGCGCTCATACTTGCCGCCGACGACCTCGTCGGCGGCAACCGCCGGATCCAGCGTGTAGAGGTCCTGCGCATGGCCGATGCCGCGCAACACGAAGCGGCCGGTCGAGACCAGATAGTTGCGGCCGGCGGCATCGAGCCCGGCGCGAAACGCGGTCGAGGTCAGCAGGTCGCGATCGACCGAGGCGCACATCGAGGCGATCCGGCTGACTTCGTTGACGGCAGGCCCGACCACCGTGAAATCCAGCCGGTCCTGGCTTCCGATATTACCGTAAAACACCTCGCCGACATGGAGCCCGACATAGGCCGAGGTGGTCGGCTGTCCGTCGGTGGCACGGCGGGTGTTCAAGGCGTCCATGTTGTTGCGGAAGGTGTGTTCGGCCCGCAGCGCCGCGCGCTTGGCGCCGGCCAGGTTTTCGCCGGTGAACATCGCCAGCACGCCGTCGCCGATCAGCTTCAGCACCTCGCCGCCGGCATCGTGGATCGCGTCGATCGAGGCCTGCGCATAGTCGTTGAGGAACGGAATGATCTCGTCCGGGCCGATGCGCTCGCTGATCGCGGTCGAGCCACGCACGTCGGAGTACCACAGCACGGCCTTGATCTTCTCGGTGATGCCGCGCTGCATCCGTCCGCGCAGCACCTGCTCCGCGGTCTCGCGGCCGAGATAGACCCGCCCGAGCGTGCGGGCGATCTCGACCTGCGCGGCCGATTTGATCGCGAGCCCGAGCACCGGCACCAGGTCGCGCAGCGCAGCCATATGGCTCTCGCCGAAGCCGTCCGAGTGACGGGTGGTGTAGTAGGAATAGAAACAGTCCATCTCGCCGATCGTGCCGGCCTCGCCGAAGCGGTGCACGAAAGCGGCGAAATGCTTGTGACCCTTCTCGGCGAGTTCGCCGATCATCGAAAAATCGTGCGAGCCGTTGAGGTCGATCACCATCTCGTCATGGCCGTTTTCGAGCATGTGATGGAACGCCGACCTCCGCCAGGTCTGGCTGGCCTCGCCGGTGCTGGTCGAGCCGTACTCGAAGATGTCGGCCTCGTTGCTCACGCCGTCGTTCCAGCGGAAGCCACGCCCCTCGAAAATCGGATGCAGGGTATCGATGAACACGATCGCCCGCGACAGCGGCATGCCGGCGGCCCGGCAGCGCTCGCAGAAGCCGCGCAGCAGGTCGTTTTCCGGCAGGCCAGTCAGGCCCTGGCGGACCAGCCAATTCATGAGGCGCAAGCGGGGCGTCAGTTCCATCAGCTGATTATGCCGGGCAATCGGTGCGGGAGGAAGGGCTTGTCGTCGCGTGACAGATGCGGACGCCAACGCGGCATTGCAAGGGCTGCTCCGCCTCACCATTTCGCGCGGAACAGCGCGGCCGGATGGCTGCAATTCCGCTTTCCTTTGGCTCAGCCATCGCGCACAACAGCGCATGGACAACGACCCCGGTCAGCCAAGCCCGATCCGACGCCTGATGCAATGGGCGATCACGCCGCCACAATCCTACGGGGTCTATCTTGGCGGCCTCATCCTGGTGTTCGCCCTGTCGTTCTACGCCGGCACGCTGAGGCCGAAGCACCTGCCTGCCCCGTCGGTGACCGCACCATCCGCCCCGCGTAGCTGATCAGGCCGATTTGCGCTCCGACGTCGCGATCCAGATCCCGGCGAACACCGCGATCAGGCCGACGACCAGATTGGCGGTGATCGGCTCCCCGACCAACTGCCTCGCCAGCAGCCCGGCGGCGATCGGATTGACCGTCATGGTGTTGGCGACACGGGTCGGCGACGCCCGCTCCAGCGCGAGCACCCACAGGATGAAGGCGAGCGCGCCGCCGGCTATCCCGAGATAGAGCCCCGCGATCCATTGCGGCGTGCCGAAGTCGCGCAGCGTCGCCAGGCTCCCCGTGCACATGCCCACCGCCGCAAGCGCAGCCGCACCCGCGCCCATGCCCACGGCGAGGAAGCCGAGCGCGCTGGAACGGCGGATCAATGGCCGCGACAGCACGTTGTAGAACGCCATGCAGAGCACCGCGGCCGCCATGATCAGTTCACCGCGCCACGCCCCCGCCGGCGCCGCCGACAGCCCGGAAGCCAGCGCAGCCGCCACCCCGAGCACCGCGATCGAGACCCCGATCGATTTCCGCATCGTCAACGGCTCGATGCCGAGCACGGCGCCGACCACCATGGTGGAGAGCGGCAGCGTCGCCAGCGCAAGACTGGCGCGGGCCGCCGTGGTGTAGGTCATCGCGATATTATAGAGCACGAAGAAGACGCCGAAGAAGGCGATGCCAAGCGCGGCCACCGCAAGCCAATCCTCGCGCCGCGGCCACTTCGCGCCGAGCAGGACCGCGGCGGGAAGCACGCACAGAAAGCCGATCGCCCAGCGCAGGATGGCGAGCGTGACCGGATCGGCATTGCCTGCCAGGTAACGCGTGATCGCCGCCGCCGTGCCGCCGAGACAGCTCGAGACCAAGGCTATCGCAACGCCGATCCACTCGCCCATCCGGCCCTCATGCGCTTCGAACTGGCTTGTGGCATCTTGCCCGGGGAGATCGTTCCGGCAACTACTTCACAGGTACTCATGTCGCAGCAGCACGATTTTGCCGCCAGCTTGCGCGAATGGCGGAAGCGAAAAGGCCACTCGCAGCTCGAGCTCGCCGGGCGCGCCGATATCTCCCAGCGCCATCTCAGCTTCCTCGAACTCGGACGTGCCGCACCAAGCCGCGACATGGTGATCCGACTCGCCGCGGCGCTCGAGGTGCCGTTGCGCCAGCAGAACGCGCTGCTGGTCGCGGCCGGCTTCGCGCCGGTGTGGCGGCAAACCGACCTTGCCGCGCCGGAGCTCGCCCAGATCCGCCACGCGCTGGATTTCATCCTGGCGCAGCAGGAGCCGTTCCCTGCGGTCGTGGTCGACCGGCACTGGAATCTGTTGCTCGCCAATGCTGGCGCAGTGAGGCTGGTGGAATTCCTGGTCGGACCGCTGGAGCCCGGCGCCCCCGTCAATCTGGCCGACGCTCTGGTCGCTCCCGGCGTGCTGCGGCCCTACCTCACCAATTGGGCCCAGGTGGCCGGCTACTTCATTCGCAGCGTCGAGGCCGACGCCGCGAGTGACGGCACCACCGCGACGGCGCAATTGCTCGAGCGCCTGCTCGCCTATGACGGCGTCGCGGCGGCGTTGGCGGCGCCGCCAGCGGGCTTCGCATCGGGACCGGTGCTACCGATGCTGTTTCGCAAGGGCGATGTCGGCCTGCAACTGTTCACCACGATCGCGACGCTGGGGACGCCGCAGGACGTCACGCTACAGGAATTGCGGATCGAGAGCTTCTTTCCGATGGACGACGCGACCGCGCGGCTGTTTCGGGACTGGTCAGAGGCGAGCGGCATCGAAGCGCCTCGGTCATAGGTTCCGGCGACATTTCGACCTGACGCTCTCGCGAGGACTTGGCGGCGCCCCGGCTACACCATCTCGGCCGGCGCCAACCGGCAGGTCTCGCTGCTGATCTCGACCTGCAACGTCGCGTGATGAATGCTGAAGCGCTCGGACAGCTCCGCGCAGACGCGGTGCAGGAAGATATCGTCGTGTCCGCCGGGCCGCACCAGATGCGCGGTCAGCGCGGTTTCGCTGGTGCTCATCGCCCAGATGTGCAGGTCGTGCACCTCGGTGACGCCCTCGAGCGCGGCGAGATAATCCCTCACCTGTTTGAGATCGATCCCCTTCGGCACCGCGTCGAGCGCGAGGTTGACGCTGTCGCGGGCGAGTTCCCAGCCGCTGATCAGCACGACCACGGCGATGACCAGACTGATCGCCGGATCGATCCATTGCCAGCCGGTCGCCATGATGAGCAGCGCGGCAACCACGACGCCGAGCGAGACGCCGGCATCCGCCGCCATGTGCAGATAGGCGCCGCGGACATTGAGGTCGCTGTGGCGGCCGCGCATGAACATGAGCGCGGTGCCACCATTGATCAGGATGCCGAGCGCCGCAACCCAGACCACGGTCCAGCTTGCCACCTCGGCAGGCTCGCGGAAGCGGTTGATCGCCTCGACCGCGATGCCGCCGACCGCGATCAACAGCAGCCCGGCATTGAACAGCGCCGCCAGGATCGAGGCGCGGCGATAGCCATAGGTGTGAGTGTCGGTTGGGCGCCTGCCGGCGAGCCACGCCCCACCCCAGGCCAGGAGCAGCGCGATGACGTCGGAGAGATTATGGACGGCGTCGGAGATCAGCGCCAGCGAGTTGGCGGAGTAGCCGAAGATCAATTCCGCGATGACGAAGGCGGTGTTGAGCGAGGCGCCGACCGCGAAGGCGGTACCGAAACTGGCGGGCGCATGGCTGTGCCCGGCATGGGAATGTCCCGCGTGGGAGTGGCCGCCGTGGGAATGTCCATCGTGGGAATGACCACTATGGTCGTGGTCATGATCGTGATTATGCGCCATGGCAACCGCCGTCCGAGTTCGTCGGCGACGGTTATAGCGCGGCAAAATGTGGATACTATCACACCGCGCAACTTGAAGGCGCAGCCGTAGGCCGGATCAGCCAGCGGCGTAATCCACCGTCCATGACGAGACGGCGGGTTACGGCTTGCGCCTAACCCGCCCTCCACAGTGTTACTCCACGCCGCGGTTGAACTTGTTCGACTTCGGCAGGCCATGGGCGAGCCGGCCGGCATCGGCGCGGTTGCCGCGCCAGTCGGCCAGTTCCTTCATGGTCATGCTGTGCTCGCGACCGGCGGAGTCCTTCCAGGTCAGGCCGGTCTTGGCATCGAACACCGCGACGTCGGACAGCTCCGAGCTGGTATACTTTTGCAGACGCACGCCGCGGCCGCGCGCCATCTCCGGCACCTGGTCGAGGCCGAACAGCACCATCTTGTGGTTGGTGCCGATCACCGCAACGGTATCGCCGTTCACGGTCGTGATCGCGCGGGCCTCGTTCGGCATCTCGACATTGAGCACCTGCTTGCCCTTGCGGGTGTTGCCGACGCAGTCCTCTTCCTTGACGACGAAGCCCTGCCCCTCGCTGCTCGCGACCAGGAACTTGCGCTCGCCCTTGTTGACGAACAGCGAGATGATCGCGGCGTCCTGCTCGAGRTCRATGWACATGCGGATCGGYTCGCCATGGCCGCGGCCGCCCGGCAGCTTGGCGACGTCRAGCGAGTAGAACCTGCCRTTGGTSGCGAACAGCARYAGCTTCGASGTKGTCTCGGCAAAGAACGAGTGCTCGAGCTTGTCGTCGGTCTTGAAGGTRAGSCCCGAGAGATCCTCGACRTGGCCCTTCAGCGTCCGCACCCAGCCCTTCTCSGAGATCACGACGGTGCACGGCTCGCGCTCGACCARSGCYTCCTCRATCGCGGCGAGRTCGTGCTCCGGCGCATCGGCGAAGGTGGTGCGGCGCTTGCCGAGCGGCGTCTTCGGCCCGAACATGTCGCGGACCTTRCYGACCTGCTCGCCGACCTTGGCCCATTGYTCGGTCTCSGAGGCGAGCAGMCCCTCGATGCCCTTCAGCTCCTTGCGCAGATCCTTGTCCTCGGTGCGGATCTCCATCTCCTCGAGSCGGCGCARATTGCGCAGGCGCATRTTGAGGATGGCCTCGGCCTGGATCTCCGACAGCTTGAAGGTCTTCATCARGACCGGCTTCGGCTCGTCCTCGGTGCGGATGATCTTGATCACCTTGTCGAGGTTCAGGAACGCGATCAGCTGGCCGCCGAGAATTTCGAGCCGGTGCTCGATCTGCCCCTTGCGGAAGTTGGAGCGGCGGATCAACACGTCGCGCAGATGGTCGAGCCATTCGCGCAGACATTCGGCAAGACCGACCACTTTCGGGATGCGGCCCTTGATCAGCACGTTGAGGTTCAGCGAGATCTTGCTTTCGAGTTCGGTGAGCCGGAACAGCGACTCCATCATCAGCGCCGGATCGACGGTGCGCGATTTCGGCTCGATCACGAGCCGGACGTCCTCGGCCGACTCGTCGCGCACGTCGGCAACCAGCGGCAGCTTCTTCTCGTTGATGAGATCGGCGATCCGCTCAACGATCCGCGACTTCTGCACCAGCCACGGGATCTCGGTGACGACGACCACCCAGGTGCCGCGCGCGCCCTCCTCCTGGACCCAGCGCGAGCGGGTGCGGAACGAGCCGCGCCCCGTGGTGTAGGCCTCGACGATCGCTTCCTTGGAATCGACGACGATGCCGCCGGTCGGGAAATCAGGACCCTTGACCCATTTCAGCAGCGCCTTCGACTTGGCGTCGGGCTTCTCGATCAAGTGCAGCGCGGCGTCGCAGAGCTCGGCSGCGTTGTGCGGCGGGATCGAGGTCGCCATGCCGACCGCGATGCCCTGCGCGCCGTTGGCCAGTAGGTTCGGGAAGCCGCCCGGCAGCACCACCGGCTCCTTCGACTGGCCGTCATAGTTGAGGCGGAATTCAACGCCGTCCTCGTCGATGCCGTCGAGCAGCAGCCGCGCGACATCGGTCATGCGGGCTTCGGTGTAACGGTAGGCGGCCGGATTATCGCCGTCGATATTGCCGAAATTGCCCTGGCCGTCGACCAGCGGGTAGCGCGAGGAGAAATCCTGCGCCAGGCGCACCATGGCGTCATAGATCGCCTGGTCGCCATGCGGATGGAACGAGCCCATCACGTCGCCGACGATCTTGGCCGATTTCTTGAAGGCCGCGCGCGGTTCGAGCCCGAGCAGGTCCATGCCGTAGAGGATGCGCCGGTGCACCGGCTTCAGCCCGTCGCGGGCGTCCGGCAATGCGCGATGCATGATGGTCGAGAGCGCATAGGCGAGATAGCGCTCCTCGAGCGCGTCGCGCAGCGGCACCTCGTGAATTTCGGCCGGCTTTTCCGGCGGTATCTGTCGTTTTCCCATGGGGAGGCGTTAAACCCTGGCGGTGAATCGGGCAAGCCGCGAATCACCGCGAATTTAGGTTGCGAATCAGGCTTACGGAACCGTCGACCGGCTCCGCCGCCTTGTCACGGCGTTGATAAATCCGTCGCGGGCATCGGAGTGCCCCTGGCCGCGCGGCTCCAGCACGTGGCGGAGCAGGAACAGGCCGGTGATCTGGAAGCCGTCGAGCAGATCCTGGTCCGACAGGCTGTTGCCGCCCTCGCCTTCGCGCAGGAACGCCGGCAGCGGCAACAGCCGGTCGCGCCACGGCTCGCCGGCCGCGCGGGACACCGCGCCGCCGGATTTCGGCGACACATAGATCAGGTCGGTGGTCGTCCCCGTCGCCGCGCAATTCTCCAGGTCGAGCCCGAAGCCGAGCTCGGTCAGCATCGCGAGCTCGAACCGGATCACATGCACGGCGGCAACGACGGCGTCCTCGAAATCGTCGAGCGTCCCCTCCAGCATCTGGTAGATGTCGTCGTGCGGATCGCGCTCCGGCAGCAGCCGCGCCAATGCCCCGAGGTGCGTGACGCCGTAGACCGCATGCGACGAGGCCAGCAACGTCGCGGCACGCAGCCGCGTGCCCTCCAGCGCATACATTCCGAGATGCTCGTCGAGCCGTGCCCGCCATACCGCGGTGACGCTGTTGCCGGGCTGTAGCAGCGGGCGCATCCGCGAGCTGGCGCCGCCGCGCACCAGGCCGAGATGGCGGCCGTGCTCCCGCGTCAGCAGCTCGACGATGGCGGAGGTTTCGCCATGCCGCCGCACCCCCAGCACGATGCCTTCGTCGGTCCACTCCATGTGGCGAACGTATCACTGTAGGGCGGATTGGCGCAGCGTAATCCGCCGATATCGCCAAGCAGTCGCGGCGGGTTACGCCTTCGGCTAGCCCGCCCTGCGCTTCCCTTACGCGTTGAACCAGCCCTGCGCGTCGCCGGTGAAGGAGTAATACAGCCCGGCCGTGGTCAGGAAGCAGGACACGATCTCGATGGCGCTGTCGATCTCCAGACCCCTTTCGCCGATCACCTGCACCAGCGAGATCACCGACAGCACCAGCATCGCGGCGAGCGCCCAGCGCGGCCAGTTCTTGCGGTGCCGCGCGGCGAGCCGCACGAAATACACCAGGAGCAGGATCATGCAGCCGGCCGTCAGGGTCTCGCCCATGATCACCTGATCGGTCCTGACATCGGTCGGCGTGCGGTCCTGGAACGCCACCGACAGCGCGTCGAGGGTCAGCGAGAGATAGAGCAGCACCTCAAACCACAATACATTTCTGGGCACGTTCATTGCTCTGGACACGTTCACTCGCCGGCTCTTATTCCTTGGGGAAATCCAGTCCCATTTCCTTGTAGCGGTCGGGATCGTCGCCCCAGTTCTCGCGCACCTTGACGAACAGGAACAGGTGCACGGGCACGCCCATGATCTCGGCGATCTCGACGCGCGCCTGCGCGCCGATCGACTTGATGGTGGCGCCGCCCTTGCCGAGCACGATCTTGCGCTGGCTCTCGCGCTCGACATAGATCGTCTGCTCGATGCGGATCGACTTGTCCTTGCGGTCGGTCCAGCTGTCGGTCTCGACCGTCGACTGGTACGGCAATTCCTGATGCAGATGGCTGTAGATCTTCTCGCGGGTGATCTCGGCCGCCAGATGCCGCATCGGCGCGTCCGACATCTGGTCCTCGGGATAGAGGAACGGTCCCGCCGGCACCATTTTCGCCAGCGCCTGGCGCAAATCGTCGACGCCGTCGCCTGACAGCGCCGAGATCATGAAGGTGTGCTCGAAGCGCATCCGCTCGTTGGCGGCCTGCGCCAGCGCCAGCAGCTTCTCGCGCTGCACCAGGTCGACCTTGTTGAGCACCAGGATCTTCGGATGCGCGACGGATTCGAGCTTGGCCAGGATCGCGTTGGCCTCCTCGTCGATCCCCGACTTGGCGTCGAGCAGCACGCAGACCAGATCGGCGTCGTGGGCGCCGCTCCAGGCGGTCGACACCATCGCGCGGTCGAGCCGGCGCCGCGGCGCGAAGATGCCGGGCGTGTCGACCAGGATGATTTGCGCGTTGCCTTCGATCACGATGCCGCGGATCAGCGCGCGGGTGGTCTGCACCTTGCGCGACACGATGGTGACCTTGGAGCCCACCAGTGCGTTGACCAGCGTCGACTTGCCGACATTGGGGGCGCCGATCAGCGCGACGAAGCCACAGCGCGTCGCGTCCTGTTGCCCTTTGGCTTCGTCAGTCATTGGTGCCGACGCCTTCACGCTCGATCATCGCGGATGCTGCTGCCTTCTCGGCCGCGCGCTTGTTGCCGCCAAGGCCCTCGGCGGAGGCGAGGCCAGGCAGGTCAACCGCAACGCGGAATTGTGGATCGTGGTGCGGGCCGGTGCGTTCGACCTCGCGATAGACCGGCGTCGGCAATCCCTTGCCCTGTGCCCATTCCTGCAACACGGTCTTGGGATCGCGCAATGGCCGGCGCAGCTTGTGCATGCGTTCGGTCCAGTTGCGCTCGACGAATTGACGCGCGGCCTCGTAGCCGCCGTCGAGGAAGATCGCCCCGATCACCGCCTCGCAGATGTCGCCGAGCACCGACTTGCGCAGCCGCGCGCCTTCGACCGCCTTGACCATGCCGAGCTTGATGTCGTCGAGCAGCCCGAGCGACTTGGCGACGTCGGCGCAGCTCTCCTTGCGCACGAGGTCGGCGAGCCGCTTCGACAATTCGCCCTCGTCGGCCTTCGGGAACGAGCGAAACAGCATGTCCGAGACGATCAGGCCGAGCACGTGGTCGCCGAGGAATTCCAGCCGCTGGTAGCTGTCAGCACGGTTGCGGCTGGCGGGCTTCAGCGCGGAGACATGGGTGAACGCGGTGGTCAGCAGCGCGGCATCGGTGAACGTGTAGCCGATCCGCGCCTCGGTGCCGGCGATCGCAGCCTTGGCCTCGGCGGCCTTGGCTGCCTTGCTGCGCCGCTTCTTCGGCGCGGCCGTGCTCTCGGCGGCTGGCGTCTGGCTCGGCTCGCCGCTCGGCGCCTGATCGTTGATGGCTGAAGTCTCGTCGTTCATCGCACGATGGAGAATAGACGATTCCACCGCACTGCGAACGGCCAACGCCAGATCATCCAGGCCTGCTCGCCCTCGGCGATCGAGAAGAAGATCATCTGGGCCCGCCCGATGATGTTCTCGAACGGCACGTAGCCGACCTGCGACAGGAAGCGGCTGTCGGTGGAATTGTCGCGGTTGTCGCCCATCATGAAGAAATGCCCGGGCGGAACGGTGTAGACGATGGTGTTGTCCATGTAGCTGTTGTCTTGGCAGTCCAGCGTCTCATAGCTGACGCCGTTCGGCAGCGTCTCCTTCCAGCGCTTGACGCGCGCGGTGGCATCCGCCGAGCCGCAGGGGTCCTCGCCGACGAAATCGCTCAACCGCTCGCGCTTGATCGGCTCATCATTGATGTAGAGCAGCCCGTTCTTGACCTCGATCCGGTCGCCCGGCAGCCCGATGACGCGCTTGATATAGTCGGTGGAGTCGTCTCGCGGCAGGCGAAACACCACGATGTCGCCGCGGTTCGGCTCCGAGCCGAAGATGCGGCCCGAGAAGATGTTCGGCGAGAACGGGATCGAATAGTGGCTGTAGCCGTAGGAATATTTCGAGACGAACAGATAGTCGCCGACCAACAGCGTCGCCTTCATCGACCCCGAGGGGATGTTGAACGGCTGGAACAGGAAGGTGCGGATGACGAGCGCGATCAGGAGGGCATGGATGACGACGCGGATGGTTTCGCCCAAGCCGCTCTCAGATTTGGTCCCGGTGGTCACGCTCATTGCTTTCCCAATTCCCGTGGGCCGATGTCCACGCGGTGACAGAACGTTCTCTTCGCGCGAAGCATCAGGCCCTCGCGTGAGGAAAATGGCCTTGATTCTGATCTTGAGGGCAAATTCCGGCCTAAACCTGGAATCCGCGTCTCGCTCGATATAGCCTGCGGCGTTTTAGACGGTTGTTCGCAGAGGCGCAATCAATCGCGGCCTCAAAACTTCGCAATTCATTGAAATATCAATGATTTTTTAGTTTTCTGAAGTTTTCCGGCAGATTCCGGCGCCGCCGGCTCATCTGGCCGGGGCAACCGCCGAAATTATGACGAAGGCCTGCGCCAGCGGCCAATCGTCCGTGATCGACAGATCGATCTGCGGCTGCATGCCCTCGGGCGTCAGTTCCTGGAGCCGGGCCAGCGCCCCGCCGGTCAGTTGCATCGACGGGCGCCCTCCCGGCAGGTTCACGACCCCCATGTCCTTCCACCACACCCCGCGCCGGATACCGGTGCCGAGTGCCTTGGAGCAGGCTTCCTTGGCGGCGAAGCGTTTGGCATAGGTCGCGACCACCATCTTCTCGTTGTTGGCGCGGCGCATCGCCTTGGCGCGCTCGGCGTCGGTGAAGATGCGTTCCAGGAATCGCTCGCCATGGCGCTCGATCACCTTGGCGATCCGGGTGATGTCGATCAGGTCGGAGCCGATACCGATGATCATGCGCCAGCGGCACCTTGAGCGGCACCTTGGGCCTTGGCACGGCCACGGTCCATCGCCGCCCGCATCTCGCGCACCGTCCCGGCAATACCCACGAACAGCGCCTCCCCCATCATGAAATAGCCGATGTTGAGTTCGCGAATTTCAGGCAGCGCGGAAATCGTCTCGGCGGTGTCGTAGTCGAGCCCGTGGCCGGCATGGACCTCGAGCCCGGCCGCCTGCGCGAGCCTGACACCATCGACGATGCGCTTCCATTCCGCATCCGCCTTGTCCTTGTGACCGTCGACCACGGCGTCGCACCAGCCGCCGGTATGGATCTCGATCACCGGCGCCTTCAGCTTCGCGGCCATCTCGATCTGCCTGGGATCGGCGGCGATGAACAGCGAGACCCGGATACCGGCATCAGTGAGCCGCGCGATGTACGGCGCCAGCGCATTGTGCTGGCCGACGACGTCGAGGCCGCCCTCGGTGGTCAGCTCCTGGCGCCGCTCGGGCACCAGGCAGACCGCATGCGGCTTGGTCGCGAGCGAAATCCGCAGCATGTCGTCGGTCGCCGCCATCTCGAAATTCAGCGGCTTTGATATTTCGGCCTTGAGCCGCGCCATGTCCTCGTCGCGGATATGCCGGCGATCCTCGCGCAGATGCGCGGTGATGCCGTCGGCCCCTGCCGCGATCGCGGCAAGCGCCAGCCGCACTGGATCGGGCCGCGCCCCGCCGCGCGCGTTGCGCAGGGTTGCGACGTGATCGACATTGATACCGAGACGCAGCGGAGGAGCCTTTGACATTTCTCTGACCTGCAAATTCTAGCCTGTCACGCGCGGGTGCAGCCGCGCGAATGACGCTTCACCCATTGACGCGCTCGACCTTCGCGACGACGGCCTTGGCACGCAACTGCGCGATGATAGCGAGGAGATGCTTCAGGTCATAGACCTCAAGATCGATGGTCAGCTCCGTGAAATCAGGCGACTGGCGCGACATGTGGATATTGTCGATGTTGCCGTCATGCTCGGCGATCACGGTCGCGATCTGGGCGAGGCTGCCGGGCTCGTTGACGTTGTGGACCAGGATGCGCGCCGGGAAGCGCTGCGGCATCGTCTCGTCGATGTCCCAGCGCACGTCGAGCCAGCGCTCCGGCTCCTCCTCGAAATCCTTCAGCGCCGGCGACTGGATCGGATAGATGGTGATCCCCTCGCCCGGCGTGACGATGCCGACGATCCGATCGCCGGGCACCGCGCCGCCGTTCGGCGCGAACTTCACCGGCAGGTCGGAATTGATGCCACGCACCGGGATCACCGAGGTGGCACGCGCCGGATGCGGCGGGTTCTGCGTCTTCAGCTTGGCGACCAGCCCCTTCTTGGCGCCATAGCGCACCAACCGCTCTTCCTTGTAGTCGGGATACATCGCGCGCGCGACGTCGGACGCCTTGATCTCGCCGCGGCCGACCGAGGCCATCACCTCCTCGATCGAGGTGCGCGCGAGCCGCGGCAATGCGCCCTTCAGCTTGTCGTCGGCATATTCGATCTTGGCGCGGGCAAACAGACGGTCGACGATGCGGCGGCCGAGCGCCGCATACTGATCGCGCACGGCATCGCGGGTGGCGCGGCGGATGGCGGCACGCGCCTTGCCGGTGCGGGCAAGCGCCTCCCAGGCCGACGGCGGCGCCGACTGCGCCTTCGAAGTCAGCACCTCGACCTCGTCGCCGTTCTGCAACTCGGACGACAGCGGCGCGAACTTGCCGTTGATCTTGCAGCCGACCGCGCTGTTGCCGACGCCGGTATGCACCGCATAGGCGAAGTCGATCACATTGGCATTGCGCGGCAGCGCGATCAGCTTGCCCTTCGGGGTGAAGCAGAACACCTGGTCATGGAACAGCTCGAGCTTGGTATGCTCGAGAAACTCTTCCGGGTTGGCGCTTTCCGACAGGATGCCGATGGTGTGGCGCAGCCAGGCGAAGGCGTTGGACTCGTGCTTCATCCGCTCATGCGGCGAACCGGCGCCCTCCTTGTAGAAGGCATGCGCGGCGATGCCGAATTCGGCGATCTGGTTCATCTCCTCGGTACGGATCTGCAACTCGACGCGCTGCTTGCCGGGACCGATCACCGTGGTGTGGATGGAGCGATAGTCGTTCTGCTTCGGGGTCGAGATGTAGTCCTTGAAGCGTCCCGGCACGACCGGCCAGGTGGTGTGGACGATGCCGAGCGCACGATAGCAGGCCCCGATATCGTCGAGGATGACGCGGAAGCCGTAGATATCGGACAGTTGCTCGAAGCCGACCGACTTGCGCTCCATCTTGGTCCAGATCGAAAACGGCTGCTTGCGACGGCCGAACACCCGGGCGGTGATGCCGTTCTTTTGCAAGTTCTTGGAGAGCTGGCTTTCGATCTCGCCGATCAAATTGCGGTTGCGCTCGGCAAGCGCGTCGAGCCGCTGCTTGACCACGGCATAGGCTTCCGGATCGAGCACGAAGAACGACAGGTCCTCCAGCTCCTCGCGCATCTCCTGCATACCCATGCGGCCGGCGAGCGGCGCATAGATGTCCAGCGTCTCCTCGGCGATGCGGCGGCGCGAGGCCGGTGGCATGAACTCCATGGTCCGCATGTTGTGCAGACGGTCGGCGAGCTTGATCAGCAGTACGCGGACGTCGTCGGCGATCGCCAGCAGCAGCTTGCGCAGGTTCTCGGCCTGCTTGGCCTCGCGCGACACCAGTTCGAGCCGCTTCAGCTTGGTCAGGCCCTCGACCAGCGCGCCGATCTCGTGGCCGAAGACATGGTCGATCTCGGCCCGCGTCGCCTCGGTGTCCTCGATGGTGTCGTGCAGCAGCGCAGCCACGATCGTCGCGTCGTCGAGCTTGAGGTTGGTGAGGATCGCGGCGACCTCGAGCGGATGCGAGAAATAGGGGTCGCCGGAGGCGCGTGTCTGCGTGCCGTGCGCCTTCATCGCATAGACATAGGCGCGGTTGAGCAGGTCCTCGTTGGTGTCGGGGTTATAGGAACGGACGCGCTCAACAAGGTCATATTGTCGCATCATGCGTGTCCGCGGCTTGGCCGGCCGCTCCGCCGTGGACGACGCTGGCGCCACCGCGACCGTTTCGGACGCAGCCTGCATCTGGATGGAACTGCGGCGTCGATACGCCATGAAACTCGCTGCCTTTCGCGCGGGACCGGTGTCCCTCTTCCCTCAATCTAGTGCGCTTTCGAATGAAGCAGCACCCCGCGCAGGCCCTGGAACCGTTCAATTTCCCGCGCCCGCATAGGACGCACCGTAACTGCAAAATTGTCAACAAAAGCAAAGGCCCGGAGCGATGTCCGGGCCTTTGGCAAATTGATCTGGCAGATTGATCTGGAGGGAGCGGTCTACTCGTCTTCCTCGGGCTGCTCCTCCGGGGGAGCCAGGCCCTCGAGACCCTTCAGAAGCTCTTCCTCGGTCATCCGCTCAACCGCGACCTCGGTGTCGTCGGCATCGACGCTGGCACCAGCGGAACCGATCAGCGGCACGGTGTCCGGCTCGGGCTCGTCGACCTCGACGAACTTCTGCAAGGAGTGCACGAGTTCCTCGCGGAGGTCTTCCGGCGAGATCGTCGAATCGGCAATTTCCCGTAGCGAGACGACCGGATTCTTGTCATTGTCGCGATCAACCGTGAGTTGCGACCCCGACGAAATCATCCGGGCACGATGCGCGGCCAACAGGACGAGGTCGAAACGATTGTCGACCTTGTCAATGCAGTCTTCGACGGTGACGCGAGCCATCTCGAGGCGCTCCGTGGTAAAAGGGTCCAAACATGTCGGTTATGAGGGTTAGTTATAGGGCTAGRCCCGGTTTCGCAAGGTAAAATTTGTGATTTGCCTTCCCAACAGGCTCTGATAACCCCGTCAGYCGGGGCCAGAACGGCCGGAGCGTCTGACGACATGGCTAGGTTGCCGTCCCAGACAAGTAAATCTCTTCATTGCAACGTCAAAGGTCTAGGCTTTTTGCCCTCGCCTCACCATAATTGCGGTGGTGACTGTCGTGGGGAAAGATTCACYGAACTTTAGGCAGCAACGCAGGAAATTGCGCGCGGTTGATCACCGCTGCGCTAAGAACACTAACAACCACGCGAGAACACTTTGATGTCGTCACCTGTTTCCAACAAGATCGCGCTCTTCATCGACGGAGCGAATCTTTACGCAACCGCAAAGACACTGGGCTTCGACATCGACTACAAGCGCCTCCTCAAGGAATTTCAGGGCCGCGGCACGCTGCTCCGCGCGTTCTACTACACGGCGATCATCGARGATCAGGAATATTCGTCGATCCGTCCGCTGATCGACTGGCTCGACTACAATGGCTACACCGTGGTCACCAAGGCCACCAAGGAATTCATCGACGCCAGCGGCCGCCGCAAGGTGAAGGGCAACATGGACATCGAGCTCGCCATCGAGATGCTCGAGCTCGCTCCCCATCTCGACCACATCTACCTGTTCTCGGGCGATGGCGACTTCCGCCCGCTGGTCGAGGCGGTGCAGCGCCGCGGCGTCCGCGTCACCGTGATCTCCACCATTGCCAGCCAGCCGCCGATGATCGCCGACGAGTTGCGCCGCCAGGCCGACGTCTTCACCGACCTCGTCGAGCTGCAATCCAAGCTTGGCCGCGATCCGTCCGAACGCCCGGCCCCGCGCGAACCGCGCCACCATACGTCGCATTCCCCGCAATTCCTGCAACGCGCGACCACGATGGCCCCACGGGGAGCCGATGACGATTTCGACGAGTAATATCGTCGCTCGAGCCACGCGCCCCGACAGCAACTGTCAGCTCTGTCCACGGTTGGCCGGTTTCCGCGCCGAGAGTCGCGCGCGCCATCCGGACTGGTTCAACTCGCCGGTGGAATCGTTCGGCGATCCGAATGCACGGCTGTTGATCGTCGGGCTCGCGCCGGGCATGCAGGGTGCCAACCGCACCGGCCGTCCGTTCACCGGCGACTACGCGGGCGATCTGCTCTACGCCACCCTGCTCGAATATGGTTTCGCCAGCGGCGTCTATCAGGCGCGGCCAGACGATGGTTTCACGCTGGTCGACAGTCGAATCAGCAACGCCGTGCGCTGCGTGCCGCCGCAGAACAAGCCGCTGCCGGTCGAGATCAACACCTGCCGGCAATTCCTCAGCACCACGATCGCCGCGATGCCGAACGTACGCGCGATCGTCCTGCTGGGACGCATCGCCCACGAATCGACTTTGAGGGCATTGGGGCTTCGCCTGGCTGCCGCGCCATTTGTGCACGGTGCCGTGCATAGCGCAGGCAACTACAAGCTCTACGACAGCTACCACTGCTCGCGCTACAACACGAACACTGGCGTGTTGACGACCGACATGTTCCGCAAGGTCTTCGCGACCGTGCGGAAGGATCTGGAGACCTGACGAAGCGCGGGGACGCGATGGCGGACAGTCTACATATTCCGTTGCAGCCAATCGACTGGGACGCCGAGGATGTGACGGCGGCAATCGGAGAGATCGTCACTGACGCGCTCGCCAGCCTTGATCCTGTGCATTTCTGGCCGGCGCACCCAAAAGATGACGGCCTTCCGGACGGAACCGCGAGCTTTTACTTCGGCGCGACGGGGATGATCTGGGCGCTCGACTATCTCAGGCAGGTTGGCGCGATCAGCGTACCCTTCGATTTCGGCCCGGTGCTGCCGCGCCTGATTGAGAACAGCAGAGCTGAATTCGCAAAGCGCAACTATTCGGCACACGGATCCCTCCTGTTCGGCGATCTTGGCAGCCTCCTCCTCATGATGCGGCTGCGCCCCGACGCTGTCGTCGCAGATCAAATCTACGACCGAGCCGAAGCAAACATCTCGCTTCCGATCCGTGAGTTGATGTGGGGCATGCCGGGCTCGATGCTGGCGTGCCTCCATATGCATGACATGACGCGCGAGGCGCGTTGGCATCCGTTGTTCAACGCCCAGGCCACGCGGCTGCTGTCCGAGCTTGAAGACACCGAGCTGGGACCCCTGTGGCGACAAGATCTGTACGGTCATCATCACCGTTGGCTTGGTCCCGTGCATGGTTATGCCGGGAATATGATCCCGTTGCTGCGCGGCTGGAGCTGGCTGGAAGAAGAGCAGCGCGCGCTGGTGACCACGGTCGTTCCGCAAACCCTGACACGGAACGCGTGGCGAACCGCCGCGGGCATCAACTGGCCGGCCATCGCCGGCGGCACCTCGCGTCTGTGCCAGCACTGCCACGGCGCACCAGGCATGGTCACGACGTTTGCCGACGTGCCCTTGGAATCGCCTGAGCTGGACGAGTTGCTACGGCAGGGCGGCGAATTTACCTGGAACGCCGGCCCGCTCAGCAAGGGCTCCAACCTCTGTCACGGCACGGGCGGCAACGGCTACGCCTTCCTGAAGCTCTTCCGCCGGCTCGGCGACGCCACTTGGCTTGAACGGGCGCGATCGTTCGCGATGACGGCCATCGCCCAATGCCGCGAAGAAAGGTCGGAACTCGGAAGAGGCCGCTATACGTTATGGACCGGCGACGTCGGTCTGGCGGTCTATCTCTGGGATTGCCTAACCGGCGAACCCCGCTTCCCGACTATCGACGTGTTCTAACGAGCAACCGGATTGTCCTGGCGCCAGTTGCACGGGCTCGCAAATGTCAGTTGCGACCGCTTCGGGGCTGAAAACATCCGCGACAATTCTGAATAATAGAAAAATATCACTGAGTTGCTCGACGTGTCAAGTTGCTTGGTCGAACGCCGGCCGCCGCCGGCTGCTTTGCATGGGGTTGTTTTCGATATTTTGGCCGCCCCCCTGCGACCGCCCCACGGCTTCATGTTGCTCCAGCTAGTCGTTCCGCGGATTGTCCTTCAGCCATTCCAGCACGTCGCCGGCGTTCCGGTCGGGTGGAAACACCGGATAGAACACGTGCGTGATGCGCGCATCGTCGATGATCAGCGCGAGCCGCTTGATCAGGGTCTGGCCGGCCACCGACATCGTCGGCAACTTCAGCGTGTGCGTCAGTTCCAGCGCTTCGTCGGACAGCACCGCGAACGGCAAATGCAGGCGCGATGCCATCTCGATCTGATAGTCGTTGCTCTGCGTCGACAGCCCGAACACCTGCGCCGCACCGGCCGCCTTGAGGTCGGCGAACAGGTCGCGGAACGCGCAGGTCTGCGGCGTGCAGCCGCGTGCACCCGGGATCATGTCCCAATCATCGACCAGCCCGATCTTGCCGGGCTCGCCGGTTCGCGGATAGGCGAACACCACGGTGCGGCCCTCGAGCGCCGCCAGCACCACCGACGTATCGTCGGTCGCGCGCAGCCGGACCGGCGGGATCGTCATGCCGGTCAGATGGGCCGCGCCGCCGTCGTCGCGAGGTGCCGGAATCTTGCTCCAGTCGACGTCGGTGAGGCTGCTCTGGGTCATGGCCGACATCTCCCTGGGCGTCATTGCGAGCGAAGCGAAGCAATCCGTAGCGTCGCGCACTGGATAGCTGGCTTCGTCGCTGCGCTCCTCGCAATGACGGCTTGAACTCTATCCCCGCGCCCGCATCAGGCGGCCCTTCTCGCGGCCCCAATCGCGCTTCTTCTCGCTCTCGCGCTTGTCGTGCAGCTTCTTGCCCTTGGCGACCGCAAGCARCAGTTTGGCACGRCCGCGCTCGTTGAARTACAGCTTCAGCGGAATGAGCGTCATGCCCTCACGGTCGACCGCRCCGAGCAGCTTGTTGATCTGCTTGCGATGCAGCAGCAGCTTCCGCGGCCGCTTCGGCTCGTGGTTGAAGCGGTTGGCCTGCAGATATTCGGGGATATTGGCATTGATCAGCCAGATCTCGCCGTCCTTGGAATCCGCATAGGATTCCGCGATCGTGCTCTTGCCGCTGCGGATTGATTTCACCTCGGTACCGGTCAGCGAAATGCCGGCCTCGATGGTGTCCTCGATGGCGTAGTTGAAGCGGGCCTTTCGGTTTTCGGCGACAACCTTGATCGGGCGTTCGTTCTTCTCGGCCACTTTAGCTCTTCTTGAGGAGGTCGCGGATTTCCGTCAGCAGCACGACCTCGGCGGACGGCTTCGGCGGCTCGGCGGGCGCAGCCGCCTCCTTGCGCTTGAGCTGGTTCATGGTGCGGATGACGATGAACAGCACGAATGCGACGATGACGAAATTCACGATCAGGGTGATGAAGCTGCCGTAAGCCAGCACGGCACCTTGCTTCTTGGCGTCGGCCAGGTTGGTGGCCACCACGTTCTTGGAGAGCGGGACGAAATAGTTGGAGAAGTCGAGGCCGCCCAGCATGCCGACGATCGGCATGATGATGTCGTTGACCAACGACGTGACGATGCCTCCGAAGGCCGCACCGATGATGACGCCGACGGCGAGGTCGACGACATTGCCCTTCATGGCGAAATCGCGGAATTCCTTCAGCATTCCCATCCCCTTCTGTTCGACATTGCGCACGACATCGTGCACGGCAGTACAGCTGTCTCTTATACACATCTAGATGTGTATAAGAGACAGGTGCACGGCAGTACAGTCTTGGCTCAGTTGATCAGGCCGGCATGCACCATGGCGCTGCGGACGGCCTGGCGGGTCGGCTCCGAAACCGGCACCATCGGCAAACGCAGCTTCTCGTCGAGCTTGCCGAGCAGCGACATCGCATACTTCACCGGCGCCGGGTTGCTCTCGATGAACAGGTTGGTGTGCAGCGGCATCAGCTTGTCATGGATCTTCAACGCGGTGGTGACATCGCCCTTCTGCCAGGCGGTCTGGAATTCCGAGCACAGCCTGGGCGCGACGTTCGAGGTCACCGAGATGCAGCCATGGCCGCCGTGTGCCATGTAGCCGATGATGGTGGCATCCTCGCCCGACAGTTGGTTGAAGTCCTCGCCCATCGCGGCGCGCTGCTGCGACACCCGCACCATGCTGGCGGTCGCGTCCTTCACGCCGGCGATGTTCTTGAGCTCATAGAGCCGCGCCATGGTCTCGACCGACATGTCGACCACCGAGCGCGGCGGGATGTTGTAGATGATGATCGGAATGTTGATCGCATCGTTGATCGCCTTGAAGTGCTGATACATGCCCTCCTGGGTGGGCTTGTTGTAGTACGGCGTCACCACCAGCACCGCGGTCGCACCGGCCTTCTCGGCATGCTCGGCCAGCTCGATCGCTTCCTTGGTCGAGTTCGAGCCCGCGCCGGCGATCACTGGCACCCGGCCCTTGGCCTCCTCGATGCACCACTCCACCACCCGCTTGTGCTCGTCATGGCTGAGCGTCGGGCTTTCGCCTGTCGTGCCGACCGGCACCAGGCCGTGCGTGCCCTCGGAAATCTGCCAGTTCACGAGGCTGCGGAACGCCGCCTCATCCACGCCGCCGTTCTTGAAGGGCGTCACCAAGGCAGTGAATGACCCCCGGAATTTTGTCTTGGCTGCCATGGACTTCCTCCAAACGCTTCAGGCTAAAGGCTAAGGTCGACGGACCCGTGTTTTTGGCGTGCTTCCGGCCGTGCGACCAACCCGGTTCATGTGAAACCGCCATGAAAGGCAATTCATACCGGGTCTGACCGACCGGCGAAAGGGCCGTACCGTACCTATTCCCAGCCGGTTCCAGCCGCGATTTTGCCGCGGTGCTGGCGCAAACAGCCGCACCGGCAGGCTTCTTAGTATTTTGTCTACGTTTTCACTCAAATAAGAACCCATGGCCCGATCGACCAGATGATTCGGGGCCACGGAGGGCTTCCGTGATTCGTTCCGCCCGAGCAGGTACATTGCGATCGACGGCACTGGCGACGAGCCTGGCGCTCGTCGTCGGCCTTGCGACTCTGACGGCCGACGCATGGGCTGCCTCGGATGCTCCGGCGGCGGCGCCGGCTGCCGACAGCACCTCTTCCAAGCCCACCGCTCCCAAATCCGCCGCGGCCAAGACCACGCCGAAGGCTTCTCCCAAGACCACGGCAAAGCCGACCGCGGCCAAGCACAACGATACCAAGGCCAGCGCAGCCAAGACGAGCGAGACCAAGGCCGAAACGGCCAAGACACACGCGTCCAAATCCAGCGCGGCCAAGACGGAGGGCGCCAAGACCAGCCCTGCCAAGACCACCCCTGCCAAGACCACGGATTCCAAAACCTCGGACTCCAAAGCAACCGCGTCGAAGAGCACGACAACCAAGTCCGGCGCAGCGAAGTCGGCGGCTCCGGTCGCGACCGGAAGTCTGCCGAAGCGACCGGCGCCGGTCAGCGCTTCCGCGCCCGCGCTGGTTCCGGCGACCCGCCAGCACGCCGCGCCGATCGTGCGCAAGCCGGTGCTGCCCGCGGCGATCGCAGCGACATCGTCGACCTCGCAGTCGGACAAGGATGCGCTCGCAAGCGTCGTCGAGCTGCTGCGCAAGCGCCGGCCGGCCGACGCCACCGAAGCCGAGGCCTCGATCTCCGACCCGGTCGCGCGCAAGCTCGCCGAATGGCTGATCCTGCGCAGCGAGAACAATGGCGCCTCGGTCGAGCGCTACCGCACCTTCCTTGATGCCAATCCGGGCTGGCCGTCACAGACCTTCCTGCGGCGCCGGATCGAGGCCTCGCTGTGGGACGATCGCCGCGACGACTCCGCGGTCTGGGCCTGGTTCCAGAATGAATCGCCGATCTCGGCCAAGGGCCGGCTCGCGCTCGCCAAGGTGATGGTCTCCCGCGGTGATCGCGGCAATGCCGAACGCCTGGTCCGCGAGGCCTGGCGCAACGACGGCATGAGCGAGGACACCGAAACCGCCGCGCTCGATATGTTCGGCTCGTTCCTGACCGCGGGCGACCACAAGGCGCGCATGGACGCGATGCTCTATGGCACCGACAACGAGGCTGCCGGCATGCGCGCAGCCAAGCGTCTCGGCTCCGGTTACGTGGCGCTGGCCAAGGCGCGCATCGCCGCCACCCGCAAGGGCTCGAACCTGCGCGCGCTGCTCGAGGCGGTGCCGAGCGAACTCACCGGCGACACCGGCTATCTGTTCGCCAAGATCCAGTTGCTCCGCCGCGAGGAGAAATTCGCCGAAGCCGCGCGGCTGATGCTGAGCGCGCCGAAGGATCCATCGCGCCTCTACAACGTCGACGAATGGTGGATCGAGCGCCGGCTGCTGGCGCGCAAGATGATCGACAACAACGAATTTCGCACCGCTTATCTGATTGCGCGCGACGCGGCACTGCCGGCCCGCGACATCTACAAGACCGAGCAGGAATTCACCTCGGGCTGGATCGCGTTGCGCTTCCTCAACGATCCCGCCCTCGCCTCCGAGCATTTCGCGCGGATCGGCGTCGGCAGCGCCAACCCGACCGCACTGGCGCGTGCCGGCTATTGGCAGGGCCGCGCCGCGGAAGCCGCCGGCCGGGGCCAGGAGGCACGCGCCGCCTATGCCCGCGCGGCCGAGCAATCGACCAGCTATTACGGCCAGCTCGCGCGCGCCAAGCTCGGCCTGCCGCAGATCGAGCTCAACAGCGCGCCGCGCGGCCGCGGCGCCGACCGTCTGGAAATCGTCCGTGCCGTTGCGCTGCTTTATGAGATCGACGCCCGCGAGTTCGCGATCCCGATCTTCGGCGACATGGGCGACAATGGCGATCCGGAAGCTCTCGCCGGGCTCGGCGAGCTGACCGCACGCAACGGCGATGCCCGCGGCATGCTGCTGATGGGCAAGGCCGCGCTCAATCGCGGCCTGCCGTTCGACCACTACGCCTATCCGGTGAACGGCATTCCCTCCTTCCGGCAGGTCGGGCCGGAGGTCGAGCAGAGCGTGGTCTACGCCATCGCCCGCCAGGAGAGCGCGTTCAATCCGGCCGTGGTGTCGCCGGCGCAGGCTTATGGCCTGATGCAGGTGACGCCGGATGCCGGACGCTATGTCTCCAAGCGCGCCGGCATCACCTTCGATCTCAACCGGATGAAGACCGACCCGGTCTACAATGCGATGTTGGGCGCCGCCGAACTCGGCGGCCTGCTCGAGGACTATCGCGGCTCCTATATCCTCACCTTCGCCGCCTACAATGCCGGCCGCGGCAGCGTGCGGAAGTGGATCGAGCGCTATGGCGATCCCCGCGATCCCAAGGTCGACGCGGTCGATTGGGTCGAGCTGATTCCGTTCTCCGAGACCCGGAACTACGTCCAGCGGATCATGGAGAACCTGCAGGTCTACCGTGCCCGGTTCGGCGGCGGCAGCAGGTTGCAGATCGAGGCCGACCTGCATCGCGGCGCCAGCGTGGAATGAGCTGGCCCGGCCGGTTTTCAACAGAGATGTGACGGGACATTGCTGATCGCGGCCAGATCTTGAGCTAACCCGTTGTTATAGCATAATTTTCATGAACTTTTGCACCCCCGCACCGGGAATCAGCCTCTTATATAGAGGCTGCGCACTCTGCTGGTGGCGGAGCTGCCACTAAATCACCTTGTCGCAATCTGAATCTGCCGCTTGCGGCTCAGCGCCCACTCGGGCATATCGGCGCCACCGGAGAGGTGGCCGAGTGGCTGAAGGCAACGCTTTGCTAAAGCGTCATACGGTCTCAAGCTGTATCGAGGGTTCGAATCCCTCCCTCTCCGCCATTGGGACCAAATGTCCGGCCCAGACAGATGGGTAACAGATCGTACCTAAGACATGGGTGACAACCTCGTGCCGAACGGGTTGTCGAGTGGTTGCAGGGTTTTCTGCTCCAGGTCAAAGTATCCCAAATCATAGTGCATGAAGCTGGCGAGCCAAATGCCGTCGTCGACCTCCTTGATGCCGAGTTTCTGGCCGGCCAGGACGGTGGAGATGTTGATTCTCTTGCGGAGTAGGCAGAGGCGTCCGCAGGCGGTGACGAGGACGTCGCGGTCGTGGAACGGATAGGTCAGCTCAGGCAGGCCTGCATAACGACGTGGTGAAGCGCCGTAGAGCTCGGCCGGGCACTTCATGTCGAGCGCCTCATGAGGTCGTTCGGTATTGAACTCGCGGATGAAGGCGTCGAAGCGGTCCTGCTGCTGTAAACTGTTGGAGCCGGGCGGACGGGTGGCTTCCTTCTTGAGCGTCAGGTGCATGCGTTCATGGCGGCCATTTTGCTGCGGATGGCCAGGTTTGATGCGCTCGATCGCGATGCCGAGCCGGAGCCACCACACCGACAGCTTTGAGAGATTGAACAAGGCATTGGGACTGGCAAAGGGCACGCCATTGTCGGATCGGATGGCAAGCGGCAGGCCGCGTTCACGGAACAGGCGCTCGAAGGCATCAATTGCAGGCTCCTCGCGCGTTGAATCGAGTGCTTCGCATAAGAGCAGAAAGCGCGAGGCATGATCGGTGACGGTCAAGGGATAGCAGTACCGGCCGTTGCCGAGCTTGAACTCGCCCTTGAAGTCGGTGCACCACAGATCATTGGGCACGGCGCCTGGCGACAGCGGCGTGCCGCGCGCGCGGTGGCGCGGCCCGCCTCCGCGCCTGACCAGACCGTGGCGGTCGAGTACCGCATGGATGGTGCTTTTGGCCGGAACGCGGATATCGCCATCGAGCCGCCGTACCAAAAGTTCGCGGATCTTGCGGGCTCCCCAGTGCGGCTTCTCGGCCTTCAGCCGGACAATCAGGGCTTCAAGCGGCTGCGGGAGCTGGTTGGCATAACGCACCGGCCGGCGCGACCGGTCGCTCAGCGCTTCGAGCCCGTGCTCCTTGTATCGATCGAAAATCTTGTACCCGGTCTTCCGCGAGATGCCGAACTCCCGGCAAACCTCGGTCATCGCCTCTCCATCCAGCAGGCGGGCGACAAAGCGAAGGCGCTCTTCCATTACCGAACTCGCTTTCCACGGCATCCACACCTCCCGCAGAACAAAAGCGGAAAGTGTAACCCATGTGTCCGGTACGTTCTGTCACCTATCTCTCGGGCCGCTCAGGCTGTTCAACGATGCTCCCTAACGATCTCCGTCGAGAAATTTGGGCGCCCACCCGTCCGGCATGAACGGCGGTAACCTCCGCGTGAACGAAACGTCATTCCCGGCACCTCGAAGCGAGCGCGAAACAGACCCCGTTCAAGCTGGCTGCATTGTTTTCCTCACCTGATCATTTCCGGGGTAAAGCCATGCAGCAAGACAGTGGCATTCAATTCCAGGATCTCGACAAGATCTTGCGTGACGCGCAGCTTCGTCGCTCCGGCGACCTCGGTCCGTGGTTTCGGCAGCGCATCTCTGCCAGAGCAGCAGGACTCGCTATGGCAACTTCGTTCGCCTTCATGGTTGTCGTGCTGGCGATCGTGGCCGCCCCGCGGCCGGTCTCGAGCGCTGCGCTCGGCAGCGACTGGCAATGCAGCAAGGCGGCGTTTGTCGTGACGACCTGTCGTCAAGCCGATCCCGCACACTCATAGCAAGCGGCCCTATCGTCGAAGGAACGTCGGCGTTTGCCCGGCGTTGCATAGGCGGCGACGGCACTTGCCAGCACAACCGGTCCCATCGTCGACCAAACGATGTCGACGCAATGCCGCAACATCGCGAGCAACATTCTCTTTGCGAGGCAAATTGCCATGAACAAACGCAGGCAGACCTATTTTCGCAATGCGCTGGATCTGAGGGACAAGATCCAGGTCAAGATCTTGAGGAAGCGTCTCAAGGTCTCCGATCAACAGTTTGCTTCCATCGTTCGGAAATCTGGCCCTTCGATTTCCGCCATCACCAAGGAAGCAAAGGTGATCTGATCCAACAACTCCAAGGGATCGGACGGTCGCCACCTCAATAGCGGGGCTATCTGCCCGTCGACGCCATAGAGGAGCACCGGCCCTCCCGTTTGTGGCGCCACCGGCGCGGCTCCGCTTTGCGCCCATCCATGCTGCGTGTCGGCTTCCCCGCGGCACGGCTATTTGGCATCATGAACGAACCTTCGGCTGGGCGGGATCGAAGACATAAGATGAATGGCCCAAGCGGTCTCAGGTTGGCGACCTGCTTCGGACTGGCGGTTGTTCTGCCCGCTGCGCAGACACCGCCAACGGCGCATCCGCGGGACGAATGGCGTGTCATTGCCAAGGAATGTCGCGACGTCTTGCCTGCGCAGGCAAAGATACGGGCGTGTCTCAATTTACTGAGCGATCGGCGGCTCGCGCCCGCCTACCTTGCGCCGATCAACGCCGAGATCTCGAGCACGTTCCAAGGCCTGCGGGACTACGGCAACGCCATCAAATACAAGAAGATCGAAATCGCGCACGCCAATACCGCGGTGGAGCAACCTTCGGCTTCCAGCGAAGCGCTTCCCGCAAGTTTTGGCGCGATGTCCCTGCGTTACCTGGAGCTGGGTACACTCCAGTCGCTCAATCGCCTGGCCTTCTTCGACAGTCAGTCGGATGAAGCGCGCCGAGACGCAACTGAAGAGCAAAGCAACTACAACCAAGCGCTTTCATACAACCCGATGAACTACAGGGCCTATCGGTACCGGGCTGAAATTCGCAGCCTGTTCTGCGATCGCGCGTCTGCTGCCCAGGACATGGAAGCCGCGGTCAGGTTTGCTGAACAGGCTGGTGATCAGGACGCCGCTCGGGACTACAAGCATGTCACGCTCAGCGCTTGCATTCCGGCCTGGCGCCGGGACTAGTTTGCGAAACCCGTCCGTCGCCACCCGGCGACATAGCGCCGCGCCAGACCATCCCGATCGAACCGAAAGGTATCAAAAAACCTGCGAAATCGAAGTCGACCATCTGGAAGCCTTGCGCAAAATGCGACAGAATGTCGCAGCAATTCGGTTCCGTCGATAGCCCCACCGGCGGCCATTTGCCCCGCTTTGGACGCTGCGGGCCAATCAACCAAAAGTCGAAGTGAGGCCACAAGGCATTGTTTCAAGTGCGCTTTGGCGACCAATCCTGCCGTGGGCGGCAAGCCGCCTGCACCGGAGCCATGGAGTCTCAGCACCATACAATCAAACTTAACGAAAATTGAGATTCTGGTTCCCCAAAAAATAGCTACCTGCGGTTTACACAACCGTAGGGTTTGTCAGTCCATTTCGGAAACGGGATGCGCGGATATCCCGCATGTTCAGTAGTCGAAAGGTAGAACAATGAAAGCAGTTTGCATTTCGTTCCTTAAGGACGAGACCGGAGCCACGGCCATTGAATACGGCCTGATCGCCACCGGCATTGCTATCGCCATCATCGCTGCGGTGAAGGGCGTCGGAACGGCGCTGAGCGGGACCTTCAACTCGGTGAGCAGCTCACTGAAATAATCGGAAGCTATGGACAGCGTTCTCAGCGCAACCATGGCCAGGCACCGGGCGGTTTCCTGTGTCCGTCCCGGTGCTGCTCCATCGTCGGCCCGCTGAATCGCCGACCTATTGAAGCATGAATGACGATTGCGGATTCGAATTTCCTCCGACGCGCGCCCTGCATGTTGCTTGATCATCGCGAGCCGCAGGCAGTCTGCCCTCCCTAGCCTCGCTGTAGCATTGTCAAGGACCGCAGCTCATGACCGCGGGCTGTCGGAAAGTTGGAATGTCCCTCCCGATTTGCGCGCCGGTCGTAGCGGCGTCTAACACCCCAACTCAACTGGTGAGCGCGGCTGCCCGGATGTGGCTGGCGACAGCCCTGGCGCTTGCCGTCGTGCTGCTCGTGCCGTTCTTCGTTGTCGATGTTCCACCGGTCCTGGACTATCCGAACCACCTCGCGCGGTTCTTCATCCTGGCGCATCCCGACGATCCAGTTCTCTCGAAAATGTATGCGCCGCACTGGACCGTCCTGCCCAATCTCGGCGTCGACCTCATCGGCGCTGCACTGCTGCGCATGACCGATGCGCACACCGGTGGTCGGATGCTGCTGGCCTTGTCCCTGATGTCTCCGGTGGCCGGGGCCATCATCTACCATCGGACCGTGTTCGGTACGCGTTCCTACTGGCCGCTGGCGTCGGGACTGGTCGCCTACAATGCGTGCTTCTTCCTGGGCTTCATGAACTAYCTGCTGTCGCTTGGCCTGGCGCTGGCGGGCGCGGCTGCCTGGATCGCGCTTCGTCGGCGGGATCGTTCGGGCTGGAAGGCGGTCGCCGGCGCGGTAGCGGCGATCGTGACCTTCTTCAGCCATATCTTCGGGCTCGCGTTGCTGTTCCTGCTGATTGCAGCAGACGAAGTGGCCGAGCTCTGGAGGAGGCACGAGTCGGGTACACTCACGCCGCGCGCCTTCCTGAAGGCCGCCGTCCCGATGCTGGTCGCTCTCGGACCCGTCGTGGTGCTGTACGGCATGAGTCCGTTCGGCGACAAGGCCACGACGTTCGGTGCCTGGCGGGCCATTTCCAAAGTCATGAGGCTCGTAAGTCCATTCATGACGACGAGCGTCGCTCTGACACTCGTGACCACGGTCGCGGTTGCCGTTGTGCTGATCGCGATGCGCCGCCGGATCACGTTTGCCCCGGGACTGCCGCTCGTTCTGGCGGTGCTGGCGATCGTCTACGTCGCCGCGCCATTGCGGCTAAAGGGCGGCTCCTTCATCGATCTGCGCGTGGCGCTGATGTTCGCCCTGCTGTTGTTCGCGGGCATTCAACCGCGGATCGCACGGCGCGAGGCAATGTTCGTCGCGTTCACTCTGGCGGCCCTGATTTGCGTCCGCTCCGCCTATGTCGGGGCAACGTGGATCGATCACCGCAAGGACGTCGCCGATCTGCGGGCTGCGATCGCCAGTGTCGAGCCCGGCGCGCGCGTGCTGGTTGCAACGGGATATCAGGGAGAGGTGGCGCAAGCCGATCCCGAGCGCAGGGCCCTGTTCGGCATTTACCGATTGACCGGACACCTCCCCGCCTTGCTGGCGATCGAACGCTCGGCATTTTGGCCGACCCTGTTCGCCGATCCTTCGCAACAGCCGGTGACCGTGTTGCCGCCATTCCGTCGGATTTCGACCCCGTTGGGGGAGCCGCTGGACTGGAGCACGCTGGCCAGCGAACGATATTCCGAGGAGACGTTGCAGTTTGCGCCGTACCTCGCCCGCTGGCGCGCCGATTTCGACTACGTGCTGCTGATTGATCCAACGCCCGAGCCTGAGCATATAGCGAAGCTGTCGTCGCTCTACGATGGCAACTTTGCGAAGCTCTATCGGATCGATCACTGATCCACCGCCGCGCTCGCAGCAGCTCCCGGTCAATGATGCGACGCCGCGGCGCCGATCGCGAGGCCGCCAGTTGCGGCAGCCGCGCGATCGATCACCTCGCGACGGGATCCACCCGTTCAGGCGCGCTGCACTCTCAGCAGCGGCCGCGGAAAGGCCTGCGCGCAGGCGACGCCGAGCAGCGCGAGACCGCCGCCGATGACGTGGAACGGCCTGACCGGTTCTCCCAACATCACGATCGCGGCGGCGGCGGTCAGCACCGGCAGCAGGTTCATGAAGATCGCGCAGCGGTTGGGGCCGAGTTGCGCGACGCCGCGGATCCAGAGGAACGGCAGCACGACCGAGGCCAGCGCGCCGGCGTAGACGATCAGCGGCAGTGTCGCAGCGTTGACCTGGCGCAGCGGCGCCGGCGTGGCGAGGAAGGCGGGAAACATCACGGCCAGCGCGCACAGCGCCTGCATGTAGGTCGACTGCCATCCGGTGATCGGCAGATTCCATCGCTTTAGCAGCACGCCGTACAGCGCGTAGACGATCGCGGCCAGCAGCATCAATGCGTCGCCGGCATGCACGCCGTTGCGCAGCAGTGATGACAAATCACCGCCGCTAACGAGATAGATCAGGCCCGCGAACGACAATGGCGCGCCGCAGATCATGCCGAGCGTCGGCTGCTCGCCGAGCAACGCGGCACTGAGCGCGACGGTCAACAGCGGCGTCAGCGCGGTGAACACCGCCATGTTGGTCGCGGTCGTTGTCTCGGCCGCCAGATACGACAGGCTCTGGAACAGGCACATCGCAAGAAAGCCAAGGATCGCGAGCGGACCGAGATGCGGCCAGATCGCAAGGCGGTTGCGCCAGACGGCGCGCGCCACGAACGGAGACATCAACAGAACCGCGACCAGCAGGCGATAGAAGGTGATTGCCTGCGGACCGATGGTGTGCGCCGACAGGCGGGACACGATGACGTTGCCGGCCCACAGCACGATGGCGACGAAGGGATAGAGAAGTGCGGCTTTCTGCTTGAACATGATCTGATCGCGGGGTTCGAGGAATACCCGCCAGCAACTAGCTGTCGCATGATGGTCCGTCTCACGCTAGAATGACCTAACCTAGCGAAATTGGGACATTCGAGATCAAGACGTGTTCGACGAGCTGATCACACGGCACCTCGACTATCACGCCACGGCACGGCCGATGGCGGCGATGGAGATCGACTATCCGAGCGGCGCCTCGACCGGACTGCACGCGCATCCGCGCGGCCAGCTGCTCTACGCCATCGAAGGCGTCATGATCGTTCGCTGCGTCGAGGGCACCTGGGTGGTGCCGCCCAATCGCGCGGTGTGGCTGGTGGCTGGGCTGGAACACGAGGTCCGCATGTGCGGCGCGGTCAAGATCCGCACCGTGTTCGTCGACGCCGGCACGGCGCCGAATCTGCCGCAGACCAGTTGCGTGTTCACGGTCTCGCCGCTGCTGCGCGAATTGTTCGTCGCTGCGATGCGTGTCCCGCTCGACTATGCGTCCGCGACCAGCGACGAGCGCCTGATGCTGGTGCTGCTCGACCAGCTGCGCGAGGTCGATGTGCTGCCGCTGCATCTGCCGATGCCGCGCGACGAGAGGCTCGCGCGGATCTGCGAGGCGCTGGTGAGCCACCCGGACGATGCCTCCACTGCCGAGCAGTGGGCGCGCCGGCTGAAGTTGACGTCGAAGACCGTCCATCGCCTGTTTGCCAAGGAAACCGGCATGACGTTCGGCGAGTGGCGTCAGCAGGCTCGCCTGCTGTTCGCGCTCGAGCGCCTCGCGCGCGGCGCGCGGGTGGTCGATGTCGCGCTCGACGCCGGCTATGCCAGCCAGAGCGCGTTCACTGCGATGTTCCGCCGGCATTTCGGTGTGCCGCCAAACGCCTTCTATCGATAGGCCCTCACGGCGGAGAGCTAACGCTCGGCTGGCGCTGACTGGGCGGCCGGCCCCACGATCCATTCCCTGAACGCCGCGATTTTCGGCAGCGACTGCCTGTTGTCGGGACAGACGAGATAATAGGCGAATTCCTCCAGATGCGCGGTGTCCTGCAATTGGATCAGTTCGCCGCGCGCGATCTGGTCTGCGACCATCGCCGCCGGCAGCAGCCCCGCCCCCTGCCCCGTCAGCACCGCCTTCAGCAGCAGGCTGCCGTCATCGAACGAGGGGCCGCGCGGCGTCCGAACCTCCGCGATGCCGTTGGCCTGAAACCACAGGCTCCAGCCCTTGCGCTCGGCGTCATGCACCTGCGGCCAGCCCGCGAGCTCATCGGGAGATGCCGGCCGCCCGAGCCGCTCGACCAGCGATGGCGCGGCCACCACCACCATCTCGACCGTGACGACGCGATCGCTGCGCAGCCCCGGATAACGGCCAAGGCCGTGGCGCACCGCGATGTCGACACCGCTGCGCGAGAAGTCCACCAGCGTGTTGCCGGTGACGATCTGAAGATCGATCTCGGGATGCGTATTCTGAAATGACGCCAGGCGCGGCACCAGCCAGGCCGATGCGAAGAATGGCGTGACGCTCACCGTCAGCGTGCCGATATCGACAGATGCGGTGACACGGCGCGACGCATCCGCGATCTGGCGAAAGGCATTGCGGATCGACGGCAGATAGTCGCGACCGGCGTCGGTGAGATAGATGCCGCGCGGCACCCGCTCGAACAGTTTCACCCCCAGATGGGCTTCGAGGGTCTTGAGCATCTGGCTGACCGCGCCCGGCGTCACGCACAGCTCCTCGGCCGCGAGCTTCACCGAGAGGTGGCGGGCGGCGGACTCGAACGCCTTGAGCGCGTTCAGGGGTGGAAGCCTGCTCTCCATGATTTAGATTTTCTAATCCAGAATCCGCAGCAAATCTGGTTTGCCAACCTGGTCTTCTGCGCGCTCTATCAGCCTATCCTAATGCTGAAAGCCTCGTCAACGCAGAGCATTCCTAGCTAAAAAGTTAGATTTTCTAATCTTTCGATGCCTACCAGCGACGGCTTTCAGTTCACGCATGAAACCAGGACAAGGCATGTTTGAGGTCCCCGATAGATTAGACCTGCGCGAAGTCAGCGCAGGTAGCCCCGCCAGCAGACTCGTCGATCGCATCAACGCGTCGCAAGCCGGCGCCCTGCCCGGCCTGCTGGGCTTTCGCTGGATCGAAGCCGAACGCGGCCACATCCGCGGCCGCTTCGACATCGCCGCAAAGCACTTCTCGCCGCACGGACTGTTACACGGCGCGAGCATCGTCGCGCTGGCAGATACCGCGTGCGGGTTCGGCTGCCTCGCGTCCTTGCCGGACGGTGCCGTCGGCTTCGCGACCGGCGAGTTGAAGACGAATTTCATCGGCGCGGCGCGCGAAGGCGGCGTGAGCTGCGAGGCGCGCCTCGTTCATGCCGGGCGCACCACCCAGGTGTGGGATGCCGAGATCCGCAGCGAGGCGACCGGCAAGACGATCGCGCTGTTCCGCTGCACGCAGATGCTGCTCTATCCGCCGGCCGGGGCCAGTGACCGCGCGGCGCAGGGAGAACGATCATGAGGAGTGCCACCATGCACGCCGGACAGCAACGCGCGAAGCCGTTCTACGGCTGGATGGTGGTCGCGGCCGCCTTTGTCGTCACGTTCATCGGCTTCGGCAGCGCCTACACGTTCTCATCCTTTGTCGAGTCCTTGCAACGCGAGTTCGGCGCCTCGCGCGGCTCGGTGTCGCTGGTGTTCTCGTTCGCGGGCTTCCTGTATTTCGGCCTCGGCATCGTCTCGGGCCCGCTTGCCGACCGCTGGGGCGCGCGCCGGCTCGCGGCAATTGGAATGGCGCTGGTCGGGCTTGGCATGGTGCTGGCGGGACAGGCGCAAACCATCCTTCAGGTCTACGCCGCCTACAGCATCGGGATCGGCGCCGGCGTCGGTTGCGCCTACGTCCCGACGCTGGGTGCCGTGCAACGCTGGTTCGTCCGGCGGCGCGGCTTTGCGTCGGGCCTCGCCGTCAGCGGGATCGGGGTCGGAACATTGGTGATGCCGCCGCTCGCCACCTGGCTGATCGCGAGCCTCGGCTGGCGCGATGCCTATGTCGTGCTCGGCGTCGTTGCCGTTATCGCCGGCATCGGCGCATCGCTCCTGATCGCGGACGATCCGCGCCGCTACGGCACCGGACCGGATGGCGACCCGCTCGATATGGCGTCAGGCCCGCCGCTGCGTCAGGGTGTTTCGATCCGCCATGCGGTACGCACCGCCCGCTTCGCGGGGCTCTATGCGGCCTGCCTGGTCAGTGCGTTCGGCGTGTTCGTACCCTTCGTGCATCTGGTGCCGTTCGCGCTCGACCATCAGGTGACGCCGACGCTCGCCGTGCTACTGCTCGGGATGATCGGCGTCGGCAGCACGGCCGGTCGCTTCGTCCTGGGGAGCATCGCCGACCGGGTCGGCCGTGACGCGTTTCTGATCGCGATGTATCTCGGAATGGCCGCCTCGCTGGCGATCTGGGCGTTCGCCGGCGCATTCTGGTCGCTGACCGTCTTCGCGCTGTTGTTCGGCGTGTTCTATGGCGGCTGGGTCGCGATCCTGCCCGCGGTGGTCACCGACCATTTCGGCGGCCGCAATGTCGGCGGCATCATCGGCATCCTCTACACCAGCGTCGCATTCGGAACGCTGCTCGGGCCAAGCGCCGCGGGCTTCGCGTTCGACATCAACCACAGCTACCTCGTTCCGATTGCGATCAGCGCAGCCGCCAACCTGGTCGCCGCCCTCCTCGCAATGGCTACGATGCGAACCGCCTCGCCGATCGCCACAGTCACGCCGCGTTGATCCCCATGACCGTCGGTGGCATCAATGCTACGTACGGGGATCACCGCCCCCGCTGGTTCGAGCCACGGAGATCCCTCGCATCGCCATGACCAACGCCTGGAGCTACCGCCGCGCAGATCGAGACGACATCGTCGAACTGGCGGCGTGGTCCGGTGCCGGCTCGCCTGGCCTCAGGCCGCACTTCCATGACGAGAGCCAGATCGTCCTGGTGCTGTCGGGGGCGCGCGCCTTTCGCATCGACGGCGCGACCGTCACGGTGCCTGCCGGACATGCCGCGCTCATTCCCGCCGGAATGCTCCATGCGCCGCTGCCGACACCGGATCAGACGGTTTGCCTGAATGCCTATGTTCCAACGAGCCGCGCCGCGTCGTCGCTACGGATCATCAGCGTCGGGGCACGGCTTCGGCGCTTGGGTGAGATATCGCCCGAGCACATGCTCGGGATCACCGGCGACATCCTGTCGCGTGAGCCGTCTCCCTCGGTGCAGCTCACCGGCAGGGCGAAGCTCGGCACCGCCCTGACGGGAAGCACCGAGCCGATCGGCGAGATCGCGGCGGGCTTCGGACGCAGCCGGGAAGGCTTCAGCCGCATGGTGAGGCGCGAGCTCGGCGTCTCGCCGCATGCCTTCCGCCTGCTGGCCCGGCTCAATCGTGCCCGGCAACTGCTGCGCGCCGGCGAGCCGATCGCAGCAGCGGCGGCCGATGCCGGCTTTGCCGACCAGAGCCATCTCACCCGTCTGTTCCGCCGCACCTTTGGCACCACACCCGGCGTCTACTGGCGTGACTGACGACGCGTCACAGACGTTCCAGACGGGCCGGCGCTCCACCCGCTAGCCTGCTCACCCTCAACGAGGGTGATGCATGGATCCCCAGACAAGTCTTCTGCTGCTCGCGGCCGGCGTCGCGGGAGGCGTCATCAATGCATTGGCGGGCGGCGCAACGCTGATCACGTTTCCGGCGATGCTGGCGGCCGGCCTGCCCGCCGTCATCGCCAACGCATCGAATGCGGTGGCGATCTCGCCGGGGCACCTGATCGCAGCGCTAGCCGATCGCGGCAAGATCCCGCCACCGACGCGGCGCCTGCTCGGCTTCATCATCGTCTCCACGCTTGGTGGCGCAATCGGCGCCGGCGTCTTGTTGCTGCTTCCCGAACGGCTGTTCGTTCTGCCGGTTCCGGGGCTGATCGCCTTCGCGACGTTGCTGTTTGCTTTCGCGCCGCAGATCCAGGCCTGGACCATCGGACGGCAGGCCGGCGCGGCCTTGCCCTCGACCGGCATCAGCAGTGCCGTGCTCGGACTCGCGTGCGTCTATGGAGGCTTCTTCGGTGCCGGGCTCGGCGTCATCCTGACCGCGGTGCTGTCGATCACGGAGCCCAACGACATCAGGGCGATCAAGGCGTTGAAGAACCTGCTCGCGACCTGCGTGTCGCTCGCCGCCACCGTGATCTTCATCGTGCAAGGCGCGGTGCGATGGCCGGAGACCGTAGCCATGCTGATCGGCGCGATGATCGGCGGTTATGCGGGAGGTCACCTGATCCGGGTGCTTCCCGCGACCGTCGTCCGGCAATTCGTCATTGTGGCCGGGGCGGTGATGACCGTGATCTACGCCGCGCGATACTGGCTCTAGTTAGAGCGAGGGAGCCGAGGCTCCCAGCTCGATCGCGAAGACTTAACTTAGTGCGTCGTCATCCAGGCGCGGGCTTCGCGCTGGGCAGCCGCGATCTCGACATCGGACATCTGCTCGGCGACCTCCCGGCGGTACGAGATCGCGTCGGTGCGCCCTTTGAGCGCCGCCAGGTTGAACCATTTGTGCGCCGCGACGAGGTTGACCACACCGGATCGGCCGCTTGCCCAGTACATGCCGCGCTCGAACAGCACGTCCTGGATCGCGGTCGCAGCAACCGGGATGGCAGCTTCCTGATCGATGACCCCCTGAAACATTGTCGTCATTCCCCTTTTTGTTGTTGGCCGCCCTCCCCCGAGCGCGGCCCCCGTCCACTGTTCAAACGCCTTGTTATGTCCGCGCTGACCTTCGTCATGCGCCGCGCCGATCCGGTGGATCACCGCGTGCCGTTTGCCGGCTCGTTGGGATGATCATGGCCCATCAAATTTGAAGAGCGGTTTAAGTATCGCGATGAACGGGATGTAAACCGGCGCCGCCGGGACGGCTTGCGGGAATCGCAGAAGTGCCTGTGCCGCAGGCATTTCCGTGCATTCGTGAACGCCGGTTTACCCTGGCATTTCGGACAACGATAACCATGGCGGGCAATGGCCCTGCGCATCGGCCGGTCCAAGTCGGCAACCGGTTTTCGAATCGACGGAGGGACGCGCGTTCAATTGCCAGCGCAAGGGCGGCGAGCGCGGCCGATGCGCGCGCAAGAAAGCACGGCCGTCGAGGCCCGACAACGATCCAGAACTGGAATGGGGAAAAGGGGTGCCGGGGCGCGGACTGCGCAGGCCGCCGGAACGAGGGGGTCGGCGAACACGTCAGGACCAGATTTCAACGCGGCATTCTCGCCGGTGAAACTGCGGAACCAAGCGGGCTCCGCACCGAACGAAGAAATCTCTGTTTCTTCTGCCGGACCGGTTTTGGGAAGGTTACCCTCTCCGAAATTCGATCCAGCCGTTTGACCTGATGTCTCGCCGACACCCCTTTTCGTCAGCCAGAGCCTTGGGGCTGTCTCTTATACACATCTAGATGTGTATAAGAGACAGGGGTGGATGTGCCTCTCAGCAGTCCGTCCGATGGCTCTCGCGACGTGCCGGCATCAAGCCGCCGGCAATCCTCTCAAGGCGAGAGGCTTACTTCTTCTTCTTGGCGACCTTGCGGGTCTTCTTCGCAGTCTTCTTCACTGCGCTCTTCGCCTTCTTCGCCTTCGCCTTCTTTGCCTTCTTAGCCATGTTGCCCTCCAGTATGTGAGATGGCTCTACGCTGCGTGCACTCGGGAATCGATATGCACTACTTCCCGAATACACCAACAGACCAAAAAAAACAGTGTCCCGCTTAAGGAAGTGTTGACGCAGCGATGGCAGTGCGCGCAGCGCGCGTCGCCGRAAAACTTGCCGACGCGTTCARGCGTCAATGCRAGAARCGCAAKCGCGKYCGACATCGGCATTTGTCAACGTCATCGRAAACCACTTGTATTGYAGGCAATTCGTGAATTCGCATTCGAACACGCGACGCACGATCGCGGTCGCGCTGAGTCGAACGCGCTTGCGCGAAACGGCGCGCCACGACCTCCGAGTCGCAATTTTTGGCAACGAAAAAAATTTCGTGGGTAAGCCAACTTTTGCCTCGTCTGAGGTCRTCCGAACCCGATTCCCGGTCGAATCGTGGMTCCCGCGATTCGGCRCCGACGGCATCATCGAGGCGACAAAGGGAGGCCGTGAGGCRAGATCACGCCGCGTTCACGCGCGCGCGACGACGCKAGAKGCGATCRCGCGAGAGCATGATCCGGTYGGATCAWRCGCCAAGGACAACATCATTGTCCTGTTGGTTCASAKRCCGAGCTTGGACTTCAGGAGSTCGTTGACCGMCTGCGGGTTGGCCTTGCCGCCCGACGACTTCATCACCTGGCCGACGAACCAGCCGACCAATTGGGGCTTCGCCTTGGCCTGCTCGACCTTGTCGGGATTGGCCGCGATGATGTCGTCGACCACCTTCTCGATCGCGCCGAGGTCGGTGACCTGCTTCATGCCGCGCGYYTCRACGAGCGCGCGYGGATCGCCGCCCTCCTGCCASACGATCTCRAACAAGTCCTTGGCGATCTTGCCGGAAATCGYKCCCTCGCCGATCAGKCCGAYGATCSCKGMRAGTTGCTGTGCCGACACCGGCGAGGCTGCAATGTCGACGCCTTCCTTGTTRAGGCGKCCRAACAGTTCGTTGATCACCCAGTTGGCGGCGAGCTTGCCRTCGCGCGCCTTGTCGGCRAGRCCCGASAGCACCGTCTCGTAGAACTCYGCGCTCTCGCGYTCGGCSACCAGCACGCTTGCATCATAGGGCGACARGCCGAAGCCCGTAATAAACCGGGACTTCTTCTGGTCCGGCAGTTCCGGCAGCTGCGCCTTGAGATCGTCGACGAAGRCYTGGCTGAACTCGAGCGGCARGAGGTCRGGATCCGGGAAGTAGCGGTAGTCGTGCGCCTCTTCCTTCGACCGCATCGAGCGGGTCTCGCCCTTGTTCGGATCGAACAGCCGGGTTTCCTGGTCGATCGTGCCGCCGTCCTCGATGATCTCGATCTGACGCCGCGCCTCGTACTCGATCGCCTGGCCGATGAAGTTCACCGAGTTCATGTTCTTGATTTCGCAGCGGGTGCCGAGCGCGRTCTCGCCGTAACGGCGCACCGAGACGTTGACGTCGGCGCGCAGGCTGCCCTTCTCCATGTCGCCGTCGCAGGTGCCGAGGTARCGCAGGATCGAGCGCAGCTTGCTGACATAGGCCTTGGCCTGCTCGGCGTCGCGRATGTCGGGCTTGGAGACGATCTCCATCAGCGCRACGCCGCAACGRTTGAGGTCGACRTAGGACATCGTCGGCGACTGGTCGTGSAGCAACTTGCCGGCATCCTGTTCCAGATGCAGCCGCTCGATCCCGATCGTGACGYTRCGGCCGCCGTCGAGYTCGAGCGACACCTCGCCCTCGCCCACGATCGGCGACTTGTACTGGCTGATCTGGTAGCCYTGCGGCGAGTCCGGATAGAARTAGTTCTTGCGGTCGAAYACCGAGCGCAGRTTGATCTTGGCRTTCAGCCCGAGACCGGTGAGCACCGCCTGGCGGACGCACTCCTCGTTGATGACWGGCAGCATGCCCGGCATCGCGGCATCGACCAGCGAGACGTGCGAGTTGGGCTCGCCGCCGAACGCGGTCGATGCGCCGGAGAACAGCTTCGAGGACGAGGTGACCTGGGCATGGACCTCCATGCCGATCACGACCTCCCAATCGCCGGTGGCGCTCTTGATCAGTCTGTGCGGGGCGGCAGATGCGGTCATGGATATCGTTGTCCGGATAAAGTGATATCTGGGATGCTATTGGGCTTCGCGCAACCAATCGCGTCAGTCAAGCCGCCTTGCGGCGCCCTTGTGGGCCGCGCCGACACATTTGGCGCCGCTCAGAGCCCGCGCCGGAACTGYTGAAAGGCCTTGCTCGCGCGCAGCGCGTCCGCGCCGCCCGTAATGAGCTGGTCGACCTGCTCCGGCGGCAGCGAAAGCCGTGTCGGGATGGCGTTCAGGATGCCGGCGCGCTCCGGTCCGAGCCGGTCGAAGCCCAGYCGCTCGACATAGATCGCGACATCGCCGCATTTCCATCCGGGTCCGACGCCGAGCCGGCTGCGATCGGCCGCCGACAGTCCGCACCGCCAGTGCTTCAGCTTGCCCGACCAGTCGTTGGCGAGCGCGGTGAAGGCCGCGTAGCTCGAGCGCACGCTTGCATCGATCGCGGTGTCCGCGGCCGCCGACACCAGTTCGACGCCGCTCGGTCCTTCGAGCGTCTGCACGAAGTCGCCGGAGATGCCGCGGCCGGCGTCGACCACCAGGAACAGGATGCGCTTGAGTTTGGCCGCTTGCCGTTCGCTGAGCGGCTCGTAGGGACGCTGCGCAGCGAGCAAGCCGATGCTCAGTCCCGACAGGCCGTAATTGTCGACCAGCCCGCCGTCGAGCAGCTTGACGTAGCGCATCGAGCCGTCGCGGTAGCGTGCCTGGGCCTCGGCATAGGAGCGCAGCAGCGGCTGCGCGTTGGGATCGTTGCGTACCCGCTCGAGCCAGGGCGGCAGCGGCGCTGCGCAGCCGCCGGGGAAGGTTTCCAGCACGATCGGCGCGAACGCCAGCGGCACCGCTGCGGATGCCGCCACCGCTTCGGCGACACGATAGGAGCGGATGTCGCTGCACAGCGCATCGAACGAAGTCTTGCCGAACACGAACGGCGTGCGGTTGTAGATGTCGGACGCGTTGATCCAGACCCGCGGCCGCCGGTCGTCGGGCAGCGCCTCGAACCTCGCACCGTTGAACAGATTGCGATCGAGCCAGTCGGTGAACTGGCTGTCGTTGACACCGCCACCCAGCGCGCGTCCGATATTGCCGAGCGATATCTGGGTCTTCAGTCCCTCCTCGGCGTTGCGCAACAGGAAGCGCTCGCGAAAATCGGCGAGCGCCTCGCGCCGCTTCAATCCGAAATAGGCGGCGGTGACCGATCCGCCGGAGACGCCGGAGACGAAGTCGACGCGGTCGAGCAGCGTCTTGGTGCCGGCGGCGCCGGAATGCACCCGATCGAGTTCCTCCAGCACGCCGAACGAAAACGCCGCCGCGCGGGTGCCGCCGCCGGAGAACGACAGTGCGAGCAGCAAATCGTCTTCATAAGTCGGAAAATCGCGGGCACTGCTGTTGTCGGCAAGCGCGGCGCCAAGGGGCACGTTGCCCGGCAGGTTATAGACGGTCGCGCAGCCGGCAAGGCCCGCCGCCGCCACGGCCACCAGCATTGCTGATAGCCATCCCCCTATCCCCGACCCACGCACGAAATACTCTCTTTGCCGCTGGCCCCCGCCCGGTTCCACCAGCCTATCACGGCCAATCTGGGCAGCGGCATGGCGGCCGAAACAGGGTTAATGTTCGCGGTGCCAAGACACCGCATCTGGTACCGATCGTTCAGGCCAGGAGCGCGGAGACGATCCGTTCCCACTCGACCTCGACGGTGTCCTTGGCGACCGGCTGGCCGGCTTGGCGATACCAATAGCCGGCATTGCCGAGATCGCCTTCGACGCGATGGAGATAGGCGTGCACCCAGGCCGAACTGGTATCGCTCTCATTCATCACGATGCGGTGCGCCTGGTCCCAATCGCCCTTCTTCGCCCACCACAACGCCGCAAGCGCGGGCGATAGCGTCGTGTCCGGCGCAGCGTCTTGCAGGCTGGCGCGGAACTCGGCCATCGCTCACCACCATTTCGCCGGCGTGAAGCGGCCGGCGGCCTGTTCGATCACCTCGCCGAGCGAGAACAGCGTCTCCTCGTCGAACGGGCGGCCGATCAGTTGCAAGCCGAGCGGCAGGCCTTGCGTGTCCTTGCCCGCGGGTATCGCGATCCCGGGCAGGCCCGCCATGTTCACGGTCACCGTGAAGATGTCRTTGAGATACATCTCGACGGGATCGGCGCCGCCCTTTTCGCCGATGCCGAACGCCGCCGATGGCGTCGCCGGCGTCAGGATCGCATGCACGCCCTTGGCGAAGCAGTCCTCGAAATCCTTCTTGATCAGCGTACGCACCTTTTGTGCGCGCAGATAATACGCATCGTAATAGCCGGCCGAGAGCACATAGGTGCCGATCAGCACGCGGCGGCGCACCTCGTCGCCGAAGCCGTCGGCGCGGGTGTTCTCGTACATCTCGATGATGTTCTTGCCCGGATCGCGCAGTCCGTAGCGCACGCCATCATAGCGCGCGAGGTTTGACGAAGCCTCTGCCGGCGCCACGATGTAGTAGGCCGGCAGTGCGTATTTGGTGTGCGGCAGCGATACCTCGACAAGCTCGGCGCCTGCGCCCTTCAGCCACTGCGCGCCCTCGCTCCACAGCTTCTCGATCTCGGCGGGCATGCCGTCGAGGCGATACTCCCGGGGAATGCCGATCTTCATGCCCTTCACGGACTTGCCGATCGCGGCTTCATAGTCCGGCACCGCGATGTCGACCGACGTGGTGTCCTTGGGATCGTGCCCGGCCATCGAGCGCATCAGGATCGCGGCATCGCGCGTGGTGCGCGCGATCGGGCCGGCCTGGTCGAGCGAGGATGCGAACGCCACGATGCCCCAGCGCGAGCAGCGGCCATAGGTCGGCTTGATGCCGACGGTTGCGGTGAACGCAGCAGGCTGGCGGATCGAGCCGCCGGTATCGGTCGCGGTCGCGCCCATGCAGAGTAACGCCGCCACCGCCGAGGCCGAGCCGCCGGACGAACCGCCTGGCACCAGCGTCGTGTTAGAGCCTTCGCGGCGCCACGGGTTGGTGACCGGACCGAAGAACGAGGTCTCGTTCGACGAGCCCATCGCGAACTCGTCATTGTTGAGCTTGCCGAGCAGCACGGCGCCGTCGCGCCAAAGCTGCGAGGTCACCGTCGACTCGTAAGGCGGGATGAAGTTGCCGAGGATCTTCGAGCACGCCGTGGTCCTGATATCGCGGGTCGCGAACAGGTCCTTGATGCCGAGCGGGATGCCGGCCAGCGGGCCGCCCTCACCCTTTGCGATTTTGTCGTCGGCCGCCTTCGCCATCTCGCGGGCGCGGTCAGGTGTTTCGAGAACATAGGCATTGAGCGCGCGCGCGGCCTCGATGGCGGCGAGATGCGCATCGGTCAGCTCAACGGCGGTGAAAGACTTGCTCGCCAGGCCCTCGCGGGCCTCGGCGATCGTCAACGATGTCAAATCGGTCATTTATTTGTTGATCGGGCTGCAGAAAAACGGAGACAGGGTCTTGTCGTTGGCGGGATCGTCCAGGCGCGCCCTGTTTGCCTTGGCGTTCTCCCTGGCGCGCTCGGCGTCGAGAGCCTCGAGCTGGTCGAGCACGGCGTCGATCGCCTCATTGGGATCGGCGACCTTCCCCTTGCGCTCCATCACATCGAGGAAATCCATATAGGCCTTGTAGGCCTTCTCATCGTCGCAGAGCAGACACATTGGACTTTGTCGCTTTTGTTTGATGGGCTTCCGGCATCCAGTTCGCTCGAAAACACCAGGCGAGTGTTACTCGACCACCTTCGGCACCAGGAAGAAGTCGTTCACGGTATCCGGCGCGTTGCGGACGATGACATCGGCGATCTCACCGTCATTGACCACATCGGCGCGCTTCTTCATCTCCATCGGCGTCACCGAAGTCATCGGCTCGATGCCGTCGATATTCACTTCCGACAGCTGCTCGACGAAGGCCAGCATCGCGTTCAGCTCGCCCTGGAGATGGGGAACTTCGGCGTCGCTGACCGCGATCCGCGCCAGATGCGCGATGCGACGGACGGTCGTGGCGTCTACGGACATTATATAGGGCCTCGGGTGGTCAGGCTGAAAGGTCAGCCTGCCGTATAGCAGAGGCCGGTTTTGCGCCGCAACCGCGCTGGAAACCGGGGCAAAATCAGCCCGCCAACTGCCCTATCCGTGCCAGCGCCGCCCCGGCCAGCGCCCGGGTCAGCTCGGCGGCCGGCATTTCCTTGCCCATCCGCACCGCCTGCCCGGCCCAGAGATTGGTGAAATCGACCTTGCCCTGTTTTTCGGCAGCCGCCTTCAGGGGCCCGAGGGCGGTCGCCGCGTGCGGAAATGCCGGCGCATCCGGTGAGATCGAGCCGACCTCGCGCATCACCCTGTTGGCGACGCCACGCGCCGGGCGCCCGGTCATCACGTTGGTGATGACGGTCGATTCGTCGCTCGCCTGCGCCAGCGCGACACGGCCCTGCAGGGTCACCTTGGATTCCGGGCAGCGCAGATAGGCCGAGCCGATCTGCACCGCGGATGCACCGAGCGCGAACGCCGCCGCGATCCCGCGCCCGTCGGCAATGCCGCCGGCGGCGACGACCGGCACCTTCACCGCATCCACCACCTGCGGCAGCAGCGAGAACGTGCCCGGCTGTTCGGAGATATTCTCGGTCAGGAACATGGCGCGATGGCCGCCGGCATCGGCGCCCTGCGCGATGACGACGTCGGCACCGTTCTCTTCCAGCCAGATCGCCTCCTTCACCGTGGTCGCCGACGACATCACGATGGCGCCCGCTCCCTTCACCCGCTGGAGGAGCTTTGGCTCAGGCAGGCCGAAATGGAAGCTGACGACCTCGGGCTTCAATTCCTCGACCACGGCGCAGAAGGCCGCATCGAACGGTGCGCGGTTGGCGGCGTTGATCGCCGCATCCGGATCGAGGCCATGCTCGCGAAAATAAGGCGCCAGCCGCTGCCGCCATCGCGCCTCGCGCGCCGGATCGGCGTCGACCGCCTTGTGGCAGAAGAAGTTGAGGTTGACCGGCGCGGAGACGCGCTGGCGGATGATGTTGACCTGCTCGCGGGCCTTCTCGGCCGACAGCATCGCGCATGGCAGTGAGCCGAGCCCGCCCCCTTGCGCCACTGCGATCACCAGCTCGGCATCCATTACGCCCGCCATCGGCGCCAGCACGATCGGGAATTCGGTCTTGAAGCGATCGATCAATCGACGGTCTGGCCACATGGTGTGCCTCGCACTTGTTCAGGTCAAAGAGGAAGAGAGTTGCGCCTGCCGTGCAGCGATTGCTCGGCCTCGGCGACGATGCGGCCGACGATCTCGGCCGCGGGAACGATATCATGGATCAAGCCGACGGATTCGCCGGCGAACACCGCGGCGATGTCGAAATTGCCCGCCTCCCTCGCGGCGGCATATTCCACCGCGATCTCATCCGCCCGCTGCATCAGCTCGATCTCGCGGCCGCTCCAGCGCCGCGAATGATCGTTGGAGAGCGACCGCGCGGTGAACGGTGCCGGCCACATCAATTTGCGCGACCAGTCCATCACCACGCCGCGCACCGTCTCGCCGCTCTTCGCCGCGCGGATCAATTGCTTCGCCCGCTCCGGCGCATCAGCTTCGAGGCTGGCATAGAAGCGCGTGCCCATCAGCACGCCGGAGGCGCCGAGCATCATCATCGCAGCCAGGCCGCGGCCATCCGCGATGCCGCCCGCCGCGACGACCGGTACCCGCCCTGCCGCGAAATCGATGATCGCAGGCACGATGTCGAGCGTGGTGCGCGAGGCGCCATGACCGCCCGCCTCGGTCCCCTGCGCAATCAGGATATCCGCGCCGCAATCGAGCGCTTGTTGAGCGAGTTCCTCATTCTGCACCTGACAGATCAGCAGCGCGCCCGCCGCCTTGATGGCAGACGCGAACGGCGCGGGATCGCCGAACGACAACATCACCGCGCGCGGCCGCGCCGCCAGCGCGATGTCGATCAGTTCGGGCTGCTTGGCGAGGCCCCAGGTGATGAAGCCGATGCCGAATGGCCTTGCGGACCCCTTCAGCTTTGCGGTTTCTGCCTCAAGCCACGCCCTGTCTCCGTAGCCACCGCCCAGAATGCCGAAGCCACCCGCCTCGCTCACCGCCCTGACCAGCCGGCTTCCCGTAATCATCGCCATCGGCGCCGCCAGGATCGGATGTTCGACGCCCAGACGCGTCGTCAAGTCGGTGCCGATCGGCATGCGTTGCTCCCTGTTCTGGACTTGCTGTTCTGGACTTGCTGTTCTGGACTTGCTGTTCTGGACTTGCTGTTCTGGACTTGCAGCTTAAGCCGGCCTAACATTCTCCGAAAATGAATACTAGAGAACGCTACCATCTCTAAAATAAAACGGTGATCCCAGATGGAATTGACCGACCTGCTCACCTTTTCCACGGTCGCGCGGCTTGGCGGCATCACCCGGGCCGCCGAAGAGCTCAATACCGTGCAGTCCAACGTCACCCAGCGCATCAAGGCGCTGGAGGCCGAGATCGGCACCCCACTGTTCGAACGGCACAGCCGCGGCATGTCACTGACCGGCGCCGGCCGTCGCTTGCTGCCCTATGCCGAACGGATGGCGGCGCTGTCGCGCGAGGCCGTGCTCGCCGCGCGCGACGATGGCGAACCAAAGGGCCCGTTGTCGATCGGCTCGATGGAGACCACTGCCGCGGTGCGACTGCCGACACTGCTGGCCGAGTTCCACCGCCGTTATCCTGCCGTGCGCCTGAGCTTGCGCACCGCGACAACCGCCGATCTCGTCGCCGCCGTGCTCGACGGTTCGCTCGATGGCGCTTTCGTCGCCGGCCCGATCGAGCACGCCGACCTGTCAACGACATCAGCGTTCACCGAGGAACTGGTGCTGGTCACCGCGCCGCGCTGGAAATCGCTCGCGGCGCTACGCGCCGGCACCTCGGAGTCGGGTCCGACCGCGCTGGTGTTCCGCACCGGCTGCACCTACCGGCAGCGTCTCGAACAGGTGTTCACCGAGTTCGGCTGGCCGTCTGCCGTCCGCTTCGAGTTGGGCACGCTCGACGGCATGGTCGGCTGCGTCGCCGCCGATATGGGGGTCACCCTGCTGCCGCGTGCCGTCGTCGAGCGCGATCATGTGCTCCGCGACGTCAACATCCACAGGCTCGGCTCGCAACACGCACATGTCGAGACGCTGTTCATCCAGCGCCGCACATCGCATCAATACAGTCCCTTGCAGGCGCTTGCCGCGTGCCTCGGCAACGACGACCGGGTGATTGCCGCCTGACCGGCGTTTTCGCATGGCGCCAGCCCGCCGCCGGACTTTGCCTCGGCGCGTGGCCGCGTGCTAAGCGCTAGCGCCATGCTCGCCCTCATCCTTCCCCTGATCGAAGCCGCGCCGCACTGGCCCGATCGCGGTGCGCTGATCGGCCTCGACCTCGGCACCAAGACCATCGGCGTTGCGGTCTCCGATCCGGACCGGCGGCTCGCCACCGGCGTCGAGACCATCCAGCGTAAGCAATTCAAGACCGATGCGGCGCGGCTGCTCGCGATCGCGGCCGAGCGCAACGCCGCGGGCTTCGTGCTCGGCCTGCCGATCAACATGGACGGCAGCGAGGGCCCGCGCGCGCAATCGACCCGGGCCTTTGCCCGCAATCTCGCGGGCCTCACCGCGCTTGCGATCGGTTTGTGGGACGAGCGGCTCTCGACCGCCGCGGTCGAGCGCGAGCTGATCGGTATGGACGTCAGCCGCGCCCGCCGCGCCGAAGTGATCGACGAACACGCCGCGATCTTCATCCTGCAAGGTGCGCTTGACCGCCTCGCCAAGCTGCGCGGAGAGCGCTGACCATGGCCGTGGTGATCGCGGCGCTGCTGCCGGTGTTCCTGCTGATCGTGCTCGGCTTCATCCTGAAACGGACGCTGATGCGGCTCGACAGCCAGTGGCACGGGCTGGAGCAGCTCACTTACTACGTGCTGTTCCCGGTGCTGCTGGTGCAGACGCTGGTCAAGGCCGACCTGACCAAGGTGCCGGTTGCCGGCGTCGGCGGCGCGCTGCTGCTCGCGGCGCTCGTGATGTGCCTGCTCTGCCTTGCGCTGCGCGGCCCGCTCGCCCGCGCCGGGGTCGACGGCCCGGCCTTCACCTCGATCTTCCAGGGCGCGACCCGCTGGCAGACCTATGTCGCGCTGTCGGTGTCGCGCAATCTCTATGGCAGCACCGGCCTCGCGCTGGCCTCGGTCGCGATGGTCGCGATCATCCCGCTGGTCAATGTCTTCAGCGTCGCCGTACTGGCGAAATACGCCTCGTCGGAGAAACGATCCGTCGGCGCCATCGTGATGACGGTGCTGAAGAACCCGTTGATCTGGGCCTGCGTGATCGGCCTCGCCATCAACGTCGCGCACGTCCCGCTGCCGCAGCTCTGGCACGACGTCGCCGACGCGCTCGGCGGCTCGTCGCTGGCGATCGGCCTGCTGGTCACCGGCGCCGGCCTGCATCCGGAAGGCATCTTCCGCCCCAGCCTCGCCGCCAGCGTTGCTTTGGTACTGAAGCTCGTGGCGATGCCCGTGCTCACGGTTGCGCTCGCGGTGTGGTTCGGCGTCACCGGCTCCAATCTCGCCATCGTCGCGGCTTGCGCCGCGGTGCCGACCTCGCCGTCAGCCTATGTGCTGGCGCGCCAGATGGGCGGCGATGCCCCCCTGCTGGCCCAGATCATCACGCTGCAAACCATCCTGGCGGCGGTCACGATGCCGCTCGTGATCGCCGCGGTCGGACCGTAAGCGGAACGCCGCGATGGCGCAGATCATCTTTCTTCATGGCGCTTCGAGCAGCGGAAAATCGACCATCGCGAAAGCCTTGCAGGCCCGCATCGAAAGGCCGTTCTGGCATATCTCGATCGATCACCTTCGCGACTCGGGCGTGCTTCCGATGAGCCGCTTCCAGAGCGGCGAATTCGCCTGGAAGGATGCGCGACGAGCGTTCTTCGATGGCTTCCACGCCTCGCTCGCCGCCTACGCGGGTGCGGGCAACGACCTCATCCTGGAGCACATCCTGGATACCGAGGGCTGGCTGGAGACGCTTCGCGACCTCATGGCCGGCCACGACGTGTTCTTCGTCGCCGTGCATTGCCCGCTCGATGTCCTGATCGAACGGGAGCAACGGCGCGGCGACAGACCCGCGGGCAGCGCAAAGCGCGACTACGAGACCATTCATGCCGGCAAGGCCTACGACCTCGAGCTGGATACCCGCGATGGCCTGGACGCCAACGTCGAAAGGCTGCTTACAGGTTGGCGGACTGCGGAACGTTCGTCGAGTTTTCGCTCGAACGCCTGAACGTCCGGCTGCTCCCCGCAATGACGGTTGGCGAAGGTGCTACTGCCCCGCCAGCCACCAGGTCTGGATCGTCGCGGCCAGGTTGTTCAGCCCGTGCAGCAGGATGGTCAGCCAGGTCGAACCGGTGCGGAAGCGCAGATAGCCGAACAGCAAGCCGATCGACAGCACCTCGCAGAGGAAGAACCAGTCGTACTGGAGGTGCATCAGCGTCCAGACCAGCGACGACAGCAGGATCGCGCCGGTCGGGCCGAGCCTGGATTCGGACCAGCCGCGATACAGCCAACCGCGCGCGAACAGTTCCTCCCAGAGCGGTGCGGCGACCGCAAAGGCGATCACCAGCAGCCACAGTGCGCTGTGCTCCTGCGCCGATTTCAGCACGTCGCCCATGAAGCCCGGCGTCACGTCGCGACCGGCAGCGCGGGACACCATGTCCCAGGCGCCGACCAGCACGACCAGCGCGACGATGCCGATGATCACGTTCTTCCACGACGTCCCGCGCAGCCCGAGATAATCGGCGAACGGGATCCGGGTCCGGCGGATCGCAAACCACAGCGCCAGCAGCACCATGGGCAGGCCGGCGAGCACCGAGAGCGAGATCGTCAGGCCGTCGGCGACCACATGGGTGATGCCGGCGACCGAAAGCTCGGCGCCCTGCGCGATGATGCGGTACACGATGACCCCAACCTGGCCGACGAACATCGCGGCGAAGATCACGAGGCCCCACAGCGCGGTGCCCCAGAACTTCCAGACCCGCGGTGGGCGCGGCGCAGCATCGATAGCGGCAGCAGTGTCTTGCGGCGTAACAGAATCCATCAGCGAACCTCGGTCCTATCGGTTCGTCATGGCCGGGCCTGCCCCGGCCATCCACGTCTTTCTTGCTCGATCGAAACAAGGACGTGGATGCCCGGCACAAGGCCGGGCATGACGGTGGTGAATTATGGCAGCGCCCGCGCCAGCAGCGCGCGCTGATCGGCATCGGAGAGGTCGACCGCGCCGTACATGCCGGCATGGTTTCCGGCGAGCCGCGTCACGGCGAACAGTTCGGCGCTTGGCGGCGAGACCTGGTTGAGCGCCGCAGTCGCGGCCAGCAGCGCGAGCTTCTCGACCGCAAGCCGCGCGACGCGCTCGCTGTCGGGCCGGCGGAACGATTGCCCGATCGATGCGACGGTTTCGACGGCGCCCGGCAGGCCCTTGGTCGCGTCGGCGAGCGCGCGCAACACGGCGAGTGCGGCATCCGCCTCGCGGCCGAGTGCGCGGAGCACGTCCAGGCACATCACGTTGCCGGAGCCTTCCCAGATCGCGTTGACCGGCGCCTCCCGGTAGTGGCGCGCCAGAATACCCTCCTCGACATAGCCATTGCCGCCGAGGCACTCCATCGCCTCGTAGACGAATCCGGGCGCGCTCTTGCAGGTCCAGTATTTGATCGCCGGCGTCAGCAACCGCATATAGGCCGCCTCGCCGGCATCGCCGGGCGCGCGGTCGAAGGCGCGGCAGAGCCGCATCACCAGTGCTACCGATGCCTCGACATGCAGCGCCATGTCTGACAGCACCGCCTGCATCAGCGGCTGATCGGCAAGATGCTTCTGGAACACGCTGCGATGCCGCGCGTGATTGAGCGCATGCGCCAGCCCCGAGCGCATCAGGCCTACGGATGCAATCGCGCAATCCTGCCGCGTCAGTTGCACCATCTGGATGATCGTGCGGATGCCCTTGCCCTCCTCGCCGATCAGTTCGGCATGGGCGCCGTGGAATTCGACCTCGGAGGAGGCATTGGAGCGGTTGCCGAGCTTGTCCTTCAGCCGCTGGAAGTGGATCGCATTCACGGTGCCGTCGGGTGCAAAGCGCGGCATGAAGAAACAGCTCAAGCCGTCCTTTGCCTGCGCCAGCACCAGGAACGCGTCGCACATCGGCGCCGACATGAACCATTTGTGCCCGGTGATGCGGTAGGCAGCGCCATCAGGCTCGGCGCTCGTCATGTTGGCGCGCACGTCGGTGCCGCCCTGCTTTTCGGTCATGCCCATGCCGAGCGTCATGCCGCGCTTGCTCCACCACGGCGCGAAGCTCGGATCGTAGGCGCGCGTGCCGATGACCGGCATCGTCTTCGCCAGAATGTCGGGCTGCGAGGCCAGCGCCGCGACCGAGGCGCGCGTCATCGTGATCGGGCAGAGATGACCGGTCTCGACTTGCGACGCGATGTAGAATTTCGCCGCGCGCACCACCTCGGCGGCTCCGCCAGCGGGCTTGCCCTCGGCGCTCCAGGTCGAATTGTGCACCCCGGCATGGGCCGAATGCGCCATCAGTTCGTGATAGGCCGGATGAAATTCGACCTCGTCGCGGCGATTGCCCCTGGCATCGAAGCTGCGCAGCTTCGGCGTATTCTCGTTGGCGACGCGGCCGCGCTCCGCCATCGCGGCGGAGCCCCAATGCTTGCCGAAGTCGGACAGCTCGGCCGCTGCCGCCGTCCCGCCATTGGCGGCAACCGCCGCAACCAACGGTGCGTCGGCCGTGAACAGGTCGATGTTCTCGAACGGCGGCGACTGGTTCAGCACGTCGTGGGTGGCAAACGGAGCCTGCGTCATGGTCTCCTCGGGGAACAATCTCGTCGCGCACAAGGCCGGGAATACCGGCTTGCAGCGGCGAGGATCATGCGCCGGCAGCAGCGCAATGGAATCGGAGGATCATAAGCCTGCGATCCGGCGCGGGGCAGCAAAAAGTACACGTCAGCGAGACCTGCCATGCCAGACGCCCGGGCGGCGGGCGGTCAGGTCAAGCGTGTCCTGTCCACCTTGGTCCTGGAAGCCAGGACCGGAAGCAGATCGCCGGCGTGCAGCGGCTGGCCGCACGGGAACGACGCCATCCGCAGCACCGACTGGTGCGAAATGCCGTCGACCGGCGAGACATAGACGACGCGCAGCTCAATCTTGTGCCTCACATTGTAGCCCTGCCACTTCGGATTGTCTTTCCGCATCAGTTCGGCAGCTTCGCAGCCGACCATGTCGGAGGTCCACTTGGTCTTGGTGAGTATCCCGCGCTCGATCGTTTCCAGATAGCATTGGTCGTTGACGCCGCTGACGCGCGCATCGACGCGCGTGTAGTTGGTGCTCTTGTCGTACTGGTCGTAGGCCACGATGCCAACCGCACTGGCCAGAGTGATCGCAAGGCCCGCCAGACGCATGTGCTGTGCTCCCGCTCCGTCCAAGCATGATAGACGGGGGCATTAAGGAGTCTTGAATGCACGCGCCGTGGCTTGCGCGACGGCAACCACACTGTTGCGGAAATACCTTGGATTTGAGGAAATTCCGTCGCGTCAGCGCGGCCGCGTGATCGGGAAATCATAGGCCTGCCCGCCCGCCCCCGGCAGCGAGAAATGCCACCATTCCTTTGCAAAGTTCACGAAGCCTTGCCCGGCCATGGCCGCGACCAGCCGCGTCCGCCAACGCCGCTGCCCTGCCGTGATGGAGCGCGCGACGGTATGCCCCTTCGGATCGGAACAGTCGTAACCCTGTCTCTTATACACATCTAGATGTGTATAAGAGACAGGTCGTAACCGGTGCCCATGTCGACGCTGCCCTCCGGCGCGCGGATCGCGGCCGGCGCCGTGCAGTCGGCATAGGCGCGCGCCGGATCGAATTTTCCCGCATTGTCCGCCGTCAGGTCGACCAGCGTCAGATCGACCGCCGCCCCGGTCGAATGGCCGGAATGGGTGGCGATGTAGCCCAGCCGGAATAGATCGGCCTTCGGGAATGCCGGGTTGTAGCGCCGTTCGGCCGCGGTCTCGCGGCCATTCTGCGACCATGCCACCATGTCGGCGACCGCGCGGGCCGGCCGGTAACAATCGAACATCTTCAACGACAGTTTCTGCGGTGCCAGTTCCTGCTGCACGGCCTTGAGGCGAAGCCCCACATCCCGCCTGACCACGCATTCCGCCGCGCCATAGCCCGCGATCGGCCGTCCCATGAAATTGTTCGCGCCGGCGTAGCGGATGTCCTGGATGATGGTCGGATCGATGTCGCGAAGGAACACGAAGTCGTCGGGCAGGCCCTGCGCAGCGGCCGGTGAAATCGCGGCCATCGTGGCCGCGACAATCAAGATGCTTCTCGGCCGGCGCACGCTCATGCATCAATCCCCGCCCATGCGCTGTCCGTCGCCTGCGGCGACGGCACGCGCATCATCGCGGATCGAGACTACCGCAAGACCGGTCCGGGATACTTTGCGTGGGCTGCGATCCTAGCCGGCCCTGATCGCACGCTCAAATCGCGCTGTCACCGTTTCCCAATCAACCAGGTTCGACAAGAAGGCATCGACATATTTCGGCCTGAGGTTGTGATAGTCGATGTAGTACGAATGCTCCCAGACGTCGCAGGTCAGAAGCGCGGCGTGCCCCTCGGTCAGTGGCGTGTCGGCATTTGCGGTCTTGGTCACGGCCAATTTCTCGCCATCGAACACCAGCCATGCCCAACCGCTGCCGAACTGGGCGATGCAGGCGGACTTGAAGTCGTCCTTGAATTTCTCGACCGACCCGAAGTCGGCAATGACACGCTTTTCGAGATTGCCCGGGATCGGACCTCCGCCGTTCTTCTTCATGCCGAGCCAGAAGTGGCTGTGGTTCCAGTGTTGACCCGCCTGATTGAAGATCGTGCGGTCGGCCGGGTTTTTGGCACTCGTCCTGATGATCGCTTCGAGATCCATGCCATTGTACCGGCCGGCCGCCGTCAGTTCATTGAGCTTGTCGACATAGGCTTTGTGATGCCTGCCGTGATGGAATTCGAGCGTCTGGGCAGACATGTACGGCGCCAACGCATCGATCGGGTAAGGCAAGGTCGGGAGCTGAAACAAGAGACTATCCTTCCATTCATCGGCTGACGTTGCGCCCGGTCACGAGGGCCGGACGGTGGGATGATCGCAATTCAGGCGCGCTGTCTCGGCGTGTTTCGCGGCGTGGAAGACCGCGAATGCCGCCGCCTGCGCCTGCTCGACATAGGTCGCAATTTTTGCATCCGGTGCGGCGCGCGCGTGCAGATGCTGAACGAGAAGCGCCAGGCCATGCTTCAGATGCCGCGCGCAATCGAGCCTAAGCGGGAGCGGCGTCTCGGGAGACGCCGCACTCGCGCGCAGTTTGTCATAGGCCCGAACCAGGAATTCCTCGGCAGAATCCTCGTCGCCCAGCTGAGCGGCGATCTCCGCCAGATTGTGGGAGGAGATGTTGTAGATGACCGGCGCCGGCACCGACAGGTTGGCCTTCGACGCCAGAGCGAACAGCCGTTCCGCCTCGTCAAGCGCGCTGTGATAGAGGTCGAGCGCACGCCGCAAATCGCGGGCGACATAGGCCGCGTTGGCAGCCACGGTAACCGCCTGCCAGATCGCATCATCGGCAGCACCGTCTCGCGGCGGAGTTGCCGAGGGGGGCGCCGCCGTCGGCGCCCGGCGTTGCGAGTTCGGATCCATGTCGCCTCCTCCGGTCAGGCCGCGTCGAGCACGGCCTCGCCTTTCTGCCAGTTGCAGGGACAAAGCTCGCCGGTCTGGAGCGCGTCGAGCACGCGCAGGACCTCGTGCGGATTGCGCCCGACCGAGAGGTCGTTCGCCGAAACGAAACGGATGATAAGGTCGGGGTCGACGATCAGGGTGGCGCGCAGGCAGACGCCTTCCTCGGGATGCAATACGCCGAGCGCCGTGCTCAATTCCCGCTTGATGTCGGCGAGCATCGGAAACGGAAGGGTCTTGAGATCGGCATGGGTCTGCCGCCAGGCCAAATGAACGTATTCGCTGTCGGTGGAGACGCCGTAGATCACCGCATCTCGATCGGCGAATTCGCCGCTCAGCGCGCCGAAGGCCGCGATCTCGGTTGGGCAAACGAAGGTGAAGTCCTTCGGCCAGAAGAAAATTACCTTCCATTTGCCGACATCACTCGCCTCGGTGATGCGGGTGAAGGCGGTGCCGGGTTGGTTCGAGACGACAGCGGTGAGATCGAAGGCGGGCAGCTTCGTGCCAATCGTGATCATGTTTTCAGTTTGCTCCTGGGAGGGGTTGCGGGGGAAAATGAGCGCCGCGCGCGGCCGTCGACGTCATTCCGCAGACCTCGGCGGAGCGTCGGGATGCGCGCATGGTCCAGGTGCGATACCGCCCTTCGCGCCGACGTCGCCGGCTGCCTCGCCGGTCCGCCTCAAGCGAATGACCACATCGATCCTGGCGACCACGTAACCGTCCGGTAGAGCCGGGAGAGATCCGATCTCGATCGCGCCTTCCGGAATATCGATGATGCGATCCTCGATCTCGACATAGAAATGATGGTGGTCGCCCACATCGGTATCGAAATAGGTCTGGTCGCCGTTCACGGCGATGCGGCGCAGCAGGCCCGCATCCGCAAGCTGGTTGAGCGTATTGTAGATCGTGGCGAGTGACACCCGGATGCCGGCGGCGGCGGCCTCCCAGCAAAGTCCGCCCGCCGTCATATGCCGATGGCCCTCCCCGAACAGCAGACCGGCGATCGCCAGGCGTTGGCGCGTTGGGCGCAGCGACGCCAGTTCGAGCAAGGCGTGAACGTCCCTGCTCTCCGCAGCAAGAGACCGGACATGGCCGTGCTGCGGATGTCGGGCCACGGAATTCATCAAGCCAGAGTGTTCGAGCATGGGGACCATCATCAGGATGCGTTGCAACGACCTTAATGCTATTAAGAAGCATTCGCAACAACGAATATTGTCCTAGATTTTGTACGCTGCCCTGAACCAAAGGATTTGGCTTCCGCAAGGTGTCCGCCTTCCTCACCGCGGGCCGATGCCGCTGAGGAGATTGTTCGAGATGCGGAAATGCACGACGCAGCGAATAGCGCCGGCCGCAAGGTCGGCGAGTTGCGCCGCGGGCTACCAACCGACGGGCTTGACGAGACCAACCCGCTGTCACGCACCACGGAACGTCCGCAGCCGACGCGAGGTCGACACCGACTGCGGCGAGCTATCGACGGGCCCGCGCGGTTACACGGGGATAACTTCGATCACCCCTCTTCGCGCTTGCCCCACCGGCCATCCGCGCCTATAGCTCTGGCTTTAATGACCCCATCATTGAAATCGACTTTTGTCCTTGGTCACCGGCATCTGCTGGGCATCGAGGGCCTTTCCGCCGACGACATCACGGGCCTGCTCGACCTCTCCGAGGAGTATGTCGAGCTCAACCGCCAGGTCGACAAGAAACGCGCCAGTCTGCGCGGCCGCACCCAGGTCAATCTGTTCTTCGAGGCCTCGACCCGGACCCAGTCCTCGTTCGAGATCGCCGGAAAACGGCTCGGCGCCGACGTCATGAACATGTCGGTGTCGTCGATGTCGACCCGCAAGGGCGAGACCTTGATGGACACCGCGGTGACGCTGAACGCGATGCACCCGGACATCCTGGTGGTGCGCCATCACGCCTCCGGCGCAGTCGAACTGCTGGCGCGCAAGGTTGACGGTTCCGTGATCAATGCCGGCGACGGCAGCCACGAGCACCCGACCCAGGCGCTGCTTGATGCGCTGACCATCCGCCGCAACAAGGGAAGGCTCGAAGGGCTCGTGATCGCGATCTGCGGCGACGTGCTGCATTCCCGCGTGGCGCGCTCCAACATCTTCCTGCTCAACACCATGGGCGCCCGCGTCCGCGTGGTCGCCCCCTCCACCCTGCTGCCGCCCGGCATCGAGCGGATGGGCGTCGAGGTCGCGCGTGACATGCGCGAGGGACTGAACGGCGCCGACATCGTGATGATGCTGCGGTTGCAGCGCGAGCGCATGAACGGCTCGTTCGTGCCGTCATCGGGCGAGTATTTCCACTATTTCGGGCTCGACCAGAAGAAGCTCGGCTACGCCAAGCCGGATGCGCTGGTGATGCATCCGGGCCCGATGAACCGCGGTGTCGAGATCGACACTTTCGTCGCCGACGGCGCGCAGTCGCTGATCCGTGAACAAGTTGAAATGGGTGTGGCAGTGCGCATGGCGGTGCTCGAAGCGCTCGCCCGCAACCTGCCGAACGCGTGAGACCGATGCTGACCGACCGCCGCCCCATCCTGCTCGCCAACGCCCGCGTCATCGATCCGTCCCGCGACTTCGACGGTCCGGGCGATGTCCTGATCGCCGACGGCGTGATCCGTGACGCCAAGCGCGGCATCGGTGCCGCCGGCGTCCCCGAAGGCACCGACATCGTCAACTGCGCCGGCAAGATCGTGGCCCCCGGCCTGATCGACATGCGCGCCTTCGTCGGCGAACCCGGCGCCAGCCACCGCGAAACCTTTGCCTCCGCCAGCCAGGCCGCCGCCGCCGGCGGCATCACCACCATCATCTGCCAGCCCGACACCTCGCCGGTGATCGACAATTCGGCGACCGTCGACTTCGTGCTGCGCCGCGCCCGCGACACCGCGATCGTCAACATCCACCCGATGGCGGCGCTGACCAAGGGCATGCAGGGCCAGGAGATGACCGAGATCGGCCTCTTGAAGGCCGCCGGCGCCGTCGCCTTCACCGACGGCGACCGCAGCGTCACCAACGCCCAGGTGATGCGTCGCGCGCTGACCTATGCCCGCGATTTCGACGCGTTGATCGTGCATCACACCGAGGACCCGAACCTGGTCGGCGAAGGCGTCATGAACGAAGGCGAATTCGCCACCCGGCTCGGCCTCGCCGGGATTCCGACCGCCGCCGAGTCGATCATGCTGGAGCGCGACATGCGGCTCGCCGGGCTGACCGGCGGGCGCTATCACGCGGCCTCGCTGACCTCGACCGAGTCGCTCGAGATCCTCAAGCGCGCCCGCGACGCCGGCCACAACGTCTCGGCGTCGGTCTCGATCAACCACGTGACCTTGAACGAGAACGACATCGGCCCCTACCGCACCTTCCTGAAGCTGGCGCCGCCGCTACGCACCGAGGAGGACCGCAAGGCGCTGGTCGCCGCTCTCGCCTCCGGCCTGATCGACGTCGTGATGAGCGATCACAATCCGCAGGACGTCGAGGTCAAGCGGCTGCCCTTCGCGGAAGCGGCGAGCGGCGCGGTCGGCCTCCAGACCATGCTGCCGGCGGCGCTGCGGCTGATCCACAATGGCGAGATGGACTTCAAGACGCTGATCCGGGCGATGTCGACGCGACCGGCGGAACTGCTCGGGCTACCCGGCGGCACGCTGCGTGCGGGCGCCCCGGCCGACGTCATTGTGATCGACGCCGACACGCCCTGGATCCTCGACCGCGACGACCTCAAATCGCTGTGCAAGAATACGCCGTTCGACGACGCCCGCTTCTCCGGTCGCGTGACGCGGACCATCGTCGGCGGACGCACCGTGTATGAGCACGTCTGATCGCGTGTGGAACTCAGTGCGCTGTGAGTTGTGACATCGCTTCCATCGTCGTGCCAACGACGATGGCTGCCACGTAAACGACGAAGAAAAGCTGCTCCAGCCGCGTGCGAACAGAAGCCATGATAAGCTCCCCTAATACCGAGGCCATGGTGCGGATCGATGGTTAATTTTTTGTTGACGAAATCAGCCAAAACGGACCGGACCGCCCGTCGACGGAGCCACCGCGATGTCCGCTGATGTGCTGCTGCTGCCCGCCTTCCTGATCGGCTATCTGCTGGGCTCGATCCCGTTCGGGATGATCCTGACCCGGCTCGCTGGAACGCAGGACCTGCGCACGATCGGCTCCGGCAATATCGGCGCCACCAACGTGCTGCGGACCGGCCGCAAGGGCCTCGCCGCGGCGACCCTGATCGGCGACATGCTCAAGGGCACGGTCGCCGTCATCATCGCGGGCACGATCGGCGGCCCGAACGCGGCGATGGTCGCGGCGCTCGGTGCGTTTCTCGGCCACCTCTTCCCGGTCTGGCTCAAATTTCGCGGCGGCAAGGGCGTCGCCACCTATCTCGGCGTGCTGCTCGGCCTGTTCTGGCCGGCGGCGCTGATTTTTGCGGTGATCTGGCTCGGCACCGCCTACACCACGCGCTACTCGTCGCTGTCGGCGCTGATCGCCGCCTTCGTGACACCGCTGTTCCTGTGGTGGTTCGGCCACAACGCGCTCGCTTCCCTGTTCGCCGTGTTGACGCTGCTGCTGTTCTACATGCATCGCGAGAACATCAAGCGCCTGCAGGCCGGCACCGAAGGCAAGATCGGCGAGAAGAAGTAGCTCTCCGTCATTCCGGGGCGATGCGCAGCATCGAACCCGGAATCCATTGGGCAGCACATTCGCTGTGAAATGGATTCCGGGCTCTCGCTTCGCGAGCCCCGGAATGACGGCGGTTATTTCCTCAACGCCCCCTCAACAAAACTCGCCGCCGCCAGCACCCTCGCATCGTTACCGAACGGCGCGATCACCGTCACTCCCACCGGCAATCCACCCTCGGCAACCAACGTCGGCAGATTGACGCAAGGCACGCCCATCAAGGTCCAGAGGCGGTTGTAACGGGGATCGCCGCTCGACGTCAGGCCCTTGGGGGCTGCGCCCGGCGCCGACAGCGTCAGCAGCACGTCGACCTCGGCGAAGATGCCGGCCAATGCCTGCCGCGCCCGCAATGTGACGTCCATCGCGCCGTCGTACTCGGCGGGCGTGCCGTCCTTGCTCTCGTCGAGCCGGCCACGCAGCAACGGCGGCATCGCGTCGTAATTCTGCCCATACTCCCAGGCCAACGACTGGTGCGCTTCGAACTCCTGCACCACCGGGTGGATGCGCCACGCCTCCGCGATGATTTCGGGCATCGCAAGCTCGCGAACCACCGCGCCGGCCTGCTCCGCCGCGCGCGCCGCCACTTGCAGCGCCTGCGCGCCGGACGTTTCGGGCGCGCCGGCGAATGCCTGCGTCACCACGCCGATGCGCGGCGCCGCCACCTGCGATGGCACCACAAGGTCGGTCCGCTTGGTCATCGCGGCCAATCCCAGCGCGACATCACGCACGCCGGCGCCGAACAGCCCCACCGTATCGAGCGTCCACGAAAAACACTTCACGCCGACGGTCGGCAGCAACCGGTAGCTCGGCTTGATCGCGGCGACGCCGCAATAGGCGGCGGGGCGGATCACCGAGCCGCCGGTCTGGGTGCCGAGCGCCAGCGGAACCATCCCGGCGGCGACCGCGGCCGCCGAGCCCGACGACGAGCCGCCCGGGGTATGCGCATGATTGTGCGGGTTGACCGTCGGCGTCGGATCATTCGCCGCGAACGCGGTCGTCGTGGTCTTGCCGATGATGCTCGCGCCGGCCTGCTTGAGCGCCATCACGACCGGCGCATCGGCGCGCGGCTGATGGCCGCGGTAGATCGCGGCGCCCATCTCGGTCGGGAAATCGGCGGTATCGATGATGTCCTTGATGCCGACTGCAATACCGCGCAGCGGGCCGCTCGTCTGCGCACGCGCCCTTGCGTCGTGACGGACGAAGGCCCCGATCGCATTGTCCTGCGCGCGGATCGCCTCCAGCGTTTGAGCGATGACCGCATCGGGCGACAACGCCCCCTGCTCGATACGCGCTGTGAGGTCGGCGAGTGAGATCATGGGATGGCTTCCTGACACTGACGGCTGCTTTTAGCGCGTTGCGAAGGGCTGCGCCAATGTCGCAGTTGATCGCAATCTCAGGTTGGGCGAAGCTGCTTCCCGCATGCATGACCGGTCATCCAGCACCGCAAGACTGACCGACACCGAACGGCTCAACCGCCTGCGGCTGATCCGCTCCGACAATGTCGGCCCGCGCACCTTTGCATCGCTGCTCCGCCATTTTGGCAACGCGGCGCATGCGCTTGAGCGCCTGCCCGATCTCGCGCGACGCGGCGGTGCATCGGGTCCGGGGCGGATTTGCAGTGAAGCCGACGCTGCCGCGGAGCTCGCCGCCTGCCGCAGGTTCGGCATCGATCTCGTCGCGCCCGAAGAGGCGCACTATCCGGCGCGGCTCGCCACCATCGACGACGCGCCGCCGCTGCTCGCCGTACGCGGCGCGCGTGATGCCCTGACGCGGCCGATGATCGCGATCGTCGGCTCGCGCAACGCCTCCGGCGCCGGGCTGAAATTTGCCGGCACCCTGGCGCGCGATCTTGGCGACGCCGGCTTTGTCGTGATCTCGGGCCTCGCCCGTGGCATCGACCAGGCAGCGCATCGCGCGACGGTTGCAAGCGGCACGGTCGCGGTGCTTGCCGGCGGCCATGACAGGATCTACCCGCCGGAGCACGAGGACCTGCTCGCCGCACTGCTCGAGCATGGTGCGGCGATCTCCGAGATGCCGCTCGGCCATGTGCCGCGGGCACGCGACTTCCCTCGCCGCAATCGGCTGATCTCAGGGGCATCGCTCGGCGTTGTGGTGGTAGAGGCAGCGCATCGCTCAGGCTCGTTGATCACGGCGCGGATGGCGGCCGAACAGGGGCGCGAGGTGTTCGCGGTGCCGGGTTCGCCGATCGATCCGCGCGCCGCCGGCGCCAACGACCTGATCAAGCAAGGCGCCACGCTGGTGACCGAAGCCGCCGACGTCATCAACGCGGTGACGCCGATCATGGAGCGGCCGGTCATGTTTTCCGCGCGCGAGGACGACGAGCCGCTGGAATTCATCAACGCCGCCGACGATCGCGCCCGCATCGTCAATCTGCTCGGGCCGAGCCCGATCAGCCTCGACGACGCGACCAGCATGCGCGCCGTCGGCGTCACGCCCGAATATATCGAGGCGATCCGCCGCGCCGCGCCGCAGCTCGGCCCGATCAGCCTCGACGACCTGATCCGGATGGCCGACGTCTCGCCCGCCATCGTCCGCGCTGTGTTGCTGGAGCTCGAGCTCGCCGGCAGGCTCGAACGTCACGGCGGCGGGCTGGTGTCGATGATCTAATCAGACGAATTGGCGGGCTCAAATGTCAGTCCGTCATCCTGAGGAGCGCGTAGCGCGTCTCGAAGGATGCACGGCCCGTCTGCTGGCCGTCGACCCTTCGAGACGCGCGCATGAGCGCGCTCCTCAGGGTGATGGATCGGTGTCTAGGCGTGCGGAAGGAAGACTTCACGCCTCATTCCGCGCGTCGAACTTGCTCCGCGCGCCCTCGATCTCAGGAAGATGCGCGAACGCCCATTCGCCGAGCGCCATGACAGGCACCGCGAGCCCGCGTCCGAGATCGGTGAGTTCGTAGTCGACCCGCGGCGGAATGGTCGGAAACACCGTGCGCGTCACCAGCCCGTCGCGCTCCAGCCCGCGCAAGGTCAGCGTCAGCATGCGCTGCGAAATGCCGTTGATCATGCGCTTCAGTTCGTTGAAGCGGCGCGGTCCGTCGCGCAGCAGCATGATGACCAGCACGCTCCATTTGTCGCCGACGCGCGACAGCACGGATGCCACGCCGCGGCAGTCCTGGTGCTCCGCCGGATTGGGCGGCAGGCCGGTTACATGGATGTGCTCAGGTCTCATCGGTGTGCTCGGGTTTCAAAAATGTGCGTTCTTGCGGAGATTTAGGGCGGTCACTCATATAGCGCCAGTTACAAACCTATACCAAAGGTGACCTCTGCCATGAAACTTCTGCACATCGACTCCTCGGTTCTCGGCCCCCACTCCGTCAGCCGTCAGGTCTCCGCCGCCGCCGTCGAGCGGCTGCGCCAGGCCAATCCCGGCCTCGTCGTGAGCTATCGCGACCTCAGCCAGACTCCGCTCGCCCACCTCTCCGGCCTGCACCTCGCCGCGAGCCAGGGCGCAGCGCCGGACCCGTCGGTGCGCGACGACATCGCGGCCGGCCAAGCCGTGCTCGACGAGTTCCTCGCCGCCGACATCGTCGTGATCGGCGCGCCGATGTACAATTTCACGATCCCGAGCCAGCTCAAGGCCTGGATCGACCGCATCGTGGTCGCGGGCAAGACCTTCAAGTATGGCGCCACCGGCGTCGAGGGACTGGCCGGCAACAAGCGCGTCATCATCGCGATCTCGCGCGGCGGTTACTACGGCGCCGACACGCCGATGGCCGCGCTCGAGCATCTCGAGACCTATCTGCGCGGGGTGTTCGGCTTCATCGGCGTCAGGAATCTGGAGTTCATCCCGGCCGACGGCATCCAGGTCGGCCCCGAGCATCGCGAGAAGGCCGTCGCCGGCGCGCTGCAAGCCGCGGGCAGCCTGAACGCGGCCTGAGCCGAGCGAGCGCGGTTTCACGCGCGCTGAACAAACAGCGAGAGCTCCGGCTCTGATTGCATCAGATCCGAAGCTCTCGGCACGACGCGGCGGGCTCTCGCCGCTACGATCCTTACGTGGCTTTGCGCTCCTGCTCCGCGATCTTGCGGAACGCGGCCTCGCCGGCATCGGTCACCGCGGCCCATTTTGCGTTCGGCGCGGCCTCGGCGTCGTAATTGTCATGCCAGTTCCACCATTTGTAGGTCGGTCCCTGCGGATAGCCCTTCGGTGAATCTTCCCACAGTTCCTGGCGGCCGAGCGGCGTGATGTCGAGATAGCTCCACACCGTGCCCATCGCCTCGTCGCCGCGACTGTTGACGAGATAGCTGCGGAAGATCCGCTCGCCGTCGCGAATGAACACGTTGTGGCCGTGCCACTCGGCGACACCGAAATCCGCATCGAAGCTGTCGGTGATGGTGTACCACGGCATCTCCCACTCCATCCGCGCCTTCAGCCGCGCGATGTCGGCCTGCGGCGCGCGCGAGGCGTAAGCCAGCGTGGTGTCGCGCTGGTTGAGATGCGCGAGATGGCCGACCTGGTCGGCGCCGAGTGAGCAGCCGCGGCAGCCATGATCCGGCCAGCCGAACACGCCGGGCTCGAAGAAGGCGCGGTAGACGATCAATTGCCGGCGGCCCTCGAACAGGTCGAGCAGGCTCACGCTGCCGTTCGGTCCCTCGAACACATAGGCCTTCTCGACTTCCATCCACGGCATCCGCCGCCGCTCGGCGGCGAGCGCGTCACGCGCCCGCACATGCGCCTTCTCCTTGACCAGCAATTCCAGGCGCGCCGCCTCCCACGCCTCGCGCGACACCACCGGCGGCGTTTGCATCGCAGCCAGTTCGGCGCTGCGGTCATTGTCGGCTGATTTGCTCATGATGGTCTCCATCTCCGATTTGGACGAACTCCGCGACATCCGCGCGGTTCCACCACGCGCCGCCGGTCGTCATTGGCCATGCCGCAATCTGGCGCGGCAGCGACCGCAAGCGGGAGTGACAAGTGTGTCGGGATTTTCGCGCAGGCGCGCCGGAGGCTGCTTGCGAGATGCTTGCATTATGCAAGTACATATGAAACCCTCCGCACATGAAACAACCTGCTCCCGCATCCGATGACGGCCTGAAGCTCAGCGCCTGGCTGCCCTACCGCCTGTTCCTGGTCGCGGCGCAGGTGGCGCGTCCGCTGGAAAGTTTCTACGGCGAGACATTCGGACTGAGCCAGGCCGGCTGGCGCATCCTCGCCGTCATCGCCGAGCGCGATGCCGCCAATGCCTCCGAGATCGGCCGCGCCTGCGCGCTCGATCCATTCGCGGTCAGCCGCGGCATCGGCCAGCTGGTCGAGCTCGGCTTCGCGCTGCGGCGTCCGGGCAAGACCGATCGGCGCTTTGCGGCCGTGAGCATCACCCGTAGCGGCCGGGCCGCCTTCAACCGGATCGCAGCCCTCGGCAGTGCGATCGAGGCGCGGCTGCTCGGCAGGCTTTCGCCGGGCGAGCGAACGATGCTCGATTCCGCGCTCACCCGGCTCGAGGCGGAAAGCGCGCGAATCGATGCCGGCGGCTGGCGCGCGCTGCTCGACGGCGACACGCCATGACGGCCGCATTGTTCGCGCTGACCGCACTGCTCTGGGGCGGCGGCGCGCTGGCGACCGCGATGCAGGCCGGCATCACGCCCGCGCCATGGTCGGTCGCGCTGCGGATGGCGCTGGCCGGCCTCATCCTGGTCGGCTACGCGCGGTTGCGCGGCGTGCCATTGACGATCCCGCGCAAGGACCGGCCGGCGGTCGCGTTGCAGGGCCTGCTGTTCTTCGCCATTGCCTTCATCGCGTTCTATGAGGCGACCGCGCGGATGCCGAGCGGGCTTGCGGCGCTGGTGCTGTCGACCTCCTCGCTGTTCGCGGCCGTGATCGCGCGCACAACGCTCGGCGTGCCGATCTCCGCCGGCTTCGTCTGGGGCGCGCTGTGCGGTATCCTCGGACTTGCGATCATCTTCCTGCCGGGCGCCGGCGCGCATGGCACCGCGCCGCTTGCAGGCTTCGCCTGGGCGTTGGTCGCGGCGATGGCGACCGGCGCCGGAACCAGCGTCGGCGCCCGCAACCAGCGCGCCGGATTGCCAGTCGTGTCCGTGCTCGCCTGGGCGGCCTTCGTCGGCTCCGCGGCGAGCGCGCTCTGGGCAATCGCGACGGGCATGCATTTCGCGGCCGACCTTTCGCTCTCCTACGCCGCGAGCTTCCTCTATCTCGCCGTCGCCGCGTCCTGCGTCACCTTCATGCTCTATTTCGAGTTGGTGCGCCGGCTCGGCCCCGGCCGTGCCGCCTACACGCTCGCACTGGTGCCGCTGGTCGCCCTCGTGCTGTCGGCGCTGTTCGAGCATCTTACGCTGGGCTGGCCGGTGCTCGCCGGCGCCGCCGCGATCCTGGCCGGCAATGTGCTGGTGCTGTCGCGCTGACAGTGGCGCAACGGGCAGGCCGTCGGCGAAAAATGCTACCGTCACCGCGTCAGACGATTCGAAGGCGCTTCCATGCCGGCAAGTTGGACCAGCACATCTGGACGGATGCCGAACCTGGCGCGGATGCAGCGCAAGGCCTTCGAGTCGTTCCAGCAAGGCGATCTCGCCAGGGCCGAGCGGCTCTGCACCGGGCTGCTCGAACACGTGCCCGACGATTTCGACACGTTGCACCTGCTGGGCATGGTCAATTTCCGGCGCCACCGGCTGGCGGAGGCGCTGCGCTTGCTCGGCGCCGCGCTGAAGGCCAATTCGGTTTCGTCGGAGGCAATGTCGAATCTCGGGCTGGCGCTGCACACGGCCGGACAGTACGACGAAGCCATCTCGCGCTATCGCAGCGCGCTGCAACTTGAGCCCGACCAGCCCGAGTTTCTCTACAATCTCGGCAACAGCTATCTGGAGCTCGGCCGCTACGACGAGGCGGTGGCGAGCTATGACGCCGCGCTCGCAGCCAAGCCCGATCACGTCGGCGCGCTGGTCAACCGGGGCAACACCCAGCTGAGATTGAATGCGCCGCTCGCGGCGCTTGCGAACTACGATGCCGCGCGCGGGCTGATGCCGCGCCATCCGCAGATCCTGACCAATCGCGGCCATACCCTTCGCCGGCTCGACCGGCCCACGGAGGCGCTGCCCGAATTCAGCGCGGCGATCGCGGTCGCTCCGGATTTCGCCGAAGCGCATTTCGAAGCCGCGATGGCGCATATCACGCTTGGCGATTTCGACGCCGGCTGGAAGGCCTATGAATGGCGCTGGAAGACCGGCGCGTTCGCCCGGCAGCGTCGGTCGTTGCCGGCTCCGTTGTGGCTGGGCGACCGGCCGGTCGGCGGCAAGACCATTCTGTTGCACGCCGAGCAGGGTTTTGGCGACACCATCCAGTTCATCCGCTACGCGCCGCTGCTGACCCGCCTGGACGCCAACGTCATCTGCGAGGTTCAAGGCGAATTGCGGCCATTGCTTTCGCAGCTCGACGACGTGCAGGTCATCTCGGCCGGCGCGCCGCTGCCCGCGTTCGACCTGCATTGCCCGCTGCTCAGTCTTCCGCTGGCGTTCAGGACGCAGCTCGAGACGATCCCGGTATCGATCCCCTATCTCTCGGCGCCTGCCGATCGGCTGGAGCGTTGGCAGACCCGCTTGCCGCCCGGCCGACCGCGCGCCGGCTTCGTCTGGTCCGGCTCCGCCACCCACAAGAACGACGCCAACCGCTCGCTCCCGCTGGCGCGGCTGGCTCCGCTGCTCGAGACATTGCCGCTGCAATGCGTCAGCCTCCAGAGCGAGTTGCGCAGCGCCGATCGTGAGATCTTGCGCGATCTGCCAAACCTGGTTCAGCTCGGCGACGAGTTCGGCGATTTCGCCGATACGGCCGCCGCGATTGCGCTGCTCGATGTCGTCGTGTCCGTGGATACCGCGGTCGCGCATCTCGCGGGCGCGCTGGGCAAGCCGGTGTTGCTGCTGTTGCCGCATGCCGCGGATTTCCGCTGGATGCGCCAGCGCACCGATACGCCGTGGTATCCGACCGCGACGCTGCTCCGCCAGCAGGCTTTTGGCGATTGGGACAGCGTGATCGATCGGCTGCGCGACGAACTGCGTCGGTTCCAACACTGAGGCAGCCGATTGACGGCAGGACGATATCTGACTAAAGTCAGATATATGCTCGACCCTGTCGCCCGCGTCCGTCGTTTCAACCGTTCCGTCACCCGTGCGGTCGGTGCGCTCGACACCTCGTTCCTCGGCCGCGGCCGGCCGCTCGGTGCGGCGCGGGTACTGAACGCGATCGGGCATGGCCGCGCCGATGTCGGCGACATCAGGGATTATCTCGGGCTCGATTCCGGCCTGATGAGCCGGCTGCTGCGCAGCCTCGAGGACGAAGGGCTGATCGAGACCACGGCGCATGAGGACGACGCCCGCCGCCGCATCGCGAAGCTGACGCCGGCCGGCAAGCGCGAGTTCAACGCCTATGAGGCGCTTTCCAACCGGCAGGCGACCGACTTCCTTGCGCACCACACCCAGCGTGAGGCGCTGCTGGCGGCAATGGATCTGATCGCCTCGGCGCTCGGACGCGACGCCACGTCGCTGGATGAGATCGACCCGCGCAGCGAGGAGGCACGCTACTGCCTCGGCGAATATTACGCGGAGCTGGCGCGGCGCTTCAAACAGGGCTTCGACGTCAAGCTGTCGCGCGATCCTGATGCGAAGGACATGGTGCGGCCGCGCGGCAGCTTCATCGTGGCGATGTCGGACGGCCTGCCGCTCGGCTGCGTCGGGTTGAAGGGTGGCGACCGCGACTACGCCGAGATCAAGCGGCTGTGGGTCGCGCCCGCTGCGCGCGGCCTCGGGCTCGGCCGCCGCTTGATGGACGATGCCGAACGCGTCGCGCGCGAGCTCGGCATCGCGGTGCTGCGGCTCGACACCAACAGCGCGCTGGCGGAGGCCGGCCAACTCTACCGCAGATCGGGCTGGACCGAGATTCCGCGCTTCAACGACGATCCCTACCCCGATCTGTTCTTCGAAAAGCGTCTCTGAGGCGCTGCCATTTCCACATTCGTCATGGCCGGGCTTGTCCCGGCCATCCACGCCTTTCGCTCTCGGAAACCAAGACGTGGATGCCCGGCACGAGGCCGGGCATGACGCGTTCGTGGAGAGATCAAACACAGATTCGATAGACCTCCTCTTCCGCGTGTTGTCCGGCGCCATGCGCTGGCCTAAGACAGCGGGATGACCATTCGTCCCATCGTCCGCTATCCCGATCCGCGGCTGGCGCGGCCCGCCGAGCCGGTGAGCATGTTCGACGACGCGCTGCGCGAGCTGGCGCAGGATCTGCTCGAGACCATGCGCGCCGCGCCCGGCATCGGCATCACCGCGCCGCATATCGGCGTGGCGCTGCGCGTCGTGGTGCTCGAGCTCGATGCGCGCGAGGGGCCGCGGACCTATGTCAATCCGGAGATCATCTTCACCTCGGACGAGATGATCCTGCACAAGGAAGGCAGCGTCTCGATGCCCGGCGTCACCGACGAGGTCGAGCGCCATGCGCGCGTCCGCATCCGCTATCAGGACACCGACGGCAACGCGCAGACCGAGGAGTCCGACGGCCTGCGCGCCGTTTGCCACCAGCACGAGATCGATCAGCTCGACGGCATGTTCTGGATCAGGCGGCTGTCGCGGTTGAAGCGGGAGCGCCTGATCAAGCGGTTCGAGAAGATCTCGCGCGGATGAGCGAATTTCGTAGGGCGGGTTAGCGAAGCGTAACCCGCCGCGGCTCTTGCGATGGAGCGATGGCGGATTACGCCTTCGGCTAATCCACCCTACAACACTGAACGTCCTACCCTCCCGCCATCAGATCCTTCGCCAGCGCCATGTACGCCGGCAAGGTCACCGGGTCATTGGCGGCATTGCCGGCCATCGGGTGCGAGGCGTAGCGCGCGATCACCATCTCGGCCCTGGGATCGATGTAGATGCCCTGGCCGTGCACGCCGCGCGCCATGAAGGCGCCGTGCGCATTGTGCGTCACCCACCATTGATTGCGGTAGGAGGCGCCGGGCAGCGTGGTGTAGCCGGCCGGCTTGAACTTCTCGGGATCGCCGCCGCGTGCGATGTCCTCGACCACCTGCGACGGCACGATCTGGCGGCCATTGAAGCGGCCGTGATTGCGGATGGTCTCGCCGAAGCGGGCGAGATCGCGCAGCGTGGTCGACAACCCGCCGCCGCCGCTTTCGGTGCCGATGCGGTCGACGTGATAATGCGCGTCCTCCTCCGCGCCCATCGGCGCCCAGATCCGCTCGGACAAGAGATCCGACAAGGTCATGCCGCTGGCGCGCCGGATGATCCAGGCCAGTACGTCGGTGTTGACGGTCTTGTAGGCGAACGCCTTGCCGTGCTCGCCCTGCTTCGGCTGCGCGCAGAGGAAATCGAAGATGGTGGTCGCGCCCTCATAGCCCGGCGGGATCGGCGCCATGCCGTTGGCGCGGCGCAGCCCCCAGACGTCGGAGTTCTTGTCGGTATAGACCTCGGTGTATTTCAGGCCGGTGGTCATATCCATCACTTCATGCACGCGGGCATCGCCGAACGCGCTGGCCTTCAGCTCCGGCACGTAGTCGGTGACCGGCGCCTGCGGATCGATCTTGCCCTCGGCGATCAGGATGCCGGCGAGCGTGCCGGTGAACGACTTGGTCACCGACATCGCGATATGCGGCTTGTGCGGCTTCAGCGCGCCGAAGTAGCGCTCGTAGATCAGTTTGCCCCGATGCAGCACGGCGATGCCATCGGCGTAGCTGTCCTCGAGCATGCGCGCGAAGGTCTGCGGCCGGCCGTCCATCGTCACCGACGCCGACCCGCCGATGTCGTGATCCGCGCGCGGCAGCACCGACGCGCCCCCTGCTCCGCGCCAGACATTCACCGTCGGCACCAGCTGGCGGATGTTGCTCCAGGCCCAGCGCAGTTCGGGGAAGCTGCGGAACGAGCCGTCCTGGAAGGTGATGGTCTTGTCCTGCGGCGGCGGAAAGCCCTGCATCCAGCCGAGCTCGTTCGGATCGGTCTCGGCGGCGGTGGGGTTTTGTTGCGGATTGGCGGCTGCGACGGACATCAAGGTTGGCTCCAGAGCTGCGAGACGAAGGCTGCGATACGAATTTCGTATCACGCGACGGCAACCGCCACACCCCGCGTTTGCGCCGGGGTGGTCGTCGCCGCGAGCGCGCCGTCCGCGCGATCCGACACCCGACTGTCGCGCCCGGGCCAAAACCTTCCCGCGCCAACGGATTACCCAGCCGCCGCCCGCTCGATCGCGGCGATGTCGATATTCTTCATCGTCATCATCGCCTCCATCGCGCGACGCCCCGCGGCTTGATCGGCCCCGTTGACCAGCTCGAGCAGCCGCCGCGGCGTGATCTGCCAGGTGAAGCCCCAGCGGTCACGGCACCAGCCGCACGGCAATTCCTTGCCGCCATTTTTCGTCACCGCGTTCCAGTAGCGATCGGTCTCCTGCTGGCTGTCGGTCAGCACCATGAAACTGACGGCCTCGTTCGGCACGTAGTTGGAACCGCCATTCAGCCCGACGAAGCGGCGGCCGAGCACGGTGAACTCGACCGTCAGCTCATCGCCCTGCCCGATCCCCGGAATCGGCGAGACGTGCCCAGCATCGACATGGCTGTCGGGAAAGGTCGCGGCATAAAACTCCGCCGCTTCGCGCGCCCGGCCCTGATCGAACCAAAGGCATGTGACGAGATCGGTCATGTGCAGTCTCCTTGTTATGCGCAAAGGACGGTTGGCGACGACGGCAACCGACAGGCCGACGAGAATAATTTGCGGGAACTAGTTTGTGACGGCACGCATCCGCACACGCTGTCGTCCTGGCGAAAGCCAGGACCCATAACCACCGAATTCGAGATGAGCAGGATCATCGCCCCCGCGTCGCGTAACCAACGACCATTTGGGGTAATGGGTCCTGGCTTTCGCCAGGACGACGATGTGGATGGCTCTCGATTCAAGATGACCAACACGCGGTGTCATCGCCCGGCGCGACCGGGCGATCCAGTATTCCAGAGACAGTCGTTGTTGAATGGATGGGCCGCGGCGTACTGGATCGCCCGGTCGAGCCGGGCGATGACAGTTGAGGTTGGGGATACGGCTTCGCATTCTCGCGACATGAGCTGTCCGAAGTTTTGCATTTCGTTCCGCCCTCCTCTCACAGAGGGCGCAGGGAAAGCCGGGTGCCGATCGCACCCATGGGCCCCGAGCAATGGGTAGAAAGCTCGGGGGTAGGACCACAGGTGTAACCGGAAACAACCCGGCTTTCCCTGCGCGATGGGTTACGGCTTACTTCGTGCTCTCCCCGGCGAGACCAGACTTTTTTGTCACCGTCTCCGCCACGCGCACCGCGCAATGTGAAGAGACACCTGCCACTTGGGCGTCAGGACCACACGACTTCGCCGTCCGCCTCACGCGCACTCGTCAGTCGCGCATTCGGCGTCCACCGCATCTCCACCCGCGTCCGTGACGATCGCGATCCGCCCCTCGTGTCGGGTGAGACGCGCACATTGAACAGCTGAGTTGGGTCAAACGCCAAGCGGAATATTTTCTTAGTCGCGGATTGACGGGTTATGCTGAGTTGCCCGTTGGGGTGATTTGTCGCAGGAGGTGCGGTGAGATTTGATTTGCGTCGAGGCGGTTCTGTCGTACGGCACAGACAATTCGGCGAGAAGCGGCGCGCCAATCCATCGCTTGGCGCCAACTTGGCTGATCGCTTTCGCCAAGCAACCCCAGGGGAGCTGGACTGTGGCTCCGTCGAACCCGGCCGATCCGATGCTTGCTACAGGTTGAGTTCGCCGTCACGGAGCCTTCGGTCACGCTCCGAAATTTCGGCATCGTCGACTGGGAATATCATTGCCATGCCGTCATTGGCTGCCCTCATCTGAACTTCATCGACAAAGGCATGCAGTTTGTCGTGATAGTCTTGGAAGGCGGCAGCGTAGTCGGCGCCGTTCCGTTGCAATGCTTCGGCAAGTCGTCCCGCCCCAATGATCGCCATCGAGCCACCCATCCCTGCTACCGGTGATACGCAGTAGCCTGCGTCACCCACGAGAGCGACCCGCCCTTTCGACCAAAACGGCATCCGGATCTGGTTGATCCTGTCGAAGTAAAAGTCGTTGTCAGTATCCACGTGCTTCAGGGCGGCCGGCACCTTCCAGCCTAGCCCATCGAAATGGTCATGGATCATCGCTCGCTGCTGCGCGCGATCACGATAGTCGTATTCGATTTCGCTGGTGGCGCGAAACGCGAGGCCAATGTCGGTTCGGTCGTCGTAGCCGTTCAGCATTGCCGTTCGCCCCGGCACGCTGAACACCTGCGATACGTTGGGCGGCAATATACCCGTCACCGGCACGACCTTCAGATAGACATAACCTCCCATGAAGTAAGTGAAGTTCTTCTCGTCGCCGAACACCAACTTCCTCGTGTTGGAGCGATTGCCGTCGCAGCCAAACACCAGGGCATAGGTACGCCGCGTCCCGTCATCCAGCGTGACCGTGACGCCTTCAGGACCATCGCTAAGCTGTTTGATCGAGCGGCCGAACCGCAGCTCGACCGCCCCATCGATCCCCGCGAAGAGGATTTCCAGCAGATCATCACGGTGTATCTCAAACCGGGTGCGCGGCGGCGCATCCGGCCCGGTATCGATGCCAAAGCCGCCAAGCGTGTGATCCTGGACGTCCTTGAACTCAAACGCGCGCGGGGGCAACGCCTTGGCTCGAACAGCATCGAACATACCCATGCGCTCGAGAACGCCAACGGTCTCGCCCTCGATGTCGACCGGCGTCCCGCCTTTGCGAAGCTCGCTTGCAACCTCGACCACCGTAACCCGGTAGCCCAGCCGGTTGAGCCAATAAGCCATCGCCAAGCCCGCGAAGCTTGCGCCACTGACCAGCACAGGGGCGCCGGAAGGCGGATGAGGATTCTGGACGGAGACAGGGTAGTCGACCATAGAGGGCTCCATGGAAGGATGATATTGAACCATACTCAGTATTAATATATACTGAGTACATATAAGGCAAGGATTGATGAACGAAAAGGCCGACCGACGCACCCGCAAGCGTCTGGCAACCCGCCAGAGCATCTCGGACACGGCGACCCGTCTGTTTCTTGAGCGGGGCTTCGATTCAGTAACGATCGACGAAATCGCCGCAGCAGCCGACGTTGGCCGAATGACGGTTTTCAATCATTTCCCCCGGAAAGAGGACATGTTCTTCGACCGTGAGGAAGAGATTCAGGCGTTGGCCTTCGACGCTATTCGCAAACGTGGGCCCGGCGTCTCGCCGATCGAGGCGACTCGCAAACTGGCGCATGACCTTGTTGCGCAGGATCATGAGTTTGTGATGCTGTCCGCAGACACGAGCTGGTTCATCAAGACGGCCATGGCCAGTGAGGCGCTCAAGGCGCGCGCGCGGGAGATGCGAGACGATTTTACCCGCGCATTAGCAATCGTGTTGGCCGATACCAGCAACCGACCAACAGGTGATCCGAATGCTCATCTTGCAGCCGGACTCATCGTATCGACCTGGAACGTTGCCTTCAGTGAAGCGCAGAAACTCTTTGATCGCACGCGTGACGCAAGCGCGGCGAAGCGCTGCTTCCTTGCGGTTATCGACCGCGGGACGGCGGGAGCAGCCGCAGCCCTCGCAAAGACCGCTTACGCTTGATCCTGGCCGCGTTCGAGCCTCGCGGCAAAAATCGCTGATCGAGATCCGATTCAGGAAGAACGGGGATTGGCTACGCCGTTTAGAGCGTTTCCCCTCTTACCCTACTCCCACTCGATTATTTCCTGCTCTCATAACGCATTGAAATTGCCCGTCAAAAAAATTTTCTCGGCTTGCTATACCGTCAGCCAATCCGTCAAAAACTCGCGCTTCTGAAAACATTGGATTTTTCGGCTGCTTTCGCGAAACGCACCTTCCACCATCTATCGCCGAACACGGTCGAGGAAGCTCACCCGACATCGATCAAGCCCGCCCCGCCATCTGTACGCTGCGGTACGATGTGTAATCACCTACACCTCGCTAGCTATACCGTCATCACCGCCCAAACCTCTTCAACTCTCTCAGAGATTCAGATCTCGCACAGCGACGAACGCTCGGTTTGTTTCGGCAGCACGACGTTCCTTCGCTTCTAAAACCCCGATCAATGAGACCTTGCGCGAGAGCACCTCATAGAGGTCGAGCCCGTCCGCGCATATCAGATTGGTTTGCCGCCCACGCGAGAACGCTTCGAGCCCCTCGGCCGTGAAACCGGAATTGCTAACGAACAGTCCGCGCGACCACGACGCTTTTCCGCCGACCTTACCGGAAAACGTCATCAGATCGGCAAAGCCGATCTGAGGCCCGTGCCATTTCGCTTCCACCAGATAGGTCTGACCATGCAGCTTGAAACTGCCGTCGATCTGCTCGCCGACGAGACGGAACGAGCCACGCGGCGCGAGCCCAAAGCCGGCGAACAGCTCGTTGAGAAAGCCTTCGAATCGCAGACCTCGCGCCTGGGGGTCGAGCTTGGTGATCTCAACGAGCAGCGTCGCAAGTTCCTGGGCCTTCGACTCACTCAACGTCGAAGACGCCTGCCGCGCAGGCTCCCCCGCCTTTACCGAGCCGAAGCTGCCGAGAAAACTTGGATCAAGCAACTCGGGGATTTTGAATTGGACACCGGGAAGAAGGATGTTCAGCCGATCAATCTCTTCGCGGCTTAGGGGATTTCCCTTTCCGCGCCGGTAGGTCATCGCCTGTCGAACGATCGCCACGATTAACTTGGTGAAACACGACCGGCGCTGTTCGAGCGTCGCGGTCAAGAGCTGCACGATCGCGGGTCGCTTGCTGCCTGGGACCCATAGATCGCCAACACCGGCCTGCGCAGCGGCAAGCGGAAACGCGGTCCTGTTGTTTCCGCTTCCGGGGAGGAAATCGTAGAGAAGATCCGCCAGGTCTTCGACCGCCTGAGCTTCACGAAACGACATCATAACCTACCAGCCCTCACGCTCCTCCATCCCCACCTCGGGTTCAATCCGGGGCCGAAAGCGCGCCCCAATGCGTCCTGCCGCAGGCTGCCGACAACTCATTGCGCGGAGATCCGACGAATGATGTGTCTCGGGATCGTCACAGGATTCATGTGACGACTCTCAATCTAGCAAGATTGTAAGCTTCATGCTACACAATCCCTAAATCCGTAGCACGAAGAAGGCAGAGGAACTGCCGTTGCGGAGCGCAGCCGCCAGGATGGGCTCCTCCGGCTGCTGAAGCTGTGGGGGCAAGCAGTGATCCTGACGGACAACGAGACTAAGGTCGACCTTCTCAACAACGAGGCGATCGCAGCGACCATCATCAAACTCTTGCGCGACCGGCCCGATCAACCGGTGACTGTTGGTGTCCATGGTGATTGGGGCGCCGGCAAGTCTAGTGTGTTGGAGATGATCGAGGCCGGCTTCGAGGGGGAAGCGAAGGTCCTGTGCCTCAAGTTCAATGGTTGGCGTTTTCAGGGATTCGAAGACGCTAAAATTGCGCTTATCGAGGGCATCGTCACCGGGCTCATCGAAAAGCGGCCCGCTCTCACCGCGGCGGGCGAAACGGTCAAGGATGTCTTTCGCCGGATCGACTGGCTCAAGGTGGCGAAGAAGGCTGGTGGGCTCGCCTTCACCGCCTTTACCGGCATCCCGACGCCCGATCAGATTCAGACGATCGTCGGCACCTTGGAAGGCTTCCTCGCCGATCCGGCAAAGCTCGCCACCAAGGAGAATCTCGAAGCCGCCGGCCAGCGCTTCGAGGCGGTCTTCACGGGCACTGTCTCTTATACACATCTAGATGTGTATAAGAGACAGTCGTTGTCCTGATCGATGACCTCGATCGCTGCTTGCCCGATACCGCGATCGAGACCTTGGAGGCCGTCCGCCTCTTCGTCTTCACGTCCCGCACCGCCTTCGTCGTCGCCGCCGACGAGGCGATGATCGAATATGCGGTGCGCAAACACTTTCCCGATCTGCCGGACACCACCGGTCCGCAGACATATGCCCGGAACTACCTCGAGAAGCTCATCCAGGTGCCCTTCCGCATCCCTGCGCTGGGGGACACGGAAACGCGCATCTATGTGACGCTCCTCCTTGTCGGCGCCGAACTCGGCGACAACGACGAGGCGTTCAACGCCTTGATCAAGGTCGCTCGTGAACGGCTTAAGCGCCCGTGGACCTCGGGTGCGCTCGATGCTGCCACCGTCAGAACCGCTCTCGGGGGCAAGGCTTCGCGCGCCAACAATGCGTTGGCGCTCAGCGATCAGATCGGACCGATCCTCGCCAGCGGAACCAAGGGCAATCCGCGTCAGATCAAGCGATTCCTCAACACGCTCGTCTTGCGGCAGCGCACCGCCGAAGCGAGAGGGTTCGGGGATGACGTCAAGCTGCCTGTGCTCGCAAAACTCATGCTCGCCGAGCGGTTCCTGCCCCGCCTCTTCGATCAGATCGCCGCGGCAGCCGCGGCAGCAGCAAATGGCAAATGCCCGGACCTGTCAGCACTCGAAGCGGCGGCGACCGCCAAGGATGACGCGAAAACTGCGGCCAAGCCGGAGAAGGCCGCAGCCAAAGGCGACGACGCCGTGAAGTCGACTGAGAGCGCGCTTTTGAGCGAGTGGCTATCGTCGCCTGCGATCAAAGCCTGGGCGGCGGTGCCAACCGCGATCGGTGGCGAGGATCTTCGCCCCTACCTCTTCGTCGCCAAGGACAGGAAAGATTATTTCGGCGCCGCCTCAGTGCTCGGCCACCTCGCCGCCGTGGTCGAACAGCTCTTCGGCGGGAAATTCGCGGTGCAGGGCCTCGAAGCCGATCTCAAGCGCCTGGCCACGCCTGAAGCTGCGCAGATCTTCGAAGCCGTGCGCGGCCGCATCGTCGGTGGGGACAGCTTTGACACTGAGCCGCCTGGCGCGGCGGGTTTGGCGGTTCTCGTTAAGGCTCATCCGACCCTGCAGGCCAATCTCGTCGATTTCCTCGAAGCGCTCCCGCGAGATCGTCTCGGTCCATGGGTCTGCGGCGGCTGGGAAGGTGTTCTCAAGGACGGCGATGCGACCCAACGCTTCGACCGCCTTCTTCAGACCTGGGGCAAAGAAGGTGGCGCGATGCTCAAGGCGGCGGCCATGGGTGTTCTTCGCACCCGCCAGGGAGTCCGCTGATGGGCACCTCCAGTGCATTCGGCGGCCAGGGCGGCGGGACGCCCCTCGTTCCAAGCTGGCTAGGCGATGACGGCGCACCGCCTGCCGCTCCAGACGGAGCTCCTCCCGATGGTGGACCACCAGACGGTCCGCCCGCGGATGCGCCAGCAGACGGTGCCCCACCAGCCGCTCCCCCGGCACCGCCGGCTCGCCCGCCCATACCGCCGGTAGCCGATCCCGCGCGCTTCTCAGCGGCACGCAACAACTTCTCGCGTTTCGCTGGTTCGGGCGGCAGCGACCGCAAGAGCCTCGGCCGAGCAGTATCGCACTATGTGGGCTCATCGTCAGGCGGCGCGCGCACAGCAGCCGCAAGGATGGGATCGGCGCGCGGCGCAGGCAGCCGCCTGCTTGGCTTCTTGTCAGACGCCGTTGCGCGCGGCGCGACCGAAGCGCTTCGCGCGCTCAACCTCGGCGCTCTCGCAGGCCGCCCTATCGAAGAAATCTTTCTCGGTTTGGCGGACTATGTGTGTCCTGACGGCGGTTCGATCGACGAAGGCATCGCACGCGAAGCGTTCATCGAAACGATCACAGACCTCGCCGGTGCAGGCATTACCGACCTCGATGGCCTCACCGCCGATCAGATGCAGACTGTGTTCGAGCTGTATGCGACCAACGCGATCGAAGCACGACTCTGCAACGACATCGGCGCGAAGACGATCACCCTGCCGTCGGATAGCCGCGAAGCCGCGCGCGTGCAGGCGCAATTGAACGACTTCATTCGGCGCGGGGTKGCTGATGCGCTCACGGTCGCCCGCGCCGCGGCTGCCGCGCTGACGCCCGATCGCGTGCTCCAGTTCGTCGGGCGCATCTACGAGCAAGCGTTCGGGATCTTGCAGATCATSGGCGATGCGGAGGCGGAAGGCGCATGAGGAGACACGTTATCATAGGCCGATACGGCCCAGGCGACCGCAGCCGCTTTCCACTTGGCGATGGGGAGGTCGAAACCCGCCTYGACYTGGTTGTCGGCGAGCGAACRCTCGATCACGGKATCGGCCGCGCAATCRGCGATCTGTCGCGGCTTGGCGTTCATCCTTCAGAGATCGGCGTGGATATCCTGGTCCTGGCCGCCCACGTCCACGCTGCTGACACGCGCATTTCGCGGGCGAGTGAATCGCAGGATGGCTGGACCCGCGAAATCCGGCTGATCGTCCCGGTTTCCGATCCTGATCGATGGACAGCCGTCGCCCCGACCTTCGTCCGGATGCTGAACTTTCTCACCGGCGACCGCTGGTCGATCGCGTTTCGCGCCCGACCGCGCCGTTTCGTCAGGGTCGCTCCCGCACGTCCTGCTCGGCTCATCGGTCCTCCCTTCGACGACCTCGCGCTATTCTCGGGCGGCCTCGACAGTCTCATCGGCGCAATCGATGCCCTCGAGAATGGCCGTACACCGCTTCTCATCAGTCACGCTGGCGAAGGTGCGACCAGCGATGCGCAGTCCACCATCTTCGACACTTTGAAGACCCACTATCGAGGCCGCGCCTTTGATCGCTTGCGCCTCTGGATGGCATACCCGGACGGTTTCGTCCGCGGTTCAGGCGGAGAGAACACGACCCGCGGCAGGTCGTTCCTGTTCTTCGCCCTCGGCGTCTTCGCTGGAAGCGGACTTGAGGGGGCGTTCACCTTGAAAGTGCCCGAGAACGGCCTCATCGCCGTCAACGTGCCGCTCGATCCATTGCGCCTCGGCGCACTGAGCACGCGCACGACCCATCCTTTTTACATCGCCCGTTGGAATGACGCCCTCCATGGGCTGGGCCTGAACGGCAGGATCGAAAATCCCTATTGGGATAGGACCAAGGGCGAGATGGTCGCGGCCTGCGCCAACGGCGCATTGTTGCGCCGCCTCGTACCCTCATCGCTATCCTGCGCGTCCCCAACCAAGGGGCGCTGGCAGGGTCTCGGCACACAGCATTGCGGCTATTGCCTGCCTTGTCTCATCAGACGGGCAGCACTCGTTGCCGGCCTACACCCCGATCCAGATCCCACCGTCTACACGGTCGATGACCTCACCGCCCGCGCGCTCGACACACGTCAATCAGAAGGCGTCCAGATTCGCTCTTTCCAGCTTGCGATCGAGCGGCTTCGCGCCCGGCCGGCGCTGGCGCCGATTCTCATCCACAAGCCGGGGCCGCTCTTCGATGAATCGCCGGCTCGGCAAACCGCCCTCGCTGGCGTGTACCGGCGCGGCCTTGAAGAGGTTGGAGCACTCCTGGCAGGTGTGAGGACGCGGCCGGGATGACCGAGAATGCTCAAGCCGTCGGTGTCGATTTCCACTGCCATCTCGACCTCTATCCCGACCATGAGGCCGCGATCGCAAGGGCAGAAGCCGCTCGGATCTACACGCTGACCGTCACGACGACACCAAAGGCCTGGGCGCGCAATCATGAACTCACGCGTCATACCCGCTTCGTGCGCGCTGCGCTCGGGCTGCATCCGCAGCTTGTCGCGGAGCGCGCCGGCGAACTGCCGCTATGGGAGCGTCACCTGCCTGAGACACGCTACGTCGGTGAAGTCGGTCTTGATGCCGGCCCGCGCTTCTACAAATCGCTAGATACCCAAAAGCATGTGTTCCGCAGCGTCCTTGAGCGATGCGCAGAAGCCGGTGGCAAGATTCTCACGGTCCACAGTGTCAGAAGCGTTCCAGCGGTGCTCGCGATGATCGAACAATATCTCCCGCAGGATCGCGGCACCGTCGTGCTTCACTGGTTCACCGGAAGCAAGAGCGAGGCTCGACGTGCGGCGACGCTCGGCTGCTATTTCTCCGTCAATGCCGAGATGACCCGCTCGGATCGCGGCCGCTCCCTCGTCTCCGACTTGCCCATCGATCGGATACTGACGGAGACAGACGGCCCCTTCACTCAGGTTGACGGTCGTCCCAGCGAGCCCGCTGACGTAAAAACCACGGTCGCCGCGATCGCCGACGTCCGGAGGGTCCCGGTCGATACCGTCACGACAACGGTAAGATCGAACCTTCGCTCTTTACTGAGGTGATCCCCCAAGGGGGGTCTAGGAAAATTGTAATCTTCGTGCTACATATCTGGCCAATCTGTAGTGCGAAGGTGCCAAAATGCCCACTCCACACAACCCTCCTGCTGCGGTGCGGCGCGCACTGCGCAAGCTTGGAGCGGACATCCATGATGCCCGTCGACGCCGACGGCTGCCGATGGCGGTCGTAGCCGAGCGCGCCTTCACGTCTCGCTCGACATTGCAAAGGGTCGAAGCTGGGGACACCAACGTCAGCGTCGGCATATATGCCGGCGTCCTGCAGGCGCTTGGCCTGCTCGACGGCCTGAGCCAGGTCGCCGACATCAGCAACGACAGCGTCGGCCAAGCGCTTGCCAGCGCCGATCTGCCTAAGCATGTCCACCTCAAGCGGCCAACCGGATCGTCCCGCGATGACTGACTTCGAGGTCCATGTCGATTTGGACGGCCGCACACGCCCGGTCGGACTGGCGAGGAGCAATCGCGTCCGGGGCACCGAGACCATCCTCTTCGAGTATGACGGCGCATGGCTTGACGACCCGGACCGCTTCTCCCTGGAGCCAGCCCTTGCTCTGACCCGTGGCGCCTTCGCCCCTCCTGCCGGTCTTGCGACTTTCGGCTCCATCGGTGACTCAGCGCCGGATACCTGGGGCCGGCGCCTCATGCAGCGCGCCGAACGCCGTCTCGCCGATCGGGAAGGCCGCGCGGTTCGCACGCTTGTAGAAAGCGACTACCTCCTTGGCGTCGCCGACGAGACCCGGCTTGGCGCGCTCCGATTCCGCTGGGTCGGCGAAGAGATTTTTCAAGCGCCGATCCGTGCGGGCGTTCCTGCCCTGATCGAGCTTGGCCGATTGCTCCAGATCACCGAACGGATTCTCCGGGACGAGGAAACGGATGAAGACCTGCAGCTCATCTTTGCCCCAGGCTCCTCCCTTGGGGGTGCCCGCCCGAAGGCGTCGGTCATCGACCAACATGGTCACCTCTCCATCGCGAAATTCCCGAAGGAGACCGACGACTACAGCATGGAGACCTGGGAAGAGATCGCGCTGAGGCTGGCCGGCCAGGCAGGTATCGCCACGCCTCAGCACGAGCTGATCGACGTCGCCGGCAAGGCGGTCATGTTGTCGCGACGCTTCGATCGCGACGGGGCGATCCGCATCCCGTTCCTGTCGGCGATGGCGATGATGGGCGCCAAAGACGGCGAGCGCGGCAGCTATCCGGAGATCGTCGATGCCCTTGCTCAACACGGCGCTCAGGGGAAGACGGACGCCCATGCCCTCTATCGGCGTGTCGTCTTCAATGTGCTGATTTCCAATGTCGACGACCACCTCCGCAATCACGGTTTCCTGTGGCTGGGAAAAGCGGGCTGGTCTCTCTCGCCGGCATACGACATCAATCCCGTTCCGACCGATCTCAAGGCGCGGGTGCTGACGACGAACATCGATCTCGACGAGGGCACCTGTTCGCTCGATTTGCTGGAGGCGGCGTCGGAGTTTTTTGCGCTCACGCTGCCGCAAGCCCGCGCGATTATCAGAGAAGTCGGGACCGTGACCGCGACCTGGCGCGATACAGCCAAGGCGGTCGGCGCACGCCCGGCCGAGATCAACCGCATGGCCAGCGCCTTCGAGCATGACGATCTCAAACGGGCGCTGGCGCTATGACGAGGACATTTCTTCACAGCTTCGAGCCAGCGACAGCGAGCCCTATCACCGGCACCACCGTCGACCTGGATGTCTCAGACATCGAGGATGCCGGCATTCGGGAAGTGCTGCAGACGCCGGGCGCGGCCTACGGTGCGTGGTCGATCCTGGACGCATTGCTTGCACCGACCGGCGCGGGAACGCCGTTCATCTTCAAGGAGCCGCTTGGACAGGCGCGTGAAGTCAAAGTCGCCCTGTCAGGCCTGTTCGGACGCTTCGTCGCTCGCGCCTATCTTGAGCGCTATTTCAATCTCTCGATCTTCGCCCATCTCGGCAGCCGAACGATCGATCTCGATCGTCGCCGGCGGGTCAAGGTCACGCGCCTGTCGCGTGGCGATCTGCCCGATTGGATCGCCTGCGCCGCCGACCTGTCCTCTCTGACGGTGGCCGAAGCGAAAGGCTGCCATGATGTCGGAGGCCCGGCAAAAGCGCTGGACCGCGCCTGGACGCAAGCCGGACGGATCAACATCACCGCACAAGGCCGCAAGGTCACGGTGAAACGCATTGCGATCGCAACGCGCTGGGGCATGGCTGCGGCGGGCCCAACCGAGGCCCACCTCTCGGTTCGCGATCCGATCGATGAAGGCGAGCCCATTGATCCCCAGGAGAAGGATGCACTCTTCATCGGGCTTCTGCGCCTGCACATCGCCAACCTGATCAAGCCACTCGGCCACACCGAGCTGGCTGGCGCGCTCTACCGCATCACCCACCAGGCATTCGCGCGCAGGCTCCAAGACGACCTCGGGCGCGCCCGGGCGCTGCTGGATGCGGCTCCGGTAAGAGAGGTAGAGAAAGCGACTGCTATGGGCGGGCTGATCGGCGGGATCGTCACGCGTGCGGGGCCGGTCACCGATGCCGACGCCGCGCCCGCCGACCAGGAGGCGCTCGCCCGCCTCAACCTCCGACCTGTCTTCGTTGGGATCGAGCGCGACCTCATCCGCGCCGCTATCGACGCGGAGCCGCAAGCTGTGCGTACTCGCCTGGCCCAGACCATTCATCCGGATGAATTTGCTCGGCCTGACCGCGCCGGCGGCTGGATTGTCCCACTCGGTCAGGAGCGACGCATCACTGGCGGCGCCTGAACCGCCGAGCACCGAGAACATAAGCATCATGGGGAAACAGCCGACCACACCAGACACGGCACGATCAGGGGGCAATAATGGAAGCGCAAGAGAACGATCTCTCGAATGAGGCGGCGGCGCTCGCCGACATCCTCAAATGGTCAGTGGACCTGCCGGCCTGGCAACGCGATACGCTGCGCCGGCTGTGCGGCCAGACCAAGTTGGAGGCAGCCGACATCACGGCCCTCGTCGCGATTTGCAAGGGTGACGCGACAGCCGTCCCGCTCGACGCGAGCCACATCAGGGACCCAGCGGCCAGCCATGCCGTCGTCAGCCTCGGTGCCCTCCACAGCCTGTCGCATGTCAACGCGCTGGCACCGGGCGAACGCCTCTCGTTCGGCAAGACGGGCCTGACCGTCATCTACGGCGACAACGGCGCCGGCAAATCCGGCTATGCCCGCGTCCTGAAGCAACTCTGCCGGGCGCGCTCGCCGAAGGGCGACGCGATCCTTCCAAACATCTATGCGGCCGGCTCCGGCACCCCAGCCGCCAGCGTCGACTTCTTCATCGGCGGACAGAAGCGAAGCGCATCCTGGACCCAGGGGAACGCCCCTGATCCAATGCTCTCGGCCGTCAGTGTCTTCGACTCGCGCACTGCCAATGTCCATGTCGAGAACACCAACGATCTCGCCTACACGCCGCTGCCGCTCCGAATCCTCGCCGGTCTCGCGCAGGCATGCCAGGATGTGAAGGCCAAACTGGCTTCCGAGATAAAGGCTCTCCAAGAGCACACACCCGCGATCCTGTCGAAGCCCGAATGCAAGCCGGACACGCCCGTCGGCAAGCTGATCGCCGGTCTGTCGGGCAAGACGAAGCAGGAAGCCGTCGAGAAGCTCGCGGGCGTGACAGCGGAAGAAGAAACTCGGCTTCAAACGCTCACTACCGACCTGGCCAGCGATCCTGCGCGCACGGTTCGGCAGCTCCAGAGCCAGGAAGCCCGCGTCAAGTCGGCGATCGAGCAGCTTGAGCGGCTGGTGGCCGCCGCCACGGACGAAACCCGGGCAGCGCTCCGCGACGCCCATACGCACCTTGCAACGGCGCGCTCCGCCGCTGCCGCCGCCTCCGCTAACCTGTTCGCCGATGAGCCGCTGCCCGACATCGGCTCGGACGTCTGGAAGGCCTTGTGGGAGGCAGCCAGGGATTATTCCCGCGCATCCGCCTATCCCGACCGGCCGTTCCCCGTGACCGAGATTGGAGCCCATTGCGTCCTCTGCCAGCAGCCGCTCAGCGAGGAAGCCTCGAAGCGGCTCAGCAGCTTCGAGGCTTTCGTACAGGACGAGAGCAAGCGCCGTGAACAGGAAGCGGCGGACGCGTATGACAAGAAGCTCGAAGAAGTCTCATCGCAAGCCATCTCGATGAAGGATCTCGCCGCGATCGTCGCAACGATCCGCGATGATATCGGCCAGGAGGAGGTCGCAGGCACCCTTCGCCGCGGGATCCTGCACCTGGCCTGGCGGCTGCGCGCCATTCTGCGAACCCATAGCCTCGCGACTCTGCCCGATCTTCCGCCCCCAGCCACCATCTCGCTCGATCCACTACGCATGGCCCTCAGCGGTATTGCTACGCGTATCGAAGGCTTGCAGTCGGAGGCCAGCTCACCGCAGCGCGCCGCGCTCATCGCCGAGCGCGACGGCCTTGCGGACCGCAAATGGGTCGGCCTGGTGAAGGCCGATGTGCTTGCACAGATCGAGCGCCTCAAGGCCGTCGAGGCGATCGAGAAAGCCAACAAGGACACAGCCACGAACAAGATCACGACCCAGAGCGCGCGTATCGCCCAAGCGCTCGTCACCAACCGCCTGCGCGGAAGGTTCGCGATCGAGGTGGACAAGCTCGGCGTCGCGGGTCTCGCCATCGAGCTTCAGCAGGCCAAGACCACCGCTGGCGTCCCCTTCTTCCAGGTCCGGCTGATCAACAAACCGAACGAGCCGGTCGGCAAGGTCCTCAGCGAAGGCGAGCATCGTTGCGTCGCGCTGGCCGCCTTTCTCGCCGAGCTGTCGACCATCGATGCGCAGTCAGCGATCGTGTTCGACGATCCTGTCTCCTCGCTCGACCATTTGCATCGCGACAGGGTCGCCGCTCGATTGGCCGAGGCCGGCCAGACACGCCAAGTGATCGTTTTCACCCACGATATGGCGTTCTTGCTTCTTCTCGATGAAGCGTGCCGGGCGACGAAGGACCGGGAAGCGACGCCGGTCGCGTACCGCCTGATCAGCCGTGGCCCGGAAAATACCGGCTATTGCCATCAAGAACCGCCCGCCAACGTCATGCCGCTCGACAAGGTGATCGACGGGATGAAGGCCCACCTCGCCAACGTGAAAATCCATCATGAACGCGGCGATCAGGCAAAATGGCTGCGCGAGGTAACGTCCTTCCAGGACCAACTCCGCACGACCTGGGAGCGCGCCGTCGAGGAAGTGGTCGGGCCGGTGATCCGCCGCCTGTCCCGTAAGGTGGACACAACGGGCCTCATCAAGCTCACAGTCCTCACCGATGTCGATTGCACCGCTATGCGTGAAGCGTTCGGGCGTTGCTCGGCGCTCCTTCACAGTCAGCCTGGTGAGATCAATCCGCGGCTGCCCGCGCCATCGGCAATCGAAACCGAAATTGACGCGCTAGAAAAGTGGATCGCCGATATCCGGTCGCGGCAGGAGAAGGCCGCATGATGATGAAGCTTCAGGCCACGCGGCCTCGCGTCGGAGGCGCCCCTTTATGGTGAAATGGTCCGAGCTGAAACGGGCGTCTGACATCGTCCTGGCCGTCTGGCCCCACTACCGTCCCCTGTTCGAGCGCTGGTTCATGCAGGAGCTCATCGACAAGGGCGAACTCGCGCCGATCTGGCGCGAGCGCATGGTGCCGGGGGATAACGACACGGTCTTTGCCGACCATTATTCCGATCGCGAAGCTGCCATCGCGGCCGCCAATGCACTCAATCCAACCTTGCGGCAGGCACTCTCCGCGCGTCCTATGGACCCCGTCGTCAAGCGATCGCTCGAACTCAAGATCGACAAGGCCCTGCAGGCGAAACAGCGTCTGCAAGACGAAGAAGCGCTGATGCTAGTGGAAGCCTTGCGCCGTCACACCGATGACGAGCCGCCGGACGCCGCCGCCCTGAAGCTCGCGCCGGACTCCGAGCGCTATCGTCAGGACCTCGCCGAACAACTGGCCGAAATGCCCTATCTGAGGGTGGCCAAAGTGGGTCGCTCGAACAACCGATGGACCCACGCCCTTCTATATCTGGGCCCGGATGGCGTTTGGTCGAAACCCTATCAGGCCGGCGAGAAGGCCGCACTGACCGCCGAACGCGCGAAGATCGCCAATGGATACGGTCTGAGCGCCAGCACTCATTGGGGAAAGGCAAAGGCGAAAATCCGACAGATCCTTTTGCCCCGCGCCAATCAATTGCTTCAGCTCGCGAGCGTTCAGCGGATGCTCGCCGAAGCTCTTGCACGGGGCGAACGTGTGCTGGTCTCAAACGGCATTGTATTCTGGTACGAGCCGGATGGTGGTGTCGGCTGGCAGGTCAAGGAGACATCATCGACGCGCGAGTCCGAAGGCGCGACGATCTGGAAGGAAGGGACGATCCTCTCTACCAATCACGGCCGCCTCGTTGTGCTGCCGTATGTCAAGGAGGACGGTGAGCACGTTCGCGGACACACTAAGAACGGCCCAAATGACGGACGTGCCTTGCCACGTCACCGTGATCATTATGTAGAGATTCCGTTCTCGCTCTACGACGGCGACCTCATGATCGGCTTGTTCGGCGAACTTCCTTACGAATGAAGAAGTGGAGCGCTAGCGATCTAAACAGGAATAACCATGGCTGCTGATTGGACGCCGGTATTCGTCCTGCCGAATATTCCGCTGGAAGCTGCGATCGGCTGCGAGATCGCCGCGCTCGCTCCCGCGCACGACCGCCGCGTTGCGGCCCTCAAGCGGACGCACCCGACGCTCAGGCGCTTCCTCAACCGTTTCGCCGATAACTTCGGACAGAAATTCGAACCCTCGGTCCTGATCCTGGACACGGCCGCGCCACCGATCTTTCGCGACGTCACGGCGCTGGCGAGCTTCCGCGACCTCATCGCGCTCTCCGCGGTCACGCACGGCCGGGCGCTGGAGCTCCGATATCCGCGCGGGCATCGCGTGCTCTTCGGCGAGGCCTTCGCGATCTACCCCTGGATGCTCGACCGACACTACGAGGATGTGATCGGCAGCACGCCGGCAATTCTCGGCACGCATGAGCTCTCTCGCTTCAAGGGCCAATCGACGCCGGCCCTGTTCCGCACGTCGCTCGGGGAAAGCGACATCGACCAGCCGCTCCTTTCCGCGCTCATGTCGCGCTGGCGTCGACGCTATGAAGCTGCAGAGCCCGCCTGGGAGGACGTTGCGCTAATGCGCTCGCTCAACATGGCGTATCACGCTTCGCTCCTGCCGGCCGGGACGGACACGACCTTCTACGACGTCGGGCGGGTCGTCTCGCTCTGGGTCAGCGCTTTCGAGATTCTCGTGCATCCCGGCGGAAACGGTCAGGCCAACCGGGACAAGGTGTTCGAGATGATCGAGCGGACGCAATGGGCAATCCCGTCAAGCGGCCAGCTCGCGCACGACACGGGGGGCAAGACCAAGGTGAAGCGCACGTTGGCGTCTTGGCTCTACCAAGTGCTCTACGAATGCAGAAACGACTTTCTCCACGGGAATCCCGTCGAGCACGGCAATCTCTTCCTCCCCACGCCGCAGCGGACGATCTTCGAATATGCTGCGCCGCTCTACCGCGTCGCGCTGACAGCATTTCTTCCCCTCACATACGCTGTCACCATGCCATCGGCCAAAGACGCGCGCGCGTTCGGCGCCTATATCGCCGATCGCATGGACTTCATGGCGCCGCAGAAATCCACGGAGGAAGCGCTCCTGACCGCGACGCGCCCGCCAGCGGGCCGCGGCGCGCGCCGCGCTCGGGTCACTCGCCCTGCCCCCTAGTTGTCGGAGTCAGCGTCCGGCTCCGCGATCAACTCTTCCGCCAGCTCCGAGAGCCACGGCGACACGTCCTCGATCTGGACCGCGCCGGCATGGACGGCGTAATAGTCCCCGACCGTCCGAAACGCCTCGCCGAACCGGTCCGCGAATATCTTCTGCAACTTGTCATTCCGGCTCAGCACGCTCGATAGGGCGCGACCGCCCCGCAGGAATTTGAGCGCGTGTTCGGTGCCGAGCAGGTAGAGATATTTTCGCTTCGCCGTCGGATGCTCCGCGAGCAGCAGATAATCCTTGAACACGGAATTCTGGCGGATCGATTCCGCGCCGCCCCGCCATCGAATGAATTTGAACTCGGCGACCCGAAGGTTGGTCTCCAGGTCGAACTCGCGCCCGGTATTCCCGGCGCCGAGCGAGACATATTCGACTCGCTCCCCTGGTTCGAGGATGTGCGGAAGGCAGAGCAAGATGCCGAGCGCGTGGATCGTCACATTGATCTGCCCGGCCAGGCGCTTCATTTCGGCCGCCGCTGCCAACGCTTCCCGACCCACGCCAGCGCCCTCAAGAAAGCTTGCGCAATCCTTCGCCGCCACGCCGCGCACCGCGCTCTCGATCCGTGCAAGCGTCTGTGTCAGGTCGGGGCCCGTGAACCGCAAGAGCAGATCGCGAATATTCGCAGGATTGGTCACACGCCCGCCTTGGCGGCGAAACGAAGCCGATCGATCTGATTGTAGTTGATCACCGCCGGGTCGGAGCCGATCACCGGAAATCGGCTCACCACGTAATGCACCACCTTGTCCATCCCCAGCTCCTGCTTGAGCAGATGCTCGCGACCCCGCTCCTTCTTCAGCGCGCGCGCATAATAGTTCGTCAGGGACCGGTTATATCGGACGAACAGCGCGCGCTCAGCCTCGATCTTCGAGAGATCAATCCAATTATTCTTGCACTGGATATTGAAGATGACACCGCCGCGCGTGGCGACGACGTCGAACTCCTTTCGATTGATCCGTTTGATGTCTGTGACGGTGAATTCCATGCGCACAAGATCGCGTTTCACCATGTCTTCGAAGATGAAGCCCGCGTGGATCTGAAAGCGCCGGCGGCTTCCGAGGTGGACATTCTTGAACGCGTAGAGAAACCGCGACAGAAGGTTGACGTTCGAGACGATCCGATCCCCCAAATCCAGGAACGGCTGATAAGCATTGGTGTTCGTCGCGTAGTCCGAGGGCTTGTTGACGAGGAGCGTCTCAAGCTCCGCGGGGTCCAGCTCGGACTGCGCACGCAGCATCGACCGAAACTTCTCCTTTTCGATCTCGACGTAATAGTCGTCGCGGCAATGGCGCGCGAAGGCGATCACCAGCAAGCCCATGACGGAAAAGTCGGAGTCCTCGAGGCCGAATGCCTCGTAGGTCGCGCCGATCAGCCTCACTCCGTTCCGCAGCTCGGCCGCTGAAAAAATCTTCCTTCGATCCAGCGCCTCCATGGCAGGCATCGTGAACTGATCACCGCGCAGCTCAGCCATCACATGGATCGACGCGCGCTCCGGTTCGAGAAAATAGTCGTCCAAGGTCTCGAAGCCGTGGCTCGCCATCGCGCCGATGCTGTCAATCTCCAGATGGAAATCCGGCAGCGCATCGAGAAGCGCGAGTTTCTGGTGAAAGCCGGTGATCGCGACGCAGCTATGCTCGACCTGCGGCAACAACACCGCGAGCGCGTCGTGTCGCTCAAGAACCGCCGAACCGGAGCATGCATAGGGCATGGTGTAGAGCAGCGAGACGAAGTGCCGTCGCCGCGACTGAAAATAGTCGACGGCGCCGCCGATCGTGTCGAGCGTGATCTGAGCGCTGCGGGCGTCTTGGCCATGCATGGCGAAGGCCACACCCATCGCGCCCGCGTACAGCATGGTCCGCGTGAACCGAGCAATCACCGACGGCTCGAGATGGGGCGCGAGCGCCCGGCGCACGGCCAGCCATGTCGGACCCGGGTTCGAAACGAACGGACCGTCCAATCGTATCGCGCACAACCAGGTCCGGAGCTGATCATCCGCAATCCCGAATTTCACCAGGTTGATGAACTCCTCAACCGCCCGGATCGTCTCATGCCACGCAGCCACCGCGTCCTCGCGCCGATACTGCGCGAGGACGGAGAGCACGCCGTTGCCATGCGCGGCCAACTGGCTCTCAATAAGGGCCTTCGCCTCATCTCCCGATATCGTGCGCGTGGCGCCGCCAGCACCGCCGTTAACCATTGCAGCCCGGTCTGATGGTTTCGACCAGTGTTCCTTCAGCGACGAAGCGCGAAAATTCGTCCCGCTGTGTCGGCACACCAAGCTTCAGGGCCTGCAGCACCTCGCAGTATTCCTCCCGCCTGACATGTAGATGATAGTCGTTGCACATACGCTGTAAGGTACGTTGGGCCAGGCTGAAATTCGAGACTGCCGCGGACCGATTTCATGGGAGGGGAATGCTTTCCCCTACGTCCGAGCCTTCGTCTCGGCCGACCCCTTCGGCGGGGAGACCCCGCAACGCCCCCTAGAGTGAGAGTGCGGACCGGCTTTGCCCGTGACGGGTTGAGGGCTGGGAGAGAGGCTTCCGGCGCCCGTCGCGGAGATGCGCGATGTCCAGAAAGATCGCAACTGCTCGCGCCGGCCAGGACCGGGCGAGCCTCTATGACGAAATCACCGACAAGATCATCGCCGAGCTGGAGACCGGCCGCGTGCCCTGGGTCCAGCCATGGGGAACGGCGGCGAAGGCGCCGCTCGCGATGCCGAGGAACGCCGCCACCGGCCGGCGTTATTCCGGGATTAATGTTCTGATCCTTTGGGGCGCGGTGGTCGAACACGGCTTTCCCGGCCAGAGCTGGCTCACCTTCCGCCAGGCGCTCGCGCTCGGCGGCAATGTCCGCAAGGGCGAGCGCGGCACGACCGTCGTCTATGCCGACCGCTTCGTGCCCGACGACGAGAAGCGGCGCGCCCGCGAGACCGGCGAGGAAGCCCAGACGATCCCGTTCCTGAAGCGCTTCACGGTGTTCAACGCCGCGCAGTGCGAGAGCCTGCCGGAGGACGTCGCCATCGTCGCGCCCCCGCCGGCGCCGGGCCTGATCGAGCCGCAGGTCGAGGCTCTGATCCGCGCCACGGGCATCGACTTCCGCATCGGCGGCAACCGCGCCTTCTACCTGCCGGCGCTCGACTATGTGCAGGTCCCGCCGCCCCAGGCCTATTTCGAGCCGATCAACTGGCACCGGACCGCGCTGCATGAGCTCGGCCACGCCACCGGCCATCCGTCGCGTCTCGGCCGGGATATGGCCGGCAGCTTCGGTTCCAAGAAATACGCGTTCGAGGAGCTGGTGGCCGAGATAAATGCCGCGTTCTGCTGCGCCTCGCTCGGCATCGTGCCAACTGTGCGGCACGCGGACTATATCGGCTCGTGGCTGGATGTGATGCGCGAAGACAACCGCGCCATCGTCCGCGCAGCCAGCCAGGCGAGCAAGGCCGCCGACTGGCTGCTCGGCTTCGCCCCCGATTTCGGGTTGCGAACGCCGGAGTTGGACGATGAACGCGAGGCGGCGTGATGAAGCTTCGGTGGATATCGGTGTGTTGCCTCGGGCGCGGCTATTTTTGCGCGCAACTTCCGGTGATTCCTGGGGTAATTAGGAATCGAAGCTGAGACGGTGCGCCAATGGAGAAGTACCACATCAAACTTACGAAAGAGGAGGCCGAGCTATTATCGAAGATCGACCTCCGCTCTCATCATGCCCATCATGACGATGGTCGTGCAGCATACCTGAATAACCAAGAGCCGATCCTGGCACTTCTCAAGTCCCTGAGCGCGCGGAAGGCCGTGCCGGAGGTGCGCCTCAGCTATTGGAATGATCCCAACTATCGGACCGGCCGCGTCAAGGGCTCACGCAAGGGCCTATTTGAGCGGAATGGATGCACCGGCTCCGATATCTACACGCACCCTCATTTCCTTGAGCATCTGCGTTATTTTCTGTTCGGGACCGAATTGCCGGATCCCGTTGTCAAGGAGTTCGAGGAGAAGGTGGGCAACCCTGAATGGGTTTCTTCGAGCGACATCGTTCCGATCGGCAAAGCTGCGCGTGAGCTGACGCGGAGATACCGGCTGGATATCGCCAATGCACCGGAGGAGTTTTTTAAGCTCTGCTTGGATATGGGACTAGGTCTCAGCACGGCCGAGAGCGTGATGCGATCGGTCAAGCAGGTGCGCTAGCTGGGCAATCGCGATGAACGCGAGAACAGCAATAGCACCGACGACGGCCGCACACTGACTGATGCTCGGTTCCTTAGCCGGCGAGACGCTCGTCGCCTGTCCCGATCGCGAGACGGCCTGAAACGCCCTGGGCCTTGATCGGCGCGTTCTTGAACCTATTTGTCGGTCTGCTTCGCATGATGGTGCTTCGCCGTCAGCCCCGATCTCGATCAGGGCCCCGTCCTCCAAATCTGGAGGTTAACCGGCGCAGCCCCGCGGAGGGGCACGTCGTGTGCGGCAGTTTTCTCCGAGGGCCACTTTCAACCTTTGGAGAACACCATGCCACGTAAGTCAGCCCCCTATACCGATGCAGAAATTGCGCTCGCGAAGCGCCTTTTCGCGCAAGCGCAGGCAAGTGGGACCTTAAAGCCCCCGCGCGGCCTCATCGCGATCGCACTCAGCAATGGCTATCGTCAGTCCGTCTCGCAGGCCGCGACCTATCGCGACTATTTGCGCGATGCGCGGCAGAGGCTCTCGCTTCGTGTTGGCGTCCGCGGCCCGCGCCGCCGGAAGTAGAGTGAGAGGGAGGACGGGATTTTCGTGACGGGTTGGAGGTCGAGAGAGAGGCTCTCGGCCGCCCGTCGCGGAGTAATCCCCGATGGCTACTGCAGTTCAGAAGATCGTCCTGTCGTCCTCGCGCGACATCCCTTTCAACAAGCTGGTGCTCAGCCAGTCCAACGTCCGGCGAGTGAAGGCCGGCGTCTCGATCGAGGACCTGGCGGCCTCGATCGCGCGTCGCGGCCTCATCCAGGGCCTCAGCGTCGTGCCCGTAGTCGACGCCGTAGGCCAGGAGACCGGCATGTTCGAAGTGCCGGCCGGCGGCCGCCGCTTCCGCGCGCTGGAGCTGCTGGTCAAGCAGAAGCGCCTCGCCAAGATCGCGCCCGTGCCGTGCGTGGTGCGCAAGCGCGACGACGAGGTCCTGGCCGAGGAAGTGTCCCTGGTCGAGAACATCGACCGCGCGCCGCTCCATCCGCTGGACCAGTTCCGCGCCTTCCAGGACATGCGGGTGAAGGGCAAGACCGAAGAGGAGATCGCCGCGGCGCTCTTCGTGCCGGTCCAGGTGGTCAAGCAGCGCCTGCGCCTCGCCGCCGCGTCGCCCAGCTTGCTCGACGTCTATGCTGAGGACGGCATGACGCTCGACCAGCTCATGGCCTTCACCGTCTCCGACGACCACGCTCGCCAGGAGCAGGTCTGGGAGGCGATCAAGGACGCCTGGTCGAAGGAGCCGTATCAGATCCGGCGCATGCTGACCGAGACGACGGTGCGCGCCTCGGACAAGCGCGCCGTCTTCGTCGGCGTCGAGGCCTATGAGGCGGCGGGCGGCGTCGTCATGCGCGACCTGTTCCAGTCCGACGATGGCGGCTGGCTGCAGGATGCGGCGCTGCTCGACAGGCTGGTCGCCGAGAAGCTGAAGGCGACGGCCGAGACGATCGCTGCCGAGGGCTGGAAGTGGATCGAGGTCGCCGTCGGCTTCCCCTACGACGCCACGCGCGGCCTGCGAGAACTGCAGGGCGAACCGCTCGACCTGACTTCCGAGGAACAGGCGACGATCGAGGCGCTCAACGCCGAATACCAGAAGCTCGAAGCCGAGTATGAAGGCGCCGACGAGCTGCCCGACGAGGTCGACCAGCGGCTCGGCGAGATCGAGACGGCGCTTTCCGCCTTCGAGACCCGTCCGGTCCGCTTCGACGCCGACGATATCGGCCGCGCGGGCGTGTTCGTCTGCATCGCCCATGACGGCAGTGTCGCTATTGATCGCGGCTATGTCCGGGCCGAAGACGAAGCGCCCGAACCCGGCATCGAGACCGACGGGGGCGAGACCGAAGGTCAGCCGGGCGAGCCCGGTGCGCCGGTCGTGCAGCGCGCCGTCATCACGATCGGCGGCCAGCCCGTCGAGGCGGAGGACGACGAGGACGACACGATCAAGCCTCTGCCCGAGCGCCTCGTTATCGAGCTGACGGCCTACCGCACGCTCGCGCTGCGCAACGCCGTCGCCGAGAACCCGCACGTCGCCATGACCGCGCTCCTCCACAAGCTGGTCTCGGACACCTTCATGACCCGCATGTACACGGGCGCCATGGAAGTCGGGGTGAAGCACATCTTCTTCCCGGCGCAGGACGATGCCCTGAAGGACAGCCCTTCGGCGCGCGCGGTCCAGGATCGCCACGCCGCCTGGGCCGGGGACATCCCGAAGGAGGACGATGCTCTGTGGGACTGGCTCGCGGGCCTGGACGACGCCAGCCGGATGGCGCTGCTGGCGCATTGCGTCAGCTATGGCGTCAACGCGCTCTATGAGCGGCCGAACCCGCACAGCGCCGGCGGCGTGTCGCAGCACACGCTCGACATGCGGCTCGCCCAGGCCGACCGCCTGACGAAGGCGACGGGCCTCGACCTGGTGGAGGCCGGCTGGCGCCCGACCTTCGGTAACTACCTCAACCGCGTGACCAAGCCCCGCATCCTGCAGGCCGTCCGCGAGGGCGTCGGCGAGCAGGCGGCGCAGCTTATCGACCACCTGAAGAAGGGCGACATGGCCAAGGAGGCCGAGCGCCTGCTGGCCGAAACCGGCTGGCTGCCCGAGCCGCTGCGCCTCATCGACGATGCCGAGGCGCCCACGCCGGAGATCGAGGCCGACCGCGAGGATGCCAGCGACGATGATGGCGCGGCACTGCCCGCATTCCTCGCCGACGACGAGAAGGAGGTCACTGCCGAGACCGACGCCGGTGAACTGCACCTTGTCGCGGCCGAATGACGAGCCGCCGGAGCGGCTTCGGCCGCTCCGGCCATTACCCCCAAAGAGCATAACCATGCCGCGATACACACCGTCGTCACGCCGCGTTCTCTTCCAGTTCCTCGTTCCCGTGCATGTCGAGGTCGAGGACGGGCTCGTCGGCCGCGTGACCATCATCGACGAAACCCCGGTGTGCGATCCCGTCGTCGTCGAAGGCGATCCCGCCTATCTCGCCGACGCCGTGCGCGCCGCCGACGACGGCCAAGCCTGGCCATCCTGGCAGTTCGGCTACTAGCCGCCGCCACCCTGAACCCACTCCGAGCCCGGCCCGAGCGCCGGGCTCTTTTCGTTTCCGGAGCCCGCCATGACCGATTTCTCTACCCGCTATTCCTGCCTGCTCGACGTCGGCACGTCCGCAAACGCCGCACGGGCCTTCGACATCTACGCCGCCCTGATGGCCGACAACGGTCGCGAGGACCCGCCGGCCGAACCGTTTCACCTGTCGGTGACACCCCAACACGGTGCGTCGCAGCTCTGGTTGCGCGACCCCGGCACCGCCGATCCGCAGCTCGCGATCACCTTCGTGACGCGCTGCGCCGAAGCGTTCGGGCTGACCGGCCGCTGGGGATTCCAGTGGGCCGGCATCGCCTCCAATCCCGTGGTCGACGGCTTCTCGGGCGGCGCCCATGTCCTCGATCTCGTCACCGGCGAGACGATCGCGTGGATGAGCACCGGCCGCTGGCTCGCCGACCGGCTTGCCGAGGGAGGCGCGCGATGAGCATCCCCGACCATGCCTGTCCCAACTTCCAGACTCTGCTGCGTGCCGCGACCAGCGGCGACCTGGCGCTGATGGAATGCACTGACGTGGCGACGGGCGAACCGCGCTACGTCATCTGCGCAGTCGGGCGCGATGACGGCGACTTCGTCTTCACGCCGTTCGGCCATCTCACCGACGGCAATCCCTTCGAGATCTACCGCCCGCCGGAGGCCTCGGCATAGGGGCGCACGGCATCGAAGAGACCCGCGACGGCCGCGCGGGCCTTCGACGCAAAGACCTGATCGCCGTCGAAGCGATCGAAGGCATGGCGCGGATAGTAGGCGTTCAACACCGCAATCACATCGGCCAGTTCGTCGCCCGTACCGACCATCCCGGACTTGCCGGCGTGCGCCAGGCCCTTTTCGAGATCGTGGCGAACGTCCCGGCGATAGCGATCGTCGCTCCATCCCTGGCTGGAAAGATACGCCTTCAACCCAAGCTCGGCCGCGATCGCGGTCATGTAGCAGCTGTCGCGAGGATCGCCGGTCTCCGCCCGAGCTGGTGACGGCAGAAACGCCTCGCCATTGGCAAGCACGGCGCGCGCTCGTTCGATCTCTTCGCGCGCCACTACCAGACCGCCACCTCCCATTTCCCGTTGACGCGGGCAAAGCCGATCGGCCGGTTCTGCGGGCTCGCGTTCGGCTTGGTCGGATCGAGCACGATCTGCGTCATGCAGGTGACGCCGGGGCCCACGCCCCCCGGCGAGCAATCGCCGAGCTTCAGCGTCGCGTTCGCCAATGACGTGCCCGAGAACAGGCGGTGGCGCCGCACGGCTGCGGTCGCCTCGTCCTCGCTCGGCTGGGCGACGCCGGCGACGACGGCCGCAGATGCGGCGACCGGCGCGATCACCGGTCGGAGCACGAAGCCCGCGACGAAGCCGACCGCCAGACATGCCGCGCCGAGAATGCCGATCGCGCTGCCCTTCATCTCGCCTCCCATGCCCCGCATCCGGCACAGCGCGCAGGAATGGCGCGAGGCGCAGGGGCTGTTTTCCCTATAAGAACTTAGCGTCCCATCCGCGCCGCCGGAAGCCGGTGCGGCAGGCCGGGTTGCGCCCGCGCCAGAGTGAGAGGATGGCCGGGACGGGTTTGAGCCCGTCCGGTCGAGAGAGAGCGCCGGGCCGGCCCACCCTTGTCCCGCTCTCCGAGGTCTCCCTCCATGCTTCCTGCTCCGAACCTCGCCGCCGCGGCGTCGCTTCCGCTTGGCTCCTCCCCGCTACCGGCCCCCGCCGTCCTTGCCGCCGCCGAGCGCATCTTCTCCCACCTCGAACAAGGCCGCACCATCGATGCCGCCATGCTGCGTAGCGCCATGGAGGACGCCTTCGGCGCGTCCGACGCTGCCGGCGCCTGGGACTGGAAAACCGCCTATGACGCCTGCGAGGCCGCAACCGTCCTGTTCCTGCGCAAGTACGGAAAGCCGCTTTTCCGCAAAGCCGCGTCGCCGGCTTCACGGCTGTCGACGCTCACCAAGATCGTCGCACTGCTGCCGACGCACACGCGCCGATCCGAGGAGGCGCAGGCTTTTCAGCAATTCTCGACGCCGGTCCCGCTCGGCCTTGCCGCGCTGACGGCGGCAACATTGACCTCGGCCGACCGCGTGCTGGAGCCGTCCGCCGGCACCGGACTGCTCGGCGTCCTCGCCGAGACCGCGGGCGCATCGCTCATCCTCAACGAGCTGGCCGAGACCCGCGCCGATCTTCTCGCGTCTCTCTTTCCGGCGGTGCCCGTCACGCGCTTCGACGCCGCCCAGATCGACGACCATCTCGATCCGGCCGCCGTGCCGAGCGTCGTCATCATGAACCCGCCGTTCTCCGTGATGGCGAATGTCACCGGGCGCGTTGCCGACGCGGCCTTCCGGCATGTCGCCTCGGCGCTCGCCCGTCTGGCCGACGGCGGGCGGCTCGTCGCTATCACCGGCGCCAACTTCTCGCCGGAGCTTCCGGCCTGGCGGGACGCTTTCGTCCGGTTGCAGGCGCGCGGCCGCGTCGTGTTCACCGCCGCGATCGCCGGCTCGGTCTATGCTAAGCACGGCACGACGATCGAGACCCGCCTGACCGTCATCGACAAGACGCCGGCCGAGGACCCCGAGCATTTTCCGGCCTCCGCCGGCATCGCACCCGACGTCGCGACGCTGCTCGGCTGGATCGACGCGCAGCTTCCCGAGCGCCTGCCGGTCGCGATCGCGCATCCCGCCGCGATGTCAGCCGCCACACCGCGCACGGTGCGCGGCTATCTCGCCCGCGCGGCGACGGCCCAGCCTGCCCGTCGGATCGCCCAGCTCGAAGGCGTGCCGCTCGACTATGAAACCATCGACTGGACGCCGCCGAAGAGCGGCCGCCTCTCGGACTCGATCTATGAGGCCTATGCGCTCCAGTCGATCCGCATCGCCGGCGCGCAGCCGCATCCGACCAAGCTCGTGCAGTCCGCCGCCATGGCCTCGGTCGCGCCGCCGAAGCCGAGCTACCGGCCGACGCTGCCGACGCCGATCGTCGCCGACGGCATCCTGTCCGACGCCCAGCTCGAGACGGTCATCTATGCCGGCGAGGCCCATGGCGAATATCTCACCGGCGCCTGGACCGTGGACGAGACCGGCGATCTCGTCACCGCCGCGCCGGACGATGCCCCGAACGCGGTTCGCTTCCGCCGTGGCTTCATGCTCGGCGACGGCACCGGCGCGGGCAAAGGGCGCCAATCGGCCGGCATCATCCTCGACAACTGGCTCCAGGGACGCCGCAAGGCCGTCTGGATCTCCAAGTCCGACAAGCTGCTCGAAGACGCCCAGCGCGATTGGTCGGCCCTCGGCATGGAGCGCCTGTTGGTCACGCCGCTCTCGCGCTTCCCGCAGGGCTCGGCCATCCGTCTGCCCGAAGGCGTCCTATTTCTAACCTACGCTACGCTACGGTCCGACGACCGCGGTGAAAAGCTTTCACGCGTCAAGCAGATCGTCGAATGGTTGGGCTCCGATTTCGACGGAGTGATCATTTTCGACGAGTCCCATGCGATGCAGAACGCCGGCGGCGCCAAGGGAGAACGAGGTGATGTCGCCCCGTCGCAGCAAGGCCGTGCGGGCCTCCGGCTCCAGCACGCGCTCCCGAACGCCCGCGTGGTCTACGTCTCCGCGACCGGCGCGACCACCGTCCACAATCTCGCCTATGCCCAGCGGCTCGGCCTGTGGGGCGGCGCGGATTTTCCCTTCGCCAACCGCGCCGAATTCGTCGAGGCCGTCGAAAATGGCGGCGTCGCGGCGATGGAAGTGCTCGCCCGCGACCTGCGCGCGCTCGGCCTCTATACGGCCCGGTCGCTCTCCTATGACGGGGTCGAATACGAACTCATTGAGCACCAGCTCACGCCCGAGCAGACCCGCATCTACGATGCCTATGCCGGCGCCTTCGCCATCATCCACAATCATCTCGACGCGGCGATGCAGGCCGCCAACATCACCGGCGACAGCGGCACACTGAACCGGCAGGCGAAGTCGGCCGCGCGCTCGGCCTTCGAGAGCGCCAAGCAGCGCTTCTTCGGCCATCTCCTCACCAGCATGAAGACGCCTACGCTGGTCCGCTCGATCGAGCAGGACCTGGCGGCCGGCCATTCCGCCGTCATCCAGATCGTCTCGACCGGCGAAGCCCTCATGGAGCGTCGCCTGGCCGAGATCCCGACCGAGGAATGGAACGACGTGCGCGTCGACATCACGCCGCGCGAATATGTGCTGGATTATCTCGCCCATTCCTTCCCGGTGCAGCTCTACGAGCCGTTCTCCGACAGCGAAGGGAATCTGTCGTCGCGGCCGGTCTATCGCGACGGCCAACCGGTCGAGAGCCGCGAGGCCGTCGCCCGCCGCGACGAACTAATCGAACGCCTCGCATTGCTGCCGCCGGTCCCGGGCGCGCTCGACCAGATCGTCCAGCGCTTCGGCACCGATGTGGTCGCCGAGGTGACAGGACGCTCGCGGCGCGTGGTGCGCAAGGGCGAGCGGCTCGCCGTGGAGAACCGCGCGGCGTCGGCCAACCTCGTCGAAGCAGCCTCGTTCATGGACGACGACAAGCGCGTCCTCGTCTTCTCCGACGCCGGCGGCACGGGCCGGAGCTATCACGCGGACCTCGCTGTCCGGAACCAGCGCCTGCGCATCCACTATCTCCTGGAGCCCGGCTGGAAGGCCGATGCGGCGATCCAGGGGCTCGGTCGCACCAACCGCACCAATCAGGCGCAGCCGCCGCTCTTCCGGCCGATCGCCACCGACGTGAAGGCCGAGAAGCGCTTTCTCTCGACCATCGCGCGCCGGCTCGACACGCTCGGCGCCATCACGCGCGGCCAGCGCCAGACCGGCGGCCAGGGCCTGTTCCGGCCCGAGGACAATCTCGAATCCCACTATGCGCGCGATGCGCTGCGCCAGCTCTACCTGTTGCTCGTGCGCGGCAAGGTCGACGGCTGCTCGCTCGATCGCTTCGAGACCGCGACCGGCCTCAAGCTGATGGACGATACCGGCATCAAAGACGAGCTGCCGCCGATCACCACTTTCCTGAACCGGCTGCTGGCGCTGACCACCGAGCTGCAGGGCATCCTGTTCACCGCCTTCGAGCAGCTCCTGACGGCGAAGATCGAGGGTGCGATCCGCAGCGGCCACTACGACGTCGGGCTGGAGACGCTGCAGGCCGAGAGCTTCGTGGTCACAGACAGCCAGGTCATCCACACCCATGCGGGCACCGGCGCGGAGACGCGCCTGCTGGCCATCACCCGCCGGGAGCGTAATCGGCCGACGCCGCTGGCCGACGCGCTCGATTATCTCGCCGATCCACGGGCCCGGCTGCTGGTCAATGGCCGCTCCGGGCGCGCCGCCGTGCAGGTTCCCGCACCGTCGATGATGCTCGACGACGGCGAGATCGAACGCCGCGTCTGCCTGATCCGGCCGATGGAGCAGCACTATGCGCCGCTGCGCATGATGGACGAGAGCCATTGGGAGGAAGCCGACCGCGACCGCTTCGCCATCGCATGGGAGGCCGAGCTTGCCGACGTCCCGGAATTCTCCGACAGCACGATCCACATCGTCGCGGGCCTGTTGCTGCCGATCTGGAAGCGCCTGCCGGACGAGTCGACCAGGGTCTACCGGCTCCAGACCGATGCCGGCGAGCGCATCATCGGCCGCCGGGTCTCGCCGGCCTGGGCCGCCAACGCCGCCTCGCAGGGCGCAACCACGCTAACGCCCGAACACGCCTTCGCCGCGCTGGTGGAGGGCCGCACGATCCTTGATCTCGCCGAAGGTCTTCAGCTTCGCCGCGCCGGCGTTATGGACGCCTATCGCCTGGAGCTGACCGGCTTCACCGAGGCGATGCGCGAGCGGTTGCGCGCCTATGGCCTGTTCACGGAGATCATCACCTGGAAGCTGCGCTTCTTCGTGCCCGCCGACGGCACCGGGCCGGGCATACTTGCCAAGTTGCTCGACACCTATCCGGTGGCGCGCATCTCGGAACGGGAGGCCGCGTGATGTCCCGTCACGACGCTTCCGATCTCGCCCAGCGTCTCGGCAGGCAGGCCGAGGCGGTGTGCCGTCACTATCTGTCGAGCGGCCGGCGCGAGGGCCGCTACTGGCTGGTCGGCGACGCACGCAACACGCCCGGCCGATCGATGTTCGTCCGGCTGAAAGGCTCCGAGTCCGGCAAGGGCGCGGCCGGCAAATGGACCGACGCCGCGACCGGCGAGCATGGCGATCTCCTCGACGTGATCCGCGAGAGCTGCGGCCTCATCGACTTCAAGGACGTCGCCGACGAGGCACGTACTTTCCTCAGCATGCCGCCACCCGAGCCGATGCCGGCAAGCCCGCGTCAGGCCCCAGCGCCGCACGGTTCGCCCGAGGCGGCCCGCCGCTTGTTCGGCATGTCGCAGCCGATCACGGGCACGCTCGTACGGTCGTATTTACGCGAACGCGGCATTACGGATTTACGCGGAACCGGAAACCTGCGCTTCCACCCACGCTGCTATTATCGGCCAGACGAGCATTCGCCGACCGAGACCTGGCCGGCAATGATCGCCGCCGTCACCGACCTTGGCGGCAAGATCACAGGGGCGCATCGAACCTGGCTCGACCCGCGGCGCCGCGACAAGGCGCCGCTCGACACGCCAAGGCGCGCGATGGGCGATCTTCTCGGCAACGCGGTCCGCTTCGGCACAGGCAGCGAAGTCATGGCGGCCGGCGAAGGCATCGAGACCGTCCTGTCCGTCAGGCAGGTCTTGCCCGACATGCCGATGCTGGCGGCGCTCTCCGCAGTCCATCTCGCCGCCATCCTGTTCCCGGACACGCTGCGGCGGCTCTACATTCTGCGCGACGACGATCCGGCGGGGACAAGCGCACGCGACAGCCTGGTCGAAAGAGCGAGTGCGGCCGGGATCGAGGCGATCGTCATCTCGCCCCAGCTCGGCGACTTCAACGAGGATCTCCGCACCCTCGGCATCGACGCGCTCAGAAGCCAGACCCGGATACAGATCGGGCCGCAGGACGTCGCACGCTTCATGGCGCTGGCGGCCTAGCAGGCAGGAGGAAGGTGGCGGCGGTGCCGCCATAGCCGTCCGGATGCCCCATACCGTCTGAGAGGACCGCGCCTCGGCCTTCGAGAGGGCGATCGGCCCACAGTCGGGCCGGCCCGGCAATGGCGGCGGCCGACTATTTTCCGGCGGCGCGTGCCGCGCCTTTCCATCGCGAGGCAAAATAGCCGGCCTTCGCCATCCTCCGCTGCCGCTCCGGCCCTGCGCTCACGCTTCGGGTGCAGGGCCGTCCCGCCGGTGGGCTTCGTCGCCATCAAGGCCGCGACGGTCGCGGTCCAACCGACGGAGCATCCCATGGACGACCACAACGACTTCGAACCCCACCACGAATCCTCCCCCACCGACCACGTCCTCAACGAACTGCAGCTCCACGGCTACCGGCCTTTCGCCGACGAACCGGACCAGCGGCTTCTTCCAGACGGCAATGCGGTCGCAGGCGCTGTCGCCGACATCTTCGACGCCCTGATCGTCACGCTGGAGGACACGCGCCTCGAACCCGACCTCGACGACCTTCTTTGGTCGACCGTCAACGTCTTCCATCGCGGCACCGAACGGATCGCGCGCGAACTCGACGACAACGAGCAGGCCCAGAAGCGCGCCCAGCGCGAACAGGATGGCAGCGAAGTGAGGTCAGTCGACCTCGAGCGCCTGATCGCCGAGGGCCAGACGCTGATCGAGCGCCAGAACGCCTTCGAGCTCATGCGCGACCAGGCCGCCGAACATTACGAACGCCACATCGGCAAGCCCTGGCTTCCGCGCAGCGGATCGAAGGTCAACCACCGCAATCTGACCTCGGCGATGATCGACAGCCGCGATTTCCTGATGGCGAAGAAGCGTGCCGATCAGGAGGTTCTCCTTCCTCCCGGCCCGAAGATCGTCGTCACCGGCGGGCTCGACTTCAACGATCACCGGCTCATCTGGGCCAAGCTCGACCAGGTGCATGATAAGCACCCCGACATGGTCCTCGTTCACGGCAAGTCGCCAAAGGGCGCCGAGAAGATCGCCTCGCTCTGGGCGAAGAACCGCAACGTGCCGCAGGTCGGTTTCGCGCCGGACTGGACGAAGCATGGTCGCGCGGCGCCGTTCAAGCGCAACGACGAAATGCTGCAGATCGTGCCGAAAGGCGTGATGCACTTCCCCGGCACCGGCATCAACGACAACCTCGCGGATAAGGCCAAGAAGCTCGGCATCCCGGTCTGGAAGTTCGGCGGCGCGTGAGCGCCGCCGTCTTTCACCCTTCAACCGCGCTGACAGGCAGAAGAGCTCAAGGCTGCTTGCGCCAGAACTGCGTGCTGTAATTATTCAGCCCACGGCTGTGAGAATCGACGGTCGCCTGGAATGTATCCGGAATCTTGTCTCCATCACCGCCATCTCTGAAATAGTCCCTGACCGAGTAGAGCGCGCCTCGCATAAGGTGCTCCCAGGTTTGATACAGGCTATTTTGTCGCTCCTGCTCCTGTTTGGCGGCGCTGGGCTTCCGCTTGGGGATAGGAAGCGTGTAGTCCGGACGCGGATCGTGAACGTGAGTGAATGTGATGCTGGCAAAGGTCCATTCGTCCTCGACAGTCCGCCGCCACCGATAACCAACCCGCACGCTCAGCTCTTTGCTGAAGCGATAGGGTGGCATGATGTGGTCATCGACGAAGAATAGTTCGCCTTCCTTTTTCTCCTCTTCCATCCGTCGCTTCATGGCCCCGACGGCGAAGGACAAGTCATGGCCTGCACGTCGAAGAGCGTCGCCGGTCTGTGCCCGCTTTCGCGGCGCCTTCGCCTCGCGATGTCTCGCTAACGCCTGGTCGAAATAATGCAGCCGGGTTGCGACATAGGAGCCGCAGTTCGCGAGCGGCAGGCGATGCAAATCACCCGATCGTTCCTCCCGAACCGCCTGGTCGATGAGTCTGTCCAACTCGCCGGCGTCGATCGCCGCGATGGCAACCTGTTCATCGCGCGGGATGTTGACCTCTCCCATGCCGGATACCCTCGTTCTTCCTGCTGATGCCCTGAATCGCCGTGACCACTTCGGGGCTCGATACGCAAACGCCGAGTCAGTCGATGCAAGAATAGCCGACACTGTGCGACTTCGCACGACGAAGTGCATGAGATCTCAGGACTGATCAGTGCCGCCACGTTGAGCAAAGCACCACCCGCTTATCTGCGCTGACCCTTGGTCAGACTGGCCGCTTGGCGCCATCAACCCGTGAAGGGTCGGCTATGCGAGCATGCCGCCGCTGCGGCTGTGCCTACGCGGTGATTGCAGCAACCAGTCCGACACTTCGGGCGCCTGTCAGCGGGGGATGGTCCTCCGCTCGAAACAGGAGCCGGATCGATGTCCCTCAAGCAAGCGCACGCCTTCGCCTTCAGCCTCGCCACCACGCTGATGGCCGCCATCGTCATCTTCCAGGCCGGCGACGGCACCCATTCGGTAATGCCTGCCAGCGAGTACGACGGCGACACCGCCGCGATCGTCCATGAGATCGATCCTTTCGCCTGACCGGGGGCAGCCCGGCCCGCCAAAGCGGAAATCGGCCGCGATTTCCGCTCCCGGCGCACGCGCTCTTGCGCTATACTTCGGCCGCGCCGTGGTGGCGGTGGAAGGCGCGACCGTTAGACCTTGTCCATACGGAGGCCACCATCATGATCATCCTCGCAATACTTGCATCCTTCGCCGGGATCGGCCTGCTTTGCTGGCTGCTGTTCACGCTGGCCATCTTCGCACTTCCGACGTTCGTCGGCGTGGCCGTGGGCGCCTGGGCGCACGGCACAGGCGCCGGCATCCCCGGCGCGATCCTGGTCGGCACGGTCGCGGCGGCGATCACGCTCGCCGCTGGGCATCTGCTCCTTACCTTCGTTCGGCCCATGTGGCTGAAGCTGATCGTGGCGGCTGCCTTCGTCACGCCCGCGGCGATCGCCGGCTTTTACGCCACTCATGGCATCGTCAAGCACCTCATGCCGTCGGACGCGTGGCAGATCACGTTCTCCTTCATCGGCTCGGTCGCGGTCGGCATCACCACGTTGATGCGGGTCGCGGGATTGGCGGCGGCACCGGCCCCGTCCTCCCGGGACCTTGCGCGGGCCTGATCTTCGTCATCGCCGTCAGGAGGATCAGGGCAGCAGTGGGCGCGGTCGCTGCTGTCGTCTCGTGTCGGAGCGAAGGGCGTGTGCGGCGTGGATCGACGCTGACCCTCAATGGCGGCCCTTGCAGGAGCGGTGCAGGAGCAATGCCCTCCCTTGGCGGGGCGTAGGACGTGCGGCGCGGTGATCTCCGGTGTGGCGCTGGAAGGCCAGCAAGCAGCAGCGTCGGCCCGAAGGGTGAAGACCAAGCCGGTGAGAATGCCGTGGCGCCGGTTTGCCGATGCGTGACTGCCGCCATCTTCTCCGTTGTCTGACCGTACCTCAACCGCTCCAAACGGCCTCTTCAATGGCCTGATCTGGCCGAAGATCGGCTGCGCCTCGATCGCCTATGACGCAACAGCTGCGTCAAACTTTCTTCCCCTGCCGGCTTCGCCGCCATTCCTCGCGAGACAAGAAAGCCCTCCTTAGCTGTCATGCCCCTTCGGGGTGCGCCGTCGATCGCCTCCGGCCAACCGATCGCCATCGAGGCCGCAATGGTGCGGGCTCGGGAACGGAAAACGGAGACTTACAATGGCGACCATCGGCACCTTCAAGAAGACCGGCTCGAATGAGTTCACCGGCGAAATCGTCACCCTCAGCGTCCAGGCCAAGAACGTGCGCATCGTCCCCGACCAGCGCGCCACGGGCGAGAACGCTCCCAGCCACCGGGTCCTGGTCGGCCGCGCCGAGATCGGCGCCGCCTGGTCCAAGCGCTCCAACGAGGGCCGCGACTATCTCGGTCTCAAGCTGGACGATCCGAGCTTCACCGCTCCGATCTACGCCAACCTCTTCGACGACGAGGAAGGCGAAGGCTACTCGCTGATCTGGTCTCGCCCGACCCGCCGGGGCGACTGAGCCACCGAGCAAGGCCCCGGCCGGACAGGCCGGGGCCTTTCCCGTGGCCCGCGAATCAGCTCCGGCCTTGTTTGCCGTCTGGCGAGCAGCTTGCCGCTCAAAACTGTCGTCATCGCCGTCAGAGCGACTAAAATAGTCGTAGTTCTGGCAAGCGATCGTCCGTCGGTGGGAGGTGATCATGCATGATCACCGCCCGACAATCACGGGCCGCACGCGCATTGCTGGGATGGACGCAGGAGGCGCTTGCCGACAACGCCCGCACATCGCTGACGGCCCTCAAGCGCCTCGAATCCGAGAGTGGGCTAGTCGTGTATGAGTCGACGCAGGATCAGGTTCGTAGGGCGCTTGAGGCTGCCGGCATCGTCTTCCTCTCCACAGACAAGGGCGAAGGCGTCCTGTTGCTCCATAACAGAAGCGGCCAGCCGGCAAGCCGGTAGCGCCCTTCCAATCGTGGGCCGCCTCGCTTTGTCGCGTCGTGCCATTGTAATGTCGGCGAAGTGGGTTAACCTTTGCGAAACTAACGATTATAGTCGCCCTGTGGAGCCCAAGATGCCACGGTTTCTGGACGAACCCCCTGTCAGCCAGATGCTTACGGCCTACGACCGCGAGCATATGGCCCTCTACCTGCGCCTGCTCGATTCTGCGCGTGATGGCGCCGATTGGCGCGAGGCCGTCCAGATTCTGTTTGGCCTTGACCCTATGCGCGAGCCTGTACGCTGCCGCCAAGTCCATGACACGCACCTAGCGCGAGCGCGGTGGATGACCGAACACGGCTATCGCGAGCTGGTCCGCTCTGCGCAATGAGGCGGTGATGCGGTTTCCGCATCACCTGTTGCCGCTACCCATACTTCCCCAAAACAACCTGCGCGGGAATCCTGATTCTTCCCAAGGTCAAGAACACAGGGAGAACCGCATTGACACCAGATGCGTCTGGCTGGCGCTCGCCCGCTCTCTACGACCATGTCGAGCGCATCAGCGCATCCGATGTCGCGTGGGAGTGGCTCCGCCGCAACGAAGCTTACGACAGGGATTTCCAGGCACTGACCGCCGCCAAGGGTGATCCGCGGCCGCTCACCGATAAGATCCGCCAGCGGTGGGGGTTGCGATTTCCCGGTGGACCCCCTCGCGGCCCCTCCTGAGGCTGGCGTTTTCTGGCTCCCTCGGGAGGACACAAGCACCATCATTCTTGGCGAAGCCCCGGCGAGCGTCTCCACGGATTTTGAACGGCAGCCCGCGATGGCGCCTGCTCGCACCATTACCGCTGCCGACGGGACCTATGCGCTCCACGATCTCGGTACCGGTCAGTATGTCCGGCTCGTTCAACCCGCCGACACGCCGGCCGACACGGCGCTTGCCGCACTAATCCCCCTCAGCCTCGATGGATTCGATCGGCTGGAGGCTGTCGGCCGTCTGCTCGCGGTCCTTCATGGGCGCACCGTTCCGCCGGAGACCCGATTGACTCATCAGCGTCGCGCACGATTGCGAAGGATGCTGCAATCCTTCGATGGCTATCGCAACGGCGCAACCCAGCAGGAAATCGCCCAAGTTGTGTTCCACATGGCGCCGCTTGATCGCGACGCTTGGCAAGCATCCTCCACCCGTCACGCCATCAAGTCCCTGCTGCGAGACGCGCGCGCGATGATCGCTGGCGGCTATCGCACGCTGCTTCGTCATCGCCGGCAAGCCTAGCCGAAATTACGCGGTCTGCATTGGGCGATTTTAAACTCCCCCAACTTCGCCCTGCAACTCGCCGGTTCTGCTTCGCCATCGTGGCCTTCGTCATCCGCTGATCCGCAGCGGCCCCAACGAACCCACGGAGGCCCGATCCATGCGTCCCGATCTCGCCGTTCTCCCGCCGCGCTACCTGCGCACGAAGGAAGCCGCCGAATTCCTCAGCCTGTCGGCGCGAACGCTCGAGAAGCATCGGACCTACGGCACCGGCCCGGCCTACCGGAAACTCGGCGGCCGCGTCGTCTATGCCGTCGACGACCTCCAGGCCTGGGCCGAGCGCGGCGCCGTCACCTCGACCTCCGATCCGCGCGGCAACGTGCTTCCGGCCAAGCGCCAGACGTCCGCACCGCCGGCCCATGCCGGCCGCTACGCACGCTGACCGGATTCCCGAATGGCGGCGCGACACCGGCCACTTTCGGAGCGCGGACAGCTCGATCTGTTCCGGGCGCTCCCCGGCGACTTCGCGCCACGAGACGCGCAGGATCTCATGGCCTATCCGTTTTTCTCCCTCTCCAAGTCCCATCGCGTCGCCCCGATCGACTTTGCCGCCGGCAATGTTTCGATCCGCGTCGAGGCTGTGCCCGACCACGGCATGGCGACCATCTGGGACGCCGACATCCTGATCTGGGCCGCGAGCCAGATCGTCGAGGCCCGTGACGCCGGCCTGCGCACCTCGCGGCTGATGGCGGCAACCCCCTACGAAATCCTCATGTTCGTCGGGCGCGGCACGTCGTTGCGCGACTATCAGCGCCTGAAGGCGGCGCTCGACCGGCTGCAATCGACTACCGTCTCCACCTCGATCCGTCAGCCTGCCGAAGGCCGGCGACATCGCTTCTCCTGGATCAACGAGTGGCAGGAGCGGACGGATCGTAACGGCAAGCCGGCCGGGATCGAACTGATCGTGCCGGACTGGTTCTATCGCGCAGTTCTCGACGACGCGCTCGTGCTGACGATCGACCGCGCCTATTTCGATCTCACCGGCGGACTCGATCGCTGGCTCTACCGGCTGGTCCGCAAGCACGGCGGTCGCCAGCGCGACGGCTGGCGCTTCGACTTCCGCCACCTTCATCAGAAGTCGGGCAGCCTGTCGCCGTTCAAGCGCTTCGCATTCGAGCTGCGTGACATCATCCGCCGACAGCCGCTTCCCGGCTACGTGCTCTCCATCGAGACCGAGATCGGCGGCCGCGCCCTGCTCGCCTTCGAGCCTTCCCCGGCCTGTGGACAGGCTGTGGATAGCCTCGTGCTATCGGGAACCCGGACTATCGTGCCATCGGGAACCCGAGCCTCGTGCTATCAGGAACCAAAACAGGGCCTAACGCACGGAATCCAAACGGGGAATCCGGCCCTTAACTTAGAGTCTAACCAAGAATCTAACTTTGAAGAGCGCGCGCGCGATGTGCAAAAGCTCATCCGCGCCACCGCGCGCAGCCTCGGCACGGCCGCCAGGAAGAGCGTCGGAGCCGCCGCAGCGCCTGCCACGGCGCCGGAGCGCCTCGCCCGAGAAGCCGCGCCTGAGCTTCCGCTTCCGCCGCGGTCGGGAGGTGCGCGATGATCATTGCGCTCCTCAATCAGAAGGGTGGCGTCGGCAAGACGACGCTGGCGCTGCATCTCGCCGGCGAATGGGCCGGCAGAGGTAAGCGGATCACCCTGCTCGACGCGGACCCGCAGGGCTCGGCGCTCGACTGGTCGCAGCAGCGCAACCGCAGCGGTCTTCCACGCCTGTTCGGTGTCGTCGGCCTGGCGCGCGATACGCTGCATCGCGAGGCGCCGGAGCTGGCGCGCGACGTCGATCATGTCGTGATCGACGGGCCGCCGCGCGTTGCCGGGCTGATGCGCTCGGCGCTCCTCGCCGCCGACCTCGTGCTGATCCCCGTGCAGCCGTCGCCGCTCGATGGTTGGGCATCGGCCGAGATGCTGGCGCTGCTCTCCGAGGCGCGCATCTACCGGCCGGAGCTTCGCGCGCGGTTCGTGCTCAATCGCTGCGGCGCGCGCACTGTCATCGCCCGCGAAACGGCCGAGACGCTCGCCGATCACGATCCGCCGGTGCTGCGCACCGCGATCGGCCAGCGCGTGATCTATGCCGACGCTGCGCAGACCGGCCGGCTCGCGTTTGAGATCGACGATGACGGTCCCGCCGCGCGCGAGGTCGCGGCGCTCGTCACCGAGATCGAGAGGATCGCGCCATGAGCGAGCGGTCCAACCGGGGCGCTTTCGCGTCGCGCCCGGTCGATCCCGATACGTGGATCAAGGCGGCCGATGCGCGAGCTTCCAGCGCGCCGGAGGCGAACAGGTTCACCGCCCGGCTCACCATCGACATCACGCCGGAACAGCGCGGACGCATCAAGATCATCGCGTTTCAGCGCGGCGTCACCGTCGCCGACATGCTGCGCGAGCTGCTCGCGCGTGAGTTCCCGTCAACCCCAGGAGACACACAATGACCGGCATCGCGGCCTCCCGCATGCGCGGCGGCCCGACGCCGGCCGCGCTCCCGCACGACAACCTCACCCACGTCGAACTGACCTGGGTCGAGAAGAAGATCGAGAACTGGATTCGCTTCGGCACGCACGCGCACGAACAGATCCTCGACCGGCGCCGGCGCGCCCTGTCGTTCCGCCCCGGCACGGTCTTCGCCTTCGTGCGCTGGGCCTCGAACGATTTCGGCACGATCATCTCGCGCATCGACATCGTGCGTGCCGTGTCGCGCGGCGAGGCCTACCAGACGCTGCCTTTCGTGCGGCCCGGCGGCGACATCCTGCTGAAGATCGAGAACTGGCCCAGGGTCGAGCGCGTGTTGCAGGCGATCGACGCCATCGAGCGTCTCGGCATCGATCCGGAAGCCGTCTCGCCCGATCACTGGCGCCACGTCCATAACCGACTGACCGCAGGGCATGAGCCGCGCGGCTACACGCTCGACCATCATCGCGCCTTCCTGCTGCGCCGGAGGGCGGAGCCGTGAGCCGCGCCGGACTTCTCCTCGCGACGACGCTCGCCGCGATGGGCGTCGGCTATCCGGCGCTCACGCCGATGCCGACCAAACTCATCTGGAATGCGTCGGCCAGCGCGCCGATCGGCTTCTATTCGATCGACTTCGACGGCCCGTTCGAAGTCACCGATCTTGTCGCGGTCGATGCGCCCGAGCCGCTCGCGACGTTCTTCGCCGAGCGCGGCTATCTGCCGAAGGGCGTGCCGCTGCTGAAGCGCATCCTCGGTATGTCCGGACAAACGGTTTGCCGCTCGAACCTCACGATCACGGTCGATGGCGTCGAGGTGGGCGCGGCGCTGGAGCGAGACCGCGCCGGACGCGAGCTGCCGGTCTGGCAGGGCTGTCGCCGCATCCACACCGGCGAAGTATTCCTCATGAACTGGCAAGTCCGTGACAGCCTCGACGGCCGCTACTTTGGCCTGACCTCCACCGACCAGATCATCGGCCGCGCGCTCCCGCTGTGGACCGATGAGGACGGAACCGGCCGCTTCGAATGGCGCGCACCGACGCGCTGACCGCTTCGCCATCGGCGGGAGCGGTGCTCGCCGATGGCTTTCTCAACGCCACCGCCAAGGAAACCACCATGCCACAGATCGGCACATTCACGCACGACGAAAGCGGCTTCATCGGACATCTGACGACGCTGCTGCTGAGCCAGGACGTCATCATCATCGAGGCCGAACCGTCCGAGGCCGAGAACGCTCCCCAGTATCGCGTCCACGTCTTCGACGGCATGAACAACGAAACCGCCGCGGAGATCGGCGCCGGATGGAAACGCACTGGCGAGAAGGCCGGTGACTATATCGCGCTGCTGATCGACGATCCGACATTTCCGCATCCGATCCGCGCCAATCTCTTCCGCGACGATGACGCTGGCGGCGCCTGGTCGCTGCACTGGTCGCGTCCCCGCGATCGTGGCGAGAAGGACTGATCCATGTCTGCTCGCCGTCAATCGACGAGCCGTCGGAGTGCGCATGGGCGGTCTCATTCCGCCCGGCGCATGGCTCTCCTTCTCCTTTCCGGCCTTTCCCTCGCGAGCGTCATGCCGGTGGTCACGATGGCGCAGGACACGCCCGTTGCGCGACCATCGCCGCGCGATCGCTACGCCGATCACATCGAAGAGGCATCGCGGCGCTTTGGCGTTCCGATCGCATGGATCAGGGCGGTGATGCGCGCCGAAAGCGCCGGGGAGCCGCGCGCGCTGTCCTCCGCCGGCGCGATGGGCCTGATGCAGATCATGCCCGCGACCTGGGCCGATTTGCGCGAGCGGCACGGCCTCGGCCGCGACCCCTACGACCCGCGCGACAACATCCTCGCGGGCACGGCCTATCTTCGCGAGCTGCACAATCGCTATGGCTCGCCAGGATTTCTGGCGGCCTACAACGCCGGGCCCGGACGCTACGAAGAGTCGCTTGCCGGCCGCCCGCTGCCGGCGGAGACGCGCGCCTATGTCGCCTTGCTCGCGCCGTTCATCGATGGTTCTGCCGGCGAGAATCCGACCGCTGTCGCGGCGATCGACCGAGCGGCCTGGACACGCGCGCCGTTGTTCATCGTGCAGTCCGGGCGCACGCCAGCCGCCGCTCCCGTGCCGGCCGAACGACCTGCGGATGACGCTCCGGCCGCGACCGCCGTGCGCGATGTTTCCGCCATCGTGCCGCAGTCGAACGGACTGTTCGTGGCGCGGACTGCCGCCGGAGAGCCGCGATGATGGCAGACAGCGGCTTTCGCAGAAAATCGCACCTCAGCGTGTCCAAGAGAGCGCGGAGGTGGGAGGCAGGCACCGCAACCGGACGATTGCCGCCGTATTTGGCGAGGACTTGGCGTTGCTTCCGACCAGCGCGGATGCTGCACCCGATGAGAAATCTTGCGCTGCGGACGTCAGCGGCGCGACCCTCGCTCCGGTCAAACGGAAGCGAAGGAGTCGTGTGATGGAATACTTTACCGGCCTCGATGTCTCGGTCGACGAAACCGCGATCTGTGTCGTTGGCGATGACGGCAAAGTGGCGTTCGAAACCGCCGTCGAAACCGATCCGGCTGCAATCGCGGAAGCGCTGCGGCCGTACGCGGATCGCATGCGCCGCGTCGGCCACGAGGCCGGATCGCTGTCGCCGTGGCTGCACACCGAGCTGCTGGCCGAAGGTGTTCCAGCGGTCTGCCTCGAAACCCGTCATGTGCGCGCGGCCCTGTCGGCGCAGCGCAACAAGACGGACGCCAATGATGCACTCGGCATCGCACATATCATGCGCACCGGCTGGTTCCGCCAGGCGCACATCAAGACGGATGGCTGCTATCGGATCAGGCTGCTGCTCGTTCAGCGCCGCAATCTGAAGCGCAAGTTCCTCGACCTTGAAAATGCGATCCGCCACTCGCTGAAGGTGTTCGGGATCCGGCTTGGCAAGGTCGGCCGCGGCGCCATGGAGAAGTCCGTGCGCGAGGCCGTCGCGGGCGACGCGATGACCGCTGGTCTGATGGACTGCATGCTTCGCGCACGCGCCGCGCTGTGGGCTGAGTATCTGACGCTGCACAAGCTCGTCGTGCAGCTCGCCATGCGCGACGAACTCTGCCGGCGCTTCATGGCGATCCCGGGCGTCGGTCCGGTGACGGCGCTGAGCTTCAGCAGTGCGATCGACGACCCGCAGCGCTTCCGTCGATCGCGCAACGTGGCGGCCTACTTCGGGTTGACGGCGAAGCGGTGGCAGTCGGGCACGTCGATCGATGTGCAGGGACGGATCAGCAAGGCTGGCGATCCCGATGTGCGTCGCGCGCTCTACGAGGCGGCGTCGGCGATGCTCACCCGGTTCAAGGGCAGCGACATGATCAAGACCTGGGGCCTGAAGCTCGCGAAGACCAAGTGTCACGCGAAAGCGCGTGTCGCCGTTGCCCGCAAGCTCGCCGTCGTCATGCACGCGATGTGGCGCGACGGCACCTTCTATGTCGGCGATCCGAACGCGTCGGCGGACGATATCGACACCATGAACGCAGCGAAACGGCGGCGGCTAAGCCGCGCGAACTCATGACAGACACGGCCATATCGACAGCCGGTTGACGGCTCACGAGCTCAAGGAGGTCCGCGCAAGCGGCAAAGGAATGATACAGACCAAGGAAACGGGAAGCACGATATCTTGCCTGTGGCCGCGCACAGCGGACCACGCGCGATTGCCTGTGAAGTTGCCCCGTAAATCCGATAGCGACATGTGCCGCGACGGTTCGCGCGCCGCCCAAATGCGGATCGAACACGCCGTCGATGAGCCCGGAGGACTGCACGGCGTATCAAACCTCAACCACTTCGCAGACGTTCAAGAGCCCACGTCGAATAGTGCCCGATTACTTGCTATGAAGGAGAGATGGAGATGGCGAAATCTTGCAGAAAACGGGAGCCAAATAGGACGGCAGGATAAAAGGCCGCGAGGTGCGGCTTCGGTCGGTTGTGGTTTTTCAAGGAGTTATGAGGCGATTTCGCGAGGTGCGGGATTCTCGCACACCTCGCGGCAATGCCGATTTCTCATAGGTTTCCGTCCCTTGGCGCGATGTGCGGGGCATCGGCCATGACCGGCGACAGTGATTTCCGCATCCGGCCTGGCCGCATCCGCTCGACGCGCGCGCAGGCGGCGCGTCCCTTCATCGCGCAGGCTCTGGCGGCGGCGAAGAAGGCCGGGGCCGGCGTCTCGCGATCCGGCCGCATCGTGCCTGGCAATCGCTCGCGCTTCGGGCGCGGCCAGCGCGCAAGCATCCAGGCGAACCGTCTGCTCACCGCCCGCTCTCGCGGCGCTGTCATCAAGGCGCGCGTCGTGCGCCACTCAGCCCGCTCGGCACCGCTCGCCACTCACCTCAACTATCTGCGCCGCGAAGGCGTGACCCGTGACGGAGAGAAGGCACACCTCTTAGGTCCCGGAGGAGATAACGCCGATCCGAAGGCCTTCGCCGAGCGGTGTCAGGACGATCGCCATCATTTCAGATTCATCGTCTCGCCCGACGACGCGGTGGACATGGCCGACCTGCGATCCTTCGCCCGCGATCTCGTCAGCCAGATGGAAAAGGATCTCGACACCAGGCTCGATTGGGTGGCCGTCGATCACTGGAACACCGAGCATCCCCATGTCCATCTTATCGTGCGCGGCGTGCGCGACGACGGACAGGATCTCGTCATCTCCCGCGATTACATCAAGGAGGGGATGCGGGATCGCGCGCGTGATCTCATCACCCGGGAACTGGGACCGCGTACCGAACTCGACATCCAGCGTAGCCTGGAGCGTCAGGTGGCGTCCGAGCGCTTCACGCAGCTCGATCGTCAGCTCGTCCGCGACAGTCGTGAAACCGGCGTCATCGACATGGCGGTCGATCCGAGCACCCGGCCCGACGAATACCATGCGCTGAAGCTCGGTCGGCTCCGCAAGCTGGAGACGCTAGGCCTCGCCGAACAGTTCGGTCCGGGCCAGTGGATGATCGACGAGAAAGCCGAGGCGACGCTGCGCGAACTCGGCGAGCGCGGCGACATCATCAAGCGGATGCACCGGGCGTTGACCGAGCGCGGCATCGAGCGCGGCTCGGCCAGCTATGTCCTTGCCGCTGAGAGCCTCGACACGCCGATCATCGGCCGGCTGGTCGATCGCGGGCTCGACGATGAACTGAAGGGCACCGCCTACGCCGTGGTCGACGGCGTCGATGGCCGCACGCATCACATCAAGCTGCCCGACCTCGGCGCGGCCGGCGATAGCGCGGCGGGCTCGATCGTCGAGCTGCGCAAGTTCGATGACGCGCAGGGGCAGCGGCGTGTGGCCATCGCCGTCCGCTCCGATCTCGACATCGATCGGCAGATCACGGCGACGGGTGCGACCTGGCTCGACCGGCAGAATATCGCGCGCGAACCGGCAGCGCTGTCCGAGGGCGGCTTCGGCGCCGCGGTTCGGGAAGCGATGGATCGCCGCGCCGATCATCTGGTCGGACAAGGCCTCGGCGAGCGGCACGGACAGCGCGTCACCTTCAATCGGGGGCTGATCGACACGCTGCGTCGCCGCGAGCTGGAGGCGGTTGGCGAGAAGCTCGCCGCCGAAACCGGCCGCCCGTTCAATCGCGCGGGAAGCGGCGAATATGTCGCCGGCACTTACCGCCAGCGTCTCACGCTCGCCTCCGGCCGCTTCGCCATGCTGGACGACGGCCTCGGCTTCCAGCTCGTGCCCTGGTCGCCCTCACTCGAAAAGCAGCTCGGGAAGCATGTCTCCGGCGTCGCTCGCGATGACGGCATCGACTGGAGCTTCGGCCGCAAGCGGGGCCTCGGCCTATAGTTGGAGTTGCGTTTTGGAATAGTTTACAGGAAGCCGAGACCCCATCGTCTGTCTCTTATACACATCTAGATGTGTATAAGAGACAGACCTGGGGCGCCACCGAATGGGTGGCCTGGCGGCTGGCCTTCCAGCCGGAACTCGGTGCGCCGTGGTTCCGGCTGCTCGGCGTTCCCTTCTATCTGCCGCCCGCCTTCTTCTGGTGGTGGTATGGCTTCGACGCCTATGCGCCGTCGATCTTCGTCGAGGGCGCCTTCATCGCCGCGTCCGGCGGCTTCATCTCGATCGCGGTCGCCATCGGCATGTCGGTCTGGCGTGCGCGCGAGGCCAAGAAGGTCGAGACCTATGGCTCGGCGCGCTGGGCCGAAAAGAAGGAGGTGGATGCCGCCGGGCTTCTCGGTCCCGATGGCGTCGTGCTGGGACGCTACGATCATGCCTATCTGCGCCATGACGGGCCGGAGCATGTGCTGTGCTTTGCGCCGACCCGTTCCGGCAAGGGCGTCGGCCTGGTCGTACCCTCGCTGCTGACCTGGCCGGGCTCGGCCATCGTCCACGACATCAAGGGCGAGAACTGGCAGCTCACCGCCGGCTTCCGCGCGAAGCATGGTCGCGTGCTGCTGTTCGATCCGACCAACGCCAAATCGTCGGCGTACAACCCACTGCTCGAGGTGCGCCGCGGCGAATGGGAGGTCCGCGACGTCCAGAACATCGCCGACATCCTGGTCGACCCGGAAGGTTCGCTCGAAAAGCGCAACCACTGGGAAAAGACCAGTCACGCCTTGCTGGTCGGCGCGATCCTCCACGTCCTCTATGCCGAGGAGGACAAGACGCTGGCCGGCGTCGCCGCCTTCCTCTCCGATCCGAAGCGGCCCATCGAGTCGACGCTGGCCGCCATGATGAAGACGGCCCATCTGGGCGAAGCCGGTCCGCACCCGGTCATCGCGAGCGCGGCGCGCGAACTGCTGAACAAATCCGACAACGAACGCTCCGGCGTGCTCTCCACCGCCATGTCGTTCCTCGGGCTTTATCGCGACCCGGTCGTCGCCGAAGTGACGCGGCGCTGCGATTGGCGGATCACGGACATCGTGGGCGACAAGCGCCCGACGACGCTCTACCTCGTCGTGCCGCCCTCCGACATCAATCGCACCAAGCCGCTGATCCGTCTGATCCTCAATCAGGTCGGCCGCCGCCTGACCGAGGATCTGCAGGCGAAGGCCGGACGCCATCGGCTGCTGCTGATGCTGGACGAGTTTCCGGCGCTGGGCCGCCTCGACTTCTTCGAGTCCGCCCTGGCTTTCATGGCCGGCTACGGCCTGAAGAGCTTCCTGATCGCGCAGTCGCTCAACCAGATCGAAAAGGCCTACGGCGCGAACAATTCGATCCTCGACAATTGCCATGTTCGCGTGAGCTTTGCCACCAACGATGAGCGCACCGCCAAGCGCGTGTCGGATGCGCTCGGCACTGCGACCGAGATGAAGGCCATGAAGAACTATGCCGGCCACCGGCTGTCGCCCTGGCTCGGTCACTTGATGGTGTCGCGTTCGGAAACGGCCCGGCCGCTGCTCACGCCCGGCGAGATCATGCAGCTTCCGCCAGCCGACGAGATCGTCATGGTCGCAGGCACGCCGCCGATACGCGCGAAGAAGGCGCGCTATTACGAGGACGCGCGATTCAAGGAGCGTCTCCTGCCGCCGCCGTCGCTTGCGGCGCCGGAAAGAGGCCGGCCCGACGACTGGACCAACCTCCCACGTCCCGCCCGCCCGGCACTGCTCGAATCCGGGTCCGTGCCCGATGCCGCCGATGACGATCCGACCGAGTCGGAACGCCGGCAGCAACCCGAGCTGAACCGCGTGAAGCCGGTCGAGAAGAAGCCGCCTGTCGAGAACGAATTCGAAATCGATGTCGAGCGCGATGACGATGACGATGTTGCCGCGCGCAACCGGCGCATGACACGGATGATGCAGGGCGTGGCAAGGCAGGTGTCGCTCGATCCGAACGACGGCATGGAGTTGTGAGGCGCCAATGTCGAAATCACCCAGAAAGCAGCGTCTCTCCGTCTACCTCGATCCGGGTGTGATGAGCCGGCTCGCCGAACATGCCGCGCGGCGTGACCATTCGCGCTCGCTCATTGCCGAGGCGGCCATCGAATCCTTCCTGTCGCCCGATGCGGCTGAACGGCAGGAAGCAGCCGTCACGAAACGCCTCGACCAACTCGATCGTCGGATTACACGGCTGGAGCGGGATGTCGGTATTGCAGTTGAGACGCTCGCCGTGTTCATCCGTTTCTGGCTCTCGACGACACCAGCGCTACCCGAGCCTGCCGCACAGGCCGCCCGTGCAAAGACCGGAGAGCGCTACGAGGCCTTCGTTACGGCCTTAGGGCGCCGACTGGCGAAGGGGCCGAAACTGCGACAGGAAATTTCCGAAGACGTCGTCTCTGACGGTGAGCCTTAGCACTTCACCGCCAATCTAAGGTCGATCCGCACAGGATCATCTTTCGACATAACGCGCGAGGTTTTCGAGAGTCGAACGAAGCCCAACATCGTGGTCTTCTTTGCTTATTCCCGTCGGCACATCCTCGGCGATGATCGAGACCACTGTCCCACCCGCTGCCGATGCAAGGCTCCACATCATCCGCATCTGGCCCGCAAATCGTGGGTCATCGGACTCGAACGTCACGAGCTGCACGACGCGCTCATTCGGGACCAACTCGGCAAACCGGCCCTCGACGATATCGGTGTCGTCCGATGTCTTGCCGGCGTTCGCGTGATCGCCGTCATAGGTCAGCACCATCCGGTATTTCCCTCCCGGTCGTGCATCGAATTCGTAAACCTGGCCGGTCATGCCTTCAGGCGGAAGCCATTGCGGCCACGCTGTCGGATCGACAAATGCACGATAGATCACGTCCGCGGGTGCGGCGATGAATCGCGTCGCCGAGTCGGTTCTTCCCTGCTGTAGATTTGCGGCCATTCCTCCTTCTCCTCGCGCGTTCCAAATTCTGATCCCGCCGTTCTCCTGTATTTGCACGCTACACTACGACGCCGATAAATCCTTGTTGAGTCGGCCCAAAATCAGGCCCTTTTAATCATCCCCGTTCGGGGAAGGTCTGTCTCATCCCCGTTTGAATCGGGGTTTCATGGCGGCGTCTCATCAAAATTCTGAAGGCTTTGCGCGCGGCGCACGGATGCTGCGCACCGCGCTAGGTCCCGCCATCGCGCGCTATCTCGACGACGCCGGCATCGTCGAGGTGATGCTGAATCCAGATGGGCGGCTTTGGATCGACCGTCTCTCCGAGGGGCTGTCCGACACGGGCGAGCGGCTGTCGGCGGCCGACGGCGAGCGCATCGTTCGCCTCGTCGCCCATCACGTCGGCGCCGAGGTCCATGCCGGCGCTCCCCGTGTCTCGGCCGAGCTGCCCGAAACGGGCGAGCGGTTCGAGGGGTTGTTGCCTCCCGTCGTCGCCGCGCCCGCCTTCGCGATCCGCAAGCCTGCCGTCGCAGTGTTCACGCTCGACGACTACGTCGTGGGCGGCATCATGTCCGCGGAGCAGGCTGAGGCGCTCCGCCAAGGCGTCGCGGCGCGAGCCAACATCCTCGTCGCCGGCGGCACATCGACCGGCAAAACCACGCTCACGAACGCGCTGCTCGCCGAGGTCGCGAAGACCGCCGATCGCGTCGTCATCATCGAAGATACGCGCGAGCTGCAATGCGCCGCGCCCAACCTCGTCGCCATGCGGACGAAGGATGGGGTCGCCTCGCTCTCCGATCTCGTGCGCTCGTCGTTGCGCCTTCGCCCCGACCGCATTCCGGTCGGCGAGGTGCGCGGCGCGGAGGCGCTCGACCTGCTGAAGGCCTGGGGCACTGGCCACCCCGGCGGCGTCGGGACCATTCACGCCGGCAGCGCCATCGGCGCGCTGCGCCGCCTCGAGCAGCTCATCCAGGAAGCYGTCGTCACCGTCCCGCGCGCGCTGATCGCCGAGACGATCGATCTCGTCGCGGTCCTCTCGGGCCGCGGTTCCGCGCGCCGGCTCGCCGAACTCGCCCGTGTCGAGGGGCTCGGTCCCGACGGCGACTACCGCGTCACCCCCATCACCTCGAAGCCCAACGAAGGAGAATCCGCATGATCTCGCATGTCCGCACATTGCCTCGCCGCCTGATGATGACGGCGTCGGCCGTTGTCATCAGCGTGGCGATCGCGCCGGCCGCCCATGCTTCCGGCTCTTCCATGCCGTGGGAGCAGCCGCTCCAGCAGATCCTCCAGTCGATCGAAGGTCCCGTCGCCAAGATCATCGCGGTGATCATCATCATCGTCACCGGCCTGACGCTCGCCTTCGGCGACACGAGCGGCGGCTTCCGCCGGCTGATCCAGATCGTCTTCGGCCTCTCGATCGCCTTCGCGGCGTCGAGCTTCTTCCTGTGTCGAGCTTCTTCCTGTCCTTCTTCTCGTTCGGCGGCGGAGCGCTCGTCTGATGGCGGGCATCGCGGATCAGGCCGGCGAGGTGCCGGGCTTCACGGTCGCGGTCCATCGGGCGCTGACCGAGCCGATTCTGCTCGGCGGCGCCCCGCGCGCCATCGCCATCATGAACGGGACGCTTGCGGGCGCAGTCGGCTTGGGCCTCCGCCTCTGGCTCGTCGGGATCGCAATCTGGGCGATCGGCCATGTCGCGGCCGTCTGGGCGGCGAAGCGCGATCCGCTCTTCGTCGACGTGGTGCGGCGCCATCTGCGCATTCCCGCGCACCTTTCGGTCTGAGGGAGGGCGTCGCCGTGATGAACCTCGCCGAATATCGCAACCGCAACAGCCGGCTCGCCGACTTCCTGCCCTGGGTCGCGCTGGTCGGCGCCGGCCTCGTCCTCAACAAGGACGGCAGCTTCCAGCGCACAGCGCGGTTTCGTGGCCCCGATCTGGACTCGGCCGTCCCGGCCGAGCTGGTCGCGGTCGCTGGCCGCCTCAACAATGCTTTCCGCCGTCTCGGCTCCGGCTGGGCGATCTTCGTCGAGGCGCAGCGCCATCCCTCGAACCGCTATCCCGACAGCAAATTCCCCGATGCGGCCTCCGCCCTGGTCGATGCCGAGCGCAAGGCCGATTTCGAGGAAGCCGGCGCACACTTCGAGTCCAGCTACTTCCTGACGTTCGCCTGGCTCCCGCCGGCCGAGGATGCCGCCCGCGCCGAAACCTGGCTCTACGAGGGCCGCGAGACGTCGGGCATCGACCCGCGCGAGACGCTGACCGGCTTTGCCGATCGCACCGACCGCATCCTGCGCCTGGTCGAAGCCTTCATGCCGGAATGCCGCTGGCTCGATGATGCCGAAACCCTGACCTATCTGCACGGATGCGTCTCGACCAAGCGCCATCGCGTCCGCGTTCCCGAGACACCGATCTACCTCGATGCGCTGCTCGCCGATCAGCCGCTCGCCGGTGGGCTCGAACCGCGGCTTGGCGATCAGCATGTTCGCATTCTGACGATCACCGGATTCCCCAACGCCACGACGCCCGGCCTGCTCGACGAGCTGAACCGGCTCGCCTTTCCCTATCGTTGGTCGACCCGCGCCATCCTGCTCGACAAGACCGACGCAACGAAGCTGCTGACCAAGATCCGCCGGCAATGGTTCGCCAAGCGCAAATCGATCGCCGCGATCCTCAAGGAAGTGATGACCAACGAGGCGTCCGTCCTCGTCGACACCGATGCGGCGAACAAGGCGGCCGATACCGACATGGCGCTGCAGGAACTCGGCGCCGACTATGCCGGCATGGCCTATGTCACCGCGACAGTGACGGTGTGGGACGCCGATCCGCGCGCCGCCGACGAGAAGCTGCGGCTGGTCGAGAAGGTCATCCAGGGCCGCGACTTCACCGCCATGGTGGAGACGGTGAACGCGGTCGATGCCTGGCTCGGATCGCTGCCGGGCCACGTCTACGCCAATGTTCGGCAGCCGCCGATCTCCACGCTCAATCTCGCCCACATGATCCCGCTCTCGGCGGTATGGGCGGGACCGGAACGGGACGAGCATTTCGGTGCGCCCCCCTTGCTGTTCGGCAAGACCGAAGGCTCGACCCCGTTTCGGTTATCCCTTCATGTCGGCGATGTCGGCCATACGCTGATCGTCGGCCCGACCGGCGCGGGCAAGTCCGTGCTGTTGGCGCTGATGGCGCTTCAGTTCCGACGCTACGCGCGTTCGCAGATCGTCGCCTTCGATTTCGGCGGATCGATCCGCGCGGCCGCGCTCGCCATGGGCGGCGACTGGCACGACCTCGGCGGCGATCTCAGCGACGGCGCATCCGACAGCGTAAGCCTTCAGCCGCTCGCGCGCATCCAAGACGTGCCCGAGCGGGCCTGGGCCGCCGACTGGCTGGTCGCCATCCTGATCCGCGAAGGCGTGACGATTACGCCAGAGGTGAAAGAGCATCTCTGGACGGCGCTGACCTCGCTCGCCAGCGCCCCGGTCGAGGAGCGCACCCTTACGGGCCTCGCCGTGCTGCTCCAGTCGAACGATCTGAAGCAGGCGCTGCGTCCCCATTGTGTGGGCGGCCCCTATGGCCGGTTGCTCGACGCCGAGCATGAATATCTCGGCTCGGCCTCGGTCCAGGCGTTCGAGACCGAAGGACTGATCGGTACCGGCGCCGCGCCCGCCGTGCTCGCCTATCTCTTCCATCGCATCGATGATCGTCTCGATGGCGCGCCGACACTGATCATCATCGATGAAGGCTGGCTTGCGCTCGACGACGATGGTTTCGCCGGACAGCTCCGCGAGTGGCTCAAGACCCTGCGCAAGAAGAACGCGAGCGTCATCTTCGCTACGCAGTCGCTGTCGGACATCGACGGCTCGGCGATCGCGCCGGCGATCATCGAGAGCTGCCAGACCCGGCTCCTTCTCCCTAATGAGCGCGCGATTGAGCCGCAGATCACCGCGATCTATCGGCGCTTCGGTCTCAACGATCGCCAGATCGAGATCATCGCGCGGGCCATGCCCAAGCGCGACTACTACTGCCAGTCCCGGCGCGGCAACCGCGTGTTCGAACTCGGCCTGTCCGACGTCGCGCTCGCCCTCTGCGCCGCGTCGTCGAAGACCGACCAGGCCGCAATCGCGCGCATCGTCGCCGAGCATGGCCGCGATGGCTTTCTCGCCGCCTGGCTCAACCACCGCGAAGTCGGTTGGGCGGCCGACCTCATTCCCACGCTCATCAACAAGGAGAAGTCCTCATGAAACTGCGCCAATCTCGCGCAGCGCGGTTCGCTGCCGCGCTGCTGACCGCTCCCGTCGCGCTCGCGCCCATGCTGGCGACGCCCGCGCACGCCATCATCGTGTTCGACCCGTCGAACTACGCGCAGAATGTCCTGACGGCGGCGCGCTCGCTCCAGCAGATCACCAACCAGATCACCTCGCTTCAGAACGAAGCGCAGATGCTGATCAACCAGGCGCGCAATCTGGCGAACCTGCCTTTCTCGTCGCTGCAACAGCTTCAGCAGTCGGTGCAGCGGACGCAGCAGTTGCTGAGCCAAGCGCAGAACATCGCTTACGATGTCCAGCAGATCGACCGGATATTCCAGCAGAAGTACGGGAACGTGTCGCTGTCGGCCTCCGATCAGCAACTCGTCGCCGATGCGCGCTCGCGCTGGCAGAACACCGTCGGCAGCCTGCAGGACGCCATGCGCGTGCAGGCAGGCGTCGTCGGCAACATCGACACCAATCGTGCTCAGATGTCCGCGCTGGTCGGCCAGAGTCAGGGCGCGACGGGGGCGCTCCAGGCGACGCAGGCCGGCAACCAGCTTCTCGCGCTTCAGGCGCAGCAGCTCGCCGATCTCACAGCCGTCGTCGCGGCGAACGGCCGGGCACAGGCATTGCAATCGGCCGAACAGGCAGCCGCTGCGGAGCAGGGTCGCGAGCAGCGCCGTCGCTTCCTGACGCCGGGCCAGGGCTACCAGCCCGGCAACGCCCGCATGTTCCCGAATAGCAGCAACTGAGGCCCGCGCGATGGACGGCAAGACCCTCGCTCGCATCGGCGCCATCGTCTTCGTCGCGGTCGCCATCACGGCGACCGCGATCGAGATGAATCGGAAGGACGTTCGGCCCGAAGCATTCGCGACACAGGGCCGTTCTGTCGTATCGCAAGATCCTCTCGCGGCCGAACTTCTCCGCTGCTCCGAGATCGGCGAATCCGGTACACGCGATCCCGGCTGCCTAAGGGCATGGGCCGAGAACCGCCGCCGCTTCTTCCGTCAAGATGCTCCCACGCCCGCGGTGGATGCCAGCAAACCCGCAGCTCCCGCAACCGAGACCCCCGCGCCATGAACGACACCAGCGTCATCGACACGTTCCTCAATGTCTTCACCCGCTACATCGACAGCGGGTTCGGCCTGCTCGGCGGCGAGGTCGGCTTCATCGCCACGACGCTGATCGTCATCGACGTGACGGTGGCCGCGCTCTTCTGGTCATGGGGCGCCGACGACGACATCGTGGCGCGCCTCGTCAAGAAGACGCTGTTCGTCGGCGTCTTCGCTTATCTGATCTCCAACTGGAACAATCTCGCCCGCATCATCTTCGAGAGTTTTGCCGGTCTCGGCCTGAAGGCATCGGGCACAAGCTTCGCCGTCAGCGATCTCTTGCGTCCGGGAAAGGTGGCTCAGACCGGACTCGACGCCGGCCGCCCGCTACTCGACTCCATCTCCGGCCTGATGGGCTATTGGTCCTTCTTCGAGAACTTCATCCAGATCGCCTGCATGTTCTTTGCCTGGGCGCTGGTGCTGCTCGCCTTTTTCATCCTCGCCATCCAGCTCTTCGTCACTCTGATCGAATTCAAGCTGACGACGCTCGCAGGCTTCGTGCTGATCCCGTTTGGTCTGTTCGGCAAGTCCGCCTTCATGGCCGAACGGGTGCTTGGCAACGTCATCTCCTCTGGCATCAAGGTGCTGGTGCTCGCCGTCATCATCGGCATCGGCTCGACGCTGTTCTCCGAGTTCACCGCCGGCTTCGGCGGCAATACGCCGTCGATCGACGACGCAATGGCGATCGTGCTGGCCGCACTTTCTCTTCTCGGCCTCGGCATCTTCGGTCCCGGTATCGCCAATGGCCTCGTCTCTGGCGGCCCGCAGCTCGGTGCGGGTGCGGCGGTCGGAACCGGGCTTGCCGCCGGCGGTATGGTTGCCGCTGGCGCCGCCACGGTCGGCGCAGTCGCCTCTGGGGGTGCGGCACTGGCAGGAGGCGCTGCCGCCGCAGCTCGTGGCGGGGCCGCGATCGCGGGCGGGGCCTCCACGGCCTACAGCCTTGGCGCCGCCGGACAGTCAGGCGCCTCGGCCGTCGCATCTGGACTCGGCAATGTCACCAACACGGGCGCGAAGGCCGCTGTCTCGCCGCTGAAACGCGCTGCCGGCCGCGCCGCCGACAGCCTGAAGCAGAGCTACCAAGGCGGTAGCCAGGCCGCGACCGGGATCGCCACAGGGGCATCCGCCCCAGTGGCGGGCGAGGCCAACGCTTCCGTCGCATCCTCGTCCGCCACCGACAGCCCGCCGGCCTGGGCGAAGCGCATGAAGCGCTCGCAACAGATGACCCATGGCGTTCAGGCCGCCGCTCACGCCGTTCGCAGCGGCGACAGTCATGGCGGCGGCTCCTCCGTCAACCTCTCCGAAAGCGACTGACCATGTTCAAACGACCTTCCACGCATTACGGCAAAGCCCCCCAGCCCGAGACGCCCTATCAGCGCGCCGCTCAGGTCTGGGACGATCGTATCGGCTCCGCCCGCGTTCAGGCCCGCAACTGGCGCTACATGGCTTTCGGCTCGCTGGCGCTCGCGGGCGGGCTTTCGGCCGCGCTGGTCTGGCAGTCGGCCAACGGCTCGATCGTGCCCTGGGTGGTGCAGGTCGACCGGCTCGGTCAGGCGCAGGCGGTCGCGCCGGCGACCGCAGACTACCAGCCGAACGACCCGCAAATCGCCTTCTACCTCGCGCGCTTCATCGAGCAGGTCCGCTCGATCCCATCCGATGCCATCATCGTGCGGCAGAACTGGCTGCGCGCCTACGACTTCACGACACAGGGCGGCGCGCTCGCACTCAACGACTATGCTCGCGCCAACGACCCCTTCACCAAAGTCGGCAAGCAGCAGATCGCGATCGAGGTGTCGTCGGTCATCCGCGCCTCGCCATCGAGCTTCCGCATCGCCTGGATCGAGCGCCGCTATCAGGATGGCTCGCTGGCTTCCACCGAGCGCTGGTCCGCCATCCTCACCGTTGTCGTGCAGCCCCCTCGCGACGCCGACACGCTGCGGAAGAATCCCCTCGGAATCTACATCAACGCCATCAATTGGTCGAAGGAGCTTGGACAATGACACCGACCTTCCGCAAAGCCGGGAGGCCGGCTTTCCTCAACCGTGCCGTTCCGGGTTTCCGTAAATCCGGCTTGCCGCTTCTCCTGCTTTGCACGTCGGCGCTGGCGGGCTGTGCCGGACACACGCCACCGCCCGAGATTTCCTATGACGATGCCGCGCCCGCCGTCATCGCCGCCGATCCGCCGAAACCCGTGCGGGTCGTGGAGCTACCGAAGCCACTCCCGCTGCCCGGCCAGTTGAAGCCCGTCGACAAGGACGGCAAGCCCGAGCCGGAACCGACCGATCCGGCCGCGCGCGTCAACCAGGCCAACGCCGCCGCGCGCGTCCAGCCGGTGCGCAACGGCTTTATCAATTCGATGCAGGTTTATCCCTTCGTCGATGGCGCGCTCTATCAGGTCTACGCCTCGCCGGGGCAAATCACCGACATCGCGCTTCAGCCCGGCGAGCAGCTCGTCGGCTCCGGTCCCGTCGCTGCTGGCGACACGGTGCGTTGGATCATCGGCGACACCGAGAGCGGTGTTGGCGCGGCCAAGCAGGTCCATATCCTCGTGAAGCCGACGCGCGCCGAGCTGATGACCAATCTCGTCATCAACACCGACCGGCGCACCTATCACATGGAGCTGCGCGCTACGCCCTCGACCTACATGGCGTCGGTATCCTGGCAATATCCTCAAGACCAGCTCATCGCGCTACGCCGGCAGAACCAGCAAGCCGAAGCCGCGCAGCCGGTGTCAAACGGCATCGATCTCGCCCGTGTCAATTTCCGCTACGAGGTGACGGGCGACCGCGCGCCGTGGCGGCCGCTGCGCGCCTTCGATGACGGGAGACAGGTGTTCATCGAATTTCCACGCGGAATCGGCCAGGGCGAGATGCCACCCCTGTTCGTCGTCGGACCGGAAGGCGACACGTCCGAACTGGTGAACTACCGGGTGCGCGGCAACTATATGATCGTCGACCGCCTGTTCGCCGCAGCCGAACTGCGCTTCGGGTCCGGCAAGAGCCAGAAGCGCGTCCGCATCTCCCGCACCGATGGGAGGCCGGCATCGTGAGCGACGAACTCGAACCCGAAAAGCAAGAAGGTCGGGGGCCGACGGATGAAGCCGGGCCGGAGACTCCGGCCGAGGATGGCGCCCGGCCGCTGACCGGCGAGCCGGCCGCGACCATGCGGCTACGCGCCGAGCCGCCGCGGGTGACGCGCCTTTCCCGAAAGGTGCTGGCTGGATTGGGTCTCGCCGCAAGTCTCGGTGTTGGTGGCGCTCTGATCTATGCGCTTCAGACCCGTCATCAAGGCCAGGGTCAGGAACTCTATTCCACGGACAATCGCTCGACACCTGACGGTCTCGCTGGCCTGCCGAAGGACTATTCGGGCGTGCCGAAGCTCGGCCCGCCGCTCCCCGGCGATCTTGGCCGCCCGATCCTCAACGCACAGAATGGCGGCCCCGTGCCGGCGATCGGCGCGCCCACAACGGGACCCGTAGGACCCAGCCCGGAGGAACAGCGCCGCGCGCAGGAGCTGGAAGCAGCGAGGACCGCGCGTCTGTTCGCGTCCACGGAAACGCGGCCCGCGAGTAACGCGACCGCCGGCCAGACTGCGTCAACTATCGCGCCGCAATCGGATCTCACCGGCCTCGGACTCGCGCCGCAACCGGCGACGCCTTCGGCGCAGGACCGCCAGCTCGCGTTCCTCAATCAGGCGCCGGACAAGCGCACCGTCTCGCCGGATCGCATCGCTGCGCCGGCGTCGAAGAACGTGCTACAGGCCGGCGCGGTCATCGCGGCCGCGCTCATCACCGGCATCCGCTCCGATCTCCCAGGCCAAATCACCGCGCAGGTGACCGAAAACGTCTATGACAGCCCGACCGGCAAGATCCTGCTCGTGCCCCAGGGCACCCGCCTCATCGGACAATATGACAGCGGGATCGCCTTCGGTCAGCGACGCATTCTCCTCGTCTGGAACCGCCTGATCTTCCCCAACGGCCGCTCCATTGTCTTGGAGCGTCAACCCGGCGCCGACTCAGAGGGCTATGCCGGCCTTGAGGACGGTGTGGACTACCATTGGGGCGAACTGTTCAAGGCCGCAGCGCTTTCCACTCTCCTCAGTGTCGGCGCCGAGGCCGGCACATCCGGACAGGAGAGCGACATCATCCGTGCGCTCCGCAATGGCGCGTCTGACAGCATCAACCAGACCGGCCAGCAGATTGTCCAGCGCCAACTCAATATAGCGCCGACGCTCACAATCCGGCCGGGTTTCCCCGTCCGCGTCATCCTTACGCGCGATCTAATGCTCGAACCTTATGGGAGCTGACATGACGAAGCTGAAGCTCGGCCCAATCGCCGACGATAAGCCGGTGAAGGTCACGCTGGAGCTGCCAGCTAGCCTTCATCGCGACCTTGCGGCATATGCCGAAATTCTCGGCCGTGAGACCAATCATCCCCCGGCCGACCCCTTGCGATTGATCGTGCCCATGTTGCAACGCTTTATCGAAACGGATCGAGGTTTCGCAAAGACGCGACGGTTTATTGGACCCTCGAAGGTCGATAGCTGATTCTTTGGCCGGGTTGCGGCGAACGAACAAACACTCGCTGCGCCGCTAACGTGCGAGAGCACCAACGATATGCAGCCCTAGCGCCACAAGCGATAGCCACAATGCTTCGTCCCAATGGTTGAATCCGTCCCTCTGAAAAAAGCGTTCCTTGAGCATCAGCGCGAAGGCCACGCAACACGCGGAATAAAGGCCGATCCAGAAGGAGACGGCCGTGAGATAGCCGGCCTTGCCGTATGTACCGATTACGGCCGAAATCGCGAGTTTCGTGCAGAAGCGACGGATCGCCAAGCGCGATTCGGCATTGAGGCGGGACGGCATGATTCGGTCGGTCGATCTCGATCATTTTTTCTGTGTCTATCGACTTCCGAATAAAGACCGCATCAAATTTACGCCGCAGCGAGGGGGCGCGCTTCGGTAGGTCGGTGAAGCGATCACTACAAGGTTCTTACAGGACGCCCCCAAACATTGCGCCACCCTAACACCGGCCATGTTAACCGTCCGCCCATGCGGCTCGAGGACGGTCTTGGTCGTTGGCTCAGCGTGCTACGCGATCCCGATGAACGCTCGCGTAAACATTTACGGCTGTTCGGAGGTCAGGTCGGCTTCATCGTTCTATTTTGCTCTCCTACACTGGTCATTGACCAGCACCGACCGTTACTCTTCGTATCGCTAATCCATCTCATGTTCGGGTTTTCGGCGGCGCTCGTATTCGGCGTCGCGCTCTGGAAACGCAATCCAATTCCTCCCGCCCGCCTGTGCGTCTGGGATCACGGCGTCGCCATGCTCCTTTTAATGCTGATCAGTTCGGTCGTGCTTAGGGTAATGGCGTAAATGCACATGCAGTCACAGCCGATGTCGCACATCAGATCTGGCGACGTCAGCCTTGAGCTTCGCCCTGCTCGATCCCCGACCAACAGGACGATAGCGTCCGCATCCGCGGTTGATCCCATCGTCGCTTTGCAAAGCGGAGCGCTCGAGGACGAGCGCGTCGTGCGCCAGTGGCCGCAGGTGGCCCTGGACGGCTATGGAGCGATCGCGGTTATCGCCTCTGACGCAGCTAGCCGGCGCTATATCACACGCATTCTACAACGTGCTGGATGCATGGCGACCGGCTTCACCGAACCACAGGCGGTGTTGGACCCGCTCGCCGAACGCGAATACGATGTCGCTGTGGTGTCGGGCGACCCAGCGGAGCTGCCATGGTGCGCTTCCCTCCTTGGGGTGCGTCCCGATCTGGCCATGCTGTTCGCTTTTCAGAGCGGCAATTCAGACACCATTGCCAAGGCGATCGACTCTGGGATCGATTGTCTCGAAGCGCCCTTCCTGGAATCGGACCTGATCGCGCGTTCCGGACTGCTGTTCCGCTCCGTCTGGCGGCAGCGTGGCCTAATTATCCCAGGCGGCGAAGCCGCTGTCCGTCTCCACCTTTACCGGCCTCGCGTTCAAGTGAGGGGCCGTGAGATCGCGCTGACACCGGTTGAATACCGGACGCTCTGGGCCTTGGCGCAAAGCCGCGGCGGCGTTTCGCGTTTCTGCGATCTGGAGAAAAGCGTTTGGGGGACTTCCTCCAATGCGCGTCGCGTTGCGCTACGGCAAGTCATCCAGGGTCTCCGGCGCAAGCTGAACGAGCGTTCTGACGATCAGCGTCTCTTGAAGACCGAGCGGTGCGTCGGATACCGCCTGCTCAGCACATAGGCCCCCCGTCAATGCGAGGGGCCGGCGCCGCCCTCCGTGACTGAACGAGCTTTGTTACGGTCACTCCCCTCAGCCGTCTGCGGGGGTCGAGATGCGTTCCGCGATGCAGTTACCAATACCGCTCAGGATCGCGGAACCCAATCGTCGGGTCGATCGGCGGCTTGGCCTCGGCCAACCCGCAAAGCCATGCGGCGGCCATCAGCGCGCCGACTACGACGAAGAAGACAAGAATGCCTAGCTAGGTCCCCGATCGCTTCCGTAAAGAACCTTTAGCGCTGTCTCGCCGAGCGCAGCGTCAGCTTTGGTCGCCGTTGATTATCCGTTTGACGGACGGTCGCCACCTTGCGGCCGATCAGCAGCAGTTGATTGGCGTTGTCGTTGTATTCGCGACTCGCTGAGAGGTGCTTCTCCATTTTGGCAAGCTCCAGCGCGAGCGCCTGGGGAAGGTCTTGGCCAGGTGGATTCCACCGAGGGTCTGCTGCGAAGCGCCCATGAAAGAAATCTAATCCTTCAAGCGCCTCGATCTCGAAGATGCCCTTGAAGAGGGAAGCCAGTTCGTCGGTCGAGAAGAGGTGGAAGCTGAATGCCACGCGGCAGCCGTCAGCCAGCTCCACCTCGCACCAATTCCGCCGCTGGTCGTGGCGAAGCCGGCGCACGTCGCTGATTGCGGCGACAAGTCCGGACGCCATGCTCCCGACCGGCCGGACGGTCGTGATGAAACTGCCGCGGGTGACGCGCCCGAGTTCCCTTGCGACCGACGGGAGCTCCGCGAGAGGGATGTGGCTGAGCACGCTGTAGAGGCACAGCGTAAGGTCGACGCTGTTGTCCGCCTCGGGAAGGGGATGCGTGAGGTCGCCGACCGTGAATTCCAGCCTGACGCCGGGTAGAGACGAGAGGCCGCGGCAATTCACTCGGGCTTGCTGGATCTGCTCGGCGGAGACATCGAATCCGCGGGCCGAGATCTCGACGAAGCCCATTTCCCTGGCGTTGATCACCAGGCGCTTTAGCCATGTGCCGGGGCCGCACCCGGCGTCGAGAACGCTGAGGGAGGTTGTCCCTGACAGGCGTATCTCGCACAGCCTGGCCATGATGCATGTCCAGACCTGATGGTCCGCGTAGGCGTGCGGGCCGCTAAAGCGGAACAGATCCGACGTATCGCCGTCCGCATAGCTGCCATAGATGGCGCCGGACAGGTCATAGGCTTTAGCCACAGGCGACGTGCGAACTTCTTTGCTGATTGCGAGCATTTCAGGCCGCCTTCCGATAGGCGGGCGCTCTGCTCTTCGACGCATTGCTGCCATGGAAGCTGGCCTGCCGAAAAATGAGGGCGCTGGCTTGAGGAAGCTCGACGATCAGGTCAGGGCGACGCCCATTTTCGGAGAGCGCGAATTTTCGCGCCCATTCCCGATTGATGAAATAACCTGATCGGCTGCAGGACTGGTCTTGAACAACCCAATGGCCCAGATGATCGGGGGCCATGAAAAAAAGCTGCTGTGACCCGTCGTCAGGGTCATCGGACTCGTCGGAGGTCATACTCCATCTCCTTTGCTTGTGAGTGATCATGTGCGCCTCGCTGGGCGGCGCGGTGTTCTGCTCATGCCGCCCGCTCGCTCAGAAGAGGATGCCGGTCTCCACCAGGGCGCGGACCTGATCGCGCTGGTTAAAGTCGCGGCCGAAGCCGGATCCGGGTTGAAGGTGGCCAATCCCGGTGTAAGACAGCTCGCCACGCGCGAAGAACACGCCCTTCTGGTATGTCGGAGTAATGGTGAACGACCATGCGTCGCTCTTTGCGCCGTAGAGCAGGTTGGTCGGCGTGCAGTTGGCGTCCGCCCCGCACGTTCCGCCCGTTGTCTTCAGATACTCGGCGCGGGCGCCGAGCGACCATTCACTGTTTAGCGCGTATTTGACCAGCAGCGCGCCGCCATAGGTGTCGGCCGAGCGAATGATGCCGAGCTGATCATCACGCCCGACGTGGCTGTATTGCAGATAGGGGGTGAGCGTCAGCGGACCGCTGGTGTAAGTGTAGATGAGATTGAAGATACTGCTGTTGTTCTGAGCGAGGGGCGTCGCCACTGACGACTTGTCGCTCCGCGATAGGCTGCCGGCGCCGACGAAGCTGATCGAGTTCGACGCGTCGATCGCATAGCCCAACATGCCCGAAAGCCAGTTGAGCTTGCCGGAAAAATAGCCGTCGTTGAGCGAGACCGCCGCGGAGAGCGGCCCCCGCGCATAATTGATCTGCACGCCGCGGCTGATGGCCGGCTCCTGATTCCAAAGGAGGCCGCGTTCGATGTTGACGTTCTGAAAGGTGAAGGTCGATTCCGCTCCCACCATTGTCGGCAGCAAACCAGCCATGACCGTCAGCTCCGGCGTGATCACCCCCTTCGCGTAGGCGACCGGAACAGGACCAAACAACTGGTCCGTCGCCTTGGTCGCTTGCAGATAGGACGAGCCCAGCGACGGCAAGGAATATGCCCCCGCCTGAATGTAAAACTGCAAAGGCCCCTGAGTCGTCTGGATCTCGATCTGTCCGTTACTCAGATCGACGAACCCATCCTGATTGCCGATCCCGCCGGCATGGCTTGCGTGAGTCTGAAGGCCGCCGATCCCGCTCACCTGGCCGGAGATGGCGACCGATCCGAACGGACCGGCGTCGACCGTGAGGGGGTGGGGGTTTGGGGCGAGCGGCCCGGAGAAGCTAGGACTGGGAAGCGGGTCCGCGTTAGCGACGCCGGCCCAAGAAACGGCACCGCAACTGCCCAGCAAGAGGAGCACCCACAAGGCTGGACCGCCGAGGCGGCGACATCCGGAATGTCGAGCAGCACACAGAACAGGCGATGGGTGTGATAGCGGGCTTATCATTAGGTGCATTCCCTTTGCGTGAAGGTCAATGCACGCAAGAAGTAAGAGGAAGGGCGTAAAATCGGCACCTTATCTTCCACTTATTCGTAAGTACCGTATAAGGACGCCGCCCTCCCCTACGCGGAGAACGTAGATTTCGCTGAGTCTGCAATGAGCTGCGAAGTGCGGGAGTCTCCCGTTGCAAAGCCGTCGCGCACCTTGGCCAAGGTGTTGGCCACGCTTAAGAAGCGCCGGAAAGCAGGATTATCATTCTCATCCGACCATATCCCGCAGAACGGAATGAAGCATCCAGTCAGGGGACGATACTCAACGCCGGCAAATCGCGCTTCTACAACGGAGTCGCTCGCCAAGGTAATGCCGCGTCCACAAGCGACGAGCTGCATCAAGGTTTGACGAGACACGCTGTCACGCAGAATGTCGGGGCGGTGGCCAAGCGCGGAGAGATTGCGAAAAAGGAAGCTTTCTATATCCCTCCCCGGCGCAACTTCAGTCACTATGAAGCGCCTATAACGTATGTCATCGAAAGAGATTTCCGATTGACGTGCAAGGGGGTCCCCTTGTGCCACAACAACGTATACCTGTTCCGTCCAGAAGCGAACGGAATTGAAGCCTGCGACTTCAAGGGGCTCAGTCACGAATGCAATATCAAGCTCATGACGACGTATCGCCGGGATGAGTTCGATATGGTCGCCCTCGACGAACTCGAGTTGAACCTCGCTGTGATGCTTACCGAATCGGGCAATCAGCTCCGCAACGAAGCCGGTAGCCAAAGAAGAAAAAAGGCCAATCCGGATAACGCCGCTTCCCCCGCGCCCGATCGCGCCAACCTCTCGGATAGCATACTCAATTTGCGTCAGCGCACATTCCGCCCTCCGGACGAAATTCTCTCCGGCCTGCGTAAGAAGAACGCCCGAGCGCCGCCGGATGAAAAGACTGGAACCGAGCGCGTCTTCTAAATCCCGAATTTTCCGGCTGATCGTCGACTCCCGCACGCCGAGCTTGCTAGAAGCTCTTCTCAAACTCCCTTCCTCGGCGGCCGTCACGACAAAGCGAAGCTGCCGAACCTCGACGTTGCATTTCCGCATAGATCCGATCAGTTTGCCGAGCGGCTTAGATTGAGATGGCCGCGTCGAAGCCGCGGTTCATTTCGGCCTTGCCCGAGATTGTCGTGTGATATGTAGTGGCATAAACGTATAACTGCGTCGTAGGCGATCGCGTATAAGTCCGGTGCAGCGTTTTTTCCGCTAGCATAAAAACGGCGCAAAATTCCGTACCTCTAGGAAATTGCCCTCCGTCGGCTGTTGGCCGAGCGCGCCGCGACCGCAGTATTCGCGGTGAACCAGGTTTACCCCTGCTGCATTTTCTGATGTCTTTACACCGTCCTTACGTCTTGGCGTAAAAACTCAGCACCACTCTGACATGCGGCGCTCTACATCCATCACAGCATTCCAAGCTGAAAATGGAGCCAGCACGCATGCTCGACACTCTCCCATCACTTAAAGCCCGGCCGCCAGCGAAGCGATTGGCAGCCCACTCGCCCTCGCTGATCAGCGCTCCGCGCTTTCTCATTCGCTCTCAATCCTATGGAGGTCAGCCATGGCCGCTGCCGCGATGACCTGGCTCGCCGGTCTCTGCGCCGCCGGCCTCACGATTTACCTGTTCTATGCTCTCGTGAAGCCAGAGCGCTTCTGAGGCTGGCAATCGCAACATTAAAACTCGGTGACAACTATGGGCGACCTCATTTTCGTAGCTGTGACGCTTGTTTTCTTCGCAACCACGGCAGGGTTCATCATCGCCCTGGATCGGATTTGAGGGGGCGCTCGTCATGACTGAAGACATCACACAGTTTGTAATCATACTCGCGATCATGACTGGACTGGTCGTGGTCCTCGGCAAGTGGATGACGCACATGTTCACGAGCCCCGCCGACAACATTGTCGAACGTGGCACCTATCGCATTCTCGGCGTCGATCCGGCGGAGAAGATGTCCTGGAAACGCTATGGCATGGTGCTGCTGCTCAGCAACGCCGCCATGATGTTGCTCGGCTATCTCGTCCTTCGCCTGCAACAATATCTGCCGGGCGACACGCTCGGGCGCGCGTCGCAGACGCCGGATCTGGCCTTCAACACCGCCGCATCCTTCATCACCAACACCAACTGGCAGTCCTATTCGGGCGAATCCAGTCTTTCGAACTTCTCGCAGATGGCGGTCATCACCTTCCTGATGACGGTCAGCGCGGCGACAGGCGTGGCCGCGGCAGGCGGCTTCATCCGCGGGCTCAGCCGCAAGACCTCGGCGGACATCGGCAACTACTGGGTCGACTTCACCCGCGTCGTCTACCGCCTGTTCCTGCCGCTCTGCTTCGTCATGGCGCTGGTCTACGTCTGGCAGGGAATGCCGCAGACGCTGATGTCGGACACGATCGTCACGACGCTCGAAGGCATGAAGCAGCAGCTCATCATCGGGCCGGTCGCCAGCCTTGAATCGATCAAGCACATCGGGACCAACGGTGGCGGCTTCTTCGGCATGAACGCCGCCCACCCATTCGAGAACCCGACCCCGCTTACCAACACGCTGCACATCCTCAGCATGCTGCTGATCCCCTCGGCGCTGACCTACACGTTCGGTGCGATGATCCTGCGCCGCAAGCAGGGCTGGGCCTTCTTCGCGGCCTTCCTGATCATGTTCGTCGCCTTCCTTGCGCTGATCTACAGCGCTGAACGTGCCGGCAATCCGCTGCTCGCCACGCTCGGCGCCGACCAGGCCCAAACCGAGATCCTCGGCGGCGGCAACATGGAGGGCAAGGAGCTTCGCTTCGGCATCGCTCAGACCAGCCTGTTCGCCACGACCACCACCGCGGCGACGACCGGTTCGGTCGACGCGATGCATTCCTCGCTGACCCCGCTGGGCGGCCTGGTGCCGATCGCACAGATGATGCTGAACAACGTGTTCGGCGGCGATGGCGTCGGTCTCATCAACCTCGTCACCTACGCGATCCTGACCGTGTTCCTTGTCGGCATGATGATCGGTCGCACGCCCGAGTTCCTCGGCAAGAAGGTCGAAGCGCGGGAGATGAAATATGTGATGCTCGCGGTACTGGCGCATCCGTTCAGCATCCTGGGCTTCACGGCGCTCGCCTGCCTGATGCCTTCGACCCTCGATAGCCTGGCCAACACAGGGCCGCACGGCTTCAGCGAGGTGCTCTATGCCTACACCTCCGGCACGGCCAACAATGGCTCGGCCTTCGCCGGCCTCAACGCCAACACGCCGTTCTTCAACACGACGATCGGTCTCGCCATGCTGGTCGGGCGATATCTCACTCTGCTGCCGATGCTGGCGGTCGCCGGCGTGATGGCCGCCAAGAAAACCGTGCCGGCTGGCCCGGGCACTCTGTCGACGGCGACGCCGCTGTTCACCGGGCTGCTTGTCTTCGTGATCATCGTCGTCGGCGGCCTGACCTTCCTGCCGGCGCTCGCCCTCGGCCCCATCGTCGAGCATCTGCTGATGCTCGCGGGCACGACCTTCTAAGGACAGATCCCATGCGAGAGATATCCAAAACCACCAATACGCATGCGTCGGCCGGCCCTCTTCTGGGCGGCCTCACGCGCCCGGTCCTCGTCTCCGCCGTGTTCTTCATGGCGGTCACCGGGATCGCCTATCCGCTGGCGACGACCGGCGTCGCGACGCTGTTCTTCCCCGCACAGTCGCGAGGAAGCATCGTGACGGCCGACGGCAAGGACGTGGGCTCCCGGGTCATCGGCCAATATTTCACCCGGCCGGACTATTTCCATGGCCGGCCCAGCACGACCTCCGGAACAGATCCCAACGATCCGTCCAAAACGGTCGACCAGCCCTATAACGCCGCCGCCAGCGGCGCGAGCAATCAAGGCGCGATCAGCAAGAAGCTGATCGAGGCAGTGACGGAACGGACCGCGGCCTATCGTGAAGAGAATGGCCTTGCCGCCAACGCGCCCGTGCCAATCGATGCTGTCACCGCGTCTGGATCGGGCCTCGATCCGCATATCTCGCTCGCCAATGCGCGATTGCAGGTTGCCCGAGTCGCCAAGGCGCGGGGCCTGTCCCCCGACAAAGTGATGGAGCTCGTCGACCAGAATACGAGCGGTCGCCAACTCGGCGTCCTCGGCGATCCCAGAATCAATGTTCTCGAACTCAATCTCGCGCTGGATGCGGCGGCCCCCGCCCGTCCGGCCGCGCAATAAGAAAGCGGTGCCATCATGACACAGTTTGATGCAGCCGCGCCTCACAGCGCAGCGATCGGCACCGGACCCAAGCCGATCAATTGGGCGTCGGTAATCGGCCAGGCGTTCAGCAAGCTCTCCCCGCGGGTGCAGCTGAAGAACCCGGTGATGTTCGTCGTCTATCTCGGCAGCATCGTCACGACGCTGCTCTGGATCCAGGCGCTGCGCGGACAGGGCGAAGCCTCGGCCGCGTTCATTTTCGCCATCGCGATCTGGCTCTGGTTCACGGTGCTCTTCGCCAATGCGGCCGAGGCCCTGGCCGAGGGCCGCGGCAAGGCGCAAGCTGATGCGCTACGGGCCACGCGCCAACGGGTGATCGCCCGGATGCTCAAGGAGCCCACCCGTGAGAGCGAATCCTGGCCGCAGCCGAGTGATGAACTCGACGTTGGCGCCTACGTCCTGGTCGAGGCCGGAGAGATCATTCCCGCCGATGGCGAGGTCATACAAGGCGCGGCGTCGGTCGACGAGTCCGCGATTACCGGCGAATCCGCGCCCGTCATCCGGGAATCGGGCGGCGACTTCTGCTCCGTCACCGGCGGCACGCGCGTTCTTTCCGACTGGATCATCGTGCGGGTGACCGCGCGGCCCGGCGAGGCCTTTCTCGACCGCATGATCGCGATGGTGGAAGGCGCCCAGCGCGGCAAGACCCCGAACGAGGTCGCGCTCACCATCCTGCTGGTCGCGCTCACCCTGATCTTCCTTCTCGTATGCGTGACCTTGATGCCGTTCTCGAGCTTCGGCACCATCATGAACGGGTCCGGATCGGTCGTGACGATCACGGTTCTGATCGCGCTTCTGGTGTGCCTGATCCCGACGACGATCGGCGCCCTGCTCTCGGCGATCGGCATCGCGGGAATGAGCCGGATGATGAAGGCCAATGTGCTCGCCACGTCCGGCCGCGCCATCGAAGCCGCCGGCGACGTTGACGTGTTGCTCCTCGACAAGACAGGCACGATCACACTCGGAAACCGCGAAGCGACCAAATTCCTTCCGGCGCCTCAGGTGACGGAGCGGGCGCTTGCCGACGCGGCCCAGCTTGCATCACTCGCGGATGAAACGCCCGAGGGCCGCTCGATCGTGGTGCTGGCGAAGAACGCCTTCGCGCTTCGCGGCCGCGAGCTGCACGGCGCGGAAGCGCTCCCCTTCAGCGCCCATACCCGCATGAGCGGGATCAACATCGACGGCCGGCAGATCCGAAAGGGCGCCGCCAGCGCCATTCGCGCGCATGTCGAGGCGATGGGTGGCGTGTTCCCGCAGGAGGTCGCCAAGATCGTCGACGAGGTCTCCCGCCGTGGCAGCACGCCGCTGGTCGTCAGCGACGATGTCCGTGTCCTTGGCGTGGTCGAACTCAAGGACATCATCAAGGGCGGCATCAAGGAGCGTTTCGCCGAACTGCGCGGCATGGGCATCAAGACCGTGATGATCACGGGCGACAACAAGTTGACCGCGGCCGCGATCGCCGCCGAGGCCGGCGTCGATGACTATCTCGCCGAGGCGACGCCGGAGGACAAGCTGAGGCTGATCCGCGAGTACCAGGCCGAAGGCCGCCTCGTCGCCATGACCGGCGACGGCACCAACGACGCGCCGGCGCTGGCCCAGGCCGACGTTGCGGTGGCGATGAACAGCGGAACACAGGCCGCCAAGGAGGCCGGCAACATGGTCGACCTCGACAGCAACCCGACCAAGCTGTTGCGCGTCGTCGAGGTGGGCAAGCAGATGATCATGACCCGCGGCGCGCTGACCACGTTCAGCGTCGCCAACGATCTGGCCAAATACTTCGCCATCATCCCCGCCGCCTTCGTCGCGACCTATCCGCCCCTGGCCGTGCTCAATGTCATGGGGCTTCACAGCCCGGCTTCGGCGATCCTGTCGGCAGTGATCTTCAACGCCTTGATCATCGTCGTCCTGATCCCGCTTGCCTTGCGCGGCGTCAAGTATCGGGCCGAACCGGCCGACCGGCTGCTCAGCCGCAACCTGCTGATCTATGGTTTGGGCGGGATCATCGTGCCGTTTATCGGTATAAAGCTGATCGACGTCGTGCTGACCCCCTTCTTCTGATGAGGATCGGGAAGCCGAACAAGGCGAAAGCCGAAGGTTATTGACGACCATGAAAGATCAGCGACCCGATCCCGACGCACTTCTGGAGGTCGCGACGGATGAAAGCCATCGCTCCAAACGCGGACAACTGAAGATTTTCTTCGGCGCCTGCGCAGGGGTCGGCAAGACCTTCGCGATGCTCAACGCCGCCCGCCAACTCCAGGCGGACGGGGTGCCCGTCGGGATCGGGATCGTTGAGACCCATGGCCGCAAAGACACCGAAGAGCTGATCCAGGGTCTTCCGGTGCTGCCGCGCAAGACGATGAGCGGCAACGGCAAGCCCACGACCGAGTTCGACCTCGATGGTGCGCTCTCATCAGGGTACAAGCTGCTGGTTGTTGACGAACTGGCCCACACCAACGTCGCAGGCAGTCGCCATGCCAAACGCTGGCAAGACGTCGAGGAACTGCTCGACGCCGGCATCGACGTCTTCACCGCCCTCAACGTCCAGCACCTGGACAGTCTCAACGATATCGTCGGCGGCATCATTGGCATCCGCGTTCGCGAGACGGTCCCCGACCGTATCTTCGACGCTGCAACCGACGTCGTCCTGGTCGATCTGCCCCCGGACGATCTCCTCGCGCGCATGAACGCGGGCAAGGTGTACCTGCCGGTTTCGATCGAGCGGGCCCGACAGAATTTCTTCCGGCGCGGCAACCTGATTGCGCTGCGCGAGCTTGCGCTGCGGCGCGTCGCCGACCGGGTCAATTCGGACGTGCGAACCTACCGGGTGTCGCATGCCATCCGCACCGTATGGCCCACCCAGGACCTGCTCATGGTGTGTGTCAGGGCCGACCGCTCGCAGGAAAAGCTTGTCCGCGAGGGCACCCGCCTCGCCCAGCGTCTGCAAGCCAAATGGATCGTCGTCCACGTCGACCAGCCCTATCGCGGCGATGACGCCCAAGCGCGTGGTTCGCTTCTGGAGATCGCCGCCGCGGCCCAGGCGGCCGGCGCCGAATTCGCCAACATCCCCGGCCAGGATGTCGCCGAAACCCTGCTGGATTATGCACGCAAGCGCAATGCCACCAAGCTCATCCTCGGCAATCCCGCCGGTCGACAATTCATCCCGTTCAAGCCGCGCCTTCAGGAGCGTATTGCGCGCGCCAATCCGGAAGTCGGCCTGATCATCCTGAGTGTCGACGCCGCCCCTGAAGCGCACCAGTCCACAATGGCTGATGAACCGCAGGGCTACGCACGCGCCCTCGCGATCGCAACCCTGGCCTGCGGCGTGACGACAGCGGCGGCCGCCTGGCTGTTGCGCGTTTTCGACCTCTCCAACATCGTCATGCTCTTCCTCATGACCGTTGTGTTCGTCGCCATGCGGCTGGGGCGCCTCGCCGGCGCCTGGGCGGCACTGTTGTGCGTCGCCTGCTTCGACTTCTTCTTCGTCGAACCGCGGCTGTCCTTCGCCGTCACCGACACGCAATATGTCTTTACCTTCGCCCTGATGCTGGTGGTCGCGCTTGTCATCAGCCAGCTCGCCGCACGCATGCGCTCGGAGGCACGGTTTGCCCGCGCCGGCGAACGTCGCGCCTCGGCGCTCGCGCGCGTCGCGCGCGAGCTTTCGAGTGCGATCAAGGTCGAACAGGTGATCACGGTATGCCGGGACGCAATCTCGCCCCTGTTCGGCGCACGCATCATTCTCCTGGTGCCGGACGATAGAGACCGCCTTTTACCGATGCAGGACGCCGCCCTCGTGGATTTGTCGGTGGCGCAATGGGCGTTCGATCATTCCCAGGAGGCCGGGCGCGGCACCCAGACGCTGGCCGCCGCCGAGGCTCTCTACCTGCCGCTGAAGGCGTCGATGGCGACCAGGGGTGTGCTCTGCATTCTCCCGATCGACACGCCTCTATCAAGCAATCCCGACGATCGCCGGCTTCTCGACGCCTGCTGCTCGACCATCGGTCTTGCGCTCGAGCGCATTCACTTCGTCGAAGTGGCGCAAGATACCCTGGTGCGGATGGAAGGCGAAAAGCTCCGTAACGCCCTTCTGTCGGCGGTGTCTCACGATCTGAAGACACCATTGACCGCGATACGCGGCCTCGCCGAAACGCTTGAGCATGGGAAGGGGCTTCCCGAGGACGAAAGAAGCGATCTGGCCCGCTCGATCCGCGTCCAGGCCGACGAACTGAAACGCCTCGTCAGCAATCTTCTCGACCTGGCACGCATGCAAAGCCAGGGCGTGCGCCTCAACAAGGAATGGCATTCGTTGAGCGAGATCGTCGGAAGCGCCCTGGCGCAGTCTGCGTCTCTGCTGGCGCCAAGGTCGATCCGAACCAATCTTCCGCCCGAGCTCCCGCTCGTCGAAGTAGACGCCGCTCTCATCGAGCGGGTGCTGATCAATCTCTTCGACAATGCCGCCAAATATACGCCGACCTCGGCCGCTATCACGGTGCGCGCGGGGACATCGGGCGAGTCCATCTACCTCGTGGTCGAGGACGATGGACCGGGTTGGACGGCGGGTGACCCCGAAGCTCTCTTCGAGCCCTTCGTTCGCGGGCAGAAAGAGTCTGCGACTGCGGGCGTCGGGCTTGGCCTTGCGCTCTGCCGCAGCATTATCTTGGCGCATGGCGGCACCATCCGGGCGGAAGCGCGCAAGCCGCACGGCGCGACGTTCGAGATTCGGCTGCCGTTGGGCGCTCCGCCCGAGATTGAAAGCGAGATTGTTCATGATCAAGCCGCGCATCCTGATCGTTGAGGACGAAGCGGACATCCGCCGCTTCGTACGGATGGCGTTGGAAAAGGAAGGCATGAGCGTCTTCGAGACGGCCACCGCCGAGGATGCCCGGCTCAACGCGGGTAGCCGAAAACCCGACCTCATGATCGTGGACCTCGGCCTACCAGACGGCGACGGCAAGATGCTCATTCGAGACGTGCGAAGCTGGATCTCGGCGCCGATCATCGTCCTGTCGGCGCGGGACCGGGAAACCGAGAAAGTCGAGGCACTCGACGCCGGGGCCGACGATTATCTCGTCAAGCCGTTCGGCGTGCCGGAGCTTCTCGCCCGTGTCCGCGCCCAGCTACGCCGAACCAGCGCGGTATCGGATGGGGCCAAGGCTTCCGCTCTCGTTCGTTTCGGTCAGGTCGCCATCAACCTCGCGACACATGAGGTTACGCGAGACGGCAAGGCTGTGCATCTGACACCGAATGAGTTTCGCCTGCTGACGGCGCTGATCCGCGGGCATGGCAAGGTGCTGACGCATCGCCAATTGCTTTTGGATGTGTGGGGACCAGGCTACGCAGAACGCGCGCATTACATTCGCATCTACATGGCCCAGTTGCGGCAGAAGCTCGAGGACGATCCATCTCAGCCCGTTCACCTCATTACCGAACTGCAGGTCGGATATCGCCTCTCGGGTCTGGAGCTCGATTCGCCACAGAAATAGCTGCAAGAATACTGTTCATTGTGTACGCCAGGGGTCCAGACACAATCGGATCTGCTAAAAGTGCAAACCGCACGGATGACCACCTACTGCTTTGGGCCAGCAGTCTCGACGTCTTACGTGCTTGCTCTCCGATAGACAGCCAGGGATCCCGACAAGGTTAGGAGGGCAGCACCGCACATCCGATCCAGCCAAAGAGCACCGGTCCCCTTCAAAAAACGTATCGCCCGCGAGCCGAGGACAGCATAGGCCAGCATGATCAGGAAATCGAGGAAGGCGAAGATCAGTGCCAAAATGACGTATTGTGGCACCTGAGATGAGGTCGGGGCGATGAACTGAGGCAGGAATGCAGAGAAGAACAGGTAACCCTTCGGATTAGTGATCGCCACAAGAAGGCTCTTGAGGAACAGCGAACGCGGGGTTCCCGATCCACTAACTGCTGCCGCTTGGAGGGATGGGTCAAGTGTCCCTTTCGAGCGCAACAGTATGATCCCGAGATAGGTCAAATACCCGACCCCGAGCCACTTCACGAGGCCGAACCAAAACTCGGAGGCAGCGAGCAACGCACCAAGCCCTAGTGCGACAGCGCCGATCAGGATAAAGTCAGACAAGACTGCACCAGCCATCCCGTAGCATGCACGCGACACGCCGTGGCGCGAGCCGTTGGTCAATGCTAGCAAAACCGTGGGACCGGGCGTCGCAATGCCGATGAACGCGACCAGTGCGAAGGTGAGAAGCGTCAGGCCGTCCATGGTAGCTCCTTCTAAGTGATACCAGTTCTAACCATTCCATCATAATGTATGAGCTCGTCAACGGAATCCAGAATGACGAGTCGGTTCAATATTTTCAGGATCTGATCGCTCGTATGAAGTTGTGTGGCTGCAACGCGGTCGTCCTTGGCTGCACCGGAGTCCCGATCATCATCACGGACAGCAACTCGCCGCTTCCGACGCTGGACTCGACGCGATTGTTGGCACACGCGGCGCTTCATCATGCGATCAATCCGCGGCATGAAAGACATGAAGGAGCGCCGTAACACTAGCGTCTGGTCCCGAAGCGTGGGCGTTCAGCCAAGCCAATCCCGCATTTCAGGAGGCGCTATGGGCCAGATACTTGGCGGCCGCGCCACGGCACATTGGGCCATCGGAACTCGATTCTGTGAATCGGCCTGCAATATTGACCCCGGTTCTGGGGTAATCGGCGTCCAAAATTGACCCCCTGAACGATTGCAGTTCACGCTCCGGCGCTTTGCGGCGGGAGCGGTGAGGAGATGCTGGTCGTGGAGACGGTGGCGCGCATCCGGCGCGAGTTTTTCGTCAAAGGCAAGTCGATCAAGGAGATCGTGCGGGACCTTGGCGTGTCGCGGAACACGGTCAGGAAGGTGCTGCGGTCGGGCGAGACGGCGTTCGCTTACGAACGCAGCGTACAACCTTTGCCTAAGCTCGGGCCGTGGGCGTCGGAGCTGGACGGGCTGCTCGAGGCGAACGACCGCAAAGCACGGCGCGAGCGGTTGACGATGGTCAGGGTATTCGAGGAACTTCAGGGGCTTGGCTATCGCGGTGGTTATGACGCGGTCCGGCGGTATGCGGCAAATTGGTATCGCGAGCGTTCGGCGATGACGGCGGCGGCCTATGTGCCGCTGAGCTTTGCCCCGGGCGAGGCTTACCAGTTCGACTGGAGCCACGAGATCGTGGTCATCGCCGGGGTCACGACCACGGTGAAGGTCGCGCACATGCGGCTTTGCCATAGCCGGATGTTCTACGTGCGGGCCTATCCGCGCGAGAGCCAGGAGATGGTGTTCGATGCCCATGACCGGGCGTTCGCGTTCTTCGGCGGCGCTTGCCAGCGCGGGATCTACGACAACATGAAGACGGCGGTCGATGCGATCTTCGTCGGCCGCGAGCGTCGGTATAACCGACGCTTCGAGCAGATGTGCGGGCATTATCTGGTCGAGCCGGTGGCCTGTACACCTGCATCAGGGTGGGAGAAGGGCCAGGTCGAGAACCAGGTGGGGCTGGTCCGCGAACGCTTCTTCACGCCCCGACTGCGGTTCAAGAGCTACGCAGAGATGAACGCCTGGCTCGAGGATCGCTGTGTCGCGCGTTCGAAGCAGGCCACCCATCCCGAACTGAAGGACCGCACCGTATGGGAGGTGTTCGAGACTGCCGACCGTCCTGCGCTGATCGCCTATCGCGGGCCGTTCGACGGCTTCCATGCCCTGCCGGCGTCGGTATCGAAGACCCTGCTTGTCCGGTTCGATTACAACAAATACTCGGTGCATGCAGCTGCGGCAGGACGACCAGTCGAGATCCACGCCTATGCGGATCGGATCGTCATTCGTCAGGGCGGCGAGATCGTCGGCGAGCATGCCCGCCGGTTCGGCCGTGAGCAGACGATTTATGATCCCTGGCACTATGTGCCCGTGCTGGCGAAGAAGCCCGGGGCGCTGAGGAACGGCGCGCCGTTCAAGGACTGGTCGCTGCCGCCTGCCATCGAGCGGGTGCGGCGGCGGCTCGACGGCCATACCGATGGCGATCGGCAGATGGTCGGAATACTGACCACCATCACCAGCGACGGCCTTGCCGCGGTCGAGGCGGCCTGCGCCGAAGCGCTGGGCCAGGGCCCCATCAGCCGCGACATCGTGCTCAACATCCTGACCCGCCAGCGTCAGCCGCCGGCACCACTCGCCATCGCGACCCCCGACGCTTTGCGGCTGACCCATGAGCCGGTCGCCGACTGCGCCCGCTACGATAGTCTGAGGAGGTATTATGGAACGCCACGAGATCCTGGAGATGATGGGGACGCTCAAGCTTGCCGGCATGCGGCATGCTTATGACGAGGTGGTCGCCGATGCCGTGAAACGGCAGCACTCCGCCCAGCGGGTGGTTGGCGATCTGCTCAAGGCCGAGATCGACGAGAAGCAGGCGCGCTCTATCAAATATCAGATGACCATCGCGAAGTTGCCGCTCGCCAAGGAGATCGCCGCGTTCGACTTCGCGGAAACGCCGATCAACGAAGGGTTGGTCAAGGACCTCGCAACCGGGGCCTTCCTTGCCGCCCAGCGCAATGCCGTGCTGGTCGGCGGCACCGGAACCGGCAAGACGCACCTGGCGATCGCGATCGGACGCGGATGCGTGCGCACCGGCGCCCGGGTCAGATATTATAACACCATCGACCTGGTGAACCGGCTCGAGGCCGAAACCCGCGCTGGCAAGCCCGGACGCATCGCCGATCACCTGTCGCGGCTCGATCTCGTGATCCTCGATGAGCTCGGCTATCTGCCGTTCGCGCTGTCGGGCGGGCAACTGCTGTTCCACCTCGTCAGCCGACTCTACGAGCAGACCTCGATCATAGTCACCACCAATCTTGCCTTCGGCGAATGGCCTTCGGTGTTCGGCGACGCCAAAATGACCACCGCGTTGCTCGACCGCCTCACCCATCACTGCGACATCATCGAGACCGGCAACGAGAGCTGGCGCTTCAAGAACCGCGAAGCCGCCTGAACATCCCCACACAGCAACGCCATCGGCATGGGGGTGAGCCGGCTCCGGGCTACGCCCTCCACCGCCACACCCCCATGCCGACACGGTCCGAAAAAACTACTACCCGGGGGTCAATGTTGAATGCCGATAAGGGGTCAATATCCCGCGCCGATTGACAGTCTGGAGCGCGGGGGGCTGACCATTCGCGATCTCTGCCCGGACGACAAACGCGGCGTTTACACGGTGCTCACCGACAAGGGGCGCGCGCGCCTCGAAAGCGCGCAGTCGGATTACGAAAAGGCGCTCGACACGACCCTCAAGGAGTATGGCTGCGAGGAACTGCTGGTGGCGAGGTTCATCAAGGCCGCATAGTTCCATACCTTCGCCCACGGGCCGGACTACGTCCTCGATGGAATTGCCCCAAACAGCGCTCCAGACTCCTCGACAACCGCGGGTTGACCCGGTCGAGCTGAGCCCAATCGCTGAAGGTGGGTGGTCGGAACCGAACCGCCACTCCGTTCGGAACCGGATTTTGAAAGGAGAGCGGGTTCGATCGGAAAGAAATTACACGGGCGGTGGCGCCTTAAACAAGAACCGAAGGGTCGGCGACGCTCCTGGACGACGCTTACGCTTTGAGACCACCCGTCCGATTTACACGCTATAATCTGATATTACCGCACACGTTCACGCGTGGGCTTCAAAGCGGAAGATCTATCGCCTTCTATCTCCACAAGAGCAAAGAAGTGGAGATACGGTATGAGCGCTGCCCCGCATGTCGCCCGCAGAACAATCCGTCGGCAGCAGCTACGAGAGATCGTGCCGCTTGCCGACAGCACAATCTACGACATGGAGCAGCGAGGAGAATTCCCGCAGCGCTTCTATCTTACCTCACGCTGCGTCGTTTGGGACTTGGCAGAGGTCGAAGCCTGGCTCGACGCTCGGCGCAATGCATCTCGCGCAAATGCCATCAAGCGTGCTCCAAGCCCTGACGTGAGGTTGCGCCGTTCGCGTCCCGTCAAACACTAGGCTCCAACTCAAGCAACTCCATCGTGGCCGGTAGCAGCGTTGGTCGATACTTCTGACCCAAAACCCACGCGTCCACTAGATTGGACCACTCCTGCATCATATGGCGACGTTGATGCTCATACTCTGCCTTATTGTACACACCACGCGATGACCTTCCGTCTTCGTGCGCCAGGCATTTCTCGATCCAGTCGCTGTTGAAACCCATCTCATTCAACAGGGTCGAACCGGTGCGCCGAAGATCGTGAACGGTGAAGGGTTCGAGCGGCAACCCTTCCTTTTTCGCCCTGACGGCAACCGCAGTCGTGATTCGGTTGAACGTCGCCCGCGACATCGGTGCGTCAGCATCGTAGCGTGACGGAAGGACATAGCGCGAATTTCCCGCGCAGGTTTTCAACGCGATGAAGATGTCGACGGCCTGCTGCGACAGGTAGACGTTGTGTGCTTTCGACCGCTTCATTCGCTCCTTGGGTATCGACCATACGGCGTTCTCGAAATCGACTTCATCCCACGTCGCGTCCTGCAGTTCGCTTTTCCTCACCATCGTCAGAAGGAAGAGTTTCATTCCCAGCCGTATAGTCGGCAGAGTCGGCACATGCTCGAGCTGACCGAGCATGACGCGAATCTCCGCGGGAGAGAGCGAACGGTCCTTAGGAACGAAGGTCGCGATGGAAGCGGGCCCAACTTCATCCGCCGGGTTGGCGACCTTCTCGCCATGCAGGATCGCGAACGCAAAGATCAGCTTCACGATATCCCGCACATGGACGGCCGTGGCTGGAGCGCCGCGCTCCTTCACCTTCCCGCACATCATCCGGAGATCATCAGGCGTGATCTCGGTCAGAAGCCTGTTTCGAAACGTTGGCAAGATGTCGCGCTCGTAGATCGAGCGCCGCATGGCGCGCGTGCTGTCGGCCATGCGCGACTCCTGGAACCACTTCTCGCCGAACTCGCCGAACCTCTTCGCCTCCTTCAATCGACGCTTGTCGTGCTGCTTCTCTTGAGCAGGCGACCGTCCCTCTGAAATAGCCCGCTTCGCATCGATCAGCTTCTCGCGAGCCCTGGCGAGCGAGAGGCCATCTGGGCCGTATCGACCCAGCGTCAGCGTCTCCCGACGTCCATTGAGGCGGTAGTCGTACCGGAACACGATCGCGCCCGACGGCTGAACCACGACGTACATACCGTCGCGATCGCTCACCTTGTACAATTTATTCTGTGATCTCAGCGCCTTAATCGCAGTGTCAGTAAGCATGGGAGCCTCCAAAACCGTCTAAAATCCGGAGAGAGGCGCCGATTATACCGTCAGGCCAAAACAGGTGATGCTGGAAGCATGATTCCCATTTTATATCAGCTTGTTAGCACCAAAAATAATACCGTCAGCAGCTCTCTTAGCCCTGACGGTATAGCGAACTTCCAAATCGAACAAGTTCCCCTATACCGCCTGCTATACCGTCAAATCGGAGCACTGCCCCTCGATAGACGATGATAGACGGTGATTGGATAGTCGCGATATTTCAATAACTTAATGCGTTCTGTAGCGTACAAACGGATACTGCCGGAGGGGTAAAATCATTCCCACTCAATCGTCCCCGGCGGCTTTGACGTCACGTCGTACACCACCCGGTTCACGCCCTTCACCTCGTTGATGATGCGCGTCGCGGTCTCGCCTAAGAACTTCATGTCGAACTGGTAGAAGTCGGCGGTCATGCCGTCGGTCGAGGTGACGGCGCGCAAGCCCACGACGTATTCGTAGGTGCGGCCGTCGCCCATCACGCCGACGGTCTTCACCGGCAGCAGCACCGCGAAGGCCTGCCAGATCGCGTCGTAGAGGCCATGCTTGCGGATCTGGTCGATATAGACGGCGTCCGCGTTGCGCAGGATGTCGAGCTTCTCCCTGGTGATGTCGCCGGGGCAGCGGATCGCGAGGCCCGGGCCCGGGAACGGGTGACGGCCGACGAACACTTCGGGCAGGCCGAGCTCGCGGCCGAGCACGCGCACCTCGTCCTTGAACAATTCGCGCAAAGGCTCGACCAGCTTCATGTTCATGCGGGCCGGAAGGCCGCCGACATTGTGGTGCGACTTGATGGTCACCGACGGGCCGCCGGTGAAGGAGACGCTCTCGATCACGTCGGGGTAGAGCGTGCCCTGAGCCAGAAATTCGGCGCCGCCGATCTTGCCCGCCTCGGCCTCGAACACGTCGATGAACAGGCGCCCGATGGTCTTGCGCTTCACCTCGGGGTCGGTGACCCCATCGAGCTCGCCGAGAAACTCCTTCGACGCGTCCACATGGACCAGCGGGATGTTGTAGTGGTTGCGGAACAGGTCGACGACGGTCTTGGCCTCGTCGAGCCGCAGCAGGCCGTGATCGACGAACACGCATGTGAGCTGGTCGCCGATCGCCTCATGGATCAGCACCGCGGCTACCGCGCTGTCGACGCCGCCCGAAAGCCCGCAGATCACCTTGCCGCTGCCCACCTGCGCGCGGATCTCGGCGATCTTGGTCTGGCGGAACTCGGCCATGGTCCAGTCGCCCTGCAGACCGCAGACATGGCGGACGAAATTGGCCAGCAGCTTGGCGCCGTCGGGCGTGTGCACCACCTCGGGGTGGAACATCAGGCCGTAATACTTGCGCTTCTCGTCCTGGATGATCGCGAACGGCGCGTTCGGCGAAGTGCCGGCGACGGAGAAGCCGGGCGGCATCCTGGTGATGCGGTCGCCATGGCTCATCCAGACCTGGTGCTTCTCGCCGTGGTTCCAGATGCCGTCAAACAGGCAGCTGTCGGTCTTCACCTCGACATCGGCGCGGCCGAATTCGCGATGGTGTCCGCCCTCGACCTCGCCGCCGAGCTGGGCCGCCAAGGTCATCTGGCCGTAGCAGATGCCGAGCACGGGGACGCCGGATTCGAAGATCAACTGCGGGGCGCGCGGCGAGCCGGTCTCGTGGACTGACTCCGGACCGCCGGAGAGGATCACCGCTTTCGGCTTCATCTCCTTGAAGGCGGCCTCCGCCTTCTGGAACGGCACGATCTCGCAATACACGCCGTCCTCGCGCACCCGGCGCGCGATCAGCTGCGTGACCTGGCTGCCGAAATCGACAATCAGAATCTTGTCATGCGCCGAGGCCACGGCGGGCGTCGACGATTCACGGGCTGTGTGCTGGGCTGTCATGGCAAGCAGATACGCGACACTGCCCGCCCCCGCAACCGCGCTCACAGGCGCGCCCACATTCTTCTTTGGGCATGGACAAAGCGATATAGGTCAGTATTATTGACCTAATTTGACCATAAGCAACAAGGAGGAAACCGATGCCGGAGTTTCACGACCCGTCGCGCCTGCTGGCGCTCGGCCATGACTGGATCGCCGCCTGGAACGCGCGCGACCTCGAGCGCGTACTGGCGCTCTACTCCGATGATACCGAGATGACCTCGGACCGGATCCCGGCATTCGGCTTCGGCGCGTCGGGCACGGTGCGCGGCAAGGCGCAGCTGCGGGCCTATTGGAGCGCGGCGCTGGCGCAACTGCCCGAGCTGCATTTCGAGCTGATCGACCTCTATGTGTCGCCCGACAGCGTCGTGGTGTTCTACCGGAACGAACGCGGCAAGAAGATCTGCGAGTATCTGCGGCTCGATGATCAGGGCAAGATCCGGCAGGGCTCGGCGAACCATCCGGTGCATTGAGGGTGGGTGGATCGTAGAGTGGGTTAGCCGCAGGCGTAACCCGCCGAACCACGCGATGAGAAAGCCGGTGGGTTACGGCTTCGCCTAACCCACCCTACGTACCGGCGTCTCGATCAGGAGCCCGCGCATCATGAAAATCCCGACCTTGCCCTTCACCGTCACCGACTGGAGCCAAGTCGAGCCTTCGGTGCATCCCGGCGAGACCGGACAGGCGCTGTGGCGCACGCTCGATATCGGCGAGCTGCGGGTGCGGATGGTGGAGTATTCGCCCGGCTATCTCGCCGATCACTGGTGCGATCGCGGCCATGTGCTCCTGGTCGTCAAAGGCGAGCTCGACACCGAGCTGCGCGACGGCCGCAAATTCACGCTGAAGCCCGGCATGAGCTACCAGGTCTCCGATTTCGGCGACGCCGCGCATCGGTCGTCGACCAAGACCGGCGCGACCCTGTTTATCGTGGATTGAGCTGGTGCGGTCCCTTCGTCATTGCGTGGATTGCTTCGTCGCTTCGCTGCTCGTAATGACGTGGAGGGAACTCGACACTCACCTTCTCCGCCCCGCAACCTTCTTCACCTTGGTCTCCGACCACACCAGCGGCTTGCCGCTCTTCGATGGCAGCACGAGTTGGCCGACGGCGTGGCCGGCCTGGTCGAGCAGCACCGAATGGGTCTCGCCGCGCGCATAGAGATGCGCTTCGCCCCATTGCCGGAGGCCCACCACGATCGGGAACAGGTCGTGTCCGCGCCTGGTCAGCACATATTCCTGATAGGCGCTGCCGTCGGAGGCTGCGACCTGCTCGAGCACGCCAAGCTCGACCAGCTTGCGCAGCCGCGCCGTCAGCATGCCCTTGGCGATGCCGAGATTGGCCTGGAAATCGCCGAACCGGCGCAGGCCATCGAACGCGTCGCGCACGATCAGCAGCGACCACCAGTCGCCGATCGCGTCCAGCGCACGCGCCACCGGGCATTCCGCCTTGGCGAATCCGGTCCGCTTCATCGCGCTCACCCTCCCTCGATCACGATTCCGAACTGGTCCTAAAATAGGACTAGACAGCGCTCGACGCAACTGGTCTCATTATAAGACCAGATTGGAATGTGGAGCGGACGTGCAATGACCACCCAGGATGCAACGACGGCTGGACCGGATAAGTCCGGCGCCACGGCCGGACCACGGCTTTCCCCCGCGATCGTGCTGCTGTTCGCGATCGCCAGCGGGCTGAGCGTCGCCAACGTCTATTCGGCCCAGCCGCTGCTCGACACCATGGCGAGCGATCTCGGCATCACCCCGGCCGCGATCGGCATCGTGGTGACGCTGACCCAGATCGGCCTCGCCTTCGGCCTGATGCTGATCGTGCCGCTCGGCGACCTCTGGGACCGGCGCAAGCTGATCGTCGGCCAGATCGCGCTGTCGGCGATCGCGCTCGTCGTCGTCGGCACCGCGCCGAACGCCGTCGTGCTGTTCGGCGGAATGGCGCTGGTCGGGCTGCTCGCCGTCGTGATCCAGGTGATCGTCGCGTTCGCAGCGACCTTGGCCGCGCCGGCCGAGCGCGGGCAGACCATCGGCACCATCCAGAGCGGCGTCGTCTCCGGGATCCTGCTCGCCCGCTTCGCCTCGGGCGCGCTGGCCGATATCGGCGGCTGGCGCGTGGTCTACCTGACCTCGGCGGCGCTGATGCTGGTGATGGCGGCGCTGCTCGCGCGTGCTCTGCCCCGGCAGGCGCCGCAGCCGCTGGCCGGCGCGTCCTATGCCAAGCTGTTGCGCTCGACCGCCACGCTGTTCACCGAGGAGCCGGTGCTGCGCGAACGCGCGGTGTTCGCGCTGCTGGCATTCGCGAGCTTCAGCGCATTCTGGAGCTCGATCGTGCTGCCGCTGGCGGCGCCGCCGCTGTCGCTGTCGCACACCACGATCGGGATGCTCGGGATCGCCGGCCTCGCCGGTGCGCTAGCGGCGCGCAATTCCGGCCGCCTCGCCGATCGCGGCTGGGGCCAGCGCACCACCGGATTGTCGCTACTGCTGATGCTCGCCGGCTGGGCGCCGATCGCCTGCCTCAACACCTCGCTCTGGCTGGTGCTGGTCGGCGTGGTCATGATCGACTTCGCGGTGCAGGCGATCCATGTCACCAACCAGAGCCTGATCATCGCCACCCGTCCCGAGGCTTCGAGCCGCCTGATCGGGGTCTACATGGTGTTCTATTCGATCGGCAGCGGGCTCGGCGCGATCGCCTCGACCATCGTCTATGCGGCCGCGGGCTGGCTCGGCGTCTGCGCGCTGGGTGGTTCGATCAGCGCGGTTGCGCTGCTGTACTGGGTGATCGTGGTGAGCCGAACGCCGACGCCTGTGGGGGTGTGCTCCGTGTCGTCGTAAAATCGTAGGGTGGATTAGCCGCAGGCGTAATCCACCGATCGCGGCATGCGGCACAAAGATGGTGGGTTACGCCTTTGGCTAACCCACCCTACGAAGCTAGGCCTTCTTCAGCACCGATACGAAGAACCCGTCGGTGCCGGTGCGGCGCGGCGTCATCAGCCAGCCTTCGTCGGACTGCAACGCAGCCTCGCTGAACGCCTCAGCCTTGTCCCACAGCACCGATGCGGTCTGCTCCGGCGGCTGCACCGAGAACTCCGGATGCCCGGCGACGAACGCCCTGACCTGCTCGCCGTTCTCCTCCGCCAGCACCGAGCAGGTGATGTAGGCGATGCGGCCGCCGGGCTTGACCAGGGCGGCGGCCCGGTCGAGCACCTCGGCCTGGTCCTTCAGCCGCACCTCGAGCGCGCCGGGCCGCATCCGCCATTTGGCGTCGGGGTTGCGGCGCCAGGTGCCGGTGCCCGTGCACGGCGCGTCGATCAGCACCAGATCGGCGGAGGCCTTGATGTCGGACAGCACCTCGTCCTCGCCGCGCGGCGTGCGGACGTCGCAATTGTGCACGCCGGCGCGCGACAGCCGCTCGTGGATCGGCGCGAGCTGGCGCTTGTCGCTGTCGGTCGCGATCAGCCGGCCTTTGCCTTGCATCTGAGCTGCGATCGCCAGCGTCTTGCCGCCGGCGCCGGCGCAGAGGTCGATGACCTGCTCGCCGGGCTTGGCCGCCGAGAACAGCGCGGCGAGCTGCGAGCCCTCGTCCTGCACCTCGATGGCGCCCTTGATGAAGTCCTCCTCGGCATGGATGCCGGGATTGCGCGCGTCGGCGCCGAGCTCGATGCGCAGGCCGAGCGGCGACCACGGCGTTTCCCTGGCACCGAGATGCGACAGTCGCGGCAGCACCTTCTCGCGCTTGCCCTTCAGCGTGTTGACGCGCAGGTCGAGCGGCGCGCGGCTGGCCATCGCGGTTGCTTCCGCCGCGCGGTCGTCGCCGAACACCGCAGTGAGATAAGGGTCGAGCCAGTCGGGATAGTCGCCGGCGACCGGCGGCGGCGCGCCCTCGGTCGTGCGCGAGGCCAGCGCCGTCTCCTCCTGCGCGGTCAAGGGCGGCGGCGCGAAGCGGCTGCCGTCGCACATCGCCGCGATGGTCGGCACATCGAGGCCGCGCTCGAGCTTGAGCATGCCGAGCACCCGCGAGCGGGCGCTGGCATCGTCCATCAGCCAGGCCGCCGAGGATTGCCGGCGCAGCACGTCCCAGATCCTGTCTCTTATACACATCTGCCGAGCACCCGCGAGCGGGCGCTGGCATCGTCCATCAGCCAGGCCGCCGAGGATTGCCGGCGCAGCACGTCCCAGATCAGGCCGGAGATCGCCGCACGATCGCCGGAGCCGGCATAGCGGTGCGCGGTGCCCCATTCCTTCAGTGCCTTGGCGGCGGGAATGCGCTGTGCGTCGATGGTGGCGATCAGTTCGATCGCGGCGGAAAGCCGGGCAGCGGGAGTCATCGTTCTCTTTCGGTTGGGCGCGTCAAATCAGCAGCAGGATCTTGAGCGCGAAATACAGCCACATCGCCGCCAACACCAGCACGCCGGCGAACCAGGCAAGCGAGCGCGGCCGCACGTCGTTGGAGGTGACGAATACCCCGGCATGGGCAAACCGCGTCACCACGAAGACCCAGGACATCAGCACGATGAACAGATCGGCATGGCGCAGCGGCAGCGCAATGGCGATCAGGGCGTAGAACAGCACCGGCAGCTCGAACTGGTTGGCGAAGCAGTTGCCGATCTGGGTCGCCTTCGCCGGCCAGTTCGGCTCGCGCAGCGCGATGTCGGCCATCTTGGTCTCGCCGCTCGCCAGCGTCCGCGTGCGCAGCGTCGCCATCCCGAACAGCAGCGCGAAGGTGAGACCAATCTGGATGAAGACCGGCAATAGAACCATTTGAACCGACACGAAAAACCTCCCTCAGCCGCGGGCGCCCGGCCGCCCTCTTAGCCGCCACGGCCGCCCAATACAATCGAGCGCCCGGAGACGGGGTTGAACCATCCTCCGAGCCTGGGTGACCAACTCCCAGGACCAACGGCGGTTTCAGCCCTTCACGGATGACGCGATGAGCATCATCAGCCCGATCCTGGACGGCGCGGCCCAGGTGGCCGAGGCGCTCGGCAATATGCTCGCGCCCCTGTTCGAAACGATCGGCCCCGGCGCCGGCGGGTTCGGCGACGCGGCGGATGGCGGGCTCGGCATGATGATGTCGGGGCTGGCCGGCGTCGCCGCGGCGCTGCTGGTCGCGCTGCTGGTCGCGATCCTGCTCTCGATCTATTTCCGCAGCGGCTATCGCTCGACCGCCGACATCGTCAAGCACGGCGTCGCCACCGCGCTGCTGCTCGGCCTGCTCGGCTTTGCCGTCTACGACATGCGGCATGACGTGCGCGACTATTTCGGGCTAAACGCGCAGCCGGCCGTCGCCGGAACCAACCTGCCCGACACCGGACTATTCGGAAGCCGCGTGAGCCCGCCTGCCCCGCCGCCGCGCTGGATGAACCGGCTCTCGATCTAGGGTTCGGTGGCAGGATCGCGCCGACGCATCGAAAGCGCCGTCAAACAACACTTCAAACAAGCCATCAAACAGAGCACCGAACAAGACGTCGAAATCGTCATCGTTCCGACTTCGCGCCGACCTATCCTTCGGACGAAAGGATCGATGCATGTCCCAGTTTCGCCTGACCCAGATCTCCGACACCCACCTAGCCCGCCATCACACGCTGCTGATCGACAATTTTCATCGCGTCAGCGAGCACATCGACGCGACGCGGCCCGACCTGGTGCTCAACAGCGGCGACGTCTCGTTCGACGGGCCGACCAGCCGCAACGACATGGTGTTCGCCAAACAGCTGCACGACGCGCTGCCGGTCGACTGCCTCTATCTGCCCGGCAATCACGACATCGGCGACAATCCGTGCGCGGCCGGGCCTGTGCCTTCGCAACTGCCGACCGAGGAAACATGCGGTGCCTTCACCGCCGTGCTCGGCGAGGACCATTGGCAGTTCGACGCCGCCGGCTGGTGCTTCATCGGCCTCAATTCCCTGATCATGAACACCGGCCTCGACAGCGAGGCCGAGCAATTCGAATGGCTTGCCGCGGCGCTCGACAAGGCGGTCGGCAAGCCGGTGGCGCTGTTCGTGCACAAGCCGCTCTATCGCGACGTGCCCTACGATGCCGAGCGCGCCGAGACCTCGTTCCGCTACGTGCCGCAGCCGGCGCGGCGCCGCCTGATCGAGATGTTCGGCAAGGTCGATTGGCGGCTGGTCGGCAGCGGCCATGTGCACCAGCGCCGCGACTACACGTTCGAGCATGTCAGGCACGTCTGGGCACCCTCGGCCGGCTTCATCATCCCGGATGCGAAGCAGGAGGTGATCGGCATCAAGGAAGTCGGCCTGGTCGAGTACCGCTTCCAGCCCGACAGTTTCGAGGTTCGCCATGTCAGGGCGAAGGGTCAGGTCGATGTCGACCTCGACATGCTGCACGGCAAGCAGCCGGCCTGAGCGGCGTCAGCTTCGCGCCGCGTCGTGCAGGTCCCGCTTGATGACGGTGAGCAGCGCCTGCAACGAGTCCTTGTCGGGCTGCGGTGCTGAGACCGCCGGACGCGCGTGCGGCGATGGCGGCGAGCGCATCGGTTCGGCGCTCACCTCATGCTCCACGAATTTTCCGTGCAGGACGTCGTCGCGTCGGCCCATGACGAACATCGTCGCCCAATAGCCAACGGCGAGGAGGATGACCGCGAAAACAACAGCTTCAAAAACCATGGCTACACCTGAAATATAGCCATATTGAATCAACTGCCCCGGGTCCCCGTCAAGCAAATGGGGGCCGAAAAGCCCCCAAAAGCCTGCCAATGTGGCGTATTTGATACTTTGTTGCGCGGAATAAGAGCTTCGCGCCCCCCTTAGCTCAGGCCTTGTCCGGCCCGACCCGGACCAGCTGCTTGCCGAAATTGGCGCCCTTGAGCAGGCCCATGAAGGCCTCCGGCGCGCTGTCCAGGCCCTCGGTCACGAACTCCTTGTACTTGACCTTGCCCTCGCGCACCCACTGCGACATGTCGCGCAGGAAGTCGCCATGCATGGCGGCGAAGTCGCTGACGATGAAGCCACGGAAGGTCAGCCGCTTGGTCAGGATGTTGCGCATCATCGCGCCGGCCCATTTCGGCGCGTGCGCCTCGGTGTCGTTGTAATGCGCGATCAGGCCGCAGACCGGAATCCGCGCGAACGCATTGAGCAGCGGAAACACCGCGTCGAACACCGCGCCGCCGACATTCTCGAAATAGACGTCGATGCCCTTCGGGCAGGCTTCCTTCAGCTTGGCGGCGAGATTGGGATCGCGATGGTCGAGGCACTCGTCGAAGCCGAGCTCGTTCTTGACGTAGGCGCACTTGTCCTTGCCGCCGGCAATCCCGATCGCGCGCGCGCCCTTGATCTTGGCGATCTGGCCGACCGCCGATCCGACCGCACCGGAGGCACCGGCAACCACCACCGTCTCACCCGGCTGCGGCTTGCCGATCTCGAGCAGGCCGGTATAGGCGGTCATGCCGGGCATGCCGAGCACGCCGACGGCGGTCGAGATCGGCGCGATCTTCGAATCGATCTTGGCGAGGCCCTTGCCGTCCGACAGCACATGGGTCTGCCAGCCCGCGCGCGACAGCACGATATCGCCCTTGGCAAAGCCGGGATTGTTCGACGCGATCACCTCGCTCACGGTGCCGCCTTCCATCACGCCGCCGACCGGCACCGGCGCGGCATAGGACGGACCGTCGGCCATGCGGCCGCGCATATAGGGATCGAGCGACAGCCAGATGGTGCGGAGCAGCACCTGCCCATCACCCGGCACCGGCGGCGTGTAGTCCTCGAGCCTGAAATTGGCCGGCGTGGGCTCGCCGTGCGGACGCGAAGCCAGAACGATGCGCTTTCCTTCTGATTTTCCTTGGGACATGCGGATTTCCTCTCGAGGTGATTGGTTTCGTGGCGCACACGTAGTCACGCAATCCACCTCCCCGCAAGGGAGATGGATTTGCTGTTTTCGTGCGATGCTGTTTGAAATGTTGTTTGAAATGACGGGCGTCATTTCGGAAGGGCGCAAACGCAAACTCTCAAGGTCGTCATTCCGGGGCGTGCGAAGCACGAGCCCGGAATCCATTCCTCCACCAACGACGCAGCCCGATGGATTCCGGGCTCTCGCTTTCGCGAGCCCCGGAATGACGACAGTTGGTGTTTACACCCCGCCCGGATAGTTCGGGGCTTCGCGCGTGATGGTCACGTCGTGGACGTGGCTTTCGCGCAGGCCGGCGCCGGTGATGCGGACGAATTCGGCCTTGTCGTGGAAGTCCTTGATGTCCTTGGCACCGACATAGCCCATCGCGGCACGCAGGCCGCCGGCGAGCTGGTGCATCACATTGCCGACCGGGCCCTTGTACGGCACCTGGCCCTCGATGCCCTCAGGCACGAGCTTCAGCGAGTCCTTGATGTCCTGCTGGAAGTAGCGGTCGGCCGAGCCGCGCGCCATCGCGCCGACCGAACCCATGCCGCGATAGGCCTTGTAGGAGCGGCCCTGCCACAGGAAGACTTCGCCCGGCGTCTCGTCGGTGCCGGCGAGCAGCGAGCCGACCATCGCGATGTCGGCGCCGGCGGCGAGCGCCTTGGCAAGGTCGCCGGAATATTTGATGCCGCCGTCGGCGATCACGGGCACGTCGGCCTTCTTCGCTGCCGCCACCGCATCCATGATCGCGGTGAGCTGCGGCACGCCGACGCCGGCGACGATGCGCGTGGTGCAGATCGAGCCCGGGCCGATGCCGACCTTGATGCAGTCGGCGCCGGCATCGATCAGGGCCTGCGCGCCGCCTTCAGTGGCGACGTTGCCGGCGACGACCTGCACCGCGTTGGAGAGCCGCTTGATGCGGTTGACGGCGTTGAGCACATGGCGCGAATGACCGTGCGCGGTGTCGACCACGACGACGTCGACGCCGGCGTCGATCAGCCGCTCGGTGCGCTCATAGCCGGTCTCGCCGACCGTGGTGGCGGCGGCGACGCGGAGACGGCCCTGCGCATCCTTGCAGGCCAGCGGATGGGCGACCGCCTTCTCGATGTCCTTGACGGTGATCAGGCCGACGCAGCGATATTGGTCGTCGACGACCAGGAGCTTCTCGATGCGATGCTGGTGCAGCATCCGCTTCGCCTCGTCCTGGCTGACGCCCTCGCGCACAGTGACGAGGTTCTCGTGCGTCATCAGCTCCGAGACCTTCTGGCGGGGATCGCTGGCAAAGCGTACGTCGCGGTTGGTCAGGATGCCGACCAGCTTGCCCGGCACGTTCTTGGCGGCACCGGTGACGACCGGAATGCCGGAGATGCCGTTTTCCTTCATCAGCGTCAGCGCGTCGGCCAGCGTGGCGTCGGGGCCGATGGTCAGCGGATTGACCACCATGCCGGATTCGAACTTCTTGACCTGGCGCACCTGGGCCGCCTGCCCCTCGGGATCGAAGTTGCGATGAATGACGCCGAGGCCGCCGGCCTGCGCCATCGCGATCGCCATGCGCGCTTCGGTGACGGTGTCCATCGCGGACGCCATGATCGGGATATTGAGCGAAATCGCGCGGGTGACGCGCGAACGGATATCGGCTTCCGATGGAAGAATGTCGGACAGACCGGGCTTCAGAAGCACATCGTCGAACGTGAAGGCTTCGCGGATAGCCGGAAATCCCGTGGCCATTGCCAACTCCTTATCTGCGGTCCAGCCGCGATGGTCTTACGGATGAACGCCGCCTGCGGCGACGCTCGCTGCGTCACCGTCGAATCGGCGCCCATCGGTGGGGTTGACGCTGGTCGATAGCATGGCGGCATGACGAATCAAAGTGTTTGCCAGCCATGCACAGGCTTTTTACGGGGCTCGGCGGCCCGCTCAACGATAACCCTGCGGCGGCCCATACCGGCGGATCGCCTCGACCACCTCGCGGTGGCGGCGATCCTCCCGCTTCATGTGGACCGCGATCAGCGCATGGGCCGACGGCACCAGCAGCAAGACGTGGAAAAACAGCCCGAAAATCGCGCAAAATACGATCAGGACCAGATTGAAGATGGCCGAAAACGGCTGTCCGTTCAGGAGCAGCCCGATCGGCGGCAGCAGAGCGGCAAGGACGTAGATCACGGCGCACACCTCCAACGCTGGCGGATGCATAGCAGCGTCACGCAGGATTTAGGGCGTTTGGCCGGTTCCGCAATAGCGTGGCCGAAGGCAGGATGATACAGCCCCCTCGCCCGCCTTTTTCAGCACAGCCGTCCTATTTTGATGAACAAACAACGCCTAATCCCGCTCATCGTGGCCACTGCCCTGTTCATGGAAAACATGGACTCCACGGTGATTGCGACCTCGCTGCCGGCGATCGCCGCCGATATCGGCACCAGCCCCCTGACGCTGAAGCTTGCGATCACGTCCTACCTGCTGTCGCTCGCGGTGTTCATCCCGGCGAGCGGTTGGACCGCGGACCGCTTCGGCGCCCGCATCGTGTTCGCCGGCGCGGTCGCCGTGTTCATGCTGGGCTCGATCGGCTGCGCGCTGTCGTCCTCGGTGACCGATTTCGTGTTCGCCCGCATCCTGCAAGGCCTCGGCGGCGCGATGATGACGCCTGTTGGGCGGTTGGTGCTCTTACGCTCGGTCGACAAGAGCGCATTGGTCAACGCGATGGCGTGGGTGACGGTGCCGGCGCTGGTAGGCCCGGTGATCGGGCCACCGCTCGGCGGCTTCATCACCACCTATTTCTCTTGGCACTGGATCTTCCTGATCAACATCCCGATCGGGCTGCTCGGCATCTTCCTGGCGCTGAAATATATCGACCCGATCAAGAGCGAAGACCCCGAGCGTTTCGACCTGATGGGGCTGGTGCTGGCCGGCATCGGCCTTGCCGGCATCGCGTTCGGGCTGTCGGTCGCGGGCCTCAATCTGTTGCCGTGGCCGATCGTCGCGGCGCTGGTCGGGGTCGGCTCGATCTCGATGACGCTCTACGTGCTGCATGCGCGGCGGACCGGATCGCCGGTGCTGGATTTTTCGCTGCTGCGGCTGCCGACCATGCGCGCCTCGATCGTCGGCGGCTTCATGTTCCGGCTCGGCATCGGCGCACTGCCGTTCCTGCTGCCGCTGCTGATGCAGGTCGGCTTCGGCCTGTCGCCGTTTCAGTCCGGCCTCGTGACGTTTGCCTCCGCGGTCGGCGCCATGGGCATGAAGACGCTGGCGGCGCGCATCATCAAGGCGTTCGGCTTCCGCAACATGATGACGGTCAATGCGGTGGTCAGCTCGGCTTTCCTCGCCGCCTGCGCGCTGTTCACGATCTCGACGCCGCTGATGCTGATCTTCACCATCCTGGTGGTCGGCGGCTTCTTCCGCTCGCTGCAATTCACCGCGATCAACACCGTCGCCTATGCCGAGGTCGAGGCGCCGCAGATGAGCCGCGCCACCACCCTCGTCAGCGTCAACCAGCAGCTCGCGGTGTCCGCCGGCGTCGCGGTCGGCGCGTTCTCGGTCGAAACCGTGCTGGCAATGCATCACCAGACCGAGCTCTCCGCCGACGTGTTCGGGCCGGCCTTCATCGTGGTGTCGCTGATCTCGGCGGCCTCGGCCTGGTTCTTCTGGCAGATGCCGGCSGAYGCCGGCAAYGAAATCTCCGGCCGCAAGCCGCTCGACATCTCGAGCCGCAAGGGCGCCGAGAAACGCGCCGCCACCGACGCCGTCAAGACGGCGACCGAGAACACCCAGAACGCGCGGGATCAGCGACTGGGGTGATCGAGCCGGGGTGACGGCCTCGATCCGGCCGCCCAGGTGCGATGCCGGATCACGCTACAGATTTGGAATTTGTAGTCGCTGAAGAAGTCCGCAATGCCGCGCCGCTTGGCCTTGGCATGCTCGGGATCACGTCGCCATTGCTCCAGCGCTTCTTCGGTTTCGAACTCGACGATCGTCACTCGCTCGCCGTCTTCGGCAACGAAGCCCTTGTGGGCAATGTAGCCGGGGACGGTCCGGGCCAGCTCGCTCATCTGCTTTGCCATCGGCCCGTATTCGTCTTGAACGCCGGGATTCAGTCGCGAGCGAAATATGGTGACGATCATGAGCGCCTTCCTGTGCACAGTCGTTCGAGATCGCCGGAGGCGTCCGTCACCCCCGACGCCGCAAACTATGCCGCCAGCCAGCACACCAAATCAAATGCATACTCTCGATTATGATTATGCAAAGAATCTAAGCCAGCTTCGCTTTCAATTCGTCAGTCAGCAATGCGATCGCCGGATCGAAACGCCCCGGTGCCACGTTGCGGATCAAGGTCACCACGGCAGGCAACGAGAAATCCATCACGTCCAAGATGCGCAGCGCGCGGCGGTGCGGGCTTTGCTCGAATTGACGACGCGGCACCAGACCCAATCCGCCGCTTTGAGCAAGCAGCGACAATTGGAGATCCTCACCAAACACCTCAGCCGCGACGTGGATTGGCAGGTGGAGCCGGTCGAAGAATTTGATCAGAGCCGCGCGGCAACCGCAGCCCGGAGGGTTGAGGAACCAACCCTGCCCCGAAAGGTCACGCAGCCGATAACGATCGTCGCGGCGCTTCGCCGATAATTTCGCGGGGCCGACGATGACGACCTGCTCGGCGCCGAGCGCTACGCCAGTCAACCCTGGTGGAAGCGTATGCGCATCGGTCAAGAGGCCGATTGCACAGTCGAGTGATCCGTTGCGCACATCTTCGATGAGACCAGCACTCCAATTCGAGCTGATCTGCAATCTGATCCGAGGGAACGTCCGCCGTAGAGCATCGAGCGGCGTGGTCAGGACGATCTCGCCGAGACCATGCGCGATCCCGGCCTTCAGATCGCCGGCTGGATCAGCCGCGTTCGTGGTGCAGCTTTCCAGTTCGGCGACCGCGGTCAGAACCTTCCGGCAATGTTCGAGGACATGGTTCCCGAGCGTGGTGAGAACCGCCGGCTTGACGGCGCGATTGAACAGCGGCGCGTCGCCGATCGCAGCCTCGAAGTTCTGGATGCGACGGGTCGTGGCCGGCTGCGTCAGATTGAGACGCGCAGCCGCGCGGTTCACGGACCCCGTTTCGGCGACTGCTACGAAAGCTTCGATGTCCTGCAAGTTCATAAACAGGAATTATAATCAATCCTTGATTATGCAGAAAGCATTAAAGACACGGCTCTCCGTCACGAATTCACGACGGAGGCGGCTGCTGCCCTCGAAACCCCGTCGCGAGCACGTAACGCTCGGACGAATCCTGCCGGCTCGCGGACGGCTTGACGTGGCGCACAGCGGCGAAATCGCGCTTCAGCTGCGCTACCAACTCGGCGTCGGCGCCGCTCTGGAATACTTTTGCCAGGAACGTGCCGCCGGGATTGAGCACCTCGCCGGCGAAATGCGCGGCGGTCTCGACCAGGCCGATGATACGCAGTTGGTCGGTCTTGCGATGGCCGGTGGTGTTGGCTGCCATGTCGGACATCACGAAATCGGCGCGGCCACCCATCATCGCGATCAGCTTTTCCGGCGCGTCGTGATCGAGGAAGTCGAGCTGCGCGAAGCTGACGCCCGGGATCTCGCCCATCTCCAGCAGATCGATCGCGACCACCTTGCCCTTGCCGTCGGCGGCTCCGGTACGTTTGGCCGCGATCTGGCTCCAGCCGCCCGGCGCGGCGCCGAGGTCGACCACCGTCATGCCCGGCTTGAGCAGGCGATATTTGTCGTCGATCTCGAGCAGCTTGAAGGCCGCGCGCGAGCGGTAGCCCATCGCCCTGGCCTTCGCGACGTAGGGATCGTTGAGCTGGCGCTCGAGCCAGAGTTTCGAGGACAGCTTGCGCTTGCCGCCGCTCTTGACCGTGACGTGCAGCCGCCCGGTGGTGTCTTTCGCCATTCTATTTTCTCTTCTCCCTCGCCCCGCTCTTGCGGGGAGAGGGTTGGGGTGAGGGACTGCCTCGTCAAGGAAAGTGAGAGATGCATTCTCGGAGAGTCCCCTCACCCGGATCCTGCGCTTCGCGCAAGATCCGGCCTCTCCCCGCAAGCGGGGCGAGGCAAGAGAAGCTCTAGCACGCCCGCAGCGCGCCGTCCTCGCGCATCATCTCGACCAGCATGCCCTCGCGCAAGCCGCGGTCGGCAACCCGCAGCCGCGGCAGCGGGAACGCGTTGCGGATCGCATCGAGGATCGCGCAGCCGGCGAGCACCAGGTCGGCCCGCTCGACGCTGATGCAATTGTTGTTGACCCGTGCCTCATAGCTCATGCCGAGCAGCTTCTGGATCGTCGCGGTGACCTCGCAATCGTCCATCCAGATGCCGTCGATGCGGCGGCGGTCGTAGCGCGACAGATTGAGGAACACGCCGGCGAGCGTGGTGACGGTGCCCGAAGTGCCGAGCATGTGCATGTCGCGCAGGTCCCTGCCGTGCTCGGCGGCGAACGGAGCGACATGGCGGGCGACCTCGTCGATCATCCGCGCATAGAGGTCCTTGGTGACGACCTTGCCGCCGAAATGCTCGGCTAGCGTGACGACGCCGAGCGGGATCGACATCCACGCCCTGATGCGCGGCGGCGTACCCGGCGCATCGGGATCGCGCTCGATCCGGACCAGTTCGGTCGAGCCACCGCCAATGTCGAACAGGATGGCGCCCCGTCCCCTGGGATCGAGCAGCGGCGAGCAGCCGATCACGGCAAGCGTCGCCTCGGTCTCGCGATCGATCACCTCGAGCTGGATGCCGGTTTCGGCCGCGACGCGGGCGCGGAAGCTGTCGGCATTGCCGGCGGCGCGGCAGGCCTCGGTGGCGATCAGCCGCAGCCGGCGGGCCTTGCGATAGCGGATTTTGTCGCTGCAAATGGCGAGCGCGGCGATCGCGCGCTCGATCGCCGCCTCGCTGATCGAACCGGTCGCGGCGATGCCCTCGCCGAGCCGGATGATCCGCGAGAAGGAATCGACCACGCGGAACCCATCGCCGGTGGGACAGGCGATCAGCAGCCGACAATTGTTGGTGCCAAGGTCGAGCGCGGCGTAGACGCCACTTTCCGCGGCTGCCGCAACCAACCCTGACGGGGCTTCGCCGGCCGGCGGGCCGTCACAAAGCCGCAAATCGTCATTCATCAAAACTGTCTTTCCGCAGGACCGCCCGCCGAGCGATCGGGCCCGCCGAATAATTACCGTTCACGGAAACTTTAGCAGCGCCAAGGGCCTGCGCAAACTCTGTTCACATTGGGTCCATGTCCAATCGGGCGTTGTCGTTAAGGGGGGTGTGCGTTATCTCCACAGCGCCCCCAAACCCCAGCAAATCCGGGCATTTCAGGTCATTTTCCGATGCAAGATCACACGCCGCCCGCTTCCCTCGACAACGCTATCGCACTGCAAAAATACGGTGTCGGGCAGCCTGTTCGACGAAAGGAGGACGACACCCTGGTGCGCGGCAAGGGCAAATACACCGACGATTTCTCCCTGCCCGGCCAGGCCATCTGCTGGATGGTCCGCTCCTCCCATGCCCATGGAATCATCAAGGGGATCGACACGGCGGCCGCCAAGGCGATGCCGGGCGTGCTCGGCGTCTGGACCGGCGCCGATCTTGAGGCGGTCGGATACAAGCCCTTCACCTGCGGACTGCCGCTGAAGAGCCGCGATGGCTCGCCGCTGCTACAGACCAACCGACCGGCGCTCGCGACCGACAAGGTGCGTTTCGTCGGCGATCCCGTCGCCTTCGTGGTCGCGGAAACCGCGGCGCAGGCCCGCGACGCCGCGGAGGCCGTCGAGGTCGACATCGAGCCGCTCCCGGCCGTGACCGATGCGGCCGAGGCGTCGAAGCCCGGCGCGCCGCAGCTTTATGACAACATCCCGAACAACGTCGCGCTGGACTACCATTACGGCGACGCGGCCAAGATCGACGCGGCATTCGCCGCCGCCGCGCACGTCACCAAGCTCGACATCGTCAACACCCGCGTCGCCGTGGTCTCGATGGAGCCGCGCGTCGCGCTGGCGCATTACGACAAGGCCACCGAACGCTTCACGCTACAGGTGCCGACCCAGGGCGTCTCCGGCAACAAGGCGATCCTGGCGCGGCTGCTCAACGTGCCGGCCGACAAGGTGCGGATCCTGACTGGCAATGTCGGCGGCTCGTTCGGGATGAAGAACCTGAACTATCCCGAATACACCTGCATCGCGCATGCGGCGCGCGAGCTCGGTCGTCCGGTGAAATGGCTGGACGAGCGCTCGACCAGCTTCCTGTCCGACAGCCAGGGCCGCGCGCAGCTGATCCATGCCGAGCTCGCACTCGACGCCGACGGCAAATTCCTCGCGGTGCGGCTGTCCGGCTACGGCAATCTCGGCGCTTACATCACCGGCGTCGCGCCGGGCCCGCTGTCACTCAACACCGGCAAGAACCTCGCCAGCGTCTACCGCACGCCGCTGCTCGGCGTCGACATCAAGACGGTGGTGACCAACACCACGCTGATGGGCGCCTATCGCGGCGCCGGCCGGCCCGAGGCCAATTACTACATGGAGCGGCTGATCGACACCGCCGCCGATGAAATGGGCATTAACCGCTTCACTCTGCGCAAGCGCAATTTCATCAAGCCGTCGCAACTGCCGTTCCCCGCCGCATCCGGCGTCACCTATGACAGCGGCGATTTCGGCGGCGTGTTCCAGAAGGCGCTGGAGATCTCCGACTACGACAACTTCGCCAAGCGCAAGAAGGAAAGCAAAAAGAGCGGCAAGCTGCGCGGCATCGCCGTCGGCTCCTATCTCGAAGTCACCGCGCCGCCGTCCGGCGAGCTTGGCAAGATCACCTTCGAGCCCGACGGCTCGGTGAAGCTCACCACCGGCACGCTCGATTACGGCCAGGGCCACGCCACGCCGTTCGCGCAGGTGCTGTCCGAGCAGCTCGGCGTTCCCTTCGAGAAGATCACGCTCGAACAGGGCGACAGCGACCTCGTGCGCTTCGGCAACGGCACCGGCGGCTCGCGCTCGATCACGGCGACCGGACAGGCGATCGTCGAGGCCTCGGCACTGGTCGTCGAGAAGGGCAAGAAGGCGGCCGCGCACATGCTGGAGGCGTCCGAGGCCGACATCGAGTTCGGCCGGGGCCGCTTCACCATCGCCGGCACCGACCGCTCGATCGGCATCATGGAGCTCGCCGAGCGGATGCGCACGGGCAAGATGCCGGAGGGCACGCCCGAGACGCTCGACGTCGATCACGCCACCAAGGAGACGGCGTCGACCTTCCCGAACGGCTGCCATGTCGCGGAGGTCGAGATCGATCCCGACACCGGCGTGACGCGGATCGTGCGTTACTCGGCGGTCAATGATTTCGGCACCGTGGTCAACCCGATGATCGTCGCCGGCCAGCTCCATGGCGGCGTCGCGCAGGGCATCGGCCAGGCGCTGATGGAGGAAGTCAGCTACGACGCCTCCGGCCAGCCGATCACCGGCTCGTTCATGGACTACGCACTGCCGCGCGCCGGTGACGTGCCGTCGATGCAGGTCGGCGATCACCCCTCGCCGGCGAAGTCCAATCCGCTCGGCACCAAGGGCTGCGGCGAAGCCGGCTGCGCCGGCAGCCTCGTCTGCATCGTCAACGCCGTGGTCGACGCGCTATCCGAGTACGGCATCAAGCACATCAACATGCCGCTGACGCCGGAGCGCGTCTGGCGCGCGATCCAGGATGCCAAGGCGAACGCAGCGTAACGGCGCGCCCTGCTCTACCGTCACTCACCGCCGTCATCGCCCGCGAAAGCGGGCGATCCAGTATTCCAGAGACAGCAGTTACTTACTGGGAAGCCGCGGCGTACTGGATACCCCGCATGCGCGGGGTATGACAGTTGTTGGTGCGGCGAGGTTTTGCCTCCTCCCGCTACGCCGCCGCCTGCTCGCGCGGTTGAACAATCGCGATGTGCCAGCAATGCGCGAGCGGGATGCCGTTGCCGAGCACCAGCGCGTCGAGTTCGACGAAGCGGTGGCCCTTCTTGTCGTAATTGCCGGTGACCTTGGCACGCGCCGTCAGCTCATCGCCGATCTTGCCGGCCGAAAATAGCTGCATCCTGGTGCCGACATGGATCCAGGGCCCGAGGATCGCATTGTCGACCAGCACCTTGTTCATCACCCGCGGCAGCAGCCCGGGATGGCCGAGACCTTCACGCAGATAGATCGGGTCGGTCTCCCTGATGTCGGCGAGATACTCCTTGGCTGCGTCGCCCGACCAGTCGCGCGGGATGACGCCGAGCCACTTGCCCTGTTCGTAGGACGACGCACTGACCGGCTTGCGCTCCGCGACAGCGGCCACCTGCCTGTAATCGCCGATATTGACCTTTGGCGTCGAGGCCGGCAGCGACGCAGTACCGGTGGCGCAGAGTTCGCCGCGGCTGAAGAGCTCGATCGAAAGCCCATTGCCGGTCTCCTGGCCGGTCAGCTCCGCGATCTCGCCGTCATAGACCGGCTTGATGAAGCGCGCCTCGATCAGGCCGCGTTCCAGGAAGTCGCGGCCCCATTTCTCGACCGGCAAGTGCATCATGTAGGCCATCACATCGACGCCAGGCACCAGGCCGCCGGAAAAGCCGAACTTCCGCGCCACCGTGTCGTCGTGGATCTTGTTCTCCGAGAGCTTCGAGGTGTTGTAGGCCGAGACGCGATAGGTCTGCGCTGCCGTCTTCGAATCCATGGGGTTTCCCCTTATTTCGGTTGTTTTTCCCAGGCAATCGTAGTCGAAGCTGTCCGCGTGGCAAGCCTCTCGTTTTGCTCGCAATTTTCCGCCCGATGGAGTACACGCAGGCCGCGCCCGCGAACCGTTGAATCGATGACTGAATCCACTGCCCCCACCCGCATCTATGTCGACGCCGACGCCTGTCCGGTGAAGGACGAGATCTACCGCGTCGCGATCCGGCTCGGCGTGCCCGTCAGCGTGGTCGCGGGCAATTTCATCCGCGTGCCGCAGGACCCGCTGATCGAGCGCATCGCCGCCGGTTCCGGCATGGACGCCGCCGACGACTGGATCGCCGAACGCGCCCACGCCGGCGACGTCGTGATCACGGCCGACATTCCCCTGGCGAGCCGCTGCGTCAAGGCCGGCGCCGATGTGATCGCGCCAAATGGAAAACCGTTCACGGAACAGTCGATCGGCATGACGCTGGCGGTACGCAATCTGATGACCGATCTGCGTTCGTCCGGTGAAATCACCGGCGGGCCGAAATCCTATTCGCCGCGCGACCGCTCGACGTTTCTGTCGACGCTCGACCAGACCATCCGCCGCATCCAGCGCCGCCGCGCCGAGCAGGCGACGACGAACCAGCAAAGTTAGCGCGATGGCTCCGCCTCCTCTCATCCAGCTCAAGGACATCAGCCTGACCTTCGGCGGCACGCCGCTGCTGTCGGGTGTCGAGCTGTCGGTCTCCGCGGGCGAGCGCGTCTGCCTGATCGGCCGCAACGGCTCCGGCAAGTCGACGCTGCTGCGGATCGCCGCAGGCCTGGTCGAGCCCGATGCGGGCAGCCGTTTCGTGCAGCCCGGCGCCACCATCCGCTATCTGCCGCAGGAGCCGGATTTCGGCGAGCACAAGACGACACTGTCCTATGTCGAGGCCGGCCTCGGCCCCGGCGACGATCACTACCAGGCGCGCTATCTGCTCGAACAGCTCGGCCTGACCGGCGAGGAAGATCCTGCGCATGTCTCCGGCGGCGAGGCGCGCCGCGCGGCGCTGGCGCGGGTGCTGGCGCCCTCACCCGACATCCTGCTGCTCGACGAGCCGACCAACCATCTCGACCTGCCGACCATCGAATGGCTCGAAGGCGAACTGGAAAGCCGCCGCTGCGCGCTGGTCCTGATCAGCCATGACCGCCGCTTCCTGACCAACCTGTCGCGCTCGACCGCCTGGCTCGACCGCGGCCAGATCCGCCAGATCGACCGCGGCTTCGGCGCTTTCGAGGCGTGGCGCGACGAGGTGCTGGAGGAAGAAGAGCGCGAGCAGCACAAGCTCGACCGCAAGATCGTCAACGAGGAGCACTGGCTGCGCCACGGCGTCTCCGGCCGCCGCAAGCGCAACGTCAAGCGGCTCGGCAATCTGTTTGCGCTGCGCGACCAGCGCCGCAACTATCGCGGCGCCACCGGCAATGCCACGCTCGCCGCCGCCGAGGCCGAGAAATCCGGGCGCCTGGTGATCGAGGCCAAAAGCATCGCCAAGGCGTTTGGCGAGCGCAAGATCGTCGACGGCTTCTCGACCCGGATCCAGCGCGGCGACCGGCTCGGCATCGTCGGCCCGAACGGCGCCGGCAAGACCACGCTGGTGCATCTGTTGATCGGCAACGATCCGCCCGACTCCGGGACGGTACGGCTCGGCGCCAATATCGAGATGGCGACACTCGACCAGCACCGCGAGAGCCTCGATCCGAAGCTGACGCTCGCCGAAGCCCTGACCGGCGGCCGCGGCGATCACGTGATGGTCGGCGACAAGTCGAAGCACGTGATCGGCTACATGAAGGACTTCCTGTTCGCGCAGGAGCAGCGCGGCACGCCGCTCGAAGCGCTCTCCGGCGGCGAGCGCGGCCGCCTGATGCTGGCGCGCGCGCTGGCAAAGCCGTCGAACCTGCTCATCCTGGACGAACCGACCAACGACCTCGATCTGGAAACTCTCGACGTGCTCGAGGAGATGCTCGGCGACTATGACGGCACCGTGATCCTGATCAGCCATGACCGCGACTTCCTCGATCGCGTCGTGACATCGGTGATCGTGCCGGAAGGCCAGGGACGCTGGATCGAATATGCCGGCGGCTACTCGGACATGCTGGCGCAGCGCGGCGCCGACGTGAAGCGTGAGACGATCAAGACGGAGGTCGTGGCCGAGGAAAAGAAGGAAGCCAGGGCCGCGGTGCCCGCTGCCGCGCCAAAACGCCGGCTGAACTTCAACGAGAAGCACGCGCTCGAGACGTTGCCGAAGACGATCGACAAGCTCCACGCCGAGATCGCAAGGCAGCAGAAGCTGCTCGACGATCCCGACCTCTATGCGAGGGATCGCAAGAAGTTCGACGCCGCTTCCGCCGCGATCGCCAAGGCGCAGCAAGAACTCGCCGCCGCCGAGGACCGCTGGCTCGAGCTCGAAGTGCTGCGCGAAGAGATCGAACAGGCTTGATGTGTAGGATGGGTAGAGCGCAGCGAAACCCATCATGCCGCATACGGATAAACGCCGATGGGTTTCGCTTCGCTCTACCCATCCTACGAGGCCGGAGAAGAAGGACAGATCATGACCACGCCCCTCGCCGCCAAGATCGCCAAGGACTACGGCACGCCCTGCGCCGTGATCGACATGGACCGGGTCGAGCGCAACATCGCGCGGATCCAGAAGGCCTGCGACGAGGCCGGCATCGCCAACCGGCCGCACATCAAGACCCACAAGAATCCGATGCTGGCGCAGCTTCAGATCAAGGCCGGCGCCAAGGGCATCACCTGCCAGAAGCTCGGCGAGGCCGAGATCATGGCGGAGAGCGGCATCGACGACATCCTGATCAGCTACAACATTCTGGGCGAGGAGAAGCTGGGCCGGCTCGGCGCGCTGCAAAGACGCGTTCGCATGATCGTCGCCGCCGACAATCCTGTCACGATCGCCGGCCTGCCCAAGGCCGCCGAGATTGCCGGGCGCAATCTCGAGGTCGTGGTCGAATGCGACACCGGCCGCAAGCGCGCCGGCGTCGAGACCCCGGCCGAGGCGATCGCGCTGGCGCGCGAGATCGCAGCCTCGAAGGGCCTGCACTTCGCGGGCTTCATGCTGTATCCGACCGAGACCGGCTGGGCGGACGCGCAGAAGTTCTATGACGAGGCGCTGGCCGGCGTGCGCGCCCACGGCCTCGATGCGACCATCGTCTCCACCGGCGGCACGCCGAACCTGAAGAACCTCGGCAAACTGAAGGGCGGCACCGAGCATCGTTTCGGCACCTATATCTACAACGACCGCATGCAGGTCGCGGCCGGCAGCGCGACCTGGGACGACTGCGCCCTGCACATCTATTCCACCGTGGTCAGCCGCGCCGGTCCCGAGCGCGGCATCCTCGATGCCGGCTCCAAGACGCTGACCACGGATACCGGCGGCCTCGAAGGCCATGGCCTGATCCTCGAACATCCCGAGGCCAAGATCGCGCGTTTCGCCGAGGAGCACGGCTTCCTCGATCTCTCCGGCAGCAATGAGCGGCCCAATGTCGGCGAGGTCGTGCGCGTGGTGCCGAACCATGTCTGCGTCGTCGTCAACATGATGGACGAAGTCGTGATGGTGCGCGGCGACGAGATCATCGGCGCGTTGCCGGTGACGGCGCGCGGCAAGTTGCGTTAGCCGACACGGTAGGATGGGTAGAGCGCAGCGAAACCCATCATGTTTCCGCAGGCATCAAGGGCGATGGGTTTCGCTGCGCTCTACCCATCCTACGCATCTACCCGCGCATGAGCGCCTGCAACTCCTGATCCAGCGCCGAACGAAACACCTCGATCGGCCGCGCCAGGCGGCCGGCGGGCGGACGGTGCACGATCCAGGCGCGCACCGCGGGATTGAAATCCCGGATTCGCACCGTCTTCAGCCGGCTGCGGATCGCACTGCGCCTGACCGCGACCGGCGTCACGACGCCGATGCCGAGCCCGCGCGCGACCAGCGACAACCGCAATTCGCTGTCCAGCGCCTCGACCGCGACGTTGAACGGCAGATGCGCCGCCTCGAAATGCCGCTTCAGGGTCTGGCGGAAGCCGCAGCCATCTTGATTCATCACCCACCCCATCCGGGACAACCATTCGAGGTCGACGGATTTCGGCAGCTTGGTGTCGCGCGCGACGACGAAGACGACGGGCTGTGCGCCGAGATCATCCGCGGCGAGGTCTGCCGGCGGCGTGGTGCCGTCGGGCAGGCAGATCGCGGCAGCGTCGAGTTCATTGCGCGAGACGGCTTCGATCTGGTGCGGCGACAAGCCCGCCACGACCCGCACCACCAGCGCGGGGAATTCGCCACGCACGGCATCGAGCGGCCCCGCCAGGCCGGCCTCCGACAGATAAGGCGTCAGGCCGAGCCTGAGCTCGCCGCGCACCACGCCGTCATTGGCGACGCCCGACTTGAGGTCCTCGAGCATCCGCAGCACGCGACGGCCGCGTTCATAGGCCTCATGGCCGGCCGCGGTCGGCCTTAACGGCTTCGACAACCGGTCGAGCAACTGCGCACCGAGCATCTCCTCGAGATTCTGGATCCGCCGCGTCACGCCAGGCTGGGTCAGGTTCAGCCGCGCCGACGCAGCGACGATCGATCCGGTTTCCACCACGGCGACGAATGCCACAAGGTCATGGGTGTTCATAACAAACTCGCATAGTCTGCATCATCTTATTTGAATTGTAGCATATTATCCCGATCCCCTAAAGGGGGCCTCGCCATTCCATCGCGAGGTTCCATGACCATTTCCGAAGCCACGAAAATCTCCCCGGCGCGCACTGCCTCGGTGCGCCCCCTGATCTGGATCGGGGCCATCACGACCGGCACCGTCGTCACCAACCTGTTCGCCCCGCAGATCCTGGTCGGACTGATCAGCCGTTCGCTCGGCATGACCACGCTCCAGGCCGGGCTGATCTCGACATTGACCCTGCTCGGCTACGCGCTCGGGCTGTTGCTGCTGGTGCCGCTGGTCGATCTGGTCGAGAACAAACGGCTGATCCTGCGCACGCTGGCCTGCGCCATCGTGGCCGCGATCGGCACTGCGATGGCGCCAACGCCGGTGATCCTGCTCGCCGCCACCTTCGTGCTGGGCGCGTCGTGCGCCGCGATCCAGATGGTGGTGCCGCTGGTGGCGTCGATGGTCCCGCCGGAGCGCCGGGGACAGGCGATCGGCGACGTCATGAGCGGGTTGATGATCGGCATCCTGCTGTCGCGGCCGGCGGCAAGCGTGATCGCCGACAGCTGGAACTGGCGCGGCTACTACATCACGTCGGCCGTGTTGATGACCGTGCTTGCCGGCGCGTTGGCGCGCTATCTGCCGAGCTTGCAGCCGGCGGCGAAGGCCAGCTACGGCGCGCTGCTGCGGTCGTTTCCAGACCTGTTGCGCGAGGAGCCGGTGCTGCGCGTTCGGTCCTGGACCGCGGCGCTGGTGATGGCGTCGTTCACCGCGTTCTGGGCCGCGGTCGCGCTCCGCCTGCCGGATGCGCCGTTCAGGCTCGACGCCAGGGGCATCGCGCTGTTCGCGCTGATCGGCGTCGCCGGCGCCACCGCGACACCGCTCGCCGGCCGCTGGGGCGACAGGGGCTTCGCGCGACCGCTCCTGATCATCGCGCACCTGATGATCATCGGCGCGCTGGCGCTGTGCGCCTGGGCTGGCGTGATGGAATCGCGAGCCACGGCCCTGACGCTGCTGGGCATCGGCGCCGTGCTGCTCGACTTCGGCATCACCACGGATCAGACGCTCGGCCGCCGCGCCGTCAATTTGCTGCGGCCGGAGGCGCGCGGCCGGATCAACGGGCTGTTCGTCGCGCTGTTCTTCATCGGCGGCGCGGTTGGCGCGGCGGCGGCGTCCGCGGCGTGGAGTTTTGGCGGCTGGAGCGCGGTGTGCGCTGTGGCTGCGACTTTCGGCGCACTTGGCTTGATCACCGATCTCGCGACGAGGACAGGTTCGGAGTGAACCACGCTTTGTAGGATGGGTAGAGCGAAGCGATACCCATCACGTCTCCACGCAGAGCGAAGTTGATGGGTGTCGCTTCGCTCTACCCATCCTACGATTTCCGTGCGAGCCAACTCAAAGCGCCCTTCCCGGCAGCGACGCCGGTCGCGAACGACGCCTGCAACAGATAGCCGCCGGTCGGCGCTTCCCAGTCGAGCATCTCGCCGGCGGCGAAGACGCCTGGCAGCCGGCGCAGCATGAAATGCGCGTCGAGCTCATCGAACCTGATGCCGCCGGCGCTCGAGATCGCGCGCCCGATCGACGCCACGCCGGATAGCTCGATCGGCACCGCGTTGACCAGCGTGGCAAGCTCGGCCGGCGGCAGCGTGGCCAGCGATCGGCCGGAGGCGGCGGCTGCCTCCTGCAACAGCCCAATCCCGACCGGCGAGAGCTGCGCCGCCTTGCGCAGGAAGTTGGAGAAGGTCTGCTTGCCCCTCGGCGCCGACAGCCGCAAGACCAGTTCGTCGCGTGCCGCGTCTGGCCGCAGCGCCACGTTGAGCACAGCCCGGCCCTTCGCCAGCACCGCGTCGCGCAGTTCGGCCGACAAGGCGTAGATCGCGCCGCCCTCGATGCCCGTGCGGGTCACGATCGCCTCGCCGCGCACCGTATGCGGGCCGACCGTGAGCGCGACGCCTTTCAGCGGCTGCCCTTCGAACCGGTCGCGAAAGATCTTCGACCATGCGACCAAAAAACCGGAATTGGCCGGCTTCATCGGCGCCACGGCAACGCCATTCGCGGCAAGAATGTCCGCCCACGCACCATCCGAGCCGAGCCGCGGCCAGCTGGCACCGCCGAGTGCGAGCACGATGGCGTCCGCGCTCACCGCGCGCCGGCCGTCAGATGTCTCGAACAGCAGTGCACCCTGCGCATCCCATCCGACCCAGCGATGCCGGAACGCGAATCCGACGTCCGCTGCATCGAGCCGCCGCAGCCAGGCGCGCAGCAAGGGCGATGCCTTGAAGGCTTTCGGGAAGACACGGCCGCTGGTGCCAACGAATGTCGGCTGCCCCAGCCCATCGCTCCAGGCGCGCAAGGCATCAGGCGGGAATGCCTCGACGGGAGCCTTCAGGCGCGGCATCGCCTCGCGATAGCGCGCAAGGAAATCCGGCAGCGGCTCGGAGTGGGTGAGATTGAGCCCGCCGCGGCCGGCCATCAGCAACTTGCGGCCCGCCGACGGCATTGCATCGTGGACGATGACCTGTGCACCGCCCGCCGCGAGCACCTCCGCCGCCATCAGGCCGGCGGGACCGGCTCCGATGACGGCGATACGCATGCTCAGAGCTTGATCCCGGCCCGCGCGGCGGCCTGGGCGACGTATTTCTGGGTCTGCTCGAATGCGCCTTGCAGCGCCTTCGCGGTCGACATGTCGCTGATGTCCTTGAAATGCGCGGCGATGCCGTCGGGCGTCCATTCGGACTGCGGCAGGTTGACGCCTTCGGTCTCCAGCACGCGGATCACGGCGAACGAGCCGGCGCCGGCGCCCATGATGGTGCGGGTCGGCGCATCCTCCGAGAGCAGGAATTCCACCGCCGGCGTGATCGCCTCCGGCTTCATCAACTGGAGCGCCTGCGGCGGCAGCAGTTCCTCGGTCATGCGGGTCGCCGCCGTCGGCGAGATGGTGTTGACCTTGATGTTGTTCTTGCGGCCCTCTTCGGCGAGCACGTTCATCAGGCCGACCATGCCGGCCTTCGCCGCGCCGTAATTGGCCTGGCCGAAATTGCCGAACAGGCCGGACGAGGAGGTCGTCAGCACGATGCGGCCATAGTTGCGCTCGCGCATGCCGGCCCACACCGCCTTGCAGCAGTAGAACGTGCCGGTCAGGTGCACGCCGAGCACCTTGTCCCAGTCGGCGACCTCGAGCTTGGTGAACGACTTGTCGCGCAGGATGCCGGCATTGGCGCAGAGCAGATCGACACTGCCCCACTCCTTGGTGGCGCGCTCGACCATCGCGGTAACCTGTTCGAAGTTCGAGACGTCGGCGCCGTCAGCCATCGCGGTGCCGCCGGCCTTGCGGATCTCCTCGACCACGGTCTCGGCCGGCGACAGCGAACCGCCGGTGCCGTCGCGCGCGCCACCGAAATCGTTGACCACGACCTTGGCGCCGCGGCTGGCCAGCCCCAGCGCATGCGCCCGTCCGAGACCGTTGCCCGCGCCAGTGACGATAGCGACGCGTCCGTCAAACCTGATTGCCATGCCGTTGATTCCTGTTCTTCCCTTCTCCCCTTGTGGGAGAAGGTGGCGTAGGCGGCCTACGGCCGCCGTCCTTGATATAACGCCGACGCGCAGCGTCGGCTGCGGCGCGCCGGATGAGGGGTCTGTCTCCGCGAGCGCATGTGAGAGTCTTTGCGTGGAGACAGACCCCTCACCCGGCTTCGCGTGCCGCGAAGCCACCCTCTCCCACAAGGGGAGAGGGTGGAAACGCTCGCGATTGGCAGCTTTTGAGCAGCGATGGATGGCCGGGTCAAGCCCGGCCGGGGGCATCAAGGCCCCGCGCTTGGGCGCGCTAGACGTCGGGGGTCATCGACCCGCAGGGCTTCAGGCTCTTGAGCAGATGCCCGCTCCAGCACTCGTGGTGTTCCTGCGCGTAGCTGATCGAGCCGATCGCAAGCAACGCGACCACGACAAGTCCGGCGACGATGTTCTGCACCATGGCTGCCACTCCCGGGACCGCACCGCCTAAAGGCGACATGATGGACACCGGGAATCAAAGCCGTCAATCCGCTACTTCGACGAAGCGGGCTCGCTCCACCTCCCTCCGCTTGAAGGGAAAGGTGGAGCTACTCAACTTTCTCTCAGCTGAAATAGATCAGGCCGAGCCAGTCGGCGACCAGCGCGGGCTTCTCCTCGCCCTCGATCTCCACCGTGACGTTCGTGCGCGACAGCAGCTCCTTCGGCTTGCGCAGCGTGGCTTCGGCGAGCACGAAGCGGCCGCGGACACGCTTGCCCGTGCGGACCGGCGAGATGAAGCGCAGCTTGTCGAAACCATAATTGACGCCCATCGCGGTGCCTTCGAGCACCGGCATCACCTCGTAGGACATGATTGACAGCAGCGACATCGTGAGGAAGCCGTGCGCGATCGTGGTGCCGAAGGCGGTCTCCTTCTTGGCGCGCTCGGGATCGACGTGGATGAACTGGTGATCCTCGATCACGTCGGCGTAGGTATTGATGCGCCCCTGATCGAGCACGTGCCACGAGGACACGCCGATCTCCTTGCCAACCATGCCCTGGTAGGTTTCCAGCGACACCGGCGGCTTCTTCCAGACTTCATTCATTGGCTGACCTCCTAACCGGAGGTCCGCACCTTCTGCAGCTCCGGAAACTCTTCCTCGCGGAACTCGGCTCCGCGCAACACATCTGAGCGATTATCGTCATGTTCGAGCCGGCGCAACTGCACCCGGCGGATTTTTCCGGAGATCGTCTTCGGCAGTTCGGTGACCAGCTCGATCTTGCGGATGCGCTTGAACGGCGCGAGCCGCGTATGCAGGTGCTGGAAGATCGACAGCGCCGTCTCCGGACTGCGCTCGACACCTGAGACCAGCAGCACATAGGCCTTGGGGATCGCGAGCCGGATCGGGTCCGGGCTCGGCACCACGGCGGCTTCGGCCACTGCATCGTGCTCCAGCAGCACGCTCTCCAGCTCGAACGGCGAGATGCGGTAATCGGATGATTTGAACACGTCGTCGGTGCGGCCGACGAAGGTCAGATAACCCTCGTCGTCGGTGAACACCACGTCGCCGCTGCGATAGATCTCGCCGTCCGTCCCAATGAGCTTGCCGTCGTCGCCCTGATAGCCCTGCATCAGCCCCGCCGGCCGGTTGGCACCGAGCAGCAAGGTCACCTCGCCTTCCTTGGCGGCATGGCCGTCATTGTCGGTGACCTGCACGCGATAGCCGGGCAGCGGCCGGCCCATCGAGCCGACCTTGACCTTCTGGCCCGGCGAGTTGCCGGCCAGCGCCGTGGTCTCGGTCTGGCCGTAGCCGTCGCGGATGGTCAGGCCCCAGGCCGATTTGACCTGGTCGATGATCTCGGGATTGAGCGGCTCGCCGGCGCCGCAGACTTCACGCAGTGAGACCTTGAAGCTCGCGAGGTCTTCCTGGATGAACATCCGCCACACCGTCGGCGGCGCGCACAGCGTGGTGACGCCGCAGCGGCCGATGATCGAGAGCAGCCCCTTAGCCTCGAAGCGCGGCTGGTTGGCGATGAAGATCGTTGCGCCGGCATTCCACGGCGCGAAGAAGCAGCTCCAGGCATGCTTGGCCCAGCCGGGCGACGAAATATTGAGATGGACGTCGCCGGGCTGCAAGCCGATCCAGTACATGGTCGAGAGATGGCCGACCGGATAGCTGCGCTGGCTATGCCGCACCAGCTTTGGTTTGGCCGTGGTGCCCGAGGTGAAATAGAGCAGCATCGGGTCGTCGGCGTTGGTCGGGCCGTCTGCCGTGAAGGCATCGGACGCCTTGGTCGCCTGCTCGAACGGCAGCCAGCCGTCCTGCGCCTGCGAGGCGCCAACCACGATGCGGACCAGCTTGTCGCCGCCGAGGCCAGCGAACTTGGCGACCTGATCCTGGGTGGCAACGACTGCCTTGGCCTTGCCGCGGTCGAGCCGATCGCGCAATTCATCCGCGGTCAGCAGCGTGGTCGCGGGAATCACGACGACGCCGAGCTTCATCGCCGCCAGCATGGTCTCCCATAGCGGCACCACATTGCCGAGCAGCAGCAACAGATGATCGCCGCGCTTCAGCCCCTGCGCGCGCAGGAAATTTGCAACCTGGTTGGAGCGGCGCGACAGCTCGGCAAACGTCAGCTTGGTCTCGTTGCCGCTCGCGGTATCGACGATCCACAGCGCCGGACGGTCGCGGCTGTCGGGCGCTGTCGCGAGCTCCGCATCGAACCAGTCCAGCGCCCAGTTGAACGGCGCCGGATCGGGCCAGCGGAAATCCCTCACCGCGGTGTCGTAGTCGGTGCGGTGCTTGAGCAGAAAGGCGCGTGCGTCTTGAAATGTGGTCATCCGGCTTCACCACGTATGCTGACGTCATCCTGAGGAGCCGCGCCTTGCGCGGCGTCTCGAAGGATGGCCACAGACACCGTCTTTCCGTCCTTCGAGGCTCGCTCCGCTCGCACCTCAGGATGACGGCGATTTACTTCGGGGCAAGAGCCCTAACGTGCTGGATAATCCCGGAAAAGTCGACCCCGCCGTGGCCCGACGTGTCGAAGGTCTTATAGATCTCCTGCGCGTGCTGGCCGAGCGGTGTAGCGGCACCGGCAGCCTTGGCGGCGTCCTGGGCCAGCGTCAGGTCCTTGAGCATCAGGTTGGTGGCGAAACCGGGCTTGTAGTCGTTGTTTGCCGGCGAGGTCGGCACCGGGCCGGGAACCGGGCAGTAGGTGGTCAGCGACCAGCACTGCCCCGACGAGGTCGAGGCGACGTCGAACAGCGCCTGGTGCGACAGGCCGAGCTTCTCGGCCAGCACAAAGGCTTCGCCGACCGCGATCATCGAAATGCCGAGGATCATGTTGTTGCAGATCTTGGCCGCCTGCCCCGCGCCGCCGGCGCCGCAATGCACGATCTTCTTGCCCATGTTGGCCAGCATCGGTTGGGCCCCCGCGAAGGCGTTCGGCTCACCACCGCACATGAAGGTCAGCGTCGCGCCCTTGGCGCCGCCGGTGCCGCCGGAGACCGGCGCGTCGACCGAGGCCATGCCATGCTTGGCCGCGAGCGCATGCGCCTTGCGGGCGCTCTCGACGTCGATGGTCGAGGAATCGATCAGCAGTGCGCCTTTTTTGGCCTTCGGCGAAATGTCTTCATAGACCGAAAGCACGTGCTTGCCGGCGGGCAGCATGGTGATGACGACGTCAGCGCCCTTCACCGCGGCAACGCCGCTCTCGGCGATCGCAGCGCCATCGCTCTTGGCCTGGTCGCGCGAGGCCGCGACCAGATCGAACGCGGTCACCTTGTGGCCGGCCTTGATCAGATTGGCCGCCATCGGCCCGCCCATGTTGCCGAGCCCGATGAATGCGACGTTTGCCATGGAAGATCCTCCGCTTGCGACGTTTCTATTTGCTGTCAGGGAATGTCAGTTCGTCGGCGCCGATCCCGGCGAAGTAAGGCGCGAGCAGCTCCGGCGTCACGTCCTCGATCCGCGCGGGTGACCATTTCGGATTGCGGTCCTTGTCGATGACAGCGGCGCGCACGCCCTCGCGGAAATCGTCGCTGGCGAACACTTCGAGCGCCGCGCGATATTCGCGCACCAGGCATTCTTCCAGCGTCACGGTCGCGCGTCCGAGCCGCAGCAGCTTCAGCGTCACCACCATGCCGCGCGGCGATTTCTCGCCGAGCGTCTTCAGCGTGGCCTGCGCCAGCTCCGAGTCGTCGGCCTTCAGCGCGTCGACGATGTCTTCCATCCGGCCGCGCGCGAACCAGCCGTCGATCCCGGCCTGCAACGCAGCCACGGGACCCGCCTTCTCGCCGGTCGCAAAGCCCGCGATCAGCCGGTCGATCTCGGACGAGTTCGTCCCCGGCGCGGCCTTGGTCAGCGCCTCCCGCAGTGCCGGCAGCTTTGCGCTCGGTACCACCGCGTCGGCGAACTTCGCATAGATCGCGTCCGGACCATTCATGGTGGTGCCGGTGAGGCCAAAATACGTGCCCAACTCGCCCGGCGTGCGCGACAGCAGATAGGTGCCGCCGACATCGGGGAAGAAGCCGAGCCCGACTTCCGGCATCGCGAGCTTGGTCTTCTCGGTCACGACGCGGTGGCGGCCATGCGCCGACAGTCCGACGCCGCCGCCCATCACCAGGCCATCCATGAACGCGACATACGGCTTCGGATACTTCGCGATCCGCGCATTCATGATGTATTCCTGGCGCCAGAACCGCTTGCCGAGGTCTCCCTTTGCCTTCGAGCTTTCCCAGAGCCCGCGAATGTCGCCGCCCGCGCACAGCCCGCGCTCGCCGGCGCCTTCGAGCAGCACCACCGCGACATCAGGATCATGCTCGAACCGGTCGAGCGCGGCGTCGACCCCCTCGGACATCTCCAGACTGAGCGCGTTGATCGCCTTCGGCCGGTTCAGCCTGATGACGCCGAGCGCACCTTCGCGGCGGACGATCAGATCGCCCTCTGCGGCCGCCACATCGTTCATCGCGCGCCCTCGATCAATTTGCGCGACACGATCAGCCGCATGATTTCATTGGTGCCTTCGAGGATCTGGTGCACGCGCAGATCGCGCACGATCTTCTCGACGCCATATTCGCTGAGATAGCCGTAGCCGCCATGCAGTTGCAGCGCCTGGTTGGCGACCTCGAAGCCGACATCGGTGCCGAAGCGTTTCGCCATCGCACACAGCATCGAGGCGTCCGCATCCTTGCGGTCGAGCGCGGCGGCTGCGCGCCACAGGAAGGTGCGTGCGGCCTCCAGTTCGGTTGCCATGTCGGCGACCTTGAATTGCAGCGCCTGGAATTCGTCGAGCCGCTTTCCGAACGCCTTGCGGTCCTTCATGTAGGCCAGCGCCTTGTCGAGCGCCGCCTGCGCGCCGCCGAGCGAGCACGCCGCGATGTTGAGCCGGCCGCCGTCGAGCCCGGCCATCGCGATCTTGAAGCCGATGCCCTCCTCGCCGAGCCGGTTGTCGACCGGCACGCGCGCATTCTCGAATATCACGGCGCGGGTCGGCTGTGCGTTCCAGCCCATCTTGCGCTCGTTGTTGCCGAACGACACGCCCGGCGTCTTGCCGTCGATCACGATGGTCGAGACGCCGCCGGGGCCGTCGCCGCCGGTGCGCACCATCGCCACCAACAGGTCAGTGCTGCCGGCGCCGGAGATGAACTGCTTCTGGCCGTTGAGCACGTAGTGATCACCGTCGCGCACCGCGCGGGTGCGCAAAGCGGCGGCGTCGGAGCCGGCGCCCGGCTCGGTCAGGCAATAGCTCGCGAGCAGCTCCATGGTGCAGAGCTTCGGCAGCCATTTGTGGCGCTGGGTGTCGTTGCCGTAAGCATCGATCATCCAGGACGCCATGTTGTGGATCGAGATGAACGACGACACCGTCGGGCACCCCGTCGCCAGCGCCTCGAAGATCAGCGCGGCGTCGAACCGCGTCATCGCCGAGCCGCCGACGTCGTCCTTGATGTAGATGCCGCCGATGCCGAGGCCGGCGGCCTCGCGCATCACATCCACCGGAAAGTGCTTTGTCTCGTCCCATTCGAGCGCGTGCGGCGCGATCTTCTCGGCCGCAAACGCCCGCGCCATGTCGCGAACCGCGATCTGGTCCTCGTTGAGAGCGAACTGCATTATGGTTTGCTCACTGTTGTCGTCATTGCGAGGAGCGAAGCGACGAAGCAATCCATTCTTCCGTTCCGCGGGGACATGGATTGCGTCGCTGTGCTCGCAATGACGGCCTGGGCTACACCATCACTTCATCGTCGGGATCGAGAACTCCGCGCCGTCCTTGACGCCGGACGGCCAACGCGAGGTCACCGTCTTGGTCTTGGTGTAGAAGCGGATCGAGTCCGGACCGTGCTGGTTGAGGTCACCGAAGCCGGACTTCTTCCAGCCGCCGAAGGTGTAGTAGGCGATCGGCACCGGGATCGGCACGTTGATGCCGACCATGCCGACATTGACCTTGGCCGCGAAGTCGCGCGCCGCGTCGCCGTCGCGGGTGAAGATCGCAACGCCGTTGCCGTAATCGTGCTCCGACGGCAGCGCCAGCGCCTCGTGGTAGTCATGGGCGCGCACCACCGAGAGCACCGGCCCGAAGATCTCTTCCTTGTAGATCCGCATGTCCTTGGTGACGTTGTCGAACAGCGAACCGCCGAGATAGAAGCCCTTCTCGTAGCCCTGCATCTTGAAGCCGCGGCCGTCGACCGCCAGCGTGGCGCCCTCCTTGATGCCGATGTCGATGTAGCTCTTGACCTTCTCGACCGCCTCGCGGGTCACCAGCGGGCCGTAATCGGCCGACGGATCGACCGAGGTGCCGATCTTGAGCGACTCGACGCGCGGGATCAGCTTCTCCATCAGCCGATCGGCGGTGGTCTTGCCGACCGGGACCGCGACCGACACCGCCATGCAGCGCTCGCCGGCCGAGCCGTAGCCCGCGCCGATCAGCGCATCGACGGTCTGGTCCATGTCGGCGTCAGGCATGATGATGGCATGGTTCTTGGCACCGCCGAAGCACTGGCAGCGCTTGCCGGTCTGCGCCGCGCGCTCGTAGATGTATTGCGCGATCGGCGTCGAGCCGACGAAGCCGACCGCCTTGATATCGGGATCGTCGAGGATGGCGTCGACCGCCTCCTTGTCGCCGTTGACGACGTTGAGGATGCCGGCCGGCAGGCCCGCTTCGATCATCAGTTCGGCGAGCTTCATCGGTACGCCGGGATCGCGCTCCGACGGCTTGAGGATGAAGGCGTTGCCGCAAGCGATGGCGGGCGCGAACTTCCACATCGGGATCATCGCCGGGAAGTTGAACGGCGTGATGCCGGCGACGACGCCGAGCGCCTGCCGCATCGAGTAGATGTCAATGCCGGGACCCGCGCCCTCGGTGTACTCGCCCTTCATCAGATGCGGGATGCCGCAGGCGAACTCGGCGACCTCGAGGCCGCGCTGGATATCACCCTTGGCGTCGGGCACCGTCTTGCCGTGCTCGCGCGCCAGCAATTCGGCGAGCTTGTCGTAGTCGCGCTGCACCAACTCGACGAACTTCATCATGACGCGGGCGCGGCGCTGCGGATTGGTGGCAGCCCATTCCGGCTGCGCCGCCTTGGCGTTCTCGACCGCGGCGCGGACTTCGGCCTTGGAGGCCAGCGCGACCTTGGCCTGGACCTCACCGGTCATCGGCTCGAAGACGTCTGCCGTACGGCCCGACGCGCCCTTGACCTCCTTGCCACCGATGAAATGTCCGACTGAGCGCATGGATAACCTCCCTTGGGACCGGAATCGCCGCTCCGCGCGGCGAGATCGCTTTACAAACCCTAATGACCCTGCATTTTATAGGATTCAAGTCCGATAAATTGCACCATAGATGTGCGGAAATGCAGGATCAAGGCGGCGACACGATCGACTGGGACGACTTCCGTTTCGTGCTTGCGATCGTGCGCGGCGGATCGGTGTCGGCTGCCGCCAAGCAGCTCGGCGTCGATCATGCCACAGTGATCCGCCGTGTCGACCGGCTGGAGCGCCACCTCTCCGCAAAACTGTTTGATCGGCGCAAGACCGGCTACCTGCTGACCGAGGCCGGCCAGCGCGTCGCCGACAGCGCCGAGGCGATGGAATCCACCATCGTTGCCAACCAGGAGGCGGTCGGCGGCTCCCGCGCCCATCTCACCGGCACGGTGCGGATCGGCGCGCCCGACGGTTTTGGCAGTCACTTCCTGGCCTCGCGGCTGGTCAAGTTCACCGAGCGGTATCCCGATCTCGATTTACAGCTCGTCGCCACTGCGCGGCTGTTCTCGCTCTCCAAGCGCGAGGCCGACATCGCGATCAGCCTGACCATGCCGAAGGAAGGCCGCATCGTCGGCCGCAAGCTGCTCGACTACACGCTCGGGCTTTATGCCGCACCCCGCTATCTCGCGCAGGCGCCTGCCATTGCATCGCGCGCCGACCTGCCGCGGCATCGCTTCGTCGGTTACATCGAGGAACTGCTGTTCACCCCGGAACTGGACTATCTGCCGCAGGTCTCGCCGAAGATCTCCGCCAAATTCCGCAGCGCCAATCTGATCGCGCAGCTCAACGCCACCATCGCGGGCTTCGGCATCGCCGTGCTGCCGCACTTCATGGCGTCGACACATCCCGAGCTGCAACCGGTGCTGCCTGACGAGGTGCGGATCTCGCGCACCTTCTGGCTGCTGATGCACGCCGACAGCAAGGACCTCGCCCGCATCCGCGCGGTGGCGGATTACATCTACGAGACCGTAGAAGCCGATCGCGCGCTGTTCGGCGGGGTGTAATCTCTCCGTCGTCCCGGCGATGGGGAGATAGGCTGCCTAATTCACCTTCTTCTTCGCCGGCGCCTTCGCCGCGGCGGCTCGTCCCAGCACCGCCTCGCGGCCAGCCGACAGGATCTCGTCAGACATCTCGCCATTGCCGGCGATCCGCGACATCACGATGGTGCCCATCATGGTCGCCAGGGTCGCCATCGCCTGCTTGCGCGCGGCCTTGCGCGGCATGTCCTGGATCTGGTCGGCAATCATCTCGATCATCTGGTCGAGCTTGAGCGCAAATGCCTTGCGGGTCTTCGGGCTCTCGCGGGCGATTTCGGCGCCGAGCGCCGGCACCGCGCAGCCCTGGCCGGGCTCGTCGCGATGCAGCGTTGTCAGGTAGCCGTCCACGATCAAGGCAAGCCGCTTCTCCGGCGGCACCTCGGCCGTGACCTTGCGCCAGCGCTCATTGGCGCGGTCCATGGCGTAGTTGAAGGCCTCGATCACCAGCGCCTCGCGCGAATCGAAATGCGCGTAGAAGCCGCCATGGGTCAGGCCGGCGTCCTTCATCAGGTCGGCGACACCAATGCCATGGGCGCCCTTCTCGCGCAGCCGCGTCGCGGCCTTCTTCACGATCCGCGCGTGGGTCTCCTGCTTGTGTTCTTTCGAATAGCGCATGCCGGTCTCATGGAATGTTTCTAATCATACAATAGCAGATTTGCGCTGGAAATGCTGTAGTTATTTCGGGTTGGGTTCCCCGCCGAGCATCGAAAATGTCGCAGTCGCGTGCACCGCAAGATTGCCCTTGCCGTCGCGGACGAAGCCCTCGGTGTAGCTGGTCTGGCGACCGAGCTTGATTACCCTGCCCTCCGCCGCGATGGTTCCCGAGCGCACCGACAGCGGACGCAGATAGGTCAGCTTGAGGTCCAGGGTGACGGAGGTCCGCCCGGCCGACAGCACGGTCGAGATCGCGCAGCCCATCGCGGTGTCCAGAAGTGCAGCAGCGGTCGCGCCGTGCAGCAGGCCGATGGTGTTCTCGAGGCTCTCATGCGGATCGAGTTCCATCACGATCCGCCCCTCGTCGACGACGGCCATGCGGAATCCGATCAGTTTCGCCATTGGCGGCGGCGGCAGGCGGCCGTCACGGATCGCGCGCATCGCCTCGATCCCGGACATCGGCATGGCCGCCGCGGCGACCGGTCCCGGCGCCTGCCATTCCACCACGCGCACTCGCTTGAGATCGGACGAGTGAAGATCAATGGTTTCGGCGGCGGTCATGACAGCTCCATTTATATGATGATTATAATTCTATAGATCCGGACCGCGCGACGCAACCACAACCCAGCGCCTTGACAGGGACCCGCTTTGTCCGGGACATGGCGCGATCAATTCCTGCGCCGGGACTTTTCCATGGACATGCTCAATCCCCACTGCGGCATCGCCCGCGACTCTAGAGGCGTCGTCCGCCTCACCATCTGCAACGCCGGCAAGCTGAATATCGTCAGCTCGGCTGTGACCAATGGGGTGCGCGAAGGCTTTGAGCATCTGGCCGCCGACCGCAGCATCCGCGCGGTGATCCTGGCCGGCGAAAGCGAGCGCAGCATGATCGGCGGCGCCGACATCAAGGAGATGGCAACGCTCGATCAGACATCCGCGGAAGCCTTCATCAGCCGCCTGCGCGACCTCTGCGAGGCCGTCCGCAAATTCCCGGCGCCCGTGATTGCGCGCCTGCCCGGCTGGTGCCTCGGTGGCGGCCTTGAGGTCGCGGCCGCCTGCGACGTCCGCGTCGCGGCGCATGATGCGATGTTCGGCATGCCCGAGGTGCGCGTCGGCATCCCCTCGGTGATCCACGCCGCACTGCTGCCGCGCCTGATCGGCTGGGGCCGCGCCCGCTGGCTGATGATGACCGCTGAAAATATCGACGCCCCGACCGCGCTCGCCTGGGGCCTGGTCGATACCGTGGCAAAACCCGGCGGCCTCGATGACGCCGTCGAGCACACCGTAAAAGCGCTGCTGGAATGCGGCCCCGAAGCACTGCGCATCCAGAAGGATCTGCTGCGGCAATGGGAAGAACTGCCGCTGACCGAATCGGTGAACCTCAGTGTCGGTGTGTTCGGAAAGTCATTCCAGACCGGCGAGCCGCAGCGGTTGTTGCAGGGATTCCTGGATCGGAAGCGATAGCCGGACTCCCCGGCACGAAATCTTGTGGCCGCAGCCGGGAGCGCATAGAACTGACGGGATGCGAAGCCGCAAATCGCGCTCCAGGACGCATCGATGATCAGGAAAGGCGACGACGGAGCTTCGGAAAGGCCGGGAACGCCGACGCTTCAGACCGTCGAACGCGCATTCACCTTCCTGGAGCACGTCGCCGCAAGCAGCGATCCACCGACGGTTCAGCAGGTCGCACAAGCCCTGAGGCTGAACATCACGACCTGCTACCATCTGATGCGGACGCTGGTTGCGCGCGGCTATCTGACCAGGCTGAGCAATGGCACGCTGGTCGTCGGCAACTCGATCGGGCCTTTGTACCGCGCCTATCGCTCAAGGCTGAACGAAACGCAGGAACTCTACGAGATCGTCCGCCAACTGGCCGAGAAGACGTCCGAGACGGCTTTCTTTTCCGCACCCGACGGCGACTCCGTGGTCCTGAAGATCCTGGTCGAGGGCAGCTTGCAGTCGCTCAGGGTCGGCGGTCTGTTCGTGGGTGTCACCGGCAACGAGCATCTGCGAGCATCCAGCCGCGCGATCCTTCCTTATCTCGAGCCGGCGCACCGCGATCGCATCGTCAAGAAGTGCTTTCGCGGCTTCACCGAAGAAGGCCGAGCGCGAGCGGCAAAGGGTTTGTCGGCCGCCATGGACGCAACGCGCCAGCGCGGCTGGGCCCTGGACGCCGAGGAGTCGCAGGTTGACGTCACCGGCGTGGCCGTTCCGATTTTCGACGACCGTCAGAATATCTACGGAGCGCTGGGCATCGTCGTGCCGACGACGCGCTGGAAACCTGCGCAGCGCGCGTTGGTCGATGCCGTGTCGAAGGCCGGCGATCGGGCCATCGAGCTCCTGACCTACGCCAAGATCGCCTGATAAGGGCCACGCGTCACGTGAGCCCGCGCGCGAGACCCGTCGGCGTGCCGCGAATGCCGCGCACCGACGGCAGTGCGCGCTCAGGCGGCTTGCCGGCTGGCAAGGAAATCCAGGATTCTCGGGACCACCTGGTCCGGCGCTTCCAGCATCGGGCTGTGGCCGATCTTCTCCAGCCGCACCAGCCGCGCGTTCGGCAGCCCCGCCACGACCTCGTCGGCCCATTCCGGCGGACGCGGCATATCCTCGGTGCCGGAGAACACCAGGGTCGGCGCCTGGATCTGCGGCAGCAAATTGACGGCGCTCTTTCGGTACAGCACGCCGCGGATCGCCGGCCAGAGCGACAGCGTGCCGGCTTCCATCCTGGCCCGCCAGTGATCGAGCACCGCGCGCTTCGACGCGCTGTTCCGCGAAGTCTCGCCGAACATCACGGCCATCAGCGTTTCGAGATTCTCGCCCTTGAAGCCGCCATCCCTCGTGGAAGCCTCCATCCAGGACTCGGCCCACGCCAATTGCTCAGGGGGCTCCCCCCGTGCCGATGACCCGAGCATCGTCAACGACGCCACCAGATCCGGGCGCTTGGCGGCTACGCGAAGCGCGACATCTCCGCCCATCGATTGCGCCACCACATGCACGGATGGCAGCCCGAGCTCGGCGATCAGCGCCTCGATATCCTCGGCACAAGCCTCCATCGTCACCGTCTCGTCGGTGCTCGGCGCACTCAGTCCCTGGCCACGGAAGTCGGGGCAAATCACCCGATAGCGTCCGCGCGCAGCGGCGACCAGGTCCGCGAACATCGTGCGGTCGAGCCACAGCGAATGCAGGCAGAGCACGGCTGGCAAATTGCTCTCACCGGTATCGTCGATCCAGAGGATGGTGTCGCGAATTCGAAGTCCGGTTGTCCGGCTCATGGTGTTCCTCCTGTGCAGGGAGCACGTGCCGTGCCCCCAACGCCTTTGCGCGTTTTTCTGTCGTTGGCCTCGCGAGAGTAGGAAGCAAGCGCGCCTCATGTCAATATTTGAATATAATTTCAAATATTGAAATTCATATGCGTACAAAAGATATGATGCGACGCGCGGGATGCCCCGGTATTCGCTGACATGCTACGCTGAGGGCGATCGAGGTCCGGGATGAACAAAGCAATCTTCGGCAGACATGACGGCGTCTGGCTCAACGAGCCGGAGCACTGGACTGCGGACGGCGATAGCCTCCGTATCGTCACCGGCAATGCCAGCGATTTCTGGCGCGAGACGCATTACGGCTTCACCCGCGACAGCGGGCATTTCCTTGGCTTCCAGACCGCCGACGCCTTCACCGCGGAGCTGCGCGTCCAGGGCAATTTCACCGCACTCTACGATCAGGCCGGCATCATGGTGCGGGTCGACGCGCAGCACTGGGTCAAGGCCGGGATCGAGTTGTCCGACGGCCGTGCGATGCTGTCGAGCGTGCTGACCCACGGGCAATCGGATTGGACGACGGCCCCCTACGCGCACGATGCCGGCGACTTCCGGCTGCGCGCAACGGTTTCGAACGGCGTGCTGCGCCTGCAAGTCTCAACGGACGGCAAGCTTTGGCCGTTAATGCGGCTCGCGCCGTTTCCGAAGGTCAAATCCTATCTGGTGGGGCCGATGGCCTGCACGCCCGAGCGGGCCGGACTCGAGGTCAGCTTCTCCGCGTTCCAACTGACGCCACCGCTCGGCAAGGATCTGCACGATCTCACTTGAGGGACCATCTCGCTCTCTATCCGGGCTGACGGACTGTTGACCACGCGCGCTGGCCCATTAGTCTAGGCTGTCCGCGAGACATAGGCCTCACATCGAGAACGTCGATGGAAGCAGAGGTCTCGCCGATGTCTGCGATCAGACCAAACAAAGAATTCGGGACAAACGCACGGGGTCACCACTCAAGAGCAGCAGGAGGACATATGGTCCAAAAGCGCGACGTTCCCGGTATCCGCCCCTATGATGCTCCCGCCGGCGGCTGGGGTGCCCTCAAGGCCACCGCGATCGCGGTGCGCGATCAGATGGAACTGGTCGAGGCGCCGATCACGCTGCTGCGCACCAACAAGCCCGACGGGTTCGATTGCCCGGGCTGCGCCTGGCCCGACAAGGAGCACACCTCCACCTTCCAGTTCTGCGAAAACGGCGCCAAGGCCGTCACCTGGGAGGCGACCAGCAAGCGCGTCACGCCGGAGTTCTTCGCCGCCCATACCGTCACCGAGCTGCTCGGCTGGAGCGACTTCCATCTCGAGAACGAGGGCCGCCTCACCCACCCGCTCGCCTATGACGCCGCGAGCGACACCTACCAGCCGATCGACTGGGACGACGCGTTCGCGCGGATCGGCGAGACGCTGCGCGCGCTGCCCGATCCCGACATGGCCGAATTCTACACCTCGGGCCGCGCCTCGAACGAAGCCGCCTTCCTGTTCCAGATCTTCGCGCGCGAATACGGCAGCAACAATTTCCCCGATTGCTCGAACATGTGCCACGAGGCGACCAGTGTCGGCCTGCCGCAATCGATCGGCATCGGCAAGGGCACGGTGTCGCTGGACGATTTCGACCATTGCGAGCTGATCATCGCGATGGGCCACAATCCCGGCACCAACCATCCGCGCATGATGGGTACGCTGTGGGAGGTGTCGCGACGCGGCGTGCCGATCATCGTGTTCAATCCCTTGCGCGAGCGCGCGCTGGAGCGCTTTGCCGATCCGCAGGACCCGATCGAGATGGCGACGCTCGGATCGACCCGGATCGCCTCGACCTACTACCAGCCGAAGGTCGGCGCCGACGCCGCGGTGCTCAAGGGCATCATGAAGGCGCTGATCGAGATGGATGATGCGCGCCATGACGTGCTCGATCACGCCTTCATCGCCGAGCACACCAATGGGTACGAGGCGTTCGCCGCCGACCTGCGCGCGACGGCGTGGCCGTCGATCGAAACCGTCTCCGGCTTCAACCGCACCCAGCTCGGCGAGGTCGCCGCCGCCTATGCGAAATCCAACGCCACCATCATCACCTATGGCATGGGCATCACCCAGCACATGCGTGGCACCGACAATGTCCAGCAGATCGCAAACCTGCTGCTGTTGAAAGGCAATTACGGCAAGCCAGGCGCCGGCATCTGCCCGCTGCGCGGTCACTCCAACGTGCAGGGCAACCGCACCGTCGGCATCACCGAGAAGCCCAACATCCCGATGTTCGAAGGCATCGAGCGCACCTTCGGCTTCAAGCCGCCGCGCCATCACGGCCACGACGCGGTCGCGGCGATGGAGGCGATCGACGACGGGAAGTCAAAGGTGCTGATTTGTCTCGGCGGCAATTTTGCCATCGCGCTGCCCGATCCCGAGCGCTGCACCGCCGCCATGCGCAAGCTCGATCTCGCCGTGCATCTCGGCACCAAGCTGAACCGCTCGCATCTCCTGGTCGGCAAGCAATCGATCCTGTTGCCGGTGCTGGGACGCACCGAGCAGGATATCCAGGCGAGCGGGCCGCAGGTCGTCACCGTCGAGGATTCGATGTCGATGGTGCACGCCTCGCGCGGCAGGCTCAATCCGGCGTCCGAACATCTGCGTTCGGAATCGGCCATCGTGGCCGGCATGGCGATGGCGACCCTGCCGTCGAGCAAGGTGCCGTGGACCGAGCTGATCGCCGACTACGATCGCATCCGCGATGCCATCGAGGGCGTCTTCCCCGATTTCAAGGATTACAACACGCGGATCCGGACGCCCGGCGGCTTCCGGCTGCCGCTGCCGCCGACCGAGCGCAAATGGACCACCGCGTCCGGCAAGGCCGAATTCCTGATCTTCGACGGGCTCGAAGAGGACCCGGTGCTGGCGGACAGCACAGTGCTCAAGCTCGCCACCATCCGCAGCCACGATCAGTACAACACCACGATCTACGGGTTGGACGACCGCTACCGCGGCGTGTTCGGACGACGCGACGTGCTATTCACGAACGAGGCGGACCTCACCGCGCGCGGCCTGGCGCATGGCGATCTCGTCGAGATCGAGACCGCCTTGCCCTCGCCCGCACCGCGCCGTCTTACGCTCACCGCGATCGTCTACGACATCGCCCGCGGCTCGGTCGCCGCCTATTATCCCGAAGCCAATGGCCTGGTGCCACTCGACTATCAGGATAAGGAAAGCGGCACACCGTCGTACAAGTCGGTGCCGGTGCACATCCGAAAGGCGGCGCAGTAACCGCCACGGCCGCGTGACGGCGCGGACCGCTCAGGTCGAGACGGGTATCTCGATCGCCACCAGCGTGCCGCGACCGGGCTCGCTCTCCAGCGCGATCCGGCCGTTGAGTGACGAGACAACGGTGTTGAACGCGATGTGCAGGCCAAGGCCGATATTGCCTCGCTCTCGCCCGGTCGTGAAGAACGGATCGAACACGCGTGCCTGCAACGCCTCGGGGATGCCGACGCCCTGGTCGGCACAAGCGATCCGCGCCAGCGCCTGGTCCGGCTGGCTGACCGTCACGGTGAACCGCCCGCCTCCGCCATCGGGATAAGCATGCGCCGCCGCGTTGAACGCGAGACTGCTGATCACCTGGGCCAGCGCGCCGGGATAACTGTTGAGGATGATGCCCTGGGGGCATTCGACCTCGACGATCAATCCCTGACGGGACAGCAATGGCCCGAGCTTCGCGACCAGCTCGGACAACCAGCCGCCGAGCTCGAACGTATGCCGCTCCTCGTCGGCCTGATGGGTCGCGACCTGCTTGAAGCTGTGCACCATCTCGGAGGCCCGATGCAGGTTGTCCGAGGTCAGTCGAAGTCCCTGCTCGATCCGCGCAATGCCCTTGGTCAGATCCGATCGGCGGACGGCGGCGCTCTTCAGCGCCTCGTTCATCGCGCGAAGATCGGCTTCCATGGTCGTCGACGTGGTGAGCGCGAGGCCAAGCGGCGTGCTGACTTCATGCGCCACGCCGGCAACGAGTTGCCCGAGCGAGGCCAGCTTCTCGGCCTGCACGAGTTGCGATTGCGTCGCATGCAAATCGCGCAGCGAGGCTTCCGAGCGCTCCTTTTCCAGCCGCAAGGCCTGCGCGGTCCGAAACTGCTGGCGCGCGCGAAACTCACGGGCGGCGACGGCATAAAGCGACAGGGCATAAGCGTTGAGGACGAGGGAATGATTGATGAAGCGCAGCCCCGGCGGCAAAGCCGGGGCGAGCGATTCAGCGATGCACAGCGCAATCCATGCCGTGAGACAGAACACCGCCAGCGGACCGATCCGTAGCGGCAGCATGGTCGAGACGAACAGGATCACCATCATCACGCCAGGCGCCGCGTAGGTGAATCCCGAGGGCAAGACCAGATAGACGCTGGGCAGCACGCAACCCGGAATGACGCAATAGACCAGAAAGATCGTTTCGGCCCACGGCTTCATCGCCCGCATCCAGAGCAACGCGGTGAGCGGAAGCAGAACCAAGACTGCGGTTCCGCCGCGGATCGCCAGCGTGATCGGCAGGATTTCGGGATAGAGCACCCAATCCCAGAACGCATATCCGGCATAGGTGAACGCGCCGAGCAGCATCGCCACCTGCGTCCAGCCGATATTGCCCCGCACATATTGGTCCACGAACCGGCGCTCTTCGACGATGTCGTCGAAGCGCAGTCCAAGGCGGGTCAAAAGGCCGAGCATTCCGGGATCAAAATCGGTCGAGAAAATCTTGCATAGGGAAATTGCAGCGCAAAGAATGATCTACGACAGCTTGCCCACGCTGTCGCGCCCTTTTGGCGCATCCGCAGCCACGGCGCGGCATCGCGCCGCGCCCCCCTTACCGCGCGTTGGCCGGCGCGTGGGTCGGCCACAGATCGGCCCGCCAGTGCAGCGCGATCGCGAGCATGGCGATGAAGCCGGCGGCGGCGAGCAAGGTGCCGGTCGCGGTGTAGCCGATCAGGTCGATCAGGCTGCCGGCGGCGAGCAGGCCGAGCGGCAGGCCGTAGATCACCATCATGCGCACGCCCATCACGCGGCCGCGCAGATGGGCGCTGGCGTTGCGCATCAGCATCACGGCGGCCGAGATCATCGACATGCTCTGTGCGATGCCGGCCAGCACCAGGCAGGCCATCGCCACCGGCATGGTCCTGAGCTCGACGAACACCAGCAGCATCGCGTACCAGGCGAGCGTCGCGCCGATCAAAAGCCGCGCGATGCGCACGCCGCCGGCCATGCTGAGCGTGATCGAGCCGATCAGCGAGCCGACCGCGAAGCTCGCGGAGAGATAGCCGAGCCCGGTCTGGTCGGTATGGAAGATGTTGCGCGCGACGTAAGGCAGCAGGCCGTTGGTCAGCGGAAACGCGGTCAGGTTGGCAAGGAACGCAACGCAGAGCGCAGCACGCATGCCGGGCCCGCTCCAGGCGTAGACGATGCCTTCCTTCAGGTCGCGCAGCAGTTTTGAGCCGGGCAGATCGATATCAGCCTGATCGGCCGTGCTGTGCGTCTTGGCTGGACGCTCCATGCACAGCATCAGGATGGCGGCGACGAAGTAGAAGCAGGCGATCCCGACATAGACGTAACCGATGCCGAGCGCCGCGAACAATCCCGCCCCGGTCAATGCGCCGGCGATGCGCGCCGAATCCTGCGTGGTGCGCGCCAGGCTGATGGCGCCGACCAGTTGCTGCGGCGGCATGATGTCGGCGAGCAGCGCGCCGCGCACGCCGAGGTCCGACGGACGGATCACGCCCATCATCGCGACGATGATCATGACGTTGAGCGGCGCGAGATGTCCTGATAGCGCCATTGTCATGATGGTGCCGGCGAGCGCCGTATAGGCGAAGCGCATCACCGCCAGCAAATCGCGATGCCCCATGCGGTCGCCGATCATGCCGACGACCGGCGCAACCAGCGTGCCGACATATTGCAGCGAGGCGAGCACGGTCAGCAGCAGCACCGACCCGGTCTCGACCATGATGTACCAGCCGAGCACCAGCGTCTCGACCTCGAACGCCCAGGAGGTGAGCAGGTCCGACGGCCATTGAAAGCGATAGCTGCGAATCCGGAATGGCGCGAGCGCGGAGGTCCGCGTGGTCCCGCTCAAGACGCGATGACGCGTGTCACGGCGTGTCCTGCCCTTTGCTTGTTTCGTCCGGGGCCTGGTTGTTCTGGGTCTTGATTCTCTTGGCAAAATACCCCGGTTCCGGCAGCGTAGCGCCGACAGCATCGGTGTCAATCGAAGCCGCCGCATGCCGCCATGCGCGACGGCGTGCTGCACCGCCCGGCTAGTTTCGCCCGGCGTGCGCGACCGCCGGATCGGCGGACGCAAGCTGCCTGATCGCATCGATCAGCGCAGCGTTGAAGGCGGCGGGATCCTCGATCTGCGGAATGTGCCCGACATCCTGCATCACCTTGAGCGACGCCTGCGGGATCAGCGCGCGGAGATCGTTGGCCTGGGCGAGCGGCGTGACGTCATCACGATCGCCCCAGATCATCGCCACCGGCACCTTGATCTTCGATACCTCGTCGCGCGAGGCACTCAGCGCCGCGCGATCCGAGCCGGTGAAATACAGCAGCCAGTCCGCGATATGGGATGTCGTCCCGGTGACGCGCATCGGCGCCTTGAGGATGTCGAGCGTCTCACCGCTCGCAGCATCCTTGCGGTAGATCAGCTTGGAGAGCAGGAAGCGCGTCGCCAGCGGATCGGTCGCCGTCGCCGCCACCGCGAGCTCGCGCAGCGGACGATAGGCGAGCAGCGCCGGCGGATCGGACGGCGGCTGCGTCAGCCCGAGCGCCGCGTCCACCAGCACGAGCCCGATCGCGCGATCCGGATGGCGCAGGACATATTCCAGCGCCGCGCCTGCGCCAAAGGAATGACCGACGATGACGGCGCGGCCCGCCCCCAGCGCCGTCATCATGCCGTCGATGCGGGCGGCCTGCTCGGCGCGGGTGTAGCCGCCTTGCCGCTCGGAATAGCCGAACGGCGGCAGGTCGGGTACGATCGGCCGGTAGCCATCGGCCTTGAGCGCCGCCGTCGTGCGCCACCACAATTTGCTCCAGGCCGCGGTGCCATGAAACAGCACCACCGGAATGCCGCCCGGCGGCGCCGGATCCATCACGAACAGGCGTCCGTGGCCGCTGTCGACAAACTTGCCGTCGGCAGGCGCCGCCGCGGCTGCGCTCTCCGTTTCCCTGAGATGCGCAGCCAGCCGCAGCGCGCCCAGTCCAACGGCGAGCACGCCGATGAGGCCGGTCACGACCACGACCGCACCGATCGCGAAGCGGCGGATCCATCGCGTCATCGCCGGCCACACCCGGCGGTCAGCACCGGCCAGACCAGCCACGCGCCACGGCTGTAGAGCGATTTGACGGTGTCCTCGTCGGCCGTCCGCATCGCGAGGAAGCCGCGGCCGGAGGCAAGCAGATCGCCGTCGGCGCCGGCCAGCCGGCCCGGATCGCCGAACGCGACCACGACGGTGGGAGTCACGACGAGCGCGGCCGCGGCCATCCCGACGAACCACACCACCAGCACCGCGGCGGCGCCGCCGGCGAAGCGAAGCAAGCGACGCCTTGCCTGAGCAATCCTTGCCTCAGCAGTCCTTGCCTCAGTAGTCGTAGGCATGTTCGAACCTGGCGCCGAGCGCCTCGACGGTGGCCGGAAACGCGGCCACCGTGGCGACCTCGGTATCATAGCCCACTCTGCGCCAACCGGGCATCGATTGCACGTCGGTCTCGAAGATCGGCCTGGCGCCGCCGACCTGCGGGAGCTGGCCCGCGGGAACCAGCACCGTCGTCAGGATCCTGGTGTTGCCCGCGATCTCGCCGAACGACAGCCCCTTGGCGCCGATCTCCCTGATGATGCCGGTGAACTCGCGATAGCGCGGCGTGATCATCAGCACGCCCTGCCGGCCGTCGGCCGCGCGCACCTCGCGCACCGGGCGGATCCGGCTATCCGGCGGCAGCGCCTGCGCCGACGGCGCCAGCACGACGCTGCCGATCTCGAGATCGGCGGGAGACAATCCCGCGAGCGCGCCGATCGCCTTCGCGTAGAGCGATTTGACGCCATATTGCAGCGACAGCGAAAACCGCCGCTCCACCGAACGCAGCGACGGCTCGAACGGCACGTCGTGCCAGAGCGCCGACAATTTGTCGGCGAACGGATAGCGATACCACGGCGTCTGCTCGAGGAACTTGGCGTAGTCGTCGAGCAGCGCCTGGTTGAACTCGTCCTCTTTGGTGCGCGTGGACCCGCGCCACGCCACGGTGAGCGCGCCGATGGTGCGCTCATAGAGCCCCTGCACCGCCATCTCGGCGGTGAAACTGGTTCCGATGATGTAGTCGGTGATCATCTGGTCCGGCGTGGCGGGCCGGGCCGACGACGAGGAGCGCCTCGCGCCGCAGAGGCTGGACCAGAAGCCCCTGACGCTGCGGTAGTAGTCGAACGAGGATTCCGAGGCCGCGCGGGTCACGCCGGCGAGATCGGAATAGGCATAGACGATGTACCACTCCGGATAGGTCAGGAACGTATCGCCTTCCGCCCGCGCGTATTTGGCATCGTCGACACCGAAGGCCGCGGTGGCGGGCGCCAGGGAATCGTCCGGCGTGCAGGCGTATTGGACGTAGCCGATCTGCGCCGCGCAGCCCGCGACGAACACGACAACGGCGACACCGATGACGGCCGCGATCCGCCGAAACCATTTCATGCCAGCCGGCTCCGCGCCGAAAATCCGGTCACGATGCCGAAGGCGCCGAGCGCGAGATGCGGCACGCTCGAGGCCACCTTCACGAAGGTCGAGGTCGAGCGGACGCCGTCGATGAAGATGCTGAGATCAAGATAGCCGGAGCCGGTGAACACGCCCATCACGCCGTCGAGGAAATACAGCGTGCCGAACACTTTCAGGAAGAAGATCGACGCCTGCCGCGAAATCGCTGCTGCCGCGATCGCCCAGGCCGCGGAGGCCAGATGCAGCGCATCCTTGTAGATATCGAGATGGAACAGGCCGAACACCCGTCCTTCGGTGTCGATGAAGGCCGGGATGTAGTCGGTCGCCGCAGCAAACAGCAATGCGGCGCCGAGCAGCGCGGCGGCCAGACGAGAGCGATCCATGATCCTGCGCTCCTTCAAGCGAAATAGACGTCCCACATCATGTTGCGGAACACCAGTGACGGGTCGAGCCGGCGCTTGGCGGCGACGAATTGCTCGGTACGCGGATAGATCGAGCGCACCTGGTCGCGCCGGGCATGCAGCCGGTATGGCAGATAGAACGCGCCGCCGAGATCCTTGACGCCTTCGATCAGGGCTTCGGTCATCCGCATCATGTCGACCTCGCCCTCCGGGCTGATCTCCTGCGAGAACGACATCACCGCCGCGATCCGCTTCTGCGGCGCATAGGCCAGCACCGCGACCGGATCGGCATCGACATAACGCAAGGTCACGTTGAGAAATTCCGACTTCGCCTTCGGGATCACTGCGCGGCAGAGATTGACGAAGCCGTTGAAGCGATCCGGCGGGACGAAATATTCATGCAGGATGTCGGTCCGCGTGCCGTCTCCCGACGCCAGATTGACCACCGGCTCGACCATCAGCGTGTTGCGGGTGGCGGCGCCGGCGATCGACGGGCTGACCGAGGCTTCCATGAACCAGCGGAAATTCTTCGCCCATTCACGCCCGGTTTGCAGCCGATAGACGTCGCGGGAGAATCCGGTCAGCGCGCCATGGTCGACCACGGCGGGAAGCGGCGACGGCTGCGTGGCGGCTGCCCGATAGGTGATCATCAGGGCCTCGTCGAACAGGCTCTCGCGCGCGACCGAAAGCCTGCCATAGGCCATCCGCACCGCGGGATCGTTCTCGACCGCGTTGACGAAAGCATCGGCGAATTGCGATGGCTGCATCCTCGTATAGGTCGGCTGCATCAGCGCATTCGGCACCATGTCGAGCTCGAGCTCGACGATGGCCCCGAACAGGCCGTAGCCGCCCATCGCGAGCGCGAACAGCTCCGGTTCCTTGGTCCGCGAGCACTCGACCAATTGTCCGTCGGACATAACGATCTTCACCGCGCGCACCGTAGCGCCAAACGGACCGTAGCGCGTCGGCCAGCCATGCGAATTGACGCAGAATGTCGAGCCGACGCCAAAATCGCTGTTGGACTGCATCACCGCCGGCGAGAAGCCCTGCGCATCGAGCGCGCGGATCACCTCGAACCAGCGCATCCCCGCCCCGACGCGATAGGTCATGTTGGCGCGATCGGTCTCGATGTGCCCGCCGGTCAGGGTGATCGCGACCCCGTCGCGCGGAATCGACTGGCCGCCCATCGAGTGGCGCGCCACACCGATGGCGAACGGACGTCCCTCGGTCCTGGCCGCGGCGATCTCCTGCCGGATCGTGCCGACGATGTCGTCGGCGGGCGCGGCCTTGAGCGCGACGTGGCGCGCCACCGATGTCGGATTGAGCCGGCTGGCGTCGTTGATGATGGGCCTCGGAGTGAACTCGGCGTGCGCCGGTACTCCCGAAGCCAGCACCGTTGCTAGTCCTCCCTTGAGGACGGATCGTCGCGATAGCGTCACAAGAAATTCCTCAAACGACTCGTCTGGCGAATGTTACCGGAAAAATCCTCCCGACAACGGACTGGCGTTCTCGCGAATCACAAGCCCATGCGCGGCACCGCGCGTCGCAACATGAGGTGGGTTGGTATGAACGCCAGCAGCGGCAGGCCGATCATCAGGCCGGCGAGCCACACCAGCGGCGGCACGAAGTCTTGCGGCGCACTGTCGCTCATGCCGAACACATAGTTGATGTTGACCGGGGTCATGCCCGGGTCCGGCCGCGGTCCCGGCATCACGAAGTAGCAGATCAACAGCAGCGCCCAGGCCAATGCGCTCCAGGCGATCAGCGCGCGCTGATCATAGCCAAGCCGCCAGACCAGGAACAGCAGCAGGAACGGCAGCCAGCCGTGAAAGCCCGACAGGAACCGGAGGAACAGCGAGAGGTCCTGATCGAACATGTAATTCGTCATTCCGGTCAGCGAGACACCGGCGGCATGCGCCAGAAAGTCGACCACCCAGAAGGTTTGCGGCACCAGCAGGCCGACGGCACACATCGAAATCAACAGCGCGCTCTCGGTCCAGACCCCGATCAAGGTGAGGATCAGGGAGACGTCGCAGAAATAGAGAAAATTGGTCGGCCCRTACCAGTAGGTATAGACCGGCACCAAAACAGCCATGAAGGCGCTGAAGCCGATCTTGACGGAGAGCGGAATGCGCGTGGGCGACTGCTCGACAGCGATAACGGACATTGCGGCGGGAACTTTCCATTGCACAACCGGCGATGCTTAGCACCCGGCCGGTAAACGGCCTCACCAGCTCGCAACCCTGGATTACCGGCGTGCGAGAATTCGGTTAACGCAAACCGAGCGTGCACCATACAGTTTTAGCTACGGCTGTGTGCGCCTTTGGGGTAGCATGCCCGTTCCAAAGCTGCGGAGCAGCCCATGACGGCCTTCGGAGTTTTCGCAATCTATGTGACGCCGTTCGTGATCATCGGGATCGCAATCAAACTGCTGATGAAGCGTTGCGCCATCGATCTGCCCGAGGTGCAGAACCAGGCAGGCCCGGCGCCGAAGCGACGATTTCTGCTCGGCGCCTGGCGATCGGATTAGGCCATGTAGGCCGATCGCTTCAGGCCGGCCCGGTTTACAAGGCTGCGGCCACGGCGTAGCGCTTCATCGTTGAACTTTGTCTTGTGGACCGCCCCTGAGGAGGGAATAACCCCGTGCCCAGCCCGGAAAACCTTCCAATCGACCAGATCTACGTTCCCCTGAAGAAAAGGGAAACCCTCAGGCCCGAGGTCGTCGAAGAGATCGCCGCGAGTATCCTGGAAATTGGACAACAAATCCCGATTCTCGTTCGACCAGATGAGAGCAGGCTCGTGTTGCTCGAGGGATTGCATCGGCTCGAGGCCTGCAAGGCGCTCGGCGAGACGACGATCATCGGAGTCCGGGGTTCAGCGGAGGTCCACCCCAAGGCGTTGTTGTCCGACTCGGCAGTGATCGAGGCTGAGCGTGACAAGATGGCGCGATTGAGGAAGCTGCGTCTTGAAAAGGAAGCTGCCGAGAGATCGACCACGGCCGCGGCCACAATCGCGGAATCCAAGTCGGCCGAGCCTCGGCCAGCCCGTTCCGGCAAGAGCATCGGACGGGGATCATCGGGCGGACAAGGATCGAAAACGAAAACCCTGTCGGAATGGATCACGCAACAGAAGCGCGACGGTGGTCGCTATTGACTGCCGGCTCGGCCGCCAAAGCAGCAGCCGCGAAAGCCAACCTACGCGCCATCACTCCTCCTGCTCGACGCCTGGCAGTCGGCGTAGATGGATGCCTCAACCACGACCGCACCCGGTCAGGCGCGCCCGCAGGCAGGAGACCGCCTCGGCCAGTGCAAGGTCGGCCTGCACGCCGTCGCGCTGGCGCAGGCTCACCCGCCCTTCCCGCATCTCGCGCCCGCCGACGATCGCCATGACCGGCACCGCCATATCACGCGCCGCCACGATGCGCCGCGACAACGTGTCGGCGCTGCCATAGGCGACGGCGCGAATACCGGCACCTTCGAATGCCGCCAGCACGTCCCGGCCATATCCGGCCTGCTCCTGCGAGATCGGGGCGACCGCAACCTGGTCCGGTGCGAGCCAGAATGGCAGCACGCCGCCATAGTGCTCGAGGAGGATCGCGATCATGCGGCCGAGTGATCCGAAGATCGCATGGTGGATCATCAGCGGCGTTGCACGGCTGCCGTCGGGCGCGATGTAAGACGCCCCGAGCCGTTGCGGCAACACGCCGTCGATCTGCACCGTTCCGCATTGCCACGACCGCCCGAGCCGGTCGCGTAGCGCGAATTCCAGCTTCGGCCCGTAGAATGCGCCCTCGCCGGGATTGATCCGAGGCACGAGGCCACAGCGCCGCGCGGCATCGCCGAGCTTCGCCTCCGACCAGTCCCACGTCGCGTCGTCCCCGGCGCGCAGCGCAGGCCGCGTCGCCAGCGCCACCTCATAGTCGGGGAAGCCGAGCTCGCGGTAGACCTCGTCGAGCAAGGCGATGAAGCGCGCGACCTCGTCCTCCACGTCCTGCTCGCGACAGAACACATGCGCATCATCCTGCTCGAAGCCGCGCGTCCGCATGATGCCGTGCAGCGAACCGGACGGCTCGTTGCGGTGGCAGGCGCCGAATTCGGCATAGCGGATCGGCAGCTCGCGCCATGAGCGCAGCCCCTTGTTGAAGATCTGCACATGGCAGGGACACGACATCGGCTTCAGCGCCATCGTCGCCTCGCCATCGTCGATCCGGAACATGTGCGCGCCGAACTTGTCCCAGTGACCGCTGCGGCTCCACAGCGCCTGAGGCAGCACTTGCGGCGTGCGGACCTCGGCATAGCCGGCGCGACGCATCCTGCGTCGGACATAGTCTTCCAGCACCCGGTACAGCGCGGTGCCGCGCGGATGCCAGAACACCATGCCGGGCGCATCGTCCTGCAGGTGCCAGAGCTTCAATTGCACGCCGAGATGTCTGTGATCGAGTTCGTCCATGGCTATGTTCCTTGTCAGGGACAGAGCGCGGACGGGATCATCAGAAACAGAAAGGCCCCGTCCGTCGCCGGCGGGGCCTTTTCTGGGTGAAGGACGCTTCTCTCTAGCGCGCGCAACCAGCAGGCGATCCGCCGTAAGCGGTCGCGGTGGTGGTCGATGCGGCTGAGAAAAGCTTGTTCATGCCCGGTGTATGGCCGGAAAATGCGCGGGCGTCAATGCGGGCGACGTGTAGTCTCGCGTCGTCCCGGCGAAGCCCGGGACTCATAACCACAAATGGTTGTTGGTGCGCGATGTCGGAACGACGAGTCCCAACCACGACATCCGCCGCGGCGTATGGGTCCCTGCTTTCGCAGTGACGACATGCGGGAAGAGTTGAGCACACTCCGATATCATTGCTCGGCTTGCCGACTCCGCCAAAACTCCGGCGTCCACGCACCCGCGCTCATTCATCCGAACACGACATTTTGTCATGACCGCCGCAGTTGCATTTTTTGCGCCGCATCATATGATACATATAATTCTATAAGATTCCCGCATTGAACGGAGTTCCGCCATGGCAACCAGCGTCGATCCCGTCGTCATCCTATCCGCCGCCCGCACCCCGCTCGGTCGCTTCATGGGCGACCTTACTTCGCTGCCGGCGCACAAGCTCGGCTCGCATGTGATAGGCGCGGCACTCGAACGCGCGAAACTCGCGCCCGAAAGGATCGACGAGGTGTTCATGGGCAACGTGCTGCCGGCCGGCCAGGGCCAGGCTCCGGCCCGCCAGGCCGCGCGCGGCGCCAGACTGCCGGATGCCACCGGCGCCACCACCGTCAACAAGGTCTGCGGGTCCGGCATGAAGGCGACCATGCTCGCCCACGACATCATCAAGGCCGGCTCGGCCGAGATCGTGCTGTCCGGCGGCATGGAGAGCATGAGCAATGCGCCGTATCTGTTGCAGAAGGCGCGCGGCGGCTACCGCGCCGGGCACGACCGCATCATCGATCACATGATGATGGATGGGCTCGAGGACGCCTATGAGACCGGCCGCTCGATGGGCGATTTCGGCGAGGCGACGGCGGAGGCGTATCAGTTCACCCGCGCCGACCAGGACGCGTTCGCGATGGAAACGCTGAGCCGCGCCCGCAAGGCAGTCGAGAGCGGCGCCTTCAAGGCCGAGATCGCGCCGATCACGTTGAGCGAGAAGGCCGGTCCGCGCATCATCGCCAATGACGAGCACCCGCTGAAGGTCGATCCCGCAAAGATCCCCGGCCTGAAGCCGGCGTTCCGCGCCAACGGCACCATTACCCCGGCCGCCTCCTCGGCCAATGCCGACGGCGCCGCGGCGCTGATCCTGGCCAAGCGCTCGCTCGCCGACCGCGACGGGCTGCCGGTGCTGGCCGAGATCAAGGGCCATGCCACCCACAGCCAGGAGCCGCAGTGGTTCACGACGGCGCCGATCCCTGCAATCCGCAAGCTGCTCGACAAAGTCGGCTGGAACGTCGGCGATGTCGACCTGTTCGAGATCAACGAGGCATTCGCGGTGGTCGCGATGGCGGCACAGCGCGACCTCGGCATCCCCAGAGACCGGCTCAACATCAATGGTGGCGCCTGCGCGCTCGGCCATCCGATCGGCGCCACCGGCGCGCGGCTGATCGTGACGTTGCTGCACGCGCTGGAAGCGCAGAACCTGAAGCGCGGCGTCGCGGCGCTGTGCATCGGCGGCGGCGAAGCCACCGCGATCGCGGTGGAGCGGGTCACGCACTGAGGCTCGAGCCGCGTCATTTGCGAGGAGCGCTAGCGACGAAGCAATCCACATATCCGCATATGCGGATCGATGGATTGCTTCCGCCTTCGCCAAGGCTCCGGCGGACAAGTCGCTTCGCTCGCAACGACGCGCAGAGGTGCCGGCCTCTCCGAGAGGCCCGTCGAGACGCGACGCGACCGTTCAGCTCAATGTCCGAAAATGAGGGAACTTTGCCATTTTAGACATAGCTACCCCGTGCCATATTGCGCATCGTCGATAAAACCTCATTGCATTTGATCTGGAACCCAATGATCTCGAACTCGCTTGCCGCTGCCCTCGCCCGCCGCAACATCCACTACGGTTGGGTGATGGTCGGGGTGACATTCTTTGCCGCGCTGATCTCGGCCGGCACCGTCGGTGCGCCCGGCGTCTTCATCGTGCCATTGCAGAATGAGTTCGGCTGGTCGACCGCGGAAATCTCCTCGGCGCTGTCGATCCGCTTCATCCTGTTCGGGCTGATGGCGCCGTTCGCCGCCGCGCTGATGAACCGCTACGGGCTGCGCAACGTCACGCTCGCCGCGCAATTGATCGTGGTCTCCGGACTGTTGGCGTCGCTCGCCATGACGCAGGTCTGGCAGCTCATCCTGCTGTGGGGCGTCGTGATCGGGATCGGCACCGGCATGACGGCGTTGGTGCTCGGCGCGACGATCGCCTCGCGCTGGTTCGTGGCGCGGCGCGGCCTCGTGATCGGCATCATGACCGCCAGCGTCGCGACCGGGCAACTCGCTTTCCTGCCGCTGCTTGCGACCATCACCGAGCGTTACGGCTGGCGCATCGCGCTGGGCGCGGTCTGCATCGTGCTCGGCGTCGCCGCATTCGCCGTGCTGATGCTGATGCGCGACCGGCCGGGCGACGTCGGCCTGCGCCCGTTCGGCGACGACGGCACCGCGCCCCTGCCCGCGCCGCCGCCGGCCAACGCGCCGATCATGGCGGCCGCGCTCGGCACGCTGCGCGACTCCTCCAAATCGTCGGTGTTCTGGATCCTGTTCGCGACCTTCTTCGTCTGCGGCGCCTCGACCAACGGCCTCGTCCAGGTTCACCTGATCCCGATGTGCCTGGATTACGGCATCCCGCAGGTGCAGGCCGCAAGCCTGCTCGCGGCGATGGGCATCTTCGACTTCTTCGGCACCATCATTTCCGGCTGGCTGTCGGATCGCTACGACAATCGCAAGCTGCTGTTCTGGTACTACGGCCTGCGCGGCCTGTCGCTGCTGTACCTGCCCTACTCCGATTTCACGTTCTACGGGCTGTCGCTGTTTGCGATGTTCTACGGCCTCGACTGGATCGCGACCGTGCCGCCGACGGTTCGCCTCACCGCGCAGCGGTTCGGCGCCGAGCGGGCCAACCTGGTGTTCGGCTGGATCTTCGCCGGCCATCAGCTCGGTGCCGGTGCCGCCGCGTTCGGCGCCGGAGTATCGCGCACACTCTATGCGAGCTATCTGCCGGCGTTCTTCATTGCCGGCGCACTCTGCGTCGTTGCGGCGTTGTCCGTGCTGGCGATCGCGCGGCCGCAACCAAAGCCTGCGGCCGAGCCGAAACCGGCTGCGGCCTGAGCGGCCGCGCCCGTTCTCCGGCCCTGTCGGCAGCCTGCCGCTACTCGGCGGCGAGACCGGTCGGCGCGGCGGCCTCCGCGGCTTCCTTGTTGTAGTCGTGCACGACGCGGCCGAACGGCAGCGTCAGGTCGGCGATGTAGTGATGCGCGCCGACCACGCGCTTGACCGGGAAATCCGCAACCGGCGCGTTGACATGCGGCACCAGATGCAGCCGGCCAGGCCCGATCCACGAGCCCTTGACGACGATGTCGGTCAGGTTGATCGCGACCAGCTGGCAGACCTCGAGATGGCCATCGACGCCGGGGATCATCTTGAGATTGACCTGGGTCTTCGACAGCGTAGCGCGGGTGACGTCTCCATTACCCGCCATGCTCTCGTGCTTGTAACCCATCGTGCCCATCGCAACGAGCTGGCCGGCATATTCCAGCGTGCCGGTCAGCGTGTCCTTGACGATCTCGAGCTTGGGATGGGCGTACTTCTTCGGAAAGCCCCAGATCTCGCGCCCGGCCGCGATCGGCGGATCATCGTCGAGATACATCTGGCAGACGAAGTTGACCTCTTCGCCGTGCAGGCGCGCGGGGATCACGAGGCCGGATTCGGTGTAGCTGCCAAAGCCGGAGGAATCCGGCATTGCGATCCATTCGTAATGCACGATCGCCTGCTCGATCGGCTCCAGCGGCTCAGGCAGGCCGGCGCGGATCAGCTCCGGATCGGTCTCGTAGGTGATGACAAGGAATTCGCGATCGATGAAGCGATACGGACCGGCAGGATAGCTCGGGCCGGCGGCCGGCATCGACGGAAGCTTGAGCAGATCTTCCCTGCGCATCGCAATAACCCCCTGTTTGCAAATATCGCCCGGAGGCTATCGGCCGAGATTGACAGCGATGTGAGGGATTTCCGTCAGGCGCGTGACCTCGGTTGCGCTGGTGTGATCCGCGTCGCGCGGCGGAGCCCATTGCTAACCATGCAGGCAGGGCATGGCGGATGCGCGGCGCACGGGCGCCGGGCTTGTCATCACGGCGTCATCGGCACGCTGAATTCTCGCCGCGCATTTTGGAGGGCCTGATATGGATGCGCGATCCCCTCGCCTTGACGATATCGATCATGCGACGCCGGGCTGGCGCCCCGAGGGTTGCGATCGCGTGGCCCTGGTGCTGCAAGGCGGCGGCGCGCTCGGCGCCTATCAGGCCGGCGTCTATCAGGCGCTGCACGAATCCAACATCGAGCCCGACTGGGTCTGCGGCGTCTCGATCGGCGCGATCAACTCGGCGATCATCGCCGGCAACCCGCCGGAAAAGCGGCTGGAGCGGCTGCACATTTTCTGGGACCGCATCACCAGCCGCAAGATCTGGCACTACACGCCGGACGGCGACATCTTCCGCAAGGCGCGCAACCTCACCAGCTCATGGATGACGACGACGCTCGGGCAGCCCGGCTTCTTCACCCCGCATCAGACCAATCCGTGGTTCAGCCCGGCGGGCGCGCGCACCGCCACCAGCTATTACGACACCACGCCGTTGCGTGACTCGCTGCTCGAGCTGGTCGACTTCGATCGCATCAATTCCAAGAAGATGCGCTTCGCGGTCGGCGCGGTGAACGTGCTGTCGGGCAACTTCATCTATTTCGACAACGCCCATGACGAGATCATCCCCGAGCACATCATGGCGAGCGGCGCGCTGCCGCCGGCGCTGCCGATGGTCAAGGTCGGCACCGATCATTTCTGGGACGGCGGCATCGTCTCCAACACGCCGCTACAGCATCTGCTCGACCAGGAGGACAACGCCAACTCGCTGGTGTTCCAGGTCGACCTGTTCTCGGCCCGCGGCGCGCTGCCGCGCGACATCCAGGACGTGATGGCCCGCCACAAGGACATCATGTATTCGTCGCGCACCCGCTACAACACCGACGTCTACCGCAAGACCTACAATCTGCGCACCGCCCTGCACAACGCGCTGGGAAAAATCCCCGACGATCAGCTCTCGGAAGAAGAACGCCAGCTCAAGAAGGCGAACAGCCGACTGCCCGGGATCACGCTGTTGCAGCTGATCTACCAGCAGAAGGCCTATGAGGGCGACGCCAAGGACCACGAGTTCTCCGGCACCTCGATGCGCGAGCACTGGGCCAGCGGACACGAGGACACCAAGCGCTCGCTGAAGCGGCGCGAATGGATCAAGATGCCGGAGAACGGCATGGGCATCGTGATCCACGACGTGCATCGCGAAGCGGAGTAGTAGGGGTCGTCTGGCATGGGCATCGTGATCCACGACGTGCATCGCGAAGCGGAGTAGTAGGGGTCGTCTCTTCTGCCGTCATTGCGAGCGCAGCGAAGCAATCCATGTCACCGCTTGCGGAGATATGGATTGCTTCGTCGCTGCGCTCCTCGCAATGACGGCTGGATGCGCCTTACGGCCGGGTCGACATGTTGCTCGGCGGTCCGGCCTTGCGGATCGGCTCGGCAAGGCGCGCGAACTCGCAGAGCAGCGAGCGCGTCTTGCGCGGATCGATCACCTCCTCGACCCAGAACTTCTCGGCCGAGCGGAACGGCGAGCGCAGCTTGTTGAGGCGGTCCTCGATCTCGCGCAGCTTGGCGGCGGGATCGGCGGCCGCGTCGATCTCGGCGCGATAGGCCGCCTCGATGCCGCCCTCGAGCGGCAGCGAGCCCCAATAGGCCGACGGCCAGGCATAGCGCATCGAGAAGCGGTTGGCCGGCTGATGCACCACGCCGGCGACGCCGAACGCGTTGCGGATGATGATGGTGCACCATGGCACCGTGCTCTGGTTGACCGCGGCCATCGCCCGCACGCCGTGGCGGATGGTCGCCGACTTCTCCGCCTCGAGCCCGATCATGAAACCGGGGCAGTCCATCAGATAGACCACCGGCAGATGGAAGGTCTCGGCGAAGTCGACCCAGCGCACCACCTTGGCGCAGGCATCCGCGGTCCACGAGCCGCCATAGTGGAACGGATCGCTGGCGAGCAGCAGCACCGCCCTGCCCTCGATCCGCGCCAGTCCGGTGATGACCGGGCGGCCGAAATTGCTCGCGACCTCGAAGAACGAGCCCTTGTCGACCACCGCATCGATGATCGGCCGCATCTTGTAGACCTGCTTGCGATTGCGCGGCACCGCCGTAAGCAACGACTCCTCGGCGCGCTCCGGATCGTCGGTGCAGGGAATGGTCGGCGGCAGATCGTAGACCGACGACGGCAGATAGGACAGGAAGCGCCGCGCATGGTCGAACGCCTCCTCCTCGGTCTCGACGGCCTGGTCGATCGCGCCGGCGCGGGTCTGGATGTCGGCGCCGCCGAGCTCCTGCTTGGTCAGATCCTGACCCAGCCGCTTCACCACCGGCGGGCCGGCGACGAACATCGCGGAGCTCTTGGTCATGATCGAGTAATGCGTCGCCGCGAGCCGCGCGGCGCCAAGGCCCGCGACCGAGCCGAGGCCGAGACCGACCACCGGCACGCGCGCCAGGTTGGCGGTCGTGTACCAGTACCAACGCGTGCCGCCGACGCCGCCGGGCAGGTTGGCGGCGCCCCTGGTCTCGATCGTCTTGACCGAGCCGCCGCCGCCGGAGCCTTCGATCACGCGGACGATCGGCAGTCGGAAGTCGTGCGCCATCTCCTCCGCCATCAGCGGCTTGGCGGAGATCGACGCATCGGCCGAGCCGCCACGCACGGTGAAATCGTCGCCGACCACCACCACGGTGCGGCCGTCGACCCTGGCGCGGCCGAACACGCAGTTCGCCGGCGTCAGATGCTTGAGTTCGTTGCTCTCGTCATATTCGGCGATGCCGGAGATCGCACCGACCTCGTGGAAGCTGCTGTTGTCGACGAGCTTGTCGATGCGCTCGCGAACGGTGAGCCGACCCTGGTCGCGTTGCCGCTTGACCTTGTCAACGCCTCCCATCTCCCGCGCGAACGCTTCGCGCCGGGCGAGGTCGTCGAGTTCCGGCTTCCAGTTCATTCAGTGCCTCCGTCTTGATGATCTTGTTGTTATGGGCCGTCACCGGAAGCGACTTGCGTTCGATCCGATTGCTGAAGATGTCGCCGTCGGCGCCCTCGAGCAGGCTGCCGAGCGCGGCGGCGAGGTCGACCATCTGCGGCGCGACCTCGCGGTGCAGCCGCGCCTCGTCGTACATCGCCGAGAGCAGGCCGATCGTGGCGACCACGTAGGTCTGATACTGCGGTGACCACACCGGCACCGCGACGCCGTTGATGTGCGGGCTCCACAGGCCGCAGGCGACCACGTAGCCGTGCTCCTGAAGGTGACGGCGGTTGGCCTCGATGCGCGGCGTCAGCATCTTGGCGCCGTCGGGCAACTCGCCTTCCATCTCCGCGATCAGCGCATCGCCAACCGTGGGATCGAGCGCTGCGGTGTAGGCGTGGCCGGCGGCGGTGGTCGCCATCGAGATGCGACTGCCGGTGGCCTCATGCAGGCCGAGCGCGTTGGCGGCGCGGGCGAACTCCAGATAGACCAGCTGAAAGCGATCGGGGATGACGAAGCCGACCGTGCCGGGCAGTTGATCGGCGACATCCTGCAAGCGCAGCCGGATCAGGTTGCGAAGCTGCAACCCCTTCATCATCGAGGTGCTCATCGCGACAGCGCTCGGACCGATCCGATACTTCTGGTCGCGCGGCAGATAGACCAGCTGGCCCATCCGCGTCAGCGTGTGCGTCAAGCGCGACACCGTCGAACGCGGCAGGCCGCAGCGGTTCGAGATTTCGAGATTGCCGAGCCGGGCCTCGTGCCCCTCGAAGCACCGCAGCACATCGAAGGCGCGCGACACCACCTGGATGACATCGCCATCGCCTGTCTCGCTGGCGAGCATTCCCTGCCGGCTGAGCCGTTCCGAGCGCCTTCCCATCTTGTTTTTCTCCATTCCGCTTGACGGAATAAAATTCCACTTGCAGAAGAAACTACCTCAGGCAATCTGCCGCCACAACAAAAAGCCGTTCGCCGGATGAAATTTCCGCAAGACGGTATCGGAGAATGGAATGCCAGAGATCAAGGTCGTGACCGAAGTTGCCGGACGCGTTTGCGCGCTTCCCGTTGAAGCCGGCAGCAAGGTCGGCAGCGGCGACGAGATTGCGTTCGTCGAAGCGATGAAGATGGAAATCCCGGTCACATCGACCGCAGCAGGCAAAATCAAGTCGATTCTGGTCAAGATCGACGATGTCATCGCCGAGGGCCAGGCGGTCGCGATCGTCGAGACCTGAGATCCCGCCCTTTCGGCCCAGCCGCGACAATCTGTCCGGTGATGCAACGCCCGAAATCGCCAAGTTGCGCCTGACGTAGCGTTGCCATCGCCGGATCGCGATGCAATCATCCCGCCCGCAAAAGTTTCGCACAGCGAAACAATGGGAGGAATAATGATCCATCGGCTGATGGCGCTCGCGCCTGCCGCTCTTGCCGGCATTTCACTCGTCGCTGCCCTGCCCGCCTCGGCCGAGGACATCAAGCTGCCGCCGACCATGGCGGTGACCGCCTATGACACCGGCACCGCCGGCTTCAACATCGCGGTCGGCGTCGGCAAGATGATGAAGGACAAATACGGCACCGACGTCCGCGTGCTGCCGGCCGGCAACGACGTCGCCCGTCTCGCCCCGCTGCGCGCCAAGCGCGCGATCTCCTCGGCGATGGGATCCGGCACCTATTTCGCGCAGGAAGGCGTGTTCGAGTTCGGCGCCAGGGAATGGGGCCCGCAGCCGTTGCAACTGCTGCTGTCGTCGGTCGACTGCAATTGCGGCGCGCTCGGCGTCGCAGCGGATGCCGGCGTCAAGGAAATGAAGGATCTGCGCGGCAAGCGCGTCGGCTTCGTGGTCGGCTCGCCGGCGCTGAACCAGAACGCGCTCGCGATGCTTGCGTTCGGCGGTCTCACCGAGAAGGACGTCAAGATCGTCGAGTTCGCAAGCTATGGCGCGATGTGGAAGGGCCTGATCAACAACGACGCCGACGCTGCCTTCGGCACCACCATCACCGGTCCCGCCAAGGAAGCCGAGACCTCGCCGCGCGGATTGATGTGGCCGCCGCTGCCGGCCAACGACAAGGAAGGCTGGGCGCGGGTGAAGAAGGTCGGCTCTTTCTTCTTCCCGCAAACCGCGACCTGCGGCGCCGGCATCACGCCGGACAAGCCGATCCAGCTCGGCAACTACCCCTACCCGATCTTCGTCGCCTACGCCGCGCAGCCGGCCGACCAGATCTACGCGATCACCAAGGCGATGATCGTCAATTACGACGCCTACAAGGACTCGGCGCCCGGGGCCGCCGGCCTCGGCGCCGACCGCCAGACCAGGAACTGGGTCGTTCCCGTGCATCCCGGCGCGGTCAAGGCGCTCAAGGAAGCCGGCCATTGGAGCGACGAGCAGGAGGCGCACAACAACGCGCTTTACAAGCGGCAGCAGGTGCTGGCCACAGCCTGGACCGACTACGGCAAGTCGAACCCGCCCGCGGACGACAAGGCCTTTCTCGACGGCTGGATGAAGGCACGCGCCACCGCGCTCGCCAAGGCCGACCTGCCCAACGGCTTCGAGTAACACCTGACGAGCCTGCGGCCCAAACCAACAGCACTGGGGGATGCGTGATGCCGGATAACGCCGCGGCTGCGCCTGCGAAACGAATCGAGTTCGAGGATCCGCATGCCGGCCTCGACAATTTGCAGGAGGCCGAGGTCACCCGCGTGCGCTCGTTGCACGGCCCTTGGCGCTGGGCGCTCGTGGTCGCGACCGCCGCGACCATCCTGCTCTGCATCAACCAGCAATTCTCGCTACGTTTCTTCGTCGACTACACCCAGCTCAACACCGAGTATTTCTATCTCCTGATCGCGCTGATGCTGCCGTTCACGTTCCTGATCTTCCCGGGAACGGAGCGCGCACCGCTGAAGCGCATTCCCTGGTATGACCTCGCCCTCGCGGTGGCGACCTTCGTCGCCTCGATCTGGCTGATGCTGAACGTGCGCAAGGCGGCGCAGTATGGCTGGGAATCCGACGGCGCGCCGCGCAACGTCATCATCGCCGGCCTCGTGATGTGGGCGATGCTGATGGAGGCACTGCGCCGAACCGGCGGCTGGAGCCTGCTGCTGAGCGTGCTGCCCTTCACGGTCTATCCGCTGTTCGCCGAAGCGGGCTGGCTCGGCCCGTTCCGCGGCTCGCAGCTCACGCTCGACCAGGCCACGGCCTATCACGTGCTGTCCGGCGAGAGCCTGCTCGGGATTCCGATCCAGGCCTTCGCCGACACCGTGATCGGGTTTTTGGTGTTCGGCACCGCGCTGATGATGACCGGCGCCGGAAAGTTCTTCATCAACCTCGCCTTCGCGCTGTGCGGCACGTTCCGTGGCGGCGCCGCCAAGGTCTGCATCTTCGCCTCCGGCCTGCTCGGCATGATGTCGGGCTCGATCGTGTCCAACGTGCTGACCGCCGGCACCATGACGATCCCGGTCATGAAGAAGAGTGGCTTCCGCGCCTCCTATGCCGGCGCGATCGAGGCCTGCGCCTCGACCGGCGCGGTGCTGGCGCCGCCGGTGATGGGCGCGACCGCGTTCGTGATCGCCCAGTTCCTCAACATCAGCTACGCCGAGGTCGCGATCGCCGCGATCGTCCCTGCGACGCTGTACTATATCGGCCTGTTCATGCAGGTCGATTCCTACGCCGCGCGGCACGGGCTGAAGGGCATCCCGCGCGCCGAGCTGCCGCGGGTGATGGATACGATCAGGGACGGCTGGTACTACGTCTTCGTGATCGCGCTGCTAATCGTGATGCTGCTGTATTTCAAGCGCGAGAGCCACGCGCCGTTCTATGCCACCGCGCTGCTGCTGGTGCTCAACCAGATCTTCTCCAGGGACACCCGCTGGACGTTCGCGACGATCGGCAAGTTTCTCGAAGTCAACGGCCGCACCTTCGTCGAACTGGTCGGCATCCTCGCCGGCTGCGGCCTCCTGATCGGCGCATTCTCGATGACCGGCGTGGTCTCGAGCCTCGCCAACGACCTGCTGACGCTCGCCGGCGACAACGCGTTCCTGCTGCTCGTGATGTGCGCCTTCACCAGCCTGATCCTCGGCCTCGGTCTGACCACGACGGCCTGCTACATCTTCCTCGCCATCCTGGTCGCCCCCGCGCTGGAGAAGCTCGGGCTGAACCGGATGGCGGTGCACATGTTCATCTTCTATTGGGGCATGCTGTCGTCGATCACGCCGCCGGTCGCGATCGCGTCCTTTGCCGCGGCCGGCATCGCCGGCTCGCCCGCGATGAAGACCGGCTGGGAATCGATGTGGGTCGGCAGCATCATCTATTTCATCCCGTTCTTCTTCGTGCTGAACCCGGCGCTGGTGATGCAGGGTGACAGCCCCTATCTCGCCGGCCTCGGCCTGATGGCGCTGGCGGCCTGCGGCACGCTGTTCATCTGCGGCGGCATCCAGGGCTATCAGGCCTTTGTCGGCGACCTCCGCGGCGCCGGTGCGCTGGAATGGCCGCTGCGGGTGCTGCTGGTGATCGGCGGCTTCGTGCTGGCGACGCCCGGCGGCGGCATCAACCCGCTGTCGCAGGTGCAGGTGACGCTGCTGGGGCTTGCGATCCTCACCCCGACGGTGCTGGTCGCGCTCATGCTGGTCCGCCGCCAGGCACTGGTTCCGAACCAGTTGCGCGCGCCCTGATTGCGTTGCACAACAGGAGGCGATGAAACGATCGCCGCCTCCCGTCACCGCCACCACCACGGCCTGGTCCAACTCGAAGCCGCCGCTGCTGCGGTTTCTGCACACTTGTTACGCAGACTTCCTCCCGGAAGCCGGCGGCGCGGTTGCCGACTACATTCCCGAGCTCGGCAAGGCCGATCCTGCCCATTTTGGCATCAGCCTCACGACGTTGGACGGCCACGTCTACGAGGTCGGCGATACCCGCGTGCCCTTCACCATCCAGTCGATGTCGAAGCCGTTCGTGTTCGCGCTGGCGCTGGACACCCTGGGCGCCGAGCGGGTGGAGAGCGTGATCGGCGTCGAGCCGTCCGGCGACCCCTTCAATTCGATCCGGCTCAATGCCGACAACCATCCGTTCAACGCGATGGTCAATGCGGGGGCGATCGCCTGCTCCGGGCTACTCCATGCCGACAAGGGCGACGGCGCGTTCGACTATATCCGCCACGCGCTCGGCCGCTTCGCCGGCCGCGCGCTCGACGTCGACGAGGCGGTCTACGCCTCGGAGAGCGCCACCGGCGACCGCAACCGGGCGATCGGCTATCTGTTGCGCACCAACAGCGTGATCACCGAGAACGTGCCCGCGGTGCTCGACGTCTACTTCCGGCAATGCGCCATCCTGGTCACCGCGCGCGACACCGCCGTGATGGCGGCGACGCTCGCCAACCGCGGCATCAATCCGTTGACCGGCGAGCAGGTCGTGACGCCCTACGCGATCGCGCGTACGCTCTCGGTGATGACCTCGTCGGGCATGTATGACTACGCCGGCGAATGGATCTACCGCGTCGGCATTCCCGCCAAGAGCGGCGTCGGCGGCGGCATCCTGGCGGCACTGCCGGCCCGGCTCGGGCTCGGCAGCTACTCGCCGAAGCTCGACAAGCACGGCAACAGCGTGCGCGGCATCAAGGTGTGCGAAGCGCTGTCGGCGCATTACGACCTGCACATGCTGAACCGCAGCGACGACGCCCGCCACAGCATCATCGCCGATTACAACATCGGCAAGAACCCGTCCCGCCGGGTGCGCCGGCCGCAGGAGCAGGAGATCCTGGCCAAGCACTTCCAGGAGGTGCGCGTGATCGAACTGGTCGGCACGCTGTCGCTCTCCAATGTCGACTATGTCTCGCGCCGCCTCGCCGGCAGCCCGCGGCCCGAATTCGTGATCTTCGACCTGCGCCGCGTCACCGCGACGACCCGCGCCGGCGCAAGGCTGGTCGCGGAAGCCTTCCAGGAACTCGCCGAGCTCGGCGTCACCGTGATCCTCTCGGGCATCAAGCGGACCTCGCGCGAATGGGCGACGATCAGCGAGTGGACCAACCGGCTCGGCAATATCAGGGATTTCTATTTGCTCGACACCGCGATCGAATGGGCGGAGGACCAGATCGTCTACCGTTATGGCGGCTCGATCGATTTCCTCGAGACCACGGAGCTTGCCGAGCAACCGTTGCTTGCCGGATTGAGCGCGGACGAGGTCGCCGATCTTGCTCCGCTCTGCACGGTCAGGACCTACCAGCCGAATGAAAGGATCATCGCGGCCGGCAGCGCGGCGAGCTCGCTGTTCTTCCTGCGCAGCGGCGTGGTCCACGTCACCCTGCCCGACGGCATCCGGCTCGCAACGCTGACCGCCGGCATGGCGTTCGGCGAGATGGCGCTGCTGGAGCCGAAGCGCTCGGCCGACGTGGTGGCCGACATGTCGGCAACCGCCTACGAGGTGACGATCGCGGATTTCGAACGCTTCCGCGAGCAGCACCCGCGTGCCGGCGAGCGGATCATGCGTAATCTCGCGCAGATCCTCGCCGAGCGGCTGATCGTGGCCAATGCGAAGGTCGATCTGCTGACGTCGGGCTAGGTCTTTCTTCTCCCGCGCCCACTTGCAGAGAACGGGTTAAGGTGGGGGCCGACTCCGCAAAATGACTTCTAAAGCGGGATGAGCTTTGATTGAATCGGCTCGGCGCGGTCTCGGTCCGCCTCTCCCCGTCGGGGAGAGGTCGGCGCGAAGCGCCGGGTGAGGGCTCTTGCGCTCTCGATAGACCGAAACCCCTCACCGGATTTGCTACGCAAATCGACCTCTCCCAAGGGAAAGGTGAACCTTCGACGCCGCTCCATCTCAACCTAATCTCATCATGTTCTAGTTGGACTCGCGGAGGCTCCCCCCTCACCCGGATCGCATGTCATGCTATCCGACCTCTCCCCGCAGGCGGGACGAGGCGAAGAGAGGATCAGCTCACCACTTCCGTCACCGGCTGCATGTCGATCTCGAACGTCTCGAGGAACTTCGACGTCATGATGTAGAAGCCGACCGAGAGCTGTAGCTCGATCAGCGCGGCCGGCGTCAGCTTGGCTGCGATCGCCTTGAAGGTGGCATCCGTCGGCTTCTTCAGCTTGACGATTTCATCGGTGAAGGCGAGCGCCGCGCGCTGCACCTCATCGAAGCAACTCGCCGATTGCCAGTTCTCCAGCGCCGCGTTCTGCTCGTCGGTGACGCCGACATTCTTGCCAATGCGCTTGTGCGCAACGATCTCGTAGGGCGCCTCGCAGAGAATGCCGGTGCGCGTGATCGCAAGCTCGCGCACGACCGGATCGAGCTCGCCTTTGTGGCGGATCGCGCCGCCGAGCCGGCAGTATTGCTCGAAGTAGCTCGGCGAGTGCGCCATCATGCGGAAGATGTTGGCGTTGCGGTTCTTGTCGAGGATCTCGCGGGTGCGCGGGCTTGCCTGCGCGGGATCTGAGTAGTCGATGCGGGCCATTTCCTAACCTTGTTCTTGCTGTCGTGTCTCTTGGGTTCCGAACAGTATCGGGCGGCCGTCGCAGGAGCAACACGCGCGAGTCAAATTGCCGCCGCATTCCCATACAACCCTGACGCGGTCGATATTCGCTGAGTGGGGACTCATCAAGAGCGAATGCTCGACGCGGGGTGTTCCGAGTTCAAAATCTGGCCGTCTTGCGCTCTCCGGGCGCAACGATGAGTCACGCCCAGGTCTTAGGGGAAACGCATGAAGGAAGCCACAAGGAGGGCGGCCTCGGAAGCGCTTGCGCAGGTGCTGGCGGTGACGGCGATGCTCGTCATCGCCAGCGTTGTGCTCTATTGGCGGTGACGACTGTCGAGTAACGCGTAAAGGCCGTCATTGCGAGGAGCGCGGCGACGAAGCAATCCATGCTCCCCGTCCAACCATGGATTGCTTCGCTTCGCTCGCAATGACGGGGCTATTTCGCCTTTGCGAAATACGGGACCAGCCGTCCTGCGAACTGCGTGAAGCGCGCCGACACCTTGTCGCCGATCGCAAGGTCGGTGTCGCCATGGGCCATCATGCGAAAGCCCTCGTCGGTGTCGACGAGCAGGATGTTGTAGGGCACATGCGCCCGGGTCTCCGGCGTTGCGGCGCGGCAGACCAGCGAGGTCGCATACACCGTCCCTGCCCCGCTGGCGCGATGCTCGGCGAGGTCGGGCGAGCCGCAGGCAGCGCAGAAGCTGCGGCGGAAATATTGCCGCGCGCCGCAGGCGTTGCAGGTCTGGTAGACGATGGCTTCCGCGCCCTTGGTCCAATCAGCGATCGGTTCACTCATCGCACGCGCTCCAGGAACATGCTGACATGCGACGACAGCACGCCGCCGTCGCCGTGCAGCAGCGCAACCGAGGCATCGCGCACCTGACGGTTGTCGGCGCGGCCGGTCATCTGCAATTGGGTCTCGACCAGATGCGCCATCGCACCGCCGACGCCGCAATGGCCGTAGCTGAGCAGGCCGCCATGGGTGTTGAGCGGCATCTCGCCATCCCCGTTGAAATAGCCGGCACGGACTCGCGCCGCCGCCTCGCCGCGCCCGGCAAGACCGAGGTCTTCCAGCAGCATCGCAAGCGTGATCGTGAAGCTATCGTAGACCGCGGCGTAGCGCACGTCCGAGATCGCGACACCCGCTGCCTGCTTTGCTTTCGCGATCGAAATCTCCGCGCCGAGTTCGCTCAACGCGGGCGCAGCCGTGACATGCTGATGGGTGTGCGCCTGTGCGCAGCCGCGGACGCGGACCCGCCGCTCGCCGGTCGGCTCGCGGCTGATCACGCAAGCGGCACCGCCGTCCGACACCGGGCAGCAGTCGAGCAGCTTGAGCGGCATCGCCACCGGCTTCGAGGCCATCACGTCGGCAACCGTGATCGGCTCATGGAATTGCGCGCCGGGATGCATCAGCGCGTGCTTGCGCATCAGCACCGCGAACTCGGCAAGGTCTTCTTGCGTCAGGCCGTATTCATGCATGTAGCGGGTCGCGACCAGGCCGTAATAGGCCGGGATCGTCGGCCCCAAGGTCACCTCGTAGTCGGGATGCCCGACCTGGGCGAGCGCCTGGATCGAGGCGTCGCGGCTCTGCCCCGTCAGCCGGTTCTCGCCACCGACCACCAGCACATGCTTCGCCACGCCGGCATCGACGAGCTGATGCGCCAGCATGGTCATCGCCAGTCCGGTCGCACCGCCGACCTGCACGGCATGAGCATAGGATGGGCGGATGCCGAAATGCTCGGCAAACACGGTCGCGAGCATGATGTGCGGCGAGACGGTGGAATAGCCGCACAGGATGCCATCGATGTCGGTACGCTTCAGCCCGGCGTCTGCGATCGCGAGCTCGGCCGCCTTGCTCATCAGGTCGAGCGATGATGAGCCCTCATGCTTGCCGTAGGATGTGAGACCGACGCCGGTGACGAAGCTCATGTCAGCGCACCTCTCTCAGAGCGTCATTCCGGGGCGACGCGAAGCGACGAGCCCGGAATCCATAACCACCATCGTGAGTATGGATTCCGGGCTCGCGCCAAGCGGCGCGCCCCGGAATGACAAGTGGAGACATCCGTCGCTCATCCATCAATACGACTTCGGAAGGCCGAGCACCTTCTCGCCGATGAAGCTGAGGATGAGCTGCGGGCTGATCGGCGCGATGCGCGGGATCAGTGATTCCCGCAAGTAGCGCTCGACGTGATATTCCTTGGCGTAGCCGAAGCCGCCATGGGTCATCACCGCCTGCAGGCAGGCGTCGTAGCCGGCGCGGGCGCCGAGGAATTTTGCGCCGTTCGCTTCGGCGCCGCAGGGCTTGCCGGCATCATAGAGCGCGGCCGCCTTCATCGCCATCAGCCAGGCCGCCTCGAGCTCCATCCAGCACTTCGCCAGCGGATGCTGGATCGCCTGGTTCATGCCGATCGGGCGGTTGAACACGATGCGACCCTTGGCGTAGTCCGACGCCCGCTTCATAGATGTGTATAAGAGACAGGCGGTTGAACACGATGCGACCCTTGGCGTAGTCCGACGCCCGCTTCAGCGCGATCTGGCCAAGGCCTACCGCTTCGGCCGCGATCAGGATGCGCTCGGGGTTCATGCCGTGTAGGATGTATTCGAAGCCGCGCCCCTCCTCGCCGATGCGATCCTCGACTGGAATCTCGAAATTCTCGAAGAACAGCTCGTTGGAGTCGACCGGCTTGCGGCCCATCTTCTCGATCTCATGCACGGTGACGCGCTTGCGGTCGAAATCGGTGTAGAACAGGCTGAGACCGTGGGTCGGGCTGCGCACCTCCTCCAGCGGCGTGGTGCGCGCGAGCAGCAGGATCTTGTTGGCGACCTGCGCGGTCGAAATCCACACCTTCTGGCCGTTGACGACGTATTTTTCGCCCTGGCGCACCGCGCGGGTCTTGAGCTGCGTGGTGTTGAGGCCGGTGTTCGGCTCGGTCACCGCAAAGCACGACTTGTCGCGACCGTCGATGATCGGCGGCAGCATGCGCTGGCACTGTTCCTTGGTGCCGAACACGACGACCGGATTGAGCCCGAACACGTTCATGTGCACGGCCGACGCGCCCGACATGCCGGCCCCGGACTCGGAGATCGTGCGCATCATGATCGCGGCGTCGGTGATACCGAGGCCGGAGCCGCCATATTCCTCCGGGATGCAGATGCCGAGCCAGCCGGCATCGGCCAGCGCGCGGTGGAAGTCGGCCGGAAAGCCGCCCTCCTTGTCCTTCTTCAGCCAGTACGCTTCGTCAAAGCGCGAGCAGATTTTTGCCACCGCGTCGCGGATCGATTCCTGGTTGGCGGAGAGTGCGAAATCCATCTGTCGTGCTCCTATGCCTGCGCCGCTTTGGCTGCGCCGTCGCGCACCATCGCTGCGATCTCCTCGGTCGAGAAACCGGCCTCGCGCAGGATTGCTTCACTGTGCTCGCCGAGCCGCGGCGCCAGCCGGCTCGGCTCCACCTTGGTCTCCGACCAGCGTGCGGACGGCGTCATGCTGCGGATGCGCCCTTCCGTCGGGTGATCGACCACGGGAAAGACGCCGGTCGTGACCATATGCGGGTCCTCGAGCAGGCTCTCGAGATCGTGCATCGGCATCACGGGCACGTCGGCCTTCTCGAGGATCTCGTTCCACTCGGCCGTGGTCTTGGTCTCAAGGATGCGCGCGAGCTCGGCATAGACCACATCGATATTGGTGGCGCGGCCGGCGAAGGTGGCGAATTTCGGATCGTTGCGCAGATCGTCGCGCCCGGTCGCCTTGAAGAAATTCTCCCACTGCTTGTCGTTGTAGACGATCACGCAGATGTAGCCGTCCAGCGTCTTGTACGGCCGCCGGTCTGGCGAGAGATGGCGCGCATAACCGCCCTTGTCGAGCGGCGGGTCGTAGGTCAGCCCGCCCATGTGGTCGCCCATGACGAAGCCGGCCATGGTCTCGAACATCGGAATGTCGACGCGCTGGCCCTGCCCGGTGCGGTCGCGATGCACCAGGCTCGCGCAGATCGCGCCGACSGCRGTGAGRCCGACGATGCGATCGACCAGCGCATTCGGCACGTAGCGCGGCACGCCGTCCGAGGTCTGCGCCATCAGCGCCGGCAGCGCGGTCGCGCCCTGGATCAGATCGTCATAAGCGGGCTTGGCGGCATACGGCCCGTCCTGGCCGAAGCCGAACACGCCGGCATAGATCAGCCGCGGATTGACCTTGGCGATGACATCGTAGCCGAGTTGCAGCCGGGCCATCGCCTGCGGACGCACGTTGTAGACCAGCACGTCGGCCTTTGCGATCAACCGCAGCACCGCTTCGCGGCCCGCGGGCTTTTTCAGATCGAGGCAGATCGAACGCTTGCTGCGGTTGGTGTTGAGGAACACCGGGCCCATGCCGGGATGCCGGGTCGGGCCGATCTGCCGCGTCACGTCGCCGTCGGGCGATTCCACCTTGATGACGTCGGCGCCGTAGTCGCCGAGCATCTGCGTGGCGTAGGGTCCCATCAGCACGGTCGTCATGTCGACGACCTTGATACCCTGCAATGGTCCCATCGTGCTGCTCGCTCCCCGGCTGTTCTGGATTGAAGCCTAGTAACGGGAGGTCTTTGCCGAGATCAAGCGGCGCCGGGCGTATGGGCGTATGCGTGGCGGCGGTTGGGTCGTTTCCGCGCGGCGGAACGCAGCGCGGGCCGATCAGGCGCCCGCCGTTCCTCGTCCATTACTGCCCGGTCATCGCCTCGCGCGCCTTCAGGAGCTTTTCCAGTTCCGCATTCTGCTGCTCGAGCCGCTCGGCGATGCGTTCCTCGACTTCGGCGCCGGCAGCGCCCGCGGCCTGCTCGATCAGCTGCCTGATATTGTCCCGGAGGATCGCAATGCGATCGTTCACTTCCGACAGCGACAGGGACGTCTCGATACCCATGGTCCGTTCTCCCGGTGACAAGGCGCAGGCAGCTTAGCGCGACGGGGGGCTGTGGCCTATCCCTTAACGGCTCCAGCGCCCCAATCCCTGCTTTGCATGGGGTTGTTTTCAATGTTTTCGATTTGGCCCGGCCCGATCGCCTTAGCCCATGCCCTTGGCCATCATCTCCCGCAGCGCGGTCTTCAGCACCTTGCCATAATTGTTCTTCGGCAGGGCATCGAGATAGACGTAGCGCTTCGGCCGCTTGAAGCGGGCGATCGAGGCAAGGCAATGCGCGTCGAGCCCGCCATCGTCGGCGCTGGCGCCGTCCTCCAGCACCACGCAGGCGACGACGATCTCGCCCCATTCCGGATCCGGCACACCGATCGCCGAGACCTCGCGGACGTCGGGATGGGTCAACAGCGCTTCCTCGACCTCGCGCGGATAGATGTTGGTGCCGCCGGAGATGATGACGTCCTTGGAGCGGTCCGACAGCGTCAGGAAGCCGTCAGCATCGAGCCGGCCGACGTCGCCGGTGCGCAGCCAGCCATCCTTCAAGGTCTCGGCATTGGCCTTCGGGTTGTTCCAGTAGCCGAGCATCACGGTTGCGCCCTTGACCTCGATCTCGCCGGTCTCGCCCGCGGGCAGCGGCGTGCCATCCTTGTCGGTGATGCGGACGGTGACGACGCTCTGCGCGGTGCCGACCGACGCCAGCCGTTCGAGATAGCGCGGATGATTGCTCGCCCGGTGCCAGTCGCGCGACAGCGCCGTGATCGTCATCGGCGACTCGCCCTGGCCGTAGATCTGCACGAAGCGCTGGCCCATCGTCGCCATCGCGTCTCGGATGTCGGCGGTGTACATCGGCCCGCCGCCATAGATGATGGTGCGCAGCCCCTCGCCGTTCTCGCCGCGCTTCTTGGCGGCATCGACCAGGCGGCGCACCATGGTGGGTGCTGCAAACATCACGACATTGTCGAGCTGGCGGCCGAGGTTGAGCACCTCGTCCGGATCGAAGCCCCCGGTTTCAGGAACGACGTGGCGGCCGCCCATCCGGACATGCGGGAAATTGTACAGGCCGGCGCCATGCGAGATCGGCGCGGCATAGAGCGAGGCATCGCGCGGCGTCGCCGGATCGACGTCGGCGAGATAGCACAGCGACATCGCCAGCAGATTGCCGTGGCTCAGCATCACGCCCTTGGGCCGGCCTGTGGTGCCCGAAGTGTAGAACAGCCAGGCGAGGTCATTGGTCTCGCGCGGCAGCGGCGCCGGTGCGCCCTCGTCGCCTCGCATCGTCCGGTACGCGTCGCTGTCGACCGACAGCATGGTCATGCCGGCGGGGCAATCGTCCTTCGCCTCCGTCAGCGCACCAACCGTGTCATCGGAGACGAAAGCGAGCGTGGCGCCGCCATTGCCGCAGATCCACGCCGCCTCGCGGCCGTGCAGCTTGGCGTTGATCGGGATCGCTACCGCGCCGATCCACCAGATGCCGTAGAGGCATTCGAGATATTGCGTGCAGTTCGACGCAAACAGCGCGACACGGTCGCCGGCGGCAATGCCGTGATCGCGCACCAGCGCCGCCCCGATCGAGGCGGCGCGGCGGGCGAAGGTCGCGTAGTCGGCGTCGAGATCAAAGCCGGTCAGCAGCGCCGGCGCATCGGGACGCGCCCGCGCCGTCGCCGCCAGCCATTCGGCAATGTTCAAGCTACTTCACCGGTCAAGCTACTTGGCCGGCTCGAGGATCGAGACGTAGTTGGCGACCGCAGCGCCGCCCATGTTGAAGATGCCGCCGATCTGCGGATTCTTGAGCTGCATGCCCTCGGGCGCCTGGCCGGTGAGTTGCATCGCGGTCATCACATGCATCGAGACGCCGGTGGCGCCGATCGGATGGCCCTTGGCCTTGAGGCCGCCGGAGACGTTGACCGGCAGCTTGCCGTCCTTCTGGGTCCAGCCTTCCTTGATCGCGCGCGCCCCCTGGCCCTTCGGCGTCAGGCCCATCGCTTCATATTCGATCAGTTCGGCGACCGTGAAGCAGTCGTGGGTTTCCACGAAGGAGAGATCGGAGAGTTGCAGGCCGGCCTTGTCCAGCGCGCGCTGCCAGGCGGTGGTGCAGCCTTCGAACTGGAGGATGTCACGCTTGGACATCGGCAGGAAATCCTGCGCATGCGCGGTCGCGCGGATGTTGACCGCCTTGCCCATGCTCTTGGCGGTCTCGGCATCGGTCAGCACCAGCGCGGCCGCGCCGTCCGACACCAGCGAGCAATCGGTGCGCTTCAGGGGACCGGCGACGAACGGGTTCTTGTCGCTCTCGGCGCGGCAGAACTCGAAGCCGAAATCCTTGCGCATCTGCGCATAGGGATTGGCGACGCCGTTCTTGTGGTTCTTGGCGGCGATCATCGCCAGCGCGTCCGACTGGTCGCCATATTTCTGGAAATAGGCCTGCGCGATCTTGCCGAACACGCCGGCAAAGCCACCGACCGTGTCGCCGTCTTCAGGCAGATACGACGCCTTCAAGAGGTTCTTGCCGATCTCCGGGCCCGGAGTCTTGGTCATCTGCTCGACGCCGACGACCAGCACGATCTTCGCAGCGCCCGCCTCGATGGCGCGGATGCCTTGGTGCACGGCGGCCGAGCCGGTGGCGCAGGCGTTCTCGACGCGGGTCGCCGGCTTGAAGCGCAAGGCCGGATCAGCCTGCAGCACGAGCGAGGCGGTGAAGTCCTGGGCCGAGAAGCCGGCGTTGAAATGGCCGAGCATGATTTCGTCGACATCGGATGCGGCAATGCCGGCATCGGCGAGCGCCTCGTTGGCGACCTTGACGACGAGACCTTCAACGGTTTCCGCGTCGAACTTTCCGAATGGCGTGTGCGCCCAACCGACGATGCTGGCTGCTGTCATGGCCGTATCTCCCTGTTCCTGCTCAGGGAGTTATGTAGCGTATCTTCAGGCGGCTTTCAGCGTTTTCATCGCCTTGGCGCACATGGCGGTTATGCCGGCCCAGTTGCCGGCGCGGATATCGGGCGCCGGGCACAGCCAGGAACCACCGACCGCCAGCACGTTGGGCTCGGCGAGCCAGGTCGCCGCATTGGCCTCGCCGATCCCGCCGGTCGGACAGACCCTGACATGCGGGAATGGACCGGCCAAGGCCCGCAGTGCCTTGATACCGCCTGCCTGCTCGGCGGGGAAAAATTTGACGACGTCGAAGCCGTGCGCCAAGGCCTGCATCAACTCGGACGCGGTCGCGATTCCCGGCGCGAACGGCAACCCGCTGGCGGCCGCCGCCTGCAACAATTCGGGTGTCGCACCGGGACTGATGCCGAATTTGGCGCCAAGCGCCGCCGCGCGCGCCAGATCGTCGGCGTTGAGGATGGTGCCGATCCCGACCACCGCGTCCGGCACCTCGGCGATGATGGCCTTGGCCGCATCGGCTGCGACCGGCGTGCGCAGCGTGACCTCGAGGGTGCGCACGCCACCCGCGACCAGCGCCTTGGCGAGCGGCACGGCGTCGGCAAGCCGCTCGATGGTCAGCACCGGGATCACGGTGGCCTGGCGGATCAGCTCGGCGATCCGGTCCTGCTTCGATGTCGTTGTCATTGCGAGGCCTTGCGGGATGGTGGGGGACGAGGCGTCTTTCTCGGTGGCATGGCGTAACGCGGAATGATCGCACCGGGATAGCACACCACGACACCGGCCAAACGATGACCCGCCCGCGCCGCCTCCACGGGCTCGGCGCCACCGAGCCGCGCGGCAAGATAGGCCGCGGCAAAACTGTCGCCGGCCGCGGTGGTATCGACCACCGGCTTGATGAGCGGCTCCGCCCGCACCTCGTTCGTCCCCGCACGGGAGCGCACGATGCAGGCGGGCTCGGCGAGCTTCAGCACGACCTCGGGGCTCGAGATGCCGGCGAGCAGCGCGGCGTTGCTCTCGCCGGGATAAAGCGGCGCCAGATCTTCGGTCGATGCCAGCACGATATCGGCGGTCTCGAACGCGCTGCTGAAGACCTTCCGCGCGACACCCAGATCCGGCCAGCCGCGAGCGCGGAAATTGGTGTCGAATGCGAAGCGTGTTCCCAGCAGCCGCGCCCGCTTCAGCGCCGCCATCAGCCGCTCGCGTCCGTCCTCGCGCAGGATCGAGAGCGTGATCGCGGAGAGATAGACGATGTCGTAGGTCGCGAGCGAGTTCAGGATGTCGTCCGTCTCCGGCAGGTCCATCAGCTCGCGCGCGGCGGCGCTGTCACGCCAATGGAAGAAGCGCCGTTCGCCCCGGTCGTCGGTCTGTATCAGATAGAGCCCCGGCAGCCTGCCCGCCAACCGCGCGACACGTTTTGTCCCAATGCCCTCAACTGCCCAGCCCGCGATCATCTCGTCGCTCAGCGCATCGTCGCCGAGCGCCGTGATGTAGTCGATGTCGACACCAAGGCGCGACAGATAGAGCGCGGTGTTAAGCGTGTCACCGCCATAGGAGCGCGAATACAGCCCGCCGGGCTGGCCGCCCGGCGCCTGACGCAGCTCGATCATGCATTCGCCGATGCTGGCAACCCTGGTCATGATAAGACCCGCGAGCCGGATCGAAACTAAGCGGCGAACTTGCCGCCGAGCTCGTCCTCGATGTGGATGCGGATGATATCGTCGAACGTCTTCTCGGCGGTGGTGAAGCCGAGCTTCAACGCGCGGTCGGTGGCGAAATCGCGCGGCCAGCCCGAGACGATGCTGATGATGGTCGGATCGGGTACCCGCTTGATCCGCGCGGTGACGTTCTTGCCGGCAACGCGCTCCAGCGCCGCGATCTGCTCGCCGACCGTAACCGACATCCCGGGCATGCTGAGATTGCGCCGCGGCCCCATCGCGTTCAGGTCCATGGTGCCGGCATGGATCAGGAAGCCGACCGCCGACTTCGGCGAGGCATGCCAGTGCCGCACGCCCTCGGAGACCGGCAGCACCGCCTCCTCGCCTGCCAATGGCTCGCGGATGATGTTGGAGAAGAAGCCGGACGCCGCCTTGTTCGGCTTGCCGGGTCGCACGCAGATCGTCGGCAAGCGGATCGAGATCCCGTCAAGCAGCCCCTTGCGGGTGTAGTCGTTGATCAGGAGCTCGCAGATCGACTTCTGGGTGCCGTAGCTGGTCAGCGGCGTATGGAAGAACTCATCGCCGATCTTCTCGGGGAACGGCGCGCCGAACACCGCGATCGAGGACGTGAACACCAGCCGCGGCTTGTAGCCGCCGCCGACGGCGCGGATCGCCTCGATCAAATAGCGGGTACCGTCGAGATTGATGCGGTAGCCCTTGTCGAACTCGGCCTCCGCCTCGCCCGAGACGATCGCGGCCAGATGGAAGATCACGTCCGGGCGGTCGGCGATCAACGGCGCCGCGGCGCCGGCATCGGCGAAATCGGAAGCAACCACCTTGAGCGGGATATTGGCGTCCGCGGGCTTCTGCGGCTCGACCACGTCCTGCAACGTCATCTTGCTGATGTCGCGGTTACCGAGCCGGCCCTCGCGCAGCAAGCGGTCGGTCAGCTTGCGGCCGACCATGCCGGCGGCGCCCAGAATCAGAATGTGCACGAGCCTGCTCCTTTTCTTGTTCTTCCAAGTTCCAGAATGGGGCCGTGCTATTCCTTCACGGCGCCCGTCATGGCCGACACATAATGCTCAACGAAGAACGCGTAAAGGATAACCAGCGGCAGCGACCCGACCAATGCGCCGGCCATCAACGAGCCCCATTTGTAGATATCGCCATCGACGAACTCGTTGACGATCGCGACCGGCACCGTCTTGTTCGGTGTCGATTGCAGGAACGTCAAGGCGTAGATGAACTCGTTCCAGCACAGCGTGAACGAGAAGATGAAGGCGGAGATCAGGCCGGGAATCGCCAGCGGCACGATGATCTTGACCAGGATCTGCCAGCGCGACGCGCCGTCGATCAGTGCGCACTCCTCCAGCTCGTAGGGGATGGTCTTGAAGTATCCCATCAACAGCCAGGTCGAGAACGGGATCAGCAGCGTCGGATAGACCAGGATCAGCGACAGCGGCGAATCGAACAGCCCATAGGCCTGGATCACCGATGCCAGCGGGATGAACAGGATCGATGGCGGCACCAGATAGGCGAAGAAGATCAGGACGCCGACGGCCTCCGCGCCCTTGAAGCGCAGCCGCGTGATCGCATAGGCCGACAGCACGCTGGCGACGATGGAGAGGAACGTCGCGCCGACAGCGACATACATCGTGTTCCAGAGCCAGCGYGGATACTGGGTTTCGAACAGCAGCTTGCTGATGTGCTTGAAGGTCGGATGGACCACCCAGAACGGGTTGAACTTGTCCATGTCGATCAGCTGCTCGTCCGGCTTGATGGACGTCAGCACCATCCAATAGAACGGGAACAGCAGCACCACCAGGATAATGAACAGCGGCAGATAGAGCGTCACCAGGCGTCGCGGCAGCGACTCCAGATAGCTCATGCCCTCGGTGGTATCGCCGGTGTTGCTGGCCATGGCCTTCGATTGCAAGGTTGAATCAGTCATTGCTCGATCCTTGCTGCCATTTGCGACGCTGCATGCCGAACCAGGAGATGGCGATGGCCGCAATCAGGAAGGGAATCATCGCGGTGGCGATGGCGGCGCCCTCGCCGAGCCGCCCGCTGATGATGCCGCGCTGATAGCTCAACGTCGCCATCAGGTGCGTGGCGTTGACCGGGCCGCCGCGGGTCAGCGCCCAGATCAACTGGAAATCGGTGAAGGTGAACAGCACCGAGAAGGTCATCACCACGGCGATGATCGGGGTCAGCAGCGGATAGGTGATGAAGCGAAAGCGCTGCCAGCTGGTGGCGCCGTCGAGCGTGGCCGCTTCATAAAGCGACGGCGAGACCGTCTGCAGGCCGGCCAGCAGCGTGATCGCGACGAACGGAACGCCACGCCAGACATTGGCGAAGATCACGCTCGCCCGCGCCCACTCGGTGTCGCCGAGGAAGTTGATGTTGGTGTGGATCAGCCCGAGCTTGATCAGCGACCACGAGATGATCGAGAACTGCGAATCGTAGATCCACCAGAACGCGATCGCCGACAGCACGGTCGGCACGATGAACGGGATCAGCACGATCGACCGGATCACCGCCTTGAACGGCATGTGCCGGTTCAGGAGCAGCGCGAGATAGAGCCCGATCGCGAATTTGATGGCGCTTGCGATCAGCGTGTAAAGCAGGGTGTTGAACACCGAGAGCCAGAAGATCGAGTCATCCCACAGCCACTGATAGTTCTCGATCCCGATGAAGGCCCCGGCACGCCCGATGCGCTCGTCGGTGAAGCTCATCCAGACGCCGAGGCCGAGCGGATAGGCCAGGAACAGGATCAGGAATGCCGCCGTCGGCAGCATGAACCAGAACGCCGCCCAATTGCGGTTTCCCTTGAGCCGCGACCAGGCCGACGGCTCACCCGTTGCGGCTGCGCGCGCCGGCATTGATGTCTGGACAGTGCTCATTCGCCCTCAACTCCAAACCGGACAGCGACACCCGACCAGTCCAGGCCGGGTGTCGCTTCCGATTGCTGCAATCCCGATCACCGGCGCCTTGCAGCGCCGGCCGTCGCTCAGCGGAAGATACGCTTGGCCGCGCGTTCTGCCGAAGCCATCGCGGTCTTCACATCCTCGCGACCGGTACAATAGTTCGCGAACATGTCGACCACGACGAAATCGGCGATCGCGGCCGCAGCGTTCTCGCTCATCTGCGCCTCTCCCGCCGGGGTCGACGCGGTCTGCGCCACGCTCCGATACGGCGTCGTCTTCGGATCCGCGGTCCAGACCGGGTTCTTGTCGTAGCCGAGCAGGAAGTGCGASAGATAGCCCTGCGCCGCCTCGATCCACGGATTGAAYTGCTCCGGCTCSAGCATGAAGGCGGTGAACGCCTTGCAGGCCTGCGGATAYTTCGTGAARTTGAAGATCARGATCGGGAAGCCGAGATGCARCTCGCGSGTCTTGCCGTCGAGACCSGCCGGCAGATGGGCGTGGTTCATGTCYTCCGCGATCTGCGGRTTTTCCTTCTTCGCCGTCACATAGACCGAGATGCCRTTCACGGTCAGATGCARCTGGCCGGCRAGGAACGCCTTGTTGTTCGAGCTGTCGTTCCAGGACGCGGTGCCCGGCACGAAATTGTCGTACAGGCCCTTGACGTATTCGAGCGACTTCGCMGTCTCCGGCGAGTTGACGACGACCTTGTTGTCCTTGTCGATCAGCTTGCCGCCATGRGCCCAGAGYGCCCAGTGCAGCCAGCCATTGGCGTCGCCCGAGGCGTGRCCGAGCGCCATGCCGGCCGGGGTGCCGTTCTTGTTCARGCCCTTSACSAGATCGGCGAAGCCGGCGAGGTCCTTCGGGAATTCCTTGTGGCCGGCCTTCTCCATGGCCGCGACGCGATAATTGACGAGGCCGCCGGTGGCAGCGACCGGAATGCCGATCCACTTGCCGTTCAGCATGCCGTAGGCCTTGCCGGAATCCGCCCAGCCGCCGCACTTCTTGCCGAGATAGTCGGCGACGTCGGTCACGTCGACGCACTTGCTCGGGAACAGGAAGGGCAGCGAATAGAGGCCCCAGACCATGTCGAGGCCCTGCCCCGTGTTCGCCGCCACCGAGGCCTTCGGCTGGATGTCGTCGTAGGATTCATTGGAGACGTTGATCGTAATGTTGTTGGCCTTCTGGAACGCATCGACGATCTTCATGAAGGCCGCGTCTTCGGCTTCCACGAAGCGCTTCCAGCGCAACAGATTGATCTTGGCGCCCGGCTCCGGCTTCCACTGCGAGGTCTGCGCCCAGGCCTTGGCATAGCCGAGCAGYTGATCGCTCGACATCGTYGCCGCGGCAGCCAGCATGGTCGCACCGCCCTTGAGCAGCGAACGGCGGTCCGTACTAAAAATCGACATTGGCAATTTTCTCCCGTTTTTTGGTTGTCGTTTCAGACGTCGCATGTCCCGCCTAGAAACGGCGGGCCGGTAGTCTCATCATGAGGATGCGCGGTCGCTACGTGCGGGCGCGGCATCATCACTCAGCTGTTCAGCCGCTTGCCGGTGCCATCGTCGAACAGATGAACCAGCGCCGGATCCGGCTTGAGCCGGACCTTGTCGCCCGGATTGAACAGGTGGCGCTCGCGGAACACCGCGACGACCTGCTCGCCGCCGAGCTTGGCGAACACCTGGGTCTCCGAACCGGTCGGCTCGACCACCACGATCTCGGCCTCGGCACCGTCATCCGCGATGGTGAAATGTTCGGGCCGCACGCCATACACCGCCGGCTTGCCGTCGGAATTGGCCGGCGCCGATTTCAGCGGCAGCTTGACACCGTTCGGCCCCTCGAAATAGGCGGCACCGTTCACCTTGACCTTGCCCTTGAGGAAGTTCATCGCGGGCGAGCCGATGAAGCCAGCCACGAACTGGTTTTCCGGCTTGTCGTAGAGTTCGAGCGGCGAGCCCATCTGCTCGACGATGCCGTCATGCATCACCACGATCTTGTCGGCCATGGTCATGGCCTCGATCTGGTCGTGGGTGACGTAGACSGTCGTGGTGCGCAGCCGCTGRTGCAATTCCTTGATCTCGGTGCGCATCGCCACGCGCAGCTTGGCGTCGAGGTTSGASAGCGGCTCGTCGAACAGGAACACCTGCGGATCGCGCACGATGGCGCGGCCCATYGCGACGCGCTGRCGCTGRCCKCCGGAGAGCTGGCGGGGATAGCGRTCGAGCARCGGGGTSAGCGCSAGGATTTCCGCRGCGCGYTTGACGCCGGTCGAGATTTCCTCGGGYTTGGCGCCGCGCAGCTTGAGCGAGAAGCCCATGTTGTCGGCGACSGTCATGTGCGGATAGAGCGCGTAGTTCTGGAACACCATCGCAATGTCGCGCTCTTTGGGCTGGACATTGTTGACGACGCGGTCGCCGATCGAGATCGTGCCGGAGGTGATGTTCTCCAGTCCCGCCAGCATGCGCAGCAGGGTCGACTTGCCGCAGCCGGAGGGGCCGACCAGAACGACGAATTCGCCGTCCTCGATCGGAATCGTCACGCCGTGCAGGACTTCAAAATTGCCGAACGACTTCCGCACGTCGCGAATCTGGACCGACGACATCCACTTCCCTCCTCACGTTCCCGACGGCGTACGACGAGTGCCGCCACCGCTCTGTTTTGTTCCGGCCGCGCGGAGAGCACGGCACTGTTGGACTGAAGTTATTGTCCGCAGTTTATCTGGTTTTGGCAATCGTTCGATTAGCAACCGCTTGGTAGCGCTGTCAATATCGGTTTGTCTGCGACGAACGTCGTGGTATGAGCGGCAAATGGCCCGAAAAMGCATCATGCCAGGCAAGATCCGGCTCGCCGAAGTCGCGAAGCTCGCCGGMGTCAGCCCGATTACGGCCTCACGCTTCTTCAGGAATCCGGAAGCCCTCTCGGCCGGCAARCGCGCGCGSGTCGAAAGTGCGGCAAAAGAACTCGGTTACGTGCCCAATCTTGCGGCACGCGCGCTGGCGTCGCAGCGCACCGAGGTGATCGGTGTCCTGATCCCGTCGCTGACCAACAACGTGTTCTCCGACGTGCTGCGCGGCATCTATGACGCACTCGACGGCAGCCGCTACAGCATTCAGCTCGCCAACACCCGCTACAGCATCCTGCAGGAAGAGCGCCTGCTGCGTCTGTTTCTGGCCCAGAAGCCGGCAGGGCTGATCGTGACCGGCATCAATCAGACCGCCGATTCCCGCCGCATCATGGAATCCGTCGATTGCCCGATCGTGCAAATCATGGAGGTCGGCCCCTCGCCGATCGACATGATGATCGGATTCTCGCATTTTGACGCGGCAAAAGCAGCGATCGCCCACCTTCTCGCGCAGGGTTACCGGCGGATCGGCTTCCTCGGCGCGCGGATGGATCCAAGGGTACAGCGTCGGCTCGACGGCTATCGCGCTGCGATGACCGACGCCGGGCTGCTTGATCCGCAACTCATTGTCACCACGGCGATACCGACCTCGGTGACGCTGGGCGGGACATTGTTTGCCGACCTGCTCGCCAAGGCGCCCGACATCGACGCCGTGTTCTGCGTCAATGACGACCTTGCGCTCGGCGCGCTGTTCGAATGCAAGCGCCGGCACGTGGCGGTGCCGGAGCAGATGGCAATCGTCGGCTTCAACGACCTCGAATTCATGGCATCGAGCGAACCGACACTGAGCAGCGTGCGCACCAACCGCTACGAAATGGGCAGAAACGCCGCCACCATGGTGATCGAGACGCTGGAAGGCCGCAGGCCTGCCGACCCCGTCGTCGATCTCGGCTTCAGCGTCATGGAACGGCAAAGCTCGACGCGACGCAACTGACATCCGACCGACACCGGCCCGTCACACGGGAGACGAAAATGACAAAATGATAGCGCAACCAAGATGGTTCAACTAAGGTCCAATCCATCCAGTGAAACACCTGTGCGTGATCGCTCGGGTTTGTAATGCGCGACGATTTGCGCAAGGTAGAACAACGTTGAACCAGAGCCCTTGAATGGGCCGATCAAGAGTTTGCATTGCGGGAGAAACCAATGACAAAACCCCACACCAACGGGCACGGCGCCGCAGGCGAGACCAAGAAGGGCAAGGGCCGCAGGCTCCGCTCCCAGGAATGGTTCGACAACCCGCACAATCCGGGCATGACCGCGCTCTATCTCGAGCGCTACCTCAATTACGGCCTGACCCGCGAGGAATTGCAGTCGGGCAAGCCGATCATCGGCATCGCCCAGACCGGCAACGACCTGTCGCCCTGCAACCGGCATCACCTCGAGCTCGCGCACCGCGTCCGCGAGGGTATCCGCGCCGCCGGCGGCATCGCGATGGAATTCCCGACCCATCCGATCCAGGAGACCGGCAAGCGCCCGACCGCGGCGCTCGACCGCAACCTCGCCTATCTCGGCCTCGTCGAGGTGCTGTTCGGCTATCCGCTCGACGGCGTGGTGCTGACCACCGGCTGCGACAAGACCACGCCGGCCTGCATGATGGCGGCGGCGACCGTCAATCTGCCCGCGATCGTGCTGTCGGGCGGCCCGATGCTGAACGGCTGGCACGAAGGCCAGCGCACCGGCTCCGGCACCGTGGTGTGGAAGGCCCGCGAGCGGCTTGCCGCGGGCGAGATCGACTACGAGCAGTTCATCGAGATCGTGGCCTCCTCGGCGCCCTCGGTCGGCCATTGCAACACGATGGGCACCGCCTCGACGATGAATTCGCTCGCCGAAGCGCTCGGCTTCTCGCTGCCGGGCTGCGCGGCGATCCCGGCACCCTATCGCGAGCGCGGCCAGATCGCCTATGAGACCGGAAAGCGCATCGTCGACATGGTGTGGGACGACCTCAAGCCGTCGGACTTCCTGACCCGCGAGGCGTTCGAGAACTGCATCGTGGTCAACTCCGCGATCGGCGGCTCGACCAATGCGCCGATCCACATCAACGCGCTGGCGCGCCATGTCGGCGTCGAGCTGTCGATCGACGACTGGCAGAAATACGGCCACGACGTGCCGTTGCTCGTGAACATGCAGCCGGCCGGCTTCTATCTCGGCGAAGAGTATCACCGCGCCGGCGGCGTGCCCTCGGTCGTGCGCGAGCTGATCAAGCACAAGCGCATCCATGAAGGCGCCCTCACCGTCAACGGCCGCACCATGGGCGAGAACTGCAAGGAAGCGCCTGCGCCCGACGGCGACGTGATCTGGGGCTACGACAAGCCGCTGGTGAAGGACGCCGGCTTTCTGGTCTTGCGCGGCAATCTGTTCGATTCCGCGATCATGAAAACCAGCGTSATCTCGAAGGAATTCCGCGACCGTTACCTGTCMAACCCGAAGGACCTCAACGCCTTCGAGGGCCGCGCCATCGTGTTCGAGGGTCCGGAGGACTATCACGACCGGATCGAGGATCCCGCGCTCGGTATCGACGAGCACTGCGTGCTGTTCATCCGCGGCACCGGCCCGATCGGCTATCCCGGCGGCGCCGAGGTCGTGAACATGCAGCCGCCGGCGGCGCTGATCAAACGCGGCATCCTGTCCCTGCCCTGCATCGGCGACGGCCGGCAGTCCGGCACCTCGGGCTCGCCATCGATCCTCAACGCCTCGCCGGAGGCTGCCGCCGATGGCGGGCTTGCGATCCTGAAGACCGGCGACAAGGTGCGCATCGACCTCAACAAGGGCAGCGCCAACATCATGATCTCGGAGGACGAGTTGCGCACCCGCCGCGCCGAGCTGAAGGCCAAGGGCGGCTTCCCGCACCCGGCCAACCAGACACCGTGGCAGGAGCTCTACCGCCAGACCGTCGGCCAGCACGCCACCGGCGCCTGCCTCGAGCTCGCGACGCGCTACCACGACATCGCGGGCCGGGTCGGCGTCGCGCGCGACAATCACTAGCTCCGCATCGTCATTGCGAGCGCAGCGAAGCGATCCATCTCTCCCCCGCGGAAGTATGGATTGCTTCGTCGCTTCTCTCCTCGCAATGACGGCGGCAACAAATCCAATCAGGACTTCGAGGAGACTTCCATGTCAGACAGACTGAAGGGAAAGCGCGCCGTCGTCACCGCCGCCGCGGCAGGCATCGGGCGTGCATGCGCGATCGCATTCGCCCGCGAGGGCGCGACCGTGATCGCCACCGACATCAACGAGAGCGGCATCGCCACGCTCAGCAAGGACGGCATCGCCGAGACCGCGCGGCTCGACGTTCGCAGCACGGCCGACGTCAACAGCTTCGCCAAGCGCGTCGGCAAGATCGACATCCTGCTCAATGCGGCGGGCTTCGTGCATCACGGCACCATTCTGGAGTGCTCCGACGAAGACTTCGACTTCTCGTTCGATCTCAACGTCAAATCCATGCACCGGACCATCAAGGCGTTTCTGCCCGCGATGCTGGAAGGCGGTGGCGGCAGCATCGTCAACATTTCGTCCTGCGCGGCGTTGCGGCCGCCGGCCAATCGCTACGTCTACAGCGCGTCGAAGGCGGCGGTTTCGCTGCTCACGCGCGCCGTTGCGCTCGACTTCATCACCCAGGGCATCCGCTGCAACGCGATCTGCCCGGGCACCGTCGAGACGCCCTCGATGCTGGAGCGCGCAGCTGCCGCGGGCCCGGACGGACGCGAGAAGTTCGTCGCCCGCCAGAAGATGGGCCGGCTCGGTACCGCCGACGAGATCGCGGCCATGGCTGTGTATCTTGCGAGTGACGAGGCTGCTTTCACCACCGGCGTCGACATGGTCGTCGACGGCGGCTTCATGCTCTGATGGGCTCGCAAAGGCATTCAACATGAACAAGATCGATCTCAACGGCCGCGCAGCCGTCGTCACCGGCGGCGCCCAAGGGTTCGGCCGCGCCATTACCGAGCGTTTTGTCGCCTCCGGCGCCAGGGTCGCGATCTGGGATTTCGACCAGCCGCTGGCCGAGAAGACCGCGCGGGCGATCGGCGAGAACGTGATCGCGATCAAGACCGACGTCACCGATCCCGACGCGGTCGACGCCGCGCGCGATCAGACGCTGCGGGCCTTCGGCAAGATCGACATCCTGGTCAACAATGCCGGTATCACCGGCGCCAACAAGCCGGTCTGGGAAACCGATCTCGACGACTGGCGCCGGGTGATGCGCATCAATCTCGAGGGTCCTTTCATCTGCTGCAGGGCGATCGTGCCGACCATGATCGGCCAGAAATACGGCCGCATCGTCAACATCGCCTCGATCGCTGGCAAGGAAGGCAATCCGAACGCCGCGCATTATTCCGCGTCGAAGGCCGGCCTGATCGCGCTGACCAAATCACTCGGCAAGGAGCTCGCGCAGCACGACATCCTGGTCAATGCGGTGACGCCGGCGGCGGCGAAGACCGCGATCTTCGACCAGATGACGCAAGCGCATATCGACTTCATGCTGTCGAAGATTCCAAAGGCCCGCTTCGTGCAGGTCGAGGAGCTGGCCTCGATGGTGGCGTGGCTGGCGTCGGAGGACTGCGCGTTCTCGACCGGCGCGGTGTTCGACATCTCCGGCGGCCGGGCAACGTACTAGAGCCGTTCCCGTTCCGATGGAATCGGAACGGGGCTCTAGGTTCTTGTGTTGACGCGTTTTCTTCACGCGAACCGGTATCCACTTCGCTCGAAAACGCTCTAGCTGGCTCGTTTCGCCGGCTGCCGCAGCGCGGCCACGAGATGGTCGGCCAATAGCGAGGCAGCGCGCGCGAGGTTTGGCGCGCGGTGCAGGCGGATTTCGGCCCGCGGCAGCCGCGGCATGCCCTCACGCGCGCTCAAGCGCCGGAGCGTCGGCGGAAAGGTGCCCGATTTGACCACGGTCACGGCGAGGCCCTGCGCGGCGATCGCCTCGACCGCGGACAGGCTGTGGCTGACAAAGGCGAGCCGCCACGGCCGGCCTGCCTGGTCGAGCGCCTGCATCGCCCAGCTTCGGAACAGGCAGCCCTGCGGATAGAGCGCGACCGGCAGCGGATCGATGTCTTCGACACGATGCGCCGCGCTCGCGGCCCACACCGCCTGCTCGGTGCGCAGCAACTCGCCCCCGCCGCGCCCTTCCGGGTGCATCGCGATCACGAGATCATAGGCTTCGCCGAGCCGGTCGGTCATCGACGACGTCAGCCCGGTCTCCATCTCGACATGGATCAGCGGATAGTTGGCGATGAAATCCTTGAGCAGCGGCGGCACGATCAACGTGCCGTAGTCGTCCATCACGCCCAGGCGGACCCGGCCGTCGGTGCCGTGCGCGCGCACCCGACCGACCGCTTCGGCATTGAGGCTCAGGATGCGGCGGGCGTAACCGAGCAATCCCTCGCCGGCCGCGCTCAGCTCGACGCTGGAGGTGCTGCGATGAAACAGCTCGGCCTGGAGCCGCTCYTCCAGCCGCTTCACCTGCATGCTGATCGCCGATTGGGTCCGGTTCAGCGCCGAGGCGGCGCGGGTGAAGGAACGATGGTCCGCCACCGCAACAAAGGCCTGCAACAGATCCGGATCGAGAACAGGCGAACTCATAATAATCCGTGATTTGATTGATCAATCTTATTCTATTCTCTGATTATGCCGGTGTCCCTAGATTGCGCAAGCAAAACAGCGGGATCGAACGGGATGGGCGAAATCTGGGGGGTGTTGGCGGCGGTGCTGTCGAGCGCGCTCGGCGGAACCTCGATCGGGGCGACGCGGTTTCTGGTCGGCRCSATCGAYCCGCTGGSGATCGGCGCGTTCCGCTTCGGCATCGGCGTCGTGCTSYTGYTGCCGCTCGCRCTGCTGCAACGGGGAAGCTGGCCGCCATCGCGCGACTGGCYGGGCGTCGYCGGCCTYGGCCTGCTGTTCTTTGCSGCGTTCCCGGTCCTGTTCAAYGCCTCGCTGATYTTCACCACGGCMGCGCGCGGCGCGCTCGCGCTCTCGACGCTGCCGCTGCTGACGATGCTGGTCGCCGCCGCGCTCGGCGCCGAGCCGCTCACCGCRCGCAAGACSACGGGCGTSCTGGTCACGATCYTCGGCGTCGCGATGGCCCTGCTCACTGGGCTCGCCACGGCACCACCGGGCGCCTGGCGTGGCGATCTCCTGATGGTCGCGGCCGCGCTGTGCATGGCGCTCTACAGCATCTGGTCGAAACCCTTCATCCGKCGCTCGGGYCCGATCCCCTTCACCACRCTCGCSATGGCGGCCGGWGCGGYGGTGCTGATCGTCGCRTCGYTRCTGCGCGGCAGTTTCGCSCCGGTTGCCGRSTTCGCTGCGSCGCAATGGTTCGGKGCGATCTATCTCGGSGCCTTCGGCGCGGCGCTGACCTTCTATCTCTGGGCCTTCGCGCTGGAGCGGACGACGCCGACCCGGGTGGCGATCTCCGTCACCGTGAACCCGATCGCGGCTTCAGTGGTCGGCGCAGCGCTGCTCGGCGAACCGCTGAGCTGGAATCTGATGGCTGGCATCGTCACCGTGTTCGCCGGCATCTGGATCGCGACCACCCAGCCGCAAGCAGCGCGCGCGGCCAAGCCGGCCGTCGCACCCGACACGCGCTGAGGCATCGCAGCGCTCGCCGGCAATGCCGTTGTCGAATCCGTGTTAGCCTGAGGGTCCGGTCCAAGCGAACCCAAGGCGGCACGCAATTGAACATCTCCCTCTACGACATCTCCGTCTGGGTGCTGCCGCTCGTCATCGCCATCACGTTTCACGAAGCCGCGCACGGCTTCGTCGCGCACCGGTTCGGCGACGACACCGCATGGAAGCTCGGCCGCGTCAGCTTCAACCCGCTGAAGCACATCGACCCCTTTGGCACGCTGATCCTGCCGGCCATGCTGCTGCTCGCGCATTCGCCGTTCCTGTTCGGCTACGCCAAGCCGGTGCCGGTGAATTTCCGCAACCTCAACCACCCCAAGCTCGACATGGTCTGGGTGGCGCTGGCGGGCCCGGTGACCAACATCATCCTGGCGACCGCGGCGGCGCTGGCATTCCACGCACTGCCATTGGTGCCGGCAGATGCGGCAAAATGGACCGCGGACAATCTGAAAAACGCATTCCTGATCAACATCGTGCTCGCGATCTTCAACATGATGCCGATCCCGCCGCTGGACGGCGGCCGGGTCGCGGTCGGGCTGCTGCCGCGGCCGCTGGCGATCCCGCTCGCCCGGCTGGAGCCCTACGGCATGCTGATCCTGATCGGGCTGTTGATCCTGCTGCCGGTGATCGGCAGGCAGGTCGGCCTAAATCTTGATGTTATTTCAACGATACTGCGAACTCTGACCGGCTATGTGGCGAACGCCCTTCTCCTGATTACGGGAAACACATAGCTTTGCTTCAAGCATGCCCCGATGCTGATCCGGGGCCGTGCGCTGGGACAGGAACGCTTCGAGGCCATGGTGATCAAAGCTGCCGATATGCTGATTGCACGCCGCGCCGACACCCGCGCGCGGGCGGACTTTGCGACCTGGAAGATGATGGCCAAGCTGAACGGCGCCTCAGCCCTGCCCCCGGAAGCGCAGAATTTCCTCGCCATCTACAAGAAGCTGCTGGAGCAGATGAGCGAGGCCGAGGCCGGCGAGACCACCATCCAGGAGATGTACCGCACCTATTACGCGGAGATGGGCGGCGCCGGCAAAGCGCCGGAGGTTCCGGCGCGCACGCGCGAACCGGTCGCCGACAGCGGAAACGTCACGGCGTTCCGCCGCCTGCCGGCCAAGAAGACGACCACATCCGACCCCAACGCCAAACGTCCTTTGCCGGTTGCGCTGATCTTCGCGTGCCTCGTCGTGGTCTATGTCGCGATCCGCTACTACTGGAAATAGCGCCGTCGCCGCGACATCTCATTTCCGGCTTCCATCATCGACAGCTCGCACCGCGGCATCCCGTCGCGCGTAACGGCCGTTTCAATCGCCGCAGCGTGGAATATCGCGCACGATCGCTTGCGCCACTGCCCTAGGCGATGCGCCCGATGCCGGGCATAATGAGGAACTCAAAAAACAAAATCATACTGGAGGGAAGATGAAGCGTTCCATTGCAGCCTTGGTCATGACCACGAGCCTGGTGTTCGCCGGCAATGCGCTGGCGCAGACGATGGACAAGGTCGCAAAGGTCGGCGCACTCGGCGATCAGTCCGGTCTGTATCAAGACATCGGCGGCCCCGGTTCGACGGTGGCGGCGCAGATGGCGATCGAGGATTCCGGGTTGCTGGCGAAGGGCTGGAAGATCGACCTGATCTCGGCCGATCACCAGAACAAGCCCGATGTCGCCGTCAACATCGGCAAGCAATGGATCGACGTCGAGAAGGTCGACGTGTTCGTCGATCTCGCGGCCTCCAATGTCGGCCTCGCGATCGCCAACCTCGCCAAGGAGAAGAACGTCGTCAATCTGAACTCCGGTTCGGGCTCGTCCGATCTCACCGGCTCGCAGTGCACGCCCAATACGGTGCACTGGTCGTACGACACCTACATGCTTGCCAATGGCACCGGCCGGGCATTGGTCAAATCCGGCGGCGACACCTGGTTCTTCATCTCCGCAGACTATGCGTTCGGCCAGGCGCTCGAGCGCGACACCACGGCCGCGGTCACCGCAGGCGGCGGCAAGGTGCTCGGCAGCGTCAAGCACCCGCTCAACACCGCCGACTTCTCGTCCTTCCTGTTGCAGGCGCAGAGCTCGAAGGCCAAGGTGATCGGCCTTGCCAATGCCGGCGGCGACACCACCAACGCGATCAAGCAGGCCGCGGAATTCGGCATCGTGTCGGGCGGCCAGAAGCTTGCGGGCATGCTGATGTTCCTGACCGACGTGCACTCGCTCGGCCTCAACGTCGCGCAAGGGCTGAACTTCACCGAAAGCTTCTACTGGGACATGAACGACCAGACCCGCGCCTTTTCGAAGCGCTTCATGGAGCGGTTCAAGAAGAACCCGCCGACCATGGTGCAGGCCGGCGTCTATGCCTCGCTGATCCACTACTTCAAGGCGCTGGAAGCACTCGGCGGCAATCCGCATGACGGGCGCGCCGTCGTTGCCAAGATGAAGGAGTTGCCGACCGACGATCCCTTGTTCGGCAAGGGTTCGATCCGGGTCGACGGCCGCAAGATCCATCCCGCTTATCTGTTCGAGGTGAAGAAGCCGTCGGAATCGAAGTATCCGTGGGACTATTACAAGCTGATGGCGACCATCCCGGCGGATGAAGCCTTCCTGCCGCTCGAGAAGAGCGCCTGTCCGCTGGTGAAGAAGAACTGAGACGTCGTCATTGCCCTATCAGGCGGGTCAGCTTCGCTGGCCCGTTGAGCGGCGGCCTTGCCTTCGGGGCGAAGTCCAACCGATAGCGCATCGGACTGGTGTCGAGGCGGGTGCGAAAATGGTGGCGCAGCGCATCCGCGGTGCCGAATCCAACCGCGGTCGCGACGTCCTCGACCGACATGGCGGTAGCTTCCAGCAGGTCTCGTGCCTGCGTCATGCGCTCCTGCAGCACCCATTCGCCGGGTGACATGCCGGTTGCGGTCTCGAAGCGCCGAATGAAGGTGCGCCGGCTCATGCGCGCCCTGCCTGCAAGGCCTTCGATCGTCAGGTCGCGGTCCAGATGCCTGCGCATCCATGCGCAGAGTTCGGCGAGAGGATCGCCGTCGGCAAGGACCACCGGATTAGGAATGAACTGCGCCTGCCCGCCCTCGCGGTGCGCCGGAATCACCAGGCGCCGCGCCACATCATTGGCGATCTCGGGTCCGAAATCCTTGCGCACGATATGGATACACAGATCGAGACCAGCCGCACGTCCGGCCGAACTCATGATGTCCCCATCGTCGACATAGAGCACCTTGGCATCGACGCGCAGCGCAGGATGCCGGTGCACCAGCGGCTCGGCATGCGCCCAGTGCGCCGCAACGCGCCGGCCCTCCAGCAGTCCGGCGCCAGCCAGCACGAATACGCCGGAACAGATCGATGCGATGCGGACCCCGCGCGCATGCGCGCGGCGAAGCGCTGTGACCACCGCCTCGGGCGGTGACGCCTCGATGTCCTGCCAGCCCGGCACGATGATCGTGCCGGCCTGCGACAGGAACGAGAAGTCGACGTCGGCGACGATCTTGACGCCGGCCCCGGCCGCAACCGGCACACCCGGCCGCTCCGCGCACACCGCGACCCGATACCAGTCGCGGCCCATGTTCGGCAGGCCAAACACCTCGAGCGCCATGCCGAGCTCGAAAGCATTGACGCCGTCATAGGCCAACAGCGCGACCACCCTGTTGCGGGCGCTGTCCCGCCGGGCCCTGCCTGCCGGCTTCGTATGTTGCGACTTTGGCACGATATTCACGATATATGTCATTCGTGCCAATGGTCAAGAATGGCGTCTCGCGCGCACGGTCGAGCCTCGCGATCGAACCGCCATGCCTGGAGAAGTTCATGACCAACGCCGCCACGTCGTCGCCGGCACCATCGATGTCCGCAGACATCCAGCGCGGCTCCGCGCGCGCCGTCTACCTCAGGGGGACTCTGTATTGCCTCGCCGCCTCGGTCTCGTTCGGCCTGATGTTTCCGGTGATGTCGAGCGCGCTCTCCCATGTCGATCCCTTCACCTTCACGTCGCTGCGCTATTTGATCGCGGCCGCAATCTCGCTCGTCCTGCTCAGGATCAAGGAAGGGCCGGACGCGCTGAACCTGAAGGGTGAGCCGATCGCTCTCGCCTGGCTGCTGGGCTCGATCGGGTTCGCCGGCTTCGGTTTCCTGGTGTTTCTCGGCCAGCAACTGGCCGGACGCGACGGAGCCTTGACGACATCGATCATGGCCGCCACGCAACCATTGCTCGGCATCCTCATCATCTCGGTGATCCGCAGGGTTCTCCCGCCGCCCGTCACGCTGCTGCTGGTGCTGCTGTCGTTTGGCGGCGTCGCGCTCGTCATCACCAAGGGGGATGTCGGCGGGCTGCTGCACGAACCGCAGAACTATTCAGCCAACGCGCTGATCGTGCTCGGAATGATCTTCTGGCTGATCTACACCTTCAGCGCGGCACGCTTCGCAAGCTGGTCGGCCCTCAAATACACCACCATGACGATGTCGCTCGGCCTGACCACGATCGTCGCGATCAACGCGATCCTCGCTCTGACGCAGGTGATCGCATTGCCGGCAGCGGCCGATCTGCTCTTCATCATTCCGCATCTTCTCTACATGAGCCTCGTTGCCAGCGTCGCCGGCGTGCTGTGCTGGAATCTCGGCAACAAGATTTTGACGCCTTTGAACGGCGTGCTCTTCATGGACGTCGTGCCGATCACCGCGTTCACCGTCTCGGCGATCATTGGCGTCGTACCGACGCGGGTCCAGATCGCGGGCGCATGCATCACCGGCGTCGCCTTGATCCTGAACAATCTCTATTTGCGGCTTCGCGCATGACGAGTCGCCGGATGCGAAGCGGCTCCCCACGCACTTGATCACGCGACTGGCGGTCGCTCCGATCTCTGGCGGTGCGCGCAGTCACGCGGCATTCCGTCGGCAAGGCCTGGGGATTCCCGATGACGGGAAAGTGCGCACGTTCGACGCTCAGGAGCTTCTGATCCGCGTCGAGGATCCCGGGTTGCCGATCCTCGCGAGCTACGCGGCCCTTACTGCTTCGACTTGTTGTAGTTGACGTCGAGGCTGAAGGAGAACTGATCCTCGGTCAGGTCGGCCGGCGGCGCCGGGACCGGATCGGAACGGTGGACCATCGAGACCGCGGCGTCGTCGAAGGCGGCGTCTCCCGACGATTCCAGCACCGCGACCGACAGGACCTTGCCGACGCGATTGAGCACGAGCGCGATCTTGACCTTCGCCGTCTTGACCTTGCCGTTCTCCGGAAACTTCTTGTGCAGGTCGAGATAGGCGCTGATCTTCTTGCCCCATCTGGCGGTCATCGCAAGCTTGTCCTTGCCGATGCCGGGGTTTGGCGCCTTCGTGGTCTCGGCCTGACGCGCGTCCTCCAGCTTGGTTGGCGCGGCCTGCTCCGAGGCCTGCTGTGCTTCCTGCGCGTTGGTCTCGACCTTGGCGACCTTGGCCTCCTCCTCCTTCTGCTTCTTGGCGGTGTCCTCCGTCACGATGCGGTCGGGATCGTCGGCCTCGACAGGCTTTTCCTGCGGCAGGTCGGTGTCCTTCACCTCCGCCTTCTGCTGCGCCATCTCCTGMACGGCCTGCTGCTCGTCAGCCGGSGCRCCGGGCGGTGCTGCTTCCTCGGGYACATCCGGTGAGGCGAGYTCGACGGCGTATTCCGCGCCGGCCGCRCCAAGYCCCTCGTCGCCGTCGTCGCCGCGCAAATTYGCCAGYGCCARCGCCRCGCCGCCGAGATGCAGCCCGACCGCCRTCACCGCRGCGATCACCCAGAGCCGCTTCGAGGTACGCAGGTCGAGATCGGGGTTGGTCGACATCGCSSYTCGCCGTCAGGGYTTGGCCGGYTCGGCCTGCKSSGYCGCSGGCGCTCCCGGMACGCCCTCGAGCGYGACSAGCTTCACATGGGTGTAGCCGCCGCCRCGCARCARYTCCATCACGCCCATCAGYTCGCCATARGGSACCATSCGRTCSGCCCGCAGGAACACGTATTTGTCYCKGSTCATGTCGGGCACCGCATCCAGCGAATTGATCAGGTCRGYGCGCTTCACCGCGTTCTCGCCGATCGCCAGMGTGAGGTCSGGCTTGATGCTGACATAGGTCGGCTTGTCCGGCTTCTTCTGCGGCGTCGCRCTGGAGGTCGGMAGATCGATCGGCAGGTCGACGGTCGAGAGCGGCGCCGCGACCATGAAGATGATCAGCAGCACCAGCATCACGTCGATGAACGGCGTGACGTTGATCTCGTGGGATTCCGCGAAATCGTCATCGCCATCATTTTCGGAGATCGAGACGGCCATCGCCTACTCCGCCGCCGCGGCACGCGCACCATGCGGAACGCTGCCGTGGGTGCGATCGAGATCACGCGACAGCAACCGCCCCGCGGCGCCCGAAGCGCGGTTGACGAGCTCGAGATACACCTTCGTGACGCGCGAGAAGTGGTTGTAGATGATCACGGCCGGGATCGCCGCGACGAGCCCGATCGCGGTGGCGAGCAGTGCCTCGGCGATGCCCGGCGCCACCACGGCAAGGTTCGTGGTCTGCGACTTCGAGATGCCGATGAAGCTGTTCATGATGCCCCAGACGGTACCGAACAGGCCGACGAAGGGCGACGTCGCGCCGATGGTCGCAAGCAGGCCCATGCCGATGCGGATCTTGCGAGCCTCGGCACGCACGATCTCGGCGAAGCTCGACGCCGCGCGTTCCTTGATGCCGCTGTCGCTGGAGATGCCCGCCGACAGCCGCCCCTCGCGCATTGCGGCCGCGATGAACGACGACAGCACGCTGCCCTTGGCGCCGAGCGCGAACTGCGCCTCCGCAAGCGAGCGCGATTCAGCGATCTTGGCCAGCGCGCCACGCAGCTTGCTCTGCGCCACGGTCAGCTCGACCATCTTGGCGATGAACACGGTCCAGGTCACCAGCGACGCGAAGGCGAGACCGAGCATCACCGCCTTCACGATGATGTCGGCGTTCAGGAACATATTCCAGGGCGACAATTCGTGCAGGCCGGTGCTGGTCGACTTCGGCGATTTGGCATCGCCGCCCGCGGCGGCAGTCAAGGATGCCTCATTCGCCACCGGTGCGGGAGCCGCCGCAGGTGCTGGCGCAACCTGCGCTTGCGGCACCGCGGGCGCCGGCTGGGCCACCGGCGCGGTCTGGCCGGCGGCCGCAGGCTGGGCGATCGCCGCGGGCTGCGCGGCGGGCACCTGGGCCGCGGGCGCGGGCTGAGGCCGGGTCACGGGCGCGGGCTGCGCGGCAGGTGCCGTTTGCTGCTGCGCCGAAGCCGGCGCGGTCAGCATGGACATCGCCAGGGCGGCGACCATGGCGGATGCAGCGAGGAACTTGGATGTCATCATCAGTTACACTTCAGCCCAGTGACGGATCAGGTTGATGTGTATAAGAGACAGTCGCCAGGGCGGCGACCATGGCGGATGCAGCGAGGAACTTGGATGTCATCATCAGTTACACTTCAGCCCAGTGACGGATCAGGTTGTGATAAATGCCGGTCAATTTGACCGTTTCAGGGTCATCGCGCCCCAGCCGCTCCACCAGCGCCTGGATCGCCGTATCGAGGTCGAAGATCAGGCTTCGCGCGTGGGCATCACGTACCATGCTCTGGAGCCAGAAAAAAGACGCAACCCGGGTCCCCCGCGTGACCGGCGTCACCAGATGCAAGCTGGACGCAGGATAAAGAACGAGATCGCCAGCCGACAGCTTGATTTCATGTGATCCGTAGAGGTCTTCGATGACGAGCTCGCCGCCATCATAGTCTTCCGGCTCCGATAAAAACAGCGTGACTGAGAGATCGGTGCGGATCCGCAACCCCGTCAGCTTGTCGCCGCGCACCGCATTGTCGACATGCAGGCCGAAATGGTGCCCGTCGCTAGCTGCATAGCGGTTGAACAAAGGTGGAAAGATTCTAAGTGGGATCGCCGCCGAGATGAAGCGCGGGCTCGCCGACAGCGCCGACAGGACTCGGTTGCCAAGCTGCCGCGCGACCTCGCTGTCGGGCGGCAGCTGCTCGTTGCGCTTGACCAGCGCGGACGCAGCGCCTGCGGTCGAGCGGCCGTCCTCCCATCCGCTGGCGTCCATGATGCGGCGGAAATCCGCCACATCAGCCTTGCTCAATACGTTGGGAACACAAACCAGCATCAGCCGCCGCGAAGCCTCCGTCAGTAACGCGCTGAAACGACCAGATACGCGGCGCGTCCCGGCGCTTCCAGTACGAAAGGTGTCGCACTCTGGTAGAGCGCATCGTAGTAGCGCTTGTCGAAGATGTTGTTGACGAACAGCTTCACGGTCCAGTGCTTGTCGACCTTCGCTTCGGCGAAGGCATCGAAGCGCCAATAGCTCGGGAGCGAGGTGCCCTGGTTGGCCGCGAGCAACGTGCCGCCATAGATCTTCGAGCGATAGACCGCCTGCCCGCCGAGCTCCCACATGTCGGTGAGCTGGTACTTGGTCAGCATGCTGAAGGACTGATGGGCGACGTTGGCGAGCGGCCGTCCGACATTGGTCGGGTAGAGCAATGGCTGCGGCGACGGCGCATTCGACTTCGTCACCTCCGACTGCATCAGCACGAGGCCGCCGAACACGCTCCACTTGTCGGTGATCTTGCCGCCGACGCCGAGATCGATGCCGCGGACCCAATAGGCGGCACCGGCGGTGATGCACGATACGGAGCCGGTCGTCGGCGGGTTGGTGACCGGATAGGGACAGGTGGCCGTGCCGGTTGTCGCCGTGACGTTCTGTGCCTCGCGCGCATTCTCCTTGTTGGTCTGGAACAGCGCTGCCGTTACCAGCAGGTGCCGATCGAACAGCTCCCACTTGGTGCCGACTTCGATCGCCTGGTTCTTTTCCGGCCCGAAGATCTGGTTGGAGCTGCCGTTGAGGACGGGCGACAGGCCGCCATAAGCCGTGCTGGTGCCGTCGAATTCGGCACCCACCGGGTTCGACGATGTCGCGTACGCGGCGTAGACGCTGCCGTTCGGCGCGGGCTTCAACGTCAGGCCGAGGTTGAAGTTCGGCATGCCGAAATCGGCACTTTGTGCGCCGAACACCGTCGCGCCGGCCACCGTGCCGTATCCGCTGGTCTTGATGGAGTAGTCGTCGTAGCGGATGCCACCATTGAGGATGACGAGGTCGCGGTAGTTGACGCTGTCGAGCAGGTAGACGCTGGCGGTATCGATCGAAAGGTTGGTCGGCAGGCCGCTCAATGTCGGCGTCGACGTGAACGGCGTGTTTGTGTATTGCGGCGAGAACACGTTGACGCCGGAGATCGAGCCGGCGCCGTTGAACGGCGTACCAGTCGTCAGCTCCGAACTCAGGCCGGTATACTTGTCGATATACGAGGTCTCGCGCGAGATCTCGACGCCACCGACCGCCGTGTGCTTGAAGCCGCCAGTGTCGAACTTGTAGGTCGCCTCGCTCTGGTTTGCGACCACGTCGGTGATCTGATAGCGGCTCTGCGGATTCATCGTGATCGTCGAGGCCGAGAGCGGCGTCGCAATCACCGGCGACTCGGCAATCGTCCCGATGTAGTTGTTCATGGCGCGCGAGGCGCGGAACTTGTCGGAGAGGACGAGGTCCGGCGTGACATGGACCTCGGTGCTGACCGTTCCGATGTCCTGCTGCACCTTGAAGAAGTCGCGATTGACCAGGCCGTAGAAATTATTGGCGGGCGAGCCGAACTGAGGGAACGGACCGCCTGCGGTGCTGGTGAAGACGTTTCCTGGCGCCGGTGAACCGGGCCGGTAGTAGGGAACGCCGAAGTCCGGAATACCGTGGAGGTCGGTGTGCACGTAATCGGCGGTGATCTTCACCGCGTCGATCGGCGTCCACTTCGCCGCGACGAAGGCCCCACTGCGGTCGTCGGTGGTGTTGTTGCGCCCGGCGACGTTGGCGTCCTGGAACAGGCCACCGGCGCGGATCGCCAGCGTCGGGCTGATCACCTGGTTGACATCGAGCGTCACACGCTTGGTCTGATCGGTGCCAAACGTGGTGTCCATGTTGTAGAAGCTCTTCTCCGTCGTCGCCTGCTTGGTCACGATGTTGATCGCGCCGCCGGTGGTGCCGCGACCGGCAAACGACGAACCCGGGCCGCGCAGGATCTCGACCTGCTCGGTGAAGAAGTTCTCGCGGACGCTGACGCCGGGATCGCGCACGCCGTCGATGAAGATGTCGTTGCGGGCGTCGAAGCCGCGGATGAAGAAACGGTCGCCGAACGCGTTGCCGCCCTCGCCGGTGCCGAGCGTGACGCCGGCGGTGCTCAGGATCGCCGATTTCAGCGAGGTGGCGTTCTTGTCCTCGAGGATGTCCTTGGTCAGCACCGTGACCGATTTCGGCGTGTTCAGGATCGGCTCGGGAAACTTCGAGGATGCCTGCAAGCGGTCACCTTTATACGGCGCCGCCGGATCGGCGTAGGGGTTGCGGTCAGCAGGAAGACCGCCGGCATTGGGAAACGGCACCGGGGCCTGCTGCGCCTGCTGGTTGTTGCGACGCGCGGCGCGACGCAGCGCGTTGCGGGCGCGGACCTGATCCGACGTAGGCTTTGACGTGACGGGCCGCGGGCGCGCGACCGGGGCATCGACGTTCACCGGCGGAAGGTTCGATTGCTGGGCTTCGGCCCCCGAAAACGACGCCACCGCGATCAGGCTCGCGACCGCGGAAACTTTCGCCGCGGAATAACTTGTCTCATCAGCCGAACCGATCGCTGCCTCGAGACGCAGCGACTTCGGCGCCCTCACATTGCTCATTTCTTGCACGCCCCCAAAAAAGCAAGTTCGTTCGCGAAATGAAGCTGCGACGAACTGTCACCTTCGGTTATCGAGCGTGACTTTCTTTATCAATGCGATCAGCGCCACAGTTCGCTTGAATCGCCCCAGTTCAAAGCGATTCTAATCTGCGGTTTGAAATCGTTCTAAACTGGAGTTTTTAAGCGTTCTAATAATCGTTCTAAAATGGAGTCTGCGCCTCGTCGGCGAGGCCCTGCATTTGCACTCGGAAGCGTCACCGATCAGTCGGCGCTTGGCGGCTTCATCAGTGCGAACAACTCATCGATGGTTCGTTGCGCAACCTGCCGGACCTGATCGCTGTTCTCGAGCCCGGCGATATTGACCCCATTGACCACCGCTTTGATCTCGTCGCGGAAGTCGGTGAGAAACCGCAGCGGATCACGCTGCTCATTGGCAACGCGCGCGATCAATCCGGTGACCAGGATCTGGCAAGCCATCATGCGCCCGTTCAACTCGTCCATCGCCGTCCTCGTCGTCTCGCTTCGTCGCTGCGCGATATGAACGACATCCCGCCGCGTTTCAACCGGGTCGCGCAAGCTGCAGCTGGTGAACGGATGGAGAGCAAGTCAGCGCACAACGAGGCGCGCTATTTCGCAGCGATGTGCCCGGCTTCCTCGCCCAGCGCCTTGATGCGGTCCTTCACCGCGCGCAGCGTGCCGAGGCCACTTTCGACATGCTTGTCCGATACGTCACGGAGCACGTCGACGGCGATCGCATCGCGCAGACTGTCGAGATCGTCGACCAGGCGGCGCCCGCTCCTGGTCAGGAACAGGCGATTGGCGCGGCGATCCCTGGGATCGGGACGGCGTTCGAGCAGGCCGTGCTCGACGAGGCGGTCGAGCAGCCGCACCAGCGAGATCGGCTGYAATTCGAGCACGTCGGCGAGATCGACCTGGGACAACCCCTCCTGCTCGCGCAAGCGGAACAGCACGATCCACTGGGCGCGCGTAGTCCCTCGCGCCTTGGCGCGATGATCGATATAGTTGCGCAGCAGCCTCGAACTCTCGACGAGCTGCGCGATGAACTGGCGTTTGAGATCGAGCGACATAGGGGTCCTCGGTGTGTTTCCCAGACGGATTGTTTCCACTCGTTTCTGACCTAAACCTTTCCAAATGTTTAGGATTCTCAAGCCTTGGTGTGTTTACACATTAAGTGCACGCATATTATATCCGCAAGCTCTGTGAACCGTTTCAATCACCCTTTATTGTTACGTCGAACCTAAGAGTCCGCATGTCAAAGTCACGCTCCATCGGTTGGGTTTTAGTGATCGCGGCGCTTGGCACGGCCGGTTATTTCGGCTGGCAGAAGTACACGGACAACCAGCGGGCGGCCGAAGCTGCRCAGAAGCGSKCCGCCCARCGRCCGGCGGTTCCGGTSAAGATCTCKCCGGTCGAGAARGCCGAYTTCCCGGTCTACCTGACCGGTCTCGGCACGGTGCAGGCCTTCAACACSGTCCAGGTCCGCACCCGGGTCGAYGGCCAGATCAYCAAGATCGCCTTCAAGGAAGGCCAGTTCGTCAAGGCCGGCGACACCCTGGTCGAGATCGATCCGCGGCCCTAYCAGGCGACGCTCGAYCAGGCCAAGGCCAAGAAGGCCCAGGACGAGGCCAAYCTCGCCAACGCCAACCTCGATTTGCAGCGCTACACCAAGCTCGGCGAGTTCGCGACCCGCCAGCAGCTCGACACCCAGCGCTCCACGGTGGCCCAGCTCACCGCCCAGATCGCGGCCGATGATGCCGCCATCTTCAACGCCCAGACCCAGCTCGACTACGCCACCGTGAAGTCCCCGATCGACGGCATCGTCGGCCTGCGACTGGTCGATATCGGCAACATCGTCAATGCCTCGGCGCAGACCGGCATCGTGACGATCACCCAGATCGAGCCCATTACCGTGATCTTCACCGCCCCTGAGGACCAGTTGCCCGATATCAAGGCAGCCCTGGCCGTGGCGCCGCCCAAGACCATTGCGCTGACCACCGACGGCAAGCGGGTGCTGTCCACCGGCGCGCTGGCACTGATCAACAATCAGGTCGACACCACGAGCGGGACTGTTCGGCTGAAGGCGGTGTTTGATAACAAGGATCATGCGCTGTGGCCGGGCCAGTCGGTCGCGACCCGGCTCCTGGTCAGAACCTTGAAGGATGCCACCGTCGTCCCCGATGACGCGGTGCAGCATGGCACCGATGGCCTCTACGCCTATTCTGTCAATCAGGAGAACAAGGCCGAGCTTCGCAAGATCAAGGTCAGCCAGTCGATCGACGGCAAGTCGGTGATCGACGAGGGCCTGTCGCCGGGGCAACAGGTGATCACCGCGGGCCAGTACAAGGTCTCGCCGGGAACCCTGGTGACCACGGCGGTGGCGAGCTCGGATCCGTCCCAGTCGAAGGTTACGCAGGAATGAGCGACGGAATTTCCGCACCATTCATTCGCTTCCCGATCGGCACCTCGCTGCTGATGGCCGGCATCCTGTTCGTCGGCCTCGTCGCCTATCCGCTGCTACCGGTCGCGCCGCTGCCGCAGGTCGACTTCCCGACCATCCAGATCACCGCGACGCTCCCGGGCGGCAGCCCGGAGACGATGGCGACCTCGGTCGCGCAGCCGCTGGAGCGCCAGTTCGCGCAGATCCCCGGCATCGCGCAGATGACCTCGACGAGCTATCTCGGCACGGCGTCGGTCACCATCCAGTTCGACCTCAACCGCTCGATCGACGGCGCTGCCAACGACGTCCAGGCTGCCATCAACGCCGCCAGCGGCCAATTGCCGAAGAGCCTCCCCTCGCCGCCGACCTATCGCAAGGTCAACCCGGCGGACGCGCCGATCATGCTGCTGTCGGCAACCTCGGASACGCTGCCGCTGACCACGGTCAGCGACGCCGTGGACGCCCAGCTTGCCCAGCAGATCAGCCAGATTTCCGGCGTCGCGCAGGTCATCATCGGCGGTCAGCAGAAGCCGTCGGTCCGGGTCCAGATCGATCCCGCCAAGCTGGTCGCCAAGGGCCTGTCGCTGGAAGACGTCCGCGCCGCGATCAATATCGCCACCGTCGACAGCCCGAAGGGCAATATCGACGGCGCCACCCGCGCCTACACCATCTATGCCAACGACCAGTTGCTCACCGCGGAGCCCTGGAACGACGTCATCATCGCCTACCGCAATGGCGGGCCGCTGCGCATCCGTGACATCGGCCAGGCCGTCACCGGGCCGGAGGACGCCAAGCAGGCCGCCTGGGCCAATGGCAAGCGCGGCGTGTTCCTCGTCGTCTTCAAGCAGCCCGGCGCCAACGTCATCGACACCGTCGACAAGATCAAGGCGGCACTGCCCCGCCTGGTCGCCGCGATTCCGCCGGCGGTCAAGATCGAGGTGATCTCCGACCGCACCACCACGATCCGCGCCGCGGTGGAGGACGTCCAGTTCACCCTGCTCCTGACCATCTTCCTGGTCGTGATGGTGATCTTCGCCTTCCTGCGCAGCTTCTGGGCGACCGTGATCCCCGCCGTGACGGTGCCATTGGCGTTGCTCGGCGCCTGCGCGCTGATGTGGGTGTTCGGCTACACGCTGGACAATCTGTCGCTGATGGCGCTGACGATCGCGGTCGGCTTCGTCGTCGACGACGCCATCGTGATGCTGGAGAACATCAGCCGCTATATCGAGGAAGGCGAGAAGCCGATGGCGGCCGCCTTCAAGGGCTCGAGCGAGATCGGCTTCACCATCGTCTCGATCAGCATCTCGCTGGTCGCCGTGCTGATCCCGCTGCTGCTGATGGGCGGCATCATCGGCCGCCTGTTCCGCGAGTTCGCCGTCGTGCTGGCGATGACGATCTTCGTCTCGATGTTCGTGTCGCTGACATTGACCCCGATGATGGCCTCGCGCTTCCTGCGCGCCCACAATGAGGAACGGCACGGCCGTCTCTACAAGCTCAGCGAGCGCGGCTTCGATGCCATGCTGCGCGGCTATGAGACCGTGCTCGACATTGCCCTGCGCTGGAAGCGCACGACGTTGTTGATCTTCTTCGCCACCCTGGCGCTGTCGATCTACATGTTCGTCATCATCCCGAAGGGCTTCTTCCCGCAGCAGGACGTCGGCCTGATCAGCGCGACCTCGGAAGCCGGCCAGGACATTTCCTTCGCGGACATGAAAGGCAAGCAGGAAGAGCTCAGCAAGATCGTCATGCAGGATCCGGGCGTCGCTACGGTGGCAATGGCGATCGGCGGCAGCGGCCGCGCCGGCAACAACGGCAACATGTTCATCACGCTGAAGCCCCTGAGCGAGCGCGACGCCAATGCGCAGCAGATCATTGCCCGGCTGCGCCCGAAGCTGGAAAAGGTGCTGGGCGCCCGCCTGTTCATGCAGGCCGCGCAAGACGTGCGCCTTGGCGGCCGCCCGACCCGCACCCAGTTCGAGTTCACGTTGCAGGACGCCAACCTCGCCGAACTGAACGAATGGGCGCCGAAGATTCTGAGCAAGATGCAGACGCTGCCGCAACTGCGCGACGTCGCCACCGACCAGCAGAGCAGCGGCACCACGCTCGAATTGAAGATCAACCGCGACACCGCCTCTCGCTATGGCATCCAGCCGCAGCTGATCGACGATACGCTGTATGACGCGTTCGGCCAGCGCCAGGTGACGCAGTACTTCACCCAGCTCAACAGCTACCACGTCATCCTCGAGGTGCTGCCCGAGTTGCAGGGCTCGGTCGATACGCTGAACAACATCTACATCAAGTCGCCGCTGACCGGCGAACAGGTGCCGCTGTCGACCTTTGCGAAGTGGACCACCGTGCCGGTGCGGCCGCTGTCGATCAGCCATCAGGGCCAATTCCCGGCGATCACCATCTCTTTCAACCTGGCGCAGGGCGTCGCGCTCGGCCAGGCGACGGAGGCGGTCCAGAAGGCGATGGTCGACCTCGGCGCGCCGCCGACCCTGAGCTCGAGCTTCCAGGGCACCGCGCAGGCCTTCCAGCAATCGCTGTCGACCGTGCCGCTGCTGATCCTGGCGGCGCTCGTGGTGGTCTATCTGATCCTCGGCATTCTCTACGAGAGCTACATCCACCCGATCACCATTCTGTCGACGCTGCCTTCGGCCGGCGTCGGCGCGCTGGCGATCCTGATGGCGGCCGGCTTCGACTTCTCGCTGATCGCGCTGATCGGCATCATCCTGTTGATCGGCATCGTGAAGAAGAACGGCATCATGATGGTCGACTTCGCGATCGCCGCCGAGCGCGATCAGCACATGGAACCGGTGGCGGCGATCCGCCAGGCCGCCCTGCTCCGCTTCCGCCCGATCATGATGACGACGATGGCGGCGATGTTGGGCGGCGTGCCGCTGATGCTGGGGACCGGCACCGGCTCGGAAATCCGCCAGCCGCTGGGCTACGCCATGGTCGGCGGACTGATCGTCAGCCAGGCGCTGACGTTGTTCACGACGCCGGTCGTCTATCTCTATCTTGACAAGCTCTCCAACGCGTTTGCCAATTGGGGCCGCTCGCCGCGCGCGGACCATGACGCCGGCGACGGCGAAGACGGATCGGTCAAGCAGGCCGCCGAGTGACTTGACTTTGCCCGCTTCCCGGCACATCCGAAAGATGTTCATGTCGGAGCCGGTATCGTGAAGATTGTCGCAACGTCGCTCGCCGTCCTGTTGGCCGTGTTCGCCGCGGTCGGCTCCGGTCATGCCCAGGCACCCAAGGGCAAGAATGCGCCCGCCCCGGTTCCGGCGGCCGCTCCGCCCGCTCCTCAAGGCGATGGCTCGGGCAACAACACCGGCTGGGTTGCGCGCTGCACCAGCGCGAGCCGCGACGCGCCGCTCGAATGTGCCATGGAACAGACCGCGGTGCTCACCAAGACCGGCCAGCTCATCGTGCTGGTCAACATCCGCGTCCCCGGCGACACCCGCACACCGGTCGCGCTCGTCCAGCTGCCGCTCGGACTGAACCTGCCGGCCGGCGCCAAGCTGCAGGTCGACGACGGCAAGGCCGTCGATGTGCCGATCCAGACCTGCGAAGCGCGCGGCTGCTACATCAACGCGCCGATCGCCGCCGACGTCCTGGCCCAGCTGAAATCGGGCAAGCAACTCAAGGTCTCGTTCCAGAATCTCGGCAAGGAGACCATCAGCATCCCGATGCCGCTGGCCGACTTCGCGACGGTCTACGACAGGATCAAGTAGCGCGGCGCCTTACTGCCGCGCCATCTGCGCATTGCCGACGCCGTCGCCGTCGAGCTTCTGGTCGTCATGCATGACGACCGTCACCTGCAACAGCTTGCCGGTGAACTCGAACGGCGCCTCGTAGCGTGAGACCGGACTGCCGCGATCGCGCCCGATGTCGAGCCCGGACCATGAGATGAAATTGTGGAAGCCGAGCTGGGTCTGCATCGATCCGACCGGCTCGCCATCGATCGTCAACGTGTATTCGCTGACGCCGGTCCGCGCGCCCTTGGCCGGCGGCTCCTTGCGCAGCAGCCGCTCGACATGCACGCCGAGCCGGTGCGCACCCGCAGCCACCTTGCGGCTTGACGTCACCAGTTCGTGGCCGCCGCCGACATTCAGGTCGTGCACCAGAAAGCCGTCCTTGATGTAGAGGCTGTAGCCCGAGGTGGCATCGCCATGTGCGATCAGGACGCCCTCGGCGCCGCCGTCCCCGATCTCGACCTGCGCTTCGATGCTGTAGCTGCGGCTGCGCACGTCGGGCGCGACATCGGTCGGCACGTGCCCCATGCCGGCATGGAAGGTGAATTTCGTCCGCGCGCCGTGGAAGCGTGCCGCATTCTCGGCAAACCGCGGTCCAAAGCGATCATCGAGCGGCAGCACGTTGTGCGCCTCCGCCTCGCTCCACCACAGTTTGATCATCTGCTCGAGGCGCTCGGGCTCCGTGGCCGCGAGGTCGTCCACCTCGGAGAAGTCCCGATCGAGATGGAACAGCTCCCATTTGTCGTTCTCGAACGGCGTGCCTGACGGATGAAACGACACTGCTTTCCAGCCATCCTTCCAGAGCCCGCGATGGCCGAACATCTCGAAATACTGCGCCGACGTCTTCGACGGCGCCGACGCGTCATCGATGGACTTCGCAAAGCTCTCGCCCTCGAGCGGCATTTGCGGACAACCGCCGATCTCGGCCGGCGCGGAGACGCCAATCAGATCGAGCAGCGTCGGCGTCAGGTCGCAGGCATGGACGAACTGATGGCGCAGCTCGCCCTTGGCTTTGATGCGCTTCGGCCAGCTCATCACGAAGGGATCGCGAATGCCGCCGCCATGGGTGTTCTGCTTGTAGCGCCGCAACGGCGTGTTCGAGGCCATGGCCCAGCCGTGCGGAAAGTTCGAGTGCGTGTCCGGCCCGCCGATGTCGTCGATCCGCTGCAATTTGACAGGCACCGGCTCGGGCCGGAAATTATACGGCCCCATCGCGTTGACGAAGCCGAGCGGGCCGCCCTCCTGGCTGGCGCCATTGTCCGACATCACGACCACGAGCGTGTTGTCGCGGATGCCGGCCGTGTCGAGAAATCCGATCAGCCGCGCCAGATGCTGGTCGGCATGGTCGAGCATGCCGGCATAGGCCGCCTGCAACCGCGTGAACACGCGCCGCTCGTCGGCGGAATGCTCGTCCCACGCCTTTACGCCGTCGTTTCGCGCCGGCATCCTGGTGGCTGCCGGCACCAGTCCCATCGCCTTCTGCCGCGCCATCCGCTGCTCGCGCTCAACATCCCAGCCGTGGGCGAAGGTGGCGTCATAGCTCTTGATGATGTCGGCCGGCGCCTGATGCGGCGCATGACAGGCGCCGAGCGCAAGCCAGGTCAGCCATGGCAGGTCGGGACGGTCGGCCACATGATCGGCGATGAAGCGGATCGACTGGTCGACCAGATCCGACGTGAGATGGTAGCCGGTCCCGTAATTGCCGGGAGGATCAACATGCGTGTTGTCGGACACCAGCTCCGGTGCATACTGGTCGGTCTCCGCGTCGAGGAAGCCGTAGAAGCGATCGAAGCCGCGACCGAGCGGCCAGCCGTCGAACGGACCGGTGGCGCCGCTCTCGGTCAGCGGCGTCACATGCCATTTGCCGACCATGTAGTTGCGATAGCCGTGCTGCCGCAGCATCTCGGCGAGCGTCCCCGCCTCGCGCGCGATCTTGCCGCGATAGCCCGGATAGCCGGAATCGAAATTGGCGAGGCAGCCGACGCCGACCGAATGATGGTTGCGCCCGGTGAGCAGCGCCGCGCGCGTGGTCGAGCACATCGCGGTGGTGTGAAAGCCGCTGTAGCGCAGGCCCTCGGCAGCAAGCCGGTCGATGGTCGGCGTCCGGATCGGCGAGCCGTAGCAGCCGAGATCGGAGAACCCGACATCGTCGAACAGCACGACCAGGATGTTGGGCGCGCCGGCCGGCGGCCGACGCGCGTCGGGCCACCACGGCTTCGAGGTCGCGACCGTCTTGCCGATGCTGCCGCCGAACGGCGGCTTCCGATGCTCGCTCATGGCGCTCTCCCTGTCCTCGCCGACATCGGCGGTTGCCCCGCTGTTCGTCCCGGCGGATTGCCTCAAATCATAATCCGAATTATGATTATTGAAATCAGGAGATGCAAGCGCGAATGCCGCGGCTTTCGGAGCAGTTCGACCTTCCCGGCGTCACCCCCTCGCGCCAGAAGCGCAGCCGCGAGACGACGCTGGCGCTGCTTCAGGCGGGCGCCGAATTGTTACGGACGCGGAGCCTCGCGGAACTGTCAATCGAAGCCCTGTGCGGCAAGGTCGGCGCCACGGTCGGCGCCTTCTACAGCCGCTTCGAGAGCAAAGACGCCTATTTCAACGCGCTGATCGCGCTCGCCGCGCAGGACGGCGCGCGGCATCTGGCCCGGATGGACCGCCCCGCGAGCGATGTCGTGCTCGACGACCTCTGCCGCCGCGTCGTGTCAGGCGTGGTCGGCTGGATCCGCGCCCACGAGGGCGTGCTGCGCGCGGCGCTCCAGCACGATGACACCCGACCGGACAGGTGGACGACGTTCAAGAGCCTTGCGCGTGCGACCACCGAGCACGCCACCCCTCTCCTGTTGCGTGCGATGGGCAAGGGCCGCAAGGCGGCGAAGACCCGCGCCATCGCCTTCGGCTTCCAGGTCGTGCTCGGCACGCTCGTCAACGCGATCCTCAACGATCCCGGCCCGCTCTCGCTGCGCGACAAGGAGATCGAGACGCGGCTGGCCGATTGCCTGCTGCTACTGCTGAAGGCGGAGATGGCGTAGTCACGGCCTCGCGCGCCTCGACGTGCGCGCAGCGAACCTTCTCACTGACCAAAATACGTGTCCTCGACCGACCGCCACTCGGGGTTCGCGGAGACGACGGTCAGGGCGCGATCCAGTGGCCGCTTCAACTCGGAATTCATCGGCAGCGCAAACGCCATATAGGCGGGCGCCAGCACGCCGTGCGGAGGGTCAAGGCGATCCGCAAAGCGCGTTCTGACCAGATATTGCAGGGCGCCGATGCTGTTGACCACGGCATCCGCCTTGCCGGAGGCGACGGCTCCGAGCGCGTCCGGCAGATTGTCGAACTTCTGATAGGCCAGGCGCTGGTCATCGAGATATTCGGCGCCGGACGAACCTGACACCGCGACGAGCCGCTTGCCGGTCAGATCTCCGGTGCGATTGGCGATAATGCCTTCGACGCGGCTGACGGTGATCCGCGCGATCAAATTGGTCGTCAACAGCGATACCAGCACCAGGCTTCCAACCATCCAGAGCACGGCAAGCGCGCGGCCAAGATGGGTCTTCGGCGTCTTGTCGCCGTAGCCGACCGTCGTCATCGTCACCACCGCCCAGTACACGCCCTCGTGCCACGACGTCACCGATGATGCGGTTTCCGTCGAACCGTCCTTGCCGGCATGCGGCCGCTCGAACCACCACATCAGCACGCCGATGATCGCAAGCAAGATGAAGATGGCGCCGATCAGAATCCCGAGTTCGCCCGCGGCCGTGCCATAGTCATGGAACGCGGACGCGGCTCCGGTCCTTTTCGCGAACACGGCGGCCACGCCGGACCGATGCGTCGGATACGAGAAGTCGACCCGCGTCAGACGCTCGGACGTGATCGTGATGGCGCCGATCCCGACATCGTAGCGGTGCGCCTCCAGTCCCGACAGCAAGTCATCGAGCCGCGAGATCAGCGTGAGCTGATACGGCCAGTGACAATCCTCCGCGACGCGCCGCCAAAGCTCGACACTAGCACCATCGAACAGGCCGTCGCTGCCCTTTCCACCATATGGCTCGACATCGTAGATCGCGACGCGCAGCGGCATCGTCGTGCCGGACTCGGCGCCGACCCCAATGCTCACGGAGACGGTCAGCAACAGCCAGCAAAGGCCGGCCCGTATGGCAATGAAGCGACAGGCAATGCAGGGGATGAAAATGCAACGTCCGAAATTCATACGGCACGGTAGCGCCGTTCGATGACGGATATATCGCCCGTGCAGCGCAGCCGTCAGCCTCGGGACGATCGCGGCGCGCCGCTCAACCCCGATCGAAATGTCCTTCCGGATTGACGCTGTCTCTTATACACATCTAGATGTGTATAAGAGACAGCGGTAGCGCCGTTCGATGACGGATATATCGCCCGTGCAGCGCAGCCGTCAGCCTCGGGACGATCGCGGCGCGCCGCTCAACCCCGATCGAAATGTCCTTCCGGATTGACGCGCTGCACGATCAGCGGATCGGCGACGGTGCGCGGAAATTGCGGCAACCGGCCGACCGGCACGCCAAGCATCGCCGCCAGCACCGGTACCGAGAACGCCGAGGTCGAGGCACGGAATCCGACGTCACCCGGGGTCGGCTGGTCGAAGAAAATCAGGAAGTGGATCTCGTCATTGTCCAACACCTCGATGTGATGTGGATAGGCGCGCGGGATGAAGTAGACGTCGCCCGGCGCCAGCTCCCAGCTATCGATCGAGCCGTCGGGATTCTGAACGGTCATCTTCGCGTGCCCGCTCTGCACGTAGCCCATCTCGGCCGTTTCGGGGTGCCAATGCGGCTCGCGCATGCCGTCGGCTGTGATGCGCAACGAGTACATCGAGATGTCCTTGAGCGCGGGCCAGAACTGGTCGCGCGCCAGTCGCGCCGAGCCGTAGCCGAGTTCGACCGGGGCCGACTGGCGCTCGACGTCGAATTTGTGCGGATTGCCGAGGTCGGCTGAGGCCGGGACGAGCGGCGGTCCTTCGCGACGGAGCAGATAGGCGCCATCGGTGGTTCGTGGAATCGCGGCGAAGATCGCGGCCGGCATACCGTACGCATTGCCAAGCACGGCATCGGTCATCGCGCCGAAGGCTCCCGCGAGCGAGAAATCTTCCGGCTGCTCATGACGGAACGCCAGGATGAACTCCGCCTCGCCGTCGCCAATGTTCTCGATCGCGTGCAGGGCTCCGCTCTCGACCAGGAACATCTGCCCGGCACCGACCTGGAATGCGGAGAAGGTGCTGCCATTGCCGAGGATCGAGACCAGTGCCCGGCCCGACACGCAATAGCCAAGCTCGGCGCAGTTCGCGTGCCAATGCGGCGCGCGGATCGATCCCGCCGCCAGCACGAGCCGCTTGATGGAGAGCCGATTGAGGATCGGTAGTTCCTTCGCGCTTACGCGCGTGACGCCGCCGAGCTCGGACTTGAACAACGTATGACCGTTGATCAACGACGTATAATGAATCCCGTCTGCCATCGCTCGCTCCTTCGGTTGCGGCGGCAGCGTAGGGCTACGGCCGCAACCAAGGAAGTCAATTGTCGACGAATGAAGGGTGACGGCTGTCTCTTATACACATCTAGATGTGTATAAGAGACAGACGTATGACCGTTGATCAACGACGTATAATGAATCCCGTCTGCCATCGCTCGCTCCTTCGGTTGCGGCGGCAGCGTAGGGCTACGGCCGCAACCAAGGAAGTCAATTGTCGACGAATGAAGGGTGACGGCGGCGAAGCTGGTCGCGAGCCTATCGCTCGCGCTTGTAGAGAAACGCGTTGTCCGGCTGCGGCATACCGATCGTCTTGTAGAACCCGATCGAGTCGGGCGCCGACAGCAGCAGGCACATCGCCTCGGGTCCGGCATGGCGCCGGGTTTCCGCGATCAGGCGCTTGCCGATGCCGTGTCCCTGATGCTGGCGATCGACCGCGAGATCGGACAGGTAACAGCAATAGGCGAAATCCGTCAGCGCGCGCGAGACGCCGACGAGCGTGCCCGCCTTCCGCGCCGTCACGATCAGGTTGGCATTGGCGATCATGCGCGCCATCCGGTCGGTATCCCCCAGCGGACGCCGCTCGCCGAGGCCCGACTGGCGCAGCACCTCGATGAACTCGTCAACGCCGATCGATGCTTCGCGGGCATACAGAATTTCGTCCATCACCTTAAACCTCTGCCGCAAGACCCCCAGGTCACACGCGCGAAACCATGGTGGATTGCGCCGGGTGAATCCACCCTCGATGCGATGATGGCCACAGTTCGCCGGATTCGCGATTTTCGGGTCCGTGCCCGCCATCAACGCTTGCCAAGCCCCGGACCAAGCGGGTAGAAGGTCGCACTCGCGCGGACGCCGATTTGGCAGGCGGACCCGCTCTACCGAGATATCCAGACATCCAGCTAAGCTGTTGATTTCATGGAAAGATCTTGGGGAATGGTGTAACGGTAGCACAACAGACTCTGACTCTGTTTGTCTTGGTTCGAATCCAGGTTCCCCAGCCAAACGCTTAGATTCCCATGAGGGATCAGCGACTGATCCGCCGATCGCGGAGCCCCCTCGGCAAATTTCATACACCTTCGGAATGACGTCCTGCTTCGTGAACTGCGCACAGCGGGAGTGAAACGACGGAATGGGCGCCAACGAAAAAGCCGCCCGAAGGCGGCTTCATCGACCCGGTGTGGTGTGCGAATCAGGTGAATGGCGTAATCGCGCGCCGGCGGAACGCCATAAATCCGAGACCGGCAAAGCCCAGCAGCATCATTGCCCAGGTCGACGGCTCCGGTACGCTTGGCGCGAGGCCGATCGTAATGAAACCGTCGCCCAGCGTGTTGGCCAATTCAGGCAGGTTGACGAACAAGTAGCCCTCGAACGAGTTGTTCACGAAGCTGCCGCCGCCTCCCCCGAAACCACCATAGCTCGATGTTCCGCCGCCGCCGCTATACCCGCCTCCGGCGCCGGTGCCGGCGCCGGCACCACCGCCGCCGCCAAATCCACCTGCTCCACTTATGCTGTCGCGCGGAGCGCCGCCCGCAAGCACGGGCGAACCTGTCAGCCCCTTACCGCCGCCACCCCCGCCACTGGATCCGTTGCCGGTTGCTCCGTTCCCGAGGATGCCTCCACCGCCTCCAGAGCCTCCATTGGATGCGCCGCCGTAGCCACCCGTTCCGCCCGCTCCTCCCGCACTCCCTTGGCTGACAGAGGCTGCCGTTCCATCAGGTGTCAAACTGGCATTGGTCCCATTGCCATTATACCCCGCACCGCCTCCGCCGCCGCCGACCAGCAAGACTGTTCGTGAACTGTCGATCAGGACGAACGAGCCACCACCGCCGCCGCCGCTCGATAGCGCCGATGCGCCAGCCTGGCCCACGTAGAGATCGAGGACCTCACCTGCCGTGAGATAGTACTCAGCCGAAACCGAGGCACCGAAGCCACCGTGTACGGCACTGTTGGAGGTGCCTCCGCCGCTGCCGCCGACAGCGTTGATGAGATATTGGCCCGTTTGACCGACCGTGCACTGAACTCCCCCGCCGGTCGCCGAGAACGTTCCCCCACACACAGCCGCGGATGCATGATCTGCAAAGGCCATCGTCAACCCCAGTGCGATCATGGTCGACCGTGCAGTCATTTTGAATGCGAGTCTGAAAACCATTTAAGTGCCTTCCTGTTTCCAAAAAATTCCGAGTGCCGTGGCAACGACGTGGCTGACGGCAGCGCAGCGTAGCCCGGCACTATTCAGCGGCGATCTCAGCGGAGTTCAACACCGACGAAGCGTGTTGGGACTGGCAGGTAAAAAAATGAGACAGACCGGCAGTTCGCAGCCGGAGCACCAGACGGTGGGTGCAAGTCCGATCTCGGCTCCGGCGCGTCGCATTGATCGGCGGCCGTTGCTTCGGCTATGACATAGCCTTTCCAGTTCGCCCAAGGGGGCTGCCTTTGTCCGCAAAGCCCGTTCCGTGCATCGATTGCTTTGGGATGCATTTCCCTGAGACCGACGCCGGCAGTGTCGCCGCATACCGCAAGATGATGCGGCCAGTGTTCGACTTCGAGATTCCGAACCCCGCCGAACGAGCGCCGTTCTGGTCGGAGGCGGAGGTCTTCTGCCTGCCCGACGTCACGGTATCGCGCACCAAGAGCTCTGCCTGCCGCTTCACGCGCAGCCTCGCGACGATCGCGCAATCGGCCAACGACCAGATCCTGGTGGTTTGCTACACCAGCGGCCACTTCGTCCTCAAAACGACCGGCACGAGAAAGCGCGTCAACAAGGGCGAGCTGGCGTTCATCGACCTCTCGCAGGAGACGGTGATCGAAGCGCCTGCCGTCGAGAACATCAGCCTGGCGGTCTCCCGGCACAAGCTCGAAGCGCTGTGTCCGCTGCTCGAGATCGCCCATGGCTTGGTGCTCGCGCCTGGAGCGTTGACGCGCGTCCTGCTTGGTTTGATGGAGGACAGCATGGCGATCGGCCCGGCGATGAAGCAGGTCGAGGCACGTCCGATCGCGGATGCGATCATCCAGATGGTTGCCGCATGCCTGGAGACCTTGTCGCGAGACCACGTCAGTGCGAATGCCGGCGGCGGCGCCTCGCTCGTCGCCATGAAGGCCACGATCGAGCGACGCCTTGCCGAGCCGTCGCTCGGGCCGAAGACGCTCCTCGACGAGTTCGGCGTGACCCGCTCGACGCTCTATCGCGCATTCGAGCCGCTCGGCGGAGTGAGCGCCTACATCATGGAGCGGCGGCTGCGCTACGCATTCCGCCGCATGACCGATCCACTGATGCCGCGCCCACGGATCTCACAGCTCGCATTCGAGTTCGGATTCAGTCACCCTTCCGCGTTCACGCGGGCGTTCAAGACATATTTCGGCCTGTCGCCGAAGAACGTTCGCGCGCTCGCCGTCAAGCCGGAGCTGGATAATGTGCCGTTCATGGCCTCGCCTGAAGCCCAGCGCTATCTGCGTCCGATCAAAGCGACGATATGACGTCGGTGCCAGGTTGCGGCGCGTCCGCCGTTGTGACGGCGGCGCGCCGGACTGGTTGGTCGGACCCTGACGGGCTCAGTACAGCCCGCCCGTTCCCGACCGCATCACGGCGCGATCCGCGTCCGGCGAAATGCCGGCCTGGGTGCCGTCGATGACATCGGTGCCCGGGACCATGTTGTTGTCATAGACCGGCGGTGCCTGGCCCGGCTTGAAGGCTTCGAGCACCACGCCCCGGTTCTGGCCCGGCGCGGCACGCAGGCCGGTCTTGGCATCGACCAGCACCAGGCGGATGCCGACCGGCTGCTTGAACGGGGTCGCCGGCTTGTCGGCCAGCGCGAGCTTCAGGAAGTCGCGCGCGATCGGCGCCGCGGTCCGGCCGGCCTGCGCGGTGCGGCCGAGCGAACGCGGCTTGTCATAGCCGACATAGAGCCCGACCACGAGATCCGGCGAGAAGCCGACGAACCAGAGGTCCTTGGCCTCGTTCGAGGTGCCGGTCTTGCCGGCGAGCGGCTTGCCGACCTCCTTCAGCGCGGTGCCGGTGCCGGCCTGGATCACGCCTTCCATCAGCGAGGTGATCTGATAGGCCGTCATGGCGTCCAGCACCTGCTCGCGGTGGTCGATCAGTTGCGGCTCGGGCTGGTTCTTCCAGCCTTCCGGCGCATCGCAGCCGCGGCATTCGCGCTGGTCGTGCTTGAAGATGGTGTGGCCGTAGCGATCCTGGATGCGGTCGATCAGGGTCGGCTTCACGCGACGGCCGCCATTGGCGATCATCGAATAGGCCGTCGCCATCCGCATCACCGTGGTCTCGCCGGCGCCGAGCGCATAGGCGAGGTAGTTCGGCAGTTCGTCATAGACGCCGAAGCGCTTGGCGTACTCGCCGATCAGCGGCATGCCGATCTCCTGCGCGAGCCGCACCGTCACGGTGTTGAGCGACAGCCGCAGCGCGTTGCGCAGCGTGACCTGGCCCTGATATTTGCCGGTCGAGAAGTTCTCCGGACGCCAGATGTTGCCCTGCCCCTGGTCGATCTCGATCGGGCCGTCGATCATCACCGTCGATCCGGTGTAGCCGTTGTCGAGCGCCGACGAATAGACGATCGGCTTGAAGGTCGAACCGGGCTGCCGGTAGGCCTGCGTCGCGCGGTTGAACTGGCTCTGGTCGAACGAGAAGCCGCCGACCATCGCGAGCACGCGGCCGGTGTGCGGATCCATCGCCACCATCGCGCCCGACAGTTCTGGGACCTGGCGCAGCCGGTACTGGCCCTCGACGGGCTTGCCGTCCTTGGAGAACAGCGGATCGGCGTAGATCACGTCGCCGGGCTGCAACACCTGCGCCACCGCGGTCGGCGTCTTGCCCTTGTACGGGCCGGACGTTGCCCTCGCCCACCGCACGCCTTCCAGCGTGACGATGCCGGTTTCGCGCTGCTTGCTGATGGCGCCACCCAGTTCGCGGCCGGGCTGGAAGCCGATCCGCGCCGACTGGTCGTTGCTCTCCAGCACCACCGCCATTCGCCACGGCGAGATGTCGGAGAGCGACTTGACCTCGGCGAGCGGCACGCCCCAGTCGCCGGTCAGGCYGAGCTTCTGGATCGCGCCGCGATAGCCCTGCTGCTCGTCATAGTTCACGAGCCCCGCGACCATGGTCTTGCGCGCCATCACCTGGATCTTGGGATCGAGCGTGGTGCGGACCGACAGGCCGCCTTCGTAAAGCTTCTTCTCGCCATAGCGTTCGAAGATGTCGCGGCGGACCTCTTCGGAGAAATACTCGCCGGCGAAGGTATGCGCGCCGCTGCTGCGATTGGTGACGACCAGTGGATCCTTGCGCGCCTTGTCGGCGTCGGCGGCGGTGATCCAGCCGTTCTCCTGCAGGCGATCGATCACATAGTTGCGCCGCTCGACGGCGCGCGCATGGTTGCGCACCGGATGCAGGCTCGCCGGCATTTTCGGCAACGCCGCCAGATACGCCGCCTCTGCGACCGTCAGTTCGTTGACCGATTTGTCGAAATAGACCAGCGAGGCCGCCGCGATGCCGTACGCACCGAGTCCGAGATAGATTTCGTTGAGGTAGAGCTCGAGGATCTTGTCCTTGGAATAGGCCCGCTCGATTCGCATCGCCAGCAGGGCTTCCTTGATCTTGCGCGAGAACGACACCTCGTTGGTCAGCAGGAAGTTCTTGGCGACCTGCTGGGTGATGGTGGAGGCGCCCTGCGGGCGGCGGTTGGAACCGAAGTTCTGGATGTAGGCGACGCCGGCGCGCGCCATGCCGGTGTAGTCGACGCCGCCATGCTCGTAGAAATTCTTGTCCTCGGCCGCCAGGAAGGCGTTGATCACGAGCTTCGGCACCGCCTGGATCGGCAGGTACAGCCGGCGCTCCTTGGCATATTCGCCGAGCAACGAGCCGTCGGCCGCGTGCACGCGCGTCATCACCGGCGGCTCGTAGTTCTGGAGCTGCGAATAGTCGGGCAGGTCCTTGGAAAAATGCCAGAACAACCCCGCCACCGCGGCCAGACCGGCCAGGAACATGATGGTTCCCGCGGTGAACAGGAACCCGAAGAACCGCAACAGAAATTTCATTCGACCAGATTTCCGTGGCGAATACGCCGCTCATTCTGAGCCAGCTGCCTGCCACTTAGGCGGTCCGGTATATCGGTCGCTCCCCGGACCTGCAATTCGACGCAGGAGAATTTAAGCAAGCCAAACGTCAAACTTATGCCATAGAGCCGGGCTTCGCCGCACGACCAAATCAGCGCGATGCGACGAGGGCGATACATCCATCCCCTCGGGAACCCAGCTTCTCGATTCGCGCATCTGTCGGATCGTCTGCCTGACTCCAATCGCCGCATTTGCGCAGCGGCTGAGTTGCGAAACAAAAGCGCGGCTTCGAATCTCGGTCTCACTACCCGGCTGCCGCTATGAGCGGCGCTGCGGCAGAAAGCGGTGGACAGCCGCTAGCGCCACGCCACGCTAATGGTTTGTTAACTATAACTACTGCAGGTTGTTGGCATACGCTGACTCGCGACGGGCTGAATACCATGGCACTGCGCGGATTTAGACGGCCTTTTACGGCCGACCAGAATGTTCTCGGCTTCCCAAGACCGCCGACATCGGCGGCGGGCGCCGAGGCCTTGGACCTCGTCTATCAGGCGGCGGACATGTTCCGTCTCATCGAGGACAGGGCCCGCGCCAGCGAGGCGCGCGCCGAGGCCGCCGAACAGGCCCAGCTCGAGATCATCGCCGTCACCGAGCGCAAGCTGAGGGACGCGTCCCGGGCGCTCGAAGAGGCCCGACGGCGGATCGAATCGCAGCAGGAGCAACTCGATGCGATCGAATACCGGGCCCAGGCCGCCGAAGCCGAGGCGCGGGAGGCCAAGCAGTCGCTCGCCCTGGTCGAGGACGCGATCCGCCGCCGCCTGCTGCTGACGAGCGGGCAGGATGGTGACGGCAGGTCGACCGCCATCGCCTGACGCGAGAATGACCTGACAGGCACAGCCGCACCGCGGCGGCCTCTTTGATCGCGCCGTACAGTCCTGCGACGTCCCCCACCACAATCAGTAGCCGGCGGCGAGCCCCGAATTGCGGCGCGGGTCGTTCGCGCCATAGAAGCGGTTGCCGCCGACCGGCTTGCCGCCCAGCGACGGTGCGCCGATGATGATCACGGCGAGATGGTTGGCCGGCTGCGGCGGTCCGAAGGTGTGGCCCATGCCCTCGAGGATCTTCCGTGTGTCCGGCGACAACGCAAAATCCTCGACATTGGTCGCTTCCGGCAGCCATTGCTGATGGAACCGCGGCATGTCGACGGCCTCCTGCGCATTCATGCCGTAGTCGATGGCATTGATCATCGTCAGCAGCACGGCCGTGATGATCCGGCTGCCGCCCGGCGTGCCCAGCACCATGACCGGCTTGCCGTCCTTCGAGACGATCGTCGGGCTCATCGAGGACAGCGGCCGCTTGCCGGGACCGATCGAATTGGCTTCACCTTGCACCAGGCCGTACAGGTTCGGCACGCCGACCTTGGCGGTGAAGTCGTCCATCTCGTCGTTCAGCAGCACGCCGGTCTTGGCCGCCGTCACCTTGGCACCGAACCAGTCGTTCAGCGTGTAAGTCACCGACACCGCGTTGCCGTCCTTGTCGGCGATCGAATAATGCGTGGTGTTGCTGCCTTCATGCGGTGGAACGCCGGGCTTGATCTCCTTGGACACGCCGGCCCTGGCAGGGTCGATCACGGCACGGATCTTCGCGGCGTAGTTCTTGTCGAGCAGCCGCTCGAGCGGGTTCTTCACGAAGTCGGGATCGCCGAGATAACTGTTGCGGTCCACATAGGCGTGGCGCATCGCCTCGATCTGGTAATGCACCGCCTGCGCGGAATGATAGCCGAGCTCCCTGAGCGGATAACCTTCGAGGATGTTGAGCATCTCGCAGATCACCACACCGCCCGAGCTCGGCGGCGGCGCCGAGACCACGTGATAGCCGCGGTAGTCGCATTCGACCGGCGCCAGCTCGCGGACCTTGTAATTGTCGAGGTCCTCCTGCGTGAGCAGGCCCTTGCCGGCCTGGCTCGAGGCGACGATCGCCGCCCCCACCCAGCCCTTGTAGAAGCCGTCGGTGCCGCGCTTGCTGATCTCGCGCAGGGTTTCGGCCAGATCGTGCTGCACCAGCCGGTCGCCGACCACGAACGGCTTGCCGTTGTTGAGGAAGATCGCGGCTGACGCCGGATCCTCGCGGAGATCGTCGATCGACGAGTCCAGCATCTGGACGTCGCCGCGATCGAGCACGAAGCCGTCCTCCGCGAGTTGCAGCGCCGGCGCGATCACGTCCGCGCGCTTCATCGTGCCGTATTTCTCGCGCGCATATTCCATGCCAGCCACCGAGCCCGGCACGCCGACGGCAAGGTGCCCCTTGGTCGAGAGTCCCTTGATGACGTTGCCGTCCTTATCGAGATACATGTTGGCGGTGGCGCCCTTCGGCGCGGTTTCGCGGAAATCCAGGAAGGTCTTGCGGCCGTCGGCGAGCTCGATCGTCATGAATCCGCCGCCGCCGAGATTGCCGGCCGCCGGATGGGCCACGGCGAGCGCATATCCCACCGCGACCGCCGCATCGACCGCGTTGCCGCCGCGCTTCAGCACCTCCACGCCGACCTGCGTTGCCAGATGCTGCGCGGACACCACCATGCCGTTCTCGGCCGCGACGGGTGCAACCGACGCCGCCTGACCGGGCGCCGCCCCCGTCACGGCGAACGAGAGGATCGCAGCGGCCATCCATCGCGCGCGCATCGTTGAATTTTGCATGGAAGACTCCCAGGAAACACCGGCTTGTCGCGGCCTGCAACGCGATCTCCGCGCGCAAACCTAGCAGGCCGCACGCGGACGCACTATAGGCTCGCGCCGCGCTCTCCGCTCGCCCGCAGCCGGCTGCGGCGTCTGCCATAGGTGGCATAGATCACGAGCCCGATCAGGAGCCACACCGCAAGCCTGATCCAGGTGTCGAGCGGCAGGCCGAACATCAGGAACAGCGATGTTCCGGCAGCCGCAGGCGCCACCAGCCAGATCGCAGGCGCCCTGAACGGGCGCGGCAATTCCGGATCGCGCAGGCGCAGCACCAGTGTGCCGATCGAGACCACGGTGAACGCGAACAGCGTGCCGATCGACACGAGCTCGCCGACCAGCCCGATCGGCAGCAGGCCTGCCAGGATGGCGGCGACGACACCGGAGCAGATCGTCGAGACATAGGGGGTCTGGAAGCGCGGATGGATCCGCGCGGCAAAGCCGGGCAGCAGCCCGTCATGCGCCATGGCGCGAAAGACCCGCGGCTGCGCCAGCAGCATGATCAGGATCACCGATGTCAGCCCGAACAGGATGCCGAGCTTGATGAAGGGACCGAGCCAGCCGATGCCGATCGCATCGATGCCGACCGCGATCGGATCGGGCACGCCGAGCTTGTCATAAGGCACGATCCCGGTCAGCACGAAGCCGACCGCAACATAGAGCGCGGCGCAGATCACCAGCGAACCGAGAATGCCGATCGGCATGTCGCGCTCCGGCCGCTTGGCTTCCTGCGCGGCGGTCGAGACCGCGTCGAAACCGATATAGGCGAAGAACACCACCGCCGCGCCGCGGATCACGCCGGACCAGCCGAACACGCCGGGACCTGCGTTCGGCGGGATCAGCGCGCCCTCCGGATTGCTCGCCGTCACCCAGTTCGCCAGCGTCACCGAGGACGCCGCGGCGGCGAGGAACAGCGCGATGACGACGAGCTTGACCACGACGACGAAGCCGGTGAAGCGCGCGGACTCGCGGATGCCGATCACGAGCAGTGTGGTGACGAACGCAATGATCACCATCGCCGGGATGTTGACGACCGCGCCGGTCGACGACCACGCACCGGTGTTGACGTCATAGGCGAACGGCGCCGAGGTGAATTGCTGCGGCAGGGTGATGCCGAAATCGCGCATGAAGCTGACGAAATAGCCGGACCATCCGACCGAGACCGCGATCGCGCCGACCGCATATTCGAGGATCAGGTCCCAGCCGATGATCCAGGCGATCAATTCGCCGAGCGTCGCGTAAGCATAGGTGTAGGCGCTGCCGCTGATCGGCACGGTCGACGCCATCTCGGCGTAGCACAGGCCGGCGAAGGCGCAGGCGATCGCGCCAAGCATGAAGGAGAGCGTGACGGCGGGACCGGCATTCGCGGCGGCCGCGTGTCCCGTCAGCACGAAGATGCCGGCGCCGATGATGCCGCCGATGCCGAGGGTGACGAGTTGCAGCGCGGACAGCGAGCGTCTGAAGACCGGCGCCTCGGCGTCGCCGTCCGCGCGCGCCGCCTCGCGCAACAGTTCGGACGTCGGCTTTCGATCCCAGAAACCGGCCAGGGTGTCCGTCACGCCGTCTGCCTCCGCCGCCGGGTCCGGTGGGACCCGATCCGATCGGCAGACTATAGCGCGCCTGGCGGGCGGTCATTCGCGCTCCGGGCGGTGGCCGGCGCCCTTATCCACCGCCAAGCACGGCGAAGGAGCTATTGGCAGGAATGACGGCGCCCGTCGCGTCCACGGAATGTACCGGATGCGGCATCGAACGAACGGTAGCGCGCGCAAGAGGACGACGGCGCCGGCGGCATGGCGCCGTAGGCGTTCGCCGGATTGCTGCTGCGTTGTGCCGCGGCCTGGGCCTCGCCCCATGGCGTCAGCGCGCCGCCGTTCAAGGCGCTGCGCCCGGGGTTCTGAGCCTCGAGCATCGCGGGCTCCGAAACCTGGGCAACGACCGGCGACAGGGTCATCCCCGCGAGTACCACAGCGGCTGCAATCGCCCTCAATCCGGACATGCGACCTCTCCTATCGATCAATGAAAACATGTCAAAGGTCGGCTGCGCCGCCCCACGCCCGATATGGTGACGGCAGCCTTCAGCGCACAGGGGCCTCGGCGTCACGATGCTGCGAGCGAGGCAGCGGTGGTGTCACGCTCAGTGATTTTGCACGTCGGGCCGCGGATCGGAGACGAATCCGTCGCGGTTCGGCATCTTGATGGCGGCGAGCGACCTGGCGTCGAGCACGGCATTGGCAGGCACGATGCCATTGAGGCTGAGGATGTAGGCGGACACCGCGTAGACATCCTCATTGCTCAGCGACTGCGGCGCGTTCTGCGGCATCGCGCGGCGGATGTAGTCGAACAGCGTCGAGGCATAGGGCCAGTAGCTGCCGACGGTGCGGATCGGCTTTGCGCTCGCCAGGGTGCCCTGCCCGCCGACCAGGCGGTCGCCGACACCACCCTGCCCGCTGTCGCCGTGGCACGCCGAGCACTGCTCGGCGAACACTGTGCGGCCGCGCTCGACACTGCCGCTGCCCGGCGGCAGTCCCGCACCATCGCGACCGATATCGATGTTCCAGCCGGCGATCTCGGCCGCTGTCGCCGCCCGGCCGATGCCGTAGCGCTCCTCGGCATGCGCGGCGAGCGAGAAGACCGCGACCGTGCCGGCCAGCAGCACGCAAGTGAGCTTACGCCTGGCCATTGCTGACCTCGCCATTTGCATCGATCCGCCAGGGCCAGATCGCGTTGTTGTGGTAGAATGAATTGAGACCACGCACCGCCACCAGTTCGGCCAGCGTCGGCTGCACGTAGCCGGTCTCGTCGACGGCGCGGCTCTGGATCAGAGCGGGCGTGCCGTCCCAATGCCAGGGCAAGCGGAAACGGGTGAGCGCGCGCGTCAGCACCGGCTCCTGAAGCTCGGCAGCCTGCCAGCTTTTGCCGCCATCAACGGAAACCTCGACCTGCTTGATCTTGCCATGGCCGCTCCAGGCGAGACCCGTGATCTCGTGAAAGCCCTGCGTCGTCAGCTTCTGACCGCCGGACGGCCGTGTGATGATCGATTTGGCTTCCATGTAGAAGGTGAACTCGCGCGACGTGCCGTCGGGCATCGGATCGGTGTATTTCGAGGTCTCCTCGCGCGAATAGGCCGGCTCGGCAGCAACCTTGAGCCGGCGCAGCCACTTCACGTTCATGTTGCCCTCGAAACCGGGCAGCAACAGGCGCAGCGGATAACCCTGCTGCGGACGCAGCCGCTCACCGTTCTGGCTGTAGACCAGCATGGCGTCGTCGAGACATTTTTCGATCGGGATCGAGCGCGTCAGCGCGGCGGCATCGGCGCCTTCGGCGACGATCCACTTGGCGCCCGCCTGCAAGCCTGCTTCATCCAGCACGGTCTTCAGCGGCACGCCGGTCCATTCCGCGCAGCTCACCAGACCGACGAGGTCGGAGGCGGTCTTGCCATAGGGCTTGGTGTAGACCGGGTTGCCGGAGCACTCGATGAAGTGGATTCGCGACTGCGAGGGAAAGCGGCGGATGTCCTCCATCGTGAACACCAGCGGACGATCGACCATGCCGTGCAGCATCAGCCGGTGCTCGGCCGGATCGATGGTCGGCACGCCGCCGTGGTGGCGTTCGTAGAACAGGCCGTTCGGCGTGATGATGCCGTCGAGCTCCTGCAACGGCGTGCGGCCCGAAGCGGAGATATACTGCGGGAGCGTCTTCGAGATGTTCTTGACGACGCCCTTTTCGTGTACCGATGGCGCGCCGTAGGGCTGGCTCCCCATCGGGTCGCCGGGCGCTTTCATCCATTCCGGCACGCTGGGCGGAAGATTATTCCCCGGCTCGGCAAGCGCAGGAGAACCGGCAACTCCCGCGATCGCGGAGCCGCCGGCCAGTGCCGCACCCGCCTGAAGGAATCGCCTGCGAGACGCCTCTCGCACGCGCTTGTCCGTCGTGTGTTCGCTCATCGACGTTTTCCTCTGACGTTACGAGGCGCAGCCTAACACCAAACGCGGCAAGCGAGGCAATGGCCCCGCACGCAGAGCAGCATCGACGACGTGCAACGACAGGCAAGGCTTCGAGCGAGCGGATGCGGGGACGAGGCAGCATTGATGACCAGACGGGACATCGCCGTGATGGAGATCGCCCCGCGCGGCGACCGATGCTCAGCGGTCTTGGCCCGCGTGGCCGCTTACATCCGCTCGCCGGGCAATTGACTGGCTTGCTTCACCCAGGCGGCGAACTGGGCTTCGTCGAGCTCGTCGTCCTCGCGAATGTCGAGATAGCGTATCTGCTGCTGCTTGGACTTGCCCGGCGGCACGGGATGCAGCGACGCGCCGCGAAAGAACGCCACTTTGACGTAGCGCGTGAAGACATGGAGGCCGAGGAACCAGCCTTCACCATCGATGCCGTAGAGCGGCGAATTCCACTTCACCGCCTTGTGCACGCCGGGGACCGTCCGCACGATAAGCGCATCGAGCTTGCGTCCGACGTCACGCTTCCATCCCGGCATCGCCGCGATGTAGGCCTGCACGGGAGCGTCGCCATATCCCTTCGCGATCTGCGGATTGCCGCCGGCAAGCAGGCGCGGCTTGGCAGCCCCGCGTTTCGCAGCCGCCTTCTTTGTGCTCTTCACCGGCGTCTTGCGTGCCTTGCCAACCATTGCGTCTGATCCAACCGGCTCACGTCTCGCGCACTGAGCGATGCCGCCCTCGCGAACCGGATCATATCTGCTACGTGCCGACGTGTCCTCATTGCCTGCGAACGTTCGCGGCGGCGTATCGACGCGCGAGCCGTTTCCTTGCGACGATCCGCGAGGCCAGATCGTGGCTGGAGTCTAGTCGATCACCGGCGGCGTGCCGTGGGTGTGGAACGACTCGATCGTCTTCAATCCCCAGGCCTGCCCCTTCTTGCGCTCCTCCTCGGTCCACACGATCGGCTTCCAGTCCGGCGCGAGGATCAGGCGCGCTCCGGCATTGGCGACCTCGACGCGGTTGCCGCCGGGCTCATAGACATAGAGGAAGAAAGTCTGCTGGATCGCATGCTTGTGCGGTCCGGTCTCGATATGCACGCCATGCTCGAGGAAAATATCCGCGGCGCGCAGGATCTCCTCGCGGCTGTCGAGGGCGTAAGTGACGTGGTGAAACCGGCCGCGCTTGCCATAGTGGTCGCGCGTGTAGGCGAAGTCGTAGCTCTTGTTCGACATCGTCATCCACATCGCGGCTTCCGTGCCGTCGTTGAGCACGATCTGCTCGGTGGTACGGCATCCGAGATAGGTCTCGAAGAACAGCCGATTGGCCCTGATATCGACGGCGAGGCAGTTGAGATGATCGAGCCGGCGGACATTGACGCCGCGCGCCGGAAAGCGTTGCGCCTGGTTCTTCAACGCCGGCCTCAGCTCGGCCGGCGCCTCGTACCATTCGGTCTCGTAATAGAGCTCGATCACGTGGCCGTCGGGATCGCGGCAGCGGAAGGCCGGCCCCTGCCCCATGTCGCCATCGATCCATCCGATGTCGAAGCCCGAGCCCTTCAGCGCGGCGACGCGGCGCTCAAGCGCCTGAGGGCTGCGGGCCCGTAGCGCCATGTGCTCCATGCCCGAGGTGTTCGATGCGGTCAGCTTCAGCGAATAACGCTCATAATCGTCCCAGCCGCGCAGATAGACCGACTCTCCGCTCCGACCACTCACGGTCATGCCCATGACATCGACGAAGAACTTCAGGCTCTCGTCCGGCTTCGGCGTCAGCAGCTCCATATGCCCGAGATGAGCGAGATCGAAGATCGGTTCCGGCTGCATGCGGCGGTCTCCTCGTGCGACGACACCGGACCGACATCTTCCGCTCGGCGACACCGGCATGTCTATTTGTACTAGTGTACAAATGATTAGGTCTCGTCAACAAATTATTGCTGCCGCCATCGATTGCACCGGTCGAGCCGGCATCCGCGACCTAGCCCTTTGACGCCATCACCGCTGCCGCGCCGTGCGGCCGAGACATGGTCGCCGACACCGTCAGCGCGACCGCGAGCGCGCACACCATGCAGAGCTTCATCCGCGCCGTGCGGCGATCGGTCATCGGCAGAAAAAAGAAGAACGCGATCGCCAGGACGAGAAGCGCGTTGACGAGATAATACACGGCGAGCCCTCTTGTTGCGTATCAACAAGATGGAGCGCGCCCGCGCGACATTCCGTGGCCGGAATCACAGAGCGATGGCAAGCCGCCGAGACGACGGTCACGCGACCGATTCCGCCTTCTCGCGATGTGACGAAAGGAACCTGCGGACTTCAGCGGCCGGCACCGGCCGGCTGAACAGATAGCCCTGCATCTCGGTGCAGCCGAGGATGCGGAGCAGGTTGCGCTGCTGCTCGGTCTCGACGCCTTCCGCGGTCGTGGTCATGTCGCTGGCGGCGGCAATGTTCACGACGGCCTGAACGATCGTGGACGATGCACCGGTCCCGGCGAGATCCTTGATGAAGGCGCGATCGATCTTGATCTTGTCGAACGGAAAGCGTTGCAGATAGCTCAGCGACGAATAGCCGGTGCCGAAATCGTCGAGCGCGATGCGGACACCCAGCTCGCGTAGCTGGTGCAGGACATCGAGCGCGGCCTCGTCGTCGCGGATCAGCACGGCCTCGGTGATTTCAAGCTCGAGCCGCGACGGCGCAAGCCCCGATGCCGCCAGCGCAGCGGCGACGTTCAGTGCCAGCGTCTGGCTCTTGAACTGGACCGGAGACACATTGACCGCGACGTGGATGTGATCCGGCCAGCTCACCGCTTCCCGGCACGCCGTGTTGAGCACCCAGTGACCGAGATCGTTGATCAGGCCGGTATCCTCGGCGACCGGGATGAAATCCGCCGGCGAGATCGTGCCGCGCTCGGGATGACGCCAGCGCAGCAGCGCCTCGCAACAGCTGACCTGGCCGTGCTCGAGATGCAGCAGCGGCTGATAGTGCAGCTCAAAGCTGCCATCGGCGATCGCCTGGCGCAGCTCGAGCTCGAGGCTGCGGCGTGCCTTGGCGCGCGCGTCCATGCCGGACTCGAAGAACCGATAGGTGCGACGGCCGTCGCTCTTGGCCCCATAGAGCGCGAGGTCGGCGTTGCGCAGCAATTGATCGAGGTCGAGGCCGTCAGTGGGCGCAACCGCGATCCCGATGCTCGCGTCGGCGGTGATCAGATGCCCGCTACAGTCGATCGGCTGGCGGATCGCCCGATAGATCGCAGCCAGCAATTGCATGGTCTGGGTCTGATTGCGGACCGCGGTCTGGATCACGGCAAACTCGTCGCCGCCGAGCCGTGCCGCGATATCGGTCTCGCCGAGGCAGGAGCGCAGGCGATCCGCGATCGCCCTGAGCAATTCGTCACCTATCTGGTGGCCGAGCGCGTCGTTGACGCTCTTGAATTCGTCGATGTCGATATACATCACGGCGAGCTGCTCGTCCGGACAGATCGTCGTCAGCGCCTGCTCGAGACGCTGACGGAACAGCACGCGATTGGGTAGATCAGTGAGCGCGTCGTAATGCGCCATGTAGGCGATCTTGTTCTCGGTGCGCGTCCGTTCCGTGATGTCCTCGATGGTCGCCACCCAACCGCCCTCCGCCAGCGGCTTGTTGACGATCTCGATCGCCCGCCCGCCCGGCGCCTGGGTCAGCTGACGCGTTCCCCGGCCGAGTTGGACATTGCGGATGATGGCATCGCAGAACTCGTCGACATCGCCGTCGAACGAGCCGGTCTCCTGCCGGTGCGCGATCAGCCGCTGCATGGTGCAGCCCGGCTTCGCCACATCGGGCGAAAGCCCGAACATCTCGATGTAGGGCGAGTTGCAGATGATGATGCGCGCCGACGCGTCGTAGAGCACCAGTCCCTGCGGGATGTTGTTCACGGCGGTCACGAGATTGCGGCGCTCGGTGGCGAGCCGCGCGTCCGAGATCTCGTGCCGCTTCAGCAGCAGGAACACAATCACGGCCATGATCGCGAATGCGGCCATCAGCAAGCCTTCGCGCTCACTCCACTGCGCGGTCACGCTTCCGAACAGGCTGCCCACCAGCAGGCCGGCACAGAACGCCAGCCCCTTGGTCGAACCGGCGTCGGTAGTCCCTGACGATAAGTTGCGGTGTTCAATGCGCACGCTGATCTCTCCCCGGGCGCGGCATCGTTACGCAGCACAAATGGAAAGGTCGTTACAACTCGCAGTTAGCAATCGGTTACGAGATACCATGCGGCAGCGGGTCATGAATCACACCGAAATTCCGCAAAGTTACGGAGCGGCCGACGCGCTCCTCGGACATGGTGAATGCAACGTTAATGGCCGTACCGCGAAACCGGCGCAGCTGTACCGGAAAGCAACGATTTCCGCGCCGTAGCGCGCGGCGGCGCGCAATCTCGCGCCACGCGAGAAACAAATCGTCACCGCAAAGGTGTAGATTTAGCCGATGCGGAACCCCGGCGATTTAACGGTTTTTCCAAACCCGGGCAGGCATATTGGTCCGGACATTTATACTTTGGGAACGAGCCAGGCTAGAACTGTGACATCCTTCGGACGTGTGATCTCTGTRCGCGGCTCGCAGGCCCGGGTCGGGCTGCTGGCCGGCGGCCAGATGCARCTTTCRGAAATGCGAGCGACGGTCGGCCGGTTCGTCAGCATCCGCTGTGCGAGTTCGGTCATCGTCGCCATGATCACCGAAGTGACGTGTGAGAACCTGCCGCCGTCCGAGGCCTACATCGCGACCGCCTCGGTCGACCTGCTCGGCGAGATCCTTGGCGGTGACCGGCCGAAGTTCCAGCGCGGTGTCACCCACTATCCGACCATCGGCGACAGCACCGACCTGATCACGAACCAGGAGCTGCGCACGGTGTATGCGCCGAGCGGCTCGGACCAGATCAATGTCGGCACGCTGCAGCAGGATCGTTCTGTCATCGCCTATGTCGAYATCGAGGAAATGCTTTCCAAGCACTTCGCGGTGCTSGGCTCCACCGGCGTCGGCAAATCCACCGGCGTRTCGCTGCTGCTCAACGAGATCCTGAAGTCGCGGCCGAACCTGCGCATCTTCCTGCTCGACGTGCACAATGAATACGGCCGCTGCTTCGGCGAGCGCGCCCAGGTGCTCAACCCGCGGAAYCTGAAGCTGCCGTTCTGGCTGTTCAACTTCGARGAGATCGTCGACGTGCTGTTCGGCGGCCGGCCCGGCGTRCCCGACGAGCTCGACATCCTCGCCGAAGTGATWCCGATGGCGAAGGGCATCTACACCCAGTACCAGAACTCCGACCGGGTCGGCCTTGGGCTGAAGCGSGTCGATCCYCGGCAGGTCGGCTACACCGTCGATACGCCGGTRCCCTATCGCCTGGTCGACCTGATCTCGCTGATCGACGAGCGCATGGGCAARCTCGAGAACCGCTCCTCGCGCATCATCTACCACAAGCTGATCTCGCGCATCGACGCGGTGCGCAACGATCCGCGCTACGCYTTCATGTTCGACAACGCCAATGTCGGCGGCGACACCATGGCCGAAGTGATCAGCCATCTGTTCCGCCTGCCCGCCAATGGCAAGCCGATGACCATCATGCAGCTCGCCGGCTTCCCCGCCGAAGTCGTCGATTCCGTGGTGTCGGTGCTGTGCCGCATGGCGTTCGATTTCGGGCTGTGGAGCGACGGCGTCTCGCCGATGCTGTTCGTCTGCGAAGAAGCGCACCGCTATGCCTCGGCCGACCGCAATATCGGCTTCGGCCCGACCCGCAAGGCGGTGTCGCGCATCGCCAAGGAAGGCCGCAAATACGGCGTCTATCTCGGCCTGATCACCCAGCGTCCGGCCGAACTCGACGCCACCATCATCTCCCAGTGCAACACGCTGTTCACGATGCGGCTTGCCAACGACCGCGACCAGGCGCTGCTGCGCTCGGCGGTCTCGGATGCCGCCGCCAATTTGCTGTCGTTCGTGCCCTCGCTCGGCACCCGCGAGGTGCTGGCGTTCGGCGAAGGCGTGGCGCTGCCGACGCGCTTGCGCTTCAAGGAGGTGCCGCCGCACCAGTTGCCGCGCGGCGAAGCCACCATCGCCACGGTGCCGTCGGTCACCGCCGGCCATGACATGCATTTCGTCAGCGCCGTGCTGGAGCGCTGGCGCGGCGCGACCTCGCATCGCGATACGCCCAACGACCCGAACCTCAATTCGGGGCTCAACGCCGCCGCGCCGCCACGCACGATGGCGCCGGCCGAGGCCCCGATGCTACAGCCGTCGCTGGGGCTCGATCCGGATCGCTTCTCGCTGCTGAAGAAGCCGCTGCGCTAACGCGCGATGACGCTTCAGCCGGATGATGCCTTGCCGTCATCGCGGCAAGGCGCCGATGCGCCTTGCGCTGAATCCATCATCCACTATGGTTTCGCCTGACGCCGCATCCAGGCGGCATGCCGGAACCATCTGATGACGCAACCGACCGCAAAGCGCTTCCCGACGCCCGCTCTCGACCAACTCCCCGAGGATATCCGCAGCCGCATCCTCGCGGTGCAGGAGAAGTCCGGCTTCGTGCCGAACGTCTTCCTCACGCTGGCCTACCGCCCCGACGAGTTTCGTGCGTTCTTTGCCTATCACGACGCGCTGATGGAGAAGGACTCCGGCCTCTCCAAGGCCGAGCGCGAGATGATCGTGGTGGCGACCAGCGCCGCCAACCAGTGCCARTATTGCGTGATCGCSCAYGGCGCCATCCTGCGCATCCGCGCCAAGAAYCCKGAGATCGCCGACCAGATCGCGGTCAATTACCGCAAGGCCGACATCACGCCGCGGCAACGCGCGATGCTCGATTTCGCCATGAAGGTGAGCCGCGCCGCCGAGGAGGTCTCCGAGGCGGACTTCGCCGCGCTTGCCGCCCATGGCTTCAGCGATGACGACGTCTGGGACATCGCCGCGGTCGCGGCTTTCTTCGCGCTCTCGAACCGGCTSGCGAACGTCACCGGCATGCGGCCGAAYGCCGAGTTCTACATGCTCGGCCGGCARCCGAARTAGAGGCKGCATTGGCWGACTGGAGCGAGATCATCCTGCGCCTCGGCGCGGCCACSCTTGCCGGAAGCGCGATCGGCCTCGACCGCGACCTGCGCGGCAAGCCGATCGGYYTGAAGACKCTGGGTCTCGTCAGCCTSTCGACGGCRATGGTCGTGCTGCTGGCAGCGCATGCSGTYGCGCCCGGCCAGTTCACCGATGCAATCAGCCGYGTGATCCAGGGCGTGCTGACCGGSATCGGATTTCTCGGYGCCGGCGTGATCGTCCGCCAGGGCGAYCGTCTTCAGGTYCGCGGCCTGACCAGCGCCGCRTGCACCYTGTTCGCCGCCTGCGTCGGGGTCGTCTGCGGCGCCGGACATTGGCCGATYGTSCTCACGGCGCTCGTGCTGGCKTTCSTGYTGCTGACCTWTGGCAAGCGCACCGAGCGGTGGCTGCACCACGCGCTCGGYGGCAAGGAGGATYCGYCSAAGCCGGGGGCTGCCYCCGGTCAGTCGTCRGATGCCGGCCCGCACCAGCCCGGCAARTAGGTCGCGTCCTTGCYGCGGCCSAGCGCCAGMSCCTTCTCCAGYGCCTTGGCGAAATTGTTCTCCACCGTCTTSCGCGGGATATGGCGRCGSAGGAARTCGGCCCARAGGAATTCGCTGAACGGCGTCGTGTCCTTGGCAAAGCCGCCGGCSCGGCGCAKCTCGCCGGCGAGRCTGCGGAACGGATCGTCCTTGAGTTGATTGATCGATTTCGGAATGTCCTTGAAGTGGCAGCGCTCGCCCTTGGARTTGTAGGGGTAGACCCAGCGCTTGTTGTCCATCACGCCCCAGAACACGTCACGYTCGACCATCGTGAGATCGCCGATCACCGTGACCAGGATGTCCTTGACRCCCTCTTCGTGCAGCGCCCGCGCCATGTGATGRTGATCGACCACGTAATAGCGRTCGTCGGGTCCATGGACGACCGGGATCATRTGCTTGCCCAGCAGTTCGGCGCGCTTCTTGTCCGAGCTGTGCTCGCGCCAGCGCTTCCGCTTYTCCTTCACCTCGTGCATGCCGACCGTCATCTGGGTCGGTCGCAGCGACAGGATCGGGACCGGTTTGACATAGGGCTCGCGCGTGTGGGCCATGATTGGTACTCCCGTTTGACCGGCACTCCGGAATGGGTTCCATTATGACATGATGTCACAGGCAGGCGAAAGAGCCGGTTCGGCGGAATGGCCCTGAGAGCAAGCGATCGAGCGAAGGCACGCATGGTCCGCCTCGGCAACCGCGAGGTCGTGACCGAGGGGTTGGAGCTCAGTTTCTGGGCCGACATCAGCCATCGCTGCATGACGGCATCCTGGCCCGCCTTTATTGGCGGTGCAGCATTGGTGTTCATCATCTTCAATGCCGTCTTCGCYYYGCTCTATTGGCTCGGCGACAACCCGATCGCCAACGTGCCCGGCGGCCARTACATCGACTACCTTTATTTCAGCATCGAAACACTYTCGACCGCCGGCTACGGCGACATGCACCCGCAGACGCATTACGGGCACTTCATCGCCGCCGTCGARCTGTTCACCGGCATCTTCTCGATGTCGCTGATGACCGGGTTGATCTTCGCCCGYTTCTCRCGGCCGAGCGCGCGGTTGCTGTTCGCCGACAATCCCGTGATCTCGAACCATGAGGGCGAGCGRACGCTGATGATCCGCCTCGCCAACGARCGGCACAACATCATCGCCAACGCCACCGCGCGGCTGTGGTTGTTCAAGAACGACCTCAGCAAGGAAGGCATGTCCTACCGCCGGTTCTTCGAAYTRCCGCTYACRCGCAGCGAAAGCCCGGCGCTGGCGCTGAGCTGGACCCTGTTTCACGTGATCRACCAGRRCAGYCCGCTGCACGGCCTCGACGCCGCGGACCTCGAAGCCATCAATGCCGGACTMGGCGTCGTCGTGTCGGGCTATGACGACGTTGCAGCGCAAACTGTGCATGCGCGAAAATCGTACGAACATTCCGACATCCGCATYGGCYATCGCTATGTCGAGATCCTGCGCACGACGGAAGACGGCCGCCTCAGGATCGACTACAGTCGGTTCCACGACACGATCGAAGCATGAATACCACCTCTGCGCGTATGAAGATTTTAGGTGTGAAGCGCAGCGAACATGCTACACATAGTCGGCGACGCGACCGGACTGACACCAGTGAAGACGCAGCGGCCAATCTCCTCGGATGACGAGCACGTGGTGCTCAAATTCCGGCCGCGTACCTCGGCGCAGCCGCCCGGCAAGCGTGAGGAGCCGGTCCGCCCCCCTTCCGTCGCCAACGACCTGTCCCGCTACGAGCGACCGCGTGAGGAGCCGGACGACTTCCGCCAGCGCATGCTCGCCAACATCGCCGCCTTCGCCTTCACCGTGGCACTCACCGCGATCGGCATCTGGCTCGCCATGAGCATCGCCGATTTGCGCAAGACCCAGGATTGCGTGCTGATGGGACGCCGGGATTGCGCGAAGATTGCGGTGATGCCGCGCAACTAGGCGGCCCGGAACCTTACCCAAAAACCGCCTCTGACTGGCCGGCCAAGCTCCATTGAACTAACGGCCCTGCTCCGATATACGGGCACACGACTCCGGCGGCAGCAATAGGGCATTCCGGGGCAATRCGCCCGCCTCGTCTGAGCCGACCCGGAATTACCTTCAATATATCAAAGGCTTAATGATGTCCTCCACATTCGAGCAGATCGCCAACATTATCGCGGAGACCTGCGACATCCCGCGCGACACGATCAAGCCGGAGAGCCACGCGATCGAYGATCTCGGGATCGACAGCCTCGACTTCCTCGACATCGCCTTTGCCATCGACAAGGCCTTCGGCATCAAGATGCCGCTYGAGAAGTGGACCCAGGAAGTCAACGACGGCAAGGCCACGACGGAGCAGTACTTCGTGCTGAAGAATCTCGCCGATCGCATCGACGAGTTGGTTGCGGCCAAGAACGCGGGCACGGGCACGGGCTCGTAATCGCCCATCATGCAGCTCGAAATCTTTCAGCTGATCGACCGGATCGTCGCCCTCGACCTCGACGCGAAAACCATCGTCGTCGAGGCGGACGTGCCGCCCGACAGTCACTCGGTGTTCGCCGGCCACTTCCCGGGTTACCCGATCATGCCCGGTGTGTTGCTGACCGAAGCAATGGCGCAGAGTTCGGGTTGGCTGATCCTCGGTCTGACCAAGTTCGCGCGCATGCCCTTCCTCGCCATGGTCAAGGAAGCCAAGATGCGCGGCTTCGTCAGCCCCGGTTCGACACTGACGATCGAGGCCAAGATCGAACATGAAGGTTCGGGCTTCACCGTGACCTCGGCGAAGGTCCGCGTCGGCAAAGAGCTCAAATGCAATGCCGACCTAACCTTCCGCCACATCCCGTTCCCGAGCCCGGACTTGCGCGTGCACATGGATGCGATGGCCAGCAAGATCGGTTTTCCGATGCAGGCAATGAGCAATGGCTGAGAAGGAAGTCTGGATCACCGGCGTAGGCCTGCTCTCCTCGCTTGGCGAGGGGCTGGATACGCATTGGCAGGCGCTGGGCGAAAGGCGCGTCAATGCCGATGAGCAGCGTCTCGCGCCATATGTGATTCATCCGATCGCCCCCGTCAGCTTCGACGCCCAGATCCCGAAGAAGGGCGATCAGCGCCAGATGGAGCTGTGGCAGCGGATCGGCACTTATGCCGCCGGGCTGGCGCTGGATTCCGCCGGCGTCAAAGGCAATCAGGAAATCCTGTCGCGGATGGACATGATCATCGCGGCCGGCGGCGGCGAGCGTGACCTCAATGTCGACCTGGCGATCATGAATGCCGACGCGCAGGGTAACCTGCCGCCCGCCGTCCTCAACGAAAAGCTGATGAACGAACTGCGGCCGACGCTGTTCCTGGCACAGCTCTCCAATTTGCTTGCCGGCAATATCGCGATCGTTCACGGCGTGTGCGGGACCTCGCGCACCTTCATGGGCGAGGAAGCCTCCAGCATCGACGCAGCACGGATCGCAGTCGCGCGCATCGGCGCCGGACAGAGCGACATCGCGCTAGTCGGCGCCGCCCATAATGGCGATCGCGGCGACCTGCTGATGCTCTATACGTTCGGTGACTTCGCGCTGAAGGACCGGCATAGCTCGGTCTGGGCCCGCAGGAACAACCCGGGCTTTGCGATCGGCTCCGCCGGCGCCTTCCTGGTGATGGAATCGCGCGAGCATGCCGAGGCCCGCGGCGCGAAGCCGTATGCCAAGTTGACCAGAGTGGTCGCCGACCTTGCCAAGCGCAAGCAGCCAGGCGCGGTGACGAAGTCGCTCCAGGCGATGTGGCCGCAACTCGGCATCCGCGATGACCACGCCATGCTGATCACGGGCGCCACCGGCGCCGAGCCCGCGACCGCCGAGGAGCGTGCATTCCTGGCTGAGCATCCCGGCCTTGCGGTGCGTGCCACCGGAACGACCTTTGGGCATGCCATGGAGGCGCAATTCCCGCTCGGGCTCGCGCTCGCGGCGTTGTCGATCTCGCGCGGCGCGCTCTACCCGGCCAACGATCCAACCGGGCTGGAGGTTGAAAAGACCGAAGTGCCAACCCAGATTGTCGTGTTGGGGGTCGGCCACTGGCAGGGCGAAGGCATGGCGCTTGTCGAGGCCGTCAGTTAGAGCATGATCCGGAAAAGCGCGAAGCGGTTTTCCGAAAAGATCATGCTCAAATGAACAGCTAGGGCGCGATGAATCTCGTCGCGTTTCAAGTCCGGCGCAAGCACCGACGGGGACATCATGACAGCACCACGCGATAAATTCGGCCGACCGATCGTTGTCGTGACCGGCATGGGAATCGTGACGTCGCTCGGCGGCGGCAAGACCGACAACTGGAAGCGTCTCACCGCGGGAGAGTCCGGCATCAAGACCGTGACGCGCTTTCCGCTCGACAGTTTGAAGACCACGATGGCCGGTGCCGTCGATTTCGTCACCGTCGACCCGTTCTCCTCGACCAGCCTGTCGCAGCGTCTGGCGGAGATCGCGACTGAAGAGGCGCTGGCGCAATCCGGGATTGGCAGCAAGGGTGACTTTCCCGGCCCGCTGTTTCTGGCGGTCGCCCCGATCGAGACCGAGTGGCCGCAGCGGCTCGAAGTCGCGCGCGCCGTTCCGACCAAGGACTTCGGAATCATCGACTATCTGGCGACCTGCGGCGGCGGCCAGTTTGCGCATTTCCACCGGCGTTTCACCTTCGGTTCGGTCGCGCTCAGCCTCGCGGAGACCTTCGGCACCAAGGGATCGCCGATTTCGCTCTCGACCGCTTGCGCGTCCGGTGCGACCGCGATCCAGCTCGGCGTCGAGGCGATCCGCCGCGGCGAGACCGATGCGACGCTGTGCATAGCAACCGACGGCTCGGTCAATCCGGAAGCGTTGGTGCGCTTCTCGCTGCTGTCGGCGCTCTCCACCCAGAACGATCCGCCGCAGGGCGCCTCAAAGCCGTTCTCGAAGAACCGCGACGGCTTCGTGATGGCCGAAGGCGCCGGCGCCCTGGTGCTGGAAAGCTACGATGCCGCGATGGCGCGCGGCGCGCGCATCCTCGGCGTCGTCGCGGGCTGCGGCGAGCTCACCGATTCCTTCCACCGCACCCGCTCCGCCCCCGACGGCAAGCCGGCGATCGGCTGCGTGCGGAAGACGCTTGCCGACGCCGGCATGGAGCCACAACAGATCGATCACATCAACGCGCACGGCACCTCGACGCCGGAAAACGACAAGATGGAATATCTGGCAACCGCCGCCGTGTTCGGCGAGCACACACCGAACATTCCGGTGTCGTCGAACAAGTCGATGGTCGGCCACACCATCTCTGCCGCCGGCGCAGTCGAGGCGATCTTCTCGCTGCTCACGCTCGAGCATCAGCGGATTCCGCCGACGATCAATTACGAGGTGCCCGACCCGGCTATCCCGTTCGACGTGGTCGGCAACAAGGCGCGCGACGCCAAGGTGACCGCCGTGATGTCGAACTCGTTCGGATTTGGCGGGCAGAACGCCTCGCTGATCCTGACGCGCGAGCCGGCCTAACGCGGCGGCCTCGCCTCATCAGATGAAACGCCTGATCCTTCGCACCAGGGCGCAGCTCCGTGACGCTGCCAAGCCCGTGACCAACGCTGCCATTGGCGCGTTGACGACCGGCCTGCTGCGCACCACGCGCTATTTCGATCCGGAGAAGACCGCGCGGTTCTTCGGCAGCGCCGCGCATTTCATCGGCCGCCGGCTGCGTGAAGATCGCATCGGTCGCGAGAACCTCACGGCCGCCTTCCCCGAGAAGTCGCCGCAGGAGATCGAGGAGATCCTGACCGGCGTCTGGCACAACCTCGGACGCATCGGGGCCGAATTCGCGCATATCGACCGCATCTGGGATCATGATCCCGCGAATCCGGACAAGCCGGGCCGCGTCGAGTTCTCGGCGCGCAGCAAGCAGTTGTTCGACGAACTGCGCGACGACGGCAAGCCGGCGTTGTTCTTCGCCGCCCATCTCGGCAACTGGGAGCTGTCGCCAATTGCCGCCGCGGCGCACGGGCTCGACGCCACGATCCTGTTCCGGCGGCCGAACATCGAGGCCGCCGACCGCGCCATCGAAAAGATCCGCGCGGTCAATCTGGGCACGCTGGTCCCGGCCGGCCGCGACGCGCCGCTCAAGCTGGCGCAAGCACTGAAGAACGGCCAGCACGTCGCGATGCTGGTCGACCAGTATTTGACCAATGGCGTTCCCGTCACCTTCTTCGGCCGCAAGACCACCGCGAACCCGCTGCTGGCACGCCTGCGCCGGCAGATCGATTGCCCGATCCACGGGACCCGGATCATCCGCCTGCCCGACGGCCGCTTCCGCGGCGAGGTCACCGAGGAAGTGAAACCGGTGTTCGACCCATCCGGCCAGATCGACATCCAGGGCACGATGCAGGCGATCACCGACATCGTCGAGGGCTGGGTCCGCGAGTACCCGGATCAATGGCTCTGGCTGCACCGGCGCTGGCGGTAGCGCCTGAGCCCTCGTCATTGCGAGCGAAGCAATCGACCTCGCAGCGGCGCGAGACGTGGATTGCTTCGTCGCATCGCTCCTCGCAATGACGGATAGACCTACTTCCCGGTCTTCACCCGCGTCCACAGCCGGTTGATGATGCGCTGCGTGGCAGGATCGCGCGCTGAAATCACGAACAGCTTCTTCTGCATCGCCTCGTCCGGATAGATGTCCTTGTCGTTGAAGATCTTCGGATCGATCAGCTTCTGGCTCGCCAGATTGCCGTTGGCGTAGGACAGGAAGTTCGAGTTCTTCGCTGCCACTTCGGGTCGGTAGAGATAGTTGATCAGCTCATAGGCCTCGGTGACGTTCTTGGCATCGGCGGGAATCGCGAGATTGTCGAAGAACATCTGCGCGCCCTCCTTCGGGATCGTGTAGCCGATCTCGACGCCGGTCTTGGCCTCCGCCGCCCGGCTGCGCGCCTGCATGATGTCGCCCGACCATCCGACCACGAAGCAGATCTCGCCGGAGGCCAGCGCGCTGAGATATTCGGACGAATGGAATTTGCGCACATAGGGCCGGATCTTGATGACGAGATCGGCGGCCTTCTCGAGGTCGGACTGCCTGGTCGAGTTCGGATCGAGGCCGAGATAGCTCAGCGCCGCCGGCAGGATGTCGTCGGCGGAATCCAGCATATGGATGCCGCAATCCTTGAACTTGGCGAGGTTCTCCGGCTTGAACACCATGTCCCAGCTATCGATCTTGGCATCAGGCCCGAGAATCTTCTCCGCCATCTTGACGTTGTAGCCGATGCCCGTGGTGCCCCACATGTAGTTGGCGCCGTAAACGTTGCCGGGATCGTAGGTGGCAAGTTGCCCGGTCACCACCGGCCACGCATTGGCGAGGTTCGGCAGCTTCGACTTGTCGAGCTTGAGGAACACCTTCGCGGTGATCTGGCGTTGCAGGAAATAGCCGGTCGGCACCACGACGTCGTAGCCCGACTTGCCCGCGAGCAGCCGCGTTTCCAGCGTCTCATTGGCGTCGAACGTGTCGTAGACCACCTTGATGCCGGTTTCCTTGGTGAAGTCCTCGAGGACTCCCGGCGCCATGTAGTTCGACCAATTGTAGAAGTTGACCGTGCGCTCCTGCGCATCGGCGGAGACGGACACCAGCAGGACCGCCGCGACTGCGCCGACGAAGCTGACGAGACGACGGTTCTGCTTCTGCATTCTGCTCTACCTCTTGCGGCGATGCACGGCGTCGGACAACCGCTCCAATGCGGTGTCGAGCGTCGAGTCCTTCTTGGCGAAACAAAAGCGCACGACCGACGTCACCGCATCCTGCTCGTAAAACGCCGAGACCGGAATAGCCGCAACCTTGTAATCCTGCACAATTCTCCAGCAGAACTCCGCATCGGTCTCATTGAGCCCAAGCGGCGACAGGTCGACCGTGAGGAAGTAAGTGCCCTGCGACTTCAGCACGGGAAAGCCGATGCTCTCGAGCCCCCGGGTCAGGCGGTCACGGCTTCGCGCCATGTCCTTGCGCATGTCGATGAAGTAGTCGTCCGGCTTGTTGAGGCCGTAGGCGACGGCGGCTTGCAGATTGGGCGCCGTCGTGAAGGTGAGGAATTGGTGCACCTTGGCCGCAACCCGCAGCAACGGCGGCGCGGCGCAGACGAAGCCGATCTTCCATCCCGTCAGCGAGAAGATCTTGCCCGCGCTGCCGACCTTGATGGTGCGGTCGCGCATTCCGGGGATCGTGATCAGCGGGATGTGCTCGCGACCGTCGAACACGACGTGCTCCCAGACCTCGTCGCAGATCGCGACGACATCGAATTCCTGGCAGTACCGCGCCAACAGCTCGAGGTCCTCGCGCGGATAGACCACCGCTGCCGGGTTGAGCGGATTGTTGAACAGCACCGCCTTGGTCTTGTGATTGAAGACGCTGCGCAGCATCTCCTCGTTGAGCCGCCACTCCGGCGGTTCGAGCCGCAACAGCCGCGGAATGCCGCCGGCCTGGCGGATGATCGGCAGATAGGAATCATAGACCGGCTGGAAGCACACCACCTCGTCGCCCGGCTCGACCACCGAGAGGATCGAGGAAGTCAGCGCCTCGGTGCCACCGGAGGTCACCATCACCTCGGTCATCGGATCGAGCTTGAGCCCGTGCCAGTGACCGTAATGCGAAGCGATCGCCTGGCGGAGCTCGGGGATGCCCATCATCGACGGATACTGGTTGTAACCGTTGATGGAGGCGTCCGCGGCGGCGCGGCGGATGTCCTCCGGTCCGGGATCGTCGGGAAAGCCCTGGCCGAGATTGATGGCGTTGTTGTCGCGCGCGGCCTGCGACATCGCCTCGAAAATGGTGACGGGAAGGTCCGCGAAGACCTTGTTCATGGAGGTCATGTCGGGGATCAGCCGCCGGTCTTGGTGGGCAATCCCGCCGCCTTCCAGCCGATAATGCCGCCCGCCAGATGCTTGTCGTAGGGCAAGCCGGCGGCCTGCGCGGCCAGCGAGGCCGTCACCGAGCGCTTGCCGGAGCGACAGGCGAACACCACCTGCTTTCCCTTCGGATCGGGGATCGCTGACGGATCGAACGTCGATAGCGGCACCACGACGCCGTCGGGATAGGCCTCGACTGCGACCTCGTTGGGCTCGCGGACGTCGACCAGGAGGTAGCGGCCTTCCGCTATGCCCTTCGACACCTCGTCCGGAAACAAATCTTCCACCTTGTGGTCCGCCACGGAAATATCCTCCCGATCATCCGATTGGCGAGCGTCACGCGGCTCGCCGGTCCGGCGCGCAAAGTCGCCTCTCGCGCGGAGAAAATCAAGCGCCCGAAACGGGTTAGATGTCGCGCAGACGGCGCTGGACCCCGATCGACTTGGCAACGCGTTCGGGCGTCTGAAGTTGTCGCGCCGGCCCGTTATCCCCCGCTTTGAACACCAAACCGGGCCGAGGCTGAGAGCTTCGCTACGACGAGAAACAGTGAGCCACAATAGTGCGGTCCGGTGTGAGGCCAGTGTTCTCAGCGCCTTATCCTGCTGTTGGACGCTTCTTCCTACGTGTTAGGTTCTGCCTTTCAGCGCTGGGAGGCCCATGTGGAGCCCGAGCGGAGACAGATCACAGTCCTGTTCGCAGACCTGGTTGACTTCACGGCCTTTTCGGAGCGGAAGGGCGAGGAAGCGGCGTTCCTGCTCATGCGCGACTTGGCGAAGCTCATGGAGGAAGCCGTGCATGAGCAAAGTGGCGTCGTGCAGGGCTTTACCGGCGATGGGATAATGGCAGTCTTCGGCGCCCCGGCGGCATTGGAGGATGCGCCGCTGCGGGCATGCCGCGCAGCCCTGTCGATCTTGCAGAAGTTGAAGACTTCTGGAGCGGACATCCAAGCCGCGCATGGGTTGCGACCGCAACTGCGGATGGGTCTCAATACGGGTCTGGCGGTCGTCGGGACGGTGCAGGGCGGCACGGGAGCCGCCGCAACGGCACTCGGCGACACGGTCAACGTCGCGGCGCGCCTTCAGACTTTGGCAGAGCCGGACTCGGTCGTCATAAGCAGCACGACCTTCCGATTGGTACAGGGATTGGTAGAGACAACTTTCTCGGGCGAGCACGAGATCAAGGGAAAGGCCGACCGGCAAGGCGTTTACAAGCTTGGGGCCCTTCGACAGGGTGTTACGCGTTTCGACGTGGCGGTAAGTCGGGGCCTGGGAGCCTTCGTTGGACGAGGCCTCGAGTTGGAGGAATTGGAGCGCAGCCTCGCGGAAGCCCGGACCCAACTTCGTGTCGTCGACCTCGTGGCTGAGCCTGGCATGGGCAAATCACGCCTTGTGCACGAGTTTCGTCAAACGATCGCAGACAACCGCGCCTTCGTGCTGTCCGGGAGTTGTTCGCCAGAGAGCCAGCAAACATCGTTCTTTCCTCTCATCGAGGTGGTGCGCGGCTCGTTCCGGATCGCGATCGGCGAAGCCGAAGCGGATGTCGTGCAGAAGATTGAAATGGGGCTTGTCGCTCTTGGGCTCCACTCGTCACGAAATCTTGGCCTGTTGCTCCATCTGCTCGGCCTCAAGGTACCGGATGGCGCGCTGACAGGGCTCGATGGGGTGCTGATCGGCTTGCGCACGCGCGAGCTTCTGCTTCAACTCCTTGCATCGCGCTGCCGTCTCTCGCCCGTGATTTTGGTGGTGGAGGATTTGCACTGGATCGACAGTGTGTCCCAGGAGGTGCTGGACAAACTCGTCAAAAGCGAAGCCGAGCAGCGGCTTCTCTTCATCCATACCCGACGGCCGGAATACAAGCCGCCTTGGCTGGATAGCACATTCGTCCTCAGTCTCAGCCTGGATCCGCTCCCTGGTGGTGACATCCGCCGCCTGATCCAGACGCGGTTAGGTGTCGCGGCGTTGCCTGAAGCGCTTGCGCGGGAGGTCGTAGATAAGGCCGAAGGCAATCCGCTGTTTGCTGAGGAAATCGTGAGCTTTCTCGGCGAACGGGGCGTGGTTCGGCTGATTGCGGGGAAGGTAGAATTTGATTCCACCGCTCTGGCATCAGCCCTGCCCGCGACTGTAGAGAGCCTCTTGACTGCGCGTGTCGACCGGCTCGCCGCAGAGGACCGAAGGTTGCTGCAAGCCGCCTCTGTCATTGGCAGGCGGTTTGACCCTGACCTGCTCACCTCGGTGTTCGGAGAGGCCGACAAGGTCGAAGCACAACTCGCGGCGATGCAGGCGGCTGACCTCATACACCCTGAGGTGAAATCCAACAGCTATCTGTTCAAGCATGCTCTGGTTCGAGACGCGTTGTACCACAGTCTGCTCACCGAAGCGCGCACAGCCATGCACCTGCGGATCGCTGAGGAGATTGAGCGTCGCGGCGGCAACAGGCTCACTGAAGTGGCCGAGGTACTCGCATATCATTACAGCCAGGCCAGCCGCGCCAAAAAGGCGTTCGCCTACTCGTCGATGGCTGGCACCAAAAGCCTCAGTGTCTATTCACTGGAAGAGGCAACCAGTCATTTCACCGCAGCTCTTGGCCTGCTTCACAGCGATAGCGACTGCGCCTCCGACGATCAGGTCGCCGAATTCCTGGTGTCCTACACGTTTCTGCTGAACATGACCGCGCAGATCAAATCCACGATCGACGTCGCCGAACGCTACCTGCCACGGATCGATCGCCTTCTGGATGATCCGAGAGCTGTTCTCATTCGACACAACTATGTATTCGCGCTCCTCTGGAATACGCGATATCGCCTCGCGCGCGACGTGCAGCTGCAATCCCGGCAAATGGCGGAACGTCTCGGCGATAGCAGACCACGGGCCTATGCGTTGACCAGCGAGATCCTCTTCTCCACGATTGTTGCACCCAAGCCGCCACATGAGTTTGAGTCTCTCAAGCGCGACGCTATCAGCGCCGCTTCCGACACGGCGGACGCTCACATTCAGAATTGGGCCAGGTTTGTGGTCGCGTGGGAGGAATTCCACCAAGGTCGGATGAACGACGCGCGGGACTCGGCAAGAGCCCTCATGGAAGTTGGCCAGCGGCTGGATGACCCCCGATCCACGGGGCTTGGCCTCTGCGTGTTGGCCTTGATTGCGATGCTATCCGATGCATACCTGGAGGCGCTGGAATTCAGTGAGCAATCGATTTCCCTCGCGGTTACGCCGTTCGATCGGGAAACAGCTCTCAACATCAAGGGGTGCGTCCTCGCGCTTCTGCGGCGGACCGAGGAAGGTTTGAGTATCCTGGAGGCCTTTCGGAACCGATGCGCCGTTGATGGCGATTTGTATTCTCTGACGACGAGCGATGCCATCCTCGGAGTGTCGAAGGTGATCCAAGGAGACATCAGCAAGGGAATTCGGTTGCTGAAGGAAGCCATATCGAAGCGGGAAAACGAGGGCTACCGGGCTGCCGCGGATTGGTATCGTTTGTTCCTCGGCGAGGTTTACCTGCAGATCATTGAAGGAAAGGAAAAGGTGCCGCTCAAGATCTTGCTGAGAAACCTCCTGACTCTCCTCAAGGTGATGGGCACTGCGTCGCCAAGCATTCGTATCTTGATGGAGAGTCTCTTGGCCAATCCGCGCTTCCATCCAGATGGATACATGCCGGGCCGAGCCCACATGCTTCTCGGCTTGCTTTACAAGGCCAAGAAAAGAACCGCACCCGCCTTGCATCACCTTACTGAGTCGAGGCGAATTCTTTCTCAGTTTGGCAAGACACCCATACTGACGCGAGTTGACGCGGCTCTCGCGGAATTGGATTAGCATTCCGTTCGATGGATCGATGCGCTGCGCCGCAGCCGGCTTTCGCTGTAGGTCCGACTCGATAAATCCGGGCGTCCAAACGCTTCCCGGAAATCACCCGGCGTCAGCTAGTCCAAGCCCTATTAGATCGTGCGTGACCTGCGTGCCGACCTCGACGACGCGGCCGGTCGGGATCTGGAAGAAGTTGGTGGCGTCGGTCGCGCTCTTGGTCAGGCCGATATAGAGATTATCCTGCCAGATCGGCATGCCCGATTGCGGCGAGGGCTTGATCGAGCGGCGCGACAGGAAGAACGAGGTCGACATGATGTCGAACTGCCAGCCGAGCTTACGGGCGATCGCCAGCGTTTTTGGCACATTGGGTTGCTCCATGAAGCCGAATTTCAGCGTCACCTTGGAGAAGGTCTCGGTCAGCTGCTCCATCCGGACCCGCTCGGACGGATCGATGCGCGGCGTCTGTGCGGTCTCGATGGTCAGGATGACGTTCTTCTCGTGCAGCACCTTGTAGTGCTTGAGGCTGTGCATCAGCGCGGTCGGCGCGCTGACGGGATCGCTGGTCAGGAACACCGCGGTGCCGGAGACCCGCTGCGGCGGCCGCTTCTCGAGCATCGCGACCAGATCGGCGAGCGGGAATTCCAGCTTGCGCGATTTCTCGAACAACAACCGGCTGCCGCGCCGCCAGGTGTACATCACCACGATCATCGCCCCGCCAAGCGCGAGCGGTACCCAGCCGCCCTCGAACACCTTGAGCAGGTTGGCGGCCAGGAAGGTGATGTCCAGGAACAGGAACGGCGCAACCAGCGCGGCGGCCGCGAGCGGCGACCATTTCCAGACGCGCCAGATCACCACGAAGCCCATCATCGCCGTCACCACCATGGTGCCGGTCACCGAGATGCCATAGGCCGACGCCAGCGCGCTCGACGAGCGGAACATCAGCACCAGCACGATCACGGCGATGAACAGGAAGCGGTTGATGCGCGGCATATAGATCTGCCCGGAATGCGCTTCCGAGGTGTGACGGATCTCGAACCGCGGCAGCAGGCCGAGCTGGATCGCCTGACGGGTCAGCGAATAGGCGCCGGTGATGACGGCCTGGCTTGCGATCACGGTCGCGGCCGTCGCAAGCGCGACCATCGGAATCAGCGCCCAGTCCGGGAACATCAGGAAGAACGGGTTCTCGATCCCCCTGGGATCGCCGATCACCAGCGCGCCCTGCCCGAGATAGTTCAACGCCAGCGACGGCAGCACGACGAACAGCCACGCGGTCTGGATCGGGCGTTTGCCGAAATGGCCGAGGTCGGCATAGAGCGCCTCGGCGCCGGTCACCGCGAGGAACACCGCACCAAGCGTGATGAAGCCGATCACGCCATGATGCAGCATGAACGACACCGCAAGCACCGGGTTCAGCGCGTGCAACACCTCCGGATGCCGCACGATCTGCGGCAACGCCGCGATCGCGATCACGGCGAACCACACGCACATCACCGGCCCGAAGAACGCCGCGACCCGCGCAGTGCCGCGTGACTGCACCGAGAACAAACCTACGAGGATGATCACCGTGAGGGGAACGACATAGGGATCGAAGGTCGACGTGACGAGCTTGATGCCCTCGATCGCCGACAGCACCGAGAGTGCCGGCGTGATGACGGCATCGCCGTAGAACAGCGCGCCGCTGATGATGCCGAGCAGCACGATTGCGCCGGCGCCCTTGGTGGCCGCACGTTGCGCCAGCGCCATCAGCGCCAGCGTGCCGCCTTCGCCGTTGTTGTCGGCGCGCAGCAGGATCACGACATATTTGAGCGTGACGACGACGATCAAAGCCCACAGGATCAGCGAGAGCACACCGAGCACGGCATGCGTCGTCACGCCGCCCTCGCCGCCCGCGGCGGCCACGACAGCTTCGCGGAATGCGTAGAGCGGGCTGGTGCCGATGTCGCCATAGACGACACCGATGCTGCCAAGCATCAGCGCCTTGAAAGTGGCGGTCGAATGCGCCTCGCCATGGCCATTGGCCGCGGGCGTTTCCGCCGCGGTGACCGCACTCTCGGATGACATGGGAGGATGCGCCTCTATCTTCTGCCGCACTGCACAACGCCGGACCGCAGGCCTATACTCCCGGCAGGAATGCATAGGTTAGCACGGATTCAGGCCTCAACTATGCGTATCACGCATAGATCACGATTTTTCAACTCGGGAATCCTGCTGCTTGTTCAAATGGTTACCTGGGTACCGACTTCAACCACCCGGCCGGTCGGGATCTGAAAATAGTCGGTCGCATCGTTGGCGGACCGGCTCATGGCGATGAACAGATGGTCCTGCCATTGCGGCATGCCCGACTGGGCCGACGGCTTCAGCGAACGCCGCGACACGAAGAACGAGGTCGCCATGATGTCGAACTGCCAGCCGAGCTTGCGTGCGACGGCCAGTGCTTTCGGCACATTCGGCGATTCCATGTAGCCGAACCGCAGCCGGACTGCGGTGAACTTGTCGCTGATCTTCTCCATGCCGACGCGCTCCGACAGGTCGACGCGCGGCGTCGGCGCGGTCTCGATGGTCAGGATCACATTGTGCTCGTGCAGCACCTTGTTGTGCTTGAGATTGTGCAGCAGCGCTGTCGGCACGAAGCTCGGATCGCTGGTCAGGAACACCGCGGTGCCCTTGACGATATGCGGCGGCCGCTTCTCCAGGCTGTGGATCAGGTCGCGCAGCGGCACCTCGGTGCGGCGGGTCTTGGCAATCAGGATCGCGGCGCCGCGACGCCAGGTCCAGATCATCGTCGCCATCACGATGCCAAACAGCAGCGGCACCCAGGCGCCTTCGAACAGCTTCAGCAGATTGGCGCTGAAGAAGGTCATGTCGACGATCACAAACGGCAGGATCAGCGCCGCCGCCGAAGCGACACGCCAGTTCCACAGCTTCCAGATCACGATGAAGCCCATGATGCCGTCGGCGACCATGGTCGTGGAGACCGCGATGCCGTAGGCCGAAGCGAGTCCACTTGAAGTGCGGAACAACAGCACCAGCAGCAGCACGCCGATCAAGAGCAGCCGGTTGACCCGCGGCAGATAGATCTGCCCGGCATGGGTCTCCGAGGTGTAACGGACCTCGAAGCGCGGCAGGAGGCCGAGCTGCACCGCCTGCTGGACGACCGAGTAGAGCCCGGTGATGACCGCCTGGCTGGCGATCACCGTTGCGAACGTCGAAAGGATCAGCATCGGGATCAGCATGAAATCGGGGTAGAGCCGATAGAACGGATTTTCGAGCGCATTAGCATCGTGCATGACGAGCGCGCCCTGCCCGAAGTAGTTCAGCAGCAGCGAGGGCAGCACGAAAAACAGCCAGCCGGACTGGATCGGCTTGCGACCGAAATGGCCGAGATCGGCATAGAGCGCCTCGCCGCCGGTCACCGCGAGGAACACCGCGCCCAGCGTCACCAGGCCGATGGTGCCGTGGGTCAGCAAGAACTGAAGCGCATAATAGGGATTGATCGCCGCCAGCACCGACGGATCGTCCATGATGTGAACGAGCCCCATCACCGCGAGCGAGGCGAACCACACCACCATGACCGGCCCGAACGCGGAAGCGACGCGGGCGGTGCCGCTTCGCTGCACCGAGAACAGCACGACGAGGATCAGAATCGTCAGCGGCACCACGTAATGCTCGAGATGCGGCGTGGCGAGCTTGAGGCCTTCGACCGCCGACAGCACCGAGATCGCCGGCGTGATCATGGAATCGCCGATGAACATCGAGGCGCCGACCACGCCGAGCACCAGCAGCGGCCAGCTGCGCCGTCCGATCGCGCGCTGGCCGAGCGCCATCAGCGAAAGCGTACCGCCCTCGCCATTGTTGTCGGCGCGCAGCAGCAGCAGGACGTATTTCGCGGTGACGACGGTGAACAGCGCCCACAGGATCAGGCTGAGCACACCGAGCACCATGATGCGGGTGACCGGCTGGCCGTGCGCGGCGCCGCCAACCGCCTCGCGGAATGCGTAGAGCGGCGAGGTTCCGATGTCGCCGAACACCACCCCGATGCTGCCCAGCGTCAGCGCCCAGAAGCTGGAGGTGGTGTTGCCTTGGCCTGTGCCTTGGCCCGCACCTTGGGTTTCCCGGGCTTCGGTGGATGAGGCGCTGACAGCCATGGCGAGGTTGGAACGTCCGACCCGTTGATTTTGATCCGCGCGGCTATCGACGCTTCCGCCGCGCGTGTCAACCGCGCAACACTGCTAGCTTGACGGTAGCATGGTAACCCGGAACTACGGCTTCAGGTCCGGCGGCAACGGCGGATTTTCCCGCATCAACGTGATGGTGACGCGACGATTTGCCGGCAGGGTCGGGTCGTCGGGAAACAGCGGTTGGCCGTCCGCCTTGCCGGAAACCGCGAAGATGTGCGACGGCGGCAACCCCTCCCGCTCCAGGATCTGCCGCACCGTATTGGCGCGATCCGCGGACAGGTCGAAGGCATCGTAATCGCTGCGCGCCGGCACGAAGCCTGCGGCTGTATGCCCCACGATCGCGACCCGCAGCGGCGTCGCTTTCAACGGCGCGGCGAGCTTCTGGATCAGCCGGCGGGTGCGATCATACGGTTCTCTGGAGCCATCGGCGAACATCGACCGGCCGTCCTGGTCGATGATCTCGAGGTTGAGCCCCTCCTTGGTCTCCTCGAACATGATGTTCTTGGAGATCTCGGTGAGCTCCGGCATGTCCTGCAAGGCCTGCCGCAGCGAGGCGGAAGCGAGCGCGAATTCGCGGTCGATCTTCAGCCGCGCGCCGTTGATCTGGCTGCGCTCCTGCTCGTCCGGCGTCGGATTGGCGGAGGATTCCTCCGGCGAGATGTGGTCGACGTTCTTGAGCTTCGGCCGGGTCGGCAGGCCGTCGGATTCGACGATGCCGGAATAGCGCACATTGGTCTGCACGCCGAAGGCGTCGCGCATCGAGCCGGCGACGATCTTCAGCTTGTTGTTGTCCATGGTGGAGAACGCGACGAGCATCACGAAGAAGCTCATCATCAGGCCCATCAGGTCGGCGAAGGTCACGAACCAGCCGTGACCTCCACCGTGGGCATCGCCGCGCTTTTTCTTCGCCATCGATCAGATCTCTGCAGCGCCTGCGCCGGCCGGTCAGGCCGGCACCGGCTCGCCTTCCTCGTGGCGATGCTTCTCCGGCAGRTAGGCCAGCAGCATTTCGCGCACCAGCGCCGGGCTCTTGGAGTCGCGGATCATCAGGATGCCGTCGATGATCAGCGTGCGGTTGGTCTCCTCGTCGAGCAGCTTGCCGTGCAGCTTGTCGGCGATCGGCAGGCAGAACAGGTTGGCGACCAGCGCGCCGTACAGCGTCGCGAGCAGCGCGGTCGCCATGAACGGGCCGAGCTTGGAGGGGTCGGTCATGTTGGCGAACATCTGCACCATGCCGATCAGGGTGCCGATCATGCCGAACGCCGGCGCGCAGTCGCCGATCGCGCGGTAGATCTTGCTGCCCTCGTCGAGATGCATCAGGAAATTGTCGCGGTCGCGCTCCAGATTGTCGCGGATGAATTCGAGGTCGTAACCGTCGGCGACATAGCGAATCCCCTTGGCCAGGAACGGCTCGTCGGTCTCGACCTTCTCGAGGCCGACCGGGCCCTGCTTGCGGGCGATCTCGGCGATGCGGGCGAGTTCGTCGACCAGGTCGCGGGCCGACAGCCGGCTCATGGTGAAAGCAAATTTGGCGCCGAGCGGCAGGCCGTGCAGCATCACGCCGAGCGGAAAACGGATCATGGTCGCCGCGATCGAACCGCCGAAGATGATGATCATGGCATGTTCGGAGATGAACATGTGCAGGTCGCCGCCCATGAACATCATCACCGCGATGACGATGATGCCGGCCAAGAGCCCGGCGCCTGTCATGATATCCATCGGAGACTCCAACGCGAACGCGACACCCGCCTGTCCTGGACGGCGCACGGCCCGAGCTGGGCCGCGTGGAAAAACCCTAACGTTAATGCGCTTAAGGACGCGTTACCGAATTTGGTAGGGATAACAACGGGTAAACGCCGGCAATTTCGCGATGTCGTTGAAGATGTTGGCTTTCTGCTCAGACCGCCGCCGCGCCATGCGCAAAAGCCCTCCCCGTAGAACAACGGACATGAGATAGGTTTGTGGGAAGCGTTTTCGCGCGAAAGCCTGTCCCGGACTTGATCCGGGATGACTACCGGTTTGCGTGGGCAAAACGCGTCAACACAAGAATCGGGAGCCTCGTTCCGTTTCAATCGGAGCGGAACCGGCGCGAGAGGAAACCAACCAGTGAGCAGGACAGGATGAAGGCGGTCGTCGTCGAGCAATATGCACCCATCGATCGGATCGGGCTCAAGGAGATCGCCACCCCCGAACCCGGTCCCGGACAGGTCCGCATCAAGGTCCATGCCGCCAGCATCGGCTTCGTCGACGGATTGAAGGTCGAGGGTCGCTACCAGACCAAGGATCCCCTGCCCTTCACGCCCGGCGCGGAGTTCGCCGGCGTGGTCGACGCGGTCGCAAGCGATGTCGCCGGCATCGTGCCGGGCATGCGGGTGATGGGCGCGGCGCGCTCCGGCGCGCTGGCCGAGCAGGTCGTGGTGCCGGCCACCGCGATCGAGGTCATGCCCGACGGCCTGTCGATGGAGGCAGCCGCCGCCTTCCGCACCAACTACCTGACCGCACTCTATGCGCTCGGCGAGCGCGGCGCGCTCAAGGCTGGCGAGCAATTGCTGGTGCTCGGCGCCGCCGGCGGCACCGGCATCGCCGCGATCCAGGTCGGCAAGCTGCTCGGCGCCCGCGTCATCGCCGCCGCCTCGACCGACGAGAAGCGCGACTTCGCCAAGAGCTTCGGCGCCGACGCCGTCGTCGACTACACAGCCCCCGATTGGCGCGACGCCCTGAAGNCCGCCTCGACCGACGAGAAGCGCGACTTCGCCAAGAGCTTCGGCGCCGACGCCGTCGTCGACTACACAGCCCCCGATTGGCGCGACGCCCTGAAGGACGCGACCGCTGGCCACGGCCCCGACGTGATCTTCGATCCGGTCGGCGGCGAAGTCTCGTTGCAGGCATTCCGCTCGATCGCCTGGAACGGCCGCCATGTCGTGGTCGGCTTTGCCGCCGGCCAGATCCCTGCTCTGCCGTTCAACCTGCCGCTGCTGAAGGGCGGCCTCCTGATCGGCGTCGATGCCGCCCAGATCGCACGCCGCGAGCCTGAGGCCCAGGTGCGCATGATGATGCAATTGTCGGCGTGGCTCAACGACGGCCGGCTGACGCCGGTGGTCGGCAAGGTGTTCGCATTCGACGATTTCCGCGATGCATTCACGACCATGCAGACTCGTGCCGCGCTCGGCAAGATGGTGGTGCGGATCGGCTAGCACGCGGGTCGCCTGGATCATCGGACGGAGTTGCAGCCAAAGCCGGGACGACGGTGATCAGCCGAACACAGCAAGAAATGGATCCTGGCCGGTCGCGGCCAGGCGTTCGAGGCGTGCGGCGAGTTCACCGCGAATCTGCCGCTTCACCGCGCGAAATCCCGGCTGGGCAGCGAGGCGCTTTGCGGCGGCGATCGATTGGGCCGGCAGATCCGTAGCCGGGCACAGTGCATCGAGCAGCCGCTGATCGAGGCATTCGCGCGTGTCGACGACGGCGCTGGTCAGCGTCAGGCGACGCAACAATTCCGGTGACAGTTCATGGCGCATCACCTCGAGCGGCCCGGCCGGGAACGGGATGCCGGCCTGTGCCTCGGTCATGCCGAGCTTGGCAGCCGCGCTGTCGACCGCGAGACGATAGTCACAGCCCAGCATGAGCACGAAACCGCCGCCCAGCGCGTGGCCGTTGATCGCCGCCACGACAGGCACGGGGATCGCGAGCAGGCGCGCCAGCATCCGCGTGATCGCGCGAACCATCTCATGGCGTTGCTCCCGAGCGTAGCCCGCGAAAGCGCGCGTATCGACACCGGCGGAGAACACCTGGCCGCCGCCGGTGAGCACGACGCCGTTCGACGGTGCCTCCGCGGCGGCCGCCGCAAACGTCCGCTCGAGCAACGTGATCGTATCGAGGTCGAGCGCGTTGACGGGTGGCCGATCGATCGTCACGAGAAGCGTATCGTCGGTCCTTGATGTGATGACGGTCATTTCATCTCCAGACCACGGGTTGCGGGGCATCCCCCGCCGGTTGCCCGCGGTGCCATGTGATAGGTTACCATGGAACGGCTCGCTCGACGTCCTCGCGCGGGCCGATGACGAATCGAAAGGGAGAGACATGCAGACGCTTCGAACACCGGACGAGCGCTTCGCCGGATTGCCCGGATTTGCCTTCGCGCCGCGTTACATCGAGATCGGCCCGCTGCGCATGCACTATCTCGACGATGGAATGAAGACTGCGCCGGTGGCGCTTTGCCTGCACGGCCAACCGACCTGGGCCTACCTCTACCGCAGGATGATCCCGATGCTGCTCGGCGCGGGATTCCGCGTCGTGGCGCCGGATTTCTTCGGCTTCGGTCGCTCCGACAAGCCCGTCGACGAAGCCATCTACACCTTCGACTTCCATCGGTCCTCGGTGATGTCCCTGATCGAGGCGCTCGACCTGCGCCGCGTGATGCTGGTGTGCCAGGATTGGGGTGGATTGATCGGATTGACGATTCCGATGGACATGGCAGACCGGTTCGACCGGCTGCTGGTGATGAATACGATGCTCGGCACGGGCGACGTGCCGTTGGGCGAAGGCTTCCTGGCGTGGCGCGGCTTCTCCAACCGCAGCCCGGACATGGATATCGCAGCGCTGATGCAACGAGCGGTCCCCACTCTCGCAGACAAGGAAGCCGCCGCCTACGCCGCGCCCTATCCGGACGCGCGGTACAAGGCCGGCGTCCGGCGCTTTCCAAATCTGGTCCCGGATCGACCCGACGCCGGCGGCGCGGCGCTGTCGCGGCGCGCGCGGGACTTCTGGTCGCAGCACTGGAGCGGACAAAGCTTCATGGCAGTCGGCATGAAGGACCCGGTGCTCGGGCCGCCGGTGATGGGCCAGCTGCGGCAGGTGATCCGAAACTGTCCGCCGCCGCTCGAACTGCCCGATGCCGGACATTTCGTGCAGGAGGCCGGCGAGATCATCGTCACGGAGGCGCTGAAGAGTTTCGGTCCGGTGCGCTGAAGCGCACAGATATCCGCGTTCTCGCGACATGATTTGTCCGAGGTTTGCTCGTCGTTCCGCCCTCTCTTTGGCAGAGGGCGCAGGGAAAGCCGGGTGCCGATCGCACCCATGGGCCCCGTGCGAAGGGTAGAAAGCACGGGGGTAGGACCACAGGTGTAACCGGAGCAATCCGGCTTTCCCTGCGCGATGGGTTACGGCTTACTTCGTGCTCTCCCCGGCGAGACTGGGCTTGCTTGTCACCGCCCTTGCAAAACGCTTGCGCGTCCTGCGAGAGGACACCTGCCGCTAGGGCGTCAGGACCACACGACTTCACCGTCCGCCTCGGTCAAGCGTCGTCACTCGTGACCGCAGCGTCCACCGCATCTCACCGCAACACTCCTGACGATGCGCAAGCGCCCCTCGATCGGGTGAGACGGGCAGACCATACACCGGGTTACACTTCGGATAAAGCGAAATATTTCACGGATGGGGACTTGACGCGTTTTTGCCGATTGCCCCGTCGGGCAACTCAGTAGCAGGGGCTAATCCGTTGCTTCGTCGGATGCCAGCGGCAAATTATCACACGTTATTGTCGCCGGGGTTCTCGCCGCCTAGCGTTTGTCGAAGACCCCCGGGGACGGCAAAGATGCAGGACATGCTGACGCATCTCGAGAAACTTCGCACCGATGCTGCGGAGTGCGCGCTGATCCGCGACCTGACCACGGACATCAGGAAGCGCGAACTGTTCGCCAAGCTTGCCGAGCACCTCGCCTCCCTCGCCGCCGAAGTCGAAAAGGCCATCGCCACGGCGCGCAAGGCGAACAACGCGACCTAGCGCGACACGCGCCACCTGGCCACTCCAGCAGCTTCGGACAGCCAGAAAGCCGCGGCGCCGGATCGCGGGAACCAATGGAGCGGCGGCGCATTGTCATTCACCCATCGGTTGAGAGATAATAACTCGCCAGCATCGGTATGCGTGCCGATATTGTCGGGTGGCCTCGCTGCCGAACGGCCATTCAGTCGGACACTGTTGCATTTCAGGATCTTTCGTCGTGGTACTCTTTGCACATCGGGCCGTCAGCAGGCCCTCCGGATCGCGCAGTTGGACCGGCGCCGCGAGCGAGGCGCGATGAAGACCGACAAGGCCATCTGGTACGTCTCGTTTGCCGTGAGAAATCCCGACGCCGGACACCACCGCTTCGCACGCCAGACCCGCACCTTCACCACCGAGCAGGACGCCAAGGCGTTCGCACGCACCCTGCTCGTCCAGACGCAGGATGTCAGTGCCGGAACGATCAATCCGCACATGCCCCGGCGCGTGATCGCACCGGCCGTGATCGCCGCCTGGGCCGGCGACAGCTGAAGTCCGGGCCGACGCGGAAAATGCCGGGAGAGCATCCAGCGACCGGCTTGGCTGGATTGCTTCCAAAATCGTTCGGCAGTCGTGGATCGGTCATTGACGCCGCGACGGAATTGACGCATTCCCATCCGCCCCAATTCCAGCCGGTCAAACCGCATGAGCGAGCCCCTCCCCAGAGGCCCGGTCGCCGAGATATTCCGTGCCTATTGGAAGTCCGACCGATGGGCGCTGCTGCTGGTGGCGACCATCGTGTTCCTGGCGAGCGCGAGCGGCATCGCAGCTCCTTACCTGTTCTCCCGCCTGATCGATCGCCTGACCCGGGAGACCGTGGTCGCGGACCTGCTGTGGGCGTTCCTGATCTATGCCGCGCTGGTGGGATTGGCCTCGGCGCTGCAACGCGTGGTGCAGAATCTCTCGGTAATCACCGCCGAGAACCTCGGCTTCATCGTCAGCACGCAGTTCTTCGCGCGCATCCTGCGCAAGCGATCCGACTTCTTCATCGAGCACAACGCGGCCGAGATCCAGACCGCCGGCAACCAGGGCCGCGGCGCGCTGACCACGCTCCTGCAGATCGTGCTGATCGTGTTCATTCCGGCCGCAACGCAGGTCACGCTGACGCTGGTCACCTTCGGCGCCCTGCTCGACAACCAGGTCGTGGCCATCGTCACCGGTTACGGCGCCCTGGTGCTGATCCTGACCTATCTCTCGACCAGCCGCTCGCAGATGCTGCTCGATGCCGCCGTATCCGCCTCACAGGACAACGCGCGCTTCACCGGCAACGCGATGAACGCGATGGAAGCCTTGCGCCATCTCGGCAGCCACGCCTGGATGAGCGGCCGCTTCGCCGAAAAGGCCCGCGCAGTCAAGGACAGCTGGCGGGCCTACATGCTGCGTCGCGCCCTTACGCTGGCGCTGCTCGGTCTCGGACTCTCGGTGCAATTCGCCGTCAGTTTTCTGCTGTTGCTGCCCCGCTATCAGGCCGGGACGACAACGGTCGGCGACATCGTGCTGTTCAACACCCTGCTGCTGCAGCTCAACCTGCCGTTCGAGATGATCTCCCAGACCATGGACAATGTGGCGCGCTCGCGGGCACAGCTCGTCCCGCTCGCCAGGATGTGGCAGGCACCCGAGGAGATTGAAACGAAGGATGCGCAAGGCTTCGCTCCCCGCAACGGGCGCATCACCTTCGACCAGGTCGACTATGCCTACGGCAATGGCCGCGGCATCGCTGGGATCAGCTTCGTCGCGCACCGCGGCGCCATCACATTCATCGTCGGCGAGACCGGCTCCGGCAAGTCGACCATCTTCAAGCTTGCGCTGAAATCGGTCGAGCCGGATGCGGGCCGGATCCTGGTCGACGACATCGACCTCGCGCAGATCGCGCGTGCCGATTGGTACGGCACCATCGCGGTGGTACCCCAGGACGTCGCGCTGCTCAACGAGAGCCTTGCCGACAACATCATTCTCGGCCGCGGGCGCGACGACGCCCGGCTCCGCGAGGTGGCGGAGAAAGCAGCCATCCTGTCCTTCATCGAGGCACTGCCGGACGGCTTCGAGACCACGGTCGGCGAACGCGGCCTGAAACTGTCGGGCGGCGAGCGCCAGCGGATCGCGATCGCCCGCGCCCTCTATGGCCGGCCAACGGTGCTGTTCCTCGACGAGGCGAGCTCCGCGCTCGACGATGCGACCGAGCGCGACATCATGGAGCATGTGCGGACCCTGGTCGACGACGTTACGGTGCTGGCCATCACGCATCGACGCGCGATCCTCGCCGACGGCGACAATGTCGTCGATCTCAACGCGACGCGGCCTGTCCAGGGCGAGCCGACCGTGCAATAACTGACCGGGCCGAGCCCCGCGGCAAAAGAATGGTATGCCGATCCCATTGGGCCCATGAGCAAGATTGTGGCAGAGCCATCGCAAACCACGCCGTTCGCCCCGTTCGAATGGATGCTCTCGGCACGCTACCTGCGGGCGCGGCGCCGGGAAGGCCTCATCTCGGTGATCGCCGGATTTTCGTTCCTCGGCATCATGCTCGGTGTCGCCACGCTGATCATCGTGATGGCGGTCATGAACGGCTTTCGCAAGGAACTGCTTGGCAAGATTCTCGGCCTCAACGGCCACATTCTGGTGCAACCGGTGGAAAGGCCCCTGACCGACTGGCAGGATGTCACCGAACGCATCACCCGGGTACAGGGCATCCGACTCGTTGTACCGGTGGTCGACGGCACCGCGCTGGCATCATCCTCCGAGGCTTCCGGCGTCCTCGTCCGCGGTATCCGCGCCGCCGACCTCTCGCGTCTCCCCTCCGTCGGCAACACCATCAAGGGGTCGATCGAGAATTTTGACGAGGGCCAGGGGATCGTCATCGGCCGCCGGCTCGCCGATCAGCTCGCGGCACGCGTCGGCGACAGCATCACGCTGATCGCGCAACGTGGTGCGAGCACGCCGATGGGCGTCATGCCGCGGATCAAGAAGTATCAGGTATCAGCCGTGTTCGAGATCGGCATGTCCGAATATGACGCCGGCCTCGTCTTCATGCCGATCGCGGAGGCACAGGCTTACTTCAACCGCGGCACGAACGTCACCGGGATCGAGGTCTTCACCACCGATCCGGATCACATCGACCAGTTCCGCAAGGCGGTGCTGGAGGCAGCGGAGCGGCCGGTCTTCCTGGTGGATTGGCGTCAGCGCAACACGACCTTCTTTGGCCTGCTCCAGGTCCAACGCAACGTGATGTTCGTGATCCTGACCATGATCGTGCTAGTGGCGGCGCTGAACATCGTGTCCGGGCTGATCATGCTGGTCAAGGACAAGGGCAGCGACATAGCGATCCTCCGCACGATGGGCGCCTCACAAGGCTCCATCATGCGGATCTTCCTGATCACCGGAGCTTCGATCGGCGTGGTGGGGACGCTGGTCGGCTTCACGGTCGGCCTGGTCGTCTGCCGCCACATCGAGGCGATCCGTCAAGCCCTGTCATGGCTGACCGGCAGGCAGCTCTTCCCACCCGAACTCTACTTCCTGTCAGAGCTGCCGGCCGAGGTCGATGTCGTGGAGACCGCCACAGTCGTGATCATGGCACTGACGCTGGCGTTCCTCGCGACGCTCTATCCATCGTGGCGCGCTGCGCGGCTCGATCCGGTCAAGGCATTCCGGTAACGCGGACTGACCTAAAGGAAACGCGACGGCGCGAACGGCGCCAGCGGAATCTCCGGCGGCTTTCCGCTCAGCAGTTGCGCGACCAGTCGGCCGGTGCGGGCCGAGCCGACCAGGCCGACGTGACCGTGGCCGAAGGCGTAGACCACGTCGCGGGTGGCGCGGCTGTGGCCGATGCAGGGGCGGCCGTCGGGCATGCTCGGGCGATGGCCGAACCAGGTCTTGATCCGCGATGGCGGAATATCCCGCGGCAGTTTCGGGAACATGCCGAGCAGATGGTCGCGCAGGATCTCGGCACGCTGCCAGTTCGGCTCGGCGTCGAGCCCCGCGATCTCCACCGTGCCGGCGGCGCGCAGGCCCTTGTCGGTCCAGTTGACGACCATCTTGGCGTCGGATGCCATGATCGAATTGCGCGGTCCGCACTCCGGATGTTCGATCATCACGTGATAGCCGCGCTCGGTTTCCAGCGGCAACCGATCGCCGATCGATGCGGTCAGTTGCTTCGAGCGCGCGCCGGCGGCGACCACTGCGGCGTCGCAGGGAATTTCGCCACTCTCGGTGATCACGGCGACGAGCCTGTCGCCGGACAGCTTGAGGCCGGTGGCCTTGGCAGCGACGCGCTCGGCGCCGTTCGCGATCGCATGCGCGGCGAGCGCCGCGACATAGGCGCCGGGATCGCGGCAGCGGCCCGCCTCCTCGACCACGACACCGAACTTGTAGCGCGGATGCAGGTCGGGCTCGCGCTGGCGCATCTCGTTTTCGTCGAGCTCCAGCCATTCGATGCCGACGCGCTTGCGGATGCGCCAGCCGAGATCCTTGTCAAACGGCGCGCGCGAGGGAAACGCGTGCATCACGCCGCGCCGCTCGATCAGGTCGGGGACGCCGGCTTCCTCGGCGAGCTGCCGGTGCAGCAGCGGCGCGTCCTTGAGCAGGTCGCGCATCGCGCGCGCGGTGGCCTCGACCTGCGCCTCGGTCCGGCTCGACAGCAGGTATTTGACCAGCCACGGCAAGGCCTTCGGCAGGTACGACCAGCGGATCGCCAGCGGCCCGAGCGGGTCCATCAGATAGCCCGGCACCTTCTTCCAGGTGCCGGGTTCGGCCGGCGGGATCACCGAATGCGACGACAGCCAGCCGGCATTGCCGTAGCTCGCCGCCTGCTCGCCGCCGGGCTCGCCCGGATCGATCAGCGTGACGCGATGGCCCTCGCGCAGCGCCTCGATGGCGCTGATGACGCCGACCGCGCCGGCACCGATGATCGCGACGTGACGGCCGGCCGGCTGCACCATCAGCGTGTGGCCTTTCTGTTGGGCATGATCTCTTTCGGAAAACCGCTTCGCACTTTTCCGGATCAGGCCTGCCCGGGGACAAAATCCTTGCCGACCGACAGCGCACGCTGATCGACCAGGCAGTGCAGGATCGCCGGCTTGCCGGAAGCCAGCGCGCGCTCGAACGCCGGCGCGAAATCTTCGGTGCGCTCGACCCGCTCGCCATGGCCGCCGAACGCCTTGGCGTACAGCGCGAAGTCCGGATTCTTGAGCTGGGTACCGACGACCCGGCCGGGATAGTCGCGCTCCTGATGCATGCGGATGGTGCCGTATTGCGCATTGTCGATGATGACGACGACCAGCGGCGCGTCGTACTGCACGGCGGTGGCGAACTCCTGCCCGTTCATCAGGAAGCAACCGTCGCCGGCGAACGCGACGACGACGCGATCCGGATGCTGCCGCTTGGCCATCACGGCCGCCGGCACCCCATAGCCCATCGAGCCCGAGGTCGGCGCCAGCTGCGCGGCAAAGCTGTGGAAGCGATGGTGACGGTGAATCCAGCCGGCGTAGTTGCCGGCGCCGTTGCAGACGATCGCGTCTTTCGGCAAGCGGTCGCGCAACCAGGTGACGACCTCGCCATATTGGAAGCTGCCCGGCAGCTCGCGCGGCTTGTCGGTCCAGGCCAGATAGTCCGCATGCGCCTTTGCCGCCTCGCCCTTCCAGGCCGGCGCGGCCGAGGGCTTCATGTTCTCGACCGCGGCGGCAAAGGCGGCGGGCGTCGCCTGGATCGCCAGCGTCGGCTGGTAGACCCGGCCGAGTTCTTCCGAGCCAGGATGGACATGGATCAGCTTCTGGCTCGGCACGGGAATGTCGAGCAGCGTGTAGGACGATGACGGCATCTCCGACATCCGGCCACCGATCAAGAGGATGACGTCGGCGCCGGTGATACGGTCCTTCAGCTTCGGGCTCGGGCCGATGCCGAGATCGCCGGCATAGTGCGAATGATCGGCGTCGAACAGCGACGCGCGCCGGAACGAGGTCGCGACCGGGAGATCAAAACGCTCGGCAAAGCGCGCGATGCCCTTGGCGGCATCAGCGGTCCAGGCCGAGCCGCCGAGCACCACGATCGGCGCCTGGGCGGATGCGAGCATGGCGCCGAGGCGCTCGAGGTCAGCCGGTGCCGGCCAGGTCGCCGCGGGCTCGACCTTCGGCGCGTCGGCGACCGCTGCGGTTTCGGTCAGCATGTTCTCCGGCAGCGAGATCACGACCGGACCGGGGCGGCCCTGTAGCGCGACGCGGAAGGCGCGCGCGACCAGCTCGGGGATGCGATCGGGGCGATCGATCTCGACGGCCCATTTCGCCATGGTGCCGAACACCGCCTTGTAGTCGAGCTCCTGGAACGCCTCGCGCTCGCGCATGCCGGTGTCGACCTGGCCGACGAACAGGATCATTGGGGTCGAGTCCTGCATCGCGATGTGCACGCCGTGCGCAGCGTTGGTCGAACCGGGGCCGCGGGTGACGAAGCAGATGCCCGGACGTCCGGTCAGCTTGCCATAGGCCTCCGCCATCATCGCAGCCCCGCCCTCGGCGCGGCAGATCACGACGTCGATCGGACTGTCATGCAGGGCATCGAGCGCCGCCAGATAGCTCTCGCCGGGCACGCAGGTGACGCGTTCCACTCCCTGCGCGACCAGCTGGTCGATCAGGATCTGGCCTCCGGTGCGGGCGTTCGATTTGGTCATGAGGGCTCCCTGCGGGCATTGGCGCGCGCCTGGCGGGTCGCGCGGAACGTGGTCCGACGGGGGTATGATAGACCGGAATGTGGCGCAAGGCCGAACTCGCCGCGGGATGCGGCCGCCGCATTGGGCTATGCGGTGGGAAAAGGTGTGCTGGCGACTTGCGCAGCCGGTCGATTCTGCAGAACGGGTCCCGGCCCAGGTCCCATCCGCCGTCGTTGCGAGCGAAGCGAAGCAATCCATGCCCACCCAGAAAGCCGAAAGCTGGATTGCTTCGCTTCGCTCGCAATGACGAAACTAGCAGCCCAATCCGCCCTACAACGACCGCGCGATCAGGACCTTCATGATCTCGTTGGTGCCGCCATAGATCTTCTGGATGCGGGAATCGATGAACATCCGCGAGATCGGATATTCCTGCGTGTAGCCATAGCCGCCGTGCAGTTGCAGGCATTCGTCGGCGGTCTCGACCTGCTTCTGCGAGCACCACCATTTCGCCATCGAGGCCGTCACGGTGTCGAGATCACCGGCCACCAGCCGCTCGACGCACCAGTCCACGAACACGCGCGCGATCATCGCCTCGGTCTTGCGCTCGGCCAGCGTGAAGGCGGTGTTCTGGAATTCGATCAGCGGCTTGCCGAACGCGGTGCGCTCCTTGGTGTATTCGGCGGTGATCTTCACTGCGCGCTCCATCGAGGCGACGGCGCCGATCGCCAGCGACAGCCGTTCCTGCGGCAGTTGCTGCATCAGTTGCACGAAGCCGTTGCCCTCCTCGTTGCCGAGCAGGTTTTCCGGCGGCACCGTGACATTGTCGAAGAACAGCTCCGAGGTATCGGAGGCATGCAGGCCGATCTTGTCGAGGTTGCGGCCACGGCGGTAGCCCTCGGCGCCGGCGGTCTCGACCACGATCAGCGAGATGCCCTTGGCGCCCGCGGCGCCGGTGCGCGCGACGACGATCACGAGATCGGCGGCCTGGCCGTTGGTGATAAAGGTCTTCTGGCCGTTGATGACATAGGAATTGCCCTGCTTCTTCGCCGTGGTCTTGACGGCCTGCAGGTCGGAGCCGGTGCCGGGCTCGGTCATCGCGATGGCGCCGACCATCTCGCCGGACGCCATCCTGGGCAGCCAGCGCTTCTTCTGCTCCTCCGAGCCATAGTTGAGGATGTAATGCGCGACGATCGCGCTGTGCACGGAGACGCCGGTGGTCAATTCCGGGACGGTGCTCTCGAGGTCGTCGAGGACAGCGGCGTCATAGGCGAAGGTCGTCCCCAGGCCGCCATAGGCTTCGGGCACGCTCGGCAGCAGCGCCCCCATCTCGCCGAGCGCGCGCCACGCGGACCGGTCGACCAGCTTCTGCGCGCGCCATGTCTCGGCATGCGGCGCCAGGTCCTTGGCAAGAAATTTGCGAAACTGGTCACGGAAGGTGTCCAGCTCCTCGGTCATCCAGGACGATCGGTAGTGCATGTTATCCTCGTGTCAGATGAGCAGACCGCCGCCGGCGACGATCACCTGGCCACTGATGTAGTTCGATTCCGGAGCGCAGAACAGATAGACCGCGTCCGCTGCCTCTTCCGGCGTGCCGCCGCGGCCGAGCGGGATCATGCGGCCCATCGCCTCCAGCATCTGCGGCTGCACGCCGACCTTGATGTCGCGGCCGGCGACGTCGATGGTCTTCTGCTGGGTCTCGATCGGCTGGGTCAGGCGGGTGTTGATCAGGCCGAACGCCACGCAATTGACGTTGACCTTGTAGCGGCCCCACTCCTTGCACATCGTCCGCGTCAGCCCGATCAGCGAGGCCTTCGCCGAGGAATAGCTTGCCTGTCCGGCATTGCCGTAGAGGCCCGCGATCGAAGAGATGTTGACGACCTTGCGGAACACCTCGCGCCCGGCCTCGGCCTCCTTCTTCGCCAACACCCGGATTGGCTCCGACGCTGCACGCATGATGCGGAACGGCGCGACCAGATGGACGTCGAGCATCGCCTGGAACTGCTCGTCGGTCATCTTCTGGATCGTCGAGTCCCAGGTGTAACCGGCATTGTTGACGATGATGTCGAGGCCGCCGAACTGCTCGATGGCGCTACCTACGAAACGATCGGCAAAACCGGCTTCGGTCACGCTGCCATTGACCGCGATCGCCTCGCCGCCCATGGCCTTGATCTCGGCGACGACGGCGTCGCCCGGCTCGGCATCGAGGTCGTTGACCACGACGCGCGCGCCCTCGCTCGCGAGCTTCAGCGCAATCGCCCGCCCGATGCCGCGCCCCGATCCGGAGACCAGCGCGACCTTCCCTTGCAGCTTCGACATGATCTCTCCCTACAGCGCGATGATGGCTTCGCCGACGAGCTTGATCTCGCCGTTCTGGTCCTTGGTCGTCAGCGCGAGCTTTGCGCGCCGTTCGCCATGATGCTCGATCAGCTCGGTCACCACGCCCTCGCAGGTCAGCTTCGCCCCAAGTTGCGTGATGGCGGCGAAGCGGGTCGAGAACGAGCGGATCCGCGACGGCGCGACCGCATCGGTCAACGCCTGACCGAGATAGCCCATCACCAGCATGCCGTGCGAGAACACGTCGGGGAAACCCGCCGCCTTGGCGAAATCGAGATCGACATGGATCGGATTGTGATCCCCCGAAGCGCCGCAATACAGCGCCAGGCGATGGCGGGTGATCGGCGAAAACTCCTTGTGGACCAGGCGGTCGCCGACCGACGGAATGGCAGCGCTCATGACGGCCTCGAATTGCGCACCACGACCGTGCGCGAGGTATCGGCGACGTGAATGCCGCTCTGGTTGGTGACCGCGGTGACGATGACGATCAGGGTCATCGCCCCGCCCTTCTTGTCGGTGACCTCGGTGACACGCGACGTCAGGGTCAGCGTGTCGCCGACGACCACCGGCGCGTGATAGTCGAAGCGCTGCTCGCCATGCAGCACGCGGGCGAGATCGATGTCGAGCGCGGTCAGGAATTCGAACGGATCGGGCGCGTCCATCATCTCCAGGCAGAACAGATAGGTCGGCGGCACCGGCGCCGCCGTGAAGCCGGCCGCACGTGCGGCCGCCCCGTCGCGATAGACCGGGTTGGTGTCGCCGAGCGTGTCGAGGAAGAAGCGCAGACGCCCCGGCTCGACGCGCGCGGTCACGGGCGCGAATGTACGCCCGACAGCGGATTGATCGACCATGGTGACCTCAGGCGCGTTGGTAGAGCGTCACGACGCAGGCGCCGCCGAGGCCGAGATTGTGCTGCAAGCCGAGCCGCGCGCCCTCCACCTGCGTCGCCGCAGCGGTGCCGCGCAACTGCCGCGTGAGCTCGTAGCACTGTGCGAGGCCGGTGGCACCGAGCGGATGCCCCTTCGACAGCAACCCGCCGGAAGGATTGGTGACGAACTTGCCGCCATAGGTGTTGTCGCCGTCGTCGATGAACTTCGCCGCCTCGCCCTGCCCGCACAGGCCGAGCCCCTCATAGGTGATCAGCTCGTTATGCGCGAAGCAGTCGTGCAGCTCGACGACGTCAATGTCCTTTGGGCCGATGCCAGCAGCTTCATAGACCTTGTTGGCGGCATCGCGCGCCATGTCGTAGCCGACCACCTGCATCATGTCGGAGGCCCCGAAGGTCGACGGCGTATCCGTCGTCATCGCCTGCGCGGCGATGCGGACCTGCTTGTTAAGGCCGTGCTGCTCGGCGAACTTGTCCGAGACCAGGATCGCGGCAGCGGCGCCGCAGGTCGGCGGGCACGCCATCAGCCGCGTCATCACGCCGGGCCAGATCACCTGGTCGTTCATCACGTCGTCGGCGGTGACCTCCTTGCGGAACAGCGCCAACGGGTTGTTCTTGGCGTGGCGGCTCGCCTTGGCGCGCACTTTCGCGAACGCCGAGAGTGGCGTGCCGTATTTCTTCATATGGCTGAGGCCGGCGCCGCCGAAATAGCGCAGCGCCAGCGGCACGCCGGGCGCGTCGACCAGCTTGTCGGCGGCGGCGTCGAAATCGTCGAACGCGCTCGGACGATCAGTGAACACGGCCCCGAGTGCGCCGGGCTTCATCTGCTCGAAGCCGAGCGCCATCACGCAATCGGCCGCACCCGACTCGATCGCCTGCCGCGCCAGGAACAAAGCGGTCGAGCCGGTCGAGCAGTTGTTGTTGACGTTGACGATCGGAATGCCGGTCATGCCGACCGGATAGAGCGCACGCTGGCCGCAGGTGGAGTCGCCATAGACATAGCCGACATAGGCCTGCTGCACACCGCCGTAGTCGAAACCGGCATCGGCGAGCGCGAGCTTCGCGGCCTCCGCTCCCATCACATGATACGGCGCATTGGCGCCGGGCTTGACGAACGGGATCATGCCGACCCCGGCAACATAGGTGCGTGACGTCATCGCGTGTCCTCCCGAAAATTACCCGCTGGACTATTTGTTACCCATGGGTAATATACGTCGCATCACGCAGAGTCAATGCGGCATCGGCTTCACGAGATGGACGAACATACCCCCTCTTCCAGCGCCTCCCCCTGGCTGCCGTTCGAGAGCCGGCGCCGTGCCCGCGACGAAAAGCGCGAGGCGGTGTTGCGCACGGCCGTCGCGCTGTTCCTGGAACAGGGCTATCACCGCGCCACACTGAACGAGGTCGCCAAGCGGCTCAACATCACCAAGCCGGCGCTCTACAACTACTTCCGCGGCAAGGACGAGATTCTCTACGAGTGCTGGTCGCTCGGCAACGAACTGGTCGACGAATGCATCGCCGAAACATCGGCGGGCAGCGGCAGCGGGCTTGCCAAGCTGCGCAAGCTGATCGTCCGCTATGCCGAGCTGATGACCGAGGACTACGGCAAGAGCCTGGTCCGCTTCGACATCCGCGATCTCAGCGAACACAATCGCAAGATCGTGCAGACCGCCAAGCGGCGGATCGACCGCGCCTTCCGCGACTATATCGCCGATGGCATCAAGGACGGTTCGGTGAAACAGTGCGACCCGAAGCTCTCGGCATTCGCGATTGCGGGTTCGCTGAACTGGATCGGGCACTGGTTTCAGCCCGGCGGCGAAATGACCGGACGCGCGGTCGCCGAGGAATTCGCAATCCGCCTCACCGAGGGGATTGCCACGACAACAACGCGCAAGACAGCGCAGAAGGCAGCCGTTCCGGCTGCAGAGAAGGCGGACAAACCGCCTCGCAACGGAAACGCACCAAGGGAGGATGAAGGTGAACATCACGCACGGACTGCGGCGCGCGCAGCAGGTCAATCCAAACGGGCTCGCAGTCGTCTGCGGTGAGCGACGCCGCAGCTGGCGCGAGGTCGGCGAACGGGTCGCCCGCCTCGCCGCCGGCATCCGCAGCCTGGGCGCCGAGACCGGCGACCGCGTCGCGATCCTGTCGCTGAACTCGGACCGCTATCTCGAGCTCTATCTGGCGGTCGGCTGGGCCGGCGCCGTGATCGTGCCGCTCAACATCCGCTGGTCGCCGATCGAGAACGAGGACGCGCTGCGCGACTGCCGCGCCACGATCCTGTTCGTCGACAAGGCGTTCGCAGCGGTCGGTACCACGCTGGCAAGCGCGATCCCCGGCCTCAAGCTGATCTATGCCGACGAGGGCGAAACGCCCGCCGGCATGGAGAATTACGAGACGCTGATCGCGCGTAGCGAACCTATTCCGGATGCGATGCGCACCCGCGACGATCTCGCCGGCATCTTCTACACCGGCGGCACCACCGGCCGCTCCAAGGGCGTGATGCTGAGCCACGGCAATCTGATGGCCAACGCGCTGAATGCGCTCGGCGAAGGCCTGTGGCCCAGCAGCACGATCTATCTGCATGCGGCGCCGATGTTCCACCTCGCCAACGGCGCGGCGATGTATTCGGTGCTGCTGTCCGGCGGATCCAACGTCGTGATCCAGAGCTTCACGCCCGATGGCGTCGCGGCCGCGGTGCAGAAGGAGCGCATCACCGACGTGCTGCTGGTGCCGACCATGATCCAGATGTTCGTCGATCATCCGACGCTCGGCAATTACGACCTGTCGTCGATGAAGCGGATCGCCTACGGCGCATCGGTCATCAGCGACGCGGTGCTGATGCGGGCCATGAAGGCCCTGCCGCATGTCGAATTCACCCAGGCCTACGGCATGACCGAGCTGTCGCCGATCGCGACGCTGCTGCACTGGAAGGAGCATATCGGCGACGGCCGCGCCAAGGGCCGGCATCGCGGCGCCGGCCGGGCGACGCTGGGTGCCGAAGTGAAGATCGTCGATGCCCTGGATCAGGTGGTCCCACTCGGCACCGTCGGCGAGATCGCGGTGCGCGGCGATATGGTGATGATGGGCTATTGGGAGCGGCCCGAAGAGACCGCGCGCGCCGTGATCGACGGCTGGATGCACACCGGCGACGGCGGCTACATGGATGCCGACGGCTTCGTCTACGTCGTCGACCGCGTCAAGGACATGATCATCTCCGGCGGCGAGAACGTCTATTCGGCCGAGGTCGAGAACGCCCTCGCCCAGCACCCCGCGGTGGCGCAATGCGCCGTGATCGGCATTCCGAGCGAGCGCTGGGGCGAGCAGGTCCACGCCGTCGTGGTGATGAAGAGCGGCGCCAGCCCCACAGCGGAAGAGCTGATTGAGCACTGCAAGGCGCTGATCGCCGGCTACAAATGCCCGCGCAGCGTCGACATCACCGCAACCCCGCTGCCGCTCTCCGGCGCCGGCAAGATCCTGAAGCGCGAGCTGCGCAAGCCATACTGGGAGAACCGCGAACGGCGGGTGAGCTGATCGCGGGATTGTAGGGCGGGTTCGCAAAGCGTGACCCGCCATTTCGCCGCACAAAGACGGCGGGTTACGCCTGCGGCTAACCCGCCCTACGCGGTGCATGCCGCTGCGCGGGCAGCGCCCGTTGACATCAGCGCACGCGGCCGGTTGGATCGATTCCAGATTCAATCGAGCGAGTTCCGATGTCCGCACCCGATACCAACGCCGACGGCAAGGGCCGCCGCCTGATGCACCGTCGCTCCGTCGAATGCCTCGGCTTTCTCCGCGACGACGGCCTGTGGGAGGTCGAGGCCCGCCTCGTCGACACCAAGCCCTATGCACGGCAGGACAAGCATCGCGGCCTACAGCAGCCCGACGATCCCGTGCACGACATCAGGCTGCGGCTCGCGGTCGACGACAGTTTCACGATCCGCGAGACCGGCACTACGATGGCCTCGACGCCCTACCCGTCCTGCCTCGACGTCGAAGGCATCTTGCAGCGCCTGGTCGGCGAGCGCATCGGCAAGGGCTGGCGCGAGTTGGTCCGCCACAAGATCGGCAAGCTCGAGACCTGCACTCACCTCGCCGAGCTGCTCGGACCGGCGGTGACGACGCTGTTTCAGACCGCGACCTCGGGCAAGGACCCGCAGGGCCGCGGTGCGCTCGATCACCAGCGCGACGTCAAGGAGCCGCCGTTCTTCGTCGGCGGCTGCTATTCGTGGCGGCTGGACGGGCCGGTCGTGGCCGAGACATTTCCGCAGTTTGCGAAAAAGCCGGCCGAGGCGAAGCAGGACTCCTGACACGATCGGCTTCAGCGCCAATCAGCCTTGCATCCGGATGGGTTGATCCGCCCCAAGAGGTCACGTAGTCGTCCACGATGACCGAACACGCGGCCGGCGCCGGGACGACACCCCTTCTCGATACCAAATCCATGTTGCCGGGGATCGCATGCGGACTCGGCGCGTCGCTTTGCTGGGCGCTCGGCTTCGTGGCGACCCGGCACGGCCTGAAAATCGGGTTCACGCCGGTGGACCTGCTGATGCACCGCTATCTGTGGTCGGGCATCGTGTTCGTCCCGCTGGTCCTGCGCGCCGGCCTCGGCGATCTCTGCGGCATCGGATGGGGCCGCGGCATGGCGCTGATGATGCTGGGCGGGCCGGTGATGTCGATCATCAGCTATGCGGGCTTCATGTTCGTACCGCTCGGGCACGGCAGCGTGATCCAGCCTTCCTGTGCGACACTCGGCGGGTTGTTTCTCGCGGTCGTCCTGCTCAAGGAAACGATTTCGCTCTCCCGGCTTGCCGGCGCCGTCGTCATCGTGTGCGGCCTTGCCGTGATCGGCAGCGAGTCGATCGGCCATATGGGACCGAGCGCGGTGATGGGCGATCTGATCTTCGTCCTCACCGGGCTGATGTTTGCAGGCTTCGCCACGCTGGTGCGCTACTGGCGTGTGTCGGCGTTCTCGGTCGCGACGGTCATCAGCGTGCTGTCGCTCGCGCTGTTTCCGCTCTATGCCGCATCGGGTGGTCTCGCTCGCGACGCGGCCATCGGCCTCGACGAGAATGCGCTACAGGCGATCGCCCAGGGCATCCTGGCCGGGCCCGCCGCGCTCTATATGTTCGCCCAGTCGATCCAGCGTCTCGGCGTTGCCCGCGCGGCGGTCTTTCCCGCGATCGTACCGGCGCTGACCCTGCTGTTGGGCTGGCTGCTGATCGGCGAGCCGCCGACCACGTTGCAGGCAGCGGGACTGGTCACCGTTCTGGCCGGCTTCTACCTCGCACAGCGGCAGAGCTAGGCCGTACTGCCGGCGTCGATGACCTGAACCGTGCCGGTGATGTTGCTACCACCCTCGCCGAGCAGGAATTCCGCCATCGCGGCCACATCGTCGGCCGTCGCCAGCCGGCGCAGCGCGCTGCGGCCGGCGATCCGCGCGCGGTCGTCGTCGCCCAGTCCCTTGGTGAGCTCGGTATCGATGAAACCGGGCGCGATCGCATTCACGGTGATGCCGAGCTGGCCAACCTCGCGCGCCAGCGACCGCGTGAAGCCGGTGGCGGCCGCCTTGCTCGCGCCGTAGACCGAGAGGCCCTTGTAGCCGGTCGCGGCCGCAATCGAGGACATGTTGATGATGCGGCCCGCGCCATCGGCCATCATCTGCCGCGCGACGTATTTGGTCAGGATGATCGGCGAGAGCACGTTGAGGCGGACCAGGGCTTCGATCTGGCTGTTGTGCATGGTCGCAAGCAGGCCCTCGGTCCCGATGCCGGCATTGTTGACCAGGCCGAAGATCGGACCGAACGCACGGCGCAGCTCCTGCACGAAGGCCGGAATCGCATCGACCTCGCTGAGATCGAACGCCCTGAAGCAGATTTCTCCGCCGCTGCCGGCCCCAGTTGCAATGGCGTCGTCGAGCTCCGCGCCGCGGCTGCGCGCCACCGCGATCACGCGATCGCCGCCGCGCGCCAGGCGGCGGGCGATGGCAAGTCCGATGCCGCGGCTTGCGCCGGTGACGAGGATGCTACGCATCGGCGCGCGCCAGCTTGCCGGCCGGCGTCACCGCCAGCGCGGGCACGAAGCGCAGGATGGCCGGCACCTTGTACGGCGCCAGCGCCGCGCGGCATGCAGTCAGGATGCCATCACGCATCGCGGCGTGGTCGCCGGCCTGCGAGCCATCCGCGAGCACGACGTCGGCCGCCGCGATTGCGCCGGTGATCGGGTTGCGCTGCGCCCGCGCCCGCGACATGCGCACACCCGGACAGGCATTGATCACGGCCTCGATCTCCTCGGGGTGCACCTTGTGGCCGCCGATATTGATGATGCCGCCGCGCCGGCCAACGAAATAGCAGCGGCCGTCGCGCACCTCGATCATGTCGCCGGTGTCGACGAAGCCGTCGGCATCGGTCAATGCCGCTTTGGCGCCGACATAGCCGGTCGCGACGCGGCCGGAGCGAATCCGCAGCGAGCCGTGCTCGATCTTCATGTCGACGCCGTCGCGGCCGCCGCCGAGCATCGCCTCGGGAAAACCCTCCAGACCGTCATTGACGGCAAAGCCGACCCCGGCCTCGGTCGAGGCGTAGGCATGGCCGACCGACGCCGCCGGAAATGCCTGCTTGAGCGCATCGAGGATCGCCTGATCCGCGATCTCGCCGGACAGGCGCACGTAGCGTGGTGCGAAACCACGCGCGGCACCGCTCATCAAGAGCTTGCGCCAATGCGTCGGCGTACCTGAGATGTGGGTGACGCCGCGCGCATTCAGGCGGGCGACCCAATCGACCATCTCCTCGCGCGGATCCGACAGCACCATGGAGCCGCCGCCGATCATGGCGCGCAGCAAGATCTGCAAGCCGCCGTAGCGACGGATGTCGTAGAAGGTCGCCCACACCGGCGATCCGGCCGCGACCGTATCGGCGACGATCGCACCGCTGAGGCCCGCGAGCGTATGACTGACGATCTTGGGTACGCCCGACGTGCCCGAGGTCAGCATCAGCCACTCCGTCGCGGCGGCTGCGTCGGCTGGCGGCCGTGACGGCTGCGGCTCGGCCAACATTGTGTATGTCGGGATATTGCTGCCGGCCCAGCGCGCGGGATCGTCCGACACCACGGCATCAATCGCGGCGGCCGTCACCAGCGCTGCGAGATGATCGGGGCTGACATCGGATGGCAGCAGCAACATCCGCCGTGCGACGCCGTCGAGCTCGGCCAGCGCGATGGCGGATTGCAGCTGCGTCGACAGATCGAGCAGCACCGAACGGCCGGCGAGCTCCACGAGCCCGCCAGCGAACCAGCTTTGCTCCGACATGCAGCTGAGCGACACGCGTGCCTCGGCGTCGGACATGGTCCGGCCCGCGGGCGCGGCGCCGAGCCAACTGCGCAAGGCCCGAAGCTCAGGCCGGGACATTCTCATACGCCCTGACGAAGTCGCCAATCGTGAGGGGGAACGACACCTCGTCCGACACCGTGAAAGGATCGCGCCCGGTCTCATCCTCGAGCCGCGCGACCAGAATCGCAAAGCCCAGGGAATCCAGGCCCGTAGCGTGCAGCGCCAGGTCGTCATTCAACGGCGGCAGCGTGACGTTCTGCTCCCGCGCAACCTGCTGCATCTCGGCAATGATCTTTAACCTTATCGACATCGGCCTTTTGCTTTCCGTGCCAGCTATGACAAGAAACATAGGCCGGCCCGCGACAATTTGCTGCGGCTCTGCCGGTCTTTTTGCAGGCCTTGGTAAATCGATGGCTAGCCCGCCGCCCCGCATCCGGGAAATCACGGAACAGGATCTCGACGCCGTCGGCGACCTGCTGACGCGGGGGTTCGTTTACAGATCGCGCGAGTACTGGATGCGCGGCCTGCTGCGCCAGGCGAAGCGCGAGATCCCACCGAATGCGCCGCGCTTCGGCTATCTGATGGAGCATGACGGCGAGGCCGTCGGCTGCCTGCTGCTGATCTGCACGCGCCGAACCATCAATGGCGCGATCGCGGACAGATGCAACGTCTCGAGCTGGTACGTTGACCCCGCATATCGCAACTTCGGCGCGCTGTTCGCCTCGATGGTGCAGAAGCGCAAGGACGTCACCTATTTCAACGTCACGCCGGTGCAGCCGACCTGGCCGATCCTCGAAGCGCAGGGCTACCGGCGCTATTGCAGCGGGCAATATTTCGCGTTGCCGTGGCTGTCGTGGCGCGGCGCCACGATGTCGGTCGCGCGGGTCGCCGGCGGCAGCACGCCGATCGAGGGCGTGAACAGCGAGGACACCGCGATGCTGCGGCGTCATGCCGACTACGGCAATCTGAGCCTGGTGTGCCGTGGCGGCGGCCGCGCGCGGCCGTTCATCTTCATGCCGTTGCGCAAGCGGCGCGGCTTCATCCCGATGCCCGCGATGCAGCTCGCTTATTGCCCGTCGATCGCCGACTTCACGGCCTGCGCCGCGGCGCTCGGACGCTATCTTCTGTTGCGCGGCAAGCCTGTCGTCATCCTCGATGCCAACGGCCCGCTGGCCGGAATTCCCGGCCGCTACAGTGAAGAGCAGGGCCGGAAGTATTTCAGGGGACCACAACAGCCCCAGCTCGGCGACCTCGCCGATACCGAGCTTGCGATCTACGGCCTCTAAAGCGCGATGAGATTGAGTTGAATCGTCATCGCGCTCGAGCTCCTTGTTTGAGCATGATCTCTTCGGAAAGCCGCTTCACACTTTTCCGGATCATGCTCTAAAGGCGCAACCTACCCGCGACGATGGCGGCAAAGCTTTCGGCATCGAGCCGGCGATAAGTCATGCCAGCGGCATCGCGGTAGAACAGGCGGTCGCCGACGGTCGCAGGATCGAAGCCATCGCGGACCAGCTCGCTGCGCTTCAGCTTGAACGTGTCGGTGAGGTCGAGGCGGTCGCGGATGCGGATCAGGACCGGCTGGGCATAGGGCGGCAACCGGCCGGCAAGATGCTGATGCAGCGCCGCGATGTCGAAGCGGTCGTCGATGGCAATCGCCGCCATTCCGGCGCGGCCGTCGGCACCCGGGATCATGACGCCGTAGCTGACGGCATCGACGATGCCAGGACAGGCGAGCAAGGCTGCATCGACCTCCGCCGTCGCGACGTTCTCGCCCTTCCAGCGGAAAGTGTCGCCGATCCGATCGACAAAATAGAAATAGCCGGCGCGGTCGAGCCGCATCAGGTCACCGGTCCGGAACCAGGCATCGCCGGGCGCGAACACATCGCGCAGGATCTTCCGCTCGGTGTCGGCTGCATCCGTGTAGCCCTCGAAGCGGCCGCCACGTTCTTCGCTGGCTCCGATGCGGCCAATCGCTTCGCCGGGCTCATCAGGCCCGCACAATTCGCACCATCCGTCAGCCGAGCGCAGCGGCGCGCCGTCGGCGCCGAGGCGGATGATCGCGGCTGGAAAACGATGCTTCAGGAACGGCGGGACGCGGCCGATGGCGCCCCGTTTGCCCTCGACATTGTAGAGCGAGAAATTGCCCTCGGTCGCGGCGTAGAATTCCAGGATTCGTGGAATGCCGAAGCGCGTCTCGACAGCCTCCCAGATGTCGCCGCGCAGGCCGTTGCCGCAGGCGAGCCGCAGCCGGTGCGCTCGCTCGGCGGCGGACGGCGGCGATTGCAGGAGATAGCGGCCGAGCTCGCCGATGTACTGGACAATGCTGCAATCCCAGCGCGCGATGTCCTGCCAGAACCGGCTGGCCGAGAACTTGTCCGCGATCACCACCGAGGCCCCCGCCGCCAGCATGCTGCAAGGCGCCACCACGCCACCGACGCTGTGACAGAGCGGCAGGCAGTCATACAGCCGGTCGGCGGCGGTCGCCTCCATCAGGCCCTCGAACCAGCGCGCCCATGTCAGCACACGCCGATGGCTGACATTGGCGGCCTTGGGCAGGCCCGTGGTGCCCGAGGTGAAGATCATCAGCGCGCGATCATCGAGCGTCACCACACGGCGTTCCGCCGGCGATAGCGGGCCGTCGTCATATCCGGCGACCGCGGTAGCGAGCCCGCCCGCCTCGCCGCCTTGCAGCAGAAGCTTCGGCAGGCGCGCAAGGTGCGGCACCGCGCGCTCGAATGCATCGCGCAGTTCGGCCGCGACGATCAGGTGCCCGGCACCTGACACATCGATGCAATGCGCGAGCGAGGCGCCGACCAGGTTGCTGTTGATCAGCGCGACCACCACGCCGGCGCGGCTGAGCCCGAGCCAGGCCGCGAGATAGTCCGGCCGGTTCGGCATCAGCAGGCCGACGCAATCGCCGGCCGCGATCCGTTCGGCCATCGCCCAGCGCGCATAGCGGCGGATCCGCCCGGCAAGCTCGCGATAATCGAGGCTCTCGCGGTCCGACAGCAGCGCCGGCTGCGCGGGACTGCGTGCGGCCCAGTCGTCGATCAGATCGGCAAGCAACCGATCGGGCGTCGCGTCGATCCGCGAGGTCAGCTCGATCGCCTTGAGCCAGAGCTTCGCGGCCGGCGTTGCCTTGCCGTCATTGTCGCCAGCTCGATTCGAAATGGTCATCATCAGATCAGGACCGCGTCATCCCATCGGCTATAGCCGCCCGCGTGCCCGCGAACGTTAACGGCGATGGTTAAGCCTGCGGACCACGCCCGCATCCCTCATCCTTGATTAACGGCCGGCGGCCGGATTGCGCCCCGCTTTCTTCGATCCAGGCCAAGCCGTCTTTACCACACCGTCGGGAACATGATGCGCCGCGGGCCAAGCGGCCGTATGTCCGAAGGGCGCAAAGGGAGAAACCCAGCATGATCGCCCGCAGAGCGTTCCTCTCGCTGTTCGGTACCGCCTGTCTCGCCACGACGGCCGGTCGCCATCCAGCCTTCGCCGAGGCCGCCTACCCGGCGCGGCCGGTGCGCTGGATCGTGCCCTATGCTGCCGGCGGCGCCACCGACGTGCTGTCGCGCCTGATCTGCCAGCGCCTGACCGAACGGCTCGGGCATCCCTTCGTGGTCGAGAACAAACCCGGCGCCGGCAGCAATATCGGCACCGAGGCCGTGATCACCTCGCCAGCGGACGGCTACACGTTGCTGCTGACCAGCACGGCGAATGCCATCAACGCCTCGTTCGATCCGACCATCCATTACGATTTCGGCAAGAGCATCGCGCCAGTGGCGGGGATCGCGCGGATCCCACTGGTGCTCGTGGTCAACAACGCCTTGCCGGTGCGCAATGTCGCCGAGTTCATCGCCTATGCGAAAGCCAACCCGGGCAAGCTCAGCACCGGATCGTCGGGCGTCGGGACCTCGCTGCACCTGTCCGGCGAGTTGTTCAAGGCGATGGCCGGCATCGATCTGGTCCACGTTCCCTACCGCGGCTCGGCGCCCGGACTGACCGACCTGATGTCCGGGCAGATCCAGGCCATGTTCGACAACGTCACCTCGTCGCTGGAGCTGATCCGCGCCGGCAAGATCCGCGCGCTCGGCGTGACGACGAAGGAGCGCTCGGCGACGCTGCCGGACGTGCCGCCGATATCGGACGTGTTGACCGGCTACGAGACCAGCTCGTTCTACGGCGTCGGCGCCCCCAGCGGCACGCCGACCGAGATCATCGATCTGCTCAACCTGTCTCTTATACACATCTAGATGTGTATAAGAGACAGGTTCTACGGCGTCGGCGCCCCCAGCGGCACGCCGACCGAGATCATCGATCTGCTCAACCGCGAGATCAATGCCGCACTCACCGATCCGGCGATCAAACAGCAGATCGGCCAGCTCGGCGCGCTGCCGATCATCGGCAACGCGGACGCCTTCGGCAACATGCTCACCGCCGAGACGGCGCGCTGGCGCAAGGTCGTCGCCCTGGCCGGACCGCGGACCCAGTGAACAGACGACAATCTCAGCCAAGTCCCGCCAGCTTGAGGCTCAGCGCCCGCAGCCGCTTGCGCGCCTCGGCATCATAGGCTTGCGCATGCGCGCGGGCCTCGCGCAGGCCGTCGAAGAACAGCCCGCTCCTTTCGGCGACGTCATCCCCCTGCACCAGCCGCAGGATCGCCTCGCCGCCCTGCTCCACGGTCGAGATCGGGGTGGCACCACTGGCGCGCACCATCGTGGTGTTCATGTAGGTCGCCGGATGCAGAGAATTGACGGTCACGCCGGAGCCCTGCAACTGCTCGGCGAGATCGATAGTGAACATGATCTGCGACAGCTTGCTCTGGGCATATGCGCGGCCGCCGCTGTAGTTCCTGGTGATCATCACGTCGGCGAAATCGATCGGGTGCTGGCCGAGCGAGGCGACATTGACGATGCGCGCGGGCGAGCTCGCCTTGAGCCGCGGCAGCAACAGATGCGCCAGCAAGAAGCCGGCGAGATAGTTGACGGCGAAGCGCAGCTCGTGACCGTCCTTGCTGGTCTGCCGCGCCGGCCCCTCGTTTTGCGAGCCGATGCCGGCGTTGCTGACCAGGACATCGAGACGATCCTGGTCGTCGAGCACCAGCTGGGCGAACTCGCGGACATCGGCAAGCGACGACAGGTCGGCCTGATAGAACATCGGCTCGCGGCCGCTGACGCGCTTGATCTCGTCGGCAAGCGTCTGTGCCCTCTGGGTGTCGCGGCCGTGGATCAAGACCCGGGCGCCGGCGGCCGCCAGCTTCATCGCCACATAGCGGCCGACGCCGTCGGTGGAACCGGTGATCAGCACGGTCTTGCCTGCCATATTCATCGAAAATCGCCTTTCGATCGTTCCGCCCAGCGCTGCCAGCAAAGATAAATCCCCGCTGCGGACTTTGCCATGGCGCCATCAACGCCAAAACGGCACCAAAATGACCCGGCCGGGCGCTCCTCGGTGCTCACCGGCGTACAGCCTGCGGCGCGGCCTGCGGTCGCGCGGCGCCGCGTCGCGCGTCAACATGCATGCGTTCTGGTATTGTTGACCGGAACGACGACAAGTCAGGATCGGAATGTCCTCGACCATTCCAGACCGGATCGCGCGGAAAACTCCCTCGCTGGAGCCTTTCGGCATGCTCCTGTTGTTCGCAGTGCTGTCAGCGCTGCCGATCGTCCTGACGCTTCGTTGGGTTGAGCCCGCACTCGTGCTGCCCGCGCTCAGCCTGCTGTTGTTCACCGAGGCAGCCATTGCCGCGATCGCGGCACGCGTGATCCGCGTGATCCGCGTGCGCACGAGCGTGGCACGTCTTACGTTGTGGGATTTTGCCGGGGCGTTCACCTTCATGGGATGCGCGGCGTCAATCCTCGGCGAGCCGGATCAGGCGGCGCTGTTCTTCGAGGAACAGGCCGCGCTACGACCCGTCTCGCGACCATAAATCCCAGGCCGGGCCCCTCTGGCAGCCACAAGCTGCGATGTCGGACTGGAACTCAGTTGGAGTGGCCCTGCTTCGACCCGCGACGTGAAACCGTCGCGGCGGATTTGCCGTCGGCATGACGGCAACAACCGGCTTCGTCGGAACGAGTCCACTCCCCGACCTCAAGGGGAACATGATTCATGTCCGAACTGCTTTCATTCGACGCCCTCAGCGCATTGCTGCAAGTCGTCGTCATCGACCTCGTGCTGGCCGGCGACAACGCCGTCGTGATCGGCCTTGCCGCGGCAGGCCTGCCCGAGAAGCAACGCGGCAAGGCGATCCTGATCGGCATCGGCGCCGCGACGCTGCTGCGCATCCTGTTCGCGCTGCTCACCACGCAATTGATGCAGATCGTCGGGCTGTTGCTCGCCGGCGGCATCCTCTTGCTGTGGGTATGCTGGAAGATGTGGCGCGAGTTGCGTGCCACGTCGCACGATCCCGCCAATGATATGGGCGCCGACGGCGCGGAAGGTCAGCGCAAGACGCTGTGGCAGGCCACCACCCAGATCATCGTCGCCGACGTCTCGATGTCGCTCGACAATGTGCTGGCGGTTGCGGGCGCAGCGCGCGAGCAGCCGATCGTGCTGATATTCGGCCTCGCGCTCTCGATCGCGATGATGGGCGCGGCCGCCACCTTCATCGCACGGCTGCTGCAGAACCACCGCTGGATCGCCTATGTCGGCCTCGCCGTGATCCTCTATGTCGCAATTGACATGACGGTCCGCGGTGCATCCGAAATCGCCAAGGTCGCACCCATCTGACAATTGAAAGCAAAACGGCGGGCCCTTCGGCCCGCCGTTCGCAAATTGAAGAAGCGTGTTGCGTCAGTGGATTTCCGACGAGCGCTTCAGCGCATCCTTCAGCTTCTCAAGCGTGAAGTCCTTACTCCGCGCGATCTCCAGGATCGGCGTCTCGCGGCGGCCGCAGAGCTCCGCCGCCTCGGGCAGCTTCGCTGCGATGTCATAAGGGATCACGATCGCGCCGTGGCTGTCGGCATGGATCAGATCGTCTGAGCGCACCGTCATGCCGGCGACACGGACCTCGCCGCCGAAGCTCTCGGCGTGCACCCAGGCGTGCGACGGACCGATCGAGCCGGCCAGCGCCTGGAAGCCCGGCGCCCATTGCGGGATGTCGCGGATCGAACCGTCGGTGATGACGCCGAGGCAGCCGAGCGCCTTGTGCACTGCGCTCTGCACCTCGCCCCAGAATGCGCCGTAGCCGACATCAGGACCGTCGATGTCCTGGATGACAGAGATGCGCGGGCCAAAGCCGGTGCCGACATATTCGTAATAGTCGATACGGCGCTTCGACTGCTCCTCGGCCGAGAGGCCGGATTTCAGCACCGAGCGGATCGCGACCGTGCGCGCATAGCCGACGATCGGCGGCAAGGTGGGGAACGGGCAGACCAGCGGCTTCACCGTGTAGCCGATCAGGCGGCGCTCCGGCGCGACGATCTCCATCGCGTTGCAGATCGTCGGCGTGTCGTAGCGCGCCAACGCTTCAAGGACGGAGGCAGGAAGCGGGGCGGAAGCGGATGTCGTCACGGCGTTTCTCTCCTGATTTTTGGCGTTCGCGAGGCCGTCTCAGCCTATAGCCGAGATCGCAGACGAACCCAACCGAGGCACGCTCATGGCTGATATTTGCACGAGTGCATCGCCCCGCCCTCTCCGTCATTGCGAGCGAAGCGAAGCAATCCATCGTTCCACTAGCACAAAGTTGGATTGCTTCGTCACTAGCGCTCCTCGCAATGACGGCGGGGAAAGCTCGGGGCATCTCAGGGGGCCGGGTCGAGTTGAAGCCTCAATGCAGATGCGTCGGACGATCGTCGTGGTCGTCGGTGTCAGCGGCAGGCGCCGCGTAAGGAGTTGCAGCCGATGGCGCCGCCGGCGCGCTCGCGCTCTGCGTCTGCGCGGCGAGGTTGCGCTCCTGGTCGCGATAGGACTTCCAGCCCCAGGGCAGGCTGATCAGATAGGCCACCGAACCGGCCGACAGGATGTGCCAGGGGTAGCCGATCAGCAGCGCGACGAAGAACACCACGCCGACGAACACCGGCAGCACCATCTCCGGCGGCACGCGCATCTTCACGGTCTTGCCGGAGAACACCGGCAGCCGCGACACCATCAGGAAGGCGATCAGGAGCGTGTAGAACGCCGTCAGCGTCGCCGGCGGCATCGGCACGCCGAGGAAGGCGAGGTAGATCGGCAGCAGCACGGTGATCGCGCCGGCCGGTGCCGGCACGCCGGTGAAATAATTGGCGGCGAACGCCGGCTTGTTGGGATCGTCGATCGAGGCGTTGAAGCGCGCCAGCCGCAGGCCGCCGGAGATCGCAAACACCATCGCCGCGATCCAGCCGCCATTGTTGAGCTCATGCAGCTGCCAGAAATACAGGATCAGGCCCGGCGCGACGCCGAAATTGACGAAGTCAGCGAGGCTGTCGAGCTCGGCGCCGAATTTCGACTGGCCTTTGATCATGCGGGCGACCCGCCCGTCGATGCCGTCCAGGATCGCCGCGAACACGATGGCGGCGACCGCAAGCTCCATCCGCCCTTCCGTCGACAGGCGGATCGCGGTGAGGCCGGCGCAGATCGCCAGCAGCGTGATCATGTTCGGCACCAGCATCCGCACCGGGATCGGGCGGAACCGGCGGCGGCGCAGCTCGCTGGAATTGTTATCGAATGGCGTCATGGCTCGATCAATATAGCAAGCAGGGTCCGGCTCCGCCATCGGCGCGGGAACCGGCTGATCGGCCTGCCCGAACAGAGTTAATCGGCGCGATAGGTGCGGCCGGGATCGGCGTTGCGGAAATCCGCCAGGATGGTCTCGCCGGCGACCGCGGTCTGGCCTTCGGAAACCAGCGCCTTGGTGCCATCGGGGAGGTAGACGTCGAGCCGCGAGCCGAACCGGATCAGGCCGAAGCGCTCGCCGGCGCCGATCGACTGCCCTTCCTTGACGAAGCAGACGATGCGGCGCGCCACCAGGCCTGCGATCTGGACCACACCGATGCGGCCGTTGGCAGTCGAGATGACCAGCGAATTGCGTTCATTGTCCTCGCTCGCCTTGTCGAGCTCGGCATTGATGAAAGCACCGGGGCGATAGGCGATGCGGTCGATGCGGCCGGCCACCGGGCTGCGGTTCACATGGCAGTTGAACACGCTCATGAACACCGAGATGCGCGGCAGCGGCTGGTCGCCAAGACCGAGTTCGGCCGGCGGCAGCGCCTGCACCACCATGGAGACCCGGCCATCGGCCGGCGACACCAGGATGCCGTCGCGCAGCGGCGTCACGCGCACCGGATCGCGGAAGAACAATGCGCACCAGACCGTGAGCAGCGTTCCGATCCACCCCAGCGGGGTCCAGATCCAGAACAGGATCAGGCTCGCCAGCGCGAAACCACCGATGAAGGGATACCCCTCCGGGTGGATCGGCGGGATCTGCGCGCGGATGGAATTGGCGATCGACATCAGAGCTCGCTTGCGTTTCCCCGCCCCGTTTGGCGGGAGAGGCCCTAGATCGACTATTCCGCGGCGGTCGGCAAGGGTTTCTCACCCGCGTCAGGGGTGGAATCCTCCGACGATTCAGTGACCACCGGCGGCAGGCGATTCGGCGCCGTGCCGTCGTCATCGACCTGGGCCAGCCGTTCACGGGCCTCCTCGGCCTCGCGCTGCCGGTTCCACATGCTGGCATAGAGGCCGCCGGCGGCCAAAAGCCGCGCGTGGGTGCCGCGTTCGGCGATCCGCCCCTGGTCCAGCACGATGATCTCGTCGGCGCCGACGATGGTCGACAACCGGTGCGCGATCACCAGCGAGGTGCGGTTGCGCGACACCCGCTCCAGCGCGCCCTGGATTTCGGCCTCGGTGTGACTGTCGAGCGCCGATGTCGCCTCGTCCAGAACCAGGATCGGCGGCGCCTTCAGCACCGTGCGCGCGATCGCGACGCGTTGCTTCTCGCCGCCGGACAATTTCAGGCCACGTTCGCCGACCTGGGTTTCGTAGCCCTGCGGCGACATCCGGATGAAGCCGTCGATCTGCGCCAGCCGCGCCGCCTCCTCCACCTCGTCGTCGCCGGCGTCCCAGCGGCCATAACGGATGTTGTAGCGGATGGTGTCGTTGAACAGCACGGTGTCCTGCGGCACCATGCCGATCGCCGAACGCAGCGAGGCCTGGGTCACGGTCTTGATGTCCTGGCCGTCGATCAGGATGCGGCCGCTCGACACGTCATAGAGCCGGAACAGCAGCCGCGAGATCGTCGACTTGCCGGCGCCGGATGGACCGACGATCGCGACCGTCTTGCCGGCCGGCACCTCGAAGCTCAGGCCTTTCAGGATAGGCCGATCGGATTCGTAAGAAAAACGTACATCATCGAACCGCACGCTGCCGGCGGATACCACGAGCGGCCTGGCGCCCGGCATGTCCTTCACTTCGGGATCGCGCGCCAGCACATCGAACATCTTCTCGATATCGATGATCGCCTGCTTGATCTCGCGATAGACCATGCCCATGAAATTCAGCGGCTGGTAGAGCTGGATCATCATGGAATTGATCAGCACGAAATCGCCGACGGTGTGGGTGCCGTTGCGGATGCCGAACGCGCACATCAGCATGGTCGCGGTCAGCCCCGCGGTGAAGATCACCGCCTGCCCGGTGTTGAGCACGGCGAGCGAGGTGTAAGTCTTCACGCTGGCCTGCTCGTAGCGTTCCATCGAGCGGTCGTAGCGCCGCGCCTCGCGCTCCTCGGCGCCGAAATACTTCACCGTCTCGTAATTGAGCAGCGAGTCGATCGCCTTGGTGTTCGCYTCGGTGTCGGAATCGTTCATCTTGCGGCGGATCTCGATCCGCCACTCGGTCGCGACGTAGGTGTAGTACATGAACACGACGACGGTGAGCAGCACCGCCAGCACGTAGCGCCAGTCGAACTGCCACAGCAGCACGCCSGCCAGCAGCGTGACCTCGACGATGGTCGGGATCAGTTGCAGGATCACCATCCGCACGATGGTCTCGATSCCGGAGCGGCCGCGCTCCAGCACGCGGGTCAGGCCGCCGGTCTTGCGCTCGAGATGGAAGCGCAGCGACAGCTCGTGCATGTGCACGAASGTGATGTAGGCGAGCCGGCGCACCGCRTGCATCGCRACGCGGGCRAAGATGCCGTCKCGCCACTGCGTCAGCACCGCCATGATSACGCGCACMGCGCCATAGCTGATCGTCATCARCACCGGCGAGGCGATCAGCCASASCAYCCAGTTCGASGSYKCGACCGGCGCCGAGCCCGYGCCGTTCAGCGCATCGATCGCCCATTTGAAGGTGAACGGCACCGACAGCGTCGCAAGCTTGGCGAACAGCAGCAGCACCACCGACCAGATCACGCGCATCTTCAGRTCGGCGCGATCGCCCGGCCAAATATACGGCCASAGRTGAACGAGYGTGCCGAGCAGCGTGCCYTTCTCGGCGGCCGGMRKCGTGGCSGYGGGCTGCSCGGCGCCRGTCACRGTCTGYTGCGGCGGCACCATCAGGAGCCCGCTCTCGCCRCCRTGGCGCGCCGGTGCGCTGCCACATCTTTTCCACGATTTGCCATTGTGCCCGTCATATAGATCGTTTGAATGCGGCGTACAGGCTTATGACGAAAATTGTTCGCGATTCGCGGGAATTTACGGGATTTTTTGGCCTTCAATCCCCATATGCCAGTCTTGACCCTGTTTACGCTGCAGTGCCACAAGGATCGTATGAACCAAATCAAGACTGTCTGTGTTTATTGCGGCTCCGGCCCCGGTAACAATCCCCGCTTCGTTGAAGCTGCCATCGCACTCGGCAAGAGCCTTGCCGACAACAACGTGCGCCTGGTCTATGGCGGCGGCTCGATCGGCCTGATGGGCGCGGTCGCCAAATCCACCCTCGACCATGGCGGCTCGGTCACCGGCATCATCCCGGAATTCCTGCGCGCGCGCGAGAACGCGCTGACCTCGGTTCAGGAGATGATCGTCACACCCGACATGCACGAGCGCAAACGGCTGATGTTCGAGCGCTCGGACGCGTTCGTGGCACTGCCCGGCGGCATCGGGACCTTGGAGGAACTGGTCGAGCAATTGACCTGGCAGCAGCTCGGCCGTCACCACAAGCCGATCCTGCTCGCCAACATCGACAATTTCTGGGAGCCCCTGCTCTCGCTGCTGAACCACATGCGCGCGACTGAATTCATCCGCGCGACGCTGCCGATCAACGTGCTGATGGCCGATCGCGTCGACGAGATCCTGCCGCGGCTGCGTTCGGCGGTGGCCGGAACACCGGCAGCCGCCAAGGAACTGGCGCCCGAAGTGGCGCGGCGGCTGTAGCCGAAGGCCTCGTGGCCCTCTCCCCGTCATGCTGAGGAGCGCGGAACGCGCGTCTCGAAGCATGCGCGGCCCCGCTGGTGGCCGTGCATCCTTCGAGGCTCGCAAGATCTCGCACCTCAGGATGACGGGTTGAGACGAGCGCTTGCCGACTAGATCTACTCACTCGGAAACGTCACCGCTTCGATCCGGTTGCCATCGGGATCAAGAACGAACGCCGCGTAGTAGCGGACACGATCGTGCGGGCGGAGACCCGGCGCGCCATCGGAGCGGCCGCCGGAGGCAAGTGCGGCAGCGTGGAACGCAACGACCTCGGCGGTGGTTTTCGCCCGCAGGCAGATGTGCGTGCCGCTCTCATGGGGTACCGGCGTCATCGACACGCGCAGGTTGATCCAGAATTCGGGATAGGCCTTGCCGAAGCCGATCGTCGCCGGCCGCGTGACGAGACGGGCGAGGCCAAGCGCGGCCAGCGCAGGTTCATAGAACCGCGCCGCGCGGTCGAGATCGCGGACGCCGACGGAGACGTGGTCGATCATTGTGCCCTCCTTCCGCATGCGTAGCCCGGATGAGCGAAGCGACATCCGGGAGCGACAATCCCGCATATCGCTTCGCTCATGCGGGCTACAATCTCACGCCGGCGCGCCAGACTTCACCAGCTTGTAGACCAACGAATCCATCAGCGCCTGGAACGAGGCATCGATGATGTTGGGCGACACGCCGACCGTGGTCCAGTTGTCCCCGGTCTCGTCCTCGCTCTCGATCAGCACGCGCGTCACCGCCTCGGAGCCGCCATTGAGGATACGGACGCGGTAGTCGATCAGCTTCAGGCCATCGATGTATTTCTGGTATTTGCCGAGGTCCTTGCGCAGCGCCACGTCGAGTGCATTGACCGGACCGTTGCCTTCGGCGGCCGAGATCAGCCGCTCGCCGGCGACATCGACCTTCACCACCGCAAGCGCAACGGTGACGCGCTGGCCGTTGGCGTTGTAGCGCTGCTCGACATTGACGTCGAACTGCTCGACCGTGAAATATTCCGGCACCTTGCCGAGCGTACGGCGCGCCAGCAGGTCGAATGACGCGTTGGCGGATTCATAGGCAAAGCCCGCGGCCTCGCGCTCCTTCAACTCCTCGACGAGGCGCGTCAGCCGCGGATCGCTCTTGTCATAGACGATGCCGGCGCGATCGAGTTCGGCCATCACGTTGGAGCGACCGGCCTGGTCGGAGACCAGCACCTTGCGGTGGTTGCCGACCAGTTCCGGCAGCACGTGCTCGTAGGTCTGCGGATCCTTCATCACGGCCGAGGCGTGGATGCCGGTCTTGGTGACGAACGCGCTCTCGCCGACATAGGCGGCATGGCGGTTGGGCGCGCGGTTCAGCATGTCATCGAGCGTACGTGACACCTTCATCAGCGTCGCCATCTTCTCGGTGGTGACACCGATCTCGAACCTGTCGGCGAACTCGCCCTTCAGCTTCAGGGTCGGGATCAGCGAGCAGAGATTGGCGTTGCCGCAGCGCTCGCCGAGGCCGTTCAGCGTACCCTGGATCTGCCGCGCGCCGGCACGCACCGCGGCGAGCGAATTGGCGACCGCCTGCTCGGTGTCGTTATGGGCATGGATGCCGACATGATCGCCGGGAACGTGCTTGATCACGTCAGCGACGATGCTCTCGACCTCATGCGGCATGGTGCCGCCATTGGTGTCGCACAGCACCACCCAGCGCGCGCCGGACTCGTAGGCCGCCATCGCGCAGGCCAGCGCGTAGTCGCGGTCCTCCTTGTAGCCGTCGAAGAAATGCTCGCAGTCGACCATCACCTCGCGGCCCTGCGCCCTGGCCGCCGCGACACTGTCGCGGATCGAGGCGAGGTTCTCCGCGTTGGTGGTCTCAAGCGCGACCCGGACCTGGTAGGCCGATGATTTGGCGACGAAGCAGATCACGTCGGCCTTGGCTTCGAGGATGCCGGCAAGCCCCGGATCGTTCGAGGCCGAGCGGCCCGGCCGCCGCGTCATGCCGAACGCGGTGAAGCGCGCATGCTCAAAGGCCGGCTTCCGGCTGAAGAACTCGGTGTCCGTCGGATTGGCGCCGGGATAGCCGCCCTCGACATAGTCGATGCCGAGCCCATCGAGCATGCCGGCGATCACCTGCTTGTCCTGCAACGTGAAGTCGACGCCATTGGTCTGCGCACCGTCGCGCAGCGTGGTGTCGAACAGATAGAGGCGTTCGCGGCTCATGCATGGCCTCCCGGCGCGGCCACGCCGTCGAGCGTCTTCTGCATCGTGGTGTTGGCGAGCCATTCGTCGCCGATAGTGACCGAATTGCGCTGCTGCGCGACATAGCCGCGCTTGCGGAAGAATTCGAGCGCGGTGTCGCTGGCATCGACCTTCAGGGTCTTGGTGCCGCGGGCGCTGGCGATCTTCTCCAGCGCATCGCACAGCGCGGCACCGACGCCCTGCCCGACCGCGCTCGGATGCACGTAGAGCATGTCGACGTAATCCGTGCCCTTCAGCGAGGCGAAGCCGACCGGGGCGCCCTGCAAGGTCGCAATCAGCGTCAGCTGGCCGGCGAGCTTCTTGCCGAAGGCCTGCTCGTCGTCGGCAGCCGCCGCCCAGGCTTCCTGCTGCGCTTCGCTGTAGTCGTCGCCGGTCAGGTCCATGATCGAGGCCGCGAAGATCGCCGCCAGCAGCGGCGCGTCGTCAGGCAGATAGGGGCGCAATGCGGGTGCGGAGCGGCTCATCGCGCGACCTCCCAGGTGGTCACCGGTTTGCCGTCGGCGTCCTTGCCATCCTTGATCGCGACGCCCATCGCGGCGAGCTGATCGCGGATGCGGTCCGACTCCTTGAAGTCCTTCCGCGCGCGCGCCGCGGTACGCTCGGCGAGCAGCGCCTCGACGGCCGCCGCATCGACGCCGCTTGCCTGCCGCTTGCGGCCCTCCCAGGCGGCCGCGCTCTCTGACAGGAAACCGAGCAGCCGCAGCGAGCCGGCGAATTCCCTGCGGCTTTGCTCGCTGCTCGACGATGCGCTGCGCAGGCCGTGCAGCACCGCCATCGCTTGCGCCGTGTTGAGGTCGTCGTAGAGCGCCTCGACCATGGCTTGCGACGGCGCGCCGGGCTCGGCATCGGCCGCAACCGCGTACCAATCGTCGAGCGTCTTCGCGCTCTCCTCGGCGCTCTTCAGCGTCCAGTCGAGCGGCGAACGATAATGCGTCTTGAGCATGCTGAGGCGCAGCACCTCGCCGGGCCAGTCGGCCAGCAGATCGCGAATCGTGAAGAAGTTGCCGAGCGATTTCGACATCTTCTCGCTCTCGATCTGCAAGAAGCCGTTGTGCATCCAGACATTGGCCATGCGGTCGGTGTGGAACGCGCAGCAGGTCTGCGCGAGCTCGTTCTCATGGTGCGGGAACACCAGATCGATGCCGCCGCCATGGATGTCGAACTTCTCGCCGAGATGCTTCCAGGCCATCGCCGAGCACTCGATGTGCCAGCCGGGCCGGCCCTCGACCGCGATTCCTGCGGGTGACGGCCAGGACGGCTCGCCGGGCTTCGACGGCTTCCACAGCACGAAGTCGGTGTTGTCGCGCTTGTAGGGCGCGACGTCGACACGAGCGCCGGCAATCATCTCGTCGAGCGAGCGCTTCGACAGCGAACCATAGCGCGGCAGCACCGAATTGGCCGCGTTCATCGCCTGCGGCGAGAACAGCACGTGATCCTCGGCGACATAGGCGAAGCCGCCGGCGACCAGCTTTTCGATGATCGCGCGCATCTCCGGAATGTGCTCGGTCGCCCGCGGCTGCACCGTCGGGGCCAAGCAGCCGAGCGCCGTGACGTCGTCCTGGTACTGCCGATAGGTCAGCTCGGTGACCTTGCGGATCGCCTCGTTCAGCGGCACGCCGGGATAGTCCCGCGCTGCGCGGACGTTGATCTTGTCGTCGACGTCGGTGATGTTACGGACATAGGTCACGTGACCGGCGCCATAGCGATGGCGCAGCACGCGGAACAGCACGTCGAAGACGATGGCCGCGCGGCCGTTGCCGATATGCGCGAAGTCGTAGACCGTCGGTCCGCAGGCATACATGCGGACGTTGTTGGCATCGAGCGGCACGAGGGGCCGCTTCTCCCGGGTCAACGTGTCGTAAAGGCGCAAATCCATGGATCACCTGTTCCTCGCGGCGAGGCGTCCAGTGATTCTCAGGCGATTGAGAAAAGACGGCCTCAGCCAGCGAATCGCTAGCTCATAATCTCGCGGCAAATGCTGCAGATGGCGAGGTGGCCGTTCATGGTTCCACCATGTCTCATGGCCCCCGCATCGCGTCAAGGGCCTGTTTTCGCTCCCTTTCGGCCATCGCGCGGGGCCAGAAATCACGGCAACGCCTTCATGGTTAATCATTATTAAGGAATTGGGCGTATCCGGTGAACCGAAGATTCCTCGCCCCTTTTCATTGGTGCACCATGCGGCCGATTTCAGCACTGATTGCCTGCACGTTCCTGCTGCTCCCCGCGGCCGCGCTGGCCGACAGCCGCGTCTTCATCATCGCCAACCAGGCCGACGGCTATGGCATCGACGAGTGCCTGGCGCGCGGCGACCGCTGCGGCGCGTCCGCGGCCCGCGCCTATTGTCGGTCACGCGATTTTGCGCAGGCCACCAACTACCGCCGCGTCGATCCCGACGAGATCACCGGTGCGGTTCCGCACGCCGCGCACGCCAAATGCACCGGCAATGGCTGCGACGAATACGTCGCGATCACCTGCCAGCGCTGAAGCCAAGCCGCTGGAGCAGCGGGGTTCTTGCCACACCGGCGCCCCGGAAACGACGTGACGCTGCCCCGAGAAACGGCTATTGCAGACCGCCTTTGCAGGTGGTCCTGCCGCGCGCTTCGGCATGGATCGCCGCGCGGCGTCGTTTGAATGGCTGGATATGCCCGATACCTCCAATTTCCGCTTCTCCCGTTGGCTTTTGACGTGTGCCGTGCTGGCCGGCATCGCGCTGCCCGCCACTGGCGCGCTTGCGCAGGTGCCCCCGGGACCGCCCGGCCCGGTCCCGCAAGGCGCCCCGCAGGCCAATCCGATGTGCAGCCGGCTGGAGGGCCAGCTGGCGGCGATCGACCGTGGCGGCGGCGGTGGTGATCCGGCCAAGGACGAGCAGATCCGCCGCTATCAGGATGCGGCAACCCGCCAGCAGGGGGAGCTCGATCGCGTGACGGCGCAGGCCCGCCGCATGGGCTGCGACAGCTCCGGGTTTTTCTCGCTCTTTAATAACAACTCGGCGCAGTGCGGACCGGTCAACAACCAGATCCAGCAGATGCGCGCCAATCTCGACCAGATGACCGCCAGTCTCGAGCGGCTGCGCACCGGCGGGCTCGGCGGAGCCGACCGCGAGAACCAGCGCCGCTCGGTCCTGACCGCGCTCGCGCAGAACAATTGCGGCCCGCAATACGCCGCCGCCGCGCGCGGCCCCGGCAACTTCCTCGAGAACCTGTTCGGCGGCGGCGGTGGCGGCAATCCGAACAATCCGCTGCCCCCGCCAGATGCGCAATATGGCGGGCCGTCGGGCACCTTCCGCACCGTCTGCGTCCGCACCTGCGATGGCGCCTACTTCCCGATCTCGTTCGCGACCTCGCAGGCACGCTTTGCCGCCGACGAGCAGGTCTGCAAGGCGCAGTGCCCGGCCGCCGAGGCCAGCCTGTTCGCCTATCGCAATCCCGGCGAGGACATCAACCAGGCGGTCTCGATCAGCGGCCAGTCCTACTCGTCGCTGCCGAACGCGTTCAAGTACCGCACCGAGTTCAATCCGTCCTGCTCGTGCAAGCCGGCCGGCCAGAGCTGGGCGGAGGCGCTGAAGGCGGTCGACGACCCCGCAACCGCTGCGCAGCAGGGCGACATCATCGTCACCGAGGAGAGCGCGCGTAAGATGCAACAGCGCGCCCAGAGCAAGGCCGCCGGCAAGAAGGGGGCGCCCGCAACGGCGCAGCAGCCCGCGGCTGCCGATGCCGGCGCGCCGGCTGCGGCGTCGAGCGACGGCCAGATCCGCTCGGTCGGCCCGACCTTCATCCAGCAGAAGAAGCAGTAAAGCCTGCTCCGTCTGGTTTGAGCATCGCCGCGCAGAGGCCGACGCGTCCGCCGGGGTGCCCTACCCTTCGAATGCTTCGGCCGACGCGCGTGAGCCGCGCGTCACGAGCTTGTCGTCCGGCTCCGGCAAGGCCTTGCCGAAATCGCGGAAGCGGTTGGTGATCGGATAGCGGCGGTCGCGGCCGAAATTCTTCCGCGTCACCTTGACGCCCGGTGCGGCCTGCCGCCGCTTGTATTCGGCGATGTTGAGCAAGCGGTCGACGCGGGTCACCACGTCGCGGTCGAAGCCGGCGGCGATGATCGAGGCCAGCGGCTCCTCGCGTTCCACCAGCCGCTCCAGGATCGCATCCAGCACGTCGTAGGGCGGCAGCGAATCCTGGTCGGTCTGGTTCTCGCGCAATTCGGCGGTCGGCGGCCGGATGATGATGTTGACCGGGATCACCTCGCCCGACGGCCCGAGCGCGCCGTCCGGTTTCCAGGCATTGCGCAGGCTCGACAGGCGGAACACCTCGGTCTTGTAGATGTCCTTGATCGGGTTGAAGCCGCCATTCATGTCGCCGTACAGCGTGGCGTAGCCRACCGACATTTCCGACTTGTTGCCGGTSGTCACCACCATGGCGCCGGTCTTGTTGGAGATCGCCATCAACAGCGTGCCGCGRGCGCGCGCCTGCAAATTCTCCTCGGTGATGTCGCGYTCSAGCCCYTCGAACACCGGCGCCAGGATCTTCTCGAASCCRTTSACGGCGTCCGCGATCGGCAGGATYTCGTAACGGATGCCGAGCTCYTTCGCGAGCTTGGCSGCATCGTCGAGCGACACCTGYGCGGTGTAGCGGAACGGCAGCATCACGCCGCGCACCTTGTCGGCSCCGAGCGCATCGACCGCGATCGCCGCGCACAGMGCCGARTCGATGCCGCCGGARACGCCGAGCAGMACSCCCGGAAAGCCGTTCTTGCGGACATAGTCGCGCAGGCCGAGYACGCAGGCCGCATAGTCGGCYTTRTCGCCCTCGAGCTGCGTCATRATCGGSCCGGAGCAGCGCCAGCCATCCGCGSTCTTGCGCCAGACCAGSGTSGTSAYGTTCTCCTCGAACGCCGGCARCTGKGCCGCGACCGAGAGATCGGCATTSAGCGCGAACGACGCGCCGTCGAAGATCAGCTCRTCCTGGCCGCCRATCTCGTTCAAATAGATCAGCGGCAGCCCGCTCTCGGTGACSCGCGCCACCACGATCGACAGCCGGAGATCGGCCTTGTCGCGGGCATAGGGCGAGCCGTTCGGCACCACCAGGATYTCGGCGCCGGTCTCGGCSAGACATTCGACGACGTTCTCGTATTCCTCTGACTCTTCGAGCCAGATGTCCTCGCAGATCGGCACGCCGATGCGCACGCCGCGCACCGTCACCGGGCCCGGCGCCGGGCCGCGGGCGAACAGCCGCTTCTCGTCGAACACGCCGTAATTCGGCAGATTGGCCTTGAAGCGCAACGCGGCGATGCGGCCGCCGTCGAGCAGCGCGCAGGCATTGTAAAGCTTGCCGTCATCGACCCAGGGCGTGCCGATCAGCATGGCCGGCCCGCCATCGGCGGTCTCACGCGCCAGTTCCTCGATCGCGGCGCGGCAGGCCGACTGGAACGCCGGCTTGAGCACCAGGTCCTCCGGCGGATAGCCGGCGATGAACAGCTCCGAGAGCACGACGAGATCGGCGCCGTCGGCTTTCGCCTTGTCGCGCGCGAGGCGCGCCTTCGCGGCGTTGCCGGCGACGTCACCGACCGTCGGGTTGAGTTGCGCCAGGGTGATCTTGATCTGTTGTTCGCTCATACCGTTATGTTGTCCCGCACAAGAGCAAACTTCAATCTGCTTGGATTAGAACGCGCCCATGCGTTCAGCGAGGGCGAACAGCCAGAACAGCCCGGCCATGATCAGCGCGACGCCGACGGCGGCCGATCCCATGTCCTTGACCCGCCCGATCTGCGGATCGTGATCGAGGGTCAGGCGGTCGGCGAGCTTCTCGATCGCAGTGTTGAGCAGCTCGATCACAAGCACCAGTACCACGGTCGCAACCAATTCGACCCGGCGCATCACGGTGGCGCCGACCAGCCAGGCCAGCGGCACCGACAGCACCAGCGCCACCACCTCCTCGCGGATAGCCTGCTCCGAGCGGATGGCGAATGCCAGCCCGTTGCGCGAGTTGATGGTGGCTCGCCAGAACCTCAGCAAGTCACTGCCCTCAAGTCACCGCCCTCACCTGCCCCAAATCACAAGCCCGCGGCGGCCGGCATCGGTTTGACCTTGCCGGCGCGCTCCTGCTTCAGGAGCTCGGCGATCAGGAAGGCCATGTCGATCGACTGTTCGGCATTGAGACGCGGATCGCAGACCGTGTGGTAGCGGTCGTTGAGATCCTCGTCGGTGATGGCGCGCGCGCCGCCGATGCATTCGGTGACATCCTGCCCGGTCATCTCCAGATGCACGCCGCCGGCATGGGTGCCCTCGGCGGCATGGATCGCGAAGAACGACTTCACCTCCGCCAGCACGCGGTCGAACGGCCGCGTCTTGTAGCCCGAGGTCGAGGTGATGGTGTTGCCGTGCATCGGATCGCACGACCACACCACGACGCGGCCCTCGCGCTGCACGGCGCGGATCAGACCGGGCAGATGGTCGCCGACCTTGTCGGCGCCGAACCGGTTGATCAGGGTCAGCCGTCCCGGCTCATTGTCGGGATTGAGGATGTCGATCAGCTTCAAGAGCTCGTCCGGCTTCAGCGACGGGCCGCATTTCAGGCCGATCGGGTTCTTGATGCCGCGGAAATACTCCACATGGCCGTGATCGAGCTGGCGGGTGCGGTCGCCGATCCAGATCATGTGGCCTGATGTCGCGTACCAGTCGCCGGTGGTGGAATCGACCCGCGTCATCGCCTGCTCGTAGCCGAGCAGCAGCGCCTCGTGGCTGGTGTAGAAATCGGTGGCGCGTAGCTCCGGATGGCTCTCCAGATCGAGGCCGCAGGCGCGCATGAAGTTCAGCGCGTCCGAGATGCGGTCGGCCAGTTCCTTGTAGCGGCGGGACTGCGGCGAATCCTTCAGGAAGCCGAGCATCCACTGATGCACGCTGCCGAGATTGGCGAAGCCGCCGGTGGCGAAGGCGCGCAGCAGGTTCAGCGTCGCCGCGGATTGCCGATAGGCCATCAGCTGGCGCTGCGGATCGGGGATACGCGCTTCCGCCGTGAAGGCGATGTCGTTGACGATGTCGCCGCGATAGCTCGGCAGCTCGACGTCGCCCTGCTTCTCGGTCGGCGACGAACGCGGTTTGGCGAATTGCCCGGCGATGCGGCCGACCTTCACCACCGGCAGCGCGCCGGCATAGGTCATGACCACGGCCATTTGCAGCAGCACGCGGAAGAAGTCGCGGATATTGTTGGCGCCGTGCTCGGCGAAGCTCTCGGCGCAATCGCCGCCCTGGAGCAGGAAGGCCTCGCCGGCCGCGACCCGGCCGAGCGCCCTTTTCAGGTTGCGCGCCTCGCCCGCGAACACCAGCGGCGGAAAGGTCGCCAGCTGCGCCTCGACATCGGCCAATGCCTTGGCATCGGGATAATCGGGCACCTGAAGCACCTTCTTGGCGCGCCAGCTATCGGGTGTCCACCGCTCGGACATGAGGTCAACTCCTGAGCAAAAACCGCGACTTAATCGCGGGCATAGCGAAAGCCCGGCTTATACACAGGCCCCCGGCCTCCGGCTAGAAGGATTCCTGCAATCGCGTCAAGCTCTTGCAGGAGAATGCGAATTCGCATTTGCTGGACCATACCATGAATGCCGGGGAAATCGCCGTGGCCTCCGCCGCGCTGGACGACGTTTTTAGCGACGACATCGTCATGCCGGCCGCGGACGGCTATCCGCTCGCCGCGACGCTGTTCCTGCCGCGCGGCAAGAAGCGCCACGCCGTCCTGATCAACTCGGCGACCGCAGTGCCCCGCAAGGTCTATCGCGGCTTTGCCGGCTACCTCGCCCGCCGCGGCTCGGCGGTGCTGACCTATGACTACCGCGGCACCGGCGACAGCAGGCCGATGGCGGCGACCGGCCGCAACAGGCCGAAGTCGCTGGCCGGCTTCAAGGCCACGATGGCGGACTGGGCCGCGCTCGACGCCACCGCCGCGGTGCGCTGGATGCGCGAGCGCTACCGCGACCTGCCCTTCGCCTATGTCGGCCACTCCTTCGGCGGCCAGGCGCTCGGCCTGTTGCCCAACAATACCGAGATCCCGCGTGCGCTGCTGGTCGCGGCGCAGGCCGCACATTGGAAACTGATGGCCTCGCCCGAGCGCTATCGCGTGGTTGCCTTCATGAACGGCATCGGCCTGCCGCTGGCGCGCACGCTCGGCTATGTGCCGGGCTGGTCCGGCCTCGGCATGGACCTGCCGGGGGGCGTGTTCGAGCAGTGGCGCGGCTGGGTGATGCGCGAGCGCTATCTGCTCGACGATCCAGCGTTGGCCGCGCGCGAGAATTTTCCGAAGTTCAAGGGCAGGCTGCGTGCGATCAGCATGACCGACGACACCTGGGCGACGCGGCCCGCGGTCGAGCTGCTGTGCTCGGCCTTCACCTCGATCACGCCCGAGATCATCGCCATCAGTCCCACCGATGTCGGCGCCAAGACGGTCGGCCATTTCGGCTTCTTCCGCAACGACCACCGCGACACGCTGTGGCGCGGCGCCGCGGAATGGCTGGAGGTGGAAGGATAGACGCGAGTTTTCACCGGTGTCGTCGCATCGCCAAGCAGTCCCAACCCAGGTGTCATCGCCCGGCTCGACCGGGCGATCCAGTATTCCAGAGGCCGCGGTGCTTGAGCCGTGAAGCCGCGGCGTACTGGATCGCCCGGTCGAGCCGGACGATGACAGTGTAGGTGTGGACACAGCTTCGCATTCTCGCGACATGAATCGTCCGAGCCTTGCTCTTCGTTTCGCCGCTCTGAATCAGAGGGCGCAGGGAAAGCCGGGTGCCGATCGCACCCATGGGTCCCGTGCAACAAAGAGCACGGGAGGTAGGACCACAGGTGTAACCGGGAACATCCCGGCTTTCCCTGCGCGATGGGTTACGGCTTATTTCGTGCTCTCCCCGGCGAGACTGGGCTTGCTTGTCACCGCCCTCGCAACGCGCACCGCGCAATGCGACGAGACACCTGCCGCTAGGGCGTCAGGACCACACGACTTCACCGTCCGCCTTGATCACGCGTCGTCACTCGTGACCTCGGCGTCTACCGCATCTCACCGCAACACTCCTGACGATGCGCAGCGCCCCTCGATCGGGTGAGACGCACATATTGAACATCTGAGTTGGGTCAAACACCAAGCGGAATATTTTCCGCACGGGGACTGGACAGGGGTAATCACTTTGATCTAATTGGGGAATTTCGCGCTTTGGCGCAGAGCGGTCTTAGCCGTTCTCTCTTGTGTAAACCGCATTTGGGAATCTCAGCGCATGGCTGCCCGTTTTGGGAACAAGCATGTGGAAGGACCCTGTGCAGCTGAAAGCTGCCTACCAAACTTCCATATAATCATCGGAACCAAGGCGGCAGAGGACGAAAGTGTATGGGCAAGAACCGCGGCAAACAGAGGCCGGCGACGCAACCGAAGCAAAAAAGCACTCGCACGGCGGACGAGAGTGCAAGTCTCTCAGTTTCCAATCTGGTCCCGCCGCAGCAATCTAGCGTGCCGTTGGAAGCCGCGACACCCATTGATGCTATCGCGCAAGCCAACCTGCGGCTAACTCGCTGGTTGGTGATATGGACCGCTGTACTCGCAATCGTCGCTGTCGTCACTACTGGCGTTGGCTACGTGCAATGGAGAGCGTTGCTCAAGACTGATGGCACAACGCGCGAAGCGTTCACGGCAGTCCAACGGCCCTTCATCATTGCGACTGGTCTAGCGGCATCCCAAGACCTTCCGGGCTATTGGAGCTTTCAGACGATTTTGGAGAACACTGGCGGCACGCCCACTAAGAACATGACCGTCACAACTGCGGTATCGTTCTCCGTGCCTGTGTTACCCGATAGCCCTGATGATCCTGGAGAATTGAAAAAGCAGTCGAGCGAAGCTTATCCAACTGTGACCAACCACTTCATCGGACCTCACGGCAAGGTAGCGGTTGACGCAATTTCGCTGATCACCAAAACTCTTGAAGAGATGGCCGACAACCGAGCCGACTTCTTTGTGTATGGAATTGCAAGGTACAATGACCAATTCGCTGAGACCACCGAACGTCTAACCAAGTTCTGTTTTGTGGTGCGCCCGTATAAGGAAAAGAGCGGTTTGACGCTTCAAAATCGTGGTCTCTGCCACCACTGGAATTGTGGCGACGAAGATTGCCAACGAGACAAACGAGGGTATCAAGCGGAGCTAGCGGAGTTTCTGGGGAAGAATCCCGCTGCAAAGGGTATCGTTCGAGATTTGCCCATCGCGGCTATCATCCCCTTCTACCCGGTCCCCCTCATTAAGGCGCAGTGATGCGGTGCCCGGAGTTAGCCCATAAGCCAAAAACAACACCGTCTACTTGGTAGCCGAGAAGGTAGCTTCGATGCGGTCGACCCAGCGACTTGCCAAAGGAGTGCGCACGGAACGCCTCGCGCCTGCATTTCGCATTCCGCTCGCTGGCTCGGAGCTACAGACCCTTGGAGAACTGTGCGCGATTCAAGGACAGGTCTAACATTTGCCGGTCCATACTCTGCACTATGTTCCGGACCTGCCATTAGAAACAGCTCGTACAATGCTAGCGTCAAGTAGCATCCATACGAATGCAAGGATATGGATCGAAGTGCTTCGTGCGAAATGCCACGATCAATCGATTTTACGAGCAGCGGAAGAAGCCTTTGATTTGGTTGAAAGCACCACCAAGGGGAGAAACGACTTCGTTCACGCAATTTTTGCCACCTCCATGGGAAAATATGTGAGTGCTTGGCGTTGGTCCGAAAGGCACGAAGCACCGGAGAGCGAAGCAGAACGACGCCATCGCAGTGCGCACCCGAGATATCAAAAAGAAGCGACCAGTCTCTGACTTGATCTCGGTAGGCAACGACGACGCAAGACTATCCCTGCTGCTCTCGGAAATTGCCTCCGAGTTCCTGCCGGATTAGGTGCTCCACAATCGGCGGCCTACAGCGCATTCAATGGCCCCCGTTGACTCGGGCGATGCGCCTTCTATGGGATCATTTCAGCTTGCCTTCGGGCGCCTCGGCTGCCGCCTTGACGCCCTTCTTAATCTTCGCCGTTAATACGTAGAGAAAGTCGCCCAGCGCCTTTGCAAATTCTACAACCTGCTGTGCTTGTTCTGGGGTGACATGCGGGTTTTCTTCATCCGCGTGCCGCACATTGTTAGCCTCAAGTCTCACGGCGTGTGCCCATTTGCCCATGCCCTCAGTAAGAAGGTGCTCAGACACGGCCTCGTCAATTCGGGAGTAGAGAGACCCTTCTTTCAATCCTTGGTCCTTCAGCATTGCATCGATAGAGGATGCCGCCATCACAGCAGCAGCATCCGGGGCGTGCAATGTTTCAAGCGCCTGTCGCAAATAGCTGCGCGCTGACGGCGGCAATGCCTCATCGACGGCGATGGGTTCGGGGAAAATTCTCTCGACATTCAAATCCTTCACGAACCCATGGCCCGGATTAGGTCGTGCGACCAGTCTGCACTGAGCCAATAAAAGGTTCCCGCAGGATGAGCAGCGCACGGCAGCCCATTGCCTCGCCCTCAAATTGTCGCCAGGTTCCTCAAGATGGGCGCTAAGCCAAATTGGCGATAACTGTGGCTTGGCGATCTGGCATCTCGGACACCGATCGAGGCCGGTAAGATCACCATCAACAGTCATCTTTCCCATGCTGTGCCCCCTTGTGGCGCTCCGCGATTTCCCACGCCGCGTTTGCAATCCGGCCATTGGGACTTACAGTAGGGTGAGATTGGGTGATGCGCGAGCGCTATCTGCTCGACGATCCCGCGTTGGCCGCGCGCGAGAATTTTCCGAAATTCAAAGGCCGGCTGCGCGCGATCAGCATGACCGACGACACCTGGGCGACGCGGCCTGCGGTCGAATTGCTGTGCTCGGCCTTCACCTCGATCACGCCCGAGATCATCGCCATCAGTCCCACCGATGTCGGCGCCAAGACGGTCGGCCATTTCGGCTTCTTCCGCAACGACCACCGCGACACGCTGTGGCGCGGCGCCGCGGAATGGCTGGAGGCGGAAGGATAGACGCGAGTTTTCACCGGTGTCGTCCTGGCGAAAGCCAGGACGACGATGCGGATGATTCTCGCGCGATACCGCGATACAATGCGCCGTCTCAGCCGAGGGACATGCTCCGGGAGCGACGAGTCGATTCGATGAAATGCCTTGCTCTGGCATGTTTGGCCTGTCTGCTGGCGTCGACGTTGGCCATGGCGTGTCAGTTCGACACGGACTGCCAGCCCGGCAGTCAGTGCCTGAAGGCGTCCTCAAGCATCTACGGGGTTTGCGCAGGCGGCCTGTCGCCCGGCAACGCCAACGATCGGCAGCCGACGCAATTTCCGCAAGATATCAACGGGACCTACGGCAACACCTGCTCGTTCGATACCGATTGCGGTGTCAGCAGCCATTGCATCAAGCAGGACACGATCCAGGGCGTCTGCATGAAGTAGCTGCTCGCGCGGCCGATGTGGCAGCGGATGACGCTTCCGCCTTCGTAAGCTGAACTATGGCGGGCAGCACACCGATCCGCTCAGCGATTTGAGACCTTCGGTCCGACGCTCCTACTGATACGTCGTCGGCTTGTGGCGGCTCAATTCGCCGTGCGCTTCAGCTTCGCTCTTACCGTTGCCGCTGCCATTGCCGTTCCCGTTGGCGGCCTTGCGCGCCAGCAATTCCTTTTCGGCCTGGTACCAGAGTTGATCCATCTGGCCCGGCGGTTCGCCGGCATCCTTCCACAGCTCATAGGCGCGGGTGCGAATTTCTTGCTCGGTGGGACCTGTCATGGGCGGCTCCCTCAATCCTTGGATTTACAAAATGGTTTGCAAAAGGAACTTCCGGGCCGGCGCTATGTTCCAAAATGAATGCGGGCACGCCCCCGCTGCGATGTTCCCGCAATGCTGCACCCAACGCCGCGCCACGGCAAGATTGTCGCGCGGCAACTCACCGTTTCCGGTCGCAATATCTCAGCCGGTCGAGCCGCGCGGTGCCTCACCATTGAGCAGCACCGAGTGGCGGCGGCCGTAGGCGAAGTAGAGGCCGAGGCCGATCACCAGCCAGACGATGAGACGCAGCCAAGTCTCCCAAGGCAGGAATACCATCAGCAGGATCGAGAAGCCCATGCCGAGCAGCGGCACCACCGGCACCGCAGGCGTGCGGAACGGACGCGTGACCTGGGCATCGCTCCGGCGCAGATAGATCACCGCGCCGCAGACCAGCACGAACGCGAACAGCGTGCCGATCGAGACCATTTCACCCAGGATGTCGATCGGGGTCAGCGCCGCGACGATCGCCACCACGATCCCGATCAGGAGCTGGCTCTTGTATGGCGTCCCGAGCGAGGGATGTACGTCGGAGAACATCCTGGGCAGCAGGCCGTCCTTGGCGATCTGGAAGAAGATGCGGCTCTGGCCATACAGCAGCACCAGGATGACCGTGGTGAGGCCGGACAGCGCGCCGATCTTGATCAGCACCGAGAACCACGTCTGGCCGATGACGTCGACACCCTTGGCGATCGGGTCGGCGACGCCGAGCTCGGTATAGGGCACGAGGCCAGTGAGCACGCCGGCGACCGCGACATAAAGGATGGTGCAGATCAGCAGCGAGCCGAGGATGCCGATCGGCATGTCGGTCTGCGGATGCTTGGCTTCCTGCGCCGCGGTCGAGACCGCATCGAAGCCGATGAAGGCGAAGAACACCACCGAGGCGCCGCGCATCACGCCGGTCCAGCCGAACTGGCCGAACGTGCCGGTGTTGTCGGGAATGAAGGGATGCCAGTTCGCTGGCGTAACGTATCCAACGCCGAACAGGATGAAAGCCAGCACGACGGTGAGCTTGATGCCGACCATGACGTTGTTGAGCCGCGCCGATTCCCTGGTGCCGCCGATCAGCATGGCCGTGAGCAAGAGGACGATCAGCGCCGCCGGCAGATTGACGATGCCTTGCACGGTCGTGCCGTCCGGCAGCTTGGCCTCGGTCCAGGGCGCCGCGGCATATTGCGGCGGGATGTTGATGCCGAAATTATGCAGCAGCGAGACGATGTAGCCCGACCAGCCGACCGCGACGGTGGAGGCGCCCATCGCGTATTCGAGGATCAGGTCCCAGCCGATGATCCAGGCGAAGATCTCGCCCAAGGTCGCATAAGTATAGGTGTAAGTGCTGCCGGAGACCGGCAGCAGTGCCGCGAGCTCCGCGTAGCACAGGCCGACAAACGCACAGGCGATGCCGCCGACGACGAAGGAGAGCATGATGGCGGGGCCGGCGTAGTGCGCCGCAGCGGTGCCGGTGAGCACGAAGATGCCGGCGCCGATGATGCAGCCGATCCCGAGCGCCGTGATGCTCAGCGCGCCGAGCGTCTTGCCCAGCGCCTGCTCGCCCGCCTCGGCGATGATGGAGGCAACCGACTTGCGCGTCATCAAACCAAGGTCAGACATGGCAGCATCCCCTTCTGATGAAACCGGTACCGGGTAACAATCAGAACGAGAGCGTTGGGTTCCTTGTATCGGAACGATTGTCCATCAAGCCAGCCCGGGTTAGCGGATGCAGAAAGACCGCAACGGCGCGGTACTCGCTGGCGGTAAGAAGTGAAAGCGCACCGGTCGCGGACCACACGCGAGCCGATTGTGTCCGGATGTTGCGACGCGACGATCCGCATCGTCGTGGCGCGCAGTCCGCTCACCGCAGGTTTGCGGTGAAGAACTCGAGCGCAAGCCTGACGGTCTCCGCATGAACCGCATCCCGATCGATGCCGTCGGGATCGCGGCATACGGTCCCTCCAATCACCACCCGTCCTGCCAGCGTGCAGGTGCCAAAGAAGACAAAGTGGCCGGCGCCCGGAAACAGCTTGAGCGTGGCATGGGGAACCGCCTTGCCGAGCGCCTCGGCACCCGAGACCGGCGGCGTGATCTCGTCGGCGCTTCCCGCGACGATCGCGAGCGGGATCGAGATGGCGCCAAGGCTCTCCGGCGTGAAGGACGGCACCGGCCCCGGCGCCATCGCGAACACGGCGCGCACGCGCGCGTCACGATAGGACTGGCTGGCAAGAGCGTAGCGCTGCCGGAAGTCGAGGTCGGTCGTCAGACGTGACTGACTCCGCTGACGCAGCTCCTTCGCGCCCAACTGCGATGTGCACAGCGCATCGGCGGCGGGCGAGCGGCAAAAGGCCGGAGTCCGTTCCGGATCCGTGATGCCGCCGGCGATGGCGATCACGGTGTAGCCGCCATACGAATGACCAGCGGCGCCGATCCGCGCCAGATCGATCCGGTCGCCGAAGGTGCTGTCGGCACGCATGGCGTCGATCACCGTGCTGAGATCGACAGCGCGTAACCACGGCAGCGCATAACCTTCGACCGTCGTCGACTCGGATCCGTTGTTGCCGGGGTGGTTGACGGCAACGGCAATGAAGCCGTGCGCCGCAAGCCCTGCGCCGAGCCAGGCGAGCGTGGCTGCGGAGCCGCCAAAACCGTGGGACAGCACGATCAGCGCCCGGCGTGGCCCCGCCGCTGGCGCCGCATCGGGCGCGGCGCTGCCGGTGCTGACGAATGGGACGATACGCGGCCCGATCCATTGCGGCTGCTCGCGCGCTTCGGCCACGGCGGGATACCAGATGGTGACACGGAGCGCGTGCAGCTTGGCGCCGCGCCAATCGTAAGGCTCGGCCGGACTGAAGTCGCGCTTGGCGACGCCGACCTTGAAGACGGCGTCCTCCGCAGATGCGAGGTCCGGCGCCGCGAGGAGGATCAGGCACAGCGCCAGAAACTTCATCGGGATGCCCCCCGAGGTGGACGCCCTACTCCGCGGCCTGGCGGACGTGGCGTGCGGTCGGGGTGCGCATCGTCACCAGTTCTTCCGACGCGGTCGGGTGCAGCGCGATGGTGGCGTCGAAATCCGCTTTCGTCGCCTTCATCTTCACCGCGATCGCGACCGCCTGGGTGATCTCGGCGGCGGCATCGCCGACGATGTGGCAGCCGAGCACGCGGTCGCTCGCGCCGTCGACCACCAGTTTCATCAGCACGCGGGTGTCACGGCCGGACATGGTCGCCTTGATCGGGCGGAAATCGGTCTTGTAGATGTCGACGTGGCTGAACTGCGCGCGCGCCTCTTCTTCCGTGAGACCAACCGTGCCCACCTCGGGCTGCGAGAACACCGCGGTCGGGATCGTGGCGTGGTCGACCTGCACCGGGCGCTTGCCGAACACGGTGTCGGCGAAGGCATGGCCCTCGCGGATCGCAACCGGGGTCAGGTTGGCGCGGTGGGTGACGTCGCCGACCGCGTAGATGTTGTCGACCGAGGTCTTCGACCAGCCGTCGACCTGGATGCCGCCATTGGCGGGATTGATGGCGACGCCCGCGGCTTCCAATCCGAGATTGGCGACGTTGGGATGGCGGCCGATCGCGAACATCACCTGGTCGGAGGCGATGCTCGAACCGCTCGACAGATGGGTAGTGTAGTCACGGCCGTGCCTGTCGACCTTGGTCACCGTGCAGCCGGTGATGATGGTGATGCCGCGCTTCTCCATCTCGCTGCGGACATGCTTGCGCACGTCTTCGTCGAAGCCGCGCAGGATGTTGTCGCCACGATAGACCACCGTGACGTCGGAGCCGAAGCCTGCGAAGATGCCGGCGAATTCCAGCGCGATGTAGCCACCGCCCTGGATCACGATCCGCTTCGGCAGCTCTTTCAGGTGAAACGCCTCGTTGGAGGAGATCACGTGCTCGATGCCGGGGATCGCCGGCCCGTGATTGGGCGCGCCGCCGGTCGCGATCAGGATGTATTTTGCGGTGACCTTCTCGCCGGTGGCGAGCTTGATCGTGTGGGCGTCTTCCAGCACCGCGCGGGTCTTGACGATCCGCGCGCCCGACTTTTCGACATTGGTGGTGTAGGCGCCCTCGAGCCGGGCGATCTCCTTGTCCTTGTTGGCGACCAGCGTGGCCCAGTCGAACGAGACCTGGCCGATGCTCCAGCCGAACCCGGCCGCGTCCTCGATTTCCTGGTGGACGTGGCTGCCGATCACGAACAGCTTCTTCGGCACGCAGCCGCGGATCACGCAGGTGCCGCCCATCCGGTACTCTTCGGCGACCATGACCCTGGCGCCATAATTGGCGGCGATGCGCGCGGCGCGAACCCCGCCCGAACCGCCACCGATGACAAACAGGTCGACGTCAAACTCGGCCATTTTTGTACCCAGTCATGGCACCTCTCTCCTCACCCTCGCCCCGCGAGCGGGGCGAGGTCACAGGCATATAGGTATCGTTCTCAGATATCCTTGCCGCGCTTCTTCATCTCGGCCTTGAACTGGGCGTTGACGAGCACGCCGAACTGCTGGGCCCATTGCTGCATATATTGCAGCGACTCGTTGATGGCCTTGGGCTCGGAGGTCAAAAGCTTCTGGCCGAGCGGCGTCTTGTAGAACGCCACCAGATCAACCAGCTCCTTCTCGGTGAATTCGGAGGCGTAGATCTGCGCCATGCCGTCGCCGATCTCCTTCTCGCGGCCGGCGAAGYTCTTGGCGATGATCACCGMRACCTCGTCGAGATCCTTCTGGTAGTTGAGATATTGCTGSAGCAGACCGGTCTTGGTCTTCTCGATGATGCCGGGAACGGCRCCGGCATACATGACGCYGACATTCTTCATCGCCAGGATCTCTTTGGCGGCCGCGACCGCCGCCGGCGACGACTGCTTGACGCTGGGCGGCGCGGGCTGCTGCTGCGCCATTGCCGGCGCGGCCGCGAACGCCAGTCCGGCCGACAGGGCCACCGCCGACAAAAGTCCCGAGAAACGCTTCATTCCAAGTCTCCTTGCTTGCGGCGTCATCGCCGTTCAACAACCCGAATTCCCTGCGCGCCGGCCAGAATGGCGACGCTCCCAAGCCCGATGAACAGRCCGTGYTCGACCACGCCCGGTATGGCRCTGAGCAGAYYGGCAAGACGCGGCGGRTCGCCGATCCGGCCGAGATGGGCATCGAYGATCCAGTGGCCGCCATCGGTGACAAAAACGTGACCGTCCTTGCCCTTCCGGAYGACCATKTCGCCGGACACGCCGGCTTCRGCGAACGCCCGCGCCATCGCGGCCYGGGTCGCGCGSAGCCCGAACGGRATCACYTCGACCGGCAGCGGAAAGCGTCCGAGCACGTCGACCCATTTGCTGTCATCGGCAATCACGATCATGCGAGCACTGGCGGCCGCCACGATCTTCTCGCGCAGCAGCGCGCCGCCGCCGCCCTTGATCAAATTGAGCGCGGGGTCGATCTCGTCGGCGCCGTCGACGGTAAGGTCGAGATGGTCGACCTCGTCGAGTGTGGTCAGCGGCACGCCACAGCGGATCGCATCCGCCCGTGTCGCCTCCGAAGTTGGCACGCCGATCACCTTCAGGCCCGAGCGGACCTTGTCGCCGAGCAGTTCGACGAAATGCTTGGCGGTCGACCCGGTGCCGAGCCCGAGCTTCATGCCGTCGCGCACCTCTTCGAGCGCACGCGCCGCCGCCTGGCGTTTCAGTGCATCCATATCCACGTGCCGTTAGCCCCTTGTCGTTGCGGGCACGCCATCGGGCGGCCCGGCGGGCGCATATCTAGCCTCGATTCACGGGCAGGAATAGCGCCAACAACAGGCCATCCTTAGTCGGAAACCGCGTCCATTGCGGCCAAAATCGCCGAAAAACGCTCCTCGACCTCGGCTCGCATCCCCGGATGGGTGAAAACATAGAGCCGCTGCTCGCGGATCGCGGCCAGCACCTGTGCGCCGACCGTCGCCGGATCGAGGCCGGCCTCGATGCGGCGGCCGATCTCGGCAACGATGGCGGCCTCGATGCTCGCGGGATCGTGGCGCCGGGTCGGGCCGTAATGCTCGGGCCGGTTGCGGCCGCTGTCGCCGATCCGGGTCCGGACATAGCTCGGACAGAGCACGCTGACGCCGATGCCGAGCGGCTTGAGTTGCGCCCACAGCCCCTCGGAGATGCTGACGACGGCGAATTTGGTCGCCGAATAGGGGCTGAGACCGAGCCCGGCATTCATCCCGGCCATCGATGCCGTGTTGACGAAGTGACCGCCCTCGCCGTGCTTGCGGATATGCGGCAGGAAGCTCCTGATCCCGTGCACCACGCCCATCAGGTTGACGTCGACCACCCAACGCCAGTCGTCGACCGAGATCCGCTCAAGGCCGCCGCCGGCCGCGACACCGGCATTGTTGCAGACGATGTGGATGTTGCCCAAAGCGAGGAAGGAGGCCTGCGCCGCGCCGTCGACGCTGGCGGGGTCGGCGACATCGCAGACGATGCCATGGGCGTTCGCCCCGGTGGCGCGCAACCCAGCGACGGCCTTGTCGAGCGCGCCGTTCTCGATGTCGGCAAGCATCACCTTCATGCCTTCGCGGGCGAATGCGGTCGCCATCGCCAGTCCGATTCCGCTGGCCGCGCCGGTGACAAAGGCGCCCTTTCCGGCAAGTTCCCGCACCAATGCCTCCCCAATTTCATGACGCGTTGACATCTACTCTTGCATCGCGGCGCACGGCCCGATAGCGAAAAGCATCATGTCCGCCTCCGCTCCCCCCATCATCGTGTTCGATCTCGACGGCACGCTGGTCGACACCGCGCCCGACCTGATCAGCGCGCTCAATTACGTGCTCGACCGCGAGGGTCTGCGGCCGGTGCCGCTGTCGGCGGCGCGCAACATGATCGGCGCCGGCGCGCGCAAGCTGCTTGAGCGCGGGCTCGAAGTAGATGGACGCGAGGTCACCGTCGCCGATCTCGACCGCCTGACCGTGGATTTCGTCGACTATTACGCCAAGCACATCGCCGACGGCTCGCGCCCGTTCGAGGGGCTCGAAGCCGCGCTCGATCTGCTCGCGGCCAAGGGCCATCGCTTCGCGGTCTGCACCAACAAGCTGGAATGGCTGTCCAAGCTGCTGCTCGATCGGCTTGGCCTGACCCCGCGTTTCGCCGCGATCTGCGGCCAGGACACGTTCGGCGTCGCCAAGCCCGACCCGGCGATCCTGCGCGAGACGGTGGCTCGCGCCGGCGGCCAGCTTCCCGGTGCGATCATGGTCGGCGATGCCGGCCCCGATGTCGGCGTCGCCCGGCGCGCCCAGGTCCCGGTGATCGGGGTCGATTTCGGCTATACCGACGTACCGATGAGCGAGCTGAAACCCGACCGGCTGATCAGCCACATGCGCGATCTGCCGGATGCCGTCGCCAGCCTCATCGCCCGATAAATATTCCGCAATACATTGATATTGCTTGGCAATATTTTGCCATGCGATTCCGGCATTAACCATCGTTTAACGAGCGGGCCTGGCGCTGTTGCACGTCTGTTCCGACGCTCCTATGGTTACCGCGGGGATTGTGGCTGATAGCCGCAGTAGAGTGTGGATCATGCGTCATATCATCGTGTTGGCGGCCGCCGGTTTGAGTCTGGCTGGCTGCTCCTCCTTCTCATTGGATTCGTTCAAGTCGGCACCGCCGCCGATGCAGGTGCAGCTGGATTCTGCGCCGCAGGGTGCGGATGCCGTGACCTCGATCGGACCGGGCTGCAAGACGCCCTGCTCCGTGACGATCCCGGCGCCGGAGACCAATTTCTCCGTCACCTTCAACATGCCGAAGTTCCAGCCGGCAAATGTACCGGTGACGGTGACCCGCACGCCGGGCGACTTCACCAGCCCGGCCACCACCACGCTCGATCCGAGCCCGGTGTTCGCCCAGTTGCAGCCCGCCGGCCCGCCGCCGCGCGCGCACAAGATGCGCCCGAAGCACAGGAAGCCGAAGCCGGCCGCAGCGGCGCCCGCCGCCGCAGCTCCTGACTCGGCGTTCCCTGCTCCGGCAGCTCCGCCGCCGGCCGCAGCGCCCGCACCCAGCCGCTAGCGCCGTCTGGTCCGGCGCGCCCGAAGAAGGTACGCGCGATTGCACTGCACAAGAGCCCGGCCCACAGCCGGGTTTTTGGTTTTGGAAGAAACACATCGGCGATTGCGATCACGCATCGCGCGATATGCCTCATCTATCGCTTTGCAGGTTGCGGATCATCCTTTGGAACGCATTGTGACGGCGTGCCAACATGCATAGATTGCGTTCAAGGGCCGGGCACGGCTCACCAGGCAGGGAACGGATCGCAAGGCCCGAACGGAATGAACGGATCCACGCAAGCGCATTCTGACACGCTGTTTCGTCCGATGACCGATCCGTTCGGCCGGACGATCCGCTATCTGCGCGTCTCCGTCACCGACCGCTGCGACCTGCGCTGCTTCTACTGTATGTCGGAAGACATGACGTTCCTGCCCAAGGCCGATCTGCTGACGCTGGAAGAGCTCGACCGGCTCTGCTCGGCATTCGTCGCGAAGGGCGTGCGCAAGATCCGCCTCACCGGCGGCGAGCCGCTGGTCCGCCGCAATGTGATGGGCCTGGTGCGCTCGCTGTCGCGCCACCTCTCAAGCGGCGCACTCGACGAATTGACCCTGACCACCAACGGCTCGCAGCTCGCCCGCTTCGCGCAGGAGCTGGCCGATTGCGGCGTGCGCCGGGTGAACGTTTCGCTCGACACGCTGGATGCCGCCAAGTTCCGCGCCATCACCCGCTGGGGCGACATCGACAAGGTGTTGTCCGGCATCGAGGCGGCACGCTCGGCCGGGCTCGCGGTCAAGATCAACGCCGTGGCGTTGAAGAACATGAACGAGGACGAGATCCCCGCGCTGATGCAATGGGCGCACGGCAAGGGCATGGGGCTGACGCTGATCGAGGTGATGCCGATGGGCGACATCGGCGAAGGTCGGATCGATCAGTATGTGCCGCTGTCGCTGATGCGCGCGCGGCTCGAGAAGCACTACACGCTGACCGACCTCGCCGACGATACCGGCGGCCCTGCCCGCTACGTCAGGGTCGCCGAGACCGGCGGCAAGCTCGGCTTCATCACGCCGATGACCCACAATTTCTGCGAGGCCTGTAACCGGGTGCGGATCACCTGCACCGGCACGCTGCACACCTGCCTCGGCCACGAGGATGCCTCCGACCTGCGCCGGCCACTGCGCGCCTCCGCGGACAACGACCTGCTCTCCGCAGCGATCGACCGCGCGATCGGACTGAAGCCGAAGGGCCACGACTTCATCATCGATCGCCGCCACAACCGCCCGAGCGTCAGCCGCCATATGAGCGTGACCGGCGGCTAGGGCGTCAGGATCACACCATATCGCCGTCCGCGTCACGCGCACGCGTCAGTTGCCCATTCCACGTCCGCCGCATCTCGTCCCACATTCGTGATGACGACGACGCGCCTCGTGTCGGCAAGACGGGCACACCGAGTTCCCTCTCCAATAAAAGTATAAACTGCGAGGGTTTGCCCGATGTGCGGCCGTTTGCGCGGGTATTATCGTCGGCATCAATCGCCGTGGTTGAATCGTCATCGCGCCCGGCCATGATGACCTTGACCAGTAATCCAACGATCCGAGTTAGGATTGATTCTAATTCAAATTGTATTTTCTATTGACTCACCTAAAAATTGTTATAGAAGCGAACTAAAAAATGGGGTGGCCATGATTATCAAATCAGCCCTTCGCCGTTTGCTTCTCACTGCGGCTCTGCCCATTGCTCTTGTGGCTTTGTCCTGTCCGGAACTCGCGTTTGGCGCGAGCGATACCGAATCCGGCGCTGCCGGTAGTGCCGGCGCAAATGGCGTCAACCCAGGTGATCCAGGCGGACAAGGCAGCGTGGGCGGATCAGCTAACGCCACCGCGGCTGGCGCCGGCGACAGCAGCAATAACGCGGCAGCATACGGCGGGTCCGGAGGGGCCGGAGGATCCGGGGCGGTCGGCGGCAATGCCGGAGCCGGCGGTGCAGGAGGCGGTGCGACAGCCACTACGACCACTTCCGTGGCTACGGGGTCCTCATCTGCGACATCTTTTGCAAAAGGCGGATCTGGCGGTGCTTCAACTTCACCAGGCGCGGGCGGCGCCGGGGGACCAGGCGGTCAGGGCGGCTCGGCGGCGGCAACGAGTTCCGCAACGACCGGAAACTCCTCTTCCACGAATATCACCGCGAGTGCAGTCGGTGGAAGCGGCGGCACGGCCTCTTATGCCGGTGGGACCGGGGGAGCCGGCGGAGGTGCGAGCGCGACCGCAAGTGGCAGTTCGAACGGTGGCGCCGTCCAGGTCAACGGCACCATCATCGGCGGTGCAGGCGGCACCGGCTACTACGGCGCCAGCGGCGGCAATGGCGCGGCGGCGAACATCAACAACATCGTCTCGGGTTCGACGACCGGAACGCTCAATCTAAACCAGTCCGCCAATGGCGGCGACGGCGGTTCGTCCTACGGTGGCGGCTATCCAGCGGTTGGCACGGCCGGTGCCGGCGGCAACGCTTCCTCCACGCTTTCCCTCAACGATACTGCGGCTTCGTCTTTGAACGCCGGTTCCAATGCGTATGGCGGGGCCGGCGGCTTTGCGGACGGCGGCGGCAATTCCGGCGTTGCCGGAGCGGGCACGGCGACAGCCGCAGTTGCCGCCACGGGAGCGGCGGCGGCCACCTCAAATGCGCATGGCGGCCTAGGCGGTGGCGTCGGCGCTGGCAGCGGGTTGACCGGTGGCGCAGCCACCTCGAGTGCGAACGTGAGTTCGACCGGCAGTTCTTCCAGCGCGGACGCCTATGCCCAGGGCGGTGCCGGCGGGCTTGTCCAGGGCGGCAGTGGCGGAGCCGGCGGCTCCGGCGGCGCCGGCTCTGCGACCGCCGTTGCGGCGAGCACGGGGGCGAGCAGCGCTTCTGCCAGCGCCAACGGCGCGGGCGGCGACGGCGGTGTCGCCTACTACGCCGGCAACACCGGAGGCAATGGCGTAAGCGGTACAACCTCCGCATCCGCCACGTCCGGCAGCGGCACCGTCCAGGTCTACGGCACCATCACCGGCGGTTCAGGCGGCACCGGCTACTACGGCGCCCGCGGCGGCAATGGCGCAGCGGCGAATGCCAGCAACATCGTCTCGGGGTCGACGACCGGATATCTCAATCTTAGCCAGTACGCCAATGGCGGCGGCGGCGGTTCGGCCTACGGCAATGGCACTCCGGCCGTTGGCACGGCCGGTGCGGGCGGCAATGCTGCTTCCACGCTGTCCATCAACGATACTGCGGCCTCGTCTTTGAACGCCAGTTCCAATGCGGCTGGCGGGGGCGGCGGATATGCGGACGGCGGCGGCAATTCCGGCGTTGCCGGAACGGGCACGGCAACGGTCGCAGTTACGGCCACGGGAGCGGCGACGGGCACCTCCAACGCTTATGGCGGCCTAGGCGGTGGCGTCGGCACCGGCAACGGGTTGACCGGCGGCGCAGCCACCTCGAGTGCGAATGTGAGCTCGACCGGCAGTTCTTCCAGCGCGAATGCCAGTGCCCAGGGCGGCGTGGGCGGCATTCTCCAGGGCGGCAGTGGCGGAGCGGGCGGCTCCGGCGGAGCCAGCTCTGCGACCGCCGTTGCGGCGAGCATCGGGGCGAACAGCGCTTCTGCCAGCGCCAACGGCGCGGGCGGCAGCGGCGGTGTCGCCTACTACGCCGGCAACATCGGAGGCAATGGCGTAAGCGGTACGGCCTCCGCATCCGCCACGTCCGGCAGCGGCACCGTCCAGGTCTACGGCACCATCGCCGGCGGTGCAGGCGGCTCCGGCTACTACGGCGCCCGCGGCGGCAAACGCCAACAACATCGTCTCGGGGTCGACGACCGGAAGTCTTTACCTTAACCAGTCCGCCAATGGCGGCAACGGCGGCACGTCCTACAGCAACGGCTATCCGGCTGTTGGCACCGCCGGTGCTGGCGGCAACGGCTCCTCCACGCTGTCCATCAACGATACGGCGGCTTCCTCGATCAACGCCTCTGCTTCCGCGAAAGGCGGAGCCAGTGGCTTTTCTGATAGTGGCAATTATGGCGCTGCCGGTTCAGCGAACGCACTCACCAATGTGACCACGACAAACTCAGCCTATGTCGTTGGCACCGCCAGTGCGGTCGGTGGCACCGGTTTTGGTATCCAAGGAGGCGCCGCGGCCGCAACGGCGCGAATTGCGGGCGCCTCGAATGGGTATGCCAAGGCGAGCAGTCAAACCCAAAGCTCGCTCGGATCGGCTTACACGTCGGCCAACTCGCCGGTCGGCGGCCCGGCCAGCGCGGTAACCCAAGTATCGATCGGCACGTCCGGTATCGCTTCAGTTCCATCGATCCTGGCGGGTCAGAGCTTGTCGACCGCCATTCTGTCGCCGTCAACGGGCGGAGCCCTCGCGATCGGCGGGATGTCGATCGGCTATGGTGGCTCCGGTGAGTCTTTGACCTACACCACCACCGCCCAGTTCTCGAATATTGCACAGAATGGCAATGTTCTCCTCACCTTCCTCGATCACGGTGTTCTCGGTGACGGTTTCTCGTCGATGACGTTGGATATCGTGATCAACGGCACCGGCCACAACTACGCATGGAACGATTTGGCCAGCGCCGAGACCTTCTTCAGCCACGACACGCTGGATTTCGGACCATACAGCGGCAACCTCAGTCTACAGTTGTACTGGAGTCTAACGTCGCAGTCGCCGGGAGATGGATTTGGTTTCGATTATGCAATCGGAAACTACCAGGTCAGCGCCGTTCCGGAGCCGTCGACCTGGGCAATGATGATCATCGGATTTGCGGGTCTCGGCTTCATGAGCTGGCGCAAGGTTCGATCCTCAAAGGCAAGCTTCGCTTGATTCATCGCCAATGCGATACAAAAAGGCCGCAGCTTGCGGCCTTTCTCATGCTCGCTTGATCTTCTCGGAAAACCGCCGCGCACTTTTCCGGATCATGCTTTAGCTGGATTTTTGTCTTGACGCGTCTTCACGCGAGCCGGCCCCCACCCCGCCTCCGATGCCTTCCCTGTCCCCCGATTACCGAGGCGGGACAACGGTTTGGCGCGGTGTCAATTTGCCCATTTTCCGATTGACGGCGCACCACCGCGCTGGTTTGGTGCCCCGGCTTTCACGCTAGCCAGGCCGGATAGGCCGCTGCCCCCTCGGCTGTCGCCGACGATCCGGCAGCCAAGAGCAGCCAACAACGGCGGAAGCGGATTTCGGGGGAGGAAGATCGTTTTGCAACTGCTCCTGAAGATGAGCCGTGGCTCCGTGTGCATGCGCGCGGCGGCCAGATGATGCTTGAAGAGATATTCGGCGCGCAGACCGCGCGACCGCGGAGATCGTGATGCGCCCATTGTTGGCTCTAAGTCAGGCCATCGATCGACTYAACGAGAAGATCGGCACCATCTGCAACCTGCTCGTGCTGATCGCCTGCCTGGTCAGCGCCGGCAATGCCATGATCCGCTACGCGTTCAGCTACTCCTCGAACGGCTGGCTCGAGGCGCAGTGGTACATGTTCGCGATCCTCGTGATGTTCGGCGCCTCCTACACCTTCAAGCGCAACGAGCACGTGCGCGTCGAGATCCTCTACCTGATGCTGTCCGAACGCGGCCAGCTCTGGCTCGACCTGATCGGCACGCTGTTCTTCCTGATCCCGTCCTGCCTGCTGCTCGCCTATCTGTCCTGGCCGTTCTTCTACCAGGCCTACGCGGTCGGCGAGATGAGCGGCAATGCCGGCGGCCTGCTGCGCTGGCCGATCAAATTCGTTGTCCCGTCCGGCTTCGTGATGCTTGCGTTGCAAGGCGTCTCAGAGGTGATCAAGCGGATCGCCGCGCTGCAGGGCTATGTGACCATCGACGCGAAGTATGAGAGGCCGACGCAATGATCACGCTGGAGATGATGCCGCCYCTGATGTTCGGCGGCCTGATCGTTGCGATGCTGATCGGCTATCCGGTGGCGTTCACGCTCGCCGCGGTCGGCCTGTCGTTCGGGTTCCTGTCGATCTATCTCGGCTTCTTCGACCTCAACTTCCTGCAGGCGATCCCGGGCCGCATCTTCGGCAGCGTGCTGTCCAACGAGCTGTTGCTCGCAATCCCGTTCTTCACCTTCATGGGCGCGATATTGGAGAGATGCGGGCTTGCCGAGGACATGCTGGATTCGATGGGCCAGCTGTTCGGCCCGATYCGCGGCGGCCTCGGCTATTCCGTGATCATCGTCGGCTTCATCCTCGGCGCCATCACCGGCACGGTGGCGGCGCAGGTGATCGCGATGGCGCTGATYTCGATGCCGGTGATGATCCGCTACGGCTACAACATCCGCTACATCACCGGCGTGCTGGCCGCCTCCGGCACCATCACGCAGCTTGTCCCTCCCTCTCTCGTCCTGATCGTGCTCGCCGACCAGCTCGGCAAATCGGTTGGCGACATGTATCTCGGCGCCTGGGGCCCGTCGGTGTTCCAGATCCTGCTGTTCGCCGGCTACACSTTCCTGCTCGGCATCTTCAAGCCGAGCCATGTGCCCGCGGTGCCGATCGAGGCGCGCACGCTGACCGGCTGGGCGCTGTGGAAGAAGTGCCTGCTCGGCATCATCCCGTCTGCGGTGCTGATCTTCGTCGTGCTCGGCACCATGATGATGGGCCTTGCGACCCCGACGGAAGCCGGCGCGATGGGCGCGGTCGGCGCCATCGTGCTCGCCGCCATCCACCACAAGGATTTCAGCGCGACCGGCAGGAAGGTGCTGATCGCTGGCGTGATCGCCGGCGGCATCGGCACCATCGTCGCGATGCTCTACACCGAGAACCTGATCTTCAAGCTGGCGTTTGCAATCACCTATCTCGCGGTCGTCTGGATCTGCCTCGAAGCGGTCAAGATCCCGGACCTGCGCGACCTGATCAAGCAGGGCTACGAGACCACCATGCGCATCACCTGCATGGTCACCTTCATCCTGATCGGTTCGACCTGCTTCTCGGTGGTGTTCCTCGGCGTCTCCGGCGGCACCTGGCTGGAGCACCATCTGACCTCGCTGCCCGGCGGCGTCTGGGGTTTCCTGATCTTCATCAACATCTTCATCTTCTTCCTGGCGTTCTTCCTCGACTTCTTCGAGATCGCSTTCATCATCCTGCCGATGATCGCGCCGATCGCCCAGAAGGTGCTGGCGCCGGTGGTCGGCCCCGATGCCGCGCTGATCTGGTTCGGCGTGATGCTCTGCGTCAACATGCAGACCTCGTTCCTGCACCCGCCGTTCGGCTTTGCGCTGTTCTATCTGCGCGGCGTGGCGCCGAAGGAAGTGAAGAGCTCCGACATCTACTGGGGCGCCATGCCCTGGATCGGGTTGCAGGCGATCATGGTGGCGCTGGTGATTGCATTCCCGGTCGTGGTCACCGGGCTGCTCGACAAGCCGCTCGATGTCGACCTCAACAAGGTCAAGATCGAGGTGCCGCAGATCGATCTGCCACCGCTCGATTTCGGCCAGCCGAAACAGTAATCGGCGTTCGGCCCACGGCATGCCCGCATGAGCGTGGCATGCGGCGACGGTTGACGGCGATGGAGAGGCCTGTGAAGACACGGGGATCGTCCCCAACTGACAGACCTCCGTCCATGCCCTACTCCCGGTTCCCCCACTCGTTCGTTCGCCCGCTGATGCTCTCGCTCGGCTTCGCCCTCGCCGCCGGCGTCGCGCGTGCCGCACCGGAGGCCGATCTGCGCGCGCTGGCCCAGCAGGAGCAGCAGCCGCTGCTCGACACCCTGCGCGACCTCGTGCAGATCGAGTCCGGCAGCAAGGACATCGAGGGCCTCAACCAGATTGCCGAGCACGTCGCTGGCGAACTGAAGAAGATCGGCGGCACGGTGGAGATCCTGCACTCCACCGATGTCTACCGGCTGGACGAYACGCCCGAGAAGGTCGGCCCYGCCGTGCAGGCCGTCTTCACCGGCACCGGCAAGGCGAAGATCATGCTGATCGCCCACATGGACACGGTGTAYCTCAAGGGCATGCTGAAGGAYCAACCGTTCCGCATCGACGGYGACAAGGCCTATGGCCTYGGCATTGCCGACGACAAGCAGGGCGTTGCCACCATCATCCATGCGGYGGCCCTGCTGCAGAAGCTCAATTTCAGGAACTACGGCACGCTGACGGTGCTGATCAACGGCGATGAGGAAATCTCCTCGCCCGGCTGGCGCRGCACCATCACCCGCCTCGCGGCMGAGCAGGAYGCSGTGTTYTCGTTCGAGGGCAGCGAYGCCAACGGYACGCTCCGCCTCGCCACCAGCGGCATCGGCTCGGCCTAYCTCWCCGTGCATGGCAAGTCGTCGCATGCGGGMGCRCGGCCSGAAGGCGGCGTGAATGCGCTCTACGAGCTGTCMTACCAGGTGYTGCAGATGAAGGACCTGTCCAAGCCCGAGCAGGGCCTGAAGCTGAACTGGACGGTCTCCAAGGCCGGCAGCAACCGCAACGTGATCCCCGCCGACGCCTCGGCGCAGGCCGACGCGCGCGCGCTCAAGGTTTCCGATTTCGATGAGCTCCAGACCGCGCTGCAAGACAAGATCAAGAGCCGGCTGTTGCCGGATTCCAAGGTCGACCTGAAGTTCGAGGTGCGCCGCCCGCCGCTCGAGGCCACCGACGCCTCGCGCCGCGTGGCCGGCCATGGCAAGGCGATCTACCAGGAACTGGGCCTGTCGCTGAACGTGGCAGAGAGAGCTACCGGCGGCGGCACYGACGCCGCGTTTGCCGGGCTCAAGACCAAGGGGGCCGTGGTCGAAGGCATGGGCCTGTCCGGCTTCGGCGCGCACTCCAACGATGCCGAATACGTCCAGCTCAACAGCATCGTGCCGCGGCTGTACCTCACCACGCGCATGATCATGGACCTGTCCGATGGCAAGGTGAAATAGGCCGGAGATCAGGCCGCAGCAGGCTCCGCCTTACGCGAGGCGGAAGCCCAGCGTGAACTGGGCGCCGCCAGACGGCAGGTTCTCCACCTTGACCGTCGCATCGTGATCTTCGACGACGCCGCGGACGATCGACAGCCCGAGCCCGGCGCCATCCGTGCGCTGGCGCTGGCGGTCGCCGCGCCAGAAGCGCTGGAAGATCAGGCCCTGCTCGGCGGGCGCAATCCCCGGCCCGCAATCCCGCACCTGCACCGAGCCGTCCTCGCGCACCTCGACATCGACAGAGGTCGCGTCGGCGGTGTACTTGATGGCGTTTTCCGCCAGATTGAAGATCGCGCGCTGGAGCATTTCTGCATTGCCCCTGACTCGCACCGGGCCATCGGTGCCGCGCAGCGCGATGTCCTTGCGTTGTGCCAGCGCATAGGGCGCGATCGAGCCGACCACCTCGGCGCAGACCGCGCGCAGGTCCGCGGTCTCGCCGGGGTCCAGCACCAGCGTATCGAGCTCGGCGATCTCCAGCAGCTGGCTGACGATGCGGCTCATGCTCTCGATGTCGGCATGCAGCTCCTTGGTCCCCTTCGCTTCATCCAGCGTCTCGATCCGGGTCCTGAGGATCGCGAGCGGGGTGCGAAGCTGATGCGCGGCATCGGCCGTGAACTGGCGCTGCACGTGAAACCCCTCCTCCAGGCGGTCGAAGGCCTGGTTGACGGCGGTCACCAGCGGCAGGATCTCGCTCGGAATCCCTTCAGTGGGGAGACGGATGTCGGTCCTGGCGGGTCCGATGCTCCTGGCTTCCTCCGAGGCCCGCAATAACGGCGTCACGGCGCGACGGAAAATCAGGATGTCGGTGGCGAGCAGGATCAACAGGATCGGGATGGTGATCCAGCCAACCCGCCGGAAGAAGTTGGAGACGATGTCATCGATGATCACGTCGCGATGCGACAGATCCTCGGCGACCTGGATGCGCAGTGTCTGGCCGCCGAGCAGCTTGGTGGCGCTGGCCCCGGAAATCCGGTCGGCCGCGGCGGGCAGCCGCGGCGCGCCGCGATGCGACGAAAACAGCAACTGGCCGTCGGCATCGTAGATGTCATAGCGGTAACGGCCATAGGCGTCGGAATAGAGCCCCCGCAGGCTGTCCGGCAGGTTGAGCACGACCTTGCCGGCGGCATCGACCGAGAGGTTCTGGCCGAGGTCCGCGGCCTGATCGCGCATCGCCTCGCGATGCAGCTGGTTGATCTCCGAATTCAGCAGCCACAGCAGCAACAGCGGCAGGAAGATCGCAGCGACCGCGACCGCCACGATGTGCAGGAACACGATCCGCGAGGTCAGCGACGCGAAGCGGAACACGCCTATTTCTCCTCCGCCATCAGATAGCCGACGCCGCGAATGGTGTGGATGATGATCTTGGCCTGGTGTTCGGCGAGCAGCTTGCGCAGCCGCGACACGTAGACTTCCACGGCATTCGAGGCGACCTCGCCCGACAGGCCGAAGATGTGGTCCTCGACGTTCTTCTTCGGCACCACCCGCCCTTGCCGCCGCAGCAGGATCTCCAGCACCGAGGTCTCGCGCGCCGAGAAGACGTGCGGAACGCCGTCGACGAACACCTGCTTGCTCTCGGTGTCGTAGACGAGATTGGCGAGCTTCAGCGACGAGCCGAGCAGCTGGCCGGGCCGGCGCAGGATGGCTTCGAGCCGCGCCACCAGTTCTTCCAGCGCGAATGGCTTGGCCAGATAATCATCCGCGCCGCTGCGCAGGCCGTTGACCCGATCCTGAAGACCGTTGCGCGCGGTCAGCACCAGGACCGGCAACGGGTCGCTCCTGCGGCGAAGCTCCGACAGCACCGCCAGACCATCGCCGTCGGGCAGGCCGAGATCGAGGATCATGGCAGCATAACTGACGCTGCGCAGCGCATCGCGCGCCTCGGCCACGCTGTTGACGAGATCGGATTCATAACCCGCTGCCATCAGCCCGCTGGCGAGCAGTCGCGAGAGCTCGACATTGTCCTCGACGATCAGAAGGCGCATCGCAGCAATCCTGTCTTCACCCAAGCGTGCCCGTACCCAAGCGTGCCTGTTCGCACACCCGATTGCGATAGGCCAGCTATTCCGGAAATTCCGGGACGGACCGCTCCGCAGGCAATGGCAACGTGCAAACGACGCGCATTTCGGCAGACCGCCCCGGCCACGCAAAACAGGCTATGTTTTTTCTATGGACGGCTCGGTTCGCGCCTACAAGAAATAGATGAAAGCGCCTATGCTGCAACGTAAATTCGGTTGCGACCGCCGTCGTTGTGCAAAGCAGTGTAAGGCTGGCGTAAGCTGGTCCTGATAACAGGTTCCGGGCCTCGCCAAGACCAATATCCCTGTCCGCGATGCGGTTAGGTTTCGGGTTCTTGTGCGGCCTCTCCAACCTCGGCGAATCAGGCGGGCGATGTCATTTCGGATGAAGTATGCGGGATTTGTAGCGCTGCCCGTGGTGGCTGGGTTGCTGGCGGGCGCGTGGCTGCTGGTGCGCACCAACGGGGTCGAGAGCGTCAAGGCAGCGCCGACCAACACCGCGTCCGATGTCAACGTCGACGAGCAGTATGTCGTCCTGACCGACAAGCAGGCCGAGAGCCTCAAGGTCATTCCCGCGGAACAGCGTTCCTTCAAGACGCTGAAGAACGCGGTCGGCTCGATCGATTTCAATCAGAACATGCTGGTGCAGGCATTCACGCCGAATCCCGGACGAATCGTCGATACRTTCTTCAACGTCGGYGACGAAGTGAAGAARGGCGAYMCGCTGTTCACCATCGACAGCCCKGAYCTGCTTCAGGCCGAATCCGGACTGCTCGCSTCGGCCGGTGTGCTSGAGCTGCARACCAGRACGCTCGCGCGGGTCAAGCAATTGCTCAAGACCGGTGGCGGCGCGCAGAAGGACGTGGACCAGGCCACRTCGGAYCAGCAGACSGCCGAAGGTAAYTTCAAGGCSGGGCGCGACGCGGTYCGSCTGTTCGGCAAGACCGATGCRGAGATCGATCGCATCGTCGCCGACCGCAAGGTCGATTCCATCCTGGTCGTGCCRAGCACGATCTCCGGYCGGATCATYGCGCGCAATGCCGCACCCGGCCTCTAYGTGCAGCCCGGCAACGCGCCGGCGCCCTATTCGCTCGCCGACATCTCGACGATGTGGATGGTRGCCAACGTGATCGAAACCGACGCGCCCGCCTAYCGGATCGGYCAGCCGGTCGAGGTRCGGGTGCCGGCCTATCCCARCGAGGYGTTTCGCGGCCGCGTGACCACGCTCGGCCTCAACATCGATCCGAATTCGCACCGCCAGCTGGTSCGTTCGGTSATCGACGAYCCCCAGCACAAGCTGCGCGCCGGCATGCTCGCSARYTTCACGATCGAAACCGAACCGCCGAAGAYGTCGGTCAGCGTGCCGATCGACGCGGTCGTGCGCGAAGGTGACGGRACGATGACAGTGTGGGTCACCAGCGATGGCCGGCGGTTCAACCGGCGRTCGGTRAAGATCGGAATGGAACAGAACGGCTGGCGTCARATCCTCGATGGCGTTGCCGCMGRCGARAAGGTCGCCTCCACYGGMGCGATCTTCCTCAGCAACAAGTTTGCCAACGCRGCCACCGGATAGCGGTGAGCTGCGAGATGAGCCGCGYGTTCCTCCGTTCCAGACCWAGTGCAGTAGYCCAGTGATCAAGAGCATCCTCCAGTTCGGTCTGACACGAAGCGCCGTCATCGTGCTTGGCCTCGCGGTATTCTGCGCCGCCGGCATTGCCGCRTTCTACAAGCTGAACATCGAGGCCTATCCCAATCCGGCGCCGGTGATCCTCGAGATCACCGCGCAGGCCGCCGGCCTCTCSGCCGAGGAGATGGAGAAGTACTACACGATCCCGATGGAGGTCGGCCTCTATCCGACGCCCGGCGTCGTCAACATCCGCTCGACYTCGTTCTACGGCCTGTCGTTYGTGCGGGTGACCTTCAARTACGGCGTGGACTAYTATTTCGCGCTCACCCAGGCCACYAACAGCATCACCCAGAACGTCCAGCTKCCCGGCAACCAGGTACCGCAGATCCAGCAGTCSAGCCTGGTYGGCGAGATCTACCGCTACCAGCTCGTCGGYCCGCCGAATTTCGGCCTSACCAATCTCAGGACATTGCAGGACTACGTCGTCGCCCGCCGGCTGATGACGCTTCCGGGCGTGGTGCAGATCAACTCCTGGGGCGGCACCACCAAGCAGTTTAACGTCGACGCCGACCTCGAGAAGCTCGAGGCCTACAACATCACCGTGCCGCAACTGATCAGCGCGCTCGGCAAYTCCAACGTCAATGTCGGCGGCCGCGARATCGCGATCGGCCAGCARTCSGTCAACATYCGCGGCATCGGCCTGATCAATTCCGGCGGSGAGGAYGAYGTCACCAAGGGCTACAGGGTYCGKGACATCGAGAATATCGTRCTGACCCAGTCGAACGGGCTGCCGATCCAGATCAAGGACGTYGCCAACGTCWCGGTCGGCTATGTGCCGCGRCTCGGYATCGCCGGAAAGGACAAGGACGACGACGTCGCCGCRGCGATCGTCGTCATGGGACGCACGCAGCACACCAACGACATCGTYCCCAGGGTCGAGGAGGARGTCGCCAAGATGAACAGCGATGGCACCCTGCCCCCGGGTGTCAAGGTCGTGCCCTATTACGACCGCACCTCGCTGGTCAACGTCACCACCCACACCGTGCTGCACAATCTGGTGTTCGGCTGCCTCCTGGTGTTCGTGATCCAGTGGGTGTTCCTCGGCGATCTGCGCAGCGCGCTGATCGTCAGCGCCAACATCCCGTTCGCGCTGTTCTTCGCCATCATCATCCTGGTGCTGCAAGGCGAGGACGCCAACCTGCTGTCGCTCGGTGCGGTCGATTTCGGCATCATCGTCGATTCCGCCGTCATCATGATGGAGAACATATTCCGCAACTTCCAATCCGCGCCCGAAAACCGGCTGCGCGTGCTGCAACACCTTGCGCAGGGCTATTGGGGGAGCGATCCGACCACCGCACAGAACGGCCAGCCCGCGCCGGGCTGGACCGAGCGGTTGCGCATGATCTTCGTCAGCGCATTGCAGGTCGACAAGGCGGTGTTCTTCACCGCCGCCATCACGGTCACCGCCTTCGTGCCGCTGTTCACGATGCAGGGCGTCGAAGGCCAGATCTTCGGGCCGATGGCGCGCACCTACGGCTATGCGCTGGCCGGCGCGCTGCTGGCGACGTTCACGGTGACGCCGGTGCTGGCCTCCCTGCTGCTGCCGAAGCAGATCGAGGAGACCGAGACCGTCATCGTGCGCTCGCTGCGCAAGGCCTATACGCCGGTGCTGCGCTGGTCGCTGTCGCACTTGAAGGTCGCGGTCGCGGCCGGCCTCATCTTCCTCGGCCTCAGCGTGCTCGCCGCAAGCCGCCTCGGCAGCGAGTTCCTGCCGGCGCTCGAGGAAGGCAATTTCTGGATCCGCGCCTCGATGCCGCCGACCATGTCGCTCGATGCCGGCACCAACCCGACCCGCAAGATGCGCGAGATCCTGCTGCGTCATCCCGAGATCATCACCGTGGTGTCGCAGCACGGCCGTCCCGATAACGGCAGCGACGCTTCGCCATTCTCGAACGTCGAGCTGTTCGCGCCGATCAAGCCGTTCGACCAATGGCCGCCCGGCCTGACCAAGGAAAAGCTCACCGAGGAATTGCAGCGGGAGTTCGACCAGGAACTGCCCGGCGTCACCTTCAACTTCTCACAGTATATCCAGGACAACGTCGAAGAGGCGCTGTCGGGCGTCAAGGGCGCCAACTCGGTCAAGATCATCGGCCCGAACCTCGCCGTGCTCGAGCAGCTCGCGGGCAAGGTCTCGCAGGAGATGGCCAAGATTCGCGGCGTTGCCGACCTCGGCATCTTCCATCTGGTCGGGCAGCCGAACCTCAACATCAGGGTCAACCGGGAGAAGACCGCGCGCTACGGCCTCAACACCGGCGACGTGACGACCGTGGTGCAGGCCGCGCTCGGCGGTACCAACGCCACCACGGTGCTGGAGGGCGACCGGCAGTTCGGCGTGGTGGTTCGGCTCGACCCGAAATTCCGCGAGAGCATCGATTCGGTGCGCGAGATCAAGGTCGCCTACCAGACGCCATCGGGATCCAACGCCTACATCCCGTTGAGCGAACTCGCCGACATCTCGCTCGATACCGGCGCATCGTTCATCTACCGCGAGCGCAGCCAGCGCTACATCCCGATCAAGTTCAGCGTGCGCGGCCGCGATCTCGGCAGCACGGTGGCAGAGGCGCAGCGGCGCGTCGCCGACGCGGTGCCGCTACCGACCGGATACCGGATGATCTGGTCGGGCGAGTTCGACAATCTGGAAGCCGCCAAGGCGCGGCTGCTGATCGTGGTGCCGGTGACGCTGCTCCTGATCTTCGTGTTGCTGTACAGCCTGTTCAATTCGCTGCGCGACAGCCTGCTGGCGCTGGCCGGCATCCCGTTCGCGGTCGGCGGCGGCCTGATCGCGCTGTATTTGGCCGGGCTCGACTTCTCGATCTCGGCTGCGATCGGCTTCATCTCGCTGTTCGGCGTCGCGGTCATGGACGGCATCCTCAACATCACCTATTTCCGCGAATTGCGGGCTTCGGGCATGAGCATCACGGAAGCGGTGTTCAACGGCGCCGAGCAACGCATGCGGCCGATGCTGATGACGGCGCTGTCCGCGGGCGTGGGCCTGTTCCCGGCCGCGCTGTCGCATGGTATCGGTAGTCAGGTGCAACGGCCGCTTGCGACGGTCGTGGTCGGCGGTATGTTCATCGGGCCGCTGTTGCTACTGATCGTGGCACCGGCGTTGCGCCAGATCTTCCTGTCGCGCGAGCGTGTCGCCTCCCCTGACGAGACGCCTGCCGCGGCGCCGCCCGAAGCAGCGCATTAGAGGCGCCCGGTCATGTACGCCCTCAGCGCAAAATTGCCTCGTCATGCAGCCACCGCGCCGATCCGCGCGCTGGCAGTGGCCTTCGGCGCACTCCTGCTCGCAAGCTGTGCGGTCGGTCCGAATTTCGTACCGCCGGCCGCGCCCGACGTCGATCGCTACACGCCGGAGAAGCTATCGTCGCCCAGCGCCAATGCCGGGGGCCCCAGCGTCCAGAAGCAGCATTTCGTCAGCGGGACCGATGTGTCGCTGCGATGGTGGACCGCGTTTCGGTCGAAGCCGCTCGACGAGCTGATCAAGATGTCGGTCGAGCATAACCCGTCGCTTCAGTCGGCCGAAGCGTCGATCAGAATCGCGCAGTACAACGCGCTGGCCCAGCGCGGGCTTTTCTTCCCGCAGATCGGCGCAAATTACACGCCCTCCCAACAGCAGATCTCCGGTGCGTCCGGTTCGGGCCCCGGCGGCCAGTCTCCTTCGGTCTTCTCGCTGCATACCGCGCAATTGAACGTCAGCTTCGTGCCGGACATCTGGGGCCAGAACGTTCGCGAGGTCGAGAGTCTCGACGCGATATCCGAGCAACAATTGTTCCAGCTGGAAGCGGCCTACCTCACGCTGACGGCCAACGTCGTCACCGCGGCGATCCAGGAAGCATCGCTGCGTGGCCAGATTGCCGCGATCCAGCGCGTCGTGAAGATTGAACGCGGCATCCTGGACATCGTGAAGAACCAGTTCAACGCGGGCAGCGCCGCTCAGGTCGACGTGCTGGCGCAGGAAGCCGCGCTGGCCCAGTCCGAGCAGCTCCTGCCACCGCTCGAAAAGCAGCTCGCGGTGCAGCGCGACCTGCTGACATCGCTCGCCGGTCAATTCTCCGCCGACGAAATCCTGCAAAAATTCACGCTCGACCGCCTGTCGCTCCCGGCAAACTTGCCGGTGAGTCTGCCGAGCAAGATGATCCGCCAGCGGCCGGACGTCAGGGCCGCGGAGGCACTGCTGCATTCGGCCAATGCGCTGGTCGGCGTATCGATCGCGGCACGGCTGCCCAACATCACGATCTCCGGAAATGCCGGGGCCGCGGGCTTCAGCCTCGCCGAACTGTTCACGCCGGGAACCAGCTTCTACGTCATCGCGGCGAGTGCGACCCAGCCGATCTTCGATGGCCTGACGCTCTACCACAAGCAGAAGGCTGCTGAGGCAGCGGTCGACCAGGCGGACGCGCTCTATCGTCAGGCCGTCATCACGGCGATGCAGAACGTCGCCGACGCCTTGCGCAGCTTGCAGGCCGACGCGCGCGCGCTGCAAGCTGCGGTCAAGGCCGAGCTCGCCGCCAAGGCCAGCCTCGACATCATCCAGAAGCAGCTTGCCCTCGGACAGGTCAACCAGGTGGTCGTGCTCAATGCCCAGCAGGTCTACCTGACGGCTGCGGTCGTCCGCGTTCAGGCCCAGGCGACCCGCCTCTCGGATACCGCCGCGCTCTTCATGGCGCTTGGTGGCGGCTGGCCGACCGACTGCGCATCCAACGACTGGCGCAAATGCGTCCTGGAGGACGCGCCTGCCGCCGCCCCGCAGTCGGTCAGCGAAAACGCGCCCCCTGCCCGCTGACAACTGCCGGGCATGGATAACCAGCTCCAGAGAAAACCCCGGAGCCTTGCCCCGGGGTTTGTCTGCGCTCAGGGTAGATGGCGTTACGTCTGCGAGTGGCGCGCCATGAAACTGTCGTAGCCGATCTCGGCGACCTGGAACCACTGATAGCCGTTGTTGGAATAGGCCGTCAGGGAATCCAGCACCTTCTTGAAGTTGGCATTGCCGGCCGCGACCTCGGCATGCAGCTCCTTCGCCGCCTTGAAGCTCGCTTCCATGATCGGCGGCGAGAAGGCGTGCAGCTTGGCGCCGGCGGCGAGCAACTTCTTCATCGCGGTCGGATTCACGGTGTCGTATTTCGCCATCATCCAGTTGTTGGCGAGGTGGCCGGCCTGCTCGAGGATGTTCTGGTAGTACTTCGGCAGCGCATTCCATTTGTCGAGATTGATCATCGCCAGCAGCATCGGGCCGCCTTCCCACCAGCCGGGATAGTAGTAGTGCGGCGCGACCTTGTGCAGCCCGAGCTTCTCGTCGTCGTAGGGTCCGACCCATTCCGCCGCGTCGATCGTGCCCTTCTCGAGCGCCGGATAGATGTCGCCGCCGGCGAGCTGCTGCGGGACGCAGCCGAGCTTCTGCATCACCCGCCCGGCAAAGCCGCCGATGCGGAATTTCAGTCCCTTGAGATCATCGACCGTGTTGATCTCCTTGCGGAACCAGCCGCCCATCTGACAGGTGGTGTTGCCGGCGAGCAGCGAGGTGACGTTGTAGCTCTTGTAGAAATCGTTGAGCAGCTCCTTGCCGCCGCCCAGCATGTACCAGGCCTGATTGAGCCGCGCGTTGGGACCGAACGGCACCGACGAGCCGAAGGTGAAGGTCGGATCCTTGCCGAAGTAATAGTAGGACGCGGTGTGGCCCATCTCGACGGTGCCGCTCTGCACGGCATCGAGCACCTGCAGGCCGGGCACGATCTCGCCGGCGGCAAAGGTCTGGATCTGGAATTTGCCGTCAGTCGCTTCACCGACGACCTTGGCCATCACCTCGGCCGCGCCGTGCAACGTGTCGAGCGATTTCGGCCAGCTCGTCGTCATGCGCCATTTCAGTTCGGGCATCGACTGCGCGATCGCCGGCGCTGCGATGGTCGCGGCACCGGCGACGCCTAAACCCGTGACCTTGATGAAATCTCTGCGCTTCATTTTGAATCCTGCCCTGGTTGTGTTTTCCTCATGTCATCGAAGCGCTGACTGGATTGCCGATCGTCGCGCTTGCTTTTCTTGCCGCCGCGATCGTCGAGAGATCGCGCCGCCTTCGTGCCGAGGCTTGGGCGGGAGCATGGAGCATCCCCCCGGTGAACGCCAGACGCAAAAAGCCCGGCCGTCTTGCGAGGGCCGGGCTACTTAAGTCGAAGCTTTGAGCGGGTTTCGGCTCGATGGCCGTAACCCCAATGCCTATTTCGAGGCGTTTTCTCCGCGCCAATGCGCGTCGATCGCGCTCGCAAGCATCATGTTCAGCCGCGGGTACGCGAGCGGATCATGAAGCTGTCGAACGTGTATTCGGCAACCTGCCACCACAGATACTGATCGGAGCGATAGGCCTGCATGGCGTCGATCGACTTCTTGAAGTCGGCATTCTTGGCCGAGATCTCGCTCCAGAGCTCGTTGGTCGCCTTGAGACAGGCCTCGAGCACCTCGTTGGTGAACGGACGCAGCTGGGTGCCGCCGGCCACCAGCCGCTTCAGCGCCGAGGGGTTCTGCATGTCGTAGCGCGCAGCCATCCAGCTGTTCGCGTTGGCCATGCCGTTGGCGAGGATCGCCTGATAGTTCTTCGGCAGCGCGTTCCACTTCTCCAGGTTGATGAAGGAGTGCACGGTGGGACCGCCCTCCCAGAAACCCGGATAGTAGTAGTACTTCGCGACCTTCTGGAAGCCGAGCTTCTCGTCGTCATACGGACCGACCCATTCGGCGGCGTCGATGGTGCCCTTCTCGAGCGCCGGATAGATGTCGCCGCCGGCGAGCTGCTGCGGCACCACGCCGACCTTCTGCAACACCTGGCCGGCGATGCCGCCGATGCGCATCTTGAGGCCGGACATGTCGGCGACCGTCTTGATCTCCTTGCGGAACCAGCCGCCCATCTGGGTGCCGGTGTTGCCGCAGGGGAAGCCGATCACGCCGAACTTCTTGAAGAACTCGTTGCCGAGCGCCTCACCGCCGCCCTGGTACCACCAGGAGTTCTGCATGCGCGCGTTGAGACCGAACGGCACCGACGCGTAGATCGCGAACGTCGGATCCTTGCCGACGTAGTAGTAGGACACGGTGTGGCACATCTCGACCGTGCCGTTGGAGGTCGCGTCCAGCGCCTGTAGGCCGGGGACGATTTCGCCCGCCGCGAACACCTGGATCTGGAACTTGTTGTCGGTCATCTCGGCGACATACCTCGCCAGTTGGTCGGCACCGCCATAGATGGTGTCAAGCGACTTCGGGAAGCTCGAGGTCAGGCGCCACTTGATCTCAGGCGAGGACTGCGCGATCGCCGGCGCAGCAACCGCCGTCGCGGCAGCACCGGCCGCAGAAACTTTCAAAAAATCACGACGCTTCATCGTAAGGCTTCTCCTTGAGGGGCGTTTCCCAGTGACCGTAAGCAGTTCTCCGGCGGGCGCTTGCAAGCTGCACGCTTGCGAAGGCCCGCCGAGGCGCTCTCGGTCGGCCCTTTACCACGGAAGGTGGCGTCACGGAAACGCGACAATGGCATGACCGCGCCAATTAAACGAAAGTCTGATGACGCCGGAATCTGCCGGAAAATAGGGGGCTTGGCCGCGGCACGGATGGCTTGCCGCTGCTCGCGGACCTTGCCGCCGGTCACGCGGTAAATCGCCGCGTGCGGGCCGCCGGCACGCTTGCCGGACGGCGGGAGCGATCAGCGCTTGGTCGTCTCCCGCGCCTTCTTGGCCTGGTCGGCCAAATGCCGCCCGCGCCTGATCCAGCTTTGCGCGGTCGTCTTGCTGACACCGAACGTCTTTGCGACCGACTCGGCAGCTTCGCCGATCGAGTCGGATTTCTTCGCGACGTTGAATGCCATCCGCGAAGCCTCTGCGCGCTGCTCGCGCGTCAGATGTTTGCGGCCTTCCTTCTTTGCCATGCGTGACGCTGTCATGGCTGTTGACGGTCGCTTCACGGCTCTTCCCGCAATTTCGGCTGCACCCGCGGCCGTTGGCAAATGGACGGAGGTGGTACGATTCGGCCGGCCCCCCCAAACATACAGGGCGAAATCGATTCAGCAATCGCCCAGGGCGACGGTCCTGTGCAGAAACGGCCGGACCTCGGGCCTGTCAGAGCAGCATGGCAGGCGATGACGACGGCACCAGCTCAGGCCGCGGCGATGACGCCTTGCAGCTGCTCGCGCACCTTGGCGCCGATCGCGCGGTAGATCTGCGCGTGCGGGCCGTCCGGCTCGCTCTCGACCACCGGATTGCCGGAGTCAGACGCGGAGCGGATCGCGATGTGCAGGGGGACTTCGCCGAGGAACGGCACCCCGAGCTTCTCGGCCTCGTGGCGGGCGCCGCCATGGCCGAAGATGTCCGAGCGCGTGCCGCAGTGCGGGCACTGGAAATAGCTCATGTTCTCGACGATGCCGAGCACCGGCACGTTGACCTTCTTGAACATCGCAAGCCCGCGCCGCGCGTCGATCAGCGAGAGGTCCTGCGGCGTCGAGATGATGACGGCGCCCTTGAGCGGGACGTTCTGCGCCAGCGTGAGCTGGGCATCGCCGGTGCCGGGCGGCATGTCGACGACCAGCACGTCGAGCGTGCCCCAGGCGACGTCGCGCAGCATCTGGGTGATCGCCGACATCACCATCGGCCCGCGCCAGATCATCGCGGTGTCCTCCTCGACCAGGAAGCCGATCGACATGATCGCCAGGCCGAAGCGCACCAGCGGGATCATCTTCTTGTCGTCGTTGAGCTGCGGCTTCTCGCGGATGCCGGTCAGCCGCGGCACCGACGGGCCGTAGATGTCGGCGTCGAGCAGCCCGACGCGCAGGCCGAGGTCGCGCAGGCCGAGTGCGAGGTTGAGCGCCGTGGTCGATTTGCCGACCCCGCCYTTGCCGGAGGCGACGGCGATGACGGCTGAGATGCCCGGAATCTCGGCCTGCCGGGCCATCGGCGATTGGGCGCCGGGCGGATGCGGATGCCGGTGCGCCGCGGCTGGCTGAACGCCGCCGGCCGGCCGTGGTGCAGGCGGCGCCCCGCCGGCCTTGCGCTCCGCCGTCAGCGCGATCATCGCGACGCTGACGCCCGGGATGGCGCGCACGGCATTCTCGGCCTGCGCACGCACGCTTTCCCACGCGCGGGCCTCCGCGGCATCGACGTTGATCGAGCAGAACACCTTGCCGTCAGCGACCGTGATCGCCGACAGCACATTGGCGTTGGTCAAGGCCGTGCCGCGCGGCGACATCACCCTGGCAAGGCAATCGAGAACCTGTTGCTGCGTCACGCTCACCGCGTATCTCCCGGGAAGTTTGAGGGACGACCCATAGAGCGTTGCAGCGCAAAAGGCTACCTCGCTCCGACGTCGTCCCGCCGCTCGGACGGCGCCGCCGAGCCGCCTTCCTTGGCGGCCTCGTAGTTCAGCTCGATCATGACCCCGTTGGGGTCGTTGACGAAGATCTGCCAGAGATCGCCGCCGGGAACCTGGCGCGAGTCGAATTCCATGCCCTTGGACTGTAACCGCTTGCGCATGCCGTCGAAGCCCTGGCTGGCAAAAGCGACGTGGTGGACGACGCCCGAATCCGGCTTTTGTGCCTCGTCGGTCGCCGAAATGTCGACCAGATGCACCACCGCCTTGCCCTCGCTGTACATCCAGGCTCCGGGGAACGCGAAGTTCGGCCGCGCGCCCTTTTCCAGTCCCAGAACGTCTTCATAGAACCGCACCGTGGCGGCGAGATTCCGGGTCCGGATATTGAAATGATCGAGCACACCGACGCTCATGCCCATGCGAGACACTCCCTTTTTTGTGAAGTTCTTTGGTGGGGTGATGGTAGCACAAAACCGGGTTCTGCGATCCAACGAAGCCGTTGCCCTCCGCTGCACAGGGGGTATGGTGCGGCTCCTTCCATGGACGGAATGCCCAGCCTGCCGCGACGTTTTCCGGCGGTCCCAAGGGGCGATCACCACGGCAAATCACAAGGTATCAGACATGGCTAAAGTCGCTTTTCTCGGTCTCGGCGTAATGGGTTTCCCGATGGCGGGACACCTCGTGAAAAAGGGCGGTCATGAGGTCACCGTGTACAACCGGACCGCGGCGAAGGCGAAGGAATGGGCCGACAAGTTCGGCGGCAAGACGGCCGCGACCCCGAAGGCCGCCGCTGAAGGCCAGGACTTCGTGATGTGCTGCGTCGGCAATGACAACGACCTGCGCTCGGTCACGATCGGTCCGGACGGCGCCTTCGCCGGCATGAAGAAGGGCGCGACCTTCGTCGACCACACCACTGCCTCGGCCGAGGTCGCCCGCGAGCTCGATGCCGCCGCCACCAAGGCCGGCTTCAAATTCGTCGACGCGCCGGTGTCCGGCGGCCAGGCCGGCGCCGAGAACGGCGTGCTGACCGTGATGTGCGGCGGCGCTCAGGATGCCTACGCCGGCGCCGAGCCGATCATCACCGGCGCCTATGCCCGGATGTGCAAGCTGCTCGGCCCCGCCGGCGCCGGCCAACTGACCAAGATGGTCAATCAGATCTGCATCGCCGGCCTGGTTCAGGGCCTGTCGGAGGGCATCCACTTCGCCAAGAAGTCCGGCCTCGACGTCGCCGCCGTGATCGAGACCATCTCGAAGGGCGCGGCGCAGTCGTGGCAGATGGAAAACCGTTACAAGACCATGAACGAGGGCAAGTACGATTTCGGCTTCGCGGTCGAGTGGATGCGCAAGGACCTCTCGATCGCGCTGGCGGAGGCCCGCCGTAACGGCGCCACCCTGCCCGCCACCGCGCTGGTCGACCAGTTCTATGCCGAGGTCGAGAAGATGGGCGGCAAGCGCTGGGACACGTCGAGCCTGCTGGCGCGCTTGCAGCGCTGAGTCCTCACAAGCAGCCAGGTGACCCGCGCCTGCGGGTCATCTGCCATGCGGTACTGCCTGTCTGCTTCCACTCGCTCGAAGGCTGCCGTCGACTACATACAACGGCGGACTGAAGCCCGCCGTCGACGCCGCGTGCCCGAGAGGAAAGCGAGACGACCTTGCAGTACCTGGTATGGTCGCTCCCGTTCGTCGTCGTCGCGGCGCTGATCGCGACCGGACGCGCATCCTCCACCGTGGTGGGGTTGGTCGGCTTCATCACTTCGCTGATTGTCGCCCTGGTGGCGTCACCGCAGCCTTTTGGTAGCGGCGATGCGGTTGGCGCGATCGGCCGTGGTGGATGGCTGGCGCTGCTCGTCGGCGCGGTCATTCTTGGAGGTTTATTCTTCCGCGAGGTGGTCTCGGAGCATGGCACAGCCGATCGCGCGACGCCGGTTGCTCCGGAGCGGCGCCGCAGGCAGCTCTACACCACCTGCTTCCTGATCGGGCCCTTCGCCGAGGGTGCGACCGGTTTCGGTGTCGGTCAGGTCACGATTGCGCCGATGCTCAATGGCATCGGCTTGGCACCTCTCCACGCCATCCTGTTCGGGCTGTTCAGCCAGATGATGGTGTCGTGGGGCGCGATGGCCAACGGCACCATCGTCGGCTCGCAGCTCTCCGGGATTGCACCGACCGACCTCGGCGTGCATAGCGCCCTCCTCACCGTGCCGCTTCTGATCGCCTGGCTCGGTCTGTTCTGGCGCATCGCCGCGATCGCCAAGATCCCGGGGACGCCGCTCGATTTTGCCGGCGAGGCGCTGTGCACGATCGCAGCCGGCGGGCTGCTGGTCGCAGCCAACGCCCTGTTCGGCCCTGAGGTCGCAGCACTGGCAGCGCTGGGACCGCTGATCGTCGCACGCTTCCTGTTGAGCGGGAGGCCGGATCGCGACCAGTGGCGGTCGGCGCTTCGCATCGGGCTGCCCTACGTCGCTCTGATCGCCGTGCTGATGGCGACACGTGCGATCACCCCTGTCAACGAATGGCTTCGCGCAGCGCTCGCGGTCAAGCCGTTCGCCGACGGCCCAACCTGGTTTCCCTTGCTGCATCCGGGCTCTTGGCTGCTTGTGGTCGGCCTCGCCACCACGGTCGCGATGCGACGGCCGGCAGCGGAGGCACTCGGACGGGCATGGACGCGCGGCCGCAAGCCGATCCTGACCATCGGCTGCTTCCTGGCGATGGCGCAGGTGATGGCCACATCCGGTCTGGCCGACGGCCTCGCGAAGGGCTTGAGGTCGGCGCTTGGCCCCTTCGCCGTCCTTGCAACACCTCTGTTCGCCGGGGTGTTCGGATTTCTGACCGGCAGCAGCAACGCGTCCAACGGCCTCTTGATGCCTGCCCAGATCGCACTCGCGCGCGACGCCGCACTCAGCCTGCCCTGGCTCGGCGCCATCCAGAACACCGCAGCCGCGGCCTTGACCATGCTGTCGCCAGTGCGGGTCGCGGTCGGCTGCGCGCTGGTCGGAAAGCCCGAGCTCGAACGAACCGTCTATGCGCGCGGCTGGCCGCTGGGCGCGGTTCCGCTCGCCATCCTGGCCGCCGCGGCGGCGTTGCTGCTGGTGAGATGGTGAGACGCCGGCCCGCGATTCCGCGCCGCGCGCAAAAGTTAATTTAACTCACCGTTAACGAGTTTCTTTAGCTCTTTAAGTCATCGCTTAATGATTTGGCGTCACAGATAGACAATGCAAAAGGCCCGCGCGGTTCGCTGGCAGGATTTGTGTTTGTTTATGAGTAATCCCGCAGAAAAGCCTGAAGTTGTACAGCTTCCGGCAGGACCTCAGGTGGCAGCGCCGGTGAACAGCCGGCGTGCTGCTGCACAGCGGGTGCGCGAGGCGCGGGATCGGTTAACGTCAACCAGTGGAACCCGCCCGGCGTTCGACGCCGAACTGCCTGTCTCTTATACACATCTAGATGTGTATAAGAGACATGCTCGTGGTCGCGACCGGCGTGCTGTTTGGCCTCTGGATGAAGCCGATCGTGGCCGGCGCCTGGACGGTCGGCATCCTCGCCGTCCACGTCGCCATCGTGCGCAGTTGTGCGCGCTTCCTCGCCGAACCGACCTCGGTCGCGGTGACCCGCAAATGGCGCACGCGTTTCGTGCTGCTCGACCTGCTCTACGGCCTGTGCTGGACTGCGATCCTGATCCAGCCCGCCGGGCGCGATCTCTCTTCCAATACGCTGATGATGTTCCTGATGCTGCTGGTGATCGCGGTCTCCAGCATGCTGGCTGCGAGCCTGCCGATCGCGGCGCTCGCGGCGACCGTCCCGGTGACGGTCGGAATCGCGCTCGACCTCGTGCTCAACGGCGCATTCGACAATTACGTGATGGCGCTGCTCGCGCTTGCCGCCGAGGGCTATTTCGCGCTGCTGGCACATCGCCTGCATTCGACCACGCTGGCGACGCTGGAAGCCCGCGCCGAAAAGGACGCGCTGATCGGCGAACTGGAACAGGCCAAGGCGATCTCCGACGAGGCGCGGCATCGCGCCGAGTCCGCCAACGTCGCCAAGTCGCGCTTCCTCGCCCAGATGAGCCACGAACTGCGCACGCCGCTCAACGCCATCCTCGGCTTCTCCGAGGTGATGAAGAGCGAGATATTCGGCGCGCATACCGTGCCCGTGTACAAGGAATATTCCGCCGACATCCATAATTCCGGCGTGCACCTGCTCAATCTCATCAACGAGATCCTCGATTTGTCGCGCATCGAGGCCGGCCGCTACGAGCTGAACGAAGAGGCCGTGGCGCTGGTGCATGTCGTCGCCGATTGCCACCATCTCCTGAAGCTGCGCGCGACGAGCCGCGGCATCACCATCCACGAAGTGTTCGAGCATGGCATGCCCCGGATCTGGGGCGATGAGCGCGCCATCCGCCAGGTCGTGCTCAATCTGCTCTCGAACTCGATCAAGTTCACCCCGCAAGGCGGCGAGATCTGGCTGAAGGTCGGCTGGACTGCGTCGGGCGGGCAATATCTCAGCGTCAAGGATACCGGAAGCGGCATCGCCGAGGACGAGATCCCGGTGGTGCTGGCCTCGTTCGGCCAGGGCTCCAACTCGATCAAGTCGGCGGAACAGGGTGCGGGCCTCGGCCTGCCGATCGCGAAAAGCCTGATCGACATGCATGGCGGCACCTTCACGCTGAAATCGAAGCTGCGCATCGGCACCGAGGTGATCGTGACCCTGCCCCCGGAACGGGTCATGAGCGCGCTGGCGCCGATGGCGGAAGAAGCGCCGCCGACGCAGCCGGAGCCCGTCGAACCATCGATGGGCGCCGACCGCAAACGCGTGCGCCGCAAGTCGATCATGAGTGCCGGCACCGGATTGTAGAGCATGTCGCGGACCAACGTGACGCGGTTCTCGCTGTCCATACGCGCAAGATGTTGGCGCGAAGACCACGCTCGCGACAAAAAGCCCGGGCGTGATGCAGCATCCCGTATCGGTCGGCTTGCATCGACGGCTGAAACGGTCCAACACTTGAAGAATGAGCTCAGAAACGCCGTGTATCGCAGTCTGCATGATGGACCCTCGGACGAAGCTCTGCTTCGGCTGCGGTCGCACGCTTCCGGAGATCGCGCGCTGGCACAAGATGGACCGCGCAGAGCGGCTCGCCGTGATGTCGACATTGCCGGCGCGCATGGCCGAGGCCGGCCTCGAGGCCATGGAGCCGCGTCCGAAGCGCGCCTGAGCACGGCGGCGGCTGGAGGTGCTCGATGACCCGCATTCTCCTCGTCATCGTGCTGCTGATGGCGACCGCCGGCGCCGTCGTCGCCTATGGCGATCCCGATCAGATCGCCCGTGCCAGGGAAAACCTAACCCAGATTTTCGGCCGCACCATCGCCGCTACCACGGCGAGCCCGAGTTCGGCGCCCGCGGTTCAGATCGCGCGCGGCCAGGGCGGGGAGTTCGCGTTCCGCGCCAAGATCAACGGCGTCAGCGCGCCAATGGTGATCGACACCGGCGCGACTTCCGTCGTGCTGACCTGGGAAACCGCCAAGGCGATCGGGCTGCCGACCGAAATGCTCGATTACAATGTCGACCTGGAGACGGCCGGCGGCCACACCAAGGCGGCGCGGCTGACGCTCGATCGTCTCGCGGTCGGCAAGCTGGTCGAGAAATCGGTGCCGGCGCTCGTCGTGCAACGCGGCCAGATGAAGACCAACCTGCTCGGCATGAGCTTCCTCGACCGGCTCGAAAGCTGGGGCGTCCGCTCCGACACGCTCTCGCTGACCGGATATCCCGACGTCACCGGCAGCATCGCCTCCCCGAGCCGCCATCGGCGCACGCGCACGGCGATCGACTAGGGGCACTCCTAGAACGTTCACCGCTCACGGCTGAGTAGAAGTCGGCACGCTTCGCCGTCATCTACGGCTTTTAACCCGAAGCGCACATCTGGACCATATCTGCCAAAATTCTGAGAACGGCTGCGCTCGAAAGCGAACTTCGAGAGGCACAGCTTGGGACGAGGCCACTGATCCGGCAGCAGCGAGATCCATCGGACGCAACCCAATCAAAGGTTGCAACTTCATGGGTTAGCCCGCATAGTCTTGGAATTTGCGCGATTGGGCCCAAAACCATGAGCAAAAGATCATCTCGCAACTACAAAGTATTTTTGAGCCATAAGCAGCGGTTTGCCAACGAAGCGGAACAGCTCGACGCTGCATTGCAGAAGGGTGCGCCGGGCGCTACCGTTTTCCGGTCCGAGGATATTGACTTGGGTGGCGACTGGAGGAAGGAAATCGATAACAGACTGGACAAGGCGAAGCGCCTCGTCCTGCTGTACACAAGCCCTGAACAAGATTGGTCGTGGTGCTTCTATGAAGCGGGCCGGTTCTCACGCAAAGGACGTCAGCCTCGTCCAGTTGGCTGCCTGCATCCCAAAGACGTCAAGCCACCCAGTCCGCTTGCACACCTTCAGAGCATAGCCGCAACACAGGACAATATTCGGCGGTGGCTCGATGGCGACTTCTTCCGCAGCATTCGAACGCGCGACCCGAGCTCGCAGGACTTGGATGAGGCTGTCAAGGCGATCGAAGAACTCGTAAGCGGCATGCCGACTGAGGAGAGTTTTCTTAAGCCATATATCTGGATCAAGCCAAAGGCGCCGAGCGATTGGAAGGGCAAGATCGACTTCACCAACGCTTTGGTTGAGATCGACGAAATATCGGCAAAAGGCCTTAACTTCAACCATCCGCCGAATCTGGAGCTACTACCATTCCTACGCCGCATCGCTTGCGACACGACGGAGCAGCCGGATAAGATTGAGTTCTGGATCACGAAGTTCTTTGAATCGCTGCAGAGCGCCGTCGACGGAAAAGCCAATTTCCAGGAGGAGGCATATTTCCGTCACGAGAACGGAAAGACCCTGCGTCCTGTGGTCGTGAGTTTCACCAGATGCGCGACCGGCTCGGTATGCAGATTGCGCGTGGTCTTTGCGCAAGCATTTGGTACTCCGCTCACCGATTCGCCCGGATTGCTCCAGCGCTTATCCATCGGCGCGCGTCTCGCTATTCGCACGCGGCTGGAGATCGTCGACGCATTCAGCGGCCGATTATCACAAATCCAAAAACAGAAACTGCAGAGTAGGCGCGACGAAGATGAGATAGGTCGCAAAATCGGAATCGGGTCACGATTGGTGGAGGCCCTCAATACCATCGTTCAGGAAGCCGTCTCACATGGCGTTAGGCCGGAAGACGATCCGCCGATACTGTTCGATGCTCCCGTTCAAGACCGGTTCTTGGAAATACGACAACGTGGGGTTCAGACGTGGAATGAGCTCGAAAGAGCAGCCATACGCGACGATGGTACCGGCGACTACGCGGAGACTGAACGGCTGTTGATAGAGTTGAAGAAAAATAATGAAGGCTATCTCGCACTAGTGCTGCCGCGCATTGAAGAACTGGTCGTGCCTGCAGGCAAGTGACGCGTCCAACAATGAGCGGAGAGATCCCACGGCGATGGTCGCAATGGGTCAACTCCGCCGGGTCATCAGACTTCCGCTTTTGACCCCGAAACCGACGCGCATTTTAGGTCGGCTTCCGCGTTAGGGCGATAATATTTTTTGATTGGATGCTGCGGTGCTATGCCACCGGCCAACAGTTACCGGTCGTCGTCGTGGATCGACGACGGATGCCGGCACAGCGGCGTGACCTGGATCTCCATGAACGGAAACAGCGGCAGGCTGGACAGGATGTCGTGCAATTCCTGCGCGCCCGACACGTCGAAGATGCTGACATTGGCATAGCGTCCGGCGACCCGCCAAAGATGACGCCAGGTGCCCGCACGCTGCAACTCCATGGCGCGAACCCGTTCGGCCTGCTTCAGCGCATCGACCTTCTCGGCCGGGATGTCGTGCGGGATCCGGACATCCATTTCGACGTGAAACAACATGGCGATGAACTCTTTTCTGCGGGGGATGAAGCGGCGGCGCGAACGGCTTGAGGGGCCGCCGTGCGATCGCGGCGGCCCCGGTGATTGTATCTACCAGATCGTCAGCCTTGTCGTCAGCCCTGCACCAGACCCCGGCTGACGAGGTTGATGTCGTCGGGATTGACGAGGTCCTTCGCCGTCCAGCCGGAGACGTCATAGTCGCTCATGCAATTGCGCACGAAGTCCTGCATGGCGCCGAGGTCGCCGGTCGCGGTCGCGGCCATCAGCGTCTCGACGCGCAGGTTCTCGTAATTGCCGGCATAGTTGCGCTCATAGAGCTCGTGCCGGCCGCCGAACTCCGAGCCGACCGCGTCCCACAGCAGCTTGAGCAGCTTGATCCGGTCGATCGCCGCATAGCCGTTGGAGCCGCGAACGAAGCGGTCGAGATAGGGCCGGATCGCCTCGCTCTCCAGATCGGCCGAGCTCGACGGCAGATAGATCAGGCCGCTCGCGACGTGGCGCTCGATCAATTCCTTGATCCGCGGATAGGCCATCGGCGCGAACACGCGATAAGCGAGCCCATAGTTCAGGTTGGGCAGATTGTAGCCCTCGGTGCCTTGCCAGTCGATCGGCGACTTCACCATCGCATCGGCAATGCCGTGGAACAGATTGCGCCAGGCGATCACCTCGCCGACCGCCGTCTGCACGCCGCGGAAATCCTTCGAGCCAGTCGCCTCCACCGCCATCGAGAACAGGCCGGCGATGAAGTCGAGCTTGACGGCAAGCCGCGTCACGCCATGCAGCGTGAAGCGCGGAATGAAGCCCGATGCCGGGAAGAACTGGTTGATCTTGTCGACGTCGCCATAGATGAAGACGTTCTCCCACGGCACCAGCACCTTGTCGAACACGAGGATGGAGTCGTTCTCGTCGAAGCGGCTCGACAGCGGATAGTCGAACGGCGAGCCGGTCGCGGCCGCGGTGAATTCGTAGGACGAGCGGGCAATCAGCTTGACACCCTTGGCATCCATCGGCGCCGTGAAGATCAGCGCAAACGACTTGTCCTTGATCGGGATGCCGTAATGGGCGATGAAATTGTAGTGCGTGAGCGCTGAGCCGGTCGCAACCACCTTCGCGCCCGAGACGATCAGGCCCGCGTCGGTCTCCTTCTCGACATGCATGAAGACGTCGCGCACCTCCTCGATGGCGCGATCACGATCGATCGGCGGATTGACGATGGCGTGATTCCAGAAGTCGAGCCGCTCCTGGGTCCGGGCATACCACTTCCTTGCGTTGCCGGCGTATTCGCCATAGAAGCCCGAATTCGCGCCCAAGGTGCCGAGGAACGCGGCCTTGTAGTCCGGCGAACGGCCCATCCAGCCATACGCGACCTTCTGCAATTCGGCGATCGCATCGCGGCCCCGCACAAGGTCGTCGGCGGTTTTCGAGCCGAGGAAGAACGGATGGGTGATCTGTCCCGAGCCAGTGTCGGTGAGAACACCGATCTGATCCTTCTTCTCGTGGAAGCGATCGTACCAGCGCGCCACCATCCGCGCCGAGTTGCGGAACGCGGGATGCTCGGTGACGTTCTTGACGCGCTCGCCGTAGATGTAGATTTCGCGGCCGTCCTGGATGCTGTCCAGGAATTCGGCGCCGGTATAGACGCTGGTGGACGACGCAGGCGCGTCGGCCCGCAGGGCAGTTGCAGTGGTCATGGACGTTCCTCCTCGCTGGCGTCGTCGGACGGCTGGATGCAGCCAAGCCGGTCCGAGACCAATTCGTCACGCTCTTGGTCGGCGTGACATCGGAGGAAACGCTACGCGCTCACCCGGAGCCGGTGAAAGGTATCACACCATACCGCGCGAACCGCACCGGGCCGGGCTATGACTTGGATACGCGGACCAGACGGCGATGATCGTCCGGCCGACGCAACGCCGCAGCCGACGCACACAGCGCGGCACGGAAGGGAGCGAACCATGGGCAAGGGTTTTGACAGCAGCACTGTCTCTTTCCATCGCGATGGGGAATTGGCCCTCGACGCCAGCGTCGTCACCATCGGCGCGTTTGACGGTGTCCACCGCGGCCATCAGGAACTGCTCACGCAGACCATTGCGGCAGCGCAGCGCCGCGGCGTTCCCGCCGTGGTCTATACCTTCGATCCGCCGCCAAAGGTGTATTTCGGCCAGGCCGAGCCGCTGACATCGCTTCGCGAGAAACTCGAGCGCATCGCAACATTCGGGCCCGATCACATCGTCGTCGCCGATTTCAACCAGCTCTACCTCCGGCGCAGCGCGGCCGATTTCCTCGCCGAATTGCAGCTCCTGCAACCGTGCGAAGTGATCGTCGGCGAGGATTTCCGCTTCGGGTCGTGCAAGGGTGGCACCGCGCTGCTGCTGCGCCAACATTTCAACACCAGCATCCTGCCGCCGGTGCGCTGCGGCAACGGCGAGATCGTCTCGAGCAGCCGGATCCGGAGCCTGCGACGATCCGGCCTTGCGGCCGCCGCCGCGGCGCTGGAAAACTGGAAGGATATCGTGACCGCGCCACCCGCCAACCGATCCCGATTGACCCAATTCGAGGTCGCAAACCAATGACCGCCATCGACCCGCGCGAGCTGCGCAATGCCTGCGGCCAGTTCGGCACCGGCGTCACCATCATCACCACGCATTGCGAGGGGCGCGATCACGGCATGACGGCGAACGCCTTCATGTCGGTTTCGCTCGAACCGCCGCTGGTCGCGATCTCGATCGCCAAGAGCGCGAGGATGCTTCGCAACATCCAGAGCAGCGGCCGCTTCGCGGTCAGCGTGCTTGCCGAGGGCATGGAGGATCTCGCCTGGCATTTCGCCGGCAAGCCGAAGCTCGACCTTCGCGACGTGTTCGAGCGGCACAACGACCTGCCGGTCATCGCCAACGCGGCAGCGTATTTCGTGACCGATCTCGCCGACGAGATCATCGCCGGGGATCACACCATCTTCCTCGGCCATGTCCGCGAGATGTCGCTGCAACCGAGCACGCGGCCGCTGCTGTTCTTCCGCGGCCGCTTCGGCAGCCTTGCCGACCCGCACCCCGCCCCCGCGATGTTGGAGAATGCCGCGTACGAATTCGTCTGGTGAAACGACCAGCGGAAATTCCCGAAAACGGGAATGCAATTTTGATCAAACTGCAAGAAAAGGAGGAAACGACCATGCTGAACGTCAACAAGGACACCATCACCGACCACGTGATCGCGGCACTCTCGCCGGACATCCCGGATCGCAATCGCCAGATCATGACCAGCCTGATCCGGCACATGCACGCCTTCTGCAAGGAGGTCGACCTGACCTTCCCCGAATGGTTCGCAGCCTGCGAATTCCTGCGCCGCGCCGGCGACATCTCGGACGAGAAGCGCAACGAGTTCATCTTGATATCAGACATTCTCGGCGTCGAGGTGCTGGTCGACATGCTCGACCACCGGATCACCGACGGCGAGAGCGAATCCACCGTGCTCGGGCCGTTCTACCGCGAGAACCCGCCGGTGCTGCCGAAAGGTGCCTCGATCATCAAGAAGACGTTCGACAACGCGCAGACCGTCAGGGTCTCGGGGCGCATCGTCGACACCGCGGGACGGCCGATCGATGGCGTCACCATCGACGTCTGGGAAGACGCGCCGAATGGGCTCTACGACCTGCAAGACCCGGAGCAGCCGGCCTACAATCTGCGCGGACGCTTCACGACCGATACCAACGGCGAATATGCCTTCGTGGCGCTTCGCCCCGAACCCTACCCGATCCCTTATGATGGCGCCGGCGGCGAGCTTCTGAAGTACATGGGCCATCATCCCTGGCGTCCGGGCCACATCCACTTCATGCTGTCCAAGGACGGCTATCAGTCGCTGATCTCGCAGATCTACGATTCCGAGACCAAATATCTCGACAACGACTCGGTGTTCGCCGTGAAGCAGAGCCTGATCGGCAAATTCGACAAGGCCCCGGCCGACGCCGATACCGATCTCGTGCTCAACTTCGACTTCAAGCTCAAGAAGGCGGCCGTCGAGCGGCTCGTCGCGGCCGAGTGATACGCCTTACGCCCCTGCCAGGCTTTGAACCGCCTGGCAGGGTTCATTTTGATCCGACCTGCGAGGACCTATGAGCCGTGCCGTGATTGAAATCGCCGAGCCCGTGGAGCACGTGCGGGCGCCCGCTGGGGACACTGCGATCCGCAGTATCCGCGCCACCATCGTGGAGGCGCCGACCCGCCGGCGGCACAAGCTGTCGAACACGGAAGTCACGCATCAGGGCTACGTGCTGGTGCGCGTGCTGCTCGACAACGGCGTGACGGGCATCGGCGAGGCCTCGACGCTCGGCGGACCACGCTGGGCCGAGGAGAGTGTGGAATCGATCCAGGCCGCGGTCACCAACTATCTGGCACCGGCGCTGCTGGGCCAGCCTGCCCTCGCCTTCGAAGCCAACGGCTTGCGCATGAGCAAGGCCGCCACCCGCAATTTCGCCGCCAAAGCCGCGATCGAATCCGCGCTGCTCGATGCCGCCGGCAAGACGCTCGGCCTTTCGGCCAGCGCACTGCTCGGCGGCGCGGTGCGCGAGCGCATGGAGGTGATCTGGGCGCTGGCTTCGGGCGACAGCGGCCAGGAACTGGAGGAAGCCAAAGAGAAGCTGCGGCGCCGCGAGCATCGCCAGTTCAAGATCAAGTTCGGCTTCAACCGGCCACAGGCCGATCTGAAGCGGCTCGAGGCGCTGCGTACTGGTCTCGGCGACGAGGTGCGCCTGATCGTTGACGTCAACCAGGGCTGGACCGAGGCCGAATGCATCCGCTTCATGCCGGCGCTCGAAGAGCTGGATGTTGCGCTGGTGGAGCAACCGGTCTCGGCACTGCAACTGGAAGCCATGGCGCGGGTTGCGGCGCGCAGCTCGATCCCGTTGCTGGTCGACGAAGCGGCCTTCACCAAGGAGGACATCGCTCGCGCCGCTGCGATGGGCTGCGGCAGCGTCTATTCGCTGAAGCTCGTGAAGAGCGGTGGCCTGTTCGAGATGAAGCGCGCCGCCGCGGTCGCGAACGCTCACGGCCTCGAGCTCTATGGCGGTTGCCTGCTGGAGAGCAGCATCGGCGCGGCCGCGCATCTCGCCGCATTCGCCACCCTGCCCAAGCTCGAATGGGGCACCGAGCATTTCGGGCCGCGCATCCTCGTGGAGGACCTCGTCGTCAACCCGATCAAATTCGACGAGTTCGAGATCTGCGTTCCTGACGGTCCCGGTCTCGGCGTCCAGGTCGACGAGGACAAGATCCGCGCCTTCGCCCGGAAGGACTAGGCAAATGGCATCATGCCGGCGGACAATTGACAAACCACAACCCCACGCCCAGTCTTCGCGCCGAAACCATCGTCTCGATCCTGCGCTGATGAGCACGCGGCACCAATCCCGGCCAGCCTTCCCGGCGGCTTCTTCGGAAGCGCGCGAACCAACGTCCGGTTAGCCCGTGACCGATCGCGACGACGTCATGGATCTCAGGCGACTGGTCTATTTCGTCGCGGTCGCCGAGGAATTGCAYTTCGGCCGSGCCGCATCGCGGCTCGCGATCGCCCAGCCGCCGCTCAGCCGGCAGATCGCGCAGCTGGAGAGCGATCTCGGCGTCATGCTGATCGACCGCAGCCGCAGCCAGATCCGGCTGACCCAGGCCGGCAACGTGCTGCTGGAGCGTGCGCGCGACGTGCTGGAGCGGCTCGACCGGACCCATCGCGAGATCAAGCGGATCGGAGAAGGCTTTTCGGGCCATCTGCGCGTCGCCTTTGTCGGATCGGCGACCTATGGCGTGCTGCCCAACGTGATCAAGGCGTTCCGCTCGGCCTATCCGGATGTCGAGCTCGCGCTCTCGGCGATGAACAATGCCGAGCAGAAACGCGCGGTGATCCAGCGCGAGATCGATATCGCCGTTGCGCGTCCCTCGCTCGACGACGAGGAACTGAAGTCGGAGCCGCTGCTGCAAGAACCATTGATCCTCGCGCTGTCCGATACCTCGCCCCTGCTCGAGCAGCAGGTGCCGCGGCTTGCGGCGCTGAAGGCCGAGACTTTCGTGCTCTACCCGCGCAAGCCGCGCCCGAGCTTCGCGGACCACATTCTCAACATCTGCCTCGAAGAGGGCTTCATTCCGAAATCCCAGGTGCTGGCGCAGGACTATCAGACCGCGATCAGCCTGGTGTCGGTCGGCGTCGGGATCGCGCTGGTGCCGAAATCGGTCTCGCAGTCGGAACGCCCCGGCGTCGCCTACCGCGCCTATGAGGGGCACAATCCGGGTACCGCGCTGTCGCTGAACTACCGGCGCGACAACCGGATGCCGCACCTCTTCAATTTCCTGAAGGTCGCGCAGGACGTCATGCGGCGTCAACGCAAGCAATAGCCCGCGCCGTCAGGCCGCCACCGCCGCGTGTGCCCGATCGTCGACCAGCGCGATCGCATCGCGCAGCACGTCGATCCCGGCACCAGTCCGCACGCCGTTCTCGGCGAGGTGCCTGCGGAACGCACGCGCGCCGGGGACGCCGTGGAAGGCGCCGACGAAATGGCGCGTGATCGAATGCAGCCGCGTGCCTTCGGCAAGCTGCCGCTCGATATAGGGCAGCATCGCCGCGAACACGTCCTTCATCGTCGCAAGCGGCGGCGTTTCACCGAACAGCTCGGAATCGACTGACAGCAGCCGCCACGGCTCCTGATACGCCGCCCGCCCCAGCATCACGCCTTCGACATGGACGAGATGCTGCTTGGCCTCGGCAATGCTCGTGATGCCGCCATTGATGATGACGGGCACATCCGGCAGCGCCGCCTTGAGGCGATAGACCCGATCATAGTCGAGCGGCGGGATATCGCGGTTCTCCTTCGGCGACAGGCCGTTGAGCCAGGCCTTGCGCGCGTGCACGACCAGCGCATCGGCGCCGGCTGCAATCACGCTACGGGCCAGCGCGTCGAGCGCGACTTCCAGATCCTGGTCGTCGATCCCGATCCGACACTTCACCGTGACAGGCACCCTCACCGCGCGCTTCATCGCCGCAACACCTTCGGCGACCAGCGCCGGCTCGGCCATCAGGCAGGCGCCGAAGCGGCCATCCTTCACCCGATCTGAGGGACAGCCAACATTGAGGTTGATCTCGTCGTAACCGAACTGCTCGCCGATCTGCGCGGCGGTGGCCAGATCGCGCGGATCGGAACCGCCGAGTTGCAGCGCCACCGGATGCTCGCTGGCATCGAAGCCGAGCAGCCGCGCCCGGTCGCCATGGATCACGGCACCGGTGGTCAGCATCTCGGTGTAGAGCCGCGCCCTGCGCGACATCAGGCGATGGAACACGCGGCAATGCCGGTCGGTCCAGTCCATCATGGGTGCCACGGAAAAGCGATAGTCTTGCGATTTCAATCGTTTACCCTAAACTCTCAATAGGATGTAACAAGAACGCCGCCCCTTCAAACCGGCCGAAATTGCACACGTTTGTACCCGTTTTGACCTCTCAGCGCACACGTACCGCACACCATTTGGGGACTGCACACGACCATGGCCAGCTTTACTCAGTTGCCGTCAGGGAACTGGCGCGTCCAAGTCCGCCGCAAGAAGCGCTATGTGGCAGAGACCTTTCTCCGCCGCAAGGACGGTGAAGAATGGGCGCTCGAGATGGAGCGCAATATCGATCGCAGCGGATCACCCAGACCGCGCGCCGCCGTCAAAGCCAAGACCTTTGGTGACGTTATCGACCTACACATCCAGGACATGCGCGAGGTCGGCCGCCCTCCCCGCCGATCCAAAGCAGCAGTGCTGAATGCGCTGAAGGACGAGTTGGGATCCACCAGGATACCTCGGCTAGACCGAGAGCGCTTGATTGAGTACGGCAGAAAGCGGGCGAAGGAAGGCGCCGGGCCCGCGACCCTCGCGATCGACATGGCGTTCATCCGAACCCTCGCAACACACGCCGCAGCAGTCCATGGAATTGAGATTTCTGCCGAAGAGGTTCGCCTAGCGCGCGTTGCGCTGAAATATCTGGGGCTCGTCGGAAAGTCCGATGAGCGAGATCGACGACCAACTCAGGATGAGCTCGACGAGCTTATCGAATACTTCGAATCCAACTACCGTCAGGTCATTCCTATGGGCCGGATCGTTCGGTACGCCGTAGCGACCACCATGCGGCAGGAAGAGATTTGCCGGCCGGACTGGCGAGACGTCGATATGAAGACCAGGATCCTCGTGATCCGTGACCGCAAGGACCCAAGGGAAAAAGACGGCAATGACCAGAAAGTGCCTCTTCTAAATCTGACGGGTTACGATGGTTGGGAGATATTGCTACAGCAACGCATCATCACCCGGGGGCTCGGTCGAGTATTTCCTTACAATCACCGCTCAGTCAGCGCGGCATTCACGCGCGCCTGCGATGAACTGAAGATCGAGGATCTGCATTTTCACGATTTGCGCCACGAAGGCACCAGCCGTCTTTTCGAGGCCGGGCTTCCTATCGAAAAGGTCGCGCTGGTCACCGGCCACAAAGATTGGCGCACGTTGCGGCGCTACACGAAATTGAAGCCGGAAGAGCTTCACCAGTTGCAAACTGAGCCACAGCCAACCCTGGAAGAATATCTCCGGATGCTAGCTATCGCGCAGGAGTAGAGACCTTCGCCTTCTTGCCGGCAGCGGACCTTTGGACGCGTTTCGCTTGCTACCCAATCGTTGGCGCCCTCTGCTCTTACGCTCACTGAGCGATGCCGGCCGGCGGAACGACGTTCTGAAGCGGCTTTCCTGCAATCATGCCCGCCGGGCCGCAGCTGCGGTCATTTTGTCGCAGGGTAACGAGTTACTGAATGGCCCGGCACTACTTCTAGTAGTCAGGCGCGGTAATGAAGCGTGCCCTGCCCTGGTTGATATCTGCCGTCCTACTTGTTGCCTTTGGCGCATCGTTCTCCGAACTCCAGCGCGTGCGGAAACGCTTCGGCGAAGTGACGAGGCCGGTTCGCTATCACCGGCATAGTGAGGTCCGCCAGACGGTCATTGCCCAACAATTGGCGAGAGTTGAGGCGCCGATTGTAGTGCTCGGCGACAGCCTCATTGAGGCGACGATGTTTCCGTCCGAGATATGCGGTCACGCCGTGGTCAACGCTGGCATCGGAGGTGCCAGGTTACAAGACTTCGGAGGAACGGGATTTCGTCTTCTCGATGGCAACCACCCGGCTCTGATCGTCCTTGCACTTGGCGTCAATGATGCGCTGAGCCAAAGTCAAACGTTCGAGACAGACTTAATCCAGCTGCTCAGACAGCTAAGGCAGTTTTCTCGCAACGTCATGGCGTTCGGTGTTTCCGACGTGGAGACCGGCCCGCTCGTCAATGACAGTGCTGCACTCAACGGTATCATCGCGAAACAGAATGCGGTCTACGCGAAGATCATGGGAGGCACATTTTCACCGGCTCCATCGCTTGGCAGGGCACACACCGTTGACGGTATTCACTTAGCTCCAAGCGCTTACTGGCAATGGACCAGTTCGCTTTTTGCTGCCATCGAAGCCGCGGCCTGTTCGATCAAATAATCCGTGTGCTGTTGATTATCCTTGCCTCGATGTCGGTCAAAGGTAAAAAGTTACTAGTTGCTTCGATATCATTGCCAGTTCTGGTTATCTTGTTGGTCTCGTCACCAGAGCGCTATTTGCGGGCGGCATTACCATCGGATACGCCCTCCGCCCAACTATGCGCCTCCGATGCAGGTCGCCGGCTGAGCACGGCCTCAGTAGACTAAAGTCACTATTCCAGTGATTTAGGGCTGATGTATCTGCTCCATTATGCCACCTCATCTTCGTCGAACGACCTATCTGACGGCCATCGTCGTCGCTACCGTGGGGTGGATTTTGCTGTTGGCTGACGCTGCGATTTGGGCACTTGGAGGCTAAGGCTGATTACGGCGGAACAAACGTCGGTGCGTATACTATAAGCGACGTTTTCTTTTGAATCTTCGCGAGCCTCGATAGTCTAACGGATTCAGCGCGTGGTATCTGTCCCGGTCTTATTCGCTGGCACCTCGAACCACGCCACGCGCTTTGGCAACCGTTGCTACCCTTTCGCTCGCCAATCCACGAGGATTCCACGTTCAATATTTGCGTGTTATCGAAACGAAAGACCTAGTCTTCCCTTCTGGTGAGCCGTATTCGTAAGGTGCAGTTGTCTGCTCTGGATATGATCGTCAGCTGGAGGCACTAGAACGCCCCTCCAACGGTACGGAAGAAGGTCGGGGGACTTTGGTGATCGGTCGGGGATTCGGAATGGCACCATTGGCACCCGCACATTCATTCGCCAGCACCGTGTTCAGGGATCTGTAAGGCCCGAACGCTCGGGGCGATCATTTCGCCAGCCTCGAACAGGTAACGCCTGTTATCCGCGCGAGAAGATGGAGGAAAACGGCCGGTTGCTACAGGTAGAGCCAGTCTTTCCCAATGTCGAGCTACGGCTCGCTACCCGAGCGGGTGTTTTTTCGTTTGAAATTCTTCAGCTTCGCTTTGTAATCCGCATCGCTATCGAGAAATGCGTCGAGCATGAACGGTATCAACTCAGATACCTCTTCCTTGTTGCCGTAGGTCTCCGCATAGAAAATAGCATACTCGCGCAACCGCTGTGCGAGGCCTGGTGCAAGCACGATGTTCATCCTCACAGGTGTCCGATCAGGCAGCTTCGCAAGCCTCATTCCTCACCTGCCCTTCACCACGGTCTGAACGTCCTGGTATGGCTTCAGCATCAGGTCCTTCGAAACAATCACCCGTAGCGGCCAACCCGGCCGCACCGTGATCGTCGGCTGTACGTCGAGTTCACGCTCTATCAGCCGCTGCCCCGCACGATTGGTCGTTTGTTGCGTGCTTTCACGCAACGCCTTGACGAGATCGCTCTCGTCATTGCCGATCGATAACTGAGTTCCCACGCCAATCAACGTTGCCAGTGCGACGCCCTTGAGCAACTGCCAAGTATGGAAATCCACCTCGTCCTCGAGACCGGAGTAGCCGGCAACGTCCGTCGCCGGAAGATTCTCGATCACGATCGAGTTTCCGTTGGGCAGGATCAGCCGCGTCCAAACGACGAGGGCTCGCTTCTGGCCAAAGGCCACCACACTATCGTACTTGCCCACGATCCTCGTCCCCTGCGGGATGAGAAGATGCTCACCCGTTACCGTGTCGTAGACGTTCTCGGTGACCTGTCCGATCGTCGCCCCAGGCAGATCGGAATTCAGCCCTGTGACCAGGCTAGCCGGGATCATCGAACCGGCCATAACCGCGTAGGTAGACGGCGCGGGTTTGAGCGTATGGGGATTGGTGGTCTCGGTGTCGGCTTTTGCCCCAACAAAGGCAAGTTTGCGCGCTTGCGACGACGGGACGATCTCGCCGGATCGGTCGACCATCGCCTGTGCCGTCTTCGCGAGTTCCGCGGCGGACGGCCCTGTATCGGCAGTTGAGGGCCGGAATGCGGATGCGACGGCAGCAGGCACTTCGGTCGTGCTCGCCTGCTTGCGCTTGTCCTGCTTCTCCGACAGGCGAAAGAACAGTCCAGACTCCTTGGCCTGCTGAGCGATCCGCGTCTGGCGGATTCGTTCGGCCCTTTCGGCGTCTTCCTCCGGATTGCTGCGAAAGCCAGTGTCCGACGCCACCCCGGCCTTCCTCTCGTTCTCGGCAAAAGCGCGGCCGATGTCTCCAGGCGACGGCGGTCCAAGCCGTGGCGTCGATGGCGGCAGATCTTCATAGGATTTTGGCAATTTGCTGAGCCCTTCTGCCGTCTGCTTGCGGTCGGTGTTGTAGAGCTCCGTTCGCTCGGACGGCTTGAAGGAATACGGCCAGAGCGCAATGAGCGCAGCGCCGGCAATGAACAGTGCGGTGACGGCGCAGCCAAGCATGAGCGCGCGCCGGTTGAGACGCCGTACCGGACGCGGCCGAGCACGTAGCTCTAACGGCTCCGGATCCTGGCCAAGACTTGTCACGAGGCGCCCCCGGTGCTGCTGCTCTGCGACACCGGTCGGGCATCGACGCGGATGATCCGCACAATGCGCTGCGGATCTTCGCCGAGACGAAGCTCGGCGGCGCCGAACATTCGATCGACAATGTAGTAAGAACCGCGAACCCGGTAGTTGACGAGGTTCGGGCGGCCATCAGCCCCGCCGACGAACAAAGGCGGTGCCTCGCCCTGCGAGATGCCAGATGGCATCTGGATGTAGACTTTGCGGCCATCATCGAACGCGCGCACCGGACGCCAGGGTGGATCGTCGCCTTCAATACGATAGCGAAAATTCAGACTGTCGAGCCGCACGCCACGATCCGCGATCCGTTCCTCGCTTTCCTGGGCTGCGACGTTCTGCTTGCGGAGGGCAACGAGCGTATCCGTCGGATACGTCCAGGAGATCGACGCCATGTAGGTCTGCTTGGTCGAGACGAGCTCGAGATGATAGGCCCGCCGGTCGGTCAAGATCACGAGGTTGGTCTGGATGTCAGGGAGCGTCGGCTTGACGAGGATATGCACGCGCCGCGCAGCTCCCTGCCCGCTGGAAGTATCCCCAACCACCCAGCGAACCGTATCGCCGGTGGACACGTCGATCAGCTCCTCGCCTGGTTGCAACGCGATAGTCGAGACCTTCTCCGGGCTTGCATAAAGCCTGTAGAGTGCACCCTCCGTCCAGGGGTAGACCTGGATAGCGTTGATGTATCCGGCGCGCGTCGGCTCCATCCTCGCCGCCTTGTTGGCCTTGGCGATCGCTTGCTCGGGCGGCAGTCTTTCCTCCTTGGCGCCTTTTGCCGGAAGCGGCTTCAACTGACCCGGCAAAGGGAGGATCTTCGGCGTCTCGACCACCTGTACCGGCGCCGGCGGATCGGTCTCTGGAATGGCCCTTTCGAACGTCATCTCGTCATAGGGCGCTTCAAGGTTGAGCTTGGTGGCGCATCCTGCAAGCCCAAGCGACAACGCAAGGACACTGAGCGACATGAGCTTCGTGAGGACAGCAGAGTTCATTTGGCGTCTCCAATGAGGTCGCGCGACCAGTTGAGGGAATGGACGTAGAGGCCGAGCGGATTCTTCCGCAGCGTTTCGGCATCCGTGGGTGGCTTGAGAACCGTGGTGACAAGTCCGGTGAAGCGCTCGGTCCTCGCAATCGCGCCGTTCTCGAAAGTGCTCTCCTTCCAGCGGATCTCGAAGCTGTCGCTCGAGGCACGCACCACCGAGGTCACCTCGGCGGTCACCGTCCTGGAACCGATTTTCGTGAATGGATCGGACTCGCGCGCGTAATCGTTTAACGCTTGCGCGCCGCGGTCGGTGACGAAGTCGTATGCATGCAACCAATTGGCCCGGACAATGACCGGATCGATCGACAGCGAGCGCACGTTCTCGATGAACCGTGCGAGGAAGTGCGCAATCTGCGCATCCGACGGCTGGTACGCCTCGAACGCCGGTCCGACGGCCCGGACTTCACCGAGCCGGTCGACCTCGACCACGTATGGAACGACACCTGATCGCGCGATCTGGGTAAGGACCGTCAATCCGAGCACGCCGGACAGTCCGATGGCTGCCAGCGCAGCCAATCGCCAGTTGCTAGCCTGGACGCGAGCGGAGCCCAACCGCTCGTCCCAGACCTGAGCTGCTTTCTGATAGGGTGTGACCGGCTCCGGCGTCTCGCCGTAACGCACTGACGCACGCTGAAAGGGGTGAGATGCCATTTGCTACTCCTCACCAAGCTTCGGACCTGAAGAATGGCCGCCCTTGTCGCCCTCCTTCAGGGTATGAACGGCGATCCGTGCGGCCTCCCGCGCATGTGCCCGTCCCGGCGAAGGGGCCGCTCGCCCCGAGCCTGTGGTGGATGTGCTGCTCGTCGCGCCGCCCGTGCTTGCACGCGAAAGCTGCTCCGCCGACAAGGCGCGAGCAGAGGTGCCGGCCGACGACACCCCCGTCAGTGATGCCGCAGAGCGGACGGCAGCCATCGAGCCGCCCGCCGCAACGCGCAGGCCACCGAGCGCTGCCGCTCCGCCTCCAATCGCCACGGCCGCAGCTCCCGCCACCGTTCCAGCGGCCGCGCCCGCGCCGAGCTGGGGTGCGCCCGAAACCAGTCCCGCGGCGATCCCGGGTCCGAAGATGCCGAGGCCAAACAGTGAGAGCGCCGCAAGCAGCAGGCTCATGGCGGACGCAACGTCAATCGGCCGCGTCAACGTTCCCGCGAGCTGACCAAAGATGGTCGAGCCTATACCGATGATGATCGCGAGCACCATCACCTTCACGCCCGAAGCGACGACGTTGCCGAGGGTCTTCTCGGCCAAGAACGCGGTCTTCCCCCACAGCGCGAATGGCACCAGTATGAAGCTTGCGAGCGCCGTCAGCTTGAACTCGATCAGCGTGACAAAGAGCTGCACCGAGAGCACGAAGAACGCGAGCACGATCAGGATCCAGCAGAACAGCAGGATCAGGATCGTCGGCAAGTTGGTCAGGACGTCGAAGCCGGAGAACTGGCTGGTCTCCTCCAGCAACGGATGCGCCGCCAAGAATCCGGCAGCGGCCACAAAGCCCGGCCGCGCCAGGTCGGCAGCGCTCAAATTTCCGCCCGAGGCCTTCAAACCAATGCCCGAGAACGACGCAAAGACGATGTCCGCGAGGCTCTTGAAATTGCCGATGATGAATGCGAAGGCACCAACATAAAGCACCTTCTTGGCAAGCGTGACCAGGATGTGGTCATCGCCGCGCATGGCCCATGCGAGCCCCGCCAGCGTCAGATCGATGCCAATCAGAGTCGAGCTCAGAAACGAGACCTCGCCGGACAGGATTCCAAAGCCGGAATCGATATAGTGCGAGAACGTCTCGGTGAAGCGGTCAATGACAGAAAGATCAGCCATGGCGCCCTCGCCTACTTGCCGCCGGCGTAAGCACCGCCGCCGCCAATGAAGCGAATGAATCGCTCTTTTGCGGCAGCCTCGGACGCCTGATGCTCGGCGGCCCGCAAGGTGTCGGCGCGCGCTTGTGTCGCCATCAACGCCTGAGCCTGCAGCGACTGCTTGATCTGCAGGGCGAGCAGTTCGTTGCCCGACTGCTGGGCCTGCAACAAGCCGACCGCGGCGGATGATCTGGCCATCAGTGTCCGCAGCATCTGGCCATCCTGATCCAGACCGCTGACGATGGCCGATTGAACGGTGAGCGACTGCTTTAATCCGTCGTAGCTGTTGTCCCAACGTGCCGTTGCGTCCTGCACCATTTTGTCGGACGAAACCGCCGCCGCGTACTGGCGCGGATAGAGCTGCTGGAAGTCTCGCTGCGTCGTCTGAACATCGAACGAGATGTTCTTGGCCTGGCTGATCAGGCCGTTCATCTGACTGATCGTCGATGTGAGCTGACCGACGACGCTTGAGGGGAGACTTGCGAGATGCCTTGCCTGATTGAGCAGCGACTGCGCCTGGTTCTCGAGGCTTCTGATCTGATTGTTGATCTGCTCGAGCGCGCGCGCGGCGGTCAGGAGATTCTGGCTGTAGTTCGACGGATCAAAGACGATGTCGAATGCCCCGAGCCGTCGCGATCCGTTCAAGGCGATAACGAAAGATAGTATTGTCGTTACGACAATTCTTGAGGTTGTACCAGTGAACATGCGGCCGATCATCTCGAGCATGGTAATCTCCAGAGACTGAGGTTGAGGTCAGGCCTTGCGGGCCTGTTCGAAGGTGCTGATCAAATTGGCAGCCCAGTGCAACCCGCGCTCGGCGAGATAGCGCTCGGCGAAATGGTGCGGTCCGGTGCGGCCCAGGACGATGTCTATGGCGCGCTGATCTTCCGGCGAAGACGCCCCGACGAGTGCCAGCGCGACCGGTCCGAGGCCAAGCTCGAACAGGCGGTTACCGGCGCGCGACTGCAAATAGTAGTCGCGTTTCGGAAAGGCTTCGGCAATCAGTCGCACCTGGGCGTCGTTCAGACCGAAGCGTCGATAGGTCTCGGTCTGGGTCGGCTCGAGGGCACGCGGATTGGGCAGGAAAATCCTGCTTGGACAAGACTCGATGATCGCGGGCGCGATCTCGCTGTCGGCGATATCGGCAAGTGACTGAGTGGCGAAGATCACCGCCACGTTCTTCTTGCGCAGCGTCTTCAGCCATTCACGAATGCGATTCGCGAACAGCGGGTCGTCGAGAAACACCCAAGCTTCGTCGAGCACAAGCAAGGTGGGCCGGCCGTCGAAGCGGGCTTCGAGGGTGTGGAACAGATACGTCAGAACCGGCGCCACCAGGCCCGGCAACGCCATCAGCTCCTCCATCTCAAACGTCAGCACGTCCGCGCCGGATAGGCGGTCGGCGTCTGCATCGAGAAATCGGCCATAAGGCCCTTCGAGCGTGTAAGGCTCAAGCGCCTGCCGCAATGTGTCGCGGGCAAGCAGCGCCACGAGCCCGGTCATCGTCCGCTGCGAGACGGGTGCAGAGCCGAGACTTTTCAGCGTCGACCAGAGCGTTTCCTTGACGTCCGGCGTCACCGTCACGCTCTCATGGGAGAGAACCCCGCATAGCCAGTCGAGCGCCCAGAGTCTCGCCCCCTCCTCCGCGACGTCGTTGAGCGGCTGGAACGCGATGCCACCCTTGGCCCCGAGTTCGTACCACGCGCCCGATAGCGCGAGCGTTGTGGCGCGCGCCGACCGACCCTTGTCAAACGTGATCAGTTGAGCGTTCGGATAGCGCCGGAACTGAAGGGCCAACATCGAAAGCAGGACCGACTTGCCCGCGCCGGTCGGACCAACAATGACGGTATGCCCGACGTCCCCGGCGTGGAGCGATAAGCGGAACGGCGTTGCACCCTTGGTCTTCGCGACGAGAAGCGGCGGTCCACCGAGGTGCTCGCACCACGCGGGTCCGGCCCATACCGCTGACAAGGGGCACATATGGGCGAGGTTCAGCGTGTGGATGATGGGCTGGCGGATGTTGGCATAGGCCTGCCCTGGCAGACCGCCGAGCCAGGCCTCGACCGCATTGACGCTCTCGCGGATCACTGTGAACCCGCGGCTACTGTGAACCCGCGGCTATTGATTACGCGCTCGACGGCGCGGATCTTTTCGTCCGCTTGATGGGCATCGTCGTCACTGACGGTGACGGTCGTCGTGATGTAGCCAAAGGCAACCAGATCGTCGCCGAGTTCGGACAGCGCTGCATCCGCATCGAGCGCCTTGTTGCTGGCGTCGGTGTCGAGCAGCACCGCTTGCTCGTTGAACATGACTTCCTTCAGGATCGCCGCAAGCGACTTCCTCTTGGCAAACCATTGGCGGCGGTAGCGCGCCAGCGTCGCATTGGCCTGGGTGCGGTCCAGCGGAATGAACCGGGTCGCCCAACGGTAGGCAACTCCAAGGCGGTTCAGTTCATCGAGGAGGCCTGGAAAGGTGACGGGCGGAAACCCGAGCACGGTCAGCGCGCGAAGATGGCTGCGCCCGATCGCCGGTGACAAGCCGCCGGTCAGCGGTTCATCGCTCAGAAAGCAATCGAGATAGACCGGAATTTCGGGAACGCCGACCGGATGACGCTTGGTCGAGACGCAACCATGAAGATAGGTCAGCGTCTCCGCATCGTTGAGGGACCATATCTCAGGCAGGACCGATGCGAGCAGATCGATCGCCCGGTCGGTTTCCTGAATGAACCTCTGGAGATGATCGGGGTCGCCCTGCCCGCTTCGCCCAAGCTGATTGCCCGCGCTATCGGCGTCGGGGATCTCGCCGGTCGCTGCGGTCCCGACCTTGCCAGCATTTGCGCGCGATCGACCACGACGAACGCGCGGGTTGATTCCCGCCGCGCCGCTCCGCTCGCTGGGGCGCTCCACGAATACACGTTCCAGCCGCGAGACCCGCTCGGCCGGCGGCAGGTACATCAAGGTCAGATGTAGCACGCTTTCGAAATGCTGCCCGTCGGGGCGTGCCGGGTCGTCCCATGTCGCGCCTGCGGCGCCTGCAAAGGCAGCGCGGCGCTCCTCATCGACCAGCCAGGATACTGCATCCGGAAACTCGGAGCGCGGATATTCGTCAGCCGGGATGCGCGTCGCATCAAAGAAGAGCGCCCAGCCTGAGCCAAAGCGCTTCAGGACATTGTTGACGCGTGAGGCGACGCTCATCAGTTCGGCCTCGGTCGCGCTGTCGAGGTCGGGTCCGCGGTAACGGACCGTCCTCTGGAAGCTGCCGTCCTTGTTCAGGATGACGCCCGGCGAGACCAGGCACACCCATGGCAGCCAATCCGCCAGCCGATATGCGTTACCGCGAAACTCCCTCAAGTTCAGCATGCGAGCCGACCCTTGTGCTTGGTGTGACGGATGGCGACTTCAACGAAGGCCGGATCGCGCCTGGCGAGCCAGACGGCCATGCCGTGTCCGATAAGCCAGAGCACGATGCCTGCGAGCCAAAGCCGCAGGCCGAGCGCCAGCACGGCCGACAGGGTGCCGATCAGGATCGCTGCGGCACGCGGGGCCCCTCCAATCAGGATCGGTTCGGTCAATGAGCGGTGCAGTACCAGTTCGAAGCCTTGGGCGCGCATCAGATCAGGGCTCCGCCACCGAACGAGAAGAACGAGAGAAAGAAGGAGCTCGCAGCAAAGGCGATCGAAAGGCCGAACACGACCTGAACCATCTTGCGGAATCCTCCAGAAGTGTCGCCAAAGGCCAGTGAAATGCCAGTCACCGTGATGATGATGACGGCGACGATCTTGGCGACGGGCCCCTGCACTGATTCCAGGATACGCTCGAGCGGCGCTTCCCATGGCATGCCCGAACCGGCGGCGTGCACCGCCGTGGCGCTAAGGAGGATGCAGGTCGACGCCGCGCCGAGCTTGACCAGAGACAACCCGCTGACCAAACAGAAGCCGCGATGGCGCGAACGCACGTTTAGACGCAGTCCAATGAACATGTTGCAGTCTCCGTCAAGTCAGGGGCGATGGGAGGTGATTGGAAGTCCGGCCGGGGTCTCAAGCAGGTAGTCGCCTGACGGATCGAGGCCCTTGAGCTCGGCGACGGCTTCGATGCGCCGTGCCGGCCCCCGCCCCTTGATGAAGACGATCAGGTCGATAGCCTCAGCGATGAGCCGGCGCGGCACGGTTGCGACCGCTTCCTGAATGAGTTGCTCGATCCGGTACAGCGCGGCTCGTGCCGAGTTGGCATGGACCGTGGCAATTCCCCCGGGGTGGCCTGTATTCCAGGCCTTGAGCATATCGAGAGCTTCGGCACCCCTGACTTCGCCGACGATGATGCGATCCGGGCGCAAGCGCAATGTTGAACGCACCAGATCGGCGAGGCTTGCGACCCCCGGCTTGGTTCGCAGCGTCACGGCATCCTTGGCGTCGCAGCGCAGCTCGCGGGTGTCCTCGATGATAACGATCCTCTCCTCGAGGCCAGCGATCTCCGCGAGCAGCGCATTGGCGAGAGTCGTTTTGCCCGAGCCGGTGCCACCGGCGATCAGAATGCTGCGAGCCTCGGTGATCGCGGTGGTCAGCACCTTCGCCATCAGGGGCGAAGCAATCTGCGCCCTGACGTAATCGGACAGGCGAAACGTGGTGGTGGCCGGCTTGCGGATAGAGAAGCATGGCGCCAGCGTGACCGGCGGCAAGATCCCCTCAAAGCGTTCGCCGGTTTCTGGAACTTCCGCTGAGATGATCGGAGATGAACCACTCGCCTCCGCCCGAACATGGCTCGCAACCAATCGAATGATCCGTTCCGATTCCTGTGGGGTCAGAATGACGCCGGTATCGGTGCGTCCCGTTCCATGCCGGTCCAGCCACAGCTTCCCATCGGGATTGACCATGACCTCGACGACATCCGGCTCCTCCAGGGCTATCGCGATCGCGGGACCCATCGCGGTCCGCAGCATGCCCCGACGGCGCTCCCGAGTTTCTGGCGAGAGGAGATCAGACATTGCCGACCTCCTCTCGCCCTGCCGGAGAATGCCCCGGCGGCTCACCCGTCGCGCTCTGCGCGCGGGATCCAGCATCGCTGGGCTGAACATCGCCGAGAGGGGCGCCCTCCTCGAGGTTGCGCATGAAGAGATCCGGCTTCGCGGCGCTGACGCGGTCCATGACGTCGGCAACCAGCCGGCCGCCCGATGCCACCCGTTTGCCGACCTGCGCGACAAACATCTCAAACCGCTCGCGTCCGAGCGCACGCGCCGCGTCCTGGTCTGACGAGGGCAGCGGCGGGGTGATCGTCAGGTAGTAGCGGATGAAGAGCGCAATCGATTCCGCCAGGACACCAAGATCACGGTCGGTTCGTTCCAGTTGTCTGCTTATCCGGTCGAGCCTCCGGAGCAATGCCGCATCGCCGCTCGTGTCCCGCTCAGGGTTGAGAAAGCGATCGAGCGCGGCATCGACGATGGCTGATTTGCTGGATCCCGGACGTTTCGCCGCGAGCTCAAGACGCTGGGCCACGCTGTCCGTGACATAGGCGGATAGTTTCGGTTTCATCGGGAATGCCCTTCAGAACGAGGGAAGAAGGTCGTCGTCGTCGCGGGTGACGGCGTGGGCTCGGCGTACGGAGCTGGATGCGCCTGCTGCCTGGTGCATCTGGCTGCGGTCGGCTGTGACGTCGGTCTCGTCGTCGAGCAATCGCTCCTCGAAGGGGCTGGGCTCGCTCACAGCCGGTACGGCTTCGTCGAACAACGCCAATTGCTGCTTGAGGCCGCCTTCCTCGCCGACGCTCTGCATGAGCTCGCGATATGGCAAGGTTGCGAGGCGGAGGTCGGTGGTGCGCAGTTGGCCGCGCCAATCGTCAGTGCGGACCGGCGGCCGGTCAGCATACGCGTCATCCGCCAAGACTGGTGGCTTGCGCAGACGATTGACGAAGTTTGCGTCCTCATAGTGCCGCAGCTTGATCGCCCGGACCGGTGCAAGGCCCGACACCAGCACGATGGCTTGGTAGGGCGGTAACTGCATCACTTCGCCTGGCGTCAGCAAAGGACGAGCGGTCTCCTGACGGCTGACCATGACATGGCCAAGCCAGGGAGCCAGCCGATGACCGGCATAGTTGCGCTGTGCGCGTAGTTCGGTTGCAGTACCGAGGGCGTCCGAGATCCGCTTGGCAGTGCGCTCGTCATTGGCGGCGAAGGCAATGCGGACGTGACAATTGTCCAGGATCGCGTTGTTCTCGCCGTAGGCCTTGGCGATCTGGTTGAGCGATTGCGCGATCAGATAGGCGCGGATGCCATAACCGGCCATGAACGCGAGCGCGCTTTCGAAGAAGTCGAGCCGGCCAAGTGCGGGAAACTCATCCAGCATCATCAGGAGCTGGCGGTGGGTGCGGTCGCCTGCCGTGGTGTTCAGCGTCTCGGTCAGACGGCGGCCGATCTGGTTGAGGATCAGCCTGATCAGCGGCTTGGTCCGGCTGATGTCCGACGGCGGAACAACGAGATAGAGCGTGACCGGCTTGTCGGCACTCACGAGGTCCGCGATGCGCCAATCGCAGCTTTCCGTGTTTCGGCTGACGATGGGATCGCGATAAAGTCCCAGAAAGCTCACAGCGGTCGAAAGGACACCTGAGCGTTCGTTTTCGGACTTGTTGAGTAGCTCTCGTGCGGTCGCGGCGACGACGGGGTGCACCTTCGGCTCCGCTTCGGTGCCAAGGTGATTGGTCGCCAGCATGATCCTGAGCGTCTTCTCAAAGGACTGCGCGGGGTCGGCCAAGATCTCGGTGACGCGGGTAAGCGTCTTCTTCTCTTCCGCATAAAGGACGTGGAGAATGACGCCGACCAGCAGCGAATGGCTGGTCTTCTCCCAATGGGTCCGGCGTTCGAGTGCCCCTTCGGGGTCGACCAGGATGTCGGCGATGTTCTGGACGTCGCGGACTTCGGCCGCTCCTTTGCGCACCTCAAGCAATGGATTGTAGCGGGCGCTTCGCGAGTCCGTCGGATTGAACAAGAGGCAATGCGAGAACGTCGAACGCCAACCGGAGGTCAATTGCCAGTTTTCGCCCTTGATGTCGTGCACCACCGCCGACGACGTCCACGACAGCAAGGTCGGGAGCACCAATCCCACGCCCTTGCCCGACCGGGTCGGCGCAAAGCACATGACGTGCTCGGGTCCATCGTGGCGCAGATAGTTGTTATCGAGACGCCCGAGAAAAACGCCCTTGGACGCGAACAGGCCGGCCGTCTTGATTTCCTTCGCCGTAGCCCACCGTGCCGAACCATAAGTCGTCACCAACTGGCTTTGACGCGCGCGCCACACCGAATTGACGATAGCAAATAGCGCGCCCGCAATGCCGCCGGCGGCGGCGATGGCTCCGCCCTCCTCGAATATCTCGGGCGCGTATGCCTCGTAGGCAAACCACCATTCGAACAGTCGCCAAGGCAGATACACGCGGTAGCCGACAATCAAGAACCAGGGTTCGCCGAGACGCTGCTGATACCCGAGAGCTGCAGCGGTCCATTGTGTTGCGCCCCACGTCGACACGACGACGATGCCGAACACGACGGCGACCTGACCCACATAGATTCTTGCTGGAAACATTCACCGCCCCGTCGCCCGCGTTACGCCGGCGGCGAGATGAAAACGATGAAAGCCGCGCGCCTTCAATCGAAATAAAAATGCGTACTTTCAGGAAGCGCGAGTGTGATCCAGCTCGGTCTGTCGCGAGGTTCGAAGGTCAAGCTCAGAGTAGCGTTGTCGAACAGCTCAACAGAGTGTGAAGGCCTGGCGCAAATTTCGTCTTGCTGCCACTCGCTCACGCGGCAATCGGACTTCGACACCAACATGTTCTTTGCGCAAAACCGTAGACTGTGAGGCTCGACCGATTCCGTAGGACGACGCTTTCTCTAATTGGTCGCGAGATTGCCGAACAATTCGAGGACGCAGATCTTCATCCGAGAGACGGAACCGCTCGCGTTTGATGATGATGTCTTTGTCCGCAAAACTGATACGTCGACGGCAAGAGCGGCATCACGCTGAACGGCTCCGGGAGCATCGTGCTGCTGCTGGTGCTGGTCAAACGGTACCGACGCCGGAAGCGTAAAACCGGCTGGCTTGCCCCCAGCAAATCACGTTTGGTTGCCCTCGATCGAGGACTTCTCTTCAAGATCGTACTTGCCGGGGTCGGAGCCGAGTTCGCTGACACCCTTTGCGAGTGCTTTTTTTAGCAGCTTCAGGAATTCATCATCGTAGGTCGCGACGCTTGTCCGAATTGCGGCTTTCCACTGATCGCCACGATCCCAAGCTTCCATAAACGCAGAAGCCAGGTCGGCGTGCTGCCGGTTCTCGACGAGTGCTTCAATGATGGATCTTGCCTGAAGCCGATCCTTTGTGCTCTTGGCCGTCCCATCTCGGTCTTGTTGCCGTCGTGATCCAACGATGAGCTTGTGAATGGCATACCGCTCGGGAGATGGAATGAGCACAGGCACGCCGGCACCGTGCAGCAGTACCGCGCGGATAGGTTCGTAGATCAGATAGTCGAGGAAGCGGAGTGGAAACGCCGAGGCGCCGCCAAGCGCTGGCATCGGAACTGGCTTGCCGGCCTGGTCGTCGGACCACACATTCGGCGTCAGGAACTCCACCTTGAAATTGCCCCTCGATACGAATTGGGTGGAAGCCCTGCCATCGGCCTGGCTCGGGATTTCGCGAAAGGTCGTATCGACTTGTCGCAGCACCTCCAGGATGGGCGGCATGGAGTCGTTGATCGCTACCGAGATTTCGTGAAATTGAGCGAAGTCGGCGTCACCAGTCTGCATGGCGACCGCGTTAAGGCGTCGTCCGAGGACGGCGGAGTAGCACTGATAGGCAACGGTGCCGACGAGCACGCCTCTCATGCGGAAGAAGCCCGCCTTCGACAGCCCGTCCACCACTTGGCCGGCCATCGGCAGAGGACGAGGCAGATAGGCCTCGCGGGTCAGTGTCGAAACGAGGCGGCGGCGGCCTTTGAGATCGGCTTTCAGATCCTTGAATGCTTCGACCCTCTTGGTGATTTCGGGGTCTTCCACTGGCCCGACATAGCGGCGGTTCTGGCCACTTCCCTCAGGCTTTGGCGTGTCAAAGTACCAGTATTTTTTGCCCTTCACTTCGACCGCCACGAACCGACCGTTCGAGGAAAAGTCCGAGCTAAAGCTATCGTCTAGGCTTCGCTGGACGAGTTCCGAGTAAAGGGTCTGGTAGGTGATATCGAGGCCTTGGCTGGCGGGCATACGGGAACTCCGTTATACTATTTTCGCGAAAGTAGTATAACCTCCAACCCAGAAGCAAGCGAGTTATACTATTCTCACAAAAATAGTATAACTATTAATAATTTCAATGATTAAGCGGTTTCACAAATGACTAAGTCGGGAACTGGCCAGTTTCCGCAATCTTTCTCGCCTTTACCGGCCAATCCCGCGCTTGATGCTAACCGACCAGGATATGCCCTCCCCACCGAACTGACCGGCGACCAATTGCCCGCGCGCGCGCTCCAGCACCGGCCGCCAAGGCACCAGTACGAACTCGTGGGATCGCTCGATCATGGCGAACCGTCCGCTGTTCAGCGTCAGCATGCGCCGGTAGACGCCATCGATCTTGTCGCCGGCCTTGGCATCGACATGTGCAAGGCCGAAGCGCGCGGATATGTCAGCGGCGGTCCGCACCAGCTCGCGCGCCTTGAGCGTCTCGAGCATGTTTCGCGCAAAGCGCATCTGACCACCTTCCTCTCGCGCCAGCCCCTGCTCGATCAGCCACTGCCGCCTTGCTCGCAACGCGGTGTCGACTTCGGCGCCAAAGCCGGTTGACGCGAGCACGTCGCGCTCCTTCCCAACGAGCTTGCGATCAAGCCAGGTTGCGCCTAGTGCCTGCGGCAAATCTTCAAGCCTTTGCCATGAAAGCACCGCGGTCCGCACCGGATTGCGCGATTGCTGGAGTTTCTCGTATCGAAGCGCCCGGTCCAGATAATCGCGCCCCACGCTCCAACTGCCATCGGCAAGACGGCTTACCATCCCTTCGCGCCGCATCGCCTCCAGACGGCGAACGTGGGTTCCGACAAATTCGTCCGACGCTTGCGGGTCGAATTCCCGATGCAGACGCTCGCCATATGTGCCGTCATGGCTGGCGGCGATCCCAGCGATCGTCCAATCGATCGCGCGCGGTTCAGCAGCGCGCGACCTGAGCTCCAAAATCGTGCTCCGGACAGGCGGCTCTTCATTGGGACCGACGGCACCAATCTCGGCATAGTGCGTCCGTCCGTCCACCCCGTCGATCACGACATAGCGACGCTCCGTTAGTTCGTCCGCAAACCCCTCGCCAACGACCCGCCCGACCAGGCGACGATCACCTCGTTCTGGATCGAAGATCATGTAGTCGCCTGCCGCCCGAGAAATTCCTGCCGCCGCCATCTCACGGTGCATGGTCTTGATGATGTCGCCTCGTTCGCCCATCCGTCTGAGCCTGGGCTCCAGCTCGAGGTTGATCTGCCACCGGCCAAGCTCGCTCTCCTCGGCCAAGCCCATGCGCTCCAAGGTTCGCAGCCGCCCGATCCGCGCCGTTTGCCAGGCGGGCTCCCGTCCAGACAACGCGCCCAATTCCAGAACACCGCCCGGAGCATCTCGCAGAATGCTCCGGTCGAGCCGCGTCAGCCGCTCGGCCGTAATCTCCAGCGAAAGCTTGCGCGCGAGCTCGATCTCCGTTTCAGGGCCGAGCTCCCGCGTGATGAGCTCTGATGCCCGGGACCGAAAGCCATGAGCGATATATTCACGCGCGATGACGAGGTCGTTTCCTTCGCCATCCCTGCCGCGCAAGACGATGTGGGTGTGGGGATGGCCAGTGTTGAAATGATCGGCAGCAACCCAGTCGAGCCTGGTGCCGAGATCCTGCTCCATCTGCCGCATGAGATCGCGGACGAACGGCTTCAGGTCCGCCAGTTCCGCGCTGTCCTCCGGCGCAACGATAAACCGGAACTGATGGCGATCGCCGGTGCTGAGTTCGGTAAAGCTCTTGCCATCGGCGCGATCATTGCTGGCGTCATAAAGCTCCCCTGACTCGCCCTCGCGTGTAACGCCATCGCGCTGGACGTATCGCAAGTGAGCTCGCACGGCACCTAGGTCACCTGACTTGATCCGCACGATCCGGGCCTTGATTACGACGCGGCGTTCCCCCCGGCTTCGTCCGCGCGCGGCCAACACCGCACCTTGCGCCCGGCCGCGGCCGATGCGGCTGCCGGTAAACGGCGAACCTGCCCGCACGCTGGCGCCGGCCTTGGCCGCTTCTTGCCGAATGCGCCGAAGATAGCCGGTCACCCTCCCGGCTTTGCGATTGCCGATCCGTCCGAGCTTCACATCGAATTCGTCGTCGATTTCGCGCATGGCCTGCATCCGGCGTTCGAATGAGCCCACGATATGTGAAGCCGAGGAGTGTCCGCCAAGACGCAGACCCAACTGCGCAGAAAGGCCATTGCGTTGGATCGAGCGTGGCGACAGCGAGGGCCAGGCGGCGCTAAATCTTGGATGTGCAGACAACCGCTTAGCCATCCCATGACGACAGTGCTTTTATCTTGCACTCTTAATCGGTCGTCTCATCTGCTCTGTCTCACCCATTGTCGCTTCCTCCCTCTGCTGTGACAAGACCTTTGCATCGACACGCCGCAGCGTCACAACGAGCGAGAGTCCGGGTGCGCCGTGCACTCTTGCGCGCTCAGCGACGGCCAGGTTTCGCTGCAGCAAGGCAGCGCGGACGCCGTCGCGGCGCATCTTTCCATCGGTGTGACGGAGCCACATCACAGGCACTTCAGCGTGGTCCAGGCGCCTCGCAAAGGGCGTGGCCACAAGCAAGATAACGTGCGTTCCGTCGTCGTGGATCTGCACCAGGTCTCATCCGCTGATCGCGGAGCTCCGTCTTCAAACCATCGCGTTCATCCCCTCAATCGATCTCCAAACTCGGCGCTCGCCGCCTCACGCCAGCGGCGCGAGCAGCCTGCGTTGCTTGACGGCGGCGCGGGCGCTGACGTCCGCTTTTGCAGCATCGGGATCGCCGCAATAGAACGTGCCATCGACCCACATCGCGTGCATGATCACGGCGAGCTTGCGCGCCACCGCCACGGTTGCCTTGCGGCGCGAAGAGCGTTTGGCGAGCGCCAGGCCCCAGCTTTTGACCTTGTCCTTCTTCTTGTAGCGGGTCAGAAGCGCGCTCGCCGCCTCGTACAGCGCGCGGCGCACATCGCCATCGCCGGCCTTGCTGATCCGGCCCTGGATGTCGATCGAGGCGCCGGACTGCCAGCGCCGCGAGGTCAAGCTAAAATACGCCGCGACGTCGCGCGAGCGCCTAAACCGGGAAGGATCGTCAATCGCGGTCATGAAGCTCAGCGCCGCGATCGGACCGACGCCGGGACTCTGCGTGAAGCGCCGGCACAGCGCGTGGCCGGCGACCAGCTTCACCACCAGATTGTGCAGCCGGCAATACTCTTTCCACAGCGCCGCCGGTGCATTGAGCATGGCGTCGATCAGCTCGCTGACCAGTGCGTCTTGGGCCACCGCGTCACGCACCGCTGGGGCAAAACCGCCCCGCCCTACAACCCACTCTGCTTCGTCATTGGCTCTGGCGGTTTCTGCCTTGCTCAAATTGCGGCAGCGTCTCAGAAGCAGATCGCACGACGAATTGGATTTCATCAAGCAGAGAAGCCATCACGCTGGCCCAAAACCAACGCTTCTCACGTGCGGCCGGTCGGGACAACGGCCGATACGACCCGTTCAGCGGCCCGACGATCGGCGCCTGACGCCACGCTAGAATCTCCTCGGATCAATGCAGAACGCCTCACAAGAGCAAGCTGCGGCTGGCCGCCTTTGGCCCGTGGCAAGCCTGTGTCCTCAAGGAAAAGCAAACCTCCAGGCTCCTCCAGAGCGGCGCCGTAAACACAGGAGGCCCCGCCTCCGAGGAGGCGGGGCTGATAATCTGTCGGGATCAGTCGCCGTTGCGGCGCGACCAGATCAGGGTGAAACCCTCCTCGCCCTCGACCTTGACCAGC